>Ga0183098_10257_pt1 | contig 153110 bp, 134 predicted proteins | sample BioMet9_FD_128884 | JGI IMG/M metagenome (GOLD analysis project Ga0183098, IMG submission 128884) | Microbial communities from bioreactor (seeded with sewage sludge) at Lawrence Berkeley National Lab, California, USA - Biofuel... | ecosystem: Engineered > Bioreactor > Anaerobic > Unclassified ...
TATTGAGCAGGAAAAGGGAAAGATCGCGGCTCAGATAAATACTAAATGATGTAGAATAAAAGAGGAAAGACAAAACAAAGGCAAAAACACTCTAACTCACAACTGTCCTAAATATGGGGGAAGGTCAAACTGTGCGGTCTGAATCTATTATATTCTTCCCGCCAGTTTTCTATCACACTTCTTGCTTCTTCTATTGTCACGAGCCAGTTACGGTTTAAAACATCCTCTCGCAACGCCCAATTGGAACTTTTCACAAAGCTATCTCTCTTTCTGTGAATTATTTACTTATATTTATTCCTATCAACAAATGACTTAAATTAGTAATTTTTCTACTTTTATGCATACGTTTTATTAGTAAATGAACAATTATAATAAACATAAAAAATCTACCCTAAAATATTATATTAGGGTAGATTTATATACTAACAGTAAAATACTTTTGTATATTACTTTATTAATTCTTCACATGGAAAGCAGAATTTATTTGATTGGCGAATTCCACAATATTTTTATAATCACGGGAAAGTTTTCTTATCTTTTTCAAAGCTGCGATTTGGCCTCTTTCATTAACCTTCAACAAATCAAATAGAGATGCGAGATATTGCCCGGAACCGTTGTTAATATCTTTTATCAGATTATTATAGCCGATTACGACAAAATCTTTAACCTGTTCCGATTGAGTTTTCTGGTTGTCTAAATTATTTTCAGAATTATGCTGCAATGAAACCATATATTGACTTGGGGAATATTCGTACACCGCTCCGGTAACACCGTCTGTCGTCGAACCGACTAAACCGCCTAAAACTATATTGCCCCAAAACCAACCGTTCATCGTAGTTTCTAACTTCATCGAAATAGGGTCGTATCCCTCTTTTTCAAAAACTATCGTCTGTCCGCTTTTTCTGTGCAAATTTACTGTCATCGGAGTTTTACCTATTATTTTCCCGTCTATCTTCACAGTAGCAGTATCAGGATTAGACTGGAAAGAAACTTCCTGAGTTCTTCCTTTAACAATACTTGCGCAACCTGAAAACGTTAAACCGACAAAAAAACATAAACTTATAATTGCAATTTTACTCCTCATTTTCGTCCTCCGATATAATGATTATTCAATTTAATACACAACAATTCCCAAAAATAAAAAATATTTTGCTGATTACCCGAAAATAATTATACCTAATATACCATTGATATAGCTAATTTATTAGAGTAATTTTTATGAATTTATTTATTATAATAATATTGAAAAGAAACAGGCCTTTTCCACAGAAGTTTCCCGTTATAGGCCGCGTTCACCTCTTTAAGCTCGAACACACGTTTTCCGGATGGAAGCAAAACCTGCGGAATATCTATCTCTATTCTGTTTTCCGGACGTATTCTTTTCTTTGCATCCTTCAGTTCTTCTTCGGCCTCTTTTATTCTCTTCTCATGTATTTCGCGCAGTCTGGAAGTGGTGGCCTTGTCCTGACTCCTCGCCGCGGATAAATTAAGTCTTGTTAACCCTTCATCTCGTCTTGCCCTTTTCTCCGCGTCCGCCGTGAAATGATTCCTGCGGTCCAGTACTATTCCGAGTGTTTTACGGTCCGCAGCAAGATGTTTTCTGCCTTCGGCGGCTCTGCCGATTCCGCGGCGTTAATTGTCGCCCCGTACGACACATAATCCGGATAATTCATTTTATATACCCGGCATTTTCTGTCGTACAGCTCCGTCACCGTATCGAGAGTTCCTAGAAGCTCTCTGTCAAGAGATAACATTACATAATACTTAAAAAGAATTGATATTTATACGCCGGAAACGAGAATGAAATTATTATTTGATATCTTTTTTAATGATAAAACCGGAAGAAATACACTCATAGATTAAATCGAGAAGTTTTGGATTCGACTCGAGAGCCTGTTTTACTGTTTTTAATTTCGCTTCACGTTCGTTTTTCAAATCTTTTATAAACTTCAGCCCTTCGCCTAATAAAAGCCAGCCCTTATTAATCCCTTGTTCTTCGCATACTTTAACAAGTCTTGCTTTCGGCCAAGTGTTTCCTCTCTTAAAATTACTCAAAGCCTGACGGGAAACCTGTAAACGATCCGCCAATTCGGAGTCAGTTTTACAGCCGAATATTTCTATTAATCTATTATAAATCCCTGTATATTCATCCATATTTATACATTAATACCATTGACAAATACACTAAATTGGTGTATAATATAGTAAACTAATTTACCATGACTAATAGATATCATACAAAAAATAAAGCGAAAATACGCGCTTTGTTATTATTGAAAAATATCTCCGTTAAACAACTGGCTGAAGAACTAAAAGTAACGAGTTCTGCTGTTTCCCGGGTAATATCGGGAGATTTACTCAGTTACAGAATAAGACAGTATATCGCCGACTGTCTCGAAACAAGACCTGAAAATTTATGGGGGCCGCATCGTGAGGAATAAAATCAATCAATTTAAATGTGAAAGAATGTTACTGACAAAAAAAGGGTATACACTAATAGAACTACTTGTCGTGGTAATGATAATAGGAGTTCTGGCGAGTCTGGGAGTGGCAAATTATTTCGACACGGTAAAATCGTCAAGAATAAGAGCCAACGCTTTTTCTCTTAAACCTCTGGCAGGCGCTGAAATGCGGTATTATTACGAAACCGGGACTTATACGAAAAACATAGACGATCTGGACACTTTCGTAGCCTATAACAGCAAAACAGACGGCGGAGCCTATGCCGATTATTACACCGACTGGGGATATTACAGATTATTTAGCAACGACTCAAGAGTCGTAGGCGGAGTACTTTACGATGAAGATGGGGAAAGCAAAGATATAAGAATTATGGTGAGAAATATCAACGACCCTAATTCTCCGTTAGCGAATAATTCATCATATAAAGATTGTGCGCTAATATGCTTAGGAACAAGCAGTTCCGCCAAGAGAATCTGCGCCAGCGTAGGAGGCACTCTGGTATCAGGAAGTGTATATTGTATACAGTAATATAAATATAATGATGCCCGGAATAATAATTGCTTTAGAATATATAGATATTTAAACAGATCTTTGTTCTTTATCATTAAAAGCGAGATAAGTTCCGATCAGCATGAATGACAAAGCAAAAAAGAATGATATTTCAGTTTTTTCACGAAAAACGATAAATGAAAATAATACGCCTATGAATGGAGAAACAGAATAGTAAGCGCTTGTTTTTGCCGCTCCGAGTTCTCTTTGCGCGTACACGTAAAAATAAATGCTTAATCCGTAAGATACAAAGCCCAATAAAAGCGCCGCGATTATATAAACAGTATCAGCCGATATCTGATGAATAAAAAACGCTATTAATAAAGCTCCGAAGCCCGAGCCGAAACCTTTTATAATCACAACCTCTAAAGGATCTTTTATCGATAACGTTCTGGTACAATTATTCTCAACCCCCCAGCAGACGCATGCGAAAACAACAAAAACGGATCCGAGTGAAAAATAAAAGCTATTTATCCCGTCTACTGAAAGAATAATACTCGCAAGAGTAATAAAAATAATTCCGATCCATAATTTTTTGTTTATCGGCTCATTAAATATAAAAAAAGCAATCAGTGAAGTCGCGACAATTTCAAAGCTGCTCAATAGAGATGCATTTTCAGGAGTTGTCATGGTTAATCCTATCATAAGAAAAATAGGCGCCGCTATGTCTAAAACAACCATTCCTATCGTAAAAGGAATCTCTTTTCTAGTTATTTTCATTTCTTTATTAACTTTTCCTGTGGCCCTGCGAAACAGCCCTACAGCAGACATGCCCAACCCGGCGCCAAGATATAAAAGGCCGGCCATCATCGTAGGAGGAACTTTACCTAAAATAATCTTAGAGAAAGGAAAACTAAAAGCATACAAGGAAGCCGCTAAAACAGCGAAAAAAATAGCGGTATTATATTTTGTTTTTGACATATCGGTATATTTTACATATTTTATAATATAAATGAATATCAGCGGCAAGGCAGTAATTATTACCCTAAAGAATTTTCTTCCGCATATTTTCTCCGATCCTATCCGCTAACGGAACGAGTCAAAGAAATATAGTTTATATGCTTGTCCTGAAATGCAAAGCAAAACGGTACAGGACTAGGCTGATTCCTGTATTTTTAACGCTGGAAAGAACTGTTGTTGTTTCAAGGATATCCGGAGCGCGACGGCGAGAGGCTAAGATAATTTTCAGTAGAAAATTACGCGGCTTGAAACAATTATAATTCCTGACTCCGAGGCCCGGATATAATTATGCTTCATGACCTCTAAACACCTATAGCCGGAACCGGCCCTATTGACAATACAGGTTCCTCGCTGCTATACTACTGTTTATCTTGATTTAAGCGGTATCATATAAAATTAAACTGGCTAAAAGCAAAATATAAATGCTCATAATGATAAAAGTCACTCATACACTGATATGGCTTGTCATGGCCTTAGCCACTCTGTATATCTTCTTCTGCGGTCTTACCGGGAAGGAAGGCTGGCTCCTCTGGCTGTCGATAATTCTTCTCTCTATGGAATCGGTAATCCTGATAGCTAACGGCTGGCGTTGTCCGCTGAGCAGCGCAGCAGCAGTTTACACAAACAATAAAAAAGACAATTTCGATATATACCTACCGGAATGGCTCGCCAAGCATAATAAAACTATTTTCGGAGCGATATTTATAACCGGTCTCGCGCTGGTAATAATCCGCGGTATTTTCTAAAATATGGATATATAATCTATGAATAATTACAAAAAAGGGCTATGCTCTATATGCTGCCTTGGATATAATAACGCTCCTTTTATAGAAAACAGCTTAAAGAGTATCTGGAATCAGGAATATAAAAATATAGAAATAATATTACTTGACGACGGGTCTTCGGACAACAGCCTCGAAATTCTGGACGATCTTAAAAACGCAAGTAAATTTCCGATGACGATAATAAAAAGCAAACATACCGGGAATGTAGCTGCCAGTCAGAATATGATGATTGATAAAGCCGAGGGAGAATTTATAAGTTTTCTTTCTTTAGACGATTGTCTGGAACCGTCCGCTCTGTCGGAAAAAATAAATTTAATGTTAAAAGATGAAAAGATCGCCTTTATCGCCAATTCAAAAATAAAAGCCATAAACGAAAGAGGCGAAGAAACTCAAGGCATTGTGCCGCCGCTAAAATTAAACGAAATAAAAACTATAACGGTAGACACCCTATTGGAGACGGAATACAATGAAGCTGGGTCTTTTTACGTTCAAGGCTCCGTATTCAGAAAAAACATTATAGACAGAATAAACGGATATGACGAAGACATGTTGGGCGACGAGATAGTTCTAAGAACAAAAGTATTCCTTTTTCTGAAAGCTAATCCGGATTATAAATTCCGTATACTCAGAAACTCCTCCTGTCTTTACAGGATGCATTCGAACAATCTGTCTAAAAACGTAATAAGACAGATACAGCTTTTCTGCCAGTATTTAAAAAGATATTGGCCCGACAGAAAAGTCCCGCAAATAATCTATAAATGGGCCGTATACGGAGCCGGCCGCTATAAAATAGAAGAATATATCAAAGCTTTTACTTTTAACGATATATCGATAAAAATGCTGGAAGATAAAAACTTACAGAAAGCAATCAAGAAAATGATAATAAACGATTATATAAAAAAATCTCCGTTTAGAAAATTTTTTACATATGAGTTTATAGGATCAAATCATATAAAGCTAACAGTATTGTCATTATTTAAACTTACATTCAAAGCTGAAATCGGAAGATTGTAATTATTCAAATAATAAAAGATCCTAATAAATTTTATTTCTAATTATTACCAAAAGGAACTATTGTTATTTTGAGGATATCCGGAGCGGACGATGCGAGTCTAAGCGACTACTTATCATAGGAAGGAACTGTTGTTGTTTCAAGGGTATCCGGAGCGCGACGGCGCGAGGCTAAGCGAATTTTCACCAGAAAATTACGCGGCCTTGAAACAATTATAGTTCCTTCCCCCGCGCCGAAATTAATTAAGCCCTTTATACCGCGGAAGCGCCGGCGGAAACTGTACAGTGAGCAGGCGCTGGAGTGCCGTGATCTTTTCTCCACGGTTTATCGCGAAGTCCCAGGCAGACGATTCCCGATATCGCCGGCAATACGGCCAGCAGGCCTAATGCCGCGGTCAATCCCCAAACATCGGCCAGCTTTCCGACTATTATAGCGATAAAAGCTCCCATACCGTTGGAAAAACCCAGACTTAGCCCTGCCGCCAGAGCCTTCTGTTCTGGAATAAGATCCTGCGTCACCACGGTAGTTACCGAGAAGCTGGCGAGAAGACATACGCCCCCTAAAGACAAAAGTATCTCCGCGGATTCTCCGTTAAGCAAAAGGAAACTAAAAAACATAGGAGTAGCCAGCAAAAGAGACCAGACTATCAAAGGCCTCCTGCCCCATCTGTCGGAAATAAAACCTCCGGCTATGCCGCCCAAAGCTCCCGCGGCCAGCATAAGGGTAAGCGCCCTGCTTCCGGCAATATTAGAAAAGCCCTTTTCATGAAAATATAGTGGCAGTAAAGCTAAAAGACCGGTATAGGCCGCGGCCCTAAGCATTATAACGGCTAAAATCACTATTATATCGTGCTCCGATTTTTTGAGCGAGGCCCATACTTTTAAGAGCGTGGCTTTCCTGACCTTCCCTTCTGTCTGTCTCGGAAGAGCGAAAAACAGAAACAGAGACGCGAATATCCCGGGAATTATCAGAAGCCACGAAGCCTTAAGTCCGTGAAACTGAAAAAGCGGAACCATCAGCAATGGCGCAAGAGCGAAACCTATATTCCCGAAAGCCACGAATACAGACTGATAAACCGCTTTCCGTCTGGCGTCGAGTCCGTGCACGAAAGCGGACGCGGGCGGATGAAAAGCAGAAGTCCCGAGCCCAGCGGCCGCGGCCAGGGCAACCATGAGAAAATAGTTGTCCGTCAGCCCGGTAAGGCTCAGGAAGACCGACATCCAGAGCGTCCCGATATAAATAAGCCAGCCCTTCCCCCGGCCGTCCACCATATAACCGAATATAGGCTGAAACAGAGAGGAAGAAATGTTAAACGAAGCCACCAGAACGGCGGCCCTGCTCGGGGAAAAGTCTGGAATGCTTACGACAAGAAAAGGGAGAAGCTGAGGCAGAAAATTGCTGTACATATCGTTAAGCATATGTCCCATGGAGAGTATCCCCAGCATGGACAGCGGGCTGCGTTTTTTATCTGGCTGAATTGTATTACTCATAATAATTATTTGGATCCTAATCTTTTAAGAAAAAACTGAAAATTTGCTTCTCTCCGTTTTATGTCATCAGCGAAATCACGCAATATATCAGCGCCGGCCGCAGTTATAGTGTAGACCTTACGAGGCGCGCCCGGCTGAAGAGTATCCCAGCGTCCGGCGACTGCTCCGCATTCTTCAAGGGACTGTAATCCCCTGTATAATCCGGCGCTGTCGGCGAGCGGATAGGGCATCTCGGCGCGCATCCGCGCCATTATCTCGGCGCCGTTGCCGGGTTTTTCTTTAAGAAAAAGCAGGATAAAAGCCTGCAGATGGCGGCTGTGTTTATGAGATCCTTTAGTTTCACGCATATATAAAGAATACAAAAAACAGCAACATACTGTCAATAGCAGTAAACTGTTATTGACAGTATGTTTTACCGCCGATTATGAATACTTAACGTACTGTCCCGGATTTGGCGGATTCATCTTTTCTCTCGGCACGAAGCAGTAAAACTAAAGGAATACACAAAGCGCTTATCAAAGCCAGACATCTGAACGAATCAGAAAAAGCCAGAACCGCGGCCTGCTGCAGGACTTTATTATACGCGGCGGCCAGCGTCAGAGAATAACTCGCTCCGAGTCCGTGCAAGGACGCGGCCCACTGCCGGAAAACATGCGAAAAACCGCTAACGTTCGCGACCAGATAAGCCTGATGCGCCTGGGCCATGCGCGCCTGATATGCGAACATAATTGAAATACCTATACTCCCCCCAAGATTTCTCAAAAGTCCCGAGATCACGGTTCCCTGATTTATATCTTCCCTGCCAAGGCTGGCGAATCCCAGCACCGCGGCGGGAACGAAAAGCAGACTTATACCGAAACCGTTGATAAACTGAGGCAAAGCGATATCGCTCACGGAGACTCCGGCATTCAGCTTGGTGAACATGAAACAGGACAAAGCGGTGAGAAAGAAACCAACGCCCAGCGTTATCCTGTTATCTATCTTATCGGATAATTTGCCGACCAGCGCCATGGCGATAAGAGAACCAAAACCCCGAGGCATCATAGCCAGTCCGGACTGGAGCGCGGAATATCCCAGCAGCCCCTGCATGAATATCGACAGCATAGACATAGCTGAGAACATGCATACACTCAGCAGGGTCATCATAAGAACAGACACGGCGAGATTTTTATCTTTCAGCAGGGACAGCTTGATAAACGGCTCTTTGCGCCTGAGCTCCCACAAGACAAAAAGCGGCAGAGTTATAAGTACCAGGGCGCTTCCCCAGCATATCCACGGGGAGCCGAACCAGTCCAGTTCCTGCCCCTTATCCAGAACTATCTGTAAAGTGCCGATAGAAAGAATCATAAGGATAAGCCCCGTATAATCTATCGATCGTCCTTTGCTGGAAACGAAATAAGGCGGATCCTCGATAAACATATGCTGCATCAGCAGTCCGAGGATACCGACCGGGACATTTATATAGAATATCCAGCGCCATGAAAAATTATCTGTTATCCAGCCGCCGAGCGTCGGGCCTATTATCGGAATGACTATCATTCCCCCCCCCAGCCCGGCCATGGCCGACCCCCGTTTTTCCTTAGGAAAACTTTCGAGCATTATAGCCTGGGCCAGAGGCTGAAGCGCTCCGCCGGCCAATCCCTGAAGCACACGCGCGGCAATAAGCTGCGGCAGACTCTGCGCGATTCCGCAGAACATAGAAGAAACAATAAACAATCCTACGGAAAACATAAGATATTTCTTGCGCCCGAAATAACTGCTTAGCCATCCGGTAGCCGCCAGCACTATCGCGCTTGACACTATATAGCTTGTCAGCACCCAGGTGGCCAGATCCGTGGAAACGGAAAGACTTCCGGCGATATGCGGCAGAGAAACGTTGGCCACCGAAGAGTCCAGCATAGCCATCGCCATGGCCAGCATGACCGAAAGACTCACCAGCCACGGAGAATGCGCGGGACGCCAGTCTTTTATATCGCCTGAAGAATTCATGATACCTTTACGGTCGGAACCACCGACATTCCCGGCACCAACCTGAATCCTGAAACATCCCCGTCGAAAACTATCTTGACCGGGACACGCTGCACGACCTTAACGAAATTTCCCGTAGCGTTCTCGGCCGGAAGCAGGCTGAATCTCGAGCCTGTGCCAGACTGAATACTGTCGACGTGTCCTTTAAAGACCCTGTCGGAATAAGTGTCTACGCGTATCGAAACGGGTTGCCCGGCGCGCATCTTTTCCAGCTGTGTTTCCTTGAAATTAGCTACTACCCATACTTTAGAAGGAACTATAGCCAGCATCTGAGCTCCCGGCTGCACGTATTCTCCAGGCTCCACCGATTTACGCGATACTCTTCCTGATTCCGCCGCAGATATTTTCGTATAGGAAAGATCGAGCTCGGCCGCCAGTGATCTACTTCTGGCCAGTTCTTCGCGGGCGCGCAGAACTTCCGCGTCGGCGACGGCCTTGTCGTATATCTGTTTCGACACCTGATCTCTCTTATACAGTCTGGCGTATCTCTGCGAATCTGCCGCGGCGCGGCGGGCCTCCGCGGCAGCCGCTTCGAGCTCGGCGCGGCTCTGCTCGAGACGCAGCTGATAGTCTCTGGGATCTATCTCAACGATCAAATCACCTTTCTTTACGTCCTGATTATCGCGCACGTGCACCGCGCATATCTGGCCTGATATCTTAGGACTTACCGGTAGAACGTGCCCCTCTATAACGGCGTCGTCCGTGGATTCGTGAGTTCTGCCGTAATGCCAGAAATAGCCGACGGTTCCGACCGCTGCAAGCGCGAGCGGAATAATAACGTAAAGCCTCCCGCGACTGAGAAAAACACTCTTTTCCCCAGTCTCCGGTTTCCTTCCGTCAAATAAGTTTTTCCTTTTAATATTTTCCTGATCGATATTTTTGTTGTTCATAATTTCATCTCTTTAATATTGAAAAACCGCGCGTATGTCCTTCAGCAAGAGAAAGGGCTATCCTCGCGTTCTCATACCCGGCCATAGCTTCCACCCGGGCCGCTCTGGCTTCCGATACCGCGGTCTGCGAATTCACAAGTTCCATATTATCTCCTATGCCGGAAACAAAACGGGACTGGGACATATCAAGTTCCTCTTTCGCGAGGGAAAGCGCTTTATCCGTCGTAAAGACCTGCTCGGCCGCGGCACTCATCCTTTTTACAGCCACTCTGACTTCTTCTTCCACCTGAACTTTTGCATCGTCCGTCAGAGCTATTATCTTGTCGCGTTCCGTCGCTGCCCGCCTGATATCAGCCGTGATACCGCCGCCAGTAAACAGAGGTAAGCTGAGCCTTACAGCGGCTTCTCCGGCAGAACCGGCTGTATCCGGAGTCTGCCCGCTCAGGGCCAGACTGCCGGATACAGCCAGCTCGGGAAGCCTTTTTCCTTCAGCGGACTGTAATTCATAATCAGCCTTTTTCAACTCCGCGCGTAATATCCTGAGTTCCAGACGTGAATCCAAAGCTTCAGGGACAACGGTTTCAGCGGTAACCGTATCGCCGGAAGGCTGCGTCAGGGAGTCGGAAAGCGATAGTTCAGAATCTAGAGGCAAACCGACAATATGCATAAGTCTCAGTTTCGCTTCCGCAAGGGCCACTTCTGCGGAAAGCACCCGGGAATGCGTCTGCGCGGCTCTAGTCTTTTCACGCGCGACGTCCAGCCCGGTAGCAGTTCCGGCATTATGGCGGTCCCTGGTCAGAGAAAGTAATTCGGCTGCCAGACGTTCGTCCGCGGCAGAAGCGTCGACGCCGCGGAAGCACGTAAAACTTCTACATAAGCAAGCGCCGCGGCCCCGGTGACCTGTTCCTCGGCAAGCTCCTCACGCAACTCCGAGACTTGTCCGTTTGCCTGTTCCGATTTCAGCTTCTTATCCGATCCTTCGTTAAATATTTCATAAGTCAATGAAACACGGGCGTCGAAAACATTAAAAGGCCCTATAAATCTGTCGCTGCCGCTGGAAGCCAGACTCTTGCGGAAAGTTCTGCCTTCGTCAATGTTCGCTTCGATCTGCGGCAGCAAAAGCGCCGCCGCTTTCATCACCGAAGCTTTGGCCTCCTCACTCTCCGCCGCCGCAAGTTTTACCGTAAGATTATTCTTCACCGCCAGTTCCATACACTCCTTAACACTTAATCCGCCGGCGGCGGATACGCGGCCGTAAAACAACGGAGTAAAACTTATAGCAACGGCGGCGCCGTAAATAAACCTTCTGTTTACCCTGACTTTATTCATATACTTCCTTTATTTAATTGATTTATTATAATATTAGAATTACAACTGTTAGAATTCTAAGTATATCTGCAAAAAAATTTCACTTCCTTAAGCTTTCTAAAACCGACCCGAGAAACTTTAAAATTATAGCCCTCTCGGATTCATTGAGCCCTTCGCTGATCTTTTTTTCCGCGCAGTCGAAAACATGCTCGATTATATCTATAAGTTTTCTCCCCTCTTCAGTAAGAACGAGTTCTTTGACTCTGTCGTCAGTAAGACTTGTGCTGCGGCTGACATAGCCTTTTCTCTCAAGACCTTGTATCAAACTGGTAACAGAAGGACCTGACACCCTGGTGGCGCGTTCTATATCCTTCTGACACACCTTTTCTCCTCTCTTCGACAGCCCGTGAATAAGCCATATAACACGGGCCTGCTGATGCGTTATATTATACCCGGACAAATGACAATCCAGTACCCGAAAAGCTTCACGCCCGACGGTATGGAGCAGAGATATAAAAGGATATTTACCGGATGTAAAATTCATAATAATACTTTTTCCAAGGACTCTAATAGATAGAATACTAACTATTTTAACTATATGTCAAGATATCTTCAGAAAAAAATAAAATCGGCCTTTACCTGAGCTAAAAAACGTAAAAAACATTTATCCCAGCTGTCCGGGCAATTTCTTCATTTCTTTCGGCGGAAAACATCTGTCGAATTCCTTGAGCGCGTCCTGATCCACTGAATAACCTGAAGGATCGCTGTATACACCGCCCTTTATCTCATTCAGAAAACCTGAACGCAGTTCCTTTACCAGAAAATAAGGAAATTCTTCTCCGCGCGGCGCTCCGGCATAATACACCTTGACGGAATTACCGCTAACGAAACCGAAACGGGAATAATAATCCGGATCGCCCAAGATAGCAATCAGCGGACAGCCGAGATCCGCGGCGCCCGACATACTGAAAGATATCAGTCTTCCGCCGTATCCCCGGCCTTGCAGTTCCGGTAAAACGCTTACCGGGCCGAAAGTCATGACCGGGATATCTTTTCCGTCGGTATTCTTTATCGCCGCCCTGCTGTACATGATATGGGCTATTATTCTTCCTTTTTCTTCTATCACATAATCCAGTTCCTTTACGAAATCCGGATTATGCCGGTAGCGGTGAAGCACATAATGCTCGCAGCATCCGGGTCTGTATTTATTCCAGAAAGCCTCGCGCGTGAGATTTTCCACTTCGCGCCAGTCTTTCTCCTCTTCCAAACGTATTATCATAAAATATTTTCCTTAATCCGATTAATCAGCTTCCGGCTGTACTAAGAATCGGAGCGGCCGGAATTAGGTATTATAAAATATTCCCCAGGTCCGATATTTTCTCGTCTATTCTGCGGACCAGACTTATAGTATAGGCGGAAAAATATTTGAGCCAGAATCCGTATGCGTTGGGATTAAAACTTTCGAAATCGACCCCCAGACGCTTATAGCCGGACTTATTCAAAGTCAGCGCGAGATAATCCAGCAAACCGCGGGAAATTCCCATCCCTCTGTATTCCGGCAAGCAAAATGCGCCGCATATATTCATAAAACTTCCGCCGGAAGATATAAAATTTTCCCCGTCTTTGCACGCTTTTAAGTAAGCTATATCCTTTCCGTCTTTGCGCGCCGAAAAATAAAGGCAGTTTTTATCCATATTTTCAGCTTTCTGCGGCGGATATAAGAGAAAAGCGGGACTGCCGGACAAATGTGCTCTGAGCATATTTTCCAATCCTAGCAGTCCGGTTATTTCATTTTCAGTCAATTTATGAAAAAATATTCCGGCCGAATCTTTCCCGCCAGTCCCTTCGGTAAGCCTGACCGCTTCCATTATGCGCATACCGAAGCCGTAAGTAAAAAAAGCTTTTAAAGCGGGGTCGTCGTGTGCGTATAGACACACGGCATGACTTAAAACGCCTCTTGCGACGAGTTTTCCGGCCGCGGTCTGATACAGAAGTCGGTAAATAAGCCCGCGGTTCTCCGGCACGGCCCCGTGCGCGTGCAAAGGAGAAAAAGTACCTTTTACGCGGGTCGTGGAGAAAGCGTTATCTATGGGGCGGAAAAAACATAAAAAACCTATAAGTTTCCCGCCGTCTAAAGCGGCGACTCCCAACCCGTTCTCAGCAAAGGATTCTAAAGAGGGAAAAGAAAAACCGTCCTCAGAAGGCAAAACATCAACCGCGGATCTTTCTTCATTATAGTTCAGAAAAGCAAGCGCTTTCGCTTCAGGTATATGTTTTCTTTCAAAATCTACTATTTTCATATTCATTCAAATATATTATACACAGTTTTGCTGTTTCGGCCTAAAAACAAAAATTGGAATTCTTAATACGTTTAAAACGGGAAAGGGATGTATGCCGTTAGGAGATAAACGGGAAAGTCCGTCGGGGCTTCAGTTATAATCCCCGTCCCGCGCGGGAAATTTTGAAAATATAAAATTTTATTAATATAACCTAAGAGGGATAAAAACACAGGCCGGGTAGGTAGTACCGGCGCACTCCGAAAGAACGCAAGTAAACTTCTCCGGCCGGCCCCGGAATGTCCGTTCTCTATGATACACTGATATTCACGGAACCGCTAAGTGAAAACACGACTCAAGAAAACGAAAAGATAAAAATTAATCCTAAGCGCGTGCAGCGCGAAATAAGTAAAGAAATGAAACGGAGAAGCATTTCGACAAAATCAGAAAAAACACTGCAGCTCAGCTATGAACGGAATAATAAAGAACACCGTGAGATAAAACTACGCAAAAGCGAAGAAAGCGCCAGACTTAAATTCATACTGAAACAGAAAAAAAGAAAAGCTAAACACAAGGGGCGCTAAAACGGAAAACTTAAATCTAAAACATTAAAGATAATATACAGACGGAGTCATTTCCCGTTAAAATATTCAGACATCGCCGCATTCATTTCAGCGGCGGATTCCGGACGTTTTTTTATAAAACGCATCTTGAGCGCGACACAGGCGGCTTTCTCGAAATTCCCGTCGTTTACAAAACCTGGGATCCAGGTAACCGTCTTCAATGCCTTAAACGGCTTTATAAAAATATAGCCCATGGCGATATCAGCCAGATCTTTATGCTGACGGACCTTAAAATAGAAACAGGCCGGATCATTAAGTCCGGCGAAAGGCGAACCGGCTATATCGAAACCGGCGGGAGTATTCCCGTTTGCAGCCATTATCTTCTCTATATCTCCGCTGATAGTCATTTCCGAAGGGACACCGTCTAAGACCTGATGCAGGCATATCTGAAACACCTTATCTTTATAACCGTCGTATAATTCAGCAGCGAAACGCGATTTAAACTTATATAAAGAGTGAGCGAAACCCGTCTGCACCAGGATTTTAGTTCCTCCGACATACTTCTCCCGGACCGCGCGGACCATATTCTTTTCTCTTTCCAGATTCTGTCTGAACAAAACCTTCTGCGATTTTTTATCGCCGCACATATTTTCATACTGGCTCCACTCGCTGTCCAAACCGATGATCTTTATTTTCTTCTTCGGATCCCGTATAGCCGAATTTGCCTGCCAGACCGATTCTATTATATCCAGATATTCTTCGAACCCCCAGGTCGGCCAAGTGTAATCCCTTAAGATATCTATGGCTTTTTCTCTGTCGAAAGCTTCGGCTGAGACTATTTCGTTTACTTTATCTGTATCGCTTGATTTTATAAATTCAGACGCGAAATAATTGATTTTAGCCGATCTTATCACCTCTGAAATCAATTCGCAGTATTCTTTCTTCAAATGTACTTCCCCCACTATGACGATATCCTTGTCTACGAAGCTGGAAATTATATATTCTTTAGGAGACATTTCGTTCCCCTTCAGATACAACAGATAATCGTTCAATCTGTCAGGGCTGTAATTAGACCGCGCGAAGGCCGGAACCGCCATGAACATAAATAAAAATCTTCTTCTTCATAAATATCGCCCCTTACGCTCACGAAAATAAAATTATACAAATATTAGAGCTCAAAGACATAAAAAACAGGTATTAAAACCGTAATATTTTCTGGAACTCGCTTAAATTAAAAGAACGGCCGAAGAAACCGGGCTGTAATTAATTCATGAATCAGGCAAAAAGATTATAGGCGGGGACCGTTTGGGCGGGAAAATATCAATACCGCCATGCGTCCCCGATAAAGTATAATATAGAAACTTCAAATAAGGATAAGCGAATACACCTATCCAAACGAAATGGAATGGGTGGACGGTGGAAAATACAAGGTCGTTAAGGTTAAAGATATTTTCAATCTGAACGGCATATTAAAAACAGCTCCGCGGGACTGCCGGTTTATAAAATAAGCTTAAGATTTTGCTTATTGTTTATTTATCTTTGAAAAATAACAGCATGAATTAATCCGCACGAAACAGTAAAATAAACGCTGTTAAGAACGCCGCGGTATTTTATAAAATTATTATTAAATGCCTAACAGACTTTTTTATCTCGGCTCTGACGACAAGGCCCTCATCCTTTATTTTTTAGGAATAAAAATTTCCTTAAGTAAAAACCGTTTTAAAATATTAAATCAAAAAGGACAGTATAAAAAATATCTGAGAAGAATTAAAACGAGCGATAAGAAAAAAATTTTATTTATTTCACATGATTTTTCATTAACCGGAGCACCTCTTGCCGTATTCAACACGGCCAGATATCTGCATAATAAAGGTTATGAAACCTTAGTAATCGCTTTCAGGGACGGCCCGCTGCTGGATTCCTATGTTAGAAACGGAATAGAAGCGGTGGCCTGTTCCGCTTTCAATTCTAAAAGCGGTTTTTTTATAAAAAGTCTGGATAATTTCGATTTTATTTTCGCTAACACAGTATTGACTTACGATATAATCGAAAAAGTTTACGATCATAAGCCTTATCTATGGAGGATAAGCGAAGGGACCGATATTATCTGTCCCGGCAATAGAAAATTCGACAGGGCTCTCATAAACGCCCCTAAAATATACGCGGTGAGCGAATACACGAAAAAGATCCTGAAACCGTATAACGGCAATGTAGAATTACTGATATACGGAATAGAAGACAAGTCGCCGGAATATCTGAAGTATTACGATAAAAAACAAAAATTAAACAAACTGAAAATATGCGTAATAGGAACTTACTGCCGGAGAAAAGCCCAGGACCTTATAACCGGGGCATATAACGACTTACCGGAAAAAACAGCGGAAAAGATAGAGATATTCTTTATAGGAAAAGGCTTTAATGAAGATAAGCCGCAAAAGAACGTACATTTCTCAGGCGAAAAACTCGACCATGAAAAATATAAAATTCTGGCTCAGTGCGACGTTCTTTTCTGCCCGTCGCTGGACGATCCTAACCCGCAGGTCGTCATGGAGGCCATGATGATGAAAAAACCTTGCGTCATATCTGAAAACGTGGGACAAAAAGACTATATAACGAACGGCGTCGACGGTTTCGTACTAAAGACAGGAAGCGTAGAGGAGATAAAAAACGCAATGACACTGCTGGCCGAAAACCCTCAAATCATCGACGAAATGTCGGAAAGATCTTACGAACTGTATAAAAAGCACTTCAGATTCGAGGATTATATAAATAAAGTGATATCGGTAATAGAAGAGCAGCCGGAAAATATAAACACTAAACGATAAAAACAATCCAAACTAATTTTCTCTTTACCATACACAATGAACTATTGTTGTTTCAAGAATATCCGCGGCGCAACAGAACTAATTTAAGTTAATTCCATTGCTGCAATTACCACAGGAATGGGGCATTGTTATATTCAGGATATCCGGAACGCGACGGCGCGAGTTTGGAGCGAATTTTTCAGCAGAAAAATTACGAGTCCTGAAAAAGATTATAACGACTGACTCCGGGCGCCTCGAAACAATTGCAGCTCTATACTGCCCCCGCCGCCTTAGGAATAAATACAAACTATAAAAAAGCGGCCTCGAATAATTCGAGACCGCTCCGCAAAAACAATAATATATAACTCAGCTTTCCACTGATCCGCTTACGGTCTTTATCGAAGGATTCTTTATGGAACTGCCGGAATAATCGATGTCTCCGCTCACGGTCTTAAGCACGGCGGCTTCGGCGGTGGACTCTTTCACGTCTATATCCCCGTTGACCGTCTGCATTATAAGGGAATTTAGCGCGGACTCTTTTATTCTCAGGTCTCCGCTCACGGTCTTCAGAGAAATCTCCGCTGAATTATTGATTTTTTCTACCGACACGTCTCCGTTTACCGCCTTAAGCGTGATCTCCCCGGCATTAGAGAAACCGCTCGCGTCTATGTCGCCGCTAACGCTTTCCGCGCTTATATCGGCCAGACCTGCCGGCAGATATATTTTCGCGTCGCCGATAAAGCTTCTGTTTCCGCTCTTGGTCTTAAGTTTAATCTCTCCTTCCTCAAAAAAAGCCTCGGTGTCGCCCTGGATCTTCTCCATTATCTCCAGTTCCGCCTTCATTCCGGGGAGGTCGTGGCCCTGCAGTTTTATATCTCCGCTCATGTTTTTTATTTTAAAACAGCCGCAGTCGTATTTCCCAATATCTAAACTGACTGTCCTGGCGGACATATTTCTGAAATCGCGCATACCGCTCATCGCCGACCTGATACTTCCGCCTACAGTTTCGCCCAGTCCGTTTCCGCAGTTATTCCAGCGTCCCCGGCGCGACCAAGCCGTTCCGTTTCCGCCCAGGAGATTCCTTATAAAGGGCACTCCGACGAAAATTCCGGCTAGCGCTATAAGGGTCACGGAAATTATACCCAGCGCTATTATACATATAAGGCCTATAAGTATATATTTAAGCGCCACGTTGACGTCCACGCCTAAAGCGCCCATGTGGTTTATTATGAATATAAGCGCAGCGACCAGCACGGCCAATACCATTAACTGTATAAGTTTTTTCAACATGATTAAGATCTTCCTTTTATGATTTCGATTTACAGCTCTTCTATCAATATGACACGGATAAAACGAAAATGTTTCATCTTATTTAAAAATCTATACTTTTTTTTATTATTTTCTTCGCGCGGAGAAGCTGAATTTTAACGGTATTGACCGGCACGTCCAGGATCCCGGCTATTTCTTTATACGATTTTTCTTCGAAATAATATAATTTTATCACTATCTTATATTTGGCCGGCATATCTTCTATGACCGCGTCCAGCCGGGAAGAAACAAGGGCCGCTTCATAAGCCTCGTCAACGGCGCTTTTTTTGTCGGCGACAGTCTCGGCCAAGCTTTCGTCGAACTGTACTTCCCGGCCTTTATTTCTGCACGACCAGTTGACGCTAAGATTATAGGCTATACGGTAGAGCCACGACGACAATTTTGAATCGCCCCGGAATTTTTCTATATTTTCATAGGCCCTCAGAAAAACTTCCTGCGTTATATCCCGCGCTTCCTCGTCGAAACGCACCACTCCTTTCACGACATTGAAAATAAAGTCCTGATGTTTCAGTATAAGTTCACCGAATAACTCCTTATTCCCCTCAGCGATCTTTTTCAATATGCCGTCTTCGTTTTCCATTTTTAAATTGTATATATTTTTACATCCTCAATAAATATGACACAAAAGTAATAAAAATGTTTCGTCCGGAATTAATTGTCGGGGAAATACGACTTTTTATTCACGACAGCCCGAGCGCCGCGGAGCCAGACCAGGTTAATTATCACAGGGAAACAAGGCGTCGCCGGATATAAAAAAAAGCCGTCCAAGACAAACATAGCCCCCTGCCGTATCCGTAAAAACACGGAGATAATTTCGATTCCGGCCGCATATGCACTCAGTCATTTTACCGTCTTTAAGTCTCTCCGTCGTAAAAATACGCTTTTTACCGCTTTTTACTGACTGCTTTACGCCACCGGACGCGCTTAAAAACACTAGGGAAATCATAAAGACGGAGCTTATTTTCACATATATTATTTTTTACCGTTTAACTGTATGATTAAAAAAAGCCAGATGATATTACTTGAAAAAATATTTAAAAATTAATTATAAAATACACTTGACAAGACATGAAAAGCTATCCCGACTTGATATTTAAAAAAATAAATGTCAGAATAATGGGGTAGGATAAAGCGCAGTTGATAGAAGTGATTATTACTGGCGCTTATAGGAGAATTATTATGAAGAAGAACAAAACGAAGAAAACAGGAACGACACCTACCGGAGACGGCCAGGGTGAAGGCAAATAAGAAGTTGCCGGTTTAGCTATTAAACACAAAACAGAAAAATTATTTTAGAAAACTTCGGGAGCATATTATGCGCAGTAAACATAATATGCTCCTCTTTTATATACAGCCTACGACGCGCAGCGCAAGACAGGGGCCGAAACGGCCGATGTCTTTTCTGTTTAAATATTTTATTCCCTTACAAGATAGTCCTTATAATTTCCGTCGTAAACGAACAGATCGAACCACAGGATGAAGTTCAAAACGCACCATAAGGCCCGGCCGTTGTCTTTGCGCTGCGCCTTATGCTCCCACACGAGAGTCTTGACCGCATCGTAATTCAGTATGCCGCTGCGCTCCACCTGCTCTTTGGTGAAATATTTCATAAAAAGGTCTTTGAACCCGCCGAAGAACCAAGAGGAATGCGGCATTTCCAGCCCCATATTGGTGCGGTTGAAGATCTTAGCCGGCAGAAAGGGTTTGAGCGCCTGCTTTTCTATATATCTGCCGCCGAAAAGCCCCTTGAGCCTCACCTCCGGCGGGATAGTGGCCGCGAACTTAACTACGGCGTCGTCCATATAAGGAAATCTGGTTTCTATAGAATGAGCCATTATGGACCGGTCGTTCTTAACCATGAGATCGTCGATAAAATAATAGCGCATATCCAGCTGTGATATCCTGTTTAATCCGTCCGGATACGGCATTTTGTCGTAGGCGTCTATAAACAGCCGGTCCGTGTCAACGGCCGGCGCCGGAAAACGGAGAAGACTCTTTTTCTGCTCTTCGGTAAGCGTGTAACGCCAGTATATATGCGCCGCGGCGTCGTGCTCGAGCTCGCACCCTTCCGCGAAACGCTTGGCCACGAAATCCAGACTCAGTTTGCGATGGGAGACCGGAAGAGCGTGCGCCAGGGCGCTTATTAACGAACGCGCTGCCTTAGGAAAATATTTTCTGTAAAGCCGGCGGGCCTTATAGGCCCTGTGGGTCTCGTAGGCGTTAAACACCTCGTCGCCGCCTTCCCCGCTCAAAAGGACCTTAACGTATTTCTTGGCCTCGCGCGCCAGTATAAAACTCGGGACCGCCGCTCCGTCGCCTGTCGGCTCGTCAAGATGAGCGACGGTGCTAAAAAGACTGTCAACCACGTCTCCGGCTGAAACTTTTATCTCGTGGTGTATGCTGCGCGCGTAAGAGGACATTATCCGCTGGTACGGGGCCTCGTCGAAGCTGTTATCCATCATGGATACGGAGAAAGTGTGCACGTTTTCGCTCAGTCCGAGCTCTTTGGCGAGCCCGAGTATGCCGCTCGTGTCGAGTCCGCCCGACAGGGTCATGCCTGTGCGCGCGTCGGTGTCGAAATTGTTCTTAACGGATCTGAGCAGCAGTTCCCGCGTTCTGCGCACGGCCTCTTCCTCCGTTATTCCGCGGTCGGGCTCGTAATTCAGTTTGGCCCACGTTCTGACTTTATATTTCCTGGCGCCGGGATCTATCTCTATGAGCTCTCCCCCCCTCAGTTCGTGTATATTGGCGAAGGGGGTGTGTTCTCCGGGAATATAAGCGAGGGTGAAAAAATGCCACAGGGCTTCCCTGTCTAGACTCCTGTCCCAGCCGCTGACTTCAAGCAGGGCCTTTATCTCAGAAGCGAAATAAATTTTTTCTCCGTATATAAGATAAAACAGCGGTCTCAGGCCGTAAAGGTCCCGGATCACGTAGACCCTGTTTTTTAACCTGTCGTAAATGCTCATCGCGAAATGACCGCTCAGTTCCCTGAGGCAGTCCAGTCCGTATTTCTGGTATAAAGACAGAACCACCTCGGCGTCGGATTTGCTCCTGAACTTCCTGAAAGAGTCGAGTTTATGTTTCATTCTGAGCTGTCTGAAATTAGTCACCGCGCCGTTGAAAGCGAGGATGACGTTCCCGTCGTCTGAAACGAAAGGCAGATCCGCCTTGTCGCTCATATCCGTTATTTTCAACCGCGCATTGCCCAGATATACTTTTCCTTCGGCGTATTCTCCTCTGCTGTCGGGCCCTCTGTGCCTCAGCGCCAGAGTCATAGCTTTCCCTAAATTACGGTCGTTTTCCGTCAAATCATCTTTAATCGATACAAGTCCAGCTATTCCGCACATCCTTTTTTATCTCCTGTCTATTATTTGTCTTATCTTGCCCGTCCTGCTTATTCTTTCTATGCCGTCGGGCGGAAGTATTTTTATCTCCGGCTCTTCCAGCCAGCCGAGCCTTACGCTTTCCGCCAGATCTACGCAGTGAATTTTAATCTGCTCCCTGAGTTTGTCTTTTAAAACGGCGGCCTCCCCCTGAGAAACAGGATTAAGCGTTTCCGCCGACAAAGACAATACGTCAGACGGTCCGTCCTTGCTTATTATCACCTGAAAATTAAAACTGAGCCCGGCCACTTTTCCCAAGGCTTCGCGCAAATCGCCGGTAAAAATGTGGGCGCCTCCCGCATGTATCCTGTCGTCGCAGCGCCCCAGAAGTTCGAAACGGGGATCTTTTCTGCCGCAGGGGCACGGTTCCTTTATAAAACGGCCGAGATCTCCCACCCTGTACCTTATGACAGGCATATTCTTCTTATTAAGGCAGGTGACGACGAGTTCGCCGGGGTCTCCGAAAGGCACCGGCCGGCCTGTTTCAGGGTCTATAAATTCTATATACTGTTCTGCGCTGAAAAGATGATGCTCGCTTTTCACGCAGAAAGGGCACTGGTAGCCTATAGCCCCCGCTTCGGAAGTGGCGTATCCTCCGGACCGTACGGCCACGCCGGGGAAAACGCTCCCGAAAAATTTTATCATATCCGCGCCTACATATTCGCCCCCGTAAAATATCTTCTTCACGCGCAGGCTCCCGGCCGCTCCGCTGTTTTTAACATATTCCGTCAGTTTTATCAGGAAAGACGGCAGACCGATAAGAGCCGTGACTTTAAAATCCTTAAGATAACCGAAAATAGCCCCCATGGGAAGATTACTGCCCACCGGCACCGAAACAGCTTTGGTATAAGCTATCGCTTTTTCTACGGAGAGCCAGCTGGACCAGAGATTCCCGGCCACGAACAGATTCGCTATGACATCGGTCTCGTCGAGCCCTGCCGCCTCGTAGGTCTTGGCTAACAGTCTGCAGGTTCGCTCGTATTCATGCTGGTCGTAGAAGATATATTTCGGCTGTCCTGTGGAGCCGCCGCTGGCGAAATAAACTCCCCGCATTATTTTTTTAGAAGTGAGCATATCCGTGCTCTCCGGAGGAGTGTTCCCGAGTATGTCGTCTTTCACAAGAAAAGGCAGCGCGGCGAAATCTTTCATACTCTTTATTTTCGCGGATCTCCCTAAGCGTTCCCTGTAAAAAACACTGTTCTCGGCGGCGTATTCAGTGACTTCGCGCAGTCTTTCCAGCTGCGACGGCGGCTCTTCCAGCGGTATCCAGTCGACCAGCGACATCATCGGAAATATTCCGTCGTGCGGCGATCCGACGGCCTCTTCCAGCATTTTCCCGAGTTCAGCCACCCTCGCTATACCGGCAGGAGCCAGGGTCTCCAGCACCTCCCGGCGTTCCAGAGAACCGGCGACTCCGACGGTCTCTATATATCCGCGCAGCGGCAGCAGCTGTTTCTTTACCTCGGCCATGCCTGAGGCTGTCTTTACATAGAGCACGCGGTTAAGAGGAGAAACACGGTAAACGGGATCTTTCTCGTATATCACGGTCCAGTTCGTGGCTGGGAAAGAACTGACGTATTTCCCGTCGCCGAGCACGGCGTCCGTCCTGGCTAACAGTCTGGCTTTTGTTATCTCGGCCTGCTCGTCCTGAGTGAGGCGGCCCTGCGGCAGTTCCTCAGCCAGAGCGGCGAATTCCGCGCCGGCTTCTCTGAGAAAAGATTCCGCCAGCTCCTTATGTCTTTCTTCCGGAGCCACGATATAGAGCGTATGCAGAGAGGCGCAGGCGGCCTGATCCCAAAGCGAAGCGTCCAGAGCGGCGCGGCGCGCGATCTCTTTCATTCCGAGAGAATCGGCGGCGCTCTCGAATACTATGCCGCAGCTGGTTTTGGGCCCGAAACCCACGACCCTTACTCCTTCGGGCGCCGCTGAACGGTAAGATCGGACAGCCGCGCTCCCGCCCCATACGAAAACCGCGTCGACGTGTTTAAGCACCGTTTCTTCCGTCACGGCGTCGCCGCCTTTCCACGGAAGGACCGCCACGTTCCTGATCAGAAGCCCTTCCGGATCGTTCTCCCTGAGCGCTTCCATGAAAAGGCAGGTAAAATTTCCGCCGGAAGAAGAAGTCTTCACTATATTCACGTTCTTGGTAAGCAGCCCGAGCATAAGCGAATCCAGAACGCCTAAAAAGACATTCCCCGCACCGACGTGAAGAACTACCCCGCGCGGGAAAGCCCTGAGCATACCGTCGTATCCCCTGCGTTCTATCGCGCTCTCCAGGGCGTAAGGGACGAACAGTTCCATGCTCATGCGCTTTTCAACGGTCTCCCTGGAAAAAACACGCGGTATAACTTCCAGGCTTTTTTCTATGACCGGAACGGAAAAACTTATCTGCCCTTTAAGCAGCTCCACGGCGGCGGCGAAATACCGGCCTCCGCGGGCGAACATCTTTCCCGCCCCGTCAAGAGCGGAAACTATATAATCATGCGGGACTTTCGCCGCGGATTCCCTTTTTCCGGCGGCGCGGCGGCATATGTTTTCTATTTCTTCGGCCGTCCACGATTCTCTTTCCGCGGTCTCCCCGAATATAAAGGCATTGTGTGTGAACATATCATTTCCCCCTTCCGGAAAGCATAGAGGCGGCGCTGACCGCGCAGCCTTTCAGTTTTCTCACTCCGGCGCGCCCGGAGATCTCAAGCACCGGGCCGCCAAGTCCGCAACCGCATTTCTCGTGCAATACCCCGAAATCGGAAGAAAGCACGGAAAGCGAAGGGTAAGAAGTGAGATAAGGCGTTACGAACTGCAGCAGCCCGCGGGCGCCGTAAGGAAGAGGGGCCAGAGTTGCCGGATCGCGGACTATTATCCTGCCGTAGACAGGCACGTGAAAATTTCCCTCAGGGCAGTCGACGTAGGGAACCCCGTGCTCGACCATGCCGTACAGATCCCGCACGTTTCCGACCGGAATGCCTAGTCTGTCCGCCAGGATCTGCCTGTAAACTTTTTTCGGCAGACTCCCGTCTTCCAAAGTTTTCCAGCCGCCGCCGGTTATGACGGAGGAGTCGCTTTTCAGTTTAGGATAACGGCCGTGGACATTTTTAAAATCGTCAGTAAGTTTCAGGGCGAAAGCCGGAAAACCCACTATGCGGACCGGCATATCCTGTTCTTCGAAACTTTTAAGCGCCTTCACCGAACCGTCGGCGTCGAAATAAAAATCCTTTTTCTCCCCGTCCCACCGGAAAGCGTAATATATCTCTTTGCCCGCAGTAAAGCCGGACAGGAGTTTATCCGTCCAGGCTGTGCCGAGATCTTTGGCCACAGCCGGATCGTAGGTGAAACACAGATAGTTGTGAACCTTTTCCGGGGCGGTCAGCCCCAGCCCGCTGAAAACCTGCCATGCCATGCGGCGAACGCGCAAGAGAGAACCCATATCCAGCTGCATGCGGCTCCTCTGCCCGGAAGTGCCGCTGGATCTGAGTTCCAGCACTATCTGCGAATACGGAAGCGTGGTGAGATCGCGTTCCTTAAGAGCCGAAACGGAAAGGAACGGGATCCTCTTCACGTCTTCTTCAGTCCTGACCGACACGGGATCGAAGGATTCAGAATCGTACAGCGCCCCGAGGATCCGCGAATGCCCGTACTGAAAGAGCATGGCCTCGCGCATTGCCGCCAGGAAAGCCTCTGAACTCTCCGCGGTGTAACAGAAAGCGGGATATTCGAAAAAACGGTCCACCGGGGAGACGCTCTCAAGCGGCTCCCGGCAAAGCGGCAAAGAGTCTTCGAATGAAAAATCGGCCATAATATTCCTTTATTTTCTAAAAGCTATATTTATATAGTTTTCCTGCCACAGGGCCAGATAAGCGCGCAGAAAATCCTTAAAAACAGGCAATATGTCCACGTTCCTGAAATCCAGTATCTCGAATGTCTTAGAAAAAACTATGCCATCCATCCGTTCTCCGGCATTAAATTTTATGCAAGGGAAATAGGCGCTCGGGATAAAACGTGCGTCCACGGCCTCCCTCTGGAGCCGGGGCTCGTAGGCGTCCACGAGTATCTCCACATATGAGAGTCCCAGTTCTTTCAGTTTATGGGCCGTGCTCTCCAAAAGCACCGCCGCGTTCTTTTCTTCTGCGGCCCCGCCGAGGATCACGCTGTATCTGTCCTGCTTATTATAATAGATATAGACCGTGTTCTTCATATCCGGAGTTATAAGCATCATATTAGGCTGCTGGAAGGGACTGAGCACATGCTCGAAAACTCCGCCGGCACGGCATTTACCGTAACTGTGTTTAACGAAAGAAGGTGCGGTTATCACCTCGAAATCCATAAGAGGTATTTTAGTCTGCGGGTCGCTGTAAGTTCCCGTAACGTCCTCTGTCCCGCAAGCGCCAAGCGGCATCTGCTCTGCGACAAGGTCGAAAAACGGTTTCACCTCCGGAATGATTTTCGGGATGCTTTTCCTCTTTTCCATCGCGTTTCTGCCGAACAGGGCGACCAGACAGTGCGTCTCGCTGTCTCGTACTTTATGCGTATTAGGAAAAATACCCAGTTTCACGAAACCGAGGTCGGAAGTTATTTTCTGCGGCGCCTTGCTGGCAGTGCGCGCCGTGGCGTAGACTACGTCCACCTCGTCTTTGTCCCTGATTATGTCGTCGAGGATTATTTTTATCATCGTGTGGGCCAGCTCGAGTTCCCTGTATTCCCTGCTCACTACCGCGCCGAAAAGTTTAGCCGCGCGGCAGGCCCTGTCTATCTCGAAGGCCAGACTGCCGACTATACGCCCGTTATGGTCCGCGACCAGCCAGTAAGAATTATCCCCGCTTATGAGTTTAACCAGACTCTCCCTGTCGGTGACGAGGGGGACGGAATAATCCGCGCCGTATATTTCCGCATAAAGCGTCTGTATGCGCCTCGCGTCGTTGGGAACGGCCGTCCTTATCCTCACACCGGCCTTTACGGCCTTTTCATTGATATACTCAAAGTGTTTAGACATCACAATCCCCTGATATCTTAATTTTTTAAAGATAATATATATTATAAATTTTATACCCGGTTTATAAAGGATTTTTTCCTGTAAAAAAGATAAAAAAAATATATATGCGTATTTTTACGGCAGCGCAAAATTAAAAACAGATAAAAAACCGCCCTTTTCAAAATCATAACCGTCTTCCGCCGCGCGGTTCTGAAGACATGGCAAAACTAAATTAAATCCGTTGACAGGTACGGAAATATATAAATAAAATATCTGAAAACATCTAAAACGGAAACAACAGGATATTTTTTACGCTTTTTAGAAAGACCGCATATGGAAAAATCATATTCTGACAAACGGCAGAAGTTTTTCGAATCTCTGGACAGCGCCGGCTGTTTCTGGAGAAAGGACCGTTTTTATAAAACTGACGAAGCGGAAAAACTCATCGCGAGATTCTCAAGAAATTACATAAGGATATACTCGAAAATAACGGGGAATAAAGAACTTATAGAAAAATTTTACAATAACAGGGCAGTCAAGGAAATGTCCGAAGAAATAAGACCTTCCGTAGCGCTTGCCGGATATGTCAGAGCAAACAGGATCAAATTCAACGGCTATAAATGCGATTCGGTGGACGCCGTACTGAAATGGGACGACAATACGGAACAGGCCGTACAGATAACTTCCAACGACGACGGACTCACTAAAAAACTGATAGAAAAAGAAATTGCCTTAAAGGGCTTTGCCGCGGAACCCTCCAACAAACCCTACAAGACGGACAGCAACGCGGAAAAAAGGAAACAGTTCGAAGAGATGCAGAACGTATCGGACGGTAAGGAGCGCGCCGACGAAGAACTCCTGAAAAATTTCGAACGCGGCGACTGGGACAGAGACAAAGCGATATCCCAGTTCGAATATACGATAAAGCAAAAACTGCAAATGGGATACGCCGGATACTGGCTGCTCATAACGACCGACGAATATTTCCTGAACGCGATCAGAGACGATATAAAAAATTTCATACTTACGGAGTGTAAAAAAAATAATCCGTTCAAAAAAGTATTTATCTACAATACTTCAGAAATGTACAGATCCGACGGGGCCTTAACGGACGCCGTGGAACCGCCGGACGGGCGAGGCTCCGTCACAGAAATTATTTAAAATTTATATTATGAAATCTGAAGCGAGACGCGGACGGCACTTCTCGAAATAATATCTTTCGCGAGGAAGCCATACCGCTTCGAAACGCTTCAGGCTTTCCGCGTCTTCTCTGCGGGAGAGGCGGCGGGTCTGTTCTTCCGGATCTATTTCCATGAATATTTTGATGTCGTAAAAACCGCGCAGAGCGGGAAGAAGACTGTAGGTTCCCTCCACTACCGCTGCTTCCGGGAAACCGACTTTCACGGCGGGACCGAAACTTTCCGACGCGCAGTCGTATCCGCGGTAAACGATATCCCGCCCGTTTTTAAGCGGCAGCAGTATCTCCGAAAGCAGCCTGGGCACGTCTATATTGCCGCCTGGGGCCCCGCTTCTCCGCCCCGACGGAACATAAAAATCGTCAGTATGAAAAACCCGCGCGCCAAGACAGTCCGCCAGCTCCGAAGCGAAAGACGTTTTGCCGGCGCAGCATAAACCGTCCACCGCGACAAGCAGGGAACCTTTTTTCCCGAGCAAGTCGCCGCAGGCTTTCAATATTTCTCTGTGCACTTATAATCACCGTCACCTGAGAAACAGATAATAAACAAGCACGTTCACGGCCGTAAGCGGAACGCCTATTCTGGCAAACTCCCAGAAAGTAACGGTCTCGCGGTATTTCTTTTCAGCCGCTTGAATTATTATAACATTGCTCGCCGCGCCAAGTATGAACATATTTCCGGCTACGGTAGAGGAAGCCGCGAGAGCCATGAGAACGTTCTCGGAAGCCCCCGCCTGCGTCAGCAGCGGAAGACAGAGCGCCACGAAAGGGACATTGCTTATAAGCTGGCTCATAATCACGCTGACCGCCATCAGCGGGCCCACAGATCTGATATCGGTTCCGCTCTTCGCCAGCACGGACTGGAAAAAACCTGTGTTCCAGACGGCCTGCATCAGAATAAACATTCCCGTAAAGAAAGCTATCGTGGTCCAGTCGATATTTTTAATTATCTCCAGCCTGCGGCCGCTGAAAACAAGCCCGGGAAAGGCTGCGGCGAGAGCCACGTAGGTTATGCTGAAATCAAGCGAAGGGAAAAGCAGAGAAAAGACCGCCTTCAGTAATATCGCGGCAACAAGCACGGAAACTGTTATCTTGGCCAGCAGGACCATACGCTCGTCTTTATAGTGCTCCGCGGCATGGCGCAGCGGACATCTGGTAAAATCGGCGCGGTAATACATTTTTACGAACAGGCACACCGCGGCGAGATTAATAAGTGTCGGAAAAATAAGATGTTTGAAGAAAGTGACGAAAGGGCTTGAAAGTCCGCCCCTTACGGCTATAAGCAGATTCTGCGGATTGCCGACCGGACTCAGCGCGCTCCCCACGGTAAGAGAAAAAGCCAGGGCGAGCAGCAGCGGTTTAGAATGTATGCCGTATTTCCGCGACATAAGCAATACCACCGGCGTGCCTATTATCGCCAGAGTGTCGTTCATGAACAGGGCGGAGGCGAAACCCATAAAAAACACCAGCGAGAAGAGGAGCTGTTCGGCGTTGCGGGAACGTCTGAAGATCTTATATTGCGTCCTGGAAAGCCAGCCGCTCATCTCCAGGACCTGTCCGGCCGAAAACATAGCTATCAGAAACAGTATGACTTCCCAGTCGACGGCTCTGACCGCGTCGGCCGGAGTTATGCCCCCGCCAAGCAGGACGATAAGCGCTCCGCCGCACATAATCTGCCATATCTCCAGCCTTACCGGACCGAAACGGCGCACGGCTATCAGTATAAAAACTATAAAAAGCGTTATGAGAGAAATCATTCGATAGCGGCGTAATCTCCGGGAGTGTCGAAATCGCGTATCACGCCGCCGTCGCTTACGTCCAGATCGTATATTCCGACGCCCTTATGATGCGTGACCCAGTGCAGGCCCTTATCGAGAGGACCGGAGAAACAAAGAGGGTAAAAACAGGAAGGAATAATTATCGGATGTCCGCGCTTGAATTCCGGTTCGCCGGCCTTCCGGTCAGGGCGCGGCACACGCGGAATTATTATTTTACCGGAATTGAGCCGCCAGGCTTCTATGATCTCCGCATATGTGCCGGACTTTACCGTGGGCTGGTCGCAAAGACATACCATACAGGCTTCCGACCCGGCGGATATTTCACGGAGCCCCGTTCTCAGCGAAGAAAGCTGTCCGTCGGAAGGTCTTTTGTTCACCGCTATTTTTTCTCCGCGGGGGCGCCATGTCTCAAGTATCAGCGGGGCGGCTGTTCCCAGAACGGCCACCCTGTCGTCCACCCCGGACGCCCTGAGATCCGAACATATCTTATCTATAAACAGATCGCCGCGGTATTTCAGCAGCGCTTTGGGCCGGCCCATTCTCGCCGAATCTCCCCCCGCCAGAATAACAGCCGAAATCATATCAGGCCTCCGAAGCCACCACCGTGACGATAAAACCGCCGGCGAAATTAAAAGTGTCGGCCGTAAATCCCGGACGGCCCATCTCCGTCCATCTGTCCAGACTTTTTCCGGTAAATCTTATCCCGCCTGAAGAAGCGTTGACTGAAAGGAGAGACACAGTGAGACCGAGGCCGAGGGCTTTCAGGGCAGCCTCTTTCCTGGTCCAGACCGAAGTCGCGCTCTCCGGTTCCGGGCCTTGCGGAAGTTCTTCCGGCAGAAAATATCTTTCGTACCATCCGCCGAACCTGTCCCTGATCTGCTCTATGTCTACGCCGGTGAACAAAGAACCTTTCTTATATGCCGCCACGGCCCACGGTCCGCTGTGGGAAAGAGAAACGAGCCGCCCGTCCAGCACCGGACGCCCTGTCCAGTCGTACTCAAGGGGCTTCATAAAAAAAGTCCTGTCGTTCTCGGCCTCGGCAACCGCTGATTTCGCGGCGTAGCGGGCCGCAAGCCACTGTCTTTTTCTCTTTTCCAGTTTGAAAGAATCGAATCTCTCTATTTCTTCCGGCGTCAGGAAAGTCTCTTTCAGTTTTAAAGCCGTGTGCTCTGCGTACACGGCTTTAAAATATATATTTCTGGACTTCAGGACCCGGAACGGAAAACTCATAAGGACAAAGGCTGCCTCATAGAACAGTCTCCGAGGAAAGCGTAGACCTTTCTGTCCGCGTCGAAAGCCCATGCGTCGTAAAGTATCGTCTCGTCTTCCTGCGATTTATTTTTGAATTTAGCGTAAAGGTAGATCGTTCCGTCTGCTATATCGGCCGCCGAAACCAGTCTGACGGCTCTGGACACGCCGACCGGCAGCGCCAGGCAGTTGTATTTGAACATGGCCTGCCAAGCGCATGTCTGAAGAAGGGCCTCGAAGACCGAAGGAATAAAGCACAGTTCCACTTCAGGCTGCCCCAGGAAATTCGGCACTTTTCTGTAGATAGCGAGAGAATGTCCGGCCCCCGTGTCGGGCACGGAAGCCAGGACCTGAAAGGCCGGCCCGTGAAAGAAACGGCTGTATACGGAAGAAGCCGAAACGGCATTGGCCGGCGGACAGTTGAGATTTATTTCCGGCAGTTCCGGGATCCTTTCTCCGGCCGCGGCCGGAGCGAGAGCGCTGAATTTCGTCCTCGTCTTTATCTTCACGCCTTTCGCGTTTATTATATCGTTGGTAAAGCTGAGCCGGCAGCTGCCGCCGGCCGGGTCTTCTTCGGCGGATATCTTTATTTCCGCCGGACGGCCCTTAAACAGCTTTATAGCCTCGTCGAATTTTATATCCGTCAGAGTCTCGGGGACGGCGTCCCTTATCCTGGCCACGGCCCTTGCGAAAGTCTCCATACCGAGAACGGCAGGCACATAAGGAATACCGTTTATGGAATGGTCGGACAGAAAACCGTCCCGTTCGGCGTCGAAGGCTTTTTCGGCGTAAAGATAAAGCCCTTTGGAAAAATCGTTGACCTTCGTCCAGAAAGGATCTGTCTCGTTTTTGACTTTTTCGTTCTCGTAGAGCAGCAGTTTTCTGTCCGCGTCCACGACGCCCAGAGAAGAAGTCAGCAGCACCTCCGGTTCATTGCCGTATATCAGCTCGTCTATAAGGAAATCTATTCCCTCGTCAGGCGATAGGAAATCCACTCCGGCGTCCCTCAGGAAATCTCCGACTCCTGGTCTCACGCTCATGCCTACTCCGGAGAAAGCGCTCATACATACCGAGAAAGCTCTTTCCCCTTTATTTTTCAGCGCGTGTCCGAGCTGCGCGAGATATTCGGAAGCAGCGGCGTAATCCGTCTGCCCCTTGTTCCCGAACTTTCCTATAACGGAAGAAATAAACATCTTAAATGAATTAGGCCTGAAACCGCAGGACTTCCAGAGTTCGGCGGCCGAAGCGGCTTTTATCCCGAACACTTTTTCGAATTCTGCGGCGTTCTTATTCCCTATCGTTCTTGAGCGCTCGTATCCGGCGAAATGAACAACTCCGTCTATCTTGCCGAAATCAGCGTTTAGTTTTTCCAGCGCCGCCCTGAACTCTTCTTCCCTGCCGAGATCGCATCTCACGTAATGAACGGCTGTGCCAGCGCTGCGCAGCTTTTCGAGATTAACGGCCAGATTTCTGCTGTCCCTTATCTCCGTGAATTCGTTTTCCAGACACACGGGAGTTATGTCCCCAGGTTCCTGACTGTTACCGCGCAGATAAGGCAGAAGAACAGATAATTTCCAGTCTTCCACCGCGCTCTCGTCCGAAGGAAGGGCCGGAAGGTCCGGATATTTCTCGCCGTTGTTTATGATATCCGTTATAATAAGCAGTCTAGGGGCGCATCTGCGCGCCAGTCTTTCGCAGAAAAGGGCTCCCAGCCCCCTGCCGCCGCCGGTCACAAGTATCGTCTTGTCGCCTAGCTTTCTCGGCGCTTTTCTCACGAGCTGCGCGGGTCTGTAATTTACCGTGCTGCGTTTTTTCACGCTGTATCCCGCCTCCAGACTTCTGTCGGCGTACAACAGTTCGAACATGGTCTTGTCGGCAATGAAAAGATTGGTGACGTTGGGATCGAAATCTATCAGCTTCACCAGGGCGCCGGAAATCTCTTTTCTGAGGCTGCGCATAAAACCGAACAGGGCGCCGTATATAGGATCGGCGGCAGAATCGGTGCAGTAACCGAAAGCTCCGTCGAGAGTGGTAAGAGCGGCGAAGAAAGGCACGGCGTTCCCTTCAGCTTTCTTCATCGATTCCGGCATATATTTCGCGGCGAAGAAAAGAGGCAGGACATAACGCCTCAGATCCTTCATGGGAGAAGTGGCGTTGGGCAGCAGAGATTTCACGGTGCAGCCGTTCAGATACAGCACTCCCTGGATATCGGGATATTTGGAATATATCTCTTTTATCACGGGTTCCGTCTTCTCCGGTTCTTTGTAATCTATATATATAAGGTCTTTTATTCTGGAATGCGTGGAACTTATTATGTAAGAAGGAACGTTCCTCTTCTGAAATTCTGAACGGAAAGATTTGGCCAGTTCGAGATCTTCCGAGAATATCAGCACCGGAACGCCGGCCTTCAAGACTCTCAGCTCTTCGTTTATAACCTTGGTCTCGGACGGTTCCGGGACATAGCGCAGCATCCTTTTCCCGGACGGCGCCGGTTCCGTTACGGCCTCTTCTTGAACGCTCGGGGTCAGTTCCTGCTGGGCGGCCGCGTCTTCCTCTTCCTGCGCTTTATCTTCTTTTACCGGAACGCGGGCTGTCTCCCCGGCCGGATTTTCTTCGGCCGCGGCCTCTTTTTCAGATGAAACCGGCTCCTCCGGCTCTTCAGGAACTTCCGCGGCCGGTGGAATTTCTTTTAGTTCGAGAATATTTTCAGCGGGAACAGTTTTGTCTTCAGTCTCGGGAATAGGCTCCACGAGCGGGGCGTCGTCCTCTTCTTCAACCGGAAGAGTCTCCCCGGCCGGAATCCGGCTTTCCGCGGAAACTTTTTCATTAACCGTTTCCGAAACCGCGGGCTTTATTTCCGCCGAAACGGCTTCCTGCGCCTTTTCAGGCTCTTTCAGTATTTTTTTTTTACTCTGATTATCAACCACGAACTTTATGCAGTGTCTTATTGTCGGGTAATCTTTAAGAGCGAACTCGTCGCCTCTTTCTATGCCGAAAGTCTGGAGTATGATGGCGAATATCTCCGCCTGCTTCACGGTGTCTATCCCGAGATCCGCTTCCATATCGTCGTCGAGATTGAGCATATCCTCAGGATAGCCGGTCTTTTCCATCATTATGGAAATTATCTTCCCGGTTATCTCGTCTTCAGACAGGGGCCCGGCGGAAACCGGAGTCACGGCCGGAGCCGCCACGGGCTTTGCCGCCGGAACGGAAGGCAGCTCTTTTTCGGCCGCTGTTTCCGTAATCCGCGGAGCCGGGCTGTCGTTTTTTACAGCCGGCGCGGCGGGAGTTTCCGCGGCCTTTTCTTTCACCGGCTGTTTTTTATCGGCGCGGACGAATAAAATGTATACTTTTCTGCCGCCGGTCTCTTCGCAGCTTACGGCGGCGCGGCTTCCGCCGCTTACAGCCCCGAAGGCTTCCCTTGCGGTGCCGAATTCTTCTGCGTCGGCGAGAGGAAGATCTTTCTTATCGTAGGCGACGGCTTCGAGAAGGACTGAAACGCCGAAACCTCTTCCTTCAGCGGCGCTTAGCGTCTCGAGGACAAAAACGTCCTTGTCCCTCAGCAGGAAAACCCTTCCGCTCTTGCCGGAATCCAGACGAAGCTTGGCTTCCTCGAATCCGAGATAAGCTGAAAAAGAGTTCAGCCCTAACATACGGCCCTTTAAACCGAGATCGGCCGAGGGGCATTTTTTCTCTTTGCCGGCCGCCTGAGCGTCCACTGCCGCGGCAGGCATATTATTCTGAAGCCAGGTACGCAGCGTCTGTTTACCCTCTTCCGGCAGTTTCGAAGAAAGGCTGTCGTACATATTCCAGAGATCTTTGCTTCTCTGGCTCGCAAGTCTGCTTTCTATATCCGAAGAATCCGCCGCTTCCTCTTTAGTTCCTGCGAATATCATTCCCGTCTCTTCGGCCTGAACCCCCGACAGAGGAATGTCGAGCCCGGCTTCCCGCGCCGCTGTTTCCGCATCGGCCGCGGCGGCCGTCACGGCGACGCCGGCTTCGCCTTCGTCGCAGCGCGTATCGCCGCTCCGTCTTTCGGGAGCAAGCATGGAAAGCGCCCAGTTCTCGTAATAGGAGTCGAAAGCCGAACCGTCGTTCAAAGGTTCCTTGCGCTTCCAGTCCACAGGGATGCCGAGCGCCGTCATATTCGCGAGCAGATCGTTGAACTCCAGTATGCCGCCTCTCTTAGGATGATTGGAAGCGAGCACCGTAACGCCCTCTTTCCCCTTAAGCGTGGAGGCTGCGAAAGCGCTGAGCACGCGTTTCGGACCGCACTCTATGAAAGTGCGCACGCCCTCGTCGTACATCCTGTTGAGCTGCCCGATAAATTCCACCGGACTCACCATTTGCCTTATGAGAAGATCGTATATCATCTCTTTGTCGTCGGGAAAAAGATCCGCGGTGACATTAGAAAGGATAGGCAGCTTAGGATGATTGACCGGTATGCGCCTCAAAAATTCGCTGTAAGGTTTCACGGCCGGCTGCATAATGGCGGAATGGAAAGCGTGCGACACCGGGATGTCCCCGGCTTCCACGCCCATCATCTTAAAAGCCTCCACGGCCTTGTCCACCGCCCGCTTCTCTCCCGCTATAACCGTCTGTATGGGGCAGTTCTTATTTGCGCTTATCACATAACCGGGTATGGTCTTGAGGACTTCGTCCACTTTGTCGCAGCCAAGCGCGACGCTGGCCATCTTCCCGGTGTCGGCGACCTGGACCTTGGACATTTCAGAAGCTCTGTCCGTCACGGCCCTCAGGCCGTTTTCGAAAGTGAATATCCCCGCGGCCGTGGCGGCCGCGTATTCTCCGAGGCTGTGCCCTACAGTAAGATCAGGTTTTATCCCGAATTCGCAGAGCAGGCGGAACATGGCGATATCCGCCGTCATCATGGCCGGCTGCGTCAGTTTCGTTTCCTTTATGGCCTGTTCCCTGGCTGTAAGCTGTTCTTTGTTCTCGTCCGGTCTGGACCATATGGCTTCCGTGAGTCTTATGCCTATCATGCGGCTCAGTATCTCGTCCGCCTCGTCGAAAGTATCTCTCACCACCCTGTATTTCGCTGCTAGATCCCTGAGCATGTCCACGTACTGGGAGCCCTGACCTGGGAACATGAAAGCCACTTTATTATGTTTTACGCTGGTTTTGAAGGGATATATATTCTTCAGAGTGAAGCAGAGCTGGCTCTTGTCCCATTCTTTCTCGTCGGCCTTCTGAAGGAGGATCTCCGCCTTCGCCTTAAAATCCTCGGCCGATTTCACCGCTATGGACACGCCGAACGGTCCTTTGGCCGCAAGCATAGTCGGCTGCGCGTAATGCGCTATCGGAAAAGCATTGACCTGCGGCAGAGTGTTTTCAGCGGCGCTTTTGACCTTTTCCAGGACCTCCAGCGGAGTGTTTCCAGTAAAAGTAACCGCTTCTCCCTGAATAAGAGAAAACGGAGTTCGTATATCTTCTGTAATCTTCACTTTTTTTATCTCCGGAACATGCGGCTTCTGTTCTTTTTTCACATAAGGCTCGTGCGAAGGACCGGTATATTCCTCCATAAGCACGTGAAAGTCAGCTCCGCCGAAGCCGAAAGCGGAAACGTCTGCGCGCCTGATTCCGTTTTTCTTCCATTCTTCAGGCTCGGTTATTATCTTTATCAGATTCAAATCTATTTCTTTATTTGGATTGGTGCAGTTTATGGTGGGAGGCAACACTTTTTTAGACAGCGCCAGAGCGGTTTTCACAACGCTCACCGCTCCCGCCGCGGATTTACAGTGCCCTATCTGCGACTTAACGGACGTTATTCCGAGCTTATCGGATCCGCCCTTGTAAGGGCCGAAAATATCTTTGAGCACGGCCATTTCCACGGTGTCGCCCACTTTAGTCCCGGTGCCGTGCGCTTCGACGAAGTCCACATCCGCCGGAGTGTAGTCTACCTGTCTGAAAGCGTCCTCTATCGCCATCTTCTGGCCTTTCGGATTAGGCGCCGTGACGCCTTTGCCCTTTCCGTCCGAAGCCGCCCCGACCGCGTTTATCAGCGCGTATATCTTGTCTCCGTCCCTGACAGCTGACGAGAGGCGTTTGAGGGTATATACCGCCACGCCCTCGCACATGACGAAACCGTCCGCCCTTTCGTCGAAAGGATAGGAACCGTCGGGTGAAAGCGCTCCCACTTTGGAAAATCTTATAAAAGCCGGCGGGCTCATCATCTCGTCGGCGCCGCCGCAGACGGCCATATCGAAACGTCCGGCGCGCAAACCCATCACCGCATAGTCAAGCGCAGCGAGGGACGAGGCGCAGGCCGCGTCCACCACAAGGTTCGGACCGTTGAAATTGTATATATTGGATATCCTGCCCGCCGTCACGTTAGGCAGTTCCCCCGGCATGGAATCCTCGTTCACTTCCAGAGTGCCCGCGTCCACCGCGGAGAAATATTCGTCCATCATTTTTTTCTGCGTTTCGGCAGGAAGCGAGGAAAAAGTTTCAGTATTTTCGATTATCTCGCGGTTGTGAAATTTATATACGCGCTGGTCCGTCTGCTCTTTGGCGTAAGGACCTGCCGTGTTTCCTATAACCACGGCCGCGCGCGTCCTGTCGAAATCCTTTTTGTCGTAACCGGAATCCTCCATGGCCATACGCACGGCTTCTATCGTCATCTTCTGAAGTCTGGAAATATGTTTGGCGGTGGCAGGAGGCATTTTGTATTTTATCGGATCGAATTTAAAATTCTCGATAAACCCGCCTATTTTGGAATAAGTTTTGTCTTTCGCTTTTCTGTCCGGAGAATAATATACCGCAGGATCCCATAAATCATGCGGTACTTCTTTTATACAGTTTTTCTTTTCTATTATATTTTGCCAGAATTTATCTTTGCCGAAAGCTTCAGGAACAATTATTCCTATACCTGTTATCGCAATTTTTTCATTTACCATACTTCAAAAATCCTAAAATTATTAAATTTAAAAAATGCTGTCTTCCGCAGCCAAGAAATAAATATTATGGTAATTATACAAAAAATACATACGGCCATGCTTCCGGCGCAATGGACGGAGCCCGGGCCTTTAGGGCGCCGGCCTCCATATTATCAGGGCTTTTCGCACGGTCGTTCTCTGTCTGACGGTCTCTCCCGATGCCCTTTTTCGCAGAAAATCCATGACCCAAGGCCCGTCCGGTTCCGCGCCGTTGACCCTCACGTTCACGAAAATATCTTCGGCCGTTTCCATGACGCTCAGATTTTTGGTCCAAGACGTCTCCATCTCCCTAAGACAGTAAGCCAGCCCCGCGGAACGCAGCAGCGGTACGACCGTCTCGGCTCCCGGCGGCGCCTTGTAAACCACACCGTGATGAGCGTAAGCCTCTTCGAGAAGAGGATTGCGGCGTTCTCCGTTCCAGCCTATATATACGCAATACTCCCTGGCCGCGGCGCACATTTTCGCGATATCGTCCTCAGTGCGCACGGCCGCCGTCATGGAAGCAAGGGCGATATCATATTTCTTCTTAACTTCTTCCTCAGGCAGTTCGGCCCAGCGTATCTTTCTGCACGAGGCGTTCCCGATGCCGCGTTCCTCAGCGGTGTCGGAAAAGACCCTGAGCATGGCTTCCGAAGAATCGACTCCGCTCACGGATCTGCATCTTCTCGCCAGCGCCAGGGAGTAGATCCCTGTGCCGCAGCCTATATCCAAGAAGTCCTTATGTCTGAAGTCGACGCCGTAGGACGATATCAGGCGTATCATCGCCCTTGTCCTTCGCAGCGTCCCCGGCTCGAAAGCGCGAGGATATTTAACCGCGCGGCTGTTCCAGTATAAAAGTTTATTTTCGGAAGTCTCTTTCATTCTAAAATATATTCTGCAGTATCTGTATGGCTATCCCGGAAAATATACTGATCCCGAGCAGCAGCCCTACGGTCGTCGCGGTGTCCTTAATCCCGTTTTTTCTAAAAAGCACGAGCAGCCCGAGCCCCGCTCCGGAAAGCAGGCCGGAAACGACTGAAGCGAAACTGAAAAGTCCCTTCATATACAGCAGCGTTATAGCCACGGAGACCGCGCAGTTAGGTATAAGACCTATGAAAGCCGCTATGACAGGCTGCCAGATGGTGGAGGTGAGGAAATAATGCCCCAGCTGCTCCTCCCCGCCCATCATGAAGACGATATAATTGAGCGCGAGGGTTATCAGAAGTATAAATGCGAAAACGTGCAGCGTGTGCAGAACGGGATGCAGAAAAATATTGCTCTGCCTGGTTATGCTGTGGCTGCAGCAGCCGTGTTCGTGCTCCAGTATCTCCTCGTGTTCCTGATGCGGTTCTGTTCTTACGGGAGAAGATTTAACGAAAAAGTCGACCAGATAACCCGCCGTTATCCCTATAAAAAATTTCACGCCGAGTATAGGGACTATAAGATAAGCCTTGTCAGGTTCAGACATCAGCACCGGTATGGCCTCGTCGGAAGTCGCGAGATAGACGGCCAGCAGCGTTCCCCTTGAAATAAGCCGCCTGACATACAGGGAAGAAGCTATGACGGAAAAACCGCACTGCGGGATAAGGGCGGCGAAACCGCCGATAACCGGCCCGAATTTTTTAGACCTTTCCACGACTTTATGCAGCCTGTCCATGAAATAAAATTCGAACAGTTCTATCAGAATAAATATGAAAAGCAGAAAAGGCAGTATGTTAAAACTGTCTGTGAGAGCGTCCTTTATCCAGTCGGCCCAGGAGAGTTTGTCTATAAGAAAAGTCACCGGAGAAAGAATAAAATCATTCAAAGCGCATATTTTATTTAATAATTTTAAAAACATCTTAATTTCCTCGAAACGAAAGGCGGAACCGCAGCGTTTCTAATAATGTCAGCGAAACGGCAATAACAGATAGATTTTACATAATAATCTGAAAAACAAGCAATGCGGGCCGGATTTTTTAACCCGGCCCGCAGTTTTTTTCTTTTACTCTGAAAAAATCTATTTAAGGCATGATTTTATAAACGACAGCGGCACGTCCATCCTTATCGCCGTCTGCTCCATGGACATACCTCCGGTTATAAAACGCTTAACGACTTCCGACATATTTTCGCCTACTTCTATTATATGGTCGTCGGGATCGTAAAAACGCACCGCTCTCTGTCCCCATCTGTGCTCTATCATGCGATGCACGTAACGTATACCCGCAAAATCCTTGAGATGCTCCAGAAAAGCGGGAATGTCGTCCTGCTCGAAATAAAGTTCGGAATCATTCGAACCGAACAGCACTTCCTTATTTATAAAAGACTTCCACGTTCCTATGGTCTGCAGGCAAATTCCGCCTGTCATCGTAACATTGGCGCCGAAATCGGATATGATCTCCAGCCCCAGGACTTCCGAGTAAAATTTCTTGGAAGCTTCCATATCTCTTACCGCGATAAGCGTACCCATATATTTCATAATAATAATTATACAAAATGAAGAGGCGGCGCGAGCCCCGAAAAAGGGCCCGGCGCCGCTGAAATCATTAAAGTTTATCAGAGAGAAATAAAACCGGCGCTTCAGCCGGTTTTATACCCGTATTATATCTAAGGTATAATTAGTTATATATAATTATAATTATAGCCTTTATGAAAAAAAATCTCTTTTTTATAGTATAATTAGAGTATAATGAAAATTTTTAAGATATTTTTAGTGCCACCGATAATAGTTTCGACGATTTTAATTTTCATATTCGGGATATTTTTAATAAAATGGTTCTGGATGTGGACGGTGCCGGGTATTTTCCCTGGAGCCGTTGAGCAGGGACTCATCGCGGGTCAGATAACGTGGTGGACGGCCCTTAAGCTTTCCATAATGGTATCGCTGATTGCGACGATAACCCACATAACGAAAAAATAAAAGGAAAAGCATGTGAAAAGAACTTACTTACTGCTGTCGGCGCTGATGGTTTTTGCGGCGTGCAACAAACCTTCGAGCTACAATCCTAAAAACATTGTTGTATGGGAACAGGAAGACGCGGTGGTCGCTCCTTATATCGACTCGGTCTTCGAAGACTTTAAAAAGCTTCCGGGGAACGAGGGCGTGACCATCACGCGCACTCATTACCAGAACGAAGACCTTCGTTCGCAATTTCAGGCGGCGTCTCTCGCGGGAGTACCGCCTGATCTTATTTTAGGACCTTCGGACACCGCCGGACTTTACGCCGTGTCCGGTTTTATAGAACCGCTCGAAAATATTTTCGATTTCTCAAAGTATAACGATCAGGTGGTTCAGGCCATCAGTCTGGACGGACACACCTGGGGCGTACCGGTGAGCAACGGGAATCATCTGATGATGTTCTATAATAAGAAACTGGTGCAGAAAGCCCCGCAGAACACAGACGAACTGTTCAAATACTGCGAGACCTCGGCCAAAAACCTGGATCTGACCTCCTGCATGGCTTTTGACAGCGGAGAACCTTTTTCCATGATCCCGTGGCTCGGCAGTTTCGGCGGATGGCCGATAGACGGCAAGATACCGACGCTTAATAACGAAGCCATGAAAAAAACCATAGGTTTCTATAAATGGCTTCGCGACGAAAAGGGATATATCCCTAAAGAATGCGATTACAACTGCATGGATTCCCTGTTCAAGGAAAACAAAACGGCCTTCATAATAAACGGGGACTGGTCCATATCCAGCTATAAAGATCATTTCAAGGACGATTTCGGCATAGCACTGATACCGGAGAATTCCGAGACCGGCATATGGCCGACTCCAATGGTGAGCGGCAAATATTTCATGATGAGCACAGGACTGACGACGGAAAAGAAGAAACTGCTTGCCGATCTGCTGAATTTCTATACGAATTACGACAATCAGGTGAGACAGTATAAGGAACTGGCCAGACTTCCCGCGCTAAAAGAAGCCGGCAAGGACAAATCTATAACCTCGGATGAAGTCGCGGAAGTCTCGATGCAGCAGATCCTGAAAGGAAAACCTATGCCTATGGCAACGGAGATGCGCGCCGTATGGGACAATATGAGAAATTATCTCGACCTGGCCATGAACGGCGGCATGAGCGTGGATACAGCCGTAGAGAAAATGCAGGCCAGCACTGAAAAGAAAATAGAGGAGATGAACAGATAATGGCGCTTTTAAAATCGCTTTACGAAGTGGCTTGGTTTATAGTCCTCATAATCGTCGGCGTGGCGGGCATAGAAGGTTATCTTTACGCGCATTTTAAATTCTACGCGCGAAAGTGGTTCGCGCCGGTAATGCTCGTCTTCATGCCTCTCATAGCGCTCGGCGCTTTCGGAGGGCTGCTGGGATACTCTGTCAGGATATGGCTTTATTTTCTGCTGGCCGAGGCTCTTATCTGCGCCTTCTTCAAGTATATAGTCAGAGGCAGACACTCGCTTCCGTATCTTCTGCTGGCTCCGGCCTTCGTCGGCCTGGCGCTGTTACTGGTTTATCCTTTCGTGTTCGAATTCTATCTGTCTTTCCACGACCTGAAACTGAACACCATAATGCAGTGGAAAAATTCCGGCACTCTGCCTTTCGTATGGCTCAAGCAGTACGTGGACGTGTTCACCACCTCCCCGCTTGCGGAAGTGACTTTCTGGGAACTGCTCTGGAGAACGTTTCTCTGGACCTTCACTAACGTTTTCTTCCACGTGCTGGGAGGCTTCGTTCTCGCGCTGCTGCTAAACACGGGCATAAACGGCCGCTGCAAAGGGATATACAGAACGCTGCTCGTCATACCGTGGGCCATGCCGCAGGTCGTCGCGGTGCTCGCCCTCAGGGGCGAATTCCACGCGACTAGCGGTTTCGTAAATATCATGATAAACCATCTGCTGCACTGGATGCCGTGGCTCTCGCATTTGGGCATCGCGGCCCCGCAGTGGCTCACTAATTATCCTCTGACGACGTGCACGATAATAAACATATGGCTGGGCATTCCTTTCATGATGGTCGTGATACTGGGCGGACTCCAGTCCATCTCCAGTTCCTATTACGACGCCGCGGAAATAGACGGGGCCGGTTATTTCCAGAAACTCCGTTATATAACGCTTCCGCTTATAAAGCCGGTGCTGATGCCCGCCGTCACGCTCGGCACGGTATGGACCTTCAATAATATAAACGTCATCTATCTGGTGACCGGGCAGGCCGGCGGCACCGAAAAAGCCGATATTCTCGTGTCCGCTCTGTATAAATCCGCCTTCACCTATAACCGGTACAGTTATTCCGCCGCTTTCGCGATAGTGGTTTTCGTGCTGCTGTTCGCGATAGCCGTAGGGTATAATAAACTGACCGCAGAAAAGGAGGCGCGCTGAAATGACCGACGAAAGAAAAAAAATAGAAAGAAACAGAAAAATAAAGTTTTTTCTGATTCACCTGGTTATAATATTCTGCGCCGTGATATGCGTTTACCCGCTGCTCAGGATATTTTCCATATCGCTCAGGCCGGGCGACAGACTGTTCTCGACAGACCTGTCGCTGATACCGGACGGGGCTTCCTTCAAAGCTTACGCTTCGCTCCTGAAGGACACCAATTTCCTGCGGTGGCTGTGGAATTCACTCGTGATAACCGTGACCACGTCCTTCATAGGAGTGTCACTGGCCTCGACCGCGGCATACGCTTTTTCGCGATTCAGATTTCCCGGGATGCAGGCCGGAATGATACTCCTCCTTTCGAGCCAGATGATACCGGCCGGAATGCTCATACTGCCGCTGTTCCTCATGATCATGAAAATGCATCTGATGAACACCTATCTCGGCATGATCATAGCTTATTCGGTCTCGTCGCTGCCCTTCAGCATATGGATACTGAAAGGATATTACGACACCATTCCGCGGTCACTCGAAGAGGCCGCCAGAGTGGACGGCACGAGTTATGTCGGCGCCTTCTGGCGCGTCATACTTCCGCTGTCGACCCCCGCGCTCAGCATAGCTTTCCTGTTTAATTTCACGCAGGCTTGGAACGAATATCTGGTCGCCAGAGTCGTTCTGTTCAGTTCGCAGCAGTACACATGGACTCTCGGACTGTTCGAACTGCAGGGACAGTACCTCACGCAGTGGGGCATGTTCGCCGCAGGCTCTATACTCGTAACCATACCGGTTTTGTGCGTATTCCTATACTCATCAAAATTCTTGATTTCCGGTCTGACACTCGGCAGTGTAAAAGGATAATATTATGGCATCTGTAGAATTTAAAAACATAGTGAAGAAATTCAAAGACAATACGGTGCTGAACGGAGTAAATTTCAGCGTAAGCAATAATGAATTCATAGTGATAGTCGGCCCGTCCGGCTGCGGCAAGAGCACCCTGCTCCGGGCCATCGCCGGCATCGACCCGGACCACGGCGGCAGTGTGACGGTGGACGGTGAGGAGGTCCTGGGGCCGGCGCGGCGCCGGGGCATGGTCTTCCAGGAATCCCGGCTGTTCCCCTGGATGACGGTGGAAAAGAACATCGGCTTCGCCCTCAGCGGCGTGCCGGCCCGGGAAAAGGCGATCCGGGTCCAGGACCACATTGACCTGGTAGGACTCACGGGCTTTGAAACGGCCTACCCCAGCCAGCTTTCCGGCGGCATGGCCCAGCGGGTGAGCATCGCCCGGGCACTGATCAACCGGCCGGAGGTGCTGCTCCTGGATGAGCCCTTCGGCGCTCTGGACGCCTTTACCAAGATCCGCATGCAGCGGGAGCTGTACCGGATCAAGGAGCAGGAGCACATGACCATGGTCCTGGTGACCCACGACATCGAAGAAGCGGTGTTCCTGGGGGACCGGGTGGTAATCATGTCGGCCAAGCCCGGGGTGATCCGCACTGTGGTGCAGGATGACCTGCCCCGGCCGAGGAACCGCAACAGCTACGAGTTCACCCGGATCAAGAAGCAGGTGTACGACCAGTTCTTCGACGATCCCCAGCCGGAAATGGATTATATGATTTAATGATGGAAAGAAAATAAAAAGAAAAAAGAGGTAACCCCATGAAAAAGAAAAATCAAGTGACAAAGTTAACGGCCATCATCCTGGCGATGATTTTGGCAACAATCTCCCTGGCAGGGTGCGGCACAGCGGCTAAATCCAGCAGCTCCGCCAACAAGGCGACCACGGTGAACATTGCCCTCCAGCCCTCATCCACCTTTGCGCCCTTTTATGTGGTGCGCAAGAATGGCTGGCTGGAGGCGGCCCTGAAGGATCAGGGGGTGACGGTGAACTGGACGGATTTCCAGTCCGGGCCGCCGATGAATGAATCCTTTGCCGCGGGCAAACAGGATATCGGGGTCATCGGCGATGTTCCGGCGGTCTCTGCCATCGCCAACGGCCAGGACAACACCTTCATCGCCGCCCTGGAAGGCGGGGCCCAGTATTCCCTGCTAGTGGCCAAGGATTCGGATATCAAGAGCCTGTCCGATCTCAAGGGCAAGAAGATCGGCACGGTGACCGGCTCCACCGGCCAGAATCTCACAGAAAAGCTCCTGGCCTCGGTAAATCTGGATATCAATAAGGATGTGACCATGGTGAACATCAGCACCGGCGATGCCCAGACTGTGCTCACGGACAAGGAAGTGGACGCCGTGGCCATCTGGGAGCCCAACGTGACCCGGCTGGAGGATAACGGCACGGCCAGGGAGCTGGCCAACGGCAACACCATCGGATTCCTGGGGGTCAACGTGATCTTCGGGCGGTCGGATTTCGTCAAGAACAACCCGGACATCGTCAAGGTGGTGCTGGAACAGTATTACCGCGGGGCCAAGGCCCTCCAGGACGATCCCCAGCAGTACGCCAATCAGGTGAAGGATGTGTATTCCCTGGATACGGCGGACCAGATGATCAAGACCCTGGACAAGAACAAGCAGACGCTGGTGTTTTCCGACGGGGATATTGCCTACCTCCAGGATGTGGTGAGCTTTTTGAAGGAAATCGGCTCCACGGATAAGGATGTGACCATCAAAGATCATGTGGACGATGCCATCGCCCAGCAGGTGGTCAAGGAAAACAAGTAGGCAGCGTAGCCAATATCAGTTTATTATAAAATATCAGCCTATTATATATATTTAGAAAAGAAATTTCAGCGCTGCGGCGCGGGAGGAAGTGACTCCATGAAATACGACACCCTTTGCCTCCACGGCAGCGGGAAGCGGCAGAATCCTGAGGGGGCGACCCAGCCCCCGGTTTATTTTTCCAACGCCTTCGAGCACGGCACGGCGGAGGAGCTGGCACGGATCAACAACAACCAGATGCCGGGGTACAGCTACACCCGCATCGCCAACCCCACGGTGACGGCCTTTGAGGAGAGGATCACCCGGCTGGAGGGCGGCATCGGATCGGTGGCGGTGGCCTCGGGGATGGCGGCAGTGTACAATGCCCTGGCGGGCTGTCTCTCCGCCGGAGACGCGGTCATCGCCTCCGCCGGCCTGTACGGCGGCACCATCGAGCTGTTCCGGGAGCTGGAAAACCTGGGCATCCAGGTGATTTACGCCGACCGGATTACCGCTGGAACCATTGAAGCCCTGGACGACGGACGGATCAAGGCGGTTTTTGCTGAAACCATCGGCAATCCCCGGCTGGATGTGCTGGATATGGATGAGGTGGCCCAGGCGGCCCACGCCCGGGGGATGCTCCTGATGGTGGACAACACCACCGCCACCTCCTGGGTGATCCGGCCCCTGGAGCACGGCGCCGATGTGGTGGCCCAGTCGGGGAGCAAGTACATCAACGGCAGCGGCTCCGCCATCAGCGGGGTCATCACCGCCGGGGGCCACATGGCCTGGGATCCGGCGCGGTTCCCCAGGCTGGCCCCCTACCGGAAATTCGGGCCCTACGCTTTTCTGGCACGGCTGCGGGACGGGCTGTACCGCAGCGGCGGCGCCTGCCTGTCCCCCCAGAACGCCTTTATGAACTGCGTGGGCCTGGAAACCCTGGGCCTGCGCATGGCGCGGATCTGCGGCAATGCCCTCGAGTTGGCCCGGTGGCTGGAAAAGCAGCCGGCGGTGGCGGCGGTCCATTACCCGGGACTCACCAGCAGCCCCTGGCATGAAACAGCGGCGGCCCGGTTCAAGAACGGCTACGGCGGCGTGCTGACCTTCCAGACCGGCAGCCAGGAGCGGGCCTTCGCCGTGGTGGACGGCCTCAGGCTGGCCCTGAAGGTCAACAATTTCGGGGACAGCAAGACCCTGGTCTGCCACCCCGGTTCCTCGGTGTTCGCCCACAACACCCCGGAGGAAAAGGCAGCGGCCGGGGTCAGCGACGATTTGATCCGGGTTTCGGTGGGCATCGAAGACATTGAAGATATCATCGCCGACTTCCGTCAGGCTTTGGGGGCGGTCGGACCTTTGACCAGTGAATAGGAGGTTCTTATGGCAACCATTGATTACGCGGCCCTGAAAAAGGGCGGCTTCATGCGTCAGAAACAGAAGAATAAATTTTCCCTGCGGCTCCAGGTAACCGGCGGCACCCTGACGGCGGACAACCTGCGGACCATCGCCCAGGTGGCGGACCGCTTCGGCCAGGAATACGTGCACCTGACCTCCCGCCAGGGAGTGGAGATTCCCTTTGTGGACGCGGGGGATATCGACGAGGTGCGGGAGGTCCTGGCGGCGGGGGCCCTGAGCAACGGCGTCTGCGGCCCCCGGGTGCGCACGGTGACGGCCTGCCAGGGAAACACCGTCTGCCCCAGCGCCAACATCGACAGCCAGGATATCGCCGCCAAGCTGGCGGCCCGGTATTATGGCCGGGAGCTCCCCCACAAATTCAAGTTCGGGGTGACGGGCTGCCAGAACAACTGCCTCAAGGCCGAGGAAAACGACCTGGGGATCAAGGGCGCCCGGGTGGTGGACTGGGATAAAACGGCCTGCATCACCTGCGGCGTGTGCGAGAAGGTCTGCCGGGAAGGGGTTATCCGCACCCTGGAAGAGGGCCTGGCCCTGGATATGGACCGGTGCAACGCCTGCGGCCGCTGCGTCGGAGCCTGCCCGGCGGACGCCTGGCACGGAAAGCCGGCCTACTGGGTCTCCTTCGGGGGGCTCTTCGGCAACAGCATCAACCAGGGGGAAACCTTCCTGCCCGTGGTCCAGAGCGAGGAACAGCTCTTCCGCATCACCGACGCGGCCATCGCCTTTTTCGCGGACCACGCCGAAGCGGGGGAACGGTTCAACTTCACCATCGACCGGGTGGGCCGGGAAGCCTTCAAGCAGCAGATGCTCAATGCCTGGAACGGCATTCCGGAAGGCTGAGGCGCGCCATGGCGAAAATAACAGCGGATCACACCGTGGACATCACCGGCCAGGTCTGCCCCATGACCTTCGTCGTGGCCAAGGCGGCCATGGAGGAGCTGGCCCTGGGCCAGGTGCTGGAGGTGGTGATGGCGGACGGGGAGCCGGCCCGCAATGTGCCCCGGAGCTTCAAGGACGACGGCCATCAGGTCCTCAGGCTTGAGAAACGGGACGACGGCCATTACAGCCTGTTTGTGAAAAAAACGGAAGACTGAATAAAAACAAAATTGGAGGCGAAGGACATGAAGCTGATTGTATCAGGGGAAAGGAAAACCTACGGGGAGGGCGTCACCCTGCCCGAGGTGATGGAGGCGGAGCAGGTGGAAACCCCGCAGTACGTGACGGTGACGGTGAACGACGAATTTGTGGCTCAGGAGGATCTGGCGGCCCAGCCCCTGGCTGACGGCGACACCGTGGAATTCATTTATTTCATGGGAGGTGGCGGCGGATGGGCGCACTGAGCGATACCCAGCTTGAACGCTACTCCCGGCACATCCTGCTGAAGGAGATCGGCATCAAGGGGCAGAAGAGGCTGCTCCAGGGCCGGGTGCTGATTATCGGAGCCGGGGGCCTGGGCGCACCGGCGGCCATGTACCTGGCGGCAGCCGGGGTGGGGACCATCGGCATCGCCGACGCCGATGTGGTGGACCTGTCCAACCTCCAGCGCCAGATCATCCACGGCACCGGGGATGTGGGCAAGGCCAAGGTGGAATCTGCCCGGGAAACCATGGCGGAGCTGAACCCGGAGGTGCGGGTGATCCCCCACCACGTTTTTGTCAGCGCCGCCAACATCCGGGAGCTGGTGGGGGACTACGACTTCATCCTGGACGGTACCGACAATTTCCCCGCCAAGTTCCTCATCAACGACGCCTGCGTCCTGGCGCACAAACCCTTCAGCCACGCGGGGATCATCCGGTTCAAGGGGCAGCTCATGACCTACGTGCCCGGGGAAGGCCCGTGCTACCGCTGCGTCTTCAAGAATCCCCCTCCGGCGGAGGCCGTGCCCACCTGCCGACAGGCCGGAGTCATCGGCGCCATGGGCGGGGTTATCGGCAGCCTCCAGGCCCTGGAGGCGGTGAAATACCTGACCGGGACGAGGCAGCTCCTCACCGGGCAGCTATTGACCTTCGATGCCCTGACCATGGCTTTCCATACGGTGAAGCTCCCCGGCCCCGACCCGGACTGCGCGGTGTGCGGAAGCCATCCCACCATCACCGAACCGGTGGATTACGAGCAGGCCGTCTGCTCCCTGAAGTGAGGGGGCGCGGCATGATCGTCATAAAATGGGAAGATTATCGGAAAATAGTGGACTGGGCCCGGGAGGGACTGCCCAATGAGGCCTGCGGCCTGCTTGGGGGCACGGTGGATGAGGACGGGGAAATCCGGCGGGTGGAGGCCGTGTACCCCCTGACCAATGTGGACGCCAGCCGGGAGCACTTTTCCATGGATCCCCGGGAACAGCTCGCCGCCGTCAAGGCCATGCGGAGCCGGGGCCAGGTGCTCGTGGGCAATTTCCATTCCCACCCCGAAACCCCATCCCGGCCGTCGGAGGAAGACAAGCGCCTGGCCCGGAACCCCCGGGACCGGTATCTGATCCTCTCCCTCATGGAGGCAGAGCCGGTGCTCAAGGCGTTTATCATTACGAAAGAAAAAAATGTAGAAGAAGATCCGATTCTCATTGAAGGGTGAGGTCGGATTATTTTGCATTAACACCTCGGACACTGGACCAGTTAAATTTGCGCACGCTCCTATATTTGGAAATCACCGCGCAGGGGAATGCGGTACTGGGTAGGGGTCATGTGATAGCGGGCCTTGAACAGCCGGGAAAAGTAGGCCATGTCCTTGTAATCCAGGCGGGCGGCGATTTCCCCAATCCGGCAGGGAGTGGTCTGGAGCAGGAAGGCCGCCCGGTGGAGGCGCACCGTGGTCAGGTAGTCCCCGAAGTGGATGCCGGTGCTGGCGGCAAAAACCGAGCTTAAATAGGTGCGGTTCAGGTCCAGAGTCTGGGCGACAGCCCCCAGGCAAAGGTCCCCCTCGGGGTGGCGCAGGATGTACAGGATGGCCTGGCGGGCGTTGGGGTTGGCCGTCCCGGGAAGGAGCTCACAGAAATCCCGGTACAGGCGGCACAGGATGTCCCGGCAGGTCTTCTGGCAGGAGGGCTGGCTGGCGGAGCTGCCGGCAGGGGTCGGCAAGGGCGGGATGTAGAGGGAAAGCCAGTCCCAGCGGGAAAACAGGGAGGTGGTGATCTGCCGGGTGAGTTCCGAGGCCAGCCGGTCCCCCTGGTCTTCAGAGCTGGCCTGGAGGCAGAGGTCCGCCAGGAGGTTCCGGACCAGGTCCGGAAAATGACCGGGGCGTTTTTCAAAGCTGGTGAGGATGGCGTCCTGCGCGCAGAGGCAGACCGCCTCCGCCGTGGCGGCGTCCCGGTCCAGGCGGCCGAACAGGGCGATGAAATCCACATCCCGGAAAGGCGGCACCAGGTAATCCCAGGCGCCGTAGAGGACGGCCTGGCGGGCGGTGGGGTAGTCCGGAATTGCCGAGCACAGCAGCACGGGCCCCCATTGGTGGTGCCGGCTGGCCCGGCGCAGCAGGCCGATGCCGTCGGGACCGTTGGGACCGGCTTCGGCGATGATCAGATCGTAGCGGCTGTGGGCCAGGCGTTCCTGGGCCTCCTCCCGTGTCTGGACGACAGCGGCGATGGTGAACCCCGAGGGCCCCCAGACCTGCAGCCCGCGAAGGCTGGCCAGGAGATCGGGATTCCGGATGAGGCAGAGTATCTTATACATGGCAGCGCACCGTAAAATCCTTTCTTCCGCATAATAACCTTATTATATCATAAACCTATATAGTTGATATGCTTTTATGAAAAACAGGACCGGGGAGCAAAAAAACATTACCCGGGAAATACCGATGGTGTATAATAGGCTTATGAAAAATAACGAGAAGAAATATACGACGATACAAATGAATAAGGGCTCCGATGGGGCCGGCGGTTTGGACAAGGACGGGGGCCGGGCGGCGGCCCAGTTCGCCAAGATGACGGAGACCCCCATCCCCCGGCTGATCTTTGGTCTGGGAATTCCCACCATCATCAGCATGCTGGTGACGAGCCTGTACAACATGGCGGACACCTATTTCGTGGGGCGGCTGGGCACCAGCGCCAGCGGGGCTACGGGCATCGTCTTCGGGCTCATGGCGGTGCTCCAGGCCTTCGGCTTCATGTTCGGCCATGGGGCGGGGAGCATCATCGCCAGGCGCCTGGGGGCCCGGGATATCGAGGGGGCCAGCCGGTTCTCCTCCACGGGGTTCGCCCTGTCGGCGGGGATGGCGGTGATCATCGCCGCCTGCGGGCTGCTGTTCATGGATCCCCTGATGCGGGCCATGGGCAGCACCGAGACCATCCTGCCCTACGCCCGGGTGTACGCTTTCTACATCCTGCTGGCGGCGCCCTTCATGATGAGCAGCTTCGTGATGAACAACGTGCTGCGCTACGAGGGCAAGGCGGCGCTGTCCATGATCGGCCTGTGCACCGGGGCCCTGCTGAACATCGCCGGGGACCCCTTCCTCATGTTCACCTGCCACATGGGCATCGCCGGGGCGGGGCTGTCCACGGCCCTGTCCCAGCTGGTGAGCTTCGGCATCCTGATCTCCATGTTCGTCACCCGGCGCACCCAGACCCGGCTTTCCCCCCGGTACATCACCCGGAGCGGCGCCGACGTGTGGGAGATCGTGACTACGGGCTTCCCCAGCCTGTCCCGCCAGGGGCTCAGCAGCATCTCCACCATGATCCTGAACCTCCAGGCCGGGGTGTACGGCGACGCGGCGGTGTCGGCCATGAGCATCGTGGGCCGGGTATCGTTCTTCATCTTCGCCGTGGGCCTGGGCATCGGCCAGGGCTACCAGCCCGTGGCGGGCTTCAACTACGGGGCCAGGAAGTACTCCCGGCTGCGCCAGGGCTTCATCTTCACCTTCGGCTTCAGCGAGGTGTTCATGGGCCTGCTGGCGGTGATCGTCGGGGTGATGGCCTCGGCCACGGTGGGGCGCTTCATCAGCGACCCGGCGGTGATCGCCATCGGCACGGCGGCCCTCCAGTACCAGTGCGCCGCCATGTTCTTCCAGCCCGCGGCGGTGACCACCAACATGCTGTTCCAGAGCATCGGCATCAGCGGCAAGGCGACCTTCCTGTCCATCCTGCGCAGCGGCTTGTTCTTCATCCCCCTGGTAGTGATCCTCCCCGGCATCTGGGGCATCTTCGGCGTCCAGGTCGCCCAGCCCCTGGCGGATGTGATGACCTTCGTGGTGTCCGTCCCCTTCGCGGTGGCGTTTTTCAGGAAGCTGCCGGCGGATGGGGTGTGACATAGCTGATGATTGCGGCGCCCTTCTAAATATATGATGGACGGCGCGTAAAAATAGCCTCCAGTTTTGCGGGTTGAAGACAACATGCAAGCTGGAGGCATTTTTGTTTTTTGAAGACAGGCAGATCAGAGTTTTGCACCTGGAGATTCGGCGCAGCGAACAACCAAAGCGTGGAATGAACAGGCAGAGCCCACATTGGGACAGACAAGCCCATGCTCCCCTTTCAGGAGCCGGGCATGCCTGATTTTTTGCCCGTCATCACAGAGTAATGAGTAGGTGGGAGAATCGAGCGTTTTGCTTGGCTTCGGGTACACGCTCTTCAAAACAGGACAATCGGCGAAAAAAAACAACCTCCAGTTATACAGGTTGAAGACAACCTGCAAACTGGAGGCGTTTTTATTTTCTGAGGACAGGAAAATCAAAGTTTTGTGTCTAGTGATTCGGAACAGCAGACAACCAAAGCGTGGAATGAATAGGCAGAGCCCACATTGGGACAGACAAGCCCATGCTCCCCTTTCAGGAGCCGGGCATGCCCGATTTTTTGCCAGGATTTGGGTGTGCGCTCTTAATAATTATAATAGTGGCGGGTGAAAATGGCTCTTAGTGTGCAGGTTAAAGACAACTTACAACCTGGGGACATTGTGGTAATTAAGGACAGGCAAAAAGATGTTTCGCGTCCGGTGTCCGGGGTGTTAAATACAACACCATGCGGTGCTGTCCAAGAAAGAGCGAAGCTCTTGATTGGAAAACAGCACCCATGCAAAGCCAGTCCAAGAGGCTGAAAGCCGATTGGCAACTGGCTACTGCTGAGGAATTCCTGCTTCGCTCCGCTCAGTGTGTTACGGCCCAGAGGGCCTGACACCGGAACCTAAAAATGCAAAGCAGTTTGCATTTTTTTAACGGTTCCTACGCGGTGACTGACGGTTGGGTTGTATTAACACCTCGAACACCGGACCAGTAAAAGCTGCGCCTGTCCGTCGCTTCGCCATCAAAGTCTGCGCCGGTCCGCCACCCTCACCTTTCACCCAAACGGCGGGTAACTCCCCAAAAAGTAAAACTGCTCCGTGGCGGCCAGGACCTCCATGAGGACGGCATCCAGGTCGTTGCAGGCGGCGGCACCCAGGAAATCCAGGAAGAACAGGTACTCCCAGTTGACCCCGGGCAGGGGCCGGGACTCGATCTTGCACAGATTCAGGTGGTGGGCCTCAAAGATGCCCAGGAGGCGGTAGAGGGCCCCGGTGTGGTGGGGCAGGCGGAAAATCAGGGAGATCTTGTCCCGGCCCGGCCGCCGCTCCGGCACCGGAGACACCACCACGAACCGGGTGGAATTGATATCCGAAGAATTGATATCCTCCGCCAGAATCGTCAGGCCGTGGATCTGGGCCGCCCGGGCGCTGGCGATGGCCCCGTAGGCCCGGTTGCCCGAATCCGCCACCATGCGGGCCGCCACCGCCGTGTTGCTCCAGGGCACGCACTTCCAGCGGGGGTGGCGGGACAGAAATTCCTGGGACTGGAAGAACCCCTGCTCGTGGGAATAAATCTCCGTGAGCCCCTCCAGGGTGGCGCCGGGCAGGGCCAGCAGGCAGTGATGGACCTCGATGGGGATCTCCCCGACGATGGAGCAGGTGTAGTGGGAGAGCAGGTCGTACACCGCGGCGATGGACCCGGTGGAGCTGTTTTCGATGGGCAGCACCCCGTAGTCCGCGCCGCCGCCGGTGAGGCTCTTGAACACATCGGCGAAGGAGCCGTGGGCCAGGCGGCGGCGGTCCTCGCCGAAAAAGGCGATGGCAGCCTCCTCGGCGTAGGAGCCGGCGGTGCCGGCGTAGGCGATGGTGGGGTGGTCGATGGGGGTCCGGATGGATTGCCGGGCCCGCTTGTAACGCTGCAGGCTTTCGTCCTGGGCGGGGGTGAGGTAGGTGCGCATAAGCTGAGTGATCTCCTGTCGGTCGGGATTTTTCGTTGGTTCCGGTGATTCTAGAAGGGTTAATCTGTCAATGTTATCTTATGCCAGACGGCGGCGGTTGTCAAGGCCGGGGCCGGCGGGGATTTTTGCGGCGCCGCCGATTCAGCCGGTTACACCAGGGCCGTCCTGTGCTATAATGGAACCAAGAAAATGCCAGAAAAGAGGTACCAAAATGACGAAGCAAGGAAAAACACGGCGCATCATCCTGGGCACCACGGCGGCAGCAGGGGCGGCAGCGGGTGTGGCGGCGGCCCGGCAGCTGGGGAAGGACCGGCGGGCCCTGGCGGCGGCCTTTGATTCGGCCCTGGAGATCCTGGAGAAAACCCACGACCTGACGGCGGTGGACCCGGGGCCCTACGGCGTCTGCACCCTGTACGGCGTCCTGCGCTTTCCCGTGCGCCAGTTCACCCTGGAGGGGGTGGGCAACCTGTCGGTGATGACGGCCCACGTGGGGCCCATGGCCATGGAAACCCTGACCATCACCCCCCTTCAGAAGGATGTGCCCCTGATGGCGGCGGATTACCTGGTCCTCCCCGGCCGCCGCAAGGCCTATGTGGAATTTTTCGATCTGACGGATTCCCCGGACCCGGGGATCAAGGCGGCGCTGGAAGCCCTCACCGGGCGCTACGACGACCTCGCGGACTTCACCGCCGCGCCCTCCTGGTACGATGAGCTGATGCCGGCCCGCGCCCTGAAGCAGGGCCGTCCCAGAGACGAGGGCCGGCTGGCGGAGCTGCTTCTGGACAGCGTGAGGACCTACCTGGCGGTGTGCGACGCCGCGCCGGCGCTGGCGGGCCCGGAGGCGGCGGACAAGGGGGCCCGGACCCGGGAATACGTGGAGAACCTGGTGAAGCAGGGGGGCACGTCCACCCAGATCTTCACCTCGGCATGGGGGGCGGACCGGACCCTGGATTTCCTGAAAGGGGTGTTCTTCGGGACGGACCCCATTGTTTAAGGTTTTTTGTGTATAATCACCGTTAAGCAGACAGGTGCGAGGTACTGGTCTGGTGTCCGGGGGACACCAGACGCGATACGATTTTTGGCCTGTCCTGGCAGGAAAGGTTAGGAGGAATAACGAAGTATGATGAGTGAGAAATACCGGGCAGTGTGGATGTCCCTGGAGGATATCGCGATCCTGGGGCTGCTGGTTTTGGAGGTGGTGACGTTTTTCATCACCCTGAGCAGCGGGGCGGGGCCGGTGCACCGGTTCTTTTTGGCGGATATTGAAATCAACATGGTGGTGGAGCGGATCTTCTCCCTCATCGTCATCATCTGTGCCATCCCCATGTTCAAGCGGATCCGGCGGGCCTGGGTCATCGTGGTGGTGCTGCTGGCGGGGGAAGTGCTCCTGCACTTCCGGGCCAACATGATCTGGCGGATGAACGCCGTGCTGGTCATCGAAATGATCGTCCTGGGGGTGCTCCTCATCGGCTGGCGGGACTTCTCCCGGCCGGCGGTGCCGGTGAGCAAGCGCAAGGCCCTGGCCGCCTTCGCCGTGCTGGTAGTCTGCCTGTTCCTGTCCGCCGCCGTGGGGTACTACGGCATGCACGTGTTCATCGGCAAGGACGTCTCCATCTGGACGGCCATCCAGAACCAGTTCCTGGAGCTCTTCGGCGTGTCCACCATTCCCCAGGAGCACAAGACCCAGTTTGAAATCTTCACCCGGTTCACCTTCTGGTACTGCTGGGGGTCGGTGCTCCTGGGGCTCATCCTCATGCTCAAGGCCCTGGTCATCAACCCCGGGGTCACCAAGCGGGAAAAGGACCACGTGCTGGAGCTGGTGCGGAAGTACGGCCAGAACCCCGAGTCCTACCTGGCCATCGAGGACGACAAGACCTATTTCTTCGGCACCGGGGTGGACGGCGTGGTGGCCTACGGCCCGGAAAACGACGTGATCATCGTCCTGGGGGACCCCATCGCCGCGCCGGAGGACGTGGCGGAGCTGCTGTCGGAGTTCAAGCTGTTCTGCATCAACAACCGCTTCAACGCCGTGTTCCTGGGGGTGACCGACGCCTTCGTGGAGCTCTACGTCCGCCACGGCTACAACGTGATCAAGTGCGGGGAAGAGGCCCGGTTCGACCTGGAGCAGTTCTCCCTCAAGGGGGGCAAGGCGGCCCGGGTCCGGGCGGACTTCAACAAGGCCACCAAGGCCGGGGTGACGGTGGAAGAGTACAAGCCCCTGGAGAAGAAGGATTTCGGCATCGAGGCCGAGCTCCGGGAGGTTTCCGGCGAGTGGCTCACCGACAAGAAGAGCGGGGAGCTGAGCTTCACCCTGGGGAGCCTGTCCCTGGACCATCCCCTGGACCGGCGGTATTTCTACGCCCGCAGCGATGAGGGCCGCATGGAAGCCTTCATCGTCTTCGTGCCCTTCGCCTGCAGCGACGGCTTCATGGCCGACGTGACCAGGCGGCGCCGGTCCGCCCCCGCCGGGGTCATGCAGAAGATCATGGTGGAGGCCTTCTTCACCTTCCAGGAAGAGGGCTATCACTGGGGGAGCATGGGCCTGGCCCCCCTGGCCGGCCTGACCGGCGGCGACGCCGAGCAGGGGCGGATGGAGAAGATGCTCTCCTTCGCCTACGAGCACTTCAACGATTTTTACGCCTTCAAGAGCCTGTACGAGGCCAAGAAGCGCTACAACCCCCTGTGGGTGCCGGGGTACCTGGTGTACTCCACCCGGATCATCACCCCGTCCATGGGGCTGGCGGTGGCCGCCATCCAGAACCCCCGGGGCCTGAAGGATTACATCACCTCCTTCATCCAGGGACGCCGGGAGGCGGCGGAGGCGGTCCGCTCCGGGAAGAAGAAAAAGGCCTCCTGAGGCGGCGTGGCCCCCTCCGGGAGGGCCCGGCCCCAAAAGCTTTGCTGTAAAAAGCTTTACCTGCCGATAATCTGTTTGGGCCCCGGGCCGGAGTGTGCTATAATGAGGCTTAAACAACCATTTATTTAAAAGGAACCAGGTGACGCAGAATGTCTGATAATCACTCCGAAAAAAACGAGCGGCCCCTCGGCGACGACATTGCCGATATGGTCCAGAACGCCATCAATTCGGTGGACTACAACCAGCTGGGGAGCATGATCGGCTCCACGGTGGACAAGGCCCTGGCCGAAGCCAGGACGGGTATCAAGAAAAGCCATTACGAGGTCAAGAAGAACCTCAAGGCGGCGGGCATCGCCATGGGGGCGCCGGTGGCCCAGCCCGCGGCGGCCAAGCCCCCCATGCGGGCCCCTGTGGCCAAAACCCCCCGGGGCACCTACTCCGGGCCGGTGATGATCATGGGGACGGTGTTCTCCCTGGCATCGGCGGCGGCAGTGGCCGGCGGCGCCCTGATCTTCGGGGCGGGGATGCTCACCCAGGCCGTGGCCGTGGGGCTTTTGGCCCTGGGGGCCTTCCTGGGCACCCGGGGAGCCGGCCTGATGAAGCGGGTGAGCCGGTTCAAGACCTACAAAAGCGTCCTCCGGGGCCGGGCCTACTGCGACACGGCGGAGCTTTCCGACTCCATCGGCAAGTCCAAAAAGTACGTGACCAAGGACCTGCGGAAGATGATCGACGAGGACATGTTCCCCGAGGGGCGCCTCAGCGACGACAACAGCGTCCTCATGCTCAGCGACGAGGCCTACGAGGCCTACGAGCAGATGCAGGAGGGGGCGCGGATGAAGGAAGAGGAAGCCCGGCTCCGGGCCGAAGCCGAGGCCGAACAGCGGCGGAAGGAAGCGGAAAACCCGGTGTACAAGGAAGTGCGCCTGGTCATCGAGGAGGGGGAAGACACCCTGGCCCAGATCCAGGCCGTCAACCGCGCCATTTCCGACCCGGCCATGACGGCCAAGCTCACCCGGCTGGAAACCGTCATCCGCAAGATCTTTGAATTCATCGAGGAAAACCCGGGGCAGATCATGGAGATGCGGCGGTTCATGGGCTACTACCTGCCCACCACCTTAAAGCTGGTCAACGCCTACCGGGATCTGGACGCCCAGCCCGTCCAGGGGGCCAACATCCGGGCCTCCAAGGCGGAAATCGAGGGCACCCTGGACACCATCAGCGGCGCCTTTGAAAAGCTGCTGGACAGCTTTTACCAGAGCACGGCCATGGATGTGTCCACCGACATCTCCGTCATGAAGAATCTCTTCGCCCAGGACGGCCTGGTGGACGACGGCCTGAAGCAGGAAGGCACGAAGGATGAATGAAAATAAAGCGATAACGCGTAAAGGAGAATGCCATGAGTGATGAAGGAATGAGGGGGACCCCAACCCTGACCCTGGACCCCACCTTTGATATGAACAGCGACCCCGCGCTGCAGGTCAAGCCGGAAACGGCGGCGGCCAAGCAGCCGGATTTGATTGAAGAAGCCAATTTGAGCCCCCAGGAGGAGGCCATGGTCCGTGATTTCGCCCAGAAGATCGACATCACCGACTCCAACATGGTGCTCCAGTACGGTGCCGGCGCCCAGAAGAAGATCGCCGACTTTTCCGACAGCGCCCTGGACCAGGTCAAGGGCGCGGACCTGGGCGAGGTGGGGGACATGCTCACCAACATGGTGGTGGAGCTCAAGCGCTTCGACGTGGACGAAAAGAAGGGGTTCCACCCTTTCCGCAAGGCCACCAACAAGATCGAGGCCATGAAGGCCAAGTACGCCTCGGCGGAAACCAACGTCAACAAGATCTGTGACGTCCTGGAGGGCCATCAGATCACCCTGATGAAGGACATCGCCATGCTGGACAAGCTCTACGAGATCAACCTCAGCGACTTCAAGGAGCTGTCCATGTACATTCTGGCGGGCAAGGAACGGCTGCGCCAGGCCAAGGAGGTGGACCTCCCCGCCCTGGTGGCCAAGTCCAAGGAAAGCGGCCAGCCCGAGGACGTCCAGGCGGCCAACGATATGGCCAACATGATCAACCGCTTTGAAAAGAAGCTCCACGACCTGGAGCTCACCCGGGTGGTGGCCATGCAGATGGCCCCCCAGATCCGCATGATCCAGAACAACGACACCCTCATGGCGGAAAAGATCCAGTCCTCCCTGGTCAACACCATCCCGCTGTGGAAGAGCCAGATGGTCCTGGCCCTGGGGGTGGCCCACGCCACCGAGGCCGCCAAGGCCCAGCGGGAGGTCACGGACATGACCAACCAGCTCCTCCAGAAGAACGCCGAAACCCTGAAGATCAACACCATCGAAACCGCCAAGGAATCGGAACGGGGGGTGGTGGACATCGAAACCCTGAAGAAGACCAACGCGTCCCTGATCTCCACCTTCGATGAGGTGCTGAAGATCCAGGAGGACGGCCGGACCAAGCGGGCCCAGGCGGAAAAGGAAATGGTCCAGATTGAAAATGACCTCAAACAGAAGCTGTGGGAAGTGTCCCAGCGCCGGTCCTGAGGTTAAATAAAGAAAGACTTAAGGTTTAAGCTTGAACTGCGGATTAAATAATGTAATGAAGATGAAAATCATCGGCCTGACCGGCGCCTTTTTGGCGCTGGTCTTTTGCCTGTGCGGCTGCGCCCTGACCCGGGAGGGCGCCGGGGTGTGGCCGGTGTGCGACAACACCCGGGGGGTGCCCCAGCCCGGCTTTAACGCCACCATCGCCCAGTCCTTCGACAGCGACGGCGTCACCGGGGTGGTTTTTACGGGAGTGAGCCCGGCCCAGGCCGCGGATTACCTGGAAGACCTGAAAAAAGCGGGGTTTAACGAGGTCCAGTCCAGCTCCGAGGTGTCGGGGAGCGTGTCCTACGTGGCCAAGGAGAAGGGCAACCCCCATCACCTGAGCTACACCTATGAGAAGGACGCCGCCCGCTTGTCGGTGTTTTTTGACCGGATCAACACGGACTGAGGCCGACGGCTGCCGCCGCGGGCGATTGAAAATTTTGCAACCGGGATTGGTGGAAAATGGCGTTTTCTGGAATTTATGAAAATATTTAAAATGTTTTCAGCGATGAAATAAAATAATTTATTTACATGTTGACAAAAATATTTTCAATTGCTATAATATAGCACTTTACATTTTGGCAAAATCCTGTTATAATGGTTCTAGAAATAACCTGTGAGGTGATATATATATGCAAAGACAACGGGCGACAATTAAAGATGTCAAGCGCGAGGTGGAAGCCTACCGCGGATGCCGTGTCAAACTGGAAGCCCATAAGAGCAAGAAGAAGCTCTATCATAAAGAAGGCACCATCGAGGGCGTTTATCCCAGCATTTTCACGGTGATGGTTGAAAGTGAAAAAAGACCGACCCAGCGGCTGTCGTTCTCCTATTCCGACGTGCTGACCCGCAGCGTGAAGATCGATCTGATCGACGACGATTCCGTTGATACCCTGGAAGCCGAAACGGCCTTCAGCTATTGATTCATCGGATCATTCAAATAAAATGCCATGCACAGCCGTGTGTGGCTTTTTATTTTATCCAAAATGTGGTAAACTGGACAAAGCGGCAAAGGTGTCAAAACCGGTGTGCCGTCTGCGATCACCAATAAATTCATCGATATTTAGGAGAAGAGCCATGGCTTATCAAATCGTGACGGATTCATCCTGCAACCTGCCGGAAGACGTGATTGAATCCTACCAAATCGAAATCCTGCCTCTGCATTTCATCGTCGAGGACAAGACCTACAGCAGCTACAACAAGGGGGAGGTCACCGATTTACAGCAGTTTTACACCATGATGCGGGCGAAGAAGGATATCACCACCTCCCAGATATCCCGGCTGGCCTGCGAGGCCCTTTTCAAGCGGATCCTGCGGGAGGGCAAGGATATTCTGTACATCGGCTTTTCTTCGGGGCTGTCGGGGACCTACCAGGCGGCCCACATGGTGCTGGTGGAGATGGCGGCCCGGTACCCGGACCGGGTGATCCTGGACGTGGACACCCTGGGGGCTTCCCTGGGCGAGGGGCTCCTGGTTTACCACGCGGCGGAACAGAAGGCGGCGGGGGCTTCCATCCATGAGGTCCACCGCTGGCTCATGGAGAACCGGCTCCACCTGTGCCACTGGTTCACGGTGGACGATCTGTTCTTCCTCATGCGGGGCGGCCGGGTGTCCCGGACGGCGGCGACCTTCGGCACGATGCTCAACATCAAGCCGGTGATGCACATGGATGATGAGGGCCATTTGATCCCCCTGTACAAGGTCCGGGGGCGCAAGCGCTCTCTGGGTGAGCTGGTGCGCAACATGGAGCGCCTGGCCATCGAGCCGGAGAAGCAGGCGGTGTTCATCTCCCACGGGGACTGCATCAAGGATGCGGAGTACGTGGCCGACCGGGTGGAGCGCAGGATGCACCCCCGGAAGATCCTGATCAATTACGTGGACCCGGTGATCGGCGCCCACAGCGGGCCGGGGACGGTGGCGCTGTTCTTTTTGGGGACGGAAAGGTAGCTGGCGTAAACAAGCCCGCCTGACAGGAGATGACCTGTCAGGCGGGCTTGTTGCCGGGCGGATTAGCAGACGGCCGGAGCGATGACGGTAAAGGTGGCCCCGGCCCCCACCGCGCTTTCCGCCCGGAGGACGAAGCCGTGGCGGTCGGCGATGCCCTTGGCGATGGCCAGGCCCAGGCCCGTGCCCTTGGCATTGATGGGGTCCGTGTTGTGGATGAAGCGCTCGAAGATGTGGGGCAGGATGTCCGGGGCGATGCCGCAGCCCTGGTCAGTAATGGCGATGGTCAGCCCCTCCGCCGTCACCCGGCTGGTCACCGTGATGGCCCCCCCTTCCGGAGAGAACTTGACCCCGTTGTCCAGGATGATGAGGAAGAGCTGGCGCAGCCGCTGGTAATCCCCCTCACAGGGGAACACCGGCGCCGGGTCCTCGCACACCAGGGTGACGCCCTTGGGGGCCGCCAGCTTCCGGGCCGCCCGCAGGGCGTCGGAGAGCACGTCCGGCAGGTTCAGGGGGGCCATGGAGATGGGGTAATCCAGGTTCTGGAGCCGGGTGAGCTCCAGCAGGTCGTTGACCATGCGCTCCAGGTGGACGCTCTCATCGTAGAGCTCGGCGTAGTAGGCCGCCACCTTGTCCGGGTCCCGCACCACCCCGTCCCGCAGGGCCTCCAGGGAGCCCCGCAGCACCGTCACCGGCGTGCGCAGCTCGTGGGAGATGTTGACGATGTAGTCCTGGCGCATCTGCTCCAGCCGGGCGCTCTCCCGGGAAGCCTCGTCCAGGCGCAGGGCCAGGGTGTCGATGTGGGCCGCCAGGGAGCCGATTTCGTCCCGGCGGGCGATGTCCGTGTGGGCCGAGTAATCCCCGTCGGCCAGGCGGCGGGTCACCGCCTCCATCTCCCGCAGGGGCCTGGTAAAATGTCTGGCCATGAGGGCGGCGATGAGCACCGACAGGGCCAGGGCCGCGCCCATGCTGAAGAGGAGCACCTCGCCCCCGGAGCGCACCAGGTCCACGATGCCCGTGGGCTGGATGGCCATGATCACCGCCGCCGTCAGGGCGCCGTCGGCGCCGTACACCGGGGAGCCCACGGTGATGGTGGGGATGAACAGGTCATCGTCCTCCCGGGTCTCCACCCCCGAGGTGCAGGACCCGGCGAACACCGCCGCCAGCACCGTGCGGCCGTCACCGGTGAGGTCGCTCTGGTCCTCGGAGGTGTCGTCGGGGATGGTGGTGAAGGCCGAGCCGTCCTGGTTGACAATCCACAGCTCCGCCCCCGAGGCGTCGGTGATGAAGCGCAGGAAGTTGGAGTGCTTGCCGAAGTTTTCCCCCCGGCCCTGGCCCTGGCCCAGGCCGCCGCTTTCCCCGCCGGCGGTGCCGGACTCCTGGGTGAGGAGGCGGTTGAGGTTGTCCGCCACCGCCGTGGTCCGGGTGGTGAGCTCGCTGCGGTAGAGCTGGGTGGTGATCCGGGAGAACAGGAACAGGAACAGGGCCCCCACCACCAGGGAGAAGATCACCACGATGGAGGTGATGCTCAGGATGAGCTGGCCGCGGATCTTAAGCTTCATCGGCGGCCACCTGGAAGCGGTACCCCACCCCCCACACGGTGTCGATCTGCCAGCCCGGGTGGTCCGCGGCGCCCAGCTTGGCCCGCAGGCGCTTGATGTGGCTGTCCACGGTGCGGGTGTCGCCGTAGTAATCCAGGCCCCAGATGGCGTCCAGCAGGTTGTCCCGGGTGAAGACCCGGCCGGGGTGGGAGGCCAGGGTCCACAGGAGCTCGAACTCTTTCTTGGTGAGGGCGATGGGGGTCCCCGCCAGGGTGGTGGTGTACCGGGCGGGGTCCACGATGAGGTCCCCCACGGTGAGGCAGCCCTCGCCGCCGGAGCCGGAGTGGGGACCGTCCATGCGGCGGAGGATCGCCCGGACCCGGGCCATGACCTCCCCGGGGGAGAAGGGCTTGACGATGTAGTCGTCGGCGCCGATGTCCAGGCCCATGATCCGCTCGAAGTCCTCGCCCCGGGCGGTGATCATGATGATGGGGACGCTGGAGTGCTGGCGGATGGAGCGGCAGACGTCGAAACCGTCCCGCTTGGGCATCATCACGTCCAGCAGAACGATGTCGAAGGGCCGGGCGGCGAAGCAGGCCAGGGCCTCCTCCCCGTCCTCGGCGGTGGTGACGGCAAAGCCTTCCATCTGGGCGTAGTCCGACAGGATGGACAGGATCTGGGGGTGGTCGTCGGCGATGAGCATGTTTGGCATTGAAGGGGCCTCCTTGTGGTTGGTGGGTATAGGGTAGCATATAAATGTGGCAAAAATGTGATATTTTATTATACCACATTCCGGCCGGTGTGGGGGCGTGGAGGGGGTTGACGTTGGCGGGGAATGGTGGTAAGATGGGGCTAGCTGAAAAGGAAAGGCAAGGAGAAGAAAAACGATGCGATATGAACCTCAACCTGTTTCTGAGCGGAAGGAAGCGGTGACGCTGCTTCTGATCCTGATTTACCCTTTGGGGCTGTTCTTTTTGTGGGAGTCCTGCCGGTATACCCGGGCGGGGAAAGTCGCGCGGACGGTGGTTTTTGGGGCACTGTTCCTGGCTCTGGCCTACACCCTGTGGTGCGCGGCCCTGGGCCGGCCTCTGCCGGCGCCGGCCCAGCGGGCGGCGGCAATCCTGAACCCGGCGGCTACGGCGCCGGCGACGGTCCCGGCGGAGGCCTACCGGGAGCTGGGGGAAGGCACCTACACCGTGGGCACGGACATCGCCCCCGGCACCTACACCATCCGCCTGGTTTCCGGCACCGGCTCCCTGGCCCGGGTGAGCTCCCTGGGGATCTCCATGCCCCTGACCGCGGACCCCGAGGGGATTTATACCCTGAAGGATGAGTACCAGGGGGTAGCGCTGGGGGATGGGGAGAGGCTGGTGGTGGGGGAAGGGTTGAGGGTTTCGCTGACGGCGGAATGAAAAAGACGGATTTATCATTCAAAACCAAATTTTTTTTAGTGAAAGCGTATTTTTTTGAGCGGAAGCGTATTATAATTAAAGCAATAAACGAAAATTTAACATAACAACGATAGGGAAGGTGAAGCTTTAATTATGTCAGAAAAAAATAACGCGAACATCGGCTTCGAGAAGCAGATCTGGGATGCGGCCTGCGTCCTGTGGGGGCATATCCCCGCGGCGGAATACCGGAAAGTCATCGTCGGTTTGATTTTTTTGCGCTATATTTCCGGCGCCTTTGAACGCCGCTACCAGGAACTGGTGGCGGAGGGAGACGGCTTCGAAGATGACCGCGATGCATACACCATGGAAAATGTATTTTTTGTACCTGAAGACGCCAGATGGCAGGTGGTTTCTGCCGCCGCTCACACCCCGGAAATCGGCACGGTGATCGACAACGCCATGCGGGCCATCGAAAAGGAAAATGTCAGCCTGAAAAATGTACTGCCCAAGAATTACGCCAGCCCGGATCTGGACAAACGGGTATTGGGGGATGTGGTCGACCTTTTCACCAATCTGGATATGGGCAGCACCGAGGACAGCAAGGATCTGCTGGGGCGCACTTATGAATACTGCATCGCCCAGTTTGCCGCTTATGAAGGGGTCAAGGGCGGTGAATTTTACACGCCCTCCAGCATCGTGAAAACCCTGGTTTCCGTGCTTAAGCCCTACAATAACTGCCGGGTATACGATCCGTGCTGCGGATCCGGCGGGATGTTCGTCCAGAGCGCCAAATTTATCCAGGCCCACAGCGGCAACCGGGGATCCATTTCCGTTTATGGACAGGAATCCAACGCCGATACCTGGAAAATGGCCAAAATGAACATGGCCATCCGGGGAATCGACGCCGATTTCGGCCCCTATCAGGCCGATACCTTTTTCAATGATCTCCATCCTACCTTGAAGGCTGATTTCATCATGGCCAACCCGCCCTTTAATCTGTCAGGCTGGGGACAGGACAAGCTGGTGGACGATGTGCGCTGGAAATACGGGATTCCACCGGCAGGCAACGCCAACTACGCCTGGATTCAGCACATGATCCATCACATGGCGCCTCGGGGAAAAATCGGCCTGGTTCTGGCCAACGGCGCCCTCTCCACCCAGTCCAGCGGGGAAGGCGGCATCCGTCAGAAGATTATCGAAGATGATCTGGTTGAGGGGATCGTCGCCATGCCGACCCAGCTCTTTTACAGCGTCACCATTCCCGTGACCCTGTGGTTCATCACCAAAAACAAGAAACAAAAGGGGAAGACCCTGTTCATCGACGCCCGGAAGATGGGTTTCATGGTCGACCGCAAGCACCGGGATTTTTCCGACGAAGACATCGCGAAAATTGCCGATACCTTCACGGCTTTCCAGAACGGAAAGCTGGAAGATGTCAAGGGCTTTTGCGCCGCCGTTACCACCGAGGACATCGCCAAGCAGGATTATATCCTGACTCCGGGCCGTTATGTGGGGATTGAAGAACAGGAAGACGACGGGGAACCCTTTGAGGAAAAGATGACGCGCCTGACCTCGGAACTGTCGGAGCTCTTTGAAGAATCCCATAGGTTAGAGGATGAGATTCGGAAGAAGCTGGGGGCGATTGGGTATGAGATCTAAATTGTCAGACATTTGTGATTATGTAAAAGAAAAAGTTGATGTATCTGATTTAGATAATTCAAATTACGTATCTACGGAAAATATGGTTCCAAATAAAGGTGGGGTTACTACTGCAACTACATTGCCATCATTAAACCAAACGCAGCAATATAGGGAAAATGATGTTTTAGTGTCAAATATTCGTCCATATTTTAAAAAAATTTGGTTTGCAACAAAAAATGGTGGTTGCTCGAATGATGTGCTCGTTTTTAGAGCAAAGAATGGAATTGCACCACGATATTTGTATTATGTTTTATCATCAGATGTCTTTTTTAATTATTCTATGGCAACATCAAGGGGGACGAAAATGCCTCGTGGTGATAAAAAAGCGATTATGCAATATGAAGTTCCCAATTTTGAATATAATATTCAAATAAAAATAGTAAATATACTTTCTATTATCGATAAGAGGATAACCATTAATGAAGAAATAAACAAGAATTTACGTGACTGCTCCAAGCAGCGGAGTGCGCCGCACAAAACAGTTGTAATAAACGTGCCCACTGGCAGGCGGGTTGTCCATTTGACACACGCTATAGTTCCAGCCGCGAATGATCGTCTACAGGACACGTGGGACTGCGCAGCTTAAAGATCAATCTTAAAAACATCAAGTTTGCCACTCAATAGCTGCGGGAGCAATGTATCTCTAAGCATTGAAAGAAGGTTATTCTCTTCATGGCAAAGCTCAATCTGTAACAAGATAGGGTTTGCCAAGTTGTTAAAGTCTTGCAGTTCGACCTTTGTAGGATAGACTATTGGATATTTCATGATTTGTTGCTTATCTCCTCGAGGCATTTTTGTTCCCTTGGATCCAGCAACCATGTAGTCAAAGAATCTGTCAACATAAAGTGTTTCGTACAGGAAAGACGATAAGGATGAAGTATTAGGAACAAAACAAAGAACATCGGCCGAGCAACCACAATCATCAGGAGCCAGTACGATTTTTTTGAAGTAGGGGCGAATGTTCGAAATCAAGACATCGCCCTTATGGCAGCGAGTTGTTTGAGTTATTGTTGGCAAACTCGATGCAGGTAAGGCTCCATTTTTATTAGGTTGCATATTTTCTGTAGAATAATATGACTTTTCATTTAGCTCGGATATTGGAATTTTATCCGAAGAATACTGACAGATATCCGAGAGAATTCCCTTTGTCGCGTGACTACTCTTATCAAAATTCGCATGATATATTGCTTGAAGCTGCAATGCTAAATTCTTGTTTAAAATATACAAAAATAAGCCCGCAAGCAACAGAAGACAAAAAAAGAAATTCCACCCAACACCCCCTTCAGAAAGGAAGTGATCCAATGCCCCAAAAAAACCTTCTTGGCATCACCGATTCGGCCGAATTGGCCAGGATGGAAGAAAAGATCAGCAAGAAAAAAGCGGCTGGATTGTTTGAGAAGGGCCTTCTGGACCAGATGGCACCCGGCTCTTTTGTGGCCCTGGCCGCCATTCATAAGTATCTGTTTGAGGATATTTACGCCTTTGCTGGTCAGGTGCGGACGGTCAATCTGGCCAAGGGGAATTTCCGCTTTGCCCCGGTCCTGTATTTGCTTGAAGCCCTGAAAAGCGTGGTGGAAATGCCCCAGTCCACCTTTGAGGAAATCGTGGAAAAGTATGTGGAAATGAACGTGGCCCATCCCTTCCGGGAGGGCAACGGCCGCAGTGGCCGGATCTGGCTGGACCAGATGTTAAAGGCAGAACTCAAGCAGGTGGTGGACTGGAGCCAGGTGGATAAGGACGATTATCTGCTGGCCATGGCGCGCAGCCCCATCAAGGATGTGGAGATCAAGGTCCTGCTGAAGCAGGCGCTGACCGGCCAGATTTATGACCGGGCGCTTTACATGAAGGGGATTGACCACAGCTATTATTTTGAGGGGTATAACACCTATAAGACGGAAGATTTGTTTTGATGAAATAGAGGATATCATTGGAAAGGAGTGATGAAAATGTCCGGATCATATCAGGAGTCGGATTATGAAAATTCCATTATCGAGTTGTTTCAAAGCATGGGTTACCGCTATGTGTAAGGCCCGGATTTGGAAAGGGATTTTCACAGCCCGTTGTACGAAGAGGAATTGGATGAGGCCCTGCACCGGTTGAACCCAGAGCTGCCCGGGGACGCCATCCAGGACGCTCTGTTCAAGCTGCACAATTTTGAAAACGGGGGGCTTCCCCAGAAAAACGAGATCATGATGGACTACCTGCAGCATGGCGTGGAGGTGCGCTATTTTGTGGGGGGTGAGGAGCGCTCCGGCCTGGTGTATTTGGTGGATTATAAAAATCCGGACAACAATTCCTTTGTGGTGGCCAATCAGTGGACCTTTATTGAAAACAGTAAGAAGCGCCCGGATGTGCTGTTGTTTTTGAACGGCCTGCCGGTGGTCCTGGTTGAGCTGAAATCGCCGTCCAGGGAGGAAACGGACGCGTCGGAGGCTTATCTGCAAATGCGCAATTACATGCAGGAAATCCCCTCCATGTTCATTTACAATTGCATCTGCGTGATGAGCGATCATCTGACCTCCAAGGCGGGGACCATCACCTCGGGTGAAGACCGCTTCATGGAGTGGAAGACCAAGGACGGAAGCTATGAGAATACCCAATACGCCCAGTTTGACACCTTTTTTGAAGGGATGTTTGAAAGGGAGCGCCTGCTGGATATCATTAAAAATTTCATCTGCTTTTCCGATGAGGGGCTGAAGCGTTTCAAGATTCTGGCTGGGTATCATCAGTATTTCGCGGTGAATAAGGCGGTGGAATCCACAAAGAAGGCCACGGTGACCGATGGCAAGGGGGGCGTTTTCTGGCACACCCAGGGCAGTGGGAAATCCCTGTCCATGGTTTTTTACGCCCATCTGCTTCAGGATGCCCTGGACAGCCCGACCATTGTGGTGATTACGGACAGAAATGACCTGGATGACCAGCTTTACGGCCAGTTTGCCAAGTGCAAGGATTTCTTGCGTCAGGAGCCCATGCACGCGGAAAGCCGGGAGCATTTGAAGGCGCTGCTGGACGGGCGCCAGGCCAACGGGATCATCTTTACCACCATGCAGAAATTTGAGGAATCCGATGATGCCCTTTCGGAACGCCGGAATATTGTGGTCATGGCCGATGAAGCCCACCGGGGGCAGTACGGCCTGAAGGAAAAGGTGGACGCCAAGACGGGGAAGATTAAAATCGGGATCGCCCGTGTGATCCGAAACAGCCTGCCTGGCGCTACGTACATCGGCTTTACCGGCACACCCATTGCCAAACAGGACCGGAATACCCGGGAGGTTTTCGGGGATTATATCGATATTTACGACATGACCCAGGCCGTGGAGGATGGGGCGACCCGGCCTGTTTACTACGAAAGCCGGGTCATCAAGCTCAAGCTGGATGCGGCGACGCTTCAGCTCATTGATGACGAGTACGACACGATGGCCCAAAATGCCGATCCCCAGGTCATCGAAAGAAGCAAGCGGGAGCTCGGCCAGATGGAAGCGGTGCTGGGCAACGATCACACCATCGCCTCGCTGGTGGATGATATCCTGAATCATTACGAAAATTACCGTGAAAACATGCTGACGGGCAAGGCGCTGATTGTGGCCTATTCCCGGGCCATCGCCCTGAAGATTTACAGACGGATCCTTGAGCTCCGGCCGGGATGGACGGAAAAGGTGGCGGTGGTCATGACGGAAAGCAACAAGGATCCGGAGGAATGGCGCAAGGTCATCGGCAACAAGCATCACCGGGATGAGCTGGCCAAGAAGTTCAAGGATAACGACAGCCCTCTTAAAATCGCCATTGTGGTGGATATGTGGCTGACGGGCTTTGATGTGCCCTCCCTGGCCACCATGTACGTGTACAAGCCCATGCAGGGCTACAATCTGATGCAGGCCATCGCCCGGGTGAACCGGGTGTTCAAGGATAAAGAGGGCGGCCTGATCGTGGATTATGTGGGCATTGCCACGGCTCTTAAGGAGGCCATGAATGACTACACGGTCCGGGATAAAAAGAATTACGGCGATACGGATGTGGCCAAGGTGGCTTACCCCAAATTCCTGGAAAAGCTGGCTGTGTGCCGCGATTTGTTCCACGGGTTCGATTACTCCCGGTTCATGACAGGAACGGATCTGGAGCGCTCCAAGGCTATCAGCGGCGCGGTGAACTTCATTGTGGCGGTGGACAAGGAAAAGGAACGGGAGGCTTTCATCAAGGAGGCCCTGCTCCTCCGTCAGGCTTTGTCTTTGTGTGCTTCTTTGGTGGAGGAACCTCTGCGCATTGAGGCGGCGTTCTTTGAATCCGTCCGGGTGCTGGTGATGCGGCTGATCAATAAAGGAGAGGGGAAGAAGATATCCCTGCCGGAAATGAATGCGCGGATCAATGCGCTGTTGAAACAGAGCATTAAGAGCGATGGGGTCATCAATCTCTTTTCCGATGTTTCTGAAGAATTTTCCCTGTTTGATCCCAAATTCCTGGAAGAGATTTCCAAGATGAAGGAGAAAAACCTGGCGGTGGAGCTGCTGAAAAAATTGATTGCGGAGCAGGTCCAGGTGTACCGCCGGACCAACATTGTCAAGTCGGAAAAATTCAGCGTCATTATTCAAAACGCCATGAATCGGTATTTGAACGGCATGCTGACCAACGAACAGGTGATTGAGGAATTGCTGAACCTGGCCAAGCAGATTGCCGCCGCCCAGATGGAAGGGGATCAGCTCGGCCTCACGGCGGATGAGCTGGCTTTTTACGATGCCCTGACCAAGCCCCGGGCCATCAAGGATTTTTATGAAAATGAAGAACTCATTGCCATTACCAAGGAGCTGGCGGAAACCCTTCGCCGGAATCAGACCATCGATTGGCAGAAACGGGATTCGGCCCGGGCCAGGATGCGGATGATGATCAAGAAGCTCCTCAAGAAACACCGATATCCGCCGGAAGGCATGGACGACGCGGTCCAGACCGTTATGTCCCAATGTGAGCTGTGGACTGATAACGCGGATATGGAGGAGACCTTGGTCCGCTTTCCGTCGGAAAAGATGGATGGGATGACGTATAAAAAAGAAGAAAAAGTGGCAGAAAAACCGGAGAGGTATGAGGAATAATTAATGAGGACTGGTCGTTATTGATTTTATTAATAGTTAGAATTTTGTTCCTTTTTTAAAAATAAAATTAGGGTTTTGGAATATGCCGAACATAGAATATTAATATTTTTGTGTCAATATTAGTGAAGAAGACGAAATATAATAATATAAATAAAACAATAAATATTAATAAATGTCAGATAAAATCCAAGCGATTTCGTGAATAAATTTATTTAAAAAAAGACTGTGTATCAAAAAAATAAAATACTCAGTCTTTTTTTAAAACCAGAATATCAACTGCTTTGTTTATTTTTTACCATCTCCCTCTTGCGCCACGATTCACCCAAAACCCGTCCGCCAGATTCCATCCAAATCCCCCTCAATAGCCTCCTCCTCCACCTCGCCTGTTCCTGAAAACTATCTTAACCTATTCCCGCCCTCCAAAAAAATATTTCACCCCCCTCAAACCAATATCAACATTATATGGCATGAAAAGGGCGCCCTAAGCGGAAAAATTCTTCTTGACAATCACATAACATTCCCGTAAAATTGGCGTCATGGAATTTGAAACAGTTTCCAACCTATAGTGTGAAAGGAGCGGCAAACGCATGGAACAAGAGCAGGAAGCCCACGTGGCGGGGGTCATTACCCGAGTGATGTCCCTGGAAGAGGAAGAGGTTGGCTGCATGGAAGGTTTTCTCCAGGACATGGTCCGGGAACAGGAAAGGAGCGCACAATGATAAGCAGTGCAGGAAAAATGATGGTGTACGACGACAAGGCCGTGGTGGTCTACCGCGGGGAGGACGGGCAGCTCTTCGTGTCCGCCCGGGATCTGTGGCAGGGCGTGGAGTCGGGGACCCAGTTCTCCAAATTCTTCAGCCGCAACACCGGGTACTGCATGCTCCAGGAGGGGGTGGACTACATCCGCATCGAGCCGGCCTTCTGGGGGCCGGGGTCCCCGGGCCGGGAGGGCCACTGGCAGGATGCCCAAGGGTCAGAAATGACTAATCTGAATAAAAGCTTAAGCTATGACGCCAATTACCGGGTGGACTACCTGCTGACCTTCGAAGCCGCCAAGGAAATCGCCCTGATCCAGCGGTCCACCAAGGCCCACCGGGTGCGCCGCCGCCTCATCGAGCTGGAAAAGGAATGGCGGGCCCGCCAGAGCCCGGAAGCCGCGTCCCCTGCCGCCGGAACCGGGGCGATGGTCCCCGCCGGGGGATCCCTTCCCAGAGCGGCGGCCCTGCAGCTCCCGGAGGCAGCCGTCTTTTCCCGCAAGGCCGACGACCTGCTGTCGGCCATGGGCCGCATGGACGCCCGGCTCAAGACCCTCACCGCCGACGCCGACTTCGGCCGGGCCGTGGGGGACGCCGGGGACCTGATCACCGCCACCCAGATCGCCAAGGAATTCGGCCTGTCCGCCGTGGCCTTCAACCGCCTCCTGTCCAGCCTGGGCATCCAGTACAAGCGCAGCGGCCAGTGGCTCCTGTACGCCCGGTACGACGGCCTGGGCTACACCCGCACGGTCTACACCACGGTGATCCACCAGGACGGCCGCCGGACCATCGCCCTCACCACCAAGTGGACGCCCCGGGGCCGCCGCTTCCTCCACGATTTCCTGAAGCGCCGGGGGGTGATGCCCGGGGCCCTGGCCGCCGGGGAGCCGGTGGCCGTGGGAGAGGAAGGTGATCGGGATGCGTGATCCGGGGATGATGATCGCCGCGGGGGTGCCGGGCGTCATGGGCATCGTCCGTCCCGCCCGGACCCGCCATGCCCGTCTGGGGCGATGGATCCCCCTGGGCGGGGATTACCCCGATGCGCCGGACATCGCCCGGGTCCTGCGCACCGGCTACCCCGACGCCTCGCCGCCCCTGGAGCCCGCCGACGATCCCCGGTGCCCCCTGTGCGACCAGCCCGCCGAGGTCATCGTCACCGACCTGGACGGCGTGCTGGTGGGGTGTGACGGATGCCTGGCCTTCTGGGAGGCCGGGTGGTACGCCGTGGGAGAAAGGGAGCGCTTCCGTGGCCGGGTTTGAACGGGCCCGGCGGGGCACCTTCATCGACGAAATGCGGGCCTTCCGCACCTTTTACGAAAGCGTCCAGGTCAGCCTGGACGCCCAGGTCCTGTGGCTCCACCTCTTCCTGGACGCCAATGAGGCCCACTGGCCCGAACGCCTGCCCTACCACGCCAGTACCATGGCCTGCCTGCTGGACATGCCCGTGCGCCGGGTCCGCCGGGCCATGGACGAGCTGGCCGCCCTGCACCTGGTGACCCACCACGGCCGCAACCAGAAGCGCCAGAGCATCACCCTGGAAAGCTGCATCCCCATGGCCCGGATCATCCGCCGCCACACCGGTCCGGTGCCCCTCCACGTGGAGCTGAACCTGCCCTCGGAGTACCTCGGCGTGACCTACCGCCAGTTCAAGCGGGGCTTCAGCCGGGACTGAGCCTGTCCGCCCATCGCGGACGAATCATCACTCTGTGGATAAAGCTGTGGATAACCCGAAAAATCCTGACCGGCGGATCTGTCCCACGGAGGGGGTCCCGTCCGGCGGATTGGACCCCGTCTGAGGTCAAAAACCGACTTTATACATTGTTTATTAAGAGATTAAGAAGAATATGACGATTATATTATACTGAGGAGGCAACCCATGAATGTGCAATGTGACGATAAAACCTGTGTGCTGTCCGCGGTCAGCGTAAGCGGCGGCGATGAAAGGAAGACGATACCCCCTGTCCGGATCATCCGGACCGGCGATGGGGGCAGCGGCCTTCCAAGCCCTGTGCCCGGGGGCAGCGTCCCGGCCGGATCGGCGGCAGGGGACGGGGACCCTGTCCATCAGCGGACCGGCGATGTCCGGGAAGGCGATGGCCGGGCTGGCCATGCAGCCGCTTCCCGGTCCCGGTCCCTGGCGGCGGAAGCCGGGGATCCGGATCCTGCCAGCCTCCGGCTCCGGAAAGCCCAGTCCGGCGATAAGGACGCCCTGGCCGCCCTGGTCGCCGATTATCTCCCCCTGTTGTACCGGGCCGCCCGCCGCATGCCCGCCCGGGAACGGGAGGACGCCGTCGCCGAGGGCCGGCTCGGCCTGATCCGCGCCATCCGGGCCTACGACCCCGCCTCCGGTCTCGAGCTCCCCGGTTACCTGAAGATCAGGGTCAACTACATCATGTACAATTACATGCGCCGCTACCACCACGAAGCCGACCACACTGTGGCCGAGGCCGATATTCTGGACCGCACCGACGCCATCCAGGCTGCCCGGTCCGACCCTGCCGACGGCCCCGCCGTCCTGCTCCTCCGCCGCCATGACGAGGAACGCCTCCGCGCCGCCATGACCGTCCTGACTTCCCGGGAGCGGGCCTGCCTGAAGGCCCTGTTCTGGGAGGGGAAGAGCTACGTGCAGACGGCGGAGGCCATGGGGGTCAGTGAAGGCTTTGTATCCGTGATTCGCGGCCGTGCCTTGCAGAAGCTGAAAAGAAAGTTGGCCTGAAATCTTAAAAACGCATTAATTTCGAAAAAAATTCCAATTTCATGATATGGAAATCGGCTTTTTCGACATATTAGGAGTGAAGGACACAATTATGGGTCCTTCACTCAATTTTTTTGTAGGAGGTCATGCACATGGCAATGATCAAGCAGCTCACCGGCAAATCCCTGAAGGTCCTGAACAACTACGGCACCGTGGACGGGAAGGTGGTCACCAAGACCAAGACCTACTCCCAGATCCTCCCCGCCGCCACCGACGAAGCCATCCTCACCGTGGCCAAGGCCTTTGATGCGCTGACCACGCCCACCATGGAAGGCACTTATGTGGTGGATACCAACCAGCTCATTGAGACGGCTTAAGGGGGCTGGCCCGGTGTACGTGGGTGGGATACAGTCTGCGGTGCTGTCTGGTTTGCGAAGCAAAACAGGATATAGCACCCGTGCAAGGCCCATTCGAGAGGACAAGTCGAAGGCGCAGGGCGATTGGGAATGGGCTGCTGCTGCGGTGCTATCTGGTTTGCGAAGCAAAATGGGACATAGCACCCATGCAAGGCCCAGTCAAGAGGGCAAGCCGAAGGCGCAGGGCGATTGGCAATGGGCTGCTGCTGCGGCGCTATCTGGTTTGCGAAGCAAAACAGGACATAGCACCTGTGCATGGCCCATCCAAGAGGGCAGGCCGAAGGCGCAGGGTGATAGGCAATGGGCGACTGCTGCGGCGCTATCTGATTTGCGAAGCAAAACAGGACATGGCACCCATGCAAGGCCCATCCAAGAGGGAAAGCCGAAGGCGCAGGGCGATAGGCAATGGGCTGCGGCGGTGGTGCCATCTGGTTTGTGAAGCAAAACAGGATATAGCACCCATGCAAGGTCCATCCAAGGGGGAAAGCCGAAGGCGCAGGGCGATTGGTAATGGGCTGTTGCTGATCCGGCGCTGCTTCGCTCCGCTCAGTGTGTTACGGCCCAGAGGGCCTGACACCAAAGCCTGAAAGTGCAAGGCAGTTTGCATTTTTTTTACGGTACTGCACCTCATCAGGCTCGCCCGGGTTGTTTTTCCATCCCCGCACGCCGGGCGCGATGCGGTATCGTAAGTCCGCAGTCAAATAAGGTGCGACCAGGTGAGAGCACCACTTGAGAGGCAAACGCAAGGCTTGCCCCGGAGAAATTGGCTAAGACAATTTATATATACTATTAAAAGAAGGAGTTTTCTTATGGCAACAACAACGACCAAAGACCTCGTCTGTACCTTTGTGATGGACGACGGCACCAACAGCAGTATTACGATTCCGGATTACAATCCGGAGGTGGCGGATGCCACGATCAAGACCCAGCTGGATGCCGCCGTGGCGGCGAATGTCCTGGGCTCCGGCGGCCACGCCTTCACCGGGCTGTCCGCGGTGAAGAAGGTGGATACAACGACCACGGAAGTTACCATTGAGTAGCGTTTGACGGAGCGCAAAGCGCGACAGGCAAAAGCTCAGGGCCCTGTTCATGAGCACGCGTAAGCGTGCGAATGGTGCCCGGGTCTCAATGGCACGCAAGGGACGCGACTTTCTTCCACAAAGTGGAATCAAGAAAGCCGGGGAACTTGTGATCCTTGGAATAAGCCCACGCCGGGGGACCGGGGATGGGGCGGACGGTTACTGGCCGGGGATGTCCTGCCGGGGCTGTCCGTGACTGGCATCAATATGCAAGGCTCACGCTCATCAGACAGCTGCGCTGTCTGCTTCGAGATCGCCTTGATATTATGCCATTCACGGACGGGTTGTTCTATCTATCTCTTTATCCATCAGGGTTTTCTGTGATTTTCACTCCCGGCGCCCCCGGCGCCTCTGGTATCCGTCATCCCCGGTCACCTTCCAAGGTACGCTGCATGGTGATCGCTGTGAAGTAACTTTTCAATAAGCGTGGAAGGGAGGCGGGGTGAAAAGTTGCCATTCGCGCTGGGTGTCCGCGGACAGGATAACACCAGGGCGAAGTGGCCGAGAACAGTGCTTTCCTGTACTCGGCCCCTGAGCGTCGGTGTTTCCTGACCGCGGTCACACAGTCAGCAACCTCCCGCATCACCCCGCCGCTCCGTTACCCCGCTCCACCATCATCCCCCCCAGAAAGGACCCGCCCATGCCCGTTATAGAAAACCTGACCCTCATCCTCAGCCTAGTCCTGGGCCTCATCACACTGATCACCTATGTCATTCGCGCCGCCACCAAGAATACCAACGCCATCGCCCGGCTGACCCTCATCCTCCATCAGCTGGACGAAACCCTGCGGGACATGCAGGCGGAGATCAGCGAGAACCGGCGGCGCTTTGAGGACCGGCTGGACGGCCACGACAGCCGTCTGGCCGCCCTGGAGGCCCGGGCGGGGGAGGGGCAGGGATCGAAAGATCATCACCATTAACTTCCTCCCCAACCACCCGGCCCCGCCTTGAAGAAAGGCTGCCGGGCGTTTTTACCGGCACCCTTGGCAAAAAAAGCCCCCCCTTCACCGCCGCCAAACCGTATTCATCCAAAAGGAGAACTCTTACCCATGCCTCAAGAAATAACCCCTATGACCCAAGAAACCGAACGCCTCAAAGCCATCGCCAACCTGCTGTGGCTGGCCGTATCCCTCTTAAGCGCCGGGCTCACCGCCCGGGGCCACGACGCCCTGCCCATCACCGAGGCCCAGATCCTCACCGTCATTACCACCGGGAGCACCATCCTCAGCGCTCTGGCCTGCTGGTGGAAGAACCAGAACTGGACGGAAGAAGCCGTCCGGGCACAAGCTTATAAGAATCAGTTAACCCACCAGAGTACGGCGGACAATTAGAAAATCGAATCCAAACATTGTCATCAAAGAATAAAAAATGCATATCATTGTGAAATTACTGCCAGAAAAAATCCCCATATCGACAGTATATAAAACTGCAGATATGGGGATGGAATCATCCGATCAGTGTTTTTTAAGGCTTCGCTGGACTTCCGTAATGCGATCCATGGGGATGCCGGTGTAGAGGAAGATGTCATTTGTTTTTAATCCCTGACCCAACATCCGGGTAATGATTTCCAGTTGATTATCGGCTTTTCCCTTTGCTTCACCCTGCTGCATTCCCTGCAGGACGCCCTGTTGGTATTTTTCTTTATCACGTAAATACAGATTCATAAACTCCGCCTCCCATTCGGTATTGGATTTGATGCGCGCCAGTTCAGAGGACATGGCCTCAACCAGCGGGTTGTCGTCGTTAACTGGCATGGCCGTGTCCAGAAAGGTAAGGACCTGGTCAAGCTTGGGGTCGATGGTGTCGGTACCGCGGGTGTTGAAGAAGCACTTGTGGGTTTCGTCGCCCAAGAGCAAAGCCGGATCGTCAATGCAGCGGTTCTCAAAGTGATAGACGTGACGGCCTTTATTGAATGGATCGAAGGTGCCATCGCGTTAGACTTTGACGGAGCCGCAGGCGACAGGCAAAGTCTGAGGGCACCGGTTATGAGCACGCGTAAGCGTGCGATTGGTGTCCGGTAACCGATGGTACGCAAGGGACGAGGCTTTCTTCCATGAAAATGGAAGAAAAGAAAGCCGAGGAGCTTGTGATCCTCAGCTTTCGTACACGTCCAGCCGGACGCTTTTGGCGTCCATGGCGATGTCGATGGACTTTTGTTCCTCCGGGTATTCAACCCGGTCGATGTCGAATAATGATCACAAGTTCCTCACCTTTCTTTTATTAAATATTTGAAGAAAGGTTCGTCACTTGCGTACCATCGGCTACCGGTTTGCACGTCCACGCTTACGCGTAGACGTAGACGCAAACCTATGACTTTTACGCTCACCTGCGGTTCGGTAAAAGTCAAGCGCGATGGCAAAGTCATCGCTGGGTGTCAGGCTTTGCCAGCGTTCTTGTATGGATTGAGGTATCTTTGTCGCCACGGGCATTTATCCTCCGGTCATTTAGTATATTCATTATACCAGCTTTCCCCCAAAAACACCAGATGGGAAAGCAGGGGTTAAAATAAATCGCTGTGGGACCCCGTCCGTGTCAGTGTCAATGTGACGCAATCCTGCTCTAATTTGTAAATCAGGAGCCAATCCGGCGCGATATGGCATTCCCGGTAACCGCTATAATTTCCCGTCAAAGGGTGATCATAATAGCGTTCTGGAAGAGGGTCACCCTGGCAAAGCAGGTTCAAAACCGCTTGCAGCCATTGGGGATTGTACCCCCGTTTGATGATTTTCTTGTAATCCCTCTTGAATTTAGCAGAGTAGCGGAGATCAAGCATTGAGGTCCTCCATCAGCTCATCGACGCTGTGGAAGCGGCGGCTCAGCCCCCGTTCATGATCCACATCATCCATGGCGGCCTGGGTTTCCGCGTTGGGGACGTCCAGTCCCACCTCAAAGGGAATCCGCTGCTGGCGGACCATGGTCCGGGCAAAAATGTTGACCGCCGTGGACATATTGAACCCCAGTTCTTTGCACAAAAGGTCAAACTGGCGCTTCAGTCCATCGTCCATGCGGATGTTGATATTGGTCTGACTCATGATTTCCACCTCCTTTGCGTCAATTATAGCACAATGTGCGCATAAATTCAATACAATGTCATAGTATTTCACGAAAGGAGCATTCCTATGCCCAACCTAGAACAAGCCACCCAACTATTCGAATCCCTCTGCAACGACGACGCCCACGGCTACAGCCAGATCGACCGGTGGGGGGAGTACAGCGATTTTGACTGCTCCTCGGCCATCATTTACGCCTTCCAGCAGGCGGGCTACCCGGTGTACGGCGGCCGCCACGAGGGCTACACCGGCAGCATGGCCGACGCCTTTGCCGCCATCGGCTTCGCCGTGCTGCCGGCAGACGTGGACCTGATCCGCGGCGATATCCTCCTCAACGTGGCGGACCACGTGGCCCTGTACCTGGGGGACGGCCTCCTGGGCGAGTTCTCCCAGTCCGAGGACGGTGGCATCGACGGGGCTTCGGGGGACCAGACCGGCGCCGAGGCCTATATCCACGGGTACTACGACTTCCCCTGGGACTGCGTGCTGCGGGCGCCGGAGGAAGCGGCGTACCCTGGCGACAGTCTGTCACCCTCCGCCAATTCCGCTGATCCCAGCAACCCAGCCAATCCCAACGGCAGTCTGTATCCCTCTGCCAACGCCGATGGCCCGTCCAGTCCAACCGCCCCCACCGGCAGTCAGTCCCCCTCCGCCAGCCCAACCGCCCTCACCGGCAGTCTGCATCCCTTCACCAACCCCGACGGCACCCCCTGGCCCAGGGACCCCTTCGCCGACCTCCCGCCCCGGACCGACCCCCTGTCCATCCGCTACGCCGCCTGGACCGCCGAGGACGGCTGGCTCCCGGCGGTGACCGACTTCACCGACTACGCCGGGGTGCCCGGCCATCCCATCCGGGGTCTGGCCATCGACCTGGACGGCTGCGGCTGGTATCAGGTCCGGACCCGGGACGCCGGCTGGCTGCCCGCCATCCGGGGGTGTGACGCCGCCGACTGGGACAACGGCGTGGCGGGGGATACAAGCCCCATCACCGCGGTGCGGGTGTACTACGAAACCGCCGACCCCCGCCAGACCGGCTGGCTGGCCGCCGCCTACCAGGCCGCCCCAATCGGCGGGGACTTCTACCCCGTCCAGTACGACGACAACCAGGGCAACGGCCAGGACGGCTACGCCGGAGACGCCGTCACCCCCGTGGACCGGTTCCGGCTTCGGCTGGAATAAATCAGAGTGTAGGTCCCTTTTGTCCAAAAATCGCCGCCATCATGTAAAAAAAAGATCAAAATTGGTAAAATGTTGCTTTTCATCGCCAAGAATTCCCACTTAAGGGTTCTTGAAATCCGGGCATAACCATGTTAAGATTATTACAAGAAAAGAAAACCAATGACAATAAAATGACATTGGCGATGGTGATAACGTGGATTCCAGGCACCAGCGGGGATCCGGACAACTGAATACACATACATGATGACAAAGATTGTCAGGGCCATGAGCCCAAAGGCCGGTCGGAGCCCACCACTCCGTACCGAAGGAATTGCGGTGCAAGCCGCAACTGATGCGCAACCGTCATCCCGGAAGGGAGAGTCGGAAACTTATCTTTAGTCGGCAGACGTTTGGGGCCTTCGATTTTTCAAGGCGGACAAGATTCTATAGCATTTCTGGAGTTTCTGCCTCCCACCCGCGTGTTTTTCGCGCGCGGATGGGGGTGGGAACTCTTTTTTTTTCAGGCTTTTTCCACCGACAGGTGGAATCAAGAAAAAGCCTGAAAAGGTGATCCGATTAAAAAAAGCTTGCCTTTGACGGAGCCGAAGGCACGAAGCCGTAGATTTCAGTGACAAAAAACACCAATCCTGTGTTCCAAAACAAGCGCACCTGGAAGTTGCCGCTTCCAGGTGCGAAGAGATGTTTACATCCGGTGACTGACCAAATATAAACATCTTTATTTTACCATATTCCTTGTTTCAACGACACCAGGATGTTGACATAAAAAAAGAATGAAGGAGAGGTTTTATGGTAAAAACAAGATTAAAAATGATTCTGTCCTTTGGGCTGGGAATCCTTATGTTGTTTTTGGCCCTGGGGACTCTGTGGCCGGCGGATGTCCGCGCGGCAGGGGATGACGGAAGCATCACCGTCACAGCGGCCTACCAGGATAACGGAGCCTACGGGCTCATGCCCCAGACCTTAAAGGTGAAACCGGGCCTGGCCAAGGAGTACGGCCTGAATACCGATGTGGATGCCGCAAGCGATAAAGTGTCCGCCATGGACGTGCTGGTGGCGGCCCACAAAGCAAAGTATGGAGCGGAGTTTACTAAGGATACGGCCAAAGACTATATTTCAGTTTACACGGAAACGGGTTACGCCACCGTCCAGAAGATCTTCAAGGACGGGGCAGTCAGCAAAGGCTGCTGCTTTTCCGTTAACGGCGTCGTCTCAACCGATGAATACGGGGATTATTCCTATCCCGGATCAGTGGCTGTGACGGACGGCAGCCGGATCCTGTTCACCACCACCCATGAACAGAACAATGAAGTGGGTGATTCCTATTGGTTCTTCGGCGACGCCTCGGGGAAGGAAATCAACACCCAGGATGCGGAAGTGGGAAAAGCCCTGGATGTATCCCTGCAAAGCAAGTATTTTGCCAAAGAAGGCACCCCGGGTTATTTGGATACAATTCGCATCAAGGCAATGAAGGAAGATGGCAGCGATACCTCAGATGCCGTCATCACCTACGCCGGCGGCGGGGAATCCACCGATACAACGGGGAAAGCCACCGTCACATTCAATAAAACAGGCACGTATATCCTGACCGTGCCGGGAGATTCAGAAGGGTATCTGGACAACTTCGTCAGCTCCTGGTGCGTCATCAAGGTGAAGGACAGCGTATCCCAGGTGGCTGTCACCAAGGTGACCCTGGACCCGGGAACCCTGTCCCTCCAAACCGGTAAAACAGCGGCCCTGACGGCGGCCGTGGAACCGGCCGATGCCTCGGACAAGCGGATCAGCTGGACCTCCAGCGATGAATCCGTGGCAGCCGTGGACGGCGCAGGCCAAATCACGGCCAAAGGCGCCGGGACGGCCACCATCACCGCGGCCAGCGTCTCCAATCCCCAGGTGACTGCCACCTGTACGGTTACCGTGACCGCCCCCCAGGCAGCCGTGACCGGCGTCACCCTGGATCAAAGCACCCTGTCTCTGGCAGCCGGGAAGCAGGCCACCCTGACGGCTACCGTATCCCCCCAGGACGCGGCGGACAAAACCGTGACCTGGCAGACCAGCGACAGCAAGATCGCCACGGTGAAGGACGGCGTGGTCACCGCGGTGGCTGCCGGGAAAGCCACCATCACCGCAGCCAGCGTGGAGGATCCGACGAAGCAGGCCACCTGTGCGGTGACCGTCCTCTCCAGCGATGAGGACGCCGTCAACAAGGAAGCCGCCCGTTACCTGGACTTTGTCAACAATTCGGATTACAGTAAGGATTTCTTCACCGTCCATGTCAAGGACGAAACCCGGTCAGGTAATTTTTACGACTACGCCCCCTACGGCACCACTTCCTCCTTTGCGACGGATCATCCGGAGCTGGTGAGCTACAGCATCCAGGACGGCAAGCTCAAGAAAACCGTCAACGTCAGCGCCCTGACCCAGGATACGCAGGTGGTGACCAAGGTGAACTTCACCAAGGGCACGGCGTCCAAGACCATTGAAATCACCGGCACCGCCTACCGCGTACCGGAAATCGGGGACATCGCGGTGACGGGCATCGACGGCTTTGCGTATCAGGCCGGCCAGTCGTCCTACGATCTCACCTATAACGACAACAGCACCCACAAGCTGGACCTGGGCATCAAGGTCACAGCCAGTGACGGCCAGAATCCGGACAACCTGGGCTTGACCATCGGCGGTGAAGCGGCGGCCTTCGGCAAGAGCCATGCCATCCAGGTGGACACCAGCGTGGAATCGGCCACCGTGCCCATCGTCATCACCCGGAAGGACAAGAGCACCATCCAGACCACGGTGACCCTGAACCTGCGCAAGTACATCACGGCCACGCCGGAGCCGGCCTATACGGCCTTCTGGGGGACCGGCCACCACGACCTGTACAACACGAGCACGGTCAGCGGCGCCAAGGCCCCCCGCACCAGCAGCGAAGTCGCCACGGAAGCCCAGGGAAGCTGGCATACGCGCATCAGCACCAGCGGCGGCGCAAGCATGACCGGCTGGGGGAAATGGACCTATCCCATCGTCGTCAACAACAACATCTATGTGGCGGCGGACCTCAAAATCATGAAGTTTGACATGGACGGCCACAAGCTGGCCGAAGGGACCATGAGCTCCTCGGCCCTGGGCAGCGGGTTCACCGGCTGGCTCTCCTACGGCGACGGCAAGATCTTCGTGCCGTCGGGCCGCGGGGTCATGGCCTTCAACGCCGACGACCTGACCCAGCTGTGGACCGGCACCACCCAGGGGATCAACGGGGTCCAGGGCAGCAGCCAGATCCTGTACCATGACGGCTACGTGTACACCGGCACCACCGACGGGGGCGGATACTCCGGCGGCTATTACTGCTTCAAGGCAGAGGATAAGGATACCCACCGCCGGGATGAAACCAATCCCGCCGTCTGGACCTTCATCCCCCAGGGATCCAGCAGCTTTTACTGGGCCGGTGCCGCCATCGTCGGGGACACCCTGTACGTGCCCTGTGACAGCGGGACGGTTTACGCCATCGACCTCAAGGCCTCCATCGCCCAGCAGAAGGCGGTGATCAAGGATCAGTACAACGCCGACGGCGGCCAGATCCGCGGCTCGGTGCTTTACGACGAAACCACCGGAAGCCTGTATTACAGCACCCGCAGCACCACCTCCAGTGACCAGTTCACCTACAAGGTGGCGCTCAAGGCGGATGGCTCCTTCGACAAAACATCGGTATTGCGTGTGGAAGGGCGGACCGAGGGCTGCGCCGCCTACAACGGCCGCCTGTACATCGGGGCCAGCGTCTACGACGCCCGGACCATGAAGCTCATCTACAATGCCGCCTACGCATCGGGCGCGGACACCACGTCCAAGAACGGCGCGACGATCTGCACCACCTACGCCACGGCGGCAAACAACCAGACGGTGTACGTGTATTACCACACCTACGGCAATCCGGACCAGATTTGCGTGCTGGCCGACAGCACCGCCAACAATGAGGACAACAAGGGGACCGTCCAGCCCGTCTGGAACAACCTGGTATCCCCGGAATACAACTCCTCCCAGGTGGTCATCGCCCAGGACGGATCCCTGGTCTTCGTCAACGACAGCGCCAATTTGTTCTGTCTCAAGAGCAAGGCCGGGGAAGACCCGGTGACGCCGACACCGACGCCGGATCCCACGCCTTCACCGGAACCCACGCCGACACCGGAACCCACGCCGACCCCTGAACCCACGCCGACCCCTGAACCCACGCCGACCCCGGTCCTGGATTACCAGGCGGGCAGCGGCACCCTGGATTCAAACTGGCAGTCCGGCGGCAGCACCTCCGGCACCACGGGCCAGGGCCTGAAGGTGACGGCCCTCCGCGCCAAGGTGGTGGACGGTAACGGCAACGCCATCGATGGACTGGGCGTTTCCTATTCCGTGCACCTGCAGAATCTGGGCTGGCGCGCGGCAAATGCCGACGGCCAGACCGCCGGCAGCGGCGACCTGCGGGTGGAAGCCCTGAAAATGACCCTCACCGGGGCCAAGGCCGACCAATACGATGTGTATTACCGGGTCCACGTCCAGGATATCGGCTGGATGAACTGGGCCAAGAACGGGGACATGGCCGGCACCACGGGCTTTGCTTATCAGATTGAAGCCCTCCAGGCGGTGCTGGTGCCCAAGGGCGGCAGCGCCCCGGCGGCAAGCCCCGCCAACAATACGGAAAAGAGCGGCATCACCGCTGAAAATGTGCGGGTAGACGGCCACAGCCAGAACATCGGCTGGACCCAGGGCTGGCAGCAGGGCAACCAGATAGCGACGGCCACAGTCGGCACCACCGGCCAGGCCCTGCGTCTGGAAGCCTTCAAGCTGGAAAGCGCGGACAGCGGCCTGCAGCTCCATTACCAGGCCCATGTGCAGGACATCGGCTGGCAGAAAGCGGTGGACGCCGGAGCCACAGCCGGGACCACCGGCCAGGGCCTGCGTCTGGAAGCCCTGAAGATCTGGGCCACCGGGGACAGCGCGGCCAAAGTCAGCGTGCAGTACCGGGTCCACGTGCAGAACACCGGCTGGACCGACTGGGTGACGGCGGGCAGCACCATGGAAAACGCGCCGGCTGCCGGCACCACGGGCCAGGGCCTGAGGATTGAAGCCCTCCAGGTGCGCACTGTGGAAAAGTAAAGGAATAGAGCGGGATCGGGCAGTAAAGGATCCAATGATCCAGGGACACTGGACGCGGAACCTTTTTGCCCATCCTGGATTTTGAAAGAGGAGTTTAAAATGAGACACACAAAATTTTGGCTGAGCGGCCTGGTCGTCCTGCTGGCGGTCGTGGGTCTGTTCAGCGGCGGGGTCCTGGCGGCGGATGCCGGCTCGGTGACGACCCAGTCCACGGGCACGGTGTACGTGTCGGTGGAGGAATTCACCCTGGGCAAGGGTTATCTGTACGCTCCCCAGGAGGTCAGCATCACCAGCGGGGAAACGGCCAAGGATGTGCTGATCCAGGTTTTGGGATCGGGCAATTACAAGTCAAACGAACAATCCGCTTATGGCTGGTATCTATCAGCCATCAAGGATGGTTCCATTACGGCGGGGGAAGGCAATGACATCAGCGGCATCCCGTCTTATATTACGAGCCAGGACGGCATCGATCTGACCAGCAAGGCCAATACCACCGGGTATTTAAGTGAAAAAGATTTTACCGGTACTTCCGGCTGGACCTACAAGGTCAACGGCGTTTGGGCGTCTGTAGGCTTTGGGGGCACCACCCTGAAGGACGGGGATGTGATGCGCGTGGGCTTCACCGTGTACGGCTACGGTAACGACTGGGCCAAAACCGGTTCGGCCATGGGTGATGGCTGGCCCACCTACGCCAATCTGGACACCATCACCATGAATCTGGCCAAGGCCAAAACGGCCGGGCTGGAAAGCAGCAGCGAATATTCGGATGCGGTGGCCGCGGCCAGTGACCTGACCTCGAGCCAGGCCACGGTCGACCGGGCCAACAAGGTCCTGGCGGCCAAGCTGAAGTCGGAGCCATCGCCGACGGTCACCCCGGCCCCGACGGTCACCCCGGCTCCAACAACCACCCCATCCCCAACGGCGACCCCCTCGCCGTCTCCCACGGCTGCCCCGACGGTGAGCCCGTCTCCGACGGCCACACCGTCGCCCACAGCCGTGACCACCCCCAGCGTCACCTATCAGACCCAGATCCAGAACAAGGGCTGGGAGGACGCCTGGGCGGCCGACGGCCAGACCAGCGGCACCGTGGGCCAGAGCCTGCGGCTGGAGGCCATCCGCATCAAGCTGGCCGGTTCCTCCGTGAGCGGCAGCATCCAGTACAAGACCCATATCCAGAATAAGGGCTGGGAAAGCAGCTGGTCCGCCGACGGGGCTGAAAGCGGCACCGTGGGCCAGAGCCTGCGGCTGGAAGCCATCCAGATCCAGCTCACCGGGGACATGGCCCAAAAATACGACGTGTACTACCGCGTCCAGGCCCAGAATGTGGGCTGGATGGGCTGGGCCAAAAACGGTGAAAGCGCCGGCACCGCCGGCTACGGCTACCGCCTGGAAGCCATCCAGATCGAGCTGGTGGCCAAGGGCGGCGCGGCTCCGGCAGGCAGCGGCGCGGCGTTCCAGCATCCCATGGTCGAATACAACACCCACGTCCAGGATGTCGGCTGGCAGGATATGGCCATGGACGGCCAGACCAGCGGCACCGTGGGCCAGAGCAAGCGCCTGGAAGCCATCCACATCAGCCTGAGCAACCAGGATTACGCCGGCAGCATCCAGTACCGGACCCACATCCAGAACATCGGGTGGGAAAGCAGCTGGAGCGCCGACGGGGCCATGAGCGGCACCAGCGGCCAGAGCCTGCGGCTGGAAGCCATCCAGGTCCAGCTCACCGGGGACATGGCCAAGAACTTTGACGTGTATTACCGGGTCCACGCCCAGAATATCGGCTGGATGGGCTGGGCCAAAAACGGTGAAAGCGCCGGAACCGCCGGGTTCGCCTACCGTCTGGAGGGCATCCAGATCGAGCTGGTGGCCAAGGGCGGCGCGGCGCCGGGCGACACGGCCAGCCATTTCGTGCAGAAATAAGGATTGAAAATTCATACGTAAGAATAAAGGCATCGATGCCGCCCCTTTCCGGGCAATGGGGAAGGGGGCGGCAGTGGGTGCCTTTCATGGGTTCAAGGAGGTGCAGGATGGAACGGATTCAAAGAAGGATCGGATGGATGCTGGGACTGCTTTTGGTCCTGCTGGCGGTGGCGGCGGCCGCGGCCATGCCCGTGGGGGCGGAGGAAAAACCCCTGGGCCATGTGACGGTGACGGTGGAAAGGACCACCCTGGGCCAGGGCCTGGTCCTGGAGCCGGCGTCGGTGCCCTTTTACAGCGGCGACACGGCGGTGACGGTGCTCAGGCGGGCCCTGGGCGCGGACCGGGTGGTGGTCACCGGGAATAAGGTGACGGCCATCCTGGGCGTCCCGGACGGCGGCGTGGCGGTGCCCCGGGCCATCACGGCCATGGGGGCGGACCCGGTGGCGGGAACGGCGCCGGATACGGCCTCGGCCCTGGCGGTGGGCCTTAAGGACGGCGGCCGCCTGGCAGACGGGGATTACTCGGCCCTGTCCCAGTGGCGGTACACGGTGAACGGCCAGGCAGTGTCCGGGGACTGGACGGCCTGGCAGGCCGGCACCCAGGGCCAGGCGGCCATGGCCGACGGCGATGTGCTCCGCTGCCAGTTCTCCCTCTGGGGACAGGGGGCGGACCTGGGCCTGAGTGACGGCACGGCGGGGATCTCCCCCCTGACGGTGGGGGACAAGTCCGCCCTGATCCGGTTGATGGCGGCCATCGACGGCGAGGCGGACAAGGCCGTCCGCCTCAAGGATGAAGACTTTAAGGGGGCCTGGGACGAGGCCTGGAACGCCCTGACGGCGGTGGATGCCTCCCAGGCCCGGGTGGACCGGGCGGAGGCACAGCTGGACCGGATCCACAGCCAGCAGGTGCTGCCCCAGGGCATCACCCTGAGCGCCGGGGCCTGCACCCTGGACATCGGCGATACCCTGACCCTGACGGCGGCCCTGAGCCCTGCCGGGGTGACGGAGGATGCCCTGACCTGGACCTCCAGCGACCCCTCGGTGGCCGCGGTGGGGGATGACGGCCAGGTGACGGCGGTGTCGGCGGGCCAGGCGGTGGTGACGGCGGCCACGGTGGGGGGCCAGACGGCATCCTGCACGGTGACCGTGGGCAGCCAGACGGCGGAAAAGCATCTGACGGCCATCGCCCTGTACCGGGGGTCGGTGGCGGCGCCCTCCCTGACCCTGGCCCAGGGCCGGAAGGTGGCTCTGGCGGTGGTCTACACGCCCGGGGACACCACCGATGACAAAGCCGTGGCCTGGACCTCCAGCGACCCGGCGGTGGCCGCGGTGGCGGCGGACGGCACGGTGAGCGGCACGGCCCCGGGGACGGCGGTGGTCAGCGCCCGGGTGGGCGGCCTGACGGCGGCCTGCGCGGTGACGGTGCCGGCGGCGGATGCCTCCGGCGGGACGGACGGCGCGGCGGCGGCCTCCCTGCTCCAGTCGGCGGCGGGGCTCAATGCCAATGCCAAACCCACCCTGGACCAGGTGCGGGGGGTGGCGGCGGACGCCGACTCCCTGACCGACGGGGAACGGTCGGCCCTGACCGAGGGCCAGACGGCCTCCATCGCCTCGGCCATCCAGGACGGCTACACCAAGGTGGTGGACGCGGCCCTGGCGGAAACCGACGCGGCGGTGACGGCCGCCCGGGGGGATTTGACCGCGGCGGGGGACATCACCGACGGCCACCTGTACAAGCTGGTCCAGGCGGACAAGGCCCTGACGGCGGCTTCGGCCCTGAGCGGCCTGGGGCTCCAGGACCAGGCCCGGTGCCAGGTGGAACGGGCTCAGCTGGACTCGGTGACGGCGGCAGTGGCGGCGGTGAACGCCTCGGACCAGGGGGTGACGGTGGCCGGCCTGCCCTGGACGGTGAAGGTGAAGGCGGCCAGAGCGGCGGCCACGGCGGACCAGACGGCGGCCCTGGCGGGGGATTACCGCTACACGGACCCGGTGGTGGCGGCCCAGTACGCCGTCACCCTGAAGGATTTCAGCCGGGCGGCCAGCCCCGCCTCGGTGCCGGATTATGACACCGGGGGCCAGGTCCTCAAGGTGACCCTGGGGGCCTTTGGGGATTACCGGCCCCTGGCGGCGGCCGAGGGCCTGGCGGGCCAGTCCGCCACGGTGGCGGGGACGGCGGAAAACCGCACCCTGTGCCGGGTGGACGGCGGGCAGGTGACGGCCCTTGCATCGCCGGTGGCCTACGACGGCCTGGCCCGGACCTTCTCCTTTGAGACGGCGGACCTGGGGACCTATGCCGTGGTGGCGGACAGCCGGGTGGCCATCACCAGCTTCACCCTGAGCGATTCCCTGCGCACCCTGACCCTGGGGGGCACCACGAGCTTCAAGCTCTCGGTGGCCTCTTACCTGCCGGCGGACACCACGGATCTGGACCGGATCACCTACACCTCGTCGGACACGGCCATCGCCACGGTGGCGGCGGACGGCACGGTGAAGGCGGTGGGGGCCGGCACGGCGGTGATCACCGCGGACATCTGCGGGGTCACCCAGAACTGCGCGGTGGTGGTCAACAAGGCGGATGGGGATGCCTCCAGCGCTTACTGGACCACCTTCCGCAAGGACGGCACCAACATGGCCATCGTCAGCGCCAGCCTGCCCAACGGCTCCACCGACGCCACCAAGAACCTGACGGCCAAGTGGATGAACAGCGACATCGACCAGGGGGCGGCCCAGATGACCTGCGGCACGCCTCTGGTCATGGGGGATTCCATCTATGTGGCCACCCAGAACAAGAAGCTGTATCGATTGAACAAATCCACCGGGGCGGTGACGGCCTCGGCGGACCTGGCCCACAACATCGGGTTCTTCTCCTTCATCACCTACGGCGACGGCAAGATCTTCGTCCCCGAGGTGGGCGGGGTCATGGAGGCCTTTGACCTGAGCTCCCTGAGCTCCCTGTGGACCAGCGAGGCCTTCAAGGGCCAGAGCAACTGCCAGACCACTTATGCGGGCGGCTGTGTGTACTCCGGCACCTGGAGCGGCACCGGCGGCGGGACCTTCTTCTGCCTGGATGCCACCAACGGCAGCACCAAGTGGAAGGCGGCGGACACCGGCGGATACTACTGGGCCGGGGCCGTGGCTGTGGGCCGGTATGTGGTCTTCGGCGGCGACTCGGGCGTGGTGTACGTGTGCGACCAGGCCACGGGGACGGTGGTGTCCCAGTACGATATGGGCGGCCTGATCCGCGGCTGCATCGCCTACGACGCGGGCACCGGGGCCATTTACTTTACCGGCGGCACCGGGGCTGGGGGCAGCGGCATGAACAGCATCACCGGGGACCCCAAATGCTACCAGATCAAGATCGATCCCGGCACCGGGACCCTGGGGGCGGTGAAGGCGGCGGCCCTGCCGGCCATCTCCACCACCACGCCGGTGGTGTATAACGGCCGGGTGTACGTGAGCACCCAGTACGCCGACGGCGGCTCCTTTGCGGCGGACCGGACCACGGGGACGGCCATCGACCAAAGCAGCGCCACCAACGGCAAGCTGGCGGTGATCGACGCGGCGTCCATGACGGATCTTTACAATGTGGACCTGGGCGGCCCCAGCAAGGCCTCGCCCCTGCTGACCACGGCCTATACCGGCGACGGCAGGTCCACGGTGTACCTGTACCTGACGGTGAACTGCCACGATGGCGCCATCGTCCGGGTGAAGGATTACGCGGGGAACACCACGCCGGACGCGTCGGTGATCTTCCGCCCCGACGCCGGGGAGCAGGAGTACACCACCACCAGCCTGAACTGTGACGCCGGCGGCATCATCTATTACCGCAACGACAAGGGCCACCTCTTCGCTTTGACGGGGACCTCGGAGGCGGTGAAGGCGGCGGACACCACGGGGGGCGGCTCCTCCTCGGGAAGCAGCGCCTCGGGCACCAAGTCCAGCGGGACCAGCAGCGGCAGCACCTCGGGCACCACGGCCAGCGGCACCAAGGGGGGCACCACCACGGGCTCCGGTGGCAGCGGCAGCAGTGGCAGCAGCGGGTCAGGGAGCAAGTCCGCCGCCGCGGGGAGCACCTCGGGCACGGGCTGGAGCTTTGACACCAGCATGGCGGCGTCGGCCCAGAATGCCGGGTCGGCGGCCAGCAAGGAGGCCCTGAAGCAGGTCAGTGCCATTCTGGGCGGCAGCGGGGCGGGCATCGCCCTGGTGTACACCGGCCTCATGGCCCTGTTCCGCGGCAAGAAGCGCGTGAAGCTCATCGGAAAGTAGGAGGAACCATGGATCATACAGAGACAGAGAACAGACGGCAAGGGCTGGTCCGGGGCAGGACCCTGGGCCGGTCCCGGACCAAGGGCCTGCGCCAGCGGGAGCGGCTGACGGTGTGGGAGTCGGGGATCACTGCCCTGGGGAAGCAGTGCCTGAAGAATTCGAGCCGCCTCCAGGAGGTGACGGTGCCCGAGGGGGTGCGGTCCATCGGGGCTGAGGCCTTCAAGAACTGCACGGCCCTGCGGCGGGTCACCCTGCCCCGGTCCCTGGAGACCATCGGGGAGGAGGCCTTCATGAACTGCGCCCAGCTGGCGTCCATCACCCTGCCCCGGGGGGTGGGCCAGGTGGCGCGCAACACCTTTTACGGCTGCAAGCGCCTGGCGTCGGTGACCTTCGAGGGGCCCCTGACGGCCATCGGCGAGGGGGCCTTCTGTGACTGCAAGTCCCTGGCGGCGGTGGCGCTGCCGGGCACCCTGCGGGTGCTGGGGCCCCGGGCCTTTTCCGGCTGCCGGAGCCTGGCGTCGGTCACCCTCCCCGAGGGCCTGACCCGGATCCCGGAGGAATGCTTTTTGGGCTGCGCCTTCCCGGCCATCCGGCTGCCGGATTCCCTGCGGGTGCTGGAGTTCAAGTCCTTCTTCCGCTGCCGGCAGCTGCTGTCGGTGACGGTGCCGGAGGATGTGGAGGAGCTGGAGCCCTGGGTGTTCCACGGCTGCAGCCGGCTCAAGTGGATCGCCATCCCCGGGGACCCCTGCCTGGGGGACTGGATCACCAACAAGTCCACGGTGTACCGCTGCCAGCCGGGCTCCATCGTGGAGACCTACTGCCGGGGCTTCGGCATGGTTTGTGAGACCGGGCTGGCCTCCGGGGCGGAGAAGGAAGGAGGCGCGGGCGGCACGGCCTGCGGTTGAGTCATGGATGCGAAGAAGAAGCAGTGGCTGCTGGTGGTGGCCATCATTTTCGTGCTGATCCCGGGGACCATCTTCGTGGGCATCCGCTTCATGGATGACCGGAAGTACCTGCTCATCAGCCTGCTGATTTTGTTTTATACCTTCATCCCCTTCATCGCGGGCTTTGAGGGGCGCAAGCCCCAGGCCCGGGAGATCGTGATGATCGCGGTGATGGCGGCCTTTGCGGTCTGCGGCAACCTGGGCCTGTTCTGGATCAGCCCCTTTCAGGCGGGGACGGCCCTGGTGATCATCGCCGGCATCTGCCTGGGGCCCCAGGAGGGGTTTTTAACCGGGGCGGTGGCCCGGCTGGTGGTCAACATGTTTGCCGGCCAGGGGCCCTGGACGCCGTGGCAGATGGCCTGCTGGGGGCTTTTGGGCTTCCTGGGGGGCGTGTGCTTCAACAAGGACCTGGAGTACAGCAAGAAGGACACCCGGTTCCGCATTGTGATGGGGCCCATCATCGGGGTGGCGGCCTCGGAGGCGGCGGGCTTTGTGATCTGCCTGGCGGTGAAGGGCCAGTTTTTGGGCTGGTGGCTTTACGGCTTCGGCGCCATCGGCCTGATCCTGGGCCTGGTGATCCAGCACAACCGCCTGCCGGTGGACAAGATGACCCTGGCGGTGTTCGGCTTCCTGTGCACCTTCATCATCTACGGCGGCATCATGAATGTGGCGGCGATGATGATGGCCAGCGCGGTGCAGGGCTCGGGGGTGGGCCTCAACTGGGCCTCCCTGAAGGTGCTCTACATCTCCGGCGTCCCCTACGACGCGGTTCACGGCCTGGGCACGGCGTTCTTCTGCGCCCTGCTGGGGCCGCCGCTGCTGGAGAAGGTGGAGCGGGTGAAGATCAAGTATGGGTTGTATCAGGTTGATAAGACCTGATGGTTGTTGTAAAGCGGCGGACAGGCCGCGACAATTACTGGTTCAGTGTCCCCGGTTCCCAATACACCCCAATAGTCAGTCACCACTGACAGGAAAGCACTGTCCGTGGTGATTCCTCTGATGGTGTATTGGGATCCACGGACACTGAACGCGGGTGTTTTTTTGGGCCTGTCCTGGGCCTGCCCTGAGGCTGTCCTGGGCCTGTCCTGAGGCTGTCCTGGGCCTGTCCTGAAGCTGTCCAGAGGCTACGTGAGGCTATTTGAGGCTGTATGAGATTGTAAATGGTATTTAAAAGAGAGGTTTTAACAATATGGCGAGTAGAATGAAGAATGGAAAGAAATGGCTGCTGGTGCTGGCACTGGCGGTGGTGGGGCTGGTGGTTCTGGCGGGGTGCGATAACCCGTTTGCGTCGCTGACGGGGGGCGGGGCTTCGGCGTCTTCGGATTCGGGGGATGTGGTGCAGCTGGCGGACGACACGGCGGTGCCTTCTGATGGGATCATCACGGCGGCCCAGTTCCGGAGCATCCAGGGGAAGGACCGGACGGTGACTTTCACGGGGAAGGCTTCGGACGGCTCGACCTACGTGTGGACCTTCAACGGCAAGAACATCAAGAATCCCCAGGACCAGAACCTGAAGGTGGATATCGCCACCTCGGACGATACCCTGAACACGGTGAAGAGCAGCGCCAACAGCGCGCCCTACGGCCTGGCCATCAAGCTGAGCCAGAAGAATGGCCTGATCACGGTGCCTCAGCTGACCATCAAGACGGCGGACAAGTGGGACGCCAACTCGGCGGTGTTCCTCAAGTACGCCAACGGCACCCTGTCCAAGCTGTCCAATGTGACCTTTGACAACGGGGTGACCAATCAGTCGGTGATGACCTTCAATGTGACGGAGAGCGGCGATACCTATTACCTGGTGGCGGGGAACAGCGGCACCGGGGTGACCAATGCCGATGGCAGTGTGACCAACGCCGACGGCACGACGACCAAGTCCGACGGCACGGTGGTGGCTTCGGACGGCACGGTGGTGTCCAGCGGCTCGGGGACCAGCTCCGGCTCGGGCAACACCTGCACCATCTCCATCAACTGCTCCACCCTGCTGAGCCACCTGGATACCATGGACCAGAGCAAGCGGGAATTCGTCCCCAGTGACGGCTGGATCCTCAAGCCTACGGTGGTGAGCTTCACCTCGGGCCAGAGCGTCCACGATGTGCTCCAGAAGGTCTGCCAGGACAACGGCATCCAGATGGATTCCACCTTCTCCGCCGTGTACAACTCGGCCTACGTCCGGGGCATCAACCAGCTTTACGAATTCAACGGCGGCGAGCTCTCGGGCTGGATGTACAATGTCAACGGCTGGTTCCCCAACTACGGCTGCAGCCAGTACGCGGTCAAGTCCGGGGATATCATCAACTGGGTGTATACCTGCGACCTTGGGAAGGATGTGGGGGATAACTCGCAGTGGTAGACGGCTTAGCGGCGCTTAGAAATCCATTTGCTCCGTCCACTGTGGACTCAAGCAAAGGGATTTCACGCTTGGCTGATTCAGTAGGGCGGGTCCAGTGATGCTTAGCGTCTGGTGGCCTGCCCGTGGCCGGTTACAGGGACGGGCGTATATGAAGATACGTGAACCCGGAGCCCCTGCGGCAATCAGCGTGACAATCGTCTGTTGCCAGCATTAGCGGCCCGGACATGTTGGCGTTAAAACCCGCAGGGTTTTACCTTGGTTACCTGTGGCCTGCCCTTTGAACCGGCGCCTGGGGTCCGGGTGAATCTTCTTCATATCCGCCCGGACCCGCTGTGTAATCAACCAATCAAAAGGAGGTTCCAATGCAAGACAGCTTCTCAACTTATCATCCCGCCATCAACTTCTTCTACTTCCTGGTCGTCGTCCTCTTCAGCATGTTCTTCCAGCACCCCGCCTTCATGGCCGTGGGGCTGGCCTCCGCCATCATCTACTCCTTCATCACCCTGGGGTGGCGCAAGGCGGTCAAGTTCAACTTCCTGGGCATGACCATCATCCTCATCATCGCCGTGGTGTCCAACCCGCTGTTCAACCACTACGGCGTCCACATCCTGGGCTACCTGGGCAACGGCAACCCTATCACCCTGGAGTCCATCACCTACGGCTTCGTCATGGGGATCATGCTGATCACGGTGATCATCTGGTTTGCTTCCTATAATAAGGTGATGACCTCGGACAAGTTCATCTACCTCTTCGGGCGGATCATCCCGGCCATGTCCCTGATCCTGTCCATGGTGCTGCGCTTCGTGCCCCGGTTCCGGGCCCAGATGAAGGTCATCGGCAATGGCCAGAAGTGCATCGGCCGGGATTCCAGCAACGGCAATCTCTTCGAGCGCCTGCGCCACGGGGTGCGGATCCTCTCCATCCTGGTGACCTGGGCCCTGGAGAACGCCATCGAGACATCGGACAGCATGCGGGCCCGGGGCTACGGCCTCAAGGGCCGGACGGCCTTTTCCATCTACCGCTTCGACCGCCGGGATGCCCGGACGGCGGCCCTCATGGGCCTGGTCCTGGCGGTGACGGCGGCGGGCATCGCCCAGGGGGCGGCCTTCGTCCAGTACAATCCCTACTTCAAGGTCCAGGGCATCTGGCCCCTGACGGGGATGGGCCTTGTCACCTACATCGCCTACGGGCTGTTCTGCCTGTCGCCGGTGATCGTGGACGGCCTGGACGCCCTGAAGTGGCGGGGCCTGCGCTCGGGCCTGGCTCCCGGCGAGAGCATGACCGGGGCGGGGCGCCGCCTGCGGGTGGCCATGTTCGGCGACGACGCGGCCACACTGGCGGCAGATGACGCGGACCCGGCAGCATCGGCAGCAAAGATAGACACGGCTGCGGCCCCTTCGACGGTGAAGGCAGACATGGCCGCAGCGGCCCCCGGGGACGGCTCCCGGCAGGGGGGCAGCACCGCGGTGAATGACAGGAAAGGCAGGATGGCTTATGGCAATGATACGTGTGACTGATTTGAATTTTACTTATCCGGAAATGGAGCGGCCGGCGCTGTCGGCTATCAACCTGGGCATCGAGGAGGGGAGCTTCACGGTGCTCTGCGGCAAGAGCGGCTGCGGCAAAAGCACCCTGCTGCGCCAGTTCAAGACGGTGCTGGCCCCCCACGGCACCCTCACCGGGGAGATCCGCTTCAAGGAGACCCCCCTGGACCAGGTGGACCACCGGACCCAGTCGGCGGAGATCGGCTACGTGCTCCAGAACCCGGACAACCAGATCGTGACGGACAAGGTCTGGCATGAGCTGGCCTTCGGCCTGGAAAGCCTGGGCTTCGACACCCCGACCATCCGCCTGCGGGTGGCGGAAATGGCGTCCTACTTCGGGATCCAGGCCTGGTTCATGCGCAGCGTGGCCGAGCTGTCCGGGGGACAGAAGCAGCTTCTGAACCTGGCGTCGGTGATGGCCATGCACCCCTCCCTGCTGATCCTGGATGAGCCCACCTCCCAGCTGGACCCCATCGCCGCGTCGGATTTCCTGGAGACGGTGAAGAAGATCAACCGGGACCTGGGCACCACGGTGATCATGACGGAGCACCGCCTGGAGGATGTGTTCCCCGCGGCGGACCAGGTGATTGTCATGGACGGCGGCCGGGTCATCGCCACTGGGGATCCCCGGCAGATCGGGGTGGCCCTGTACGGCCTGAACCACGAGATGTTCTACTCCATGCCCGCCCCCATGCAGATTTACGCCGGAGTGGAGGGCATGACCCCGGGCCGGGCGGAGGATGGCTGCCCGCTGACGGTGCGGGACGGCCGGAACTGGCTGTCCGCCCGGTACGCGGGCCAGCCCATCCGCCACCGGCGGATGAAGGAGCGGGCCACGGGCCCCGGCCCCGACGCGCCGGTGATGGTGGAGCTCAAGGATGTGTGGTTTCGCTACGAGCGCCAGCTCCCCGATGTGATCCGGGACCTGTCCCTGAAGGTGAAAAAGGGCGAGCTCTACGCCTTGGTGGGGGGCAACGGCACGGGGAAGACCACCACCCTGTCCCTCATTGCCGGCATGAACCAGGCCTACCGGGGCAAGGTGCTGCTCAAGGGCAAGGCCGTGGCCAAATATTCAGACCACGAGCTGTTCCGGGGGCTTTTGGGGGTGGTGCCCCAGAATCCCCAGAGCCTCTTTGTGAAGAAGACCGTCGCCCTGGATCTGTACGAGGTCATCGGCGGGGTGAGGGAGCGCAAAAGCGCCGAGTACCAATCGGATACGCCCAAGTCCCAGGCGGTGGCGGACATGGTCCGGCTCATGCACCTGGAGCCCCTGATGGAGCAGCACCCCTACGATTTGTCCGGCGGGGAGCAGCAGCGCCTGGCCCTGGCCAAGATCATGCTGCTGCACCCCCAGATCCTGCTCATGGACGAGCCCACCAAGGGCCTGGATAACCACTTCAAGCGGGAGCTGGCGGGGATTTTGAAGGCGCTGACCCAGGAGGGGGTGACCATCATCATGGTGTCCCACGATGTGGAATTCTGCGCCCATTACGCCGACCGCTGCGGCCTGTTCTTTGAAGGCGGCGTGGTGACGGAGAACACCCCCCGGGCGTTTTTCGCCGGCAACAGCTTCTACACCACCTCGGCCAACCGCCTGTCCCGCCACCTCTTCGACGGGGCCATCACCGCGGAGGATGTGATCGCCTGCTGCCGGATGAACCCGGTGGGAGGAGCCGGTGCGGCGGAAGGCCCGGGGATGGAAACGGGGCCGGGAAGGACAGCGGAAGCGACGGCTCCGGCGGGCCGGAGAATGCAGGCGGCCGCTGGCCGGAAGGGACCGGGAAGGACTGGCCCGGCGGCATCAGCAACAGCAGCGTCAGCACCAGCAACAGTAGCATCAGCAAGAGCGGCGTCAGCACCAGCGGCATCAGCGCCAGCGGCATCAGAAACAGCGGCATCAGCAAGAGCAACATCAGGAACAGCGGCGTCAGCACTAGTAGCATCAGCAACAGCGGCAACAGCACCAGCGGCATCGGCAACAGCGGCGTCAGCAACAGCGGCGTCAGCAACAGCAACAGTAGCATCAGCAAGAGCGGTGTCAGCACCAGCACCGCAGGAAAAGCTGGCGGATGAGGAGGTTTCATGAATATGGCAGAAAACAATGCCTATCCAGGCAATGACAAAACAATCAATCCGGAGGGGCCCCAGGCCATGGCCGGACAGGGCGGGGCGACCAGCCCCAATCCATACCTCGGGAATACACCGGCCCAGTCCGCCGCGGCGGGCCGTCCCCGGAAGGACCGCCACAAGATGGACAAGCTCTACCGCCTGGCCCGGGGCTGGGTGGTGGTGCTGGTTCTGGCCCTTCTGGCCCTGGCCATGACCGCCCTGTGCGCCATCACCAAGTCCACCCTGTACACCAACCTGACCCCCTATGTGGCGGTGTACGACGTGGCCTTCGGGGTGGTGGTGGTCCTCCACATCCTCCTCAACCTGGGGCGAATCCCGGACTGGGGCTTCATCCTGGGGCCGGCGGTGGGCAGCGTGGCCCTGGGGGCGGTGGTGCTGGCCTTTTCCAAGACCGCCCCGTCCTACTTCACCTTCATCGTGGCCTACAGCCTGCTGGCCGACGGCCTGGTCATCATGAGCCACGCCTTCACCATCAAGGGTCTGGTCATCCGCTGCTGGATCCCCGCGATGGTGGCGGGGCTGGCGTCCCTGGTGCCGCCCATCCTGCTGATCTTCTATCCCTACCACGGCTGGCTCACCGTCCTCACCTGGAGCCTCATCGGCTTCGCCATCACCGCCGCCGCCCTGGCCGTGGACGCCCTGTGCTGGCTCCTGACCCAGAAGCGGGAGAAGAAGATCACCGCCCGGCTGACCGCCATCCAGCGCCCTGCCGCCCCGGCGGCTTCGGCTTCCGCCACAGCCCCAGCTTCCGTCATCTCGGCGGCTTCGGCTTCTGCCATGGCCCCAGCTTCCGCTGCTCCGGCGGCTTCAGCCCCTGGTACAGCTTCCGCCGCCCTGGGGGCTTCAGCCCCTGGCACAGCTTCCGCCGCCCCCGCCGGGCCCGCCCACAAGGTGACCATGGTCAAGGGGGGCAAGGCCGGAGAAGAATAGAAGGGCTCCATCTGTTCATAAAAAAAATGTCATCCGCCGCCATGGGGATGACATTTTTTTAAAAGATAGATTTGTAGCAAAAGGCCGGCCGGTACCCGCCATCGGGCAAGGGGTGCGAGCCCGCTGCGGCCGTTCCCGCCGCTGGACGCGCAGGACACAAGTCGCCGCCCCGCCTTGCCTGCTCCTTTCGCTGGGTACGAAGGGCAAATGGCCTGCTGTGGGCGCCCCGCTGCTGGACGCGCCAGGCAAATGGCCCGCCCGCCGTAGTCTCTCCTCCTGTTGGGAGCGTCGGGTAAAGGGTCTGCTGTGGCCGCCCCCGCTGCTGGACGCGTCGGGCTAAGGGCGCGCCCCGCCGTGGCCGTTCCTCCTCTTGGAAGAGTCTGCTAAAGGAACGCTATCAGGAGGCGGTCACCGGGAACAGCACGCCGGTTTCCGCGGAATCGCCGTGGGCCTCGTTGATGAATCGCTCCATCACCGGCCCCGCGACGTGCACCTCGGGATGCTCCGACAGGTAGGCGGTGATCCGGCTGTAGGTTTCGTGGAGGCGGTTCCGGTCCCCGTGGTGGATGGCGGACACGCAGCGGCAGGCCGGCTGGATGCGGGCCCCGGGGGTGCCGTCGGCCACCACGAATTGGGCCTCGGCCTCCATGTTTTCATGGGAGAATTCCTGGCCCAGCCAGATAAGCTGGGCGGCGCCGGCGGGGGAGATGCCCTTGCCGGCCATTTCCTGCCTGAGATCGGCAAAGAGCCGGTGGATTTCTTCCGAATTCACGTTGATGGTCCGCCTGAGGCAGTAAACGCTCTGGGCGGGGTTGTCGATGCAGACGACTTGCTTTTCGTTCATGTTGGTATTCCTTCCTTGACGCAATTCATCGTCCAGCTGGCGCAGGGTCGCCTTCAGGGCGGCCTGCTCCTCCAGCAGGGCTTCGCGCTGGTGCGTCAGGGCCTCCCGCAGGGCGGGGCCCTCCAGCTCCAGCAGCTCCCCGATTTCCGAGAGGCGGAAGCCGTAGCCTTTGTATCGCTCAATCCTTAAAATCTGGCTGAGCTGATTGGCTTCGTAATAGCGGTACCCATTGTCCGGCCCGATTTTCGCCGGGACGATGAGCCCCATCTTGTCATAATACCGCAGCATCCGGGGAGACACGTGGGTGATCAGGGAGAATTCTCCAATGGTGTACATGGGCCCTCCTAATAATTCATGGGTTCCTGATTCCTTAAGGTAAGCCCATTGTACACCCTGACAGCGTGTGAAGGTCAAGGGGAAAAGGGAATTTTTTCTTTAATCAAATGTATCCAAGTGAAGATGGTTGTCAGCTCAGTGTTTATGAATACTGTGTTGAATTTCTTCAATTCGTTCCATGGGGATGCCGGTATAAAGGGTGATATCCTTGGTCTTTAATCCCTGCCCCAGCATCCGGGAAATGATATCGTACTGCTCTTTAGCCTTACCCTTGGTTTCACCTTCCTGGATGAATTCTTTTCTAAAGAGGTCCATGGTTTTATCTTCGTTATATTCGTTCATTAACATTTCGGTTACCTCCGCGCGGTGCGCTTCCAAAATATTGGCCATGATGTTCGTCTCGATACATGTCTTAACGGCCAGATCAATGGCTTCCTCGATGGGATGATCCTGATTGAACGCCTTGACCTGATCTACAAAGAAGGCGTATTCCCAAAGAGGCCGGCATTTTTCCATGATGGCGGCGTTGTGGGGCAGGTTGATGTTGAGCATAGTAGCCGTCCATTCATAGCAGCCGCCGTCCTTGGACGGGGCGGTGAATAAATCCGATAGTTTGAGGACTTCCCGGTCCGGTGCCGCTTTATTGCCGTTGTAAAATACCACGTATTGGGGTGTTGGTATCCTCAGCCGCTTGCTGCTGTAGATATTGAGCTCATGGGTGTCAACGTAGCGCTCGTACATGGATGCGTAGTAAAACAATCCCCGCAGCGGCATATTGGGATTGTAGGTGCTCTGATGCTCGTACAGGTTCAAAGCGTCTTCCACGATAAAGGACACATCGTTCTTAAAACCCATGTAGATGAAATCCTCGATGGTGGCGATTTCCAGCCCATCGATATCTGAATAATCGGATCCGTTGAGGGCATTGTAGAGCGAGAGCAGATTTTCCTTGCGTTCTTCGGCTCCAAAGATGAATCGGAACAGCCGGTCTTTATATTGAAGATTGGTTTTTGGTTCCATGGGCAGATCCTCCTCGCGGTTTTCATTCAATAAAAATTCATTCATTATATGATAATGAGCTTGAGAAGAAAGCCGGGAAATTTGCAATTCTTATGGTTTACATCATCATTATACCAGCTTTTCCTCAAAAACACCAGATGGGAAAGGGTGGGTTAAGCAATCAGGGGATGATTCTGACAAAAATGGAGCGGATCCCCAAAGGAATCCGCTCCGCTTTTTCTAAATCCGCCGTCGCCGCCTGAACTTAAGGAACAGGATCAGCGCGACCATCCCTCCAAAGAGGACCCCCAGCTCGATGTAATTCTTGGTGGTCAGCGCCGTGGTGGAGCCGTTTTTCCGGCTGACCTTGCCGCTGCTGCTGGAGTTGGTGGTGGCCGACTGGCCGCCTTGGGCGTTGTTCCCCGGGGCCACGGCCTGCTGCTTCTGGTCGCCGTTCGTCGTGCTCTGGCTGTTGTTGTCATTGCTGTTGTTGGTGTTGTTATCCGTGGTATTGCCGCCTGCCGCCTGGCCGTTGGTGTTGCCGCCGGCCGCGGTGTTGCCGTTCTTCTGGTTGTTCATGGTGCCCATGGCGGTCAGGTTCACGCCGCTGGCATCCACCAGGGTGCTGGAATCCGTGCGGTTGTCCGTGCTGGAGGCGATGGTGCCGCTGAGCTGCTTCTGGACGCTGTCCCCCCGCAGGGTGCCGTAGGCCTTTAAGTTGTCCACGGCGGTTTTGTACTCGTCGTAGGTGTAGAAGGCCGAGGCGTCTTTCTTCACATAGCTGGAAATCAGGTTATCCACCTTGGAGATGGTATTTTTGAATTTCCCGCTGTCGATGTAGCTCGTCACGATCTGCTGGAGGTAGCTGTGGTATTCCGACAGGTAGCTGCTGTTGGACAAAAGCTTGCCCAGCAGGGGACGGCTGGATAAATTGCTGCTGCTGTAGTCGATGGCCGTGTTCACCGATGAGGTGGCATCGCTGCTCTGGAAGCCGCCGAAGGCCAGATTGTAATCCCAGGGAATGGTTGTGATCACACCGTTCTTTTCGTAAATGTAGAAATTGTGACACAGGCTGCCCATGTAGTCATCCCCGTTGACCAAAAACGCGTTGACGGCGAAGTACTTGAGGGTCTGGCTCACATCCACGGCGCTGTCCAGGTTGGAGCCGGTGTTCAGGGTCTTGATGGCTGAAATCACCCGTTCCTTATCGGCGTCGGACACCTTGTCCACCGCGTTGTCCAGGATGCCTGAGTAGCTGTCGATGGAGTCGTCGGTGTAGACGAAATTGGTGCCGCTGGTGTCGCTGGTGTCCATGCCGCCACCGCCGCCGTTACCCGGAGCCTGACCATTGGCACCGCTGGGCATGGAAGGTGCCTGGCCGTTTCCATTGGCATCCCCCGAGGGCTGGGGCATCTGCCCCTGGCCGCCGGCATCCCCGGACATCTGGGGCATCTGGCCGCCGCCGGGTCCGCCGCTGCCGCCGCCGGAGCCTCCGGAGCCATTGGTGCCGCCGCTCATCTGGGGCGGACTGCCGCCGTTCTGGCCGGTATTGCCGCCGCCGGTGGTGCTGCCGCCAGTGTTATCGGTGCTGTTGGTATTGCCGTTGTTGTTGGTATTGTTGGTATTATTCGTGTTGTTCGTCGTGTTATTGTTGCCGTCATTGGCCGCGCCGGCGTTCTGCCCGCCCTGGCCGCCGCCTTCCATGTCGTTTTCCACCTTGTACAGATTGCCGTGATTTGTACCGTAGTTCCGGGTGGCGAAGGAGGTGTTGATGCATTCCACCGCCAGGTACAGCCCCCACTCCGCGCCGTTGCGGGTGATGTGGCTGTAGGAAAACAGCGGGGTGTCCACGCCCATCTCGCTCATCAGATCGTAGGACAGGTATTCCTTCATGTAGGTGGCATCGGCGTAGATGTTGTTCAGCGCCAGCTCATCCAGGCCGTCGGCGGTCTGGCCGTCCACATACTCATCGAACTTGATCTTGAAGCTGAAGCGGTCGGTGGTGTCGTCCTGGGCCACCTGGGTCAGGCTGGTATTCCCCTTGCAGCGGATCCCCACATTTTTATAGGTGGTGCCGTTGATGGTGATATCGCAGGCCTGGTATTCCTCGGAGGTCGCGTTGTCGATGAGGGTGTTCCAGTCGCTGTCACTCATCTGGATGTTCACCTCCATCACCTTGTCCTTGTCGAAGATGGTGGAGGCGTACTTGGAGGTGGTGCTGGAGGAGCTGCTGCCGCTGCTGGACGCGGTGGCCGAGGCGTAGTATCCGCCCACAGCGGTGAACACCACGGCGGCGATGAGCAGGACGATGACGAGGGTATCGAAATGTTTGCTCTTGATCACGGGATCATCTCCCGAATCAGGCCATGAAATCGCCGTTGTAGCTGACCAGCACGGCCTGGTCCACACCGTCGATGGCGAGCAGGTTGTTGATGAAAGCCGTCTCCATGTCCGGCAGGCGGATTTCCACGGTGCATTCCACACCTTCCGCCGTCACGGTCTTGGACTTGATGATGTACTTCTTCACCTTGGCCGACACCTGCTGCATGAGGGTCTTCTCGATGGCGCTGTCCGTATAGTGGAGGATGAGCAGGTAGGGGCTGTCGTAGGACTTTTTATTGGAGAACACGTAGAGCACCACGCCCAGGGCGATGGAGCCCAGCAGGGCCAGGGTGATGAGCCCGGCGCCCAGGACGATGCCCGCGGCGATGGCCCAGAACAGGTAGGCGATGTCCAGGGGCTCCTTGATGGCCGTCCGGAAACGGACGATGGACAGGGCGCCCACCATCCCCAGGGACAGCACCACGTTGGAGGTCACCGCCAGGATGACGAAGGTGGTGACCATGGTCAGGGCGATGAGGGAGGTGCCGAAGGACGAGGAGTACATGACTCCCTGGAAGGTCCGCTTATAAATAAAGAAGATAAACAGCCCGACCACGAAGGCCAGGACCAGGGCGATGGCCGCGTCGGTCAGAGACACGGATGTGATGTTCTGTAAAAAGCTGGATTTAAAGACGTCTGAAAAACTCATTTTGGTTGATTACCTCGCATTTCGAATTGATTTGTTGGATTTAGCCATAAATTCTACTTGCCACATACTTGGAGAAGGAGCCGGCCCGGCGGTCGCCGAGCTGGAGGATGTCACGGATGACATCGGGGAGGAAGGCGTCGTATTTGACTTCCATGAGGCGGCGGCCCGGGGCGGTGGCTATCCAGGGTAGCTTTTGGACGGACAGGAAATCCCTGGCCCGGATGGCTGTGCGCAGCTCGGAGTCGAAGGTTACCCGGACATTGCCGGGGCCGTAGATGTAGGCTTCCCGCCGGTAGCGGCTGATGGTTCCCGGGCGCAGGCCTTCGATCTTCATCTTGCCGTAGAGCTCTGCCAGCAGCGGTTCCCCGGCGTCCTTCATCCAGTCGATGTCGCCGTCCAGGAGGCGCTGGCACTGGGCCGGGGTCACCTGTGCGGATTCCTTCCAGCCCAAATTGCGGATCTTGCTCTTCTTTTCCAGGCGGATCATTCCCGTGTCGCCGTTGTACAGCCGCATGCGGAATTTTTCGCGCCGGGCCGCACCGGCCAGCTTTTCGTTGAGGGCCTTGTCGTCCACCGAGTCAAAGTACAGGGAATAGATGGTGTAGCCGCCGTCGGCCGTGGCGTAGGGATCCCGCTTCATCACCGCGGACACCCGCCGCACCAGGATCTGGTAGTCCTGGGGGGATATCCCGAATTTGAATTCGTGGCGGTAGGGGTTGCCCGGCCGGGCTGGAGGATCGCTCCCGTGGGAGCCAAGAAAGGATGTTGTCGCATTTTTTTTCATGATGATGACCTCTCTTTAACATGGTTTTAATATAACTAGTTTATGTTTTTTATCTGACCGCTGTCTGTGCGTTGTGTGACCATTGTGTGAAGTTAAAGGTTGGCGGGAGGAAAGGGTGGCCCAGAAAAAGACCGGCTGGGAAAAATGATGGGAATAGGCTGGAAAACATGGTGTGTGGGCACCATTTATGATAAAATTGAAAAATATTCCATCGGAAAGAACGAGCGGAAAAAATAAGCATCCAACGCCCTCAATGAGTGTGGATGCTTGATTTTAAAATTCATATTGACTCATTCATATATAAATGAGGAAAAATCTAATGGCCTCTTTCACGCTTGAAATTTCCCATCATCGGAAAGCTGCTTTAAAAAATCGGCCGGTGTGAATACGGGTATGGCGGATTTCGTGTAGTCCCTGGTATTTCGGGTTACGATGCAGTCCGCTTTCTCACGGATGGCTGTTTCAATCATGACGGCATCCTCAAAATCGGATACTTCCGAGGTCAGCGCGTTCCGCACATCCATTTCCGTCGTGTCGGACAGGGTGAGCAGTACCAGCAGCTTGGAAAGGACCTGCCGCGCTGCGGCATCGCTGTGGGTTTGCCGGTGTGTCAGGTAATAGATGTCGGTGACCGCCTTGGCCGTAACCAATCCCATGCAGCGCCGATTGGCGCAGGCCAGGATGATCTGTTCCGCATCCTGGGCAAAGGGCTCACGATCTTGAAGTGCGTCGATGATGACGCAGGTGTCAATGACCGCCCTCATATGCGGTCAAGCCTTTCTTGGCGGGCTTCTTCCAGCGTCATGTCGGTGGGGAGGATGCCAAACAGGGATTTTGCAAGTTCCACCCGGTCCTGATTGGGGTTGGAAAGTTTCGCCACAACTTTGCCGTTGCGGGTAATGAAAATATCCTCCGTCTGCGAAAGCCGGAGATATTTGCCGAGATTGGCCTTCAGTTCAGTCGCTGTGACAGACATGTTAACGCCCCCTTTTTTGGTATATCTTCGCACCTTTATTATATGCGAATCGGACGAAATTATCAATAGTATTGGACAGAATCGGACAATTTAAAAAAATAAAACCGCCTCATTGCCATCTGCCGCCAAAGAGCGTACACTTTGGGAAGGAGGTGATAAGAAATGGCAACCAACAAAGACTACCTGGATTATATTTTGGAGCAGCTGTCCGGCCTGGAGGACATCACCTGGCGGAAGATGATGGGGGAGTATCTCCTTTATTATCGGGGAAAGCTCGTCGGCGGCCTGTACGACGACCGGTTCCTGGTCAAGCCTGTGGAAGCGGCCCGGACCCGCATACCCGGGGCGGTGTACGAGCCGCCCTACGACGGGGCCAAGGCCATGCTGCTGGTAGAGGATGTGGATGACCGGGCCTTTCTGGAAGCGCTGATCACCGCCATGTTCGAGGAGCTTCCGGCACCCCGGGCCAAAAACAAAAGGGCGAAGAAACCCCGATGAGGAGGAGGTATCCCCATGATTGAAAAGCGATTCCACACGGATTTGGGCGATATCCATTACTGGACAGGGGGTCCGCCGGAGGAGGGACCGGAGCTGGTCTTCCTCCCCGGCCTGACGGCGGACCACCGGCTGTTTGACATGCAGGTCCGGGCCTTCGAGGGACAATACCGGCTCCTGGTATGGGATCCGCCGGCCCACGGGGCCTCCAGGCCCTTCGACCTCTCCTTCTCCCTGGATGACCTGGCCCGGTACCTTCAGGCCATTTTACACCGGGAGGGGATGACCCGGCCGGTGCTCATCGGCCAGTCCATGGGCGGCTACGTCAGCCAGTGCTTCATCCAACTGTTCCCGGGGGAGGCCGCCGGGTTCATTTCCATCGACTCGGCCCCCTTGAAGCGCCGGTACATCACCGGAGTGGAGCTATGGATGCTCCACCACACCGGGCCCCTTTACCGGGCGTATCCCTGGCGGAGGCTGCTGAAAAGCGGGTCCACCGGCGTGGCGGACACGGCCTACGGCCAGGCCCTCATGCTGGCGATGATGGAGACCTACGAAAAAGGGGAGTACTGCCGTCTGGCCGCCCATGGCTTCGACATCCTGGCCGACGCCTTTGAAACCGGCCGGCCCTACACCATCGACTGCCCCTGCCTGCTGATCTGCGGGGAGCACGACCGGGCGGGCTCTGCCAAGCGCTACAATGTGGCCTGGGCCAGGGAGGAGCAGCTGCCCATCCGGTGGATCAAAGGCGCGGGCCACAACGCCAACACCGACGCCCCGGAGACGGTGAACGGCCTCATCGGGGATTTTTTGCTCCAAAAGAATAAATAGTTGCTATCTGTAAAAAACCATGGATTTATAAAATGGCCAGTGGTACAATAGTCAAAAGAACTGAATAACGATAAGAATCGTGCGAAAATGAGATCTGTTTTCTGTTGGGGGAATCTGGTGGGAATCCAGAACGATCCGGTCACTGTATGGGGCGGCTGCGAAGGTGGCGATGGTCCTTGAGTCAGGAACCCCAGGGAACAGCGTACTAATCATCACCTCCAGGTCAAAGGGAACTTAGTATCGATGTGCGGAATGATATGAGATAAGGCAGGCTTTTTTTCTGGAGAAAAGGCCTGCCTTGTCCCGTTAATGAGGTAAATATGGAAATTGTTACAGTAGGACTCAATCACAAGGAAACGCCGCTGGCGGTGCGGGAAAAGGGCTCCTTCATCAACCGGACCATCCGGGAGGGCATCGGGACGCTGATGGCGGACCCGGCCATCGACGAGGTGGTCATCCTTTCCACCTGCAACCGCAGCGAGATTTACGTGGCGTCGGACCAGCCCGAGGCGGCAGAGGCCCGGCTGCGGCGGTTTTACACTGAGGAAAAATCGCCGGAGCTGGCGCCTTATCTGGTGGCCCACCACGGCCGGGACGCCATCCTCCACCTGTACCGGGTGGTGACGGGGCTGGATTCCATGATCCTGGGTGAGGACCAGATCCTGGGCCAGGCCAAGGACGCCCTGGACAAGGCCCAGGAGGACGGCGGCGCGGGGAAATACCTGACCAAGGCCTTCCGGGAGGCGGTGACCTTCGCCAAGAAGGTGAAAACCGTGTACAAGATTTCGGAGACGCCCTTGTCCTTGAGCTCCACGGCGGTCAAGCACGTCAAGCGGGTGTACCCGGACTACGCCGACCGCAAGGTGCTCATCATCGGCTCCGGCAAGATGGGCCTGCTGGCCCTGCGCTACATGGCCGCCGAGGGCTTCTGCCAGGTGTACATGACCAACCGGACCTACCACCCCGGGGACGAATACCGGGATATCTATGACGGGGTCAACGTGGTCCAGTACAAGGACCGCTACGACGCCATCGACGCCATGGATGTGGTGATTTCCGCCACGGCCTCGCCCCATACGGTGCTGCGCCGGGATGAGATGAACGGCCGGGACAAGCCCCTGATGATCATCGACCTGGCCCTGCCCCGGGATGTGGAAGCCGGCGTGGGGGAAATGGATCAGGTGAAGCTGATCACCATCGACGACTTCAACAACCTCATCGATGAAAAGATGCACTACCGCGAATCGGTGGCGGCCAAGATCGCCCGGGAGATCGATGAGGAGATCGACGGGCTCATGGTGTGGATCACCAAGTCCAAGGTGGACGGCATGGTGGCGGCCTTCAACCAGACGGCCCGGGACCAGGCGGACGAGACCATCGCCATCCTGAACAAGCGCTACCAGTTCGAGGGCAAGGACAAGGAGTACCTGGAAAAGATCGTCCACTCCGGCTTCCGCAAGCTGGTGATGCCGTCGATCCGCCAGCTCAAGTCCTTGGATGACGATGAGGACATCCTGCGCTTTGAGAAGACGGTGGCATTTCTGTTTGCCCAGAATGAGTAGCGGCGACAGGCCATAAGGTTGCTGGTTGCGGAAGGTTTTGAGGCCTGTCTGGAATGGACATAAAAGGAGAGGGAAGGGCAATTGAAATTACCTTTATTGATTGAGATGGATGGACTGTCTGCGTTGGTGGTGGGGCTCGGCCGTGTGGGAAGGCGGCGGGCCCGGGCGCTGACGGAGGCGGGATGCGCGGTGACGGCGGTGGATCCCCAGACGCCGCCGGCGGATTGGGACCCGGGGGACATCCAGGTGCTGGGCCGGGATTACGGCATGGATCTGCTGGACGGCCGGGATCTGGTGGTCATCGCCACCGACGATGTGTTTTTGAACGCCTGGGTGATGAACGACTGCCGGATCTGTGGCATCCCCTGCAACCGGGCGGATGACCCCGATGGGTCGGCGTTCATTTTTCCGTCGGTGGTGCGTAGGGGGCTTCTGACCCTGTCGGTGTGTACCGAGGGCGCCAGCCCGGGACTGACCAGGCGCATCGCCGATGAGCTGGCGGGGCAGTACGGCCAGGAATACGGCGAGCGGACCCGGCTTTTAAAGGCCCTGCGCCGGAAGATTTTGGCGGCGGGCCTGGCACCGGAGGAAAAGCGCCGGAAACTGGCGGAGCTGACGGATTGCTCCATCGGGGAATTGACAAAAATGATGGGACAGGATAAATAGGAGGCAACATGAAAATCACAGTGGGTTCCCGTGGGAGCAAGCTGGCGGTGGTGCAGACCAATTGGCTGCTGGACCGCCTGCGCAGCGCCCACCCGGACGTGACATTTGAACTGAAAATCATCAAGACCAAGGGCGACCTGATCCAGCACAAGGCGCTGGACGCCATCGGGGACAAGGGGCTCTTCACCAAGGAGCTGGAGGACGGCCTGCTGTCCGGAGAAATCCAGATGGCGGTGCACAGCATGAAGGACATGCCCTCATCCCTGCCCGAAGGCCTGGCCCTGGCGGTGCCCACGGTGCGGGAGGACCCGTCGGACGTGCTGGTGACCCCCCACGCCATCAAGAGCCTCGGGGAGCTGCCCCAGGGCGCCGTGGTGGGAACCGGCAGCAAGCGCCGGGCCTACCAGCTCATGGCCATGCGGCCGGATGTGGTGATATCGGGCATCCGCGGCAATGTGGATACCCGGCTGCGGAAGATGACGGAGCAGCGCATGGACGGCATCATCCTGGCGGCGGCGGGCATGCGCCGCATCGGGGTGTACGACTCCCCGGACTACCACTGCGTGCCCCTGGACCCGGCGGCCTTCGTGTGCGCCCCGGCCCAGGGCATCCTGGCGGTGGAGATCCGGGAGGACAACGACGGGGTCAAGGACCTCATGGCGGCCATCTGTGACGAGGACGCCAGGATCCAGATGGCGGCGGAGCGGGGCTTCCTGATGGCCCTCAACGGCGACTGCCACCTGCCCATCGGCGCCTACTGCGAGCTGAAGGAGGGGGATGCCATCACCCTCCACGGCGTGTACGGCGATGAGGCGGGAACCCGTCTGTTCAAGGAAGAATGGTCCGGCCGCCGGACAGAGGCGGCCCAAATCGGCCGGAAGCTGGCCCAAAAATTGAAAGTGCAGGTGGATGGATGAAAAGCGGAATCGTGTATTTAACCGGCGGCGGCTGCGGCGACCCGGCGCTGATTACGGTCAAGGGGGCGGAGATGCTCTCCGTCTGCGACGCCCTGGTCTACGACGCCCTGGTCAACCCGGAATTCCTGGCCCTGACCCGGGAGGACTGTGAGCGGATCTACGTGGGCAAGCGGGCGGCCAACCACGCCCTGCCCCAGGATGAGATCAACGCCCTGCTGGTGCGCCTGGGCCAGGAAGGCAAGACGGTGGTCCGCCTCAAGGGCGGCGACCCCTACGTCTTCGGACGGGGCGGCGAGGAAGGGGAGGCCCTGTATGACGCCGGCGTGTCCTTTGAAGTCATCCCCGGCATCACCTCGGTGATCGGCGGCCTGGCCTACGCGGGCATCCCCATCACCCACCGGGACTGCGCCTCCTCCTTCCAGGTGGTCACCGGCCACCTCAAGGACGAGACCTCGGATCTGGACTGGCCGGTGCTGGCCAAAAGCCAGGGCACCCTGGTCTTCCTCATGGGAATGAAGAACCTGAAGGCCATCGCCGACTCCCTGATGGAAAACGGCATGGATCCGGATAAGCCCGCCGCCGTGGTGTACCGGGCTTCCACCCCCAGCCAGCGGGTGGCGGTGGGGACCCTGAAGACCATCTACGACGTGGCCACGGAAATGAAGATGACCGCCCCCAGCCTCATCGTGGTGGGGGATGTGGTGACCAAGCGGCCCAAGCTGCGGTTCTTCGACACCAAGCCTTTCTTCGGCAAGACCTTCGTGGTGACCCGGTCCCGGTCCCAGGCCTCGTCCACCGTGGCCAAGATCCACGACCTGGGCGGCCGGGCTCTCATGGTCCCCGCCATCCGCATCGAGCCCATCGATGAAGAGGTGGCGCGGCTCCACACGGCCATCGAGGGCATCAGCGCCTTCACCCATCTGATCTTCACCAGCGTCAACGGCGTGGAGATCTTCTACGATGAGCTGGCCAAAATGAACCGGGACAGCCGGGCCCTGGCGGGGCTCTTCATCACCGCCATCGGCTCCGCCACCGCCGACGCCCTGAAGGACCGGGGGGTCGTGGCAGACCTGGTGCCGGAAAAATACGTGGGCGAGGAGCTGATCCAGAAGCTCAGGCCCCTGCTCACCGCCAAAGACCGGGTGCTCCTGCCCCGGTCCAAAAACGCCCGGCCCACTGTGGCCGACGCCCTGGCGGCCATCTGCCCCGTGGAGGAAATCCCCATCTACCAGACCATCCGCGAGGACGACGGCGACGTGGACCTGCCGGCCCTGCTGGCCGAAGGCGCGGTGGACTACATCACCTTCACCAGCTCCACCACCGCCCAGTACTTCGTGGAAAAGCTGGGCGAAGGCAAACTGGACACCCTGGGCCACGCCCAGTGCGTCTCCATCGGCCCCATCACCTCCAAGAGGATGGAAAGCCTGGGGCTGCCCGTGGACATTGAAGCGTCAACCTATACCATCGACGGCATGCTGGACGCGGTGAAGAAAAAATTATAAAACCATATAAAATCAAAAGGAAGGAAATAACATGTTACCAACAAGATTAAGAAAGAATCCGGCCATCCGCGACCTCGTGCGGGAAACCGCCTTATCCATGAACGACGTGGTGTACCCCCTGTTCATCGTCGAAGGCGAAGGCATCAAGCGGGAAATCCCCTCCATGAAGGGCCAGTACCACTTCTCCCTGGACCAGCTGGAAGACGAAATCCATGAACTGAGCATCCTGGGCGTCAAGTACGTGCTGCTCTTCGGCGTCCCCGACGAAAAGGATGCCGCGGCCTCGCCGGCCTTTGTGGACGATGGCATCATCCAGCGGGCCGTGCGGGAAATCAAGCGCATCGACCCGGATATGTACGTCATCTGCGACGTGTGCCTGTGCGAATACAAGAGCGATGGCCACTGCTGCTTCTTCGAACACAACGGCGATATCGACCGCCAGAAGACCCTGGAAACCCTGTGCGAAGTCACGGTGAGCCAGGCCCGGGCCGGCGCCGACATGGTGGCCCCCTCGGACATGATGGACGGCCACATCGCCGCCATGCGGGAAGCCCTGGATAAGAACGGCTTCGAAAGCATTCCCATCATGGGCTACTCGGCCAAGTTCGCCTCCACCTTCTACGGTCCCTTCCGGGATGCCGCGGGTTCCGCGCCGGCCTTCGGCGACAGAAGGGCCTATCAGATGGATCCCGCCAACGGGGAAGAAGCCCTGAAGGAAGTGGAGCTGGACATTGAAGAGGGCGCGGACATCGTCATGGTCAAGCCGGCCATGCCCTATCTGGATGTGATTTCCCAGGCCAAGGAGCTGTCCTTCCTGCCCATGGCCGCCTACCAGGTCTCCGGGGAATACGCCATGCTGCGCACCGCGGTGGACCAGGGACTCCTGGACGAACGGGCGATTTACGAAAGCCTGCTGTGCATCAAACGGGCCGGGGCGAAGATCATCATCACCTACTTCGCCAAGGACCTGAAGGACCTCATGGAGAAATATCAATAATGGATCATACAAAATCGACGGCCCTGTTCCAACGGGCCAAAACACACATTCCCGGCGGGGTCAACTCGCCGGTGCGGGCCTTCGGGTCCGTGGGCATGGCTCCGGTCTTCGTGGACCACGCCCAGGGTGCCCGGGTCACTGATGTGGACGGCAACACCTACACGGACTACATCTGCTCCTGGGGGCCCCTGATCCTGGGACACGCCAGCCCGGTGTACACCATCGGGGTGGAAGGGGCTCTGGCGGCGGGCAGCACCTACGGCCTGCCCACGGCCATCGAGGTGGAAATGGCGGAGTGCATCGCCGACGCCTACCCCTCCATGGAGCAGGTGCGCATGGTCAACTCCGGCACCGAAGCCACCATGTCGGCCATCCGCCTGGCCCGGGGATACACCGGCCGGGACAAGTTCATCAAATTTGAAGGCTGCTACCACGGCCACGGCGACGCCCTGCTGGTCAAATCCGGCTCCGGCACCCTGACCTTCGGGGTGCCCACCAGCGCCGGTGTGACGCCGGGCACCGCCAGGGACACCCTGGTGGCCACCTACAACGATCTGGATTCGGTGCGCCGCCTCTTCGACGAAAACAAAGGGGAGATCGCCTGCATCATCGTGGAACCCGTGGCGGGGAACATGGGCGTGGTGCCTCCGGCACCGGGATTCCTGGAAGGCCTGCGGGAAATCACCGCGGCGGAAGGGGCCCTGCTGATCTTCGATGAAGTCATCACCGGCTTCCGGGTGGCCTACGGCGGCGCCCAGGGCCGCATGGGCATCACCCCGGACCTGACCACCCTGGGCAAGATCATCGGCGGCGGCATGCCGGTGGGCGCCTTCGGCGGACGGGCGGACATCATGGCGGCCCTGGCCCCCGACGGGCCGGTGTACCAGGCCGGCACCCTGTCGGGGAACCCCATCGCCATGAAGATGGGCCTCAACACCCTGCATTACCTCAAGGATCACCCCGAGGTGTACGAGGTGGTGGAAGCCCGGGGACGGCAGCTGGAGGAAGGCTTCAACGCCAACATCGCGGCCACCGGGGTCAAGGCCCGGGTGAACCGCTACGCCGGCATGACCACCCTGTTCTTCACGGACCACCCGGTGACGGATTTTGCCTCGGTGATGACCAGCGATACGGAAATTTATGCCAGGTACTTCGCCCTGATGCTGGAGGCCGGCAACCTGATGCCCCCCTCTCAGTTTGAAGGCATCTTCGTCTCCGCGGCCCACACGGAAGAAGACATCGCCCGCACCGTGGCGGACAACCGCCGGGCGCTGGAAGCCCTGGCGGCCCGGTAGGAGGGATTATGGCAGACAAGCGCACCGCCCTGCTGGTCATCAGCTTCGGCACCTCCTACCCGGAAACCTGTGAGAAGACCATCGGCGCCATCGAAAGGGACCTGGCGGCCCGGTTTCCGGAAGCGGATCTGTTCCGTGCCTTTACCTCCCGGATGATCATCAAAAAGATCTTGAAGCGGGACGGCGTCCAGGTGGACACCCCCCGGGAGGCCCTGGAACGCATCGCCGCGGCAGGCTACGGCCGGGTCATGGTCCAGACCACCCACATCATCAACGGCACCGAGTACAGTGAGATGGTCCACGAGCTGCGCCGTCACTGTCCCGATTCCCTGGAGCTGACCATCGGCCGGCCCCTGCTGACCACCCACAGCGATTTTTCCGCGGTGACGGCCATCCTGGCCGGTGTGGCCGCGGACCGCGCCCCGGACGAAGCCTGGGTGTTCATGGGCCACGGCACCGTCCACCACGCCAACAGCGCCTACCCGGCCATGGCCTGGTACCTGGGCCGGCACGGCGGGCCGGGACTGTTCCTGGCCACGGTGGAAGGCTACCCCGAGCTTTCGGAGGTGCTGCCCCTGCTGGCGGCGGGGGGCTACAAGAAGGTCAGCCTCATGCCCTTCATGATCGTCGCCGGGGACCATGCCCAGAACGACATGGCCGGCGAGGATCCCGATTCCTGGAAGAACCAGCTGGCCGCCGCCGGCTACGAGGTCACCTGCCACGTCAAGGGTCTGGGGGAAATCCCCGCCATCCGGCAGCTTTTTGTGGCCCACGCGGCAGACAGCATCGACAAATAAAGGTCTGAAATACAAAGGAGCAAACATGAAAGAAACCGTATATTTAATCGGCGCCGGCCCCGGCGATCCCGAACTCATTACCCTCAAGGGCAAGCGCCTGGTGGACCAGGCGGATGTGATCATCTACGCCGGGTCCCTGGTGAACCCCGGCGTGCTGGAAGGCCATAAGGCCGACGCCGAAATTCACAATTCCGCCTCCATGACCCTGGACGACGTCATCGACGTCATCCAAAAGGGCGTGGAAGCCGGCAAGCGGGTGGTCCGGGTCCACACCGGCGACCCTTCCATTTACGGCGCCATCCGGGAACAGATGGACCGGCTGGAAAGCCTGGACATCCCCTTTGAGGTGGTGCCGGGGGTCAGCTCCTTCACCGCCTCGGCCTCGGTGCTGAAGAAGGAATTCACCCTCCCCGACGTGTCCCAGACCGTCATCTGCACCCGGCTGGAGGGCCGGACGCCGGTGCCCGAACGGGAACAGCTGGAAAGCCTGGCGGCCCATCAGGCCTCCATGGCCATCTTCCTGTCGGTGCAGATGATCGACGAGGTGGCCAAGCGCCTCATGACGGCCTACCCGCCGGAAACCCCCATCGCCGTGGTCCAGCGGGCCACCTGGCCGGACCAGAAGGTGGTGCTGGGCACCTTGGCCGACATCGCCGACAAGGTCAAGGACGCGGGCATCACCAAGACTGCCCAGATCCTGGTGGGCGGCTTCCTGGGAGACCAGTACAGCCTGTCCAAATTGTACGACCCGGGATTCTCCCATGAATACCGAAAAGCCAGCAAGTAAGGGCACCGTTGCCTCAGTAGGCGCGGCCGGTGAAGGCCGGTCCTGCTGGCTTATCCTGACTGTCAGCCGGGACGGGGTGCGCCTGGCCAAAAGGATCGCCGCCTGCCTGGACGACCGGCAGGCCGCGGTCTACACCCTGGCCAAGTACGCCGACGACCACACCAAGGTGATCCCCGGCAGGCTCACGGATTTCTGGGGCGAAGCCATGGCCCGGTGCGACGTGCTGGTGTGCGTCATGGCTACGGGTATCGTGGTGCGGGGGGTGGCTCCCCACCTGGTCCACAAATCCGTGGACCCGGCGGTGCTGGTGCTGGACAGCGCGGGACAGTACGTCATCAGCCTGCTGTCCGGCCACCTGGGCGGCGCCAACGACGCCGCGGCCCTGCTGGCCCGCCGGCTGGGCGCCACCCCGGTGATCACCACGGGCACCGATGTCAAGGGCACCCTGGCGGTGGATGTGCTGGCGGAAAAGCTGGGCTGCACCATTGCGGATTTCACCGGCGCCAAGGACGTGACCGCGGCCATATTGGACGACCAGCCCGTCGCCATCGTCAATGAAGCGGGCCTGGATTTCTCCGGCATCGTCCTTCCCGCCAACCTGCGCCTGGGCGCAGGATCGGCAATGGAAACGGAGGCGGAAACGGCCATCCTGATTTCCGACCGGGCCGAACCCCAGCCGCCGGCGGCCACCTGGGTGCAGATCGTGCCCAAAACCGTGACCGTGGGCATCGGCTGCAAGAAAGACACGCCGGGAGCGGCCATCGAGGCGGCCCTGAAGGACCTGCTTAGGGAAACCGGCTGTCACCCCTTGTCGGTGGCGGCCCTGGCCACCATCGGCCTCAAGGAAAAGGAGCCCGGCATCCGCCAGGCCTGCCAGACCTACGGCGCCGAGCTGACCGTGGTCCCCGATGAATTCGTCAAAATGGTCCAGAGCCACTTCGGGGGCTCGGACTTCGTGGAGAAAACCACCGGCCTCCGGGCCGTCAGCGAACCCTGCGGCTACGTCGCCTCCGGCTTCGGCCGCTGCATCGCTCCGGTGCGCAAGGGCGGGGGCATCACCCTGTCGCTGTGGAAGCGGGGGAAGGAAGACTCATAATCACGCAGGCATAGGGATTAGTCGTCTTGCTTGAGTTTGAATTCAACCGTAGCAGGGAAATCCTTTTGCATAAGTTCACATCGGGCCGGGCAAGAGCGGGCTCTGGCTTCAGGGCCTGGGCTTGCAAAATTTTTTGCCCGTCATCCAGCGATGCTTCGATCAAGTCATGCTTTCGCGATGGGTAGGGTAAAAATTTTGCGTTTTGCCCAGGTCATGAAGTCAGCAAGCCCGCCTTGGCCGGATCCGCGGTGAACGTTGCAAAAGGATTCCCTGCGGCGCTATATCAACATCCCGGTCCAAGCCCCTCGGGGCGCAGACTTGTAAAAATGAAAGGAACAACAATGAAGAAAATCTACGTCATCGGTCTGGGACCGGGACTGCACGAACACATGACAGAAGCGGCGCGGACAGCGCTGGCATCGGCAGACATCGTCGTCGGGTACAAGACCTACATCGACCTCATCCAGGGCCTGGTGGACGGCAAGGACGTCCGTTCCTCCGGCATGCGCAGGGAAGTGGACCGCTGCCAGGAATGCCTGGACCTGGCCGAAAGCGGCAAGACAGTGGCCCTGGTGAGCTCCGGTGACGCCGGGGTGTACGGCATGGCCGGCATCATGCTGGAGCTGGTGGAAAAGGCTGGCTCCAACGTGGAAGTAGAAGTGGTGCCCGGCATCTCCGCCGCCAACGCCGCCGCTTCCACCCTGGGGGCACCCCTGATGCACGACTACTGCGTCATCAGCCTCAGCGACCTCATGACCGATTGGGAGATGATCAAAAAACGCATCCACTGCGCCGGGGAAGGGGACTTCGTCATCGCCCTGTACAACCCCAAGAGCAAGGGCCGTCCGGACAACATCGAAGTCTGCCGGGAAATCCTGCTCCACTACAAGGACCCCGCCACGCCGGTGGGCATCGTGCGCAACGCCAAGCGGGCCGATGAATCCACCGTCATCACCACCCTGGGGGAAATGCTGGATGAAACCATCGACATGTTCTCCATGGTCATCATCGGCAACTCCAAGACCTACGTCAGCGCCGACGGCAAACGCATGATCACCCCCCGGGGGTACCAGCTGTGATCCTGGTGCTGGGGGGGACCGCCGACGGCCGCCAGGCGGCAGAGCTTCTGGCCGCCAGGGGCCGGGCCGTCATCTACTCCTCGGTCAGCGGCATCAACGCGCCGGAGGAGGGAGGCTGCCTGCGCGTCCACAACGGCGCCATGGACCAGGACGGGCTTACAGCCTTCCTGAAGGCTGAAGCCATCACCCAGTGCGTCGACGCCACCCATCCCTACGCGGCCCAGGTCTCCCGCAACGCCATGGCGGCCTGCGCCGCCGCGGACGCGGCCTACATCCGGCTGGAACGGCCGGGGATGGAGGCCCTGAACGTGCCCGAGGGGACCATCCGCTACTTTGAGGACTACGAAGCCATGGTGGATTTCCTCAAGGACCACGACGGCCCTGTGCTGACCACCACGGGCAGCCGGGAGCTGGCCCGGTACACCGGTCTGGACCCCGAACGCCTGTACGTGCGGGTGCTGCCCACCAGCGGCGTCCTGAAGAAATGCGAGGACCTGGGCTACAAGCCCGGACGGATCATCGCCATCCAGGGGCCCTTTTCCCGGGAGATGAACCGGATCATGATGGCCGAGCACGGCATCCGCTACATCACCACCAAGGACAGCGGGGACCTGGGCGGCGTGGCAGAAAAGGTCCTGGCCGCCGCCGACTGCGGCGCCACCGTACTCTGCGTCCGCCGTCCCCAGCTGGCCTACCCCACGGTCTGCGCCACCCCAGAGGAGGTTTTAACAAAATTATGACAAAAATGAAAAAAGCAAAAAAGATAATGTTTCAGGGCACCGGCTCCTCCGTCGGCAAAAGCCTGATCTGCGCGGCGGTGTGCCGGATCTTGAACGACGACGGCTACACCGTGATGCCCTACAAATCCCAAAACATGGCCCTCAACTCCTACATCACTGCCGACGGCAAGGAAATGGGCCGGGCCCAGGTGACCCAGGCGGAGTGCGCCCGGGTGGAGCCCGACGTGGCCATGAATCCCATCCTGCTCAAGCCCAACTCCGACGTGGGCTGCCAGGTCATCTTAAACGGCGTGGCGGAATTCAACATGGACGCGGCGGAATACCACGCCCACAAGGCCCGGCTTAAAAAAGTGGTCACCGACGCCTACGACAAACTGGCGGCCCAGGCCGACGCCGTGGTCATCGAAGGGGCGGGAAGCCCGGCGGAAATCAACCTCCGGGAAAACGACCTGGTGAACATGGGCCTGGCGGAAATGATCGACGCGCCGGTGATCCTCATCGGGGACATCGACCGGGGCGGGGTCTTCGCCTCCATCTACGGGACGGTCAAGCTCCTGGAGCCGTCGGAGCAGGCCCGGATCAAGGGCTTCGTCATCAACAAGTTCCGGGGGGACGTGGAGCTGCTGCGCCCCGGCATCGAGATGATCGAGGAAAAGATCGGCATCCCCTGCCTGGGGGTCATCCCCTACACGCGGCTGGTCATCGACGACGAGGACAGCGTCACTGAGCGCTGGCACGAAAAGAAGGAAGGGGCCATCACCATCGGGGTGGTGCGGCTGCGCCATATTTCCAACTTCACGGACTGCACGGTCTTTGACATGTACCCCGATGTTAAGGTAGAATATTACAGTGACCAGCGGACCATGGCCCGGGCCAACCCAGACATCCTGGTGATCCCCGGCAGCAAGAACACCATCGACGACGTGACCAAGCTCAGGGAAAGCCGCATCGCCGACGAAATCCTGCGCTTCCACAAGGCGGGGGTTCCGGTCATCGGCATCTGCGGCGGCTACCAGATCATCGGCAGCACCATCGCCGACCCTAATCACGTGGAATCCAGCGCCGAATCGGTGGAGGGCCTGGGACTTCTGGACATCGAAACCGTCCTGGGGGACGACAAGATGACCACCCGGAAGACCGGCACGGTCCAGGCGGATTTCATGGGCCTGGACATGAAGGACAGCGCGGTTTCGGGCTACGAGATCCACATGGGTCGCACCCAGCTCACACCGGGCTCAGCGGATTCGGTATTCTGCGAGCTGGAAGGCGGCCGGGCCGACGGGGCGGTTTCCGCCGATGGCCAGGTCATGGGGACCTACCTCCACGGCCTGTTCGACAACGACGGCTTCCGGGAAGGCCTGCTGGCGGCCCTGAAGGCCAAAAAGCAGCTGGAAGCAGGGGAGGCCCGGGATTTCGCGGCCTTCAAGGACGGACAATACGATTTGCTGGCCCAGGTGGTCCGGGAAAACCTGGATGTGGACCGGCTCAAAAAAATAATGGAAACCTGCGGCTGAGGCTGCGGGACGGGAGGTAAGGAATGATTTACACGCAGACGGCCGGATGGTGGATGCTGCTGATTTTTTTGGCCGTCCTGCTGGATTGGTTCATCGGGGATCCTGTCTGGATGCCCCATCCCATCGTCCTCATGGGAATCATCATCGGGCGTCTGACCAAATGGTTCAACAAGGGGGCCGCGGGCTGGCGGCGCAAGGCCAAGGGGCTGTTCATGTGGGTGCTGGTCATCGCCATCACCGTGGCCCTGGTCCTGGGGGTCCAGTACATCGCCGGCCAGTTCCATTTCTTCTTCCTCGGCGCCGTCAATCTGTGGCTGCTGTCCACGGCCCTGGCGGAAAAGAGCCTGAAGCAGGCGGTGATGGACGTGGCAAAGGCCCTGAAGGACGGGGATCTGGCGGAAGCCCGGCTCCGGGTGGGCTACCTCTGCGGACGGGACACCACCCATCTGGATAAGGGTGAGATCATCCGCGCCACGGTGGAAACCACGGCGGAAAACACCATCGACGGCGTGCTGGCCCCCCTGTTTTACATGGTGGTGGGGGTGATCACCAGCTTCTGGGTGCCGGCCATCAACCCGGTGGTGCTGGCCATGGTCTACAAGGCGGTGAACACCATGGACTCCATGGTGGGCTACAAGCAGGCGCCCTACACGGACTTCGGCTTCTTTCCTGCCCAGATCGACGATGTGTTCAATTATTTCATCGCCCGCCAGGGCAGCTATTTCATGATGGTCGCCGGGTTCTTCCTGGGGTTCAGCCCCACCGAGGCCAACCGCATCTACATCCGGGACCGCTACAACCACAAGAGCCCCAACTCGGCCCATCCGGAATCGGTGGTGGCCGGGCTCCTGGGGGTGCAGCTCGGCGGCACCAACATCTATTTCGGCGAGGTGGTGGAAAAGCCCACCATCGGCGATGCCAAAAATGAGCTGAGCTACGAGGATATCGGCGATGCGGTGAGCATCATGAAGGCGTCGGAAATCGTCATGATGGCCGTCGTCGCCATCTGTTTTGCTTTGATTATTTTTTTAGGGGGATTGGGATGAACAAACACGGTGGTTATTACGGAGTCAATTCCAAAATGCTGGACTTCAGCATCAACATCAACCCGCTGGGGATGCCACCGCGGCTGAAGTACGACTTGATCGCGCGGATGGACGACCTGGGGCGCTACCCGGAACCCACGGGCTACGGCCAGCGGGTGCGCCTGGCCCAGCGGCTGGGGGTGCCCGAGGACATGGTGATCCTGGGCAACGGGGCCATCGACCTGATCTATCTCTACGCCCAGAGCGTGGGGCGGGGGGATTCCCCGGCCCTCATCGTGGTGCCGACCTTCAACGAATACCGCCGGGCCCTGACCATGTGTGGCTGGGACCCGGTCATCGAGTTCGAGGCCGGCCCCCGGGACGATTTCCGCATCGATCCCGACGCCCTGATGGCGGTGGTCAACGACCAGAAGCCCCGGGCGGTGTTCATCTGCAACCCCAACAACCCCACGGGCATGTCCTACTCGCCGGATTACATCCGCGGCCTCATCGAGGGCTGTGATCCCGCGACCCATTGGTTCATCGACGAGTCCTTCATCGACTTCTCCTCCAAGGGCTCCTGCCTGGATATGCTCATGGACAAGGGCTACTACCTGGTGCTTCTGCGGTCCATGACCAAGTTCTTCGGCGTCCCCGGTCTGCGGGTGGGCTACGCCGTGGCCCATCCCCGGATCATCATGGCCATGGAGGCCTACCAGAAGCCCTGGAGCGTCAACAGCCTGGCCCTCCAGGCGATGGACTCGGTGTTCGAGGACGGCAGATTCATCCGGGAATCCCGGTCCTACATGTTAAAGGAGCGCCACCGCATGTACGTGGCCCTGTCCAAGCTCCGGGGCATCAAGGTCTACCCCAGCTCGGCGGACTTCCATCTGTGCCGGCTGGCCTCGGGCACGGCCCGGGACCTCAACGACGGACTCAACGTCCACGGCATCAACATCCGGACCTGCGAGGATTTCTCCGGCCTGGATGAAACCTATTTCCGCGTGGCGGTAAAAAAGAAAGACGACAACGACCGGCTCATCCAGGTGCTGTCGGAGTGGGTGAAGTGATGGGACATCTGACATTCATAACCGGCGGCGCCCGCAGCGGCAAGAGCACCTACGGGGAAAAGCTGGCGGCGGAAAGCGCCGGCCCGGTGGTGTACATCGCCACCGCCGTGCCCTTTGACGACGGCATGAAGGACCGCATCGCCCACCACCGCATGCGGCGGCCTTCTGACTGGGCCACCATCGAGCGCTACCGGGATTTTGACGCCATGGCCGGGGATTCGGCCTTCACCGGGGCCCGTACCGTCCTCCTGGACTGTCTGACCGTGCTCATCACCAACCAGATGATGGACACCGGCCTGGACTTCGACACCGTCCCGGCTTCGGCGGTGTGGGATCTGGAGGAAGCCATCGCGGCCCAGATCACCACCTGTCTGGATCTGTGCGCGGACAAGGAGACCATCGTCGTGGCCAACGAGCTGGGCCTGGGCCTGGTCCCCGCCTACCGCATGGGCAGCTTCTTCCGGGACATCGCCGGGCGCATCAACCAGATGGTCGCCGCCCGGGCCGACGACGTGTACTTCTGCGTGTCGGGAATCCCCATGAAAATAAAATAGTCGCGGGTATCAAGTCAAGCCGGGTTACATTACTGATCCACTGTCCCCGGGTCCTGATACCCCCCAATAGTCAGCGCCGTGTAAGGGCTTTTAAAAATGCAAACTGCTTTGCATTTTTGAGCCCTGGTGTTAGGCCCTTTGGGCCGTAACACACTGAGCAGAGCGAAGCAGGAAAGCACTGTTCGCGGCGATTCCTCTGATGGGGTATCAGGACCCATGGACAGTGGATGCGGTCGGTTGTGGGGCTTGTTTGATATCTTGTGACTTGATGCTTTTTATGGTATACTAAAAAAAGCGTATAAAAAGTATATAAATTGAGGAGACATGAACAGATGAGTATACATAGCGAATGGAAGCAGACGATTGAAGACCACGCCAAGGATGCGGCGGATCAGGCGGCCTTCTGGAGCGATTACTGTGAAAAGGAAAAGGGGATTTACGAAGACCTCCTGGGTAAAAAAGACACCCATGTGGAAGGCACCGTCGCCGCCTTTGCCGACAAGTACCAGCTGAGCCAGCAGGAAATCCTGGGATTCCTGGACGGTATCAGCGACAGCCTGACCAATGAACCGCCGGTGCTGGATGAAGTGACGGCGGATTCCCCCTTCGTGTTGGACATCGATTTTGAAAAGCTGTACTGGAACATGGTGGCGGTGCCGGCGGAATGGCTGTACAACCTGCCCCAGTGGGACGCCATCCTGCCAGAGGAAAAGCGCCACGAAATCTACATGAAGTGCAAGAAGCGCAACACCGTGGTCAACGACCACAAGGTAGGCCGCAACGATCCCTGCCCCTGCGGCAGCGGCAAGAAGTACAAGAAGTGCTGCGGCCGGTAATTCGTTGATCGTATAAGAAAAAAGGGGCTGTCGTATTAAAGGAAGTGACGTTCAGCTGTCCGGCATATAAATCACATTCAAGGTCGACTTGACGCGAACAGCGAAGCTGTCCGCGGAGCGGAGACTGGAATGTTTTTATATGCCGGACGGCGACCGTTGACTTACGCTAATACGACAGCCCCTTTTATATGTTTCAGAAGACCGTCATCACTATTCGATGGTCTTCAAATCCGAACTGATGTTCTTGGTGATGTCCTTCTTGAACCATTTCTGGGACAGCTCAGCCATCTTGCCGTTGTCCTGGAGCTTCTTGATTTCCGCGTTGAGCTTGTCGCCGAAGTCGGTATCGGCCTTCTTGGCCACGATGCCGATGGGTTCGTTGGACAGGCTGTCGGAAGTCACGGAGTACACGTCGGGCTTGAGGGCGGTGTAGAATTCGCCGACCGGCGCGTCGGTCAGGATGTAGTCGATGGTCTTGCCTTCCAGTGCGGAGAAGGCGTCCAGCATGGCGTCGAATTTGGACAGCTGCATGGTGTTGCCGTCCTTGTCGATCATGGCCTGGGCCGCGGTGTCCGCCGTGGTTTCAATCTGCACGCCGACCTTCTTGCCCTTCAGGTCTTCCGCCTTGGTGGCCTTGGTTTCGTCGTTGCGGGAGACGATGACGATGCCGTTGGCGATGTACGGGTCGGTCATGTAGAAGCTCTTCTTCCGTTCCGAGGTGATGCTGCAGCCGCTGATGATGCAGTCGTACTGGCCGGAATTCAGGCCGTTGAAAATGCCGTCCCAGGCTGTGGAAATCCATTCGACCTTCACACCCAGGTCCTTGCCGATTTCGTTGCCCAGGTCGATGTCGAAGCCGACCATGTTGTTCTGTTCATCCCGGTATTCCATGGGGACGTAGGTGTCGTTGGTGCCGATCTTCAGCACCCCATCCGCCAGGGGATCCTCCTGGGCGCTTTGGCCGCAGCCAGCCAGACACAGCGTGGCGGTCAGAATGGCCACGATGGACAGTAAAACAATTTTTTTCTTCATATAATTACCCTTCCTCTCATAAAGATATCTTGTCTTAATTATAACTTTATATCACTGAAATTCCAAGGGATAAATGCATTTTATTTCAGAAATTCGTATTTTTATTCTACGGGCTCCAGCATGTTGGCCCGGACGTCGTCCAGGTCCGCCTCGGTGAGGTCCGTGTTGGCCAGAAGGTAGGCGTCGGCGGTGCCGTAGTGTTTTTTTATGTAGTCCAGCTGGATCTTCAGCCATTCGGGCTTGACGCCGAAGAAATCCCGGAGCTTTTCCTTCTGGATATCCATGGAATCCTTCATTTCGTCCAGCATGATGGCCCCCAGGGTGTGGAAGGCCTCGTCAAAGGTCAGGTTGGTCAGGGTGTAGTCCGAGATGATGGTGGCCTCCGGCACGCCGCAGATCAGCAGGATCAGGGCGGTCATGAAGCCCGTGCGGTCCTTGCCGTTGGTGCAGTGGTACAGGATGGGCAGCTCCTCCTCTTTAGTGAGGGTGTGGAGGATGGTGGCGTAATCCTGGGCCTTGTGCTTGACCTGGAAGGCGTAGATGCCCCGCATGAAGCGGTCCACGGCCTGGGGATCGTCAAAATCCAGGCTGCGGTGATCCACGGAAAAGCCCGAGAGCACGGGGAGGTTGGTGTAATCCGCCGTGGCGGGCATCCGGTCGGTCTTGAGCCGGGCCTTCACCGGGTCCCGGAAATCGTAGACGTGCTTGATGCCCATGGCCTCCAGGGATTTCACATCCGCCTCGGACAGATGGCACAGCTCCTCGCTGCGGATGACCCGGCCCCAGCGGGTCTTCCGGCCGTCCAGTCCGGTGTAGCCGCCGATGTCCCGCATGTTGATGGTGGTTTCCAGCTGGATGATGCGCCGGCTGAGCTGGGTTTCATCGCAGAAGATCAGATGATCCTTGTCCTGATAGTCTGTGTGTCCCGGATCCAGGGACAGAGCGGCCATTTCTTTCTTCTTCCTGTCGATTCTTTTCTTGACGATGCCGGGGATGGCCGCCGCGGCGATGGCCAGCGCCCCGATTCCGATAAAGTGGATTTTTTTCATGGGATTTCCTTTCGTTTTGTTGTATGATTATGATAAATGATGTTTATCTGATATTGTATCATAGAATCAGCGTGATTCGCAATTTAAAAGGAGAAGCCATGACAGCTCTGGAATTGTACGTCCACATCCCCTTCTGCGTGCGCAAGTGCGCCTACTGCGATTTCCCCTCGGGACCGCCCGCGGGGGAGGCGGCCGTCGCCGCCTATTTTGACGCCCTGCTGGCGGAGATCGCCGCCTGTCCCGACGGAGGGATGGGGGAAGTGACCACAGTGTACTTCGGCGGCGGCACCCCGTCCTTCGTGGCGGCGGAGTGGATTCAAAAGGTCCTGGCCGCCCTGGGAGAAAAATTCCATTTCGACCCCCGGGGCGACGCCCTGGAAAAGACCATCGAGGTCAATCCGGCCTCGGCCCTGGACTCCAAGCTCCGCGCCTACCGGGCCATGGGCTTCAACCGGCTGAGCATCGGCTGTCAGGCGGCCCAGGACCGGCTGCTGGCCATTCTGGGCCGGCCCCACACCTTCGCCGATTTCCTGGTCACCTATGACCACGCCGTGGAAGCGGGATTCACCAATATTTCGGCGGACCTGATGGCCGGCCTGCCGGGGCAGACTCTGGCGGATATGGATGATTCCCTGGGGGCCATCCTGGACCTGCCGGCCATCCGCCACCTGTCCGCCTACAGCCTCATCGTGGAGCCGGGGACTCCTTTCGCCAGGCGCCAGGCCCGGGGAGAGCTGCCCCTGCCCGGTGAGGACACCGAGCGGGCCATGGTCCATCGGATCAAGGAGCGCACCGGGGAGCGGGGCATGGTCCAATATGAAATATCCAACTGTGCTTACCCGGGCTTTGAGAGCCGCCACAACACGGGATACTGGATCCTGACCCCCTACCGGGGCTTCGGCCTGGGGGCGGCTTCCTTTGACGGGGCCCGCCGGTATACCAACACCCGTTCCATGGCGGAGTACCTGGCCGCACCGGGAAGGGCCCTGTCAGAGAACCACACCCTGCCGGAGGACGAGCTCCGGGGGGATTTCATGTTCCTCGGCCTGCGCCGCCTGGCCGGTGTGGCGGACGGCGACTACCGCCGCCGTTTCGGCCGCAGCTTTTTTGACGATTACGGCGGCGCCATCGCCAGGCTGGTGGATGAGGGTCTTGTGACGGTGGAAGGGGAGACCCTGGGGCTGACGGACCGGGGGCTGGATCTGGCCAACCAGGTTTTTGTGGAATTCGTGTGACAATCGGATTCCGGTAAAATCAGGGGATAGTAGCATTAGCGTAATAGCGCGGCGCTTTTTCGGATTTTACTTGAGAAATAATCGGATTTCAGGTATAATATATTCAAATGAAAATCGTTTGACCTCACAAAGGAACGATTGGCTAAAAATGAAAAGAAGCAGAAGTGCGGAGCGCCGGCCAGCGATGCCGGCACAATGAAACCAGAGACCAAAAGGGTCTGAGAAAGGGAGGATGAGGTGAAATACGAAATTTTAGGCGGCAACATGCCGGTGGCCATCGTGGAGATGGAGCCCGGTGAAGCCATGTTTACAGAATCCGGAGGGATGTCCTGGATGGACGATGCCTTCGACATGACCACGAGTTCCCGGGGCGGGGCCATGAAGGCGTTAAAGCGCTCCTTCGGCGGGGAATCCCTGTTCATGACGACCTACACCTGCAATAAATCGGGCGGGAAGATCGCCTTCGCGTCAACCTATCCCGGCGAAATGAAGGCCGTGCGGCTGGAAGCCGGCCAGTCCCTGATCTGTGCCAAGGGAACCTTCCGGGCGGCAGAGGAATCCGTGGATGTCTCCATCTTCTTCAAGAAAAGCCTGAAGGTCGGGGTCTTCGGCGGCGCCGGCTTCATCCTGCAAAAGCTCACGGGACCGGGACTGGTATTCCTGGAAATCGACGGCGCGGCCATCGAGTACGACCTCGCCGCGGGCCAGATGATGAAGATCGACCCGGGACATATTGCCGTGTTCACCGATCAGGTCAAATACGACCTGGTCCAGGTCAAGGGAATCAAGAACATCTTCCTGAGCGGTGAAGGCCTGTTCTTCTCGACCCTGACGGGGCCGGGGAAGGTCTGGCTCCAGTCCATGCCCATCAGCAACCTGGTGGAGGAAGTCATGACGCGGATGCCCACAAGCGGGGGATCCTGATAAGCAGGAGACGGGAGCCGCCCTCCGCAGATGATTGTCATGCGTATATAATAATAATGAAGCGTGAACCCAATCTGCCCCAAGGCATTTTGGGTTTTTCTCGTTTGGCAAGGGCGGGTTCCGGCTGGCAGAAAACCTTATCCTTCTTAAAATCATCTTTAAAATAAAATTGAAATAAAAAATGCCCCGGGAAACGTGTTGACAATCTTGGAACGAGGTGGTATATTATAGTCAAGATATTAGCACTCACAATTACCGAGTGCTAATAACTTGAGAATGGATGGGTGAGAAAAATGGAAATGAAGGCAAGAAAAAAGAAGATACTGGAGGCCGTCATCAAGGATTATATCCACTCGGCCGAGCCTGTAGGATCCAGAACCTTATCCAAACGGTACGACCTGGGCATCAGCCCGGCCACCATCCGCAACGAGATGGCCGACCTGGAGGACATGGGCTTCCTGGTCCAGCCCCACACCTCGTCGGGACGGATACCCACCCAAAAAGCCTATCGCTTTTACGTGGACGAGATCATGGAGATCCACAAGCTGGCAGCCGCCATCCGCAAGGATATCCACAAAGGGTACCTGGATTACTCCAGGGAGATCGACAACACCATCATCCACACGGCTGATGTGCTGTCGGACCTGACCAAGTACACTTCGGTGATCCTGTCTCCCCGGGTGTCGCGCTTCAACTGCAAGCACGTCCAGATCGTCCCGCTGATCCGCAATCGGGTCCTGATGATCGTGGTGACCATCGAGGGCATGGCCAAAAACGTGGAAATCAACCTTTCCGCCGACGTGACCAACGCCATGGCCCTGCGGCTGTCCAATGTCCTCAACAGCCTGCTCAAGAACATCGCTTTCCAGGATATGAACACCAAGCTGGTGGACGATATCCAGGAGCTCAGCGAAACGGAAAGCCAGCTGCTGCGGGAGATTCTGCCGGTGCTGCGGGATACGCTGCTGGAGGAAGCCTCCGACGTCCACGCCGTGGGTGTCACCAATTTGTTCAGCTACCCGGAATTCGCTGACGTTGACCGCATCCGCAACCTCATGGATGTGGTGGAGGCCAAGCCTCTGCTGGCCAAGGTCATGACAGGCGGTGCCGACGGCAGCAAGATCATCCGCATATCCATTGGTGACGAGAACGACAATGAGCACCTCAAGGAATTCTCCATCATCACCTCCACCTACGAGGTGGCCGGCAATGTGATGGGCGCCTTCGGGGTCATCGGTCCGACCCGCATGGATTACGACCGGGTCAGTTCGGTTTTGGATTACATCCGTCAGGAATTAAATGAGAATATAACAAAATTATTGACAGAATAGGTGGGAACATGGAAAAAGAAAAAGAATGTACTATGGATGAAACCACGCAGAAGGCAGGGGATACCTCCCAGCCGGATACAAAGGGGGCAGCGGAAGATCAATCCACAGAAGCCGCCGCCGACGCAGCATCGGACGAAGCGCTGGAAGAAGCCGTCAAAAAGGCCGAACAGGCCGGAGATGCCATCAAGGACCAGCTCATGCGGCTCCAGGCGGATTTTGAAAATTACAAGAAGCGCACCGCCCGGGAAAAGGGTGAAATCGCCCAGTACACCATGGAAGGGCTGATGACCAAGCTGCTGCCCGTCATCGACAACCTGGAACGGGCCGAAGCCGCCGCAGACGACAGCGACGCCGGCAGCTACCGGGACGGCGTCCAGATGGTCTTCAAGGAACTCATGAACGTGTTAAACAGCGAAGGCCTGAAGGAAATAGAAGCCCAGGGCCAGCCCTTCGATCCCAACTTCCACCACGGCGTCGCCGTCGGAAGCGAAGACGACAAGCCCGACCAGGAAGTCCTGGAAGTCTTCCAGAAGGGTTACCTGTTCAAGGATAAAGTGATCCGCGCGGCTATGGTCAAGATTAATCAGAAATAAACACTAATATTATAGATAAAATAAAATTGAATTTTCTCAGGAGGAAATAGATATGAGCAAGGAAAAAATCATCGGTATCGATTTAGGTACAACCAATTCATGTGTCGCCGTTCTCGAAGGCGGCGAACCCGTCGTCATCCCCAACGCGGAAGGTAACCGCACCACCCCTTCAGTGGTCGCATTCACCAAAGACGGCGAACGTCTCGTCGGCCAGGTCGCCAAACGCCAGGCCGTCACCAACCCGGACCGCACCATCGCGTCCATCAAACGCCACATGGGCTCCAACTACAAGGTAGCCATCGGCGACAAGAACTACACACCCCAGGAAATCTCAGCCATGATCCTGCAGAAGCTCAAAGCGGACGCGGAAGCTTATCTGGGAGAAACCGTGGAAAAGGCCGTCATCACCGTGCCGGCTTACTTCAACGACAGCCAGCGCCAGGCCACCAAGGATGCCGGTAAGATCGCCGGCATGGATGTCCTGCGTATCATCAACGAACCGACAGCCGCTTCCCTGGCCTATGGCCTGGAAAAGGATGAATCCCAGCAGGTCATGGTCTTCGACCTTGGCGGCGGGACCTTCGATGTGTCCATCCTGGAACTGGGTGACGGCGTCTTCGAAGTCAAGGCCACCAATGGGAACAACCACCTGGGCGGCGACGATTTCGACAACAAGATCATCGACTGGATGGCGGAAGAATTCAAGAAAGACAACGGCGTGGACCTGCGGGACGACAAGATGGCCCTCCAGCGTCTGAAGGAAGCGGCAGAAAAGGCCAAGATCGAATTGTCATCGGTCATGAAGTCCGACATCAACCTGCCCTTCATCACCGCGACGGCAGAAGGTCCCAAGCACTTGGAACTGTCCCTGACCCGTGCCAAATTCAATGAACTGACCAAGGATCTGGTGGAAGCCACCCGCGGTCCTGTACAAAAGGCCATGGCGGATGCCGGCATCGGCTCCGGTGAACTGGGCAAGGTCATCCTGGTCGGTGGCTCCAGCCGGATCCCCGCCGTGCAGGATCTGGTCAAATCCCTGACAGGGGAAGAAGCCTACAAGGGCATCAACCCCGACGAATGTGTGGCCATCGGTGCCGCCATCCAGGGCGGTGTCCTGGCCGGTGAAGTCAACGATGTGCTGCTCCTCGATGTGACCCCGCTGTCACTGGGGATTGAAACCCTGGGCGGCGTGTGCACCAAGCTCATCGAACGGAACACCACCATCCCCACCAAGAAGAGCCAGGTCTTCTCCACCGCAGCGGACAACCAGACCGCCGTGGATATCCATGTGCTCCAGGGTGAACGGGAAATGGCCCGGGACAACAAGACATTGGGCCGCTTCCAGCTGGCCGGCATCCCGGCAGCCCGCCGTGGTGTGCCTCAGATCGAAGTGACCTTCGACATCGACGCCAACGGCATCGTCAACGTCTCCGCCAAGGATCTCGGCACCGGCAAATCCCAGAACGTCGTCATCAAGTCCACCTCCAACATGAGTGAATCGGACATCGACAAGGCGGTCAAGGAAGCCGAACAGCACGCGGCGGAAGACAAGAAGGAAAAAGAACTCATCGAAGCCCGGAACAACGCGGATACCGCGGCGTACCAGGCCGAACAGTCCCTGAAGGACATGGGCGACAATGTGACCGCCGACGACAAGTCCAAGGTGGAATCCGCCATCGCGACCCTGAAGACCGCCGCTGAAGGCGACAATCTGGAAGCCATCAAATCGGCCACCGACGCCCTCAACGAAGCCATGTACCCCATCGCCCAGAAGATGTACGCCAATGCCCAGCAGCAGGAAGGGGCAGCCGGCCAGGCCGGCCCGGACATGAATGCCGGAGCGCAGCAACAGCATCAGGGCGGCAGCGGCAACAGCGGCGACGACAACGTGGAAGAAGCGTCCTACGAAGACGTGACCGACGACAAGTAAACCGGAGTAACCCGCAAACAGAAGAATAGGAAACTGAACAGCTGCCGCGTCAATTGCGTGAGCGTCCTGCCGGAAGACGGAAATCCCGCCTTCCGGCGGGCCTGCCTTAAAGATTGGGTGCGACAGCTTATTGGTTTATTTACAGAAGAAGGATTTTAAGTTACAATAGCAGGCGAGGTGAAACGCAAATGAGTGAAAAACGCGATTATTATGAAGTGCTGGGCGTCGACAAGGGCGCCAGCGCGGATGAGATAAAGAAGTCTTACCGGAAGCTGGCCATGAAATACCATCCGGACCGTAATCCCGGGGATAAAGAGGCCGAAGAAAAATTCAAGGAAGCCAACGAGGCCTACGAAGTCTTGAGCGATGAAAACAAGCGCAAGACCTACGACCAGTTCGGCCATGCCGGCATGGAAGGCGGCTTTGGCGGAGCGGGCGGCGGCTTCTCCGGCTTCGGCGGCGGCAGCGGCGGCTTTGAAGACATCTTCTCCGATATCTTCAGCTCCTTCGGCGGCAGCGGCGGATTCGGCGGTTTCGGCGGATTCGGCGGTGGCGGCGGACGGCCCCAGGGTCCCAGCCGGGGGTCGGACATGCGCATCAATATCAGTCTGACCTTCAAGGAAGCGGTGTTCGGCACCACCAAGAAGATCAAGATCAAACGGAAGGACGCCTGCCCCACCTGCGGCGGCAGCGGCGCCAAGGCCGGCAGCGATGTCAAGACCTGCGATAAATGTGGGGGCAGCGGCCAGGTGACCATGCGCCGTCAGACGGCCTTCGGCGTCATCCAGCAGACCGTGGTCTGCGACAAATGCCACGGGGAAGGCAAGATCATCGCCGATCCCTGCCCGAACTGCAACGGCACCGGCGTGGTGGACAAGGAATCCACCCTGGAAATCAAGGTGCCCGCCGGCGTGGACAACAATTCCGTGCTGACCATGCGGGGCGACGGCAACAGCGGGGCCAACGGCGGCGCCAAGGGTGACCTGTACGTGTACATCTCCGTCAAATCCGATCCGCTGTTCAAGCGGGAAGGGGATGACATTTATTTCGATGTGCCCATCACCTTTGCCCAGGCGGCCCTGGGGGATGAAATCATCGTCCCCACCGTGGACGGCAAGGTCAAGCTGAGGATTCCCGAAGGCACCCAGACCGGCAAGGTCTTCCGCCTGAAGAACAAGGGGGTCCCCAATGTCAATGGCTACGGCAAGGGGGATCAGTACGTCACCGTCAAGGTGGAAACGCCCCAGCGCCTGAACAAGAAGCAGAAGGACCTGCTCAGGGCTTTTGACGATGCCATGGAGAAGGATAACCATCAGCGCGGCAGCAGCTTCTGGACCAAGGTGAAAAACGCCTTCCAGTAAGGCGGAGGTTTGCCGGACGCGTATTGTGTGTATAAATTAGGAGGAACCAACATGGCAGAATCGGTGTCGACCAAAAAGGCCATTGCCAAGGGCTTTAAAGAACTCATGGGGTTCAAGCATTTTGACAAGATCACCATTTCAGATATCACCAACCGGTGCCATCTGAACCGGCAGACCTTTTATTATCACTTTCGGGATAAGTACGACCTGCTCAACTGGATTTACTACACCGAGGCCATCTGTTACCTCACCGAGGGCCTGACCTTCGACAACTGGAGCAGCCGGGTCTGCGCCATGCTCACGGAGATGAAGCGCAACGACTATTTTTACATCAACGCCTTCAAATCCTCGGGCAGCGCGGAATTTGAGTCTTATATCCACCACGCCATCCGGAACATGTTCGTCCGCATCATCGACGACGTGGACCCGGGGCTGGAGATCGGACGGGAGGACCGGGACTTCATCGCGGACTTTTACGCCTACGGCGTGGTGGGCATCATCATCGACTGGGCCGTGGGAGGCATGCGGGAAAGCCCCGAGTCCCTGCGCTCCCGGTTTGAAAGCCTGGTCATGGGCACCCGGAGGCTCTCCCTCCAGCGGTGGACCGACAGCCGGGGCGACCGCAGCCGCACCGGGCGATAAATAAAAAAACGACGCGGGATTCTGTCATCCGATACAAATGGATGACGGGATCCCGCGTCTTTTTTATTCCTGCTTGAGCACCGCCATGGCCGTGGGGGCGTCGATGTAGAGGTTGGTGGCCAGCCCGCCCCGCAGGGCGGCGGCGATGACCTGGGCCTTGCCCGTGCCGCTGGCCACCAGGAGCTTGTTGGGAATGGACTTGATGGTGGTCAGGGAGGCGCCGATGACCCGGCGCTCCATTTCCGGGTCGAAGGACTGGCCCCTGGCGTTGATGAAGTGGGAGGACAGGTCCCCCACGCAGCCCCGGGCTTCCATATCCCGGTACTGGGCGTCGTTGACCATGCCCATTTCGTACATCACCGAGGGCCGGGCCAGGCTTCCCACGGAGAACACCGCCGTCTTGCAGCGTTCGGCCATTTCCAGGACCTGCTTGACCTGGGAGTCTTGTTTGATGGCGTCGGCGATGAAGGGCTCATCCACCATGGCCGGGGCCGGGATGACCCAGGCCGTGCCGTCCACGCTGTCCGCGAAGTTTCGCAGGATGGCCAGGGCGCTGGACTCGTGGGCCACCCGGGAATAGCTGCCGCTGAGCTGGATGACCGACACCCCCCGGCGCCGGATGGGGGAGAGCAGGGTGGACATGGTCTCCAGGGTGGTGCCCCAGGCCACCCCCAGGATGCTGTCGTCGTCCAGGTATTTGGGCAGGTCCTCCGCCGCCGCCGTGCACACGTCCCGGGTGAGAATCTGCACATTCCCCACGTAGTCGGGAATGATGATGACCCGCCGCAGGGGATAGCGCGCCAGCAGCTGGGTTTCCAGGTCGCTGAAGGAAAGGATGGGCTCCTTGATGCGCACCTCGATGAGACCCAGCTCCTTGCCCTGCTTGAGCAGGCGGCTCACCGTCGACTTGCTGATATTTTCTTTTTCTGCAATTTCCACTTGGCCCATGTCCAATTCGTAATACATCTTGGACACGCGCAAAATCTGGCTGATCTTCTTCTGGTCCATGGCGCAAACCTACCTCTTTTTATATTGGCTCTATTATAGCACGAATGCGAAAATAATTTCAAGTACATTAAGAAAACTTTCACGAAAATGGAAATGTTTCATTATATTATTGACAAATTTCAAGACGGGGTATAAAATAAACATAGAGTCTGAGAAAAGATTCAACGAAAAAATCAAAGGAGTGAGGATAGTGAGTATTGTAACACTTGTTGGTTCCGGACAAATGGCTTCGGCCCTGACCTTTCCGCTTTTCGAAAATGGTCACGAAGTCCGTTTGGTGGGTTCTCCGCTGGATGATGCGGTGATTGACCGCCTTCGGGAAGACAATTATCACATCAACCTGACCCGGACGCTGCACGACGGCATCCATTATTACAAGGTGGGGGATGTGAAGGAAGCCATGGCGGGCTGCGACCTGCTGGTGTGCGGTGTGTCCAGTTTTGGTGTGGACTGGTTCAAAGATGAAATTATTCCCATCATTCCCGAAGGCATTCCCATGATTTCTGTCACCAAGGGGATGCTCGATTACCCCGACGGGACCCTTCAGGTTTATCCGGAATATTGGAAGGAACATTTGCCGGCGGGCAAGACCCAGGAATTCTACGCCATCGGCGGTCCCTGCACCGCCCGGGATCTGTCGGATCACGACCACTCCTTTGTGGGCTTCTGCGGCAGGGACCTGAAGACCCTGGAAAAGATCCGGGATCTGTTCCAGACCGATTATTACCACATCAGCCTCACCGACGATGTGGTGGGACTGGAAGCGGCGGTGGCCCTGAAGAACGGCTACGCCCTGGGAACGGCTCTGGCCATCGGCATGAAGAACCTCTGCGGGGATGACGGCATCGCCCATGTCAATTCCAAGTCGGCCCTGTTCCAGCAAAGCGTCAAGGAAATGGACGACCTGATGACCATCGTCGGCGGCAGCCATAAGATGATGATGTACGCGGCGGGAGACCTGGATGTCACCGTGGCCGGCGGCCGCAGCCGCAGTGTGGGGCAGTTCCTTGGTGAAGGGCTGTCCATGGAAGAAATCAATGAACGGCTCAAGGGCCAGACCCTGGAAGCCGTGGTCATCGCCACAAGAACGGCCCGGGCCGTCAAGGCTTTGGCGGCGGCAGGCAAGGTGGACGCCGCGGATTTCCCGCTGCTCCTCCACGTGGACAAGCTTTTAAATGAGGGAGAGAAAGTGAACATTCCCTGGAAGGATTTCCAGACGATCACCCACGACGCGCTCCAATAAGGGGCTAAAACATTTTATTTTTAGGGAGGAATATTATGGAATATTTACTTGGTGTGGATTTAGGAACTGGCAGCGTGAAGACCGTCCTCTTTGACCGGGATGGCAGGGAAATCGCCCAAAAGGCACAGGAATACCCGGTGTATTCACCCAACAACGGCTGGTCCGAACAGGATCCGGAAGACTGGTACACCGCTTCCATCGCCACCATGCGCTTCGTCATCGAACAGTCGGGTGTGGCGGCAGAGGATGTGAAGGGCATCGGCATGAGCGGCCAGATGATGGGCGCCGTCATGCTGGACGCGGCGGGCAAGCCCCTGCGCCGGGCCATTTTGTGGAACGACGCCCGGACCACCGAATCCTGTGAATCGGTGCGGCGCATCATCGGCGACGAAAAGATGATGGAAATCAACTGCAACCCGGTCCGTCCGGGCCTCACCGCGGCCAAGATCCAGTGGGTCAAGGAAAATGAACCGGAAATCTACGCGAAGACCGCCCACATCCTGCTGCCAAAGGATTACCTGCGCTACCGCCTGACCGGGGAATACGCCACAGAAGTGTCCGACGCCTCGGCCATGCAGCTGCTGGATGTGCGCAAACGGGCCTGGTCGCCCTTCCTGCTGGATGCCATGGAAATCAAGGAATCCATGCTGGGCAAGATGTACGAATCACCGGAGGTTACCGGGACCCTGACCAGGGAAGTGGCGGATCTGCTGGGACTCACAGAAAAATGCGTGGTGGTCGGCGGTGCCGGCGACAACGCGGCTGGGGCCGTGGGCACCGGCGTGGTCGCGCCCGGACGGGCCATGACCACCATCGGCACCTCGGGCACGGTTTTCGCCTACGCGGACAAGCCCATGATGGATGAAAAGGCCCGGGTTTACACCTTCTGTATGGCAGTGCCGGGTGCCTGGCACTTCATGGGATCCGTCAACTCGGCGGGGAATTCCCTCAAATGGTACCGGAACCTGTTCTACACCGAAGACACGGAATACGAACAGATCAACAAGGATGCCATGAGCTCCGCACCGGGGGCCAACAATCTGATCTACATGCCTTACCTCACCGGGGAACAATCACCTCACTTCGATCTCCAGTGCCGGGCCGGCTTCGTGGGACTCTCCAACACCCACACCAAGGCGGACATCACCCGCGCGGTCATGGAAGGCATCACCTACGCCCTGCGGGATGTGCTCACCGCCATCCGGGAATCGGGCATTGAACCGGAAGTCATGCGCATGTGCGGCGGCGGCTCCAAGAGCCCCTTCTGGCGCCAGCTCATGGCAGATATTTACAACATGCAGGTCGTGCTGCCGGATATGAACTCCGAAAACGCGGCGGCTCTGGGCGCAGCCATCCTGGCGGCGGTGGGCACCGGCATGTACCCCACGGTGGCGGATGCCTGCGACCACATCATCAAGATGCGCGCCGGCAGCTACAACCCCGATCCGGCAGTGCGTACCCAGTACGACAAGACCTACGCGGCCTTCGACAAGCTTTATCCCCAGCTCAAGGACAATTTTGCGGAAATATTAAATTTGTAGTTCACAGGTTTGTAAATCATTATGGATCTGTAATGAATAGGCGGGGGCGGCTGGCCCGCTCCCGTCAATCTAAAACATAAGGAGCTTTTAAAATGAAATTTTTTCTGGATACTGCCAATGTGGATGCAATCAGAAGAGCCAACGACATGGGCGTCATCTGCGGCGTGACCACCAACCCGTCACTCATCGCCAAGGAAGGCCGGAATTTTGACGAAGTTATCGCGGAAATCACCTCCATCGTGGACGGCCCCATCAGCGGGGAAGTCAAAGCGACCACCACGGACGCGGAAGGCATGATCGCAGAGGGCCGGGAAATCGCCAAGATCCATAAGAACATGGTCGTTAAGATCCCCATGACGGAAGAAGGACTAAAAGCTTGTAAAGCCTTGTCTGCTGAAGGGATTCCTGTCAACATGACCCTCATCTTTTCAGCAGGACAGGCCATTTTGGCCTCCATGGCCGGTGCGGCCTACGTGTCGCCCTTCCTGGGACGGCTGGATGATATTGCCACCCCGGGCATCGAGCTCGTGGACAAGATTGCCCAGATCTTTGCCGTCCAGGGCATCGAAACGGAAATCATCGCCGCCAGCGTGCGCAACGCCATCCACGTGCTGGACTGCGCAGCCGCCGGTGCCGATATCTGCACCGTGCCCATCAAGGTCATCGAACAGCTGATCCACCATCCCCTGACAGATCAGGGTATCAAGAAATTCCAGGATGATTACATCGCCGTCTTCGGCAAATAATAAAGGAGCTTTTTATGGAAAATTTAGAGAAAATCGCCAATGGTATTCGTAAGGACATTGTGACCAGCATCGGCAAGGCCGCTTCCGGCCATCCCGGTGGATCCCTGTCCGCTGTGGAAATATTAACCCTCCTGTACTTTGAAAAGATGAACGTGGACCCCGCCGATCCCAAGATGGCGGACCGCGACCGCTTCGTCCTCTCCAAGGGACACGCCGCCCCGGTGCTCTATGCCACCCTGGCCGCCAAGGGCTTCTTCCCCCGGGAAGAACTGGGTCACCTGCGCCAGCTCGGCGCCATGCTCCAGGGTCATCCGGATATGAAGCATATCCCCGGCGTGGACATGTCCACCGGCTCCCTGGGACAGGGCATCTCCGCCGCTGTGGGCATGGCCCTGGGCGGCAAGATCGACAAAGCCCCCTGGCACGTCTACACGGTCCTGGGTGACGGCGAAATTGAAGAAGGCATCGTCTGGGAAGCCGCCATGGCAGCCGCCCATTACGGCCTGTCCAACCTCACCGCCTTCGTGGACAACAACAACCTGCAGATCGACGGACCCATCACCGAGGTCATGAGTCCCTATCCCATCGATGAAAAATTCGCCGCCTTCGGCTGGAATGTCATCGACGTGGAAGACGGCAACGACTTCGACCAGCTCCGGGAAGCCCTGGGCCTGGCGGAAGCCTGCACGGACAAGCCCAGCGTCCTGGTCTGCAAGACCGTCAAGGGCAAGGGCGTTTCCTACATGGAAAACCAGGTCGGCTGGCATGGCAAGGGACCCAACGCCGAACAGGTCGAACAGGCCCTGAAGGAACTGGACGCGTAGGATTCAGGATCTGGATGAGAAAGAATAACAGGAGAATATAAATATGAGCAAAATCGCAACGAGACAAGCTTACGGTGAATACCTGGCGGAGCTGGGAGCCAAGAATAAGGACATCGTCGTCCTGGACGCCGACCTTTCCGGCGCCACCAAGACCTCGGAATTCAAGAAAGTCTTCCCCGAACGCCATTTCAACGCCGGCATCGCGGAATGTGACATGATGGGCATGGCCGCCGGCCTGTCCACCACGGGCAAGATTCCCTTCGCCAGCACCTTCGCCATCTTTGGCGCCGGCCGGGCCTATGAAATTGTGCGCAACAGCATCTGCTACCCCAAGCTCAACGTGAAGATCGGCTGCAGCCACGCCGGCCTCTCCGTGGGTGAAGACGGCGCCTCCCATCAGGCCATCGAAGACATCGCCCTGATGCGTGTCCTGCCCAACATGACCGTGCTGGTGCCCGCCGACGGCATCGAAACCAAGCGCATGATGGACGCTGCCCTGGCCATGGACGGACCGGTTTACATCCGCACCTGCCGTCTGGCCACGGAAAACATCATGCCCGAGGATTACCAGTTTGAAGTGGGCAAAGCCGCCGTCATGCACCAAGGGGACGATGTGACCATCATGGCCATGGGCCTCATGGTGGAACGGGCTTTGGGCGCAGCCAAGGCGCTGGAAGACGACGGCATCCACGCCCGGGTCCTGAACATGGGCAGCGTCAAGCCCATCGACCGGGATGCCATTGAAAAGGCAGCAAAAGAAACCGGCGCCATCGTCACCGCGGAAGAACACAGCGTCATCGGCGGTCTGGCCGGTGCCGTGTGCGAAGTGCTGGCGGAAACCACCCCGGCCCCGGTGGAAAAGATCGGTGTCCAGGATCAGTTCGGCCAGTCCGGCAAAGCTTTGGAAGTCCTGGAAGCCTATGGCCTCACCAGTGACGCCATCGCGGAAGCGGCCAAAAAAGCCATCGCCCGCAAGTAGGATATAAAAGAATAAGATAGAGGAGGAAATATAATGAAATACGCCATTGATTGTGACGACGCGGCCTTTGATTTCAAGGATGCCATTTACGAATACTTAAAAGGGGAAGGGCTGGATATCACCGATCTCAAATATTCATCCACCCACGAATGCGATTATCCCGACATCGCCTTCAACCTGGCCGAAAGGGTCAGCGACGGCACCTACGACCGCGGATTTTTAATCTGCGGCACCGGCCTGGGTGTGGCCATGATGGCCAACAAGGTTCCCGGCGTCTTCGCCGGCACCTGCCACGATACCTTTGCCGCTGAACGTCTGGCCAAGAGCAACGACGCCAACGTCCTGACCATGGGCGCCCGCTGCATCGGCGTGGAGCTGGGCAAGATGATCGCCAAGGCCTGGACCCAGAGCGAATTCGCCGGCGGCGGATCCACCCGCAAGGTCGCCCGGATGCGCGAGCTGGAAAAAACGTATATGAAAAAATAATTTCACGAGCAGCCTCCGGGCTGCTTTTTTCGTGTGACAATCGCCGGGTGAGGTGGTATAATGGGGCAACTACACCGAGAGGGGGAACCACCATGGACCATCTGCCGCGCATCGGGATGCGGCTCATCAAGACGGTTTTTGCCGTCTTCGTCATCCTGATCATCTTCAGTCTGGCGGGATTTTCACGCTCGCCCTTTTACATCCTCATCACAGCCATCATCTGCATCCAGCCCGACGCCAAGGGGGGCCGGGACATCGCCGTCAAGCGGGTGGTGTCCACCCTCATCGGAGCCTTCACCGGGGCCCTGGTCATGTTTGTGGCCCCCACCATCCAGACCTGGCCCGGCGGGGCCTACCTCATGGACGCCATCAACGCCCTCATGGTGGGTTTCACCATTTACCTGGCGGTGCTCCTCAAGCGGGAGGAGATGGCCTTCCTGGCCTGTGTGGCCTATTTGAGCGTGGCCGTCATCTCCCGGGGAACCATGGGGCCCTATCAGTTCCTGTTCTACCGGATCTTCGACACCGTGCTGGGGGTGGGGGTGGCCTACGCCGTGGAGTGGCTCCACCTGCCGGGGCCCAAGCGCCGGGACATCCTCTTCGTCGTGGACTTTGACGCCCTCATCGACGATGCCGACGCCCAGACGGCTTCCTTCAATATGAAAGCCATCGACCACTTCATCGCCGAGGGGGCCCGGCTCACTGTCTTCACCCGGGAGCCCGCCGCGTCCCTGCTGGAGCGGGGTGCCGGCCTCAAGCTGGAGCTGCCCGCCGTCATCCTCAGTGGGGCCGCCCTGTACGACATCGCTGACAAGCGCACCCTGTGCACCTGCCCCCTGCCCAGGGACAAGGCGGCGGCGGTCCAGCATTTCCTGGAGGAAGGGGCCTATCCCTTTTTCACCAACGCCATGGTGGACAAGGTGCTGCTGATTTACTGCAACGACCTGGCGGACCCGGTGCAGGAGGCCTATTACCAGACCCTGCGCCGGTCTCCCCATCGCAATTACATCCGGGACAAGGCCGATCCGGACAATGAGGTGCTGTACTTCAGCGTCCTGGACACCCGGGAGCACCTGCTGATTCTCGTGGATGCCCTGTCGGCCCGGGTAAAGGGCCTGAGCTACCACATCGAGGGGGATATCTTCCAGGGGCGCAGCCTGCTCAAGATCATGAGCCGGGACGCCGCCCCCCGCCGCCAGATCGCCAACCTGATGGCGGACCTGCCCATCACCGAGGCCGTGGTCTACGGCACCAACCGGGACAGCTGCGATGTGGTCATCCGGCCCGGGGAATTTACGAAGATGATGAAACACATGCGCAGGCGCTTTGGCGGGAGCTGGCTGCGATGGAAAAAAGCCCAGTGATGTATAAAAATGTTTGTTTATGGTGGAAAATGTGCTAAAATAGAATCAATAAACGAACAAGGATGTGAGCATGATGATTGCGAGTGAACGCTTTGAAAAAATTGTTCAATTGGTCAATGAACAGGGCATCGTGGGGACCCGGGAGCTGGCCCAGCTGCTGGCGGTGACGGAGACCACCATCCGCCGGGACACCGAGGAGCTGGAGCGCCAGGGTAAGCTGATCCGGGTCCACGGCGGGGCCAAGCGGATCGGCCAGCGGCAGATTCTGTCCAGCCGGGATGAAAAATCCATGGCGGACCGGGTGGAGAACGAGGCGGCCAAGGATCTGGTCTGCCAGAAAGCGGCCTCCTTCGTCAACAGCGGGGACTGCATCTTTTTGGACGGGGGCACCAGCATCGCGCCGATGGTCAGGTACCTGGCGGGAAAAAACGTGAAAATCGTCACCCACAGCCTGCTGGTGGCCGGCGCTTTCAAGGACAGGGATTCGGAATTGTTTACCCTTGGAGGCAAGGTCATCCCGGAATACAGCATGACCGTCGGAGCCGTGGCCCTGGACAACCTGGCCCATTTCAACTTTGACTACGCCTTTCTGGGATGCGCCGGGGTGGACCTGGAGCGGCAGATGGTGTACACCGCGGAGATGGAGACCATGGCCATCAAGCAGAAGGCCATGGAGCTGGCGGTAAAGAATTACCTGCTGGTGGACGCCTCCAAGCTCCAGGTCCGGGGATTTTACAGCTTCAGCCCCACCGCTGCCTTCGACGCCCTCATCTGCAACGACGACAGCTCCATCGACCGGGAAATCCTGCCGGACAATGCCATGCTCCTCGAACAGAAATAAGGGAATAATTCGAACACAAAAGGACATTGCGTCCTTTTTTTAGTGCAAAAAAGAAAATAGTCGAACATAAAAGATAAAAATACCTTGACAAACGAACATTAACGGACTATAATACGAGTGAAAAGATAAATAAACGAACAAATTCAAATATCTTTTCGAACAAACACAAATATTCAGGAGGAAGGATTCCGGCAATGGCCGGGTCCAAAACAACAATGAAAAAGTTAGCGAAGAAAGCAAGTGAAATGAGTGTTCGGGAATTGGCGTCCTACATCGATTATTCGGTTTTAAAGCCGGAATTTACAGAACAGGAAATCATCGACCTGACCAAGGACGGCGTGGAGCTGGGCTGTGCCACCATCTGCATCAACCCGGGTTATATGGATCTGTGCGACCCCTACGTCAAGGGTACGGATACCATGCTGTGCCCGGTGACGGATTTCCCCTTCGGCACCAGCTCCACCGAATCTAAGGTCAAGCAGATTGAAATCGTGGCCCGCTACGATGCGGTCAAGGAGGTGGATGTGGTGGCCAATTTCGGTTTGATCCGCAGCGGGAAGTACGGTAAGGTGACCAGCGATATCAAGGCCTGTGTGGACATGGCCCATCAGTACGGCCGGGAAATCAAGGTGATCTTTGAAACCGACGCCCTCAATGAAGACCAGATCCGCAAAACCTGCCGCTGCTGTATGGAAGCGGGAGCGGATTTCGTCAAGACCAGCACCGGCTTTTTGACTGGCCACGAAGCCGAGGGTGCCACACCGGAGGTCATCGCCATCATGATGGACGAGGTGGGGGACCGCTGCAAGGTCAAGGGAAGCGGCTGCATCCGGGACCGCGAACATTTCCTGAAGCTCATCGACATGGGCATCGACCGCATGGGCGTGGGCTACCGTTCGGTGTCTGTGGTACTGGGTCTTGACCGGTAAAAAAAGTCCAGACTGTCTTCAGGCTGCCTTTGCGAAGCGGCAACGCCTCGGTCATTCCAGTACGCTGTGAATTTTCCCACCTCCTGAAAATGATTTGACAACTTCCGGGTTATATCCCTAAAACCGCCGGATTCCTTGAATTTGCGCCCGTATCCTGCTAAGATTAACTTATCCAATCAAGGGCCCTTTCGTTTATTAGGGGGAGGGCAATCCAAAAGATACAGGAGGATGGAACGATGAATCAAAAAAAATACGCCATAACCATTGCCGGCGGCGGCAGCACCTACACGCCGGGGATCTGCCTGATGCTCTTACAGGAACAGGAACGGTTCCCGCTGCGCAGGGTGACCTTTTACGACAATGACGCGGAGCGCCAGGCGCGCATCGCCAAGGCCTGTGAAATACTTTTCCGGGAGAAGGCACCGGAGATCGAGTTCAGCTACACCACGGATCCGGAGACAGCTTTTACGGACATCGACTTCGTCATGGCCCATATCCGCGTCGGGCTGTACGCCATGCGGGAAAAGGATGAAAAGATCCCGCTGAAATACGGCGTGCTGGGCCAGGAGACCTGCGGCCCCGGAGGCCTGGCCTACGGCATGCGCTCCATCGGTCCGGTCATCGAGATCCTGGACTACATGGAAAAATATTCGCCCAAGGCCTGGATGCTCAATTATTCCAACCCGGCGGCCATTGTGGCTGAGGCGACCCGGCGCCTGCGACCCGACTCCCGCATCCTGAACATCTGTGACATGCCCATTTACCTGGAACATCTGATGGCCAGGATGGCCGGCCTTGAATCCCGGAAGGAGCTGATCACCCATTACTTCGGGCTCAACCATTTCGGCTGGTGGACCTCCGTCCAGGACAAAGCGGGCAATGACCTGATGCCGATCATCAAAAAGCACATGGCGGAAAAGGGATATTCGGGAATTCCCGGGATGGGGAGCCAGCTCAGCGAACCCAGCTGGAAGCATACCTTTGAAAAGGCGAAGGACATCTACGCCCTGGATCCGGATACCATTCCCAGCACCTACCTCAAGTACTATTTCTTCCCGGATGAGGTCGTAGCGGAAACCAATCCGGAACACACCCGGGCCAACGAGGTCATGGAATTCAGGGAAAAGAACGTGTTTGCGGCCTGTCAGGACATCGTCGATAAAGGGACGGCGGAGGACTGCGCCTTTGAGGTGGACGGCCATGCCCTGTTCATCGTCGATCTGGCCTGCGCCCTGGCAGAAAATACCCGGGAGCGCTTCCTGCTCATCGTGCCCAACGAAGGGGCTTTGGAAAACTTTGACCGGACGGGCATGGTGGAAATCCCCTGCATCGTCGGCAAGGACGGTTATGAAAAAATCTGCCAGGGGACCATTCCCCAGTTCCAGAAGGGACTCATGGAGCAGCAGGTTTCGGTGGAAAAACTCACGGTGGACGCCTGGATCGAGGGCAGTTATCAGAAGCTCTGGCAGGCCATCACCCTGTCCCGTACGGTGCCCAGCGCCGCGGTGGCGAAAAAGATCCTCGACGATCTGATTGAAGCCAATAAGGACTACTGGCCGGCATTGTCCTGAAGCGGCAGGCAGAGCGTAAAACAGTGTGTAGGGAGGCAGATCCTGAGGGATGGCTGCCTCCTGTTTTTTTGGTTTTGACGGTCTGGGCCCATTGCGTTTAGGCTTTGACGAATGGCAGATATTGGCATATAATGGGGAAGAGAAAATCAGATTGCCATAAAATAAAAAAAGAGGGAAGGGCCATGAAGCTAAACGAGCGTTACAACCATTATCACGGGCAGCTTACGGAAAATGATGAGGCCATCTGGGGCTATATCAAGGGCCATCGGGAAGCCTGCGCCCAAATGGCCATCAACGAACTGGCCGACGCCTGCCACCTGTCCCGGACCACGGTGCTGCGGTTCGCCAAGAAATTGGGATTTACGGGGTATTCGGAGCTCAAGGTGACCCTCCGTCAGGAGCTGGAAAAAAAGGCCCCCTCCTCGTCCAGCATCAGCCAGGTCATCGGCCTTTACAACGACGCCATCACCCAGATCCGCCACCGGGATTGTTCGGACATCTTCCGCCTTGTGGATGGGGCGGAGCGCATCTTCGTGTACAGCACGGGGATGGTCCAGAGCTCCATCGCCCGGGAGATGAAGCGGCTTTTCATGGGCGCAGGGTTCCTCTTTTACGAGATCCGGGGCCAATCGGAGACCAATCAGATCCTGCGCACCATCGGGCCCGGGGACATGGTCTTCATGATCTCCTATTCCGGGGAGGCCAGGCAGACCCTGTCCTTCGCCAAGTCCTTCAAGATCCGGGGCGTCCCCATCGTCTCCATGACCACCCTTCGGGATAACCCCCTGGCCCAGCTCAGCGACATCAGCCTGTACATCGCCACCGAGCCGGTGGCCTTCAAGGGGATGGCGGCCTACGATTCCCTGACGGCTTTCTTTATCCTGGTGGAGATGCTGTTCCTGAAATACTGCGAATACAAGGAGGGCGACGATGAATCTTGATTCCCAGGTTTACGACCATTACGATGAGCTGACCGAGACGGACCGCTACATCTGGCAATACATAAAAGGGGATGCAAAGACGGCGGAAAGGCAGTCCATCACCGAGCTGGCGGCGTCCTGCCACGTGTCGCCCACAGCCATCACCCGCTTTTCCCGGAAGATCGGCCTGTCCGGCTTCGGCGAGCTGAAAATGGCCCTGAAATGGCAGCAGAGCCAGCAGCAGGAAAACCGGGCGGCCATCATGGAACGATGCATGCAGGACTATGTGCTGACCATGGATTACCTGAAGCGGCGGGACTGTCAGGATTATTTCCGCTTCCTGGACCGGAGCAAGAGGCTCTTCGCCTACGGCACCGGGGAGGTCCAGCGTCACGCGGCCAAGGAGATCCGCCGGCTGTTTTTAAACGCCCTGTGCCAGGTTTATGTCATTGAAGGGACGGCGGAGCTGGATGCCATCATCCCGCGGCTGGGCCCGGATGACGGCTTTTTCTTTTTCTCCCTTTCAGGCAACAATGCCGGGGCCAACAAAAGGGCCAGAAAGATAAAGGAACAGGGCGCGTCCCTGGTCGCCGTGACCTCCTACGAGGAAAATGAGCTGGCCGGCATCAGCGATGTCCATTTTTATTACTACAACCATCTGATCATGAAGGGGGAAAGCCCCGATACCGACGCCCATCTCAGCGCGCCGTTTTTCATGATCGGGGAGGTGTTGTTCATCCGGTATTTGGAGCATCAGAGTGATGAGAGACAGAAGTAAAAAAAGCTGAAACGGCAAAGGGCCATTCGTTCGTCGAGAGCGTTCCTTTTTTCATTTCCATCGAAACAGGATATAATGGTGGAAAAAGAAAATTGGAGACTGCCTGTATGACTACCTTGCTGGAAAACTACACAAAACAATTGCATCTGGAAGAGAAAAGTAAGAACAGCATTGACCAATATTCCCGGGAGGCCCGGCGCTTCCTTTGCTGGCTGGAGGCACAAAACAGGTCCATGAATCGGGAAAACGTTCTGGACTACGTTCACGGACTGCCTGTAACCCTGAGTCCCCGGAGCAAAAACCACATCATCCTCCTCCTCAATCATTTTTTAAAGTACATTGGGAAGCCGGAATGGAAGGTGAAGACTCTGAGGATTCAGGAGGATCTGTACGCCGAAGAGGATAAGGAATTCACCCGGGAAGAATATGAACGTCTGGTCCGCACCGCTTACCATCAGGGCAATGACCGCATGGCTGTCGTTATCCAGACCATCACCGCCACGGGAATCCGGGTCAGTGAGCTCAAGGCCATCACCGTAGCCGTATTAAAAACGGGGTGCGCCCGAATCAACAACAAGGGGACATTGAGGAAGATATTTATCGGAAAAGACCTGATTACCCTGTTAAAGGCCTATTGCAGGACCAATCATATCTTACACGGGCCGATATTTATTACCCGGACGGGGCGGCCGATGGACCGGAGCAATATCTGGCGTTCCCTTAAAGCATTGTGTGTCAAGGCCGGCATCGATCCGCGTAAGGGCTTTCCCCACAATCTGCGCCACCTTTTTGCCAGGCGTTTTTATGGAAAGAGCCGGGACATCGCCCGCCTGGCCAATATCCTCGGCCATAAATGCATTGAAACCACACGTATTTATATCAAAACCACCGGCAGGGAAGAACGCCAAATCTTAAACAGTCTGGATTTTGTCCTGAAGCCGGGGCATTTTTTGTGCCGTCAATGATGCAAAAAAAATAATCCCTTCGGATTGCGTCGTTTATTTTTGAATTTTTAAAATGAATAGATAGAATGAAAAAAGATGGATGTGAAATTTTAACAACATAATAGTAATTATGTTGTCCATCTCTTTTGATACTTTATATTTTAATACTAAATTATTTATATTTTCTTTTTATTTTAGCTTTTTTATCATCTGTTGTCAAATTTTTCATATTGCATAAGTCCATTTTTTCATAAACCAGATTGATCCTCGTTTGCATTTTAAGACTTCTGCTGCCACGAAAAACAACGCTCCGCGTCAGTAAGCTATTTGAACTTTTATCGGGAGCGTTTTTCAGATTTTGATATTTATTTTTCCAATTTACTCATTTTGTCTCATTGGATGATCCGTTTTTAAATTTCACAATATCCTTGAGAATTTCCATCAGAAATTTTTGTTCCGCTTCTGTCTGGTCTGAAATCAAGAGATAGCACTGGTACGGAATGCTTGTTTCTCTCTCGTTTGAGGTAACCATGTTCTCAAAAAGCTCATCCAATCCATAATCAAGCGCATTGCATATCTCGCTTAATTTTCGCACGGTGATGTTTTTCTCCCCGCGTTCTACTTGTCCAATGTAGGTTGGATGGACGTTGGCCCGGTTCGCAACCTGCTCCTGCGTTAACCCCAATGCTTTGCGGCGTTGGCAGAGACGATGGGCGATGATGTCCACAATCGTTGTATCCACGTGCTGGTACCTCCTACTTTCTTCATAATTACTATTATGTCGTCGCTGAATCAAAACCGAAATTAGGGAAGATTTACGGGTTCCTGAGCAGCATAAGGAAATGAAGAAGAGGAAATGAAATGACCGTCCAATTATTTTCACACAACCAGAAAGCTTACGAAGCAGCCCTGGCCGTGATGGAGGGATGCGGCAAAGCCGCCGTTATCCACCCCACCGGCACGGGTAAATCTTTTATTGGCTTCAAACTGGCATCGGACCATCCAGAGGCTCATGTCATCTGGCTCGGCCCCAGCGAGGCCATCTTCAAAACCCAAATCGAAAACCTTCAGGCCTCCGGCGGGGAAGACCCGCAAAACGTGGCCTTTTTAACATACGCCCGGTTGATGGGCCTTACACAAGGGGAACTTGACGAACTCAAACCCCACTTCATCATCCTCGACGAATTCCACCGCTGCGGCGCCGAACAATGGGGCAAGGGTGTGGACGCCCTCTTAAAAACCTACCCCGACGTGCCCATCCTCGGCCTCTCCGCCACCAACATCCGCTACCTGGACAACCAGCGGGACATGGCCGACGAACTCTTCGACAATCACATCGCGTCGGAAATGACCCTGGGAGAAGCCATCTCCCGGGGCATCCTGGCCGCACCTAAATACATCACCACTATTTATAAATACAAGAAGGAACTGAGCAAATATGAAAAGCGCATCCGCAGGGCCAAAAGCCCGGCCACCCGGGACGCTGCCGAAGAACTGCTGGAAAAGCTGCGCCGGGCCCTGGAAAAGGCCGATGGCCTGGATGACATCTTTGCACGGCATATGCCCGATCCTACAGGCAAATACCTGGTCTTCTGCGCCAACGCCGAGCACATGGCGGCGATGAAGGACCAGGCGGCCAAGTGGTTCCACAAGGTGGACCCCGAACCCCATCTGTACACCGCCTACTCCGAAGACCCCTTGACGGACAAGGCCTTTGCCGCCTTCAAGGCCGACCACAGCAGCCACCTGAAGCTGCTCTACTGCATCGACATGTTCAACGAAGGCATCCACGTGGACGACGTGGCCGGGGTCATCCTGTTCCGGCCCACCGTATCCCCGATCATCTACAAACAGCAGATCGGCCGGGCCCTGTCCGCCGGAAAAGGCAGAGAACCCATTATCTTCGACATCATCAACAACTTCGACAACCTGTACAGCATCCAGACCATCCAGAACGAAATGCGGGATGCCCTGTGCCTGTATAGGGAACGGGGAGAAAAGGACCAGATCGTGGAAGAAAGCTTCACCTTGATCGATGAGGTCCAGGATTGCCGCAGGCTCTTCTCCGAGCTCAATGAAACATTGGGAGCCAGCTGGAACCAGATGTACCGTCACGCCGAACTTTACTACGAAGAACACGGCAATCTGGAAGTGCCCGTTCGCTACACCACCCCCGAAGGCTATGCCCTGGGAGGCTGGATCGCCACCCAGCGCAAGGTCCGGGCCGGCACCCGGTACGGCAACTTAAGCGAAAACCGCATTAAGAAGCTGGATGCCATCGGCATGGTGTGGGAGCCCCACACCGAACGGCAGTGGGTCAAAAACTTTGAGGCAGCCAAAGCCTACTATCAGGAACACGGCAGCCTGGACATCCCGGTGGGCTACACCACCGAAAGCGGCATCGCCCTGGGGGGCTGGATCGAAAATCAAAGGCAGATCAAGCGCCGGGGCCAGCGCTCCGCCACTTTGACGCCAGAGCGAATAGAGCAGCTTAATGCCATCGGCATGATCTGGGATAAATTTTCACTGAACTGGGAGCAGCAGTACCTGGCCTGCGTCCAGTATGTCGACACCCACGGGGACTGTGACATCCCCAAGGATTACATCACCGCGGATGGCCTCAAGACCGGGGCCTGGGTGAGACGCATCCGGGCCATACGCAGCGGGCAGATGCCCCAGTGTGCGGACCTGACTCCGGACCAGATCGACCGGCTGGACGCCATCCACTTCATCTGGGAGGACGCCTACACAAGACGCTGGCAGTACGGCTACGAACAGGCCAGGGCCTACTATGAAGCCAACGGCCACCTGAACCCGCCGGTGAGCTACACCAGCCCCCAGGGCTTCAACCTGTACAAATGGCTGGTGCGCCAGCGCAAAATCGAGCAGCCCGAAGAACGACGGGCCGCCCTGGAAGCCATCGGTTATGACTTCAACCCGCCGGATTCCTTTGAAACCCACCTGGCCCTGTGCCAGGAATATTTTAAAGAACACGGCGACCTGAACCCGCCGGCGGACTACAAGGCCGACAGCGTCTGGCTGGCCCGGTGGCTCAATGAACAACGCCGCATCTACAGGGGCAAGGTCAGGAACAAGCATTTGACCGATGAGCAGGTAAAAAAACTGGAAGCCGCCGGCATGGACTGGCACACAGCCAGTGAGCGGGCCTGGGAGAACCAGTACCAGGCCGTGGAGCATTACGTGAGAACCACCGGCCAGGCCGATATCCCCAAGGACATCCCCACGCGGGAAGGCAGGCGTATGCGCCTGTGGCTGGACCGGCAGAAGAAAGCCGCCAGCCAGGGCAAGCTCAGCCCGGTGCAGCAGGAACGGCTGGGGGCCATCATCCCCTCATGCCGCAGGATGCCGTAATGGCCATCGTAGCCATCCAGACTACCACCCGGAAGGAGAGCAACCTGATCCGCTATATGGACCAGCTCGCCGAGCCGGGGCTCATCACCGAGGTGTTCCTGCCCAAGCGCGAGGTCTTAAAGCGCTACAAAGGCGCCTGGAACAAGCAGGAAGAAATCCTGTTTCCCGGGTATCTGTTTGTAGAAACAACAGACGTCACCGCCTTCTTCTACGCCCTGAAGGCCATCCCCATGTTTGCCAGACTGCTGGGAGATCAGGAAGTGGACTACAACACTCTGACCCCGGAAGAAGAGACCTTCATCCGCAGAATCGGCGGAAACCGCGGTGACCACACCTTCGGCGTGAGCCAGGTGATGATGGAATCCGACGTGCCCTACAAGAAGGGCGACCACGTGACCATCGTGTCCGGGGACCTCAAGGACTTTGAGGGCGAGATTATTGGATTCAACTTCCACAAACGGAAGGCCATGATCCGGTCGGAGATGCTGGGGAACAGCGTGATCCATGTGGGGATTGAGATAGTAAAAAAAGCAGACGAAGAAAAGCAATAAGAAGTGAAGGATTTAGAGACAAGTAGCCACTGGAACACCGTATGCTATGGGGCAGCGGAGGGAAGGTGGGGAACAGATGTGAGCCAGAACACAGGCAGTGGTTTTTTACGAAAGCGGGTCTGTGAATGGCGAAGCACGCTCTAAATCAGAAACAGTAAAAGTTAATTTATAAATACATGATGGAAA
>Ga0183098_10262_pt1 | contig 148504 bp, 106 predicted proteins | sample BioMet9_FD_128884 | JGI IMG/M metagenome (GOLD analysis project Ga0183098, IMG submission 128884) | Microbial communities from bioreactor (seeded with sewage sludge) at Lawrence Berkeley National Lab, California, USA - Biofuel... | ecosystem: Engineered > Bioreactor > Anaerobic > Unclassified ...
AATGTTTCTAAATTGCTAACATTTTTAGATATATATTATTGATAATAATATAATTATACACATTTAAAGATCCTGGATTATTTAATAAAAACAAAGACTTTTTTAGCACCAAATTTGACGAAGAACCTGTAGACTGTTATAGTAAAAACGGCGATGCTGTTACAGTTCTGATGTGGCACAGTTAATCTTTTTTCTTAGGCTGTTTCCTTTCCGCTCAAATCTTGTAGCTGTATGAATGACCCTATCTAGTATGGCATCAGCAGCCGAGAGATTGTTATCTAAAGATTCATACCAGTTAGCAACAGGAAGCGGACTTGCAAAGATTGTCGCTTTCTTAGAGTGACGATCCTCGATAATCTCCATCAGATCCAGTACTTGTTCGAGAGTAAGCTTTCTAATGCCAAAATCAATAAGTCAAATTGAGATATCTTTTCAAAGAAACTCCAATGAATGGAAGGTTTTATTACGTAAAGGAGCATATATACGGGTAGAGCTCTTGTGTACTGCACCTCCAAAGAAACGTATCGCAGCATCTACAGCACCAAGAAACTATTCAATTGACTGAGAAGGTACACAAGTCATGAACGTATAACCGGAACAGGATAATACAGCTGCAAAGGTTTCAACTTGAATCAATTCACCTGTTTCCATATCGATAGAGCTCAGTTTATCACCGGCAAAGTCGATATACATTTTTGCCCCGGGTTGATGAAACATTTTTAGTACTGTAGATGGTTTTATTGCTACTATGGTTTGTTTTAAGTGATAACGGAACTGTATCAGGCTATAGCCATCGGGCACGTCTTGTATATATTCTTCCCATAATAGACTAACCGTCATGTGTTTATATTGAAGATCCTGCTCAAAATGTTGAAGCCGTGTCTTAAAGTCTTCATATACTTGAAGAATTTGATTCATTCTTTCAAGGTAATAAATTCATCAAAACTGTAACAGCATGCTCCGATTTTTCCATTTGCAGCAAGAATTCATTTTTGTATTGAATTGTCATATGCTTTAATCCTTATTGCATATGTCTAATATTCTGTTCCATATATCTTGATCTTCATGAAGTAAACTCATTAAATAGTCTGTTAACAGAAAACCTAATCGCCCTTCGTTATATAATTCTGATTTTTCAGAAATGGGAACTTCATTTATCTCCCATTCAATAGTAAGAAGATTTATTCCGCTTTTTGATATTTCACTTATTAATGCTGGATTTATTTTTACTAATAAATCACCATATTCCTTTTGTTCATAGGGTATTAATCCTGAAATATCATCACCTCCATAATAAGCATTCTCTCTTTTTTCTTCTTCAGACATGGCTAAAAATTTATTTTTAAGTATAGATACTGGGTCAAATAATGACTTGGGGTTTTCTTTATTTTGATTTATTTCGTTTCTGAGTTCATTTATTGCTTGTTTAACTTCTTTGGCGGCTGCAGCATTGATTTTTCGTAATTGTTGATAATTATTTTCCATCTCTAGAAGTTTTTTTTGATAATCCTGTTTATCTGGTGGTGGAGGAGTTTCTTTAATAGTCTTGTCTATGAGTGTTTTCATATATTCTTCTTGAGTGACAGCAATATAAAGTGGAATATCTTTTTTAGTAGCGACCGTCACTCCACCTCCTTTACCTATATTATAAACAGGACAGCCGTAAAAATCAGATGTTTTTTGCGGACAGCAATAAATACCTGAAAGGACAGGTTTTCCAACTATTGAATGAAGTTCATTAATCTGGATGTCTAATTTTGAATACCCTTCTGAAGGGAATCTGCAACCATCTTCGAACATGTAGGGGGAAAAATATATTTCGAGTCGATTGTCTTGTCCATAGCAAAATACTTGTATCCCCTGTGGCGGAAGAAGGTACTCCCAAGAAGCAATGATAGAGCATATTTTATCAAAAACAGGTTTATAAATGCCACTTGTCTTCACTTTAATATCTCCTTTTGTGAAAGGCAAGAAAGTGCGAACTTGCTTCGTTGTGTAGTCTTTTATTGTTATGGCTTTTTCAGAAAATTGAGACCTTTGCTGAGCAGTTATTGTAACTGATAATGAAATAAGTAATGTTGCAATAATTACTGACTTTAATTTAGAATACATAGTTTTTATATCAAAAAGTATTTGCTTCATATGTTGTTTACAAATTTGATTTGCTAAAGAATACATATGAGAATCAATTATAAAATTTAGATATCTATTATTTAGAAACTAATACATATAGTTGGTAACTAGAGGTATTTTAGTCTTTCTTGATTTGTTTTCTAGAATTCTCCAATCAGGCTAATAGCTTCTCTTAAACGATTTCGAATTGAAAATTAATTGTCGATTTTTATGATGTGAGCATTATGCAATCGCAATGTACCGTTGTAAGTAGCCTTCTCAAACCCGTTTTTGGAATCAGAAGAAAAAGAACCGACTATCGGTGTTTCGTAGTTGCCTACGGGGTTGAGTAGAAAATTGATTAATTTCATCACATTGATATGAGGCATGTCTTTGAAATACATTTGTTCGAATTGTCTTTCAAATATTTTTTTTCTTTGTAGGTCGCCTGTGTCTTTAGCTACAAGTAATGCAGTAGACATTTCGGCATTACCCAAATCCGATCCGTAGAATGCTCCGCAACCCACATTTACATAAAGAGCGGAAGGATGAGAAGTGGAAGATATTTGGACTAGTTTAAGCCCTTCTTTTATTTCGGCTGCTGTTGATGGATATGCCTGCTCTAATTCCTTTAGAGAAGTTTCATCCATTAAAGTTGTATCATCTCCTCGTTGTTTTCGGTTGTCGTATTCTATCACAACATTTCTCTGATCATCAGTGTTCCCGGATATATTAATGGTAATTCGAAATTCGAGTTGTCCAAGTCCCGCCTTATATTTTTGAAGATAATCGGGAATAGAAAAATAGACCTTGAGAACCGGATCAATTTCCCCGTGAGCCTTTAGCTCTGTTAATTTTCCATCTTCCCACCATTTAATGTGTTCGTCAATCCACATCCGGTTCTCTTTCTCTTCATATGTTTCTTGTTGTATATCTATCAAACTTCCGCTTGAATATCCCGAAAAAGCATCGTATTGGTTTTCGATATAGCCGATAAACTCTTTAGGCTGTGCTTTGAAAAATTTCAGATCATTAAGGTTAAATATCAATGATACAGGTGATTTTATCCTGTAAGTCTCTTCCGATTTTGTGCCATTTTTTAAATCTACAAAATGGGTGAAAGCTAATTCCAGTGTTCCTTTTATACAATAATCGTATCCGGATGCACCATGAATGGGCTCATATTTCTGCTGTGCTTTTGAAAAGTAAAAAACAGCAAGAAGAAAAAAACTGGATAGAATTAATCTTTTCATCAATGCGTATTTTTAGGAATCCAATATTTGTATGCTTCTGAGAGAAGATCAGTATAGCCTGAAACAATATCAATACCGGCAAATTCTATGGGAATTGTTTTTACTCCGTTTTGTGTCTTTGATAGTTCGTTCGCAATCTCAATTAGCCGCCGATTATTTGGAAGGGCCATTTTTAATGCTGTTTGGTATTGCAGAATATAATCAAGAAGAACAGGTGACATTTTTTCACAATGTTGTAATTTAAGACAGTAAATTTGTTTTTCAAGAGCGCGTGCACGCTGCAATTCCGCATTGGTGGCACATCCGCCGAGAAGTACAGGGTCTTTCTCAAGCGGTTCAAGTTTCTGTTGTAATGATTTGCTTTGTACAGAATCCTGGTATAAGTAATTATTCCCTGCTTCTACCGTTTTTTCCCATATTACAGAAAGTCGTTTGATAATAGCTTTTTGTTCCACCTCCAAGTCATATAAATGTTTGTTTTTCTCCGCTTTTTTTGCAGTTGCTTCTGGATTTTGTTGTGCTTTTTGCATTTGTTTGTGAGCGAAATCTTTAGCCCATTGTTCCTGTTCAGCTTCGCTCATATTGGCTACTTTTTGAAACTCCTTTATTGATGTGCCATAGCAATTTTCCACCGATTTATTTACTACAGCCAAACCTTCTTTCTCTGATATATTTTCATTCATAAGTTTTTGTATATCGGATGTGCTCAAACCCAAATTGGCAGCATTATTTGATAACATCTTATCTTTATTTTTCTCCCAATTGACAGTCGCCTGAATACCCAACTTATCTTCTTCATCATTTATGCCGTTCTTAACCTTATCAATTTGTGCCATGAAACAATTAATTATTGATGTATCGGCATTGCAAACATTTTTTGGTATTGATGGAAGTTGCGACAGAAAAGATTCTGCTAAGGTCTGTGCAGTCACAGTTCCTTCTAGCAAAAAAACAGAGACCCAAACAGCACAAGTATTTACTATATTCATTTTTGTACTTTTAAAGCTTAATGAATTCAACCCGACGATTTTTGGCTTTATTTTCGCTTGTAGTGTTCGAAGCAATTGGCTCGTTTTCGCCTTTGCCATCGGTCTGGATACGGCTACCATCAATGCCAAATTGAGAAACGAGTGAATTTTTTACCGATGCGGCACGGCGCTTTGATAAATCAAGGTTCGCGGTATCGTTGCCGTCGTTGTCAGTATGTCCCACAATTCTAATATTCACTGTTGGATTTTCTTTCAGTACTTTCGCAATATCACTTATAGTGCCATAAGATTCAGGTTTGACAATATCTTTATTTACATCGAAATAAATGCCGTAGCTGATTAGTTTTCCTTCGGTGATGAGCTTGCTTCGGGTGTCGGGAGCGGCAGTGGTAATTTTTAGGTTTGTTATGTAAGGTGTTCCAGCGGCACTCCATCCGCTAAAACGAAGCCGGTTAAATTTTGTTTCAGCATGAATATTTGTCGGCATATCCAACACTTTGGCTCCCTGATGATAAATACGAAGTCTACGGTTTTGTACCCATATAATTACATGGTTAACCTGTTTCATGACTACTGGATTTGTCGAGGATTGGCCCTCAAGCCAGCCACCTACATCAAGACTGTTGTCATAGCCCTTTGTTAACCAATCTCCAGCTTCAAATGCGATATTCACTCCTTTTTTGCCGGGATAAATATCGGTGGTTAATTCCACATTCTCGGGATCTTCATAAAAGTTCAGTGAATAACCAAAATGAGAATCGTCTTCCACATCGGGAATGACATCAAATTCCATGATAAAGTTTTGTGGAAAAGCGATTTGTTTTGTATAGCAATAAATGGCATCCACTTTATTCATGTGGAACCAGTGTCCAGGGGCAAGATTCACTGTTTTTACTTCGCCACCCCCATTAGTTGTCCATAATGCCGGAAAATCACCGATGGCATCCTGAGCAAAATCTTCGAAATAAAGAATTTTGTCTCCCGGTATAAAATCATATTTTGTATAGCTTTTTAACGAGAGGGGTTGCGTAGAATCTTCTTTGTCCATATTTTTACTATTATTTTCTGTAGATTCATTTTTAACCACCTTCTTTTTCTTTTTCAAAAGGCTACCAATTCCATTTTCTATTTTATCAAACCCTTTATCGATTCCTTCATCTACCTTTGATTCTTTTCTGTTTTCCATTTCATCTTTTACTTTTTCCTTTACATCTACTGTTTGTGCTACGGCCGAAACTGTAATTAGTAATAGCATGACCGCTGGAATAATAACCTTGTATTTATTCATAATTATTATTTTTAGAACGTTGATTTGAACATTTATTTTTTATATTGAATAACAAAGATGGGGAAAGTAGTATTGATATGATTGGAAAAAAACGACAATTTAATATTGTCCTGATTTTCTCCCCGAAATCAGTTTTAGAATATTTTGATTTCGGTTAAAAAAGTAACTAGGAGGCTCTCCTATAATAGATTTAAAGTCATTGATAAAATGAGCTTGGTCAAAATAGTGACCATCAAATACTAAGTTTTGATAGTCGATGGCATTTTCCTCTTTTATTTTTGCCCATAAATAATCAATTCGAACAATTCGTGCCAACGTCTTAGGACTTACTCCTGTACGTTTTTTAAAACTACGTTGTAAAGTCCGTCCACTGGCAGGACATTCTTTGATGATGTTACAAAGCGGAGTTGTTATGCTTTTTTCAATGATTCTGTCATATAACAAATCAATTATATCGGGGCAATAAACTGTTTGTTGAAACGAATTGATAAAAACAGTGAAAAAATTAATTCGTTCAGAGATAGATTCTATTTTTGATAGGTTATTCCATAATGGATTGAAAAGATCATAAGGCAAATCGATACTTTGTTTTGGTATGGATGATAAATTGAGATCCAAAATTCGAGAAAGGACAGTTGGTTTACAAATGACAACGAAAGTATTCATCTTGCCGAATAATTTCAGAACTAACGATTGAGTGATAATAGGAGTTCCAAAAAAGTGATTGAGGAAGATCTTTGAATCATTTAATACAAGAGGCGTATTATCAAAATGAAAAATTAAGGAAATATCAGGTCGAGGTACATACATTTCAACTAATGAAGAACCGTCGAACTGAAAAAATTCGAATTGACGAACGAGCCAATTTTGAGTTTTCTCTGTAGGATATTGTGCTACATGAAACATACAAATCGTTTATTTCTCACTGAATTATATTTTCACAAAAATAGCATTAAAAAAGATTTCTACAAATATTATTGCTAAATTAGAGCTAATAATGTATGTTCTGACTATTTTAATTTTTTTGCAAACAAAGGGATTGATTTATAGAGCAAAGAAAGAGAAATTAGAAGAATTAACTAACAATAAATTAGATGCTGTTACATTATTAGATTGAATTTAGCTACATTTGTCTGTTATTAGTCAAATTGTAAGTTGAAGGCAAGAAGTAAGAAAAATGCGGCAATAGCATGGAGTCTGTTGCTTATTATCCTTTCGGTATTGATGATCAAAATTGTTCATCATCACGGCGAAAGTGAAGTCGTGCTGCCTTTAGCAACAAATAGTGGAGAATGTGTTATTACTCAGAGTGATGATTGCCCGATTTGTCAGTTTGTATTCTCTCCTACAGAAGAGGCTGCTGTTTATCATCTCGTTTTTGCAGTAATCTTTTTGGGTGTTCAATCTTGTTTATTCATCTGTGAATATCGACATAAAAGATATTCCATTTTCCGGCTTAGGAGTCCGCCATTTCAAATCCTATAATCTGCTTTCTACGCCTTGTCAGTATATTTTCTGTATAAGGTAAATCAATTATTATTTATAACATTCCTGTTTATATCAAAGATATTAGCAGCGAAAAAATATTCTATTTATAGATGAAAAAAATAATTTATATAATAGTAGCTGTACTCTTTTGTAGTTCAGCTATCTCGGTCGTGTATGCCGATAATATAAACATTACACCGGTTGATACAGTCACGTTAAACGAAATTGTTGTAACAGCTACGCGCAATCCGACAATAAAACGTCTGGCGCCATCATTAATAAATGTGCTTCCTCACGAAGTGTTCAACGATGTTGGAGCAAGTTGTTTGGTTCAAGGATTGAGTTTTGTACCTGGTGTCAGAGTTGAAAACAACTGTCAAAATTGTGGTTGGACGCAAGCTCGCATTAACGGGCTTGATGGTCATTATTCACAAATATTGGTCGACAGTCGGCCTCTGTTTTCGGCTCTTACAAGTATATATGGACTGGAACAATTACCGGTCAATATGATTGATCATGTAGAGATAATGAGAGGGGGAGGTTCTGCGTTATTTGGTTCGTCAGCGATTGGAGGAACAATCAATATCATTACTAAAGAACCTCAGGATAATGGAGCTGAGTTGCAGCATACTATTACTAAAATAGGAAGTGGAAACACGTTTGAGAATAATACCACCCTCAATGCGTCAGTTGTGTCCAACAATCATAATGCTGGGTTATACATATATGGGGCCAGTCGGAATAGACAGCCTTATGATGCGGATAATGACGGATTTACAGAGCTGAATAAAATTATAACAAAATCAATAGGCGCGCATGCTATTTTCAAACCGAGTGAATATACAAAGATATCTATTGATTATCACAATATAAATGATTTTCGTCGAGGAGGAAATAAAATAGATTTGCCTCCTCATGATGCTGATTTAGCGGAAACGACTCGACATGAAACTAACGGAGGTGGAATAGACATAGATTGGATGTCGCATCAGTATAGTGATAAGGTGAAGACCTATTTTTCTTTTCAAAATACAGATCGCGACAGCTATTACGGAGCCGATAAGAGCCTATTAAATTATGGGTTGACGCATAATCTGACTTATGTGTTTGGAGCACAGTATGTGCATAATTTCAACACTTTATTGTTTATGCCGGCAAGTGCTACTTTTGGGTCTGAATATCAGTCTGATAAGATTAATGACGAATCAGTAGGCTACAAGATATTTACGAATCAGCATACTCGCATTAAAAGTTTTTTCGCTCAAAATGAATGGAAAGATAATCGTTGGAGTATATTGGCAGGATTCAGAATGGACAAGCATAATCTGATTGATCATATAATATTTAGTCCTCGGATCAATTTCAGATATACACCAAGTGACGCATGGAATTTTAGGGCGAGTGTGAGTACGGGTTTTCGTGCCCCACAAGCTTATGACGAGGATTTGCATGTCGATTTGGTGAATGGCAACAGAAGAGTTATTCGCCTGGCTGACAATCTAAAAGAAGAACGTTCTATAAGTTGGAGTGGTTCTGCTAATTATCATCATAAGTTTGGAAGGCTAGTAACCGACTTCATTCTTGAAGCTTTCTATACGAACTTACATAATCCGTTTGCTTTTCGTTCATTAAAAGAGAAGACGACTGATGGTGATGAGATTACAGAAAGATATAATTCTATTGGTGCACAAGTGTATGGCGTAAACTGTGAACTACAGGCGGCATATTCTTCATTTTTGGAATTTCAAACAGGATTTACATTACAGAAGAGCAATTATAAAGAGAAGTTGCAATGGAGCGATGATGATAATGTTCCATTTGAAAAACGATTGTTCCGAACCCCTGATGCATATGGATATGTTCGTATGGAGATTATGCCAGTTAAAAGATTTTCAGCTTCGATAACCGGTAATTATACAGGGAGTATGTTGGTTCAACACAAAGTAGGATCTGGAACGGATATTGATATTGCAGTCAATACAAAACAGTTCTTTGAAGCAAACCTTAAGCTGACATATGATATTTCATTGTTCGACAATGCAACCTTGATGCAAGTCAGTCTTGGTGCTCTCAATATCTTCAATTCTTATCAGAATGATTTTGATAAAGGGAAGGAAAGAGACTCCAATTACATATATGGACCGATGATGCCTCGCAGCATTTATGCCGGTGTGAAATTTGTATTTTGATCAGTTTGGTTTTTACTGAGTGATATGGTAGTTATTATCTATCCAGTTATAGATGATAACTATTAGAAGGGTTTATTTTCCATAGGAAATTTGTTTTAATGGAAAATTGGTTGTATCTTTGCATCGAATTAATAAACAAATCAGATATAAAGAATATGGTAGCAAGTTATTTAAAAAAGAATTGGATTACAATCTTGGGTATTGTAATTGGATCAGCGGGAGGTTTTTTGTATTGGCGATTTGTAGGTTGTAGTTCCGGATCTTGTCCGATCACATCTTCTCCTGTCATTAGCGCTGTTTGGGGAGCTATATTAGGAGGATTATTATTTAGTCTGTTTACAAAAAAGGAAGAAGGCAAATGAATAATCTATTGAAAAATTGGAATGTCGTTCGTGTAATACGATTGATGATCGCTGTTGTTATTGCAATATATAGTTATGTTTCAAAAGACTATATATTCTTATGGTTGGCAGGTTTCTTTTTCTTACAGTCCATTTTAAATTTGTCATGCTGTGCATGCGGTACGTCTAGTTGTTCTTCAGAAGCTGACAATAAGAAGAAGGGAATATATAAAGATATAGTTAAGCCCTATAGTATTGATAATAAAAAGTAAACAAAGAATTAATAATTAAAATTGATAAAAATATGAATACAGTAAAACTGACAAAAGAAGAATTCCTTACCAAAGTAGCGAATTTCGAGACAAATCCCACTGAGTGGAAATATCTTGGTGACAAACCAGCGTTGATCGATTTCTTCGCGACATGGTGCGGTCCGTGTAAAATGGTGGCTCCTATTCTGGAAGAATTGGCTGCCGAGTATGGCGATAAGCTTGTTATTTATAAAGTAAATACAGAGGAGGAGGAAGATTTGGCCTCTATTTTCGGCATCCGTTCCATTCCTTCACTATTGTTTATTCCAAAGGAAGGACAACCACAAATGGCTGTGGGAGCAATGGCTAAAGCAGACCTGAAAAGAGCTATTGATGATATTCTTTTCTCGGCATGAGCGGATATTATAATTTTCACCCGGCATAGTAGATATATCTGTCTGTGTCGGGTGATTAAATGAAAGGGAATAATGAAAGAACGAAATGTAAATTTGTTATGTCAGATAAGAGATATTTATCGTTCTATTGCTGATTTTGAGAACGAGTTTATTAAGAAGCATGATCTTTGTTTGAACGAGGGCATGTTGTTATGTACATTATCAAATGCAGAGAGATTGTCTTCAGGAGAAATAGCAGAAATATTAGGCCTTACAAATTCCAATGCTTCGAAAGTTATACGGGCGGTTGAAAAGAAAGATCTAATTAAACGTGAACTGGGAGATCAGGATAAACGACAAATGAATTTTATACTAACCAGTAAAGGTTTGGCTATGATTAAGAAAATAAAAACCGAAAAGTTTGAAATCCCTGATTTATTGAGGGCATGTTTAGCAGGATAATTTTTGAATATGTGAACTTTGAGGTTTGATTCATAACCTGATAGCATACTTTTTCAATCGAGAGTCAATCATGTGGTCGGGAATAATATCACGAACACATCCTGCTACAATATTAAGCAGCCGTTCTCGGACGTAATCGTGACGTACAACTAATGATATTTCTCTTACAGGCTCAGGATTGACAATACGACGAATCTTTGCTTGTTGACAATGACGCAATAGTTCGACATGTAGCTCTGGGATAATAGTGAATCCTCCATTTTCGTCTACGATTTTTATTAATGTATCTATGCTGCCTGCTTCATATTCAGTAGAGTAGTCGGATTTATGTTCGCATATATTTAGAACCTGATTACGAAGGCAGTTCCCTTCTTGCAACACCCATAAATGTTCAAAAGGAATATGATTTGTTTCTATCTCTTTTTGATCATATAGATTTTCAGAAGGAGATATGTAAGCTACAAATTTTTCATAATATATAGGTATTTCCAACAATTGGCTATTATTTAAAGGGGTAACCATAAGCGCCATATCTAATTCGGCACGTTCCAGCCGTTGAGTAATAGTAGATGTACGCAACTCTGAAACATGAAGCATTATGTCGGGGTGATCCTTGTGTAGCATTTTGAATAATTTCGGCAAGATATAAGGCGCGACAGTCGAAATGATTCCCATACGTATTTCTCCGGAAGCTTGCTCGCGTTCAGATAATGCTATCTCTTTAAGTTGAGATGCGTTATATAGTAATATTTTAGCTTGAGATATGATGCGTTCACCGGCAAGAGTTGGTTTTACTGGATGGAAATTACGATCGAAAATTTGAACGTTTAATTCGTTCTCTAGTTTTTGTATCATTGAACTCAATGTAGATTGAGTTACATTGCATGCATCTGCAGCTTTAACAAAGTGGCGATACTTGTCGACTGCTACAATATATTCCATTTGTTGTAAGGTCATAGGCAAAAAGTATGAAATATTTTATTATCGTTATTATCAATACAAAGATAGAATAAATCTGTTTGATTAATATGATAGGTCATAATATCTTTGTAATATAAATCAAACAATTAAAAGATTCATTTTATGGCAGCAATTGTAGATAAAAATATCTGTCCGCATGATCATCTTTGTCCTCTTATCAAAATTTGTCCTGTAGGAGCTATTTCACAAGAGACGGATGGATATCCGGTTATTGACGAGATATTATGTATAGAGTGCGGGGCTTGTATAAGGAAATGTCCGATGAAGGCAATGAAATTTAAAGAAATTAATGTAGTAACTAGTAAATATAATCAAAAAATGGGACAGATGAAAATAGCAGTGCCAACGCGTGGAGGGAATGTAGACGCTCATTTTGGTCATTGTGAGAGCTATACGATTTATACAGTCGAAAACAATGAAATAATAACTAAAGAAACCTTGGCTTCTCCGCAAGGTTGTGGTTGTAAATCTGATATCGCTAATAAGTTGCAAGTAATGGGTGTGACTCTTATGTTAGCCGGAAATTTGGGAGATGGAGCAAAGATTAAACTTAATAATTCTAACATAACTGTAGTACGTGGTTGCGACGGATTGGCAGAAGATGTCGTAAAAGCTTATCTTGAGGGAAGGATTGCCGATTCCGGTATTAGTTGTAAAAGCCATGATGAACACCATGAATGTCATCATGATAATCATCCGACAGAAAATTAGTAGAAGACATATTGAATACCGTTTTGTTGAGTATACTTGACAAAACGGTATTTACATTTTTAAGCAATCTTGTTTCACTCTTGTTTTTAAATCTTCATTAAGTGGCGCGTACACAGGTTTTAAAATCGTTTTATATTTTGTAAGAATAAAATTGTATATTTGCCTGAAACTAGATAAAAGAGAGATTTCTTTTTTTGTCTGGTATGATGAATGTATTTCTTATTCTGGATTATGCCGGCGATAGAAAAGTTTAATGACATTTATGCAAGATATTATGTAAAACTGTCTCGTTTTGCAAAGCTATATGTTCGTAACGACCAGGTTGCAGAAGATATAGCGACTGAATCCATGATTAAATTGTGGAAATTGATGGAGAAAGAGACAGTTGAGAAGCCATTGCCTCTTTTGTTGACTATTATGAAACATAAATCGCTGGATTATCTCAAGCAACAAGAATCCGTTAGTGCTCATATTGAAAATGAGATTGAATGGCAACAGCAGGAATTGGCCATTCGCATTTCGACACTCGAAGCTTGTAATCCGGAGAATATCTTTTCGGAAGAGATTAGGACGATTCTAGTAAAGACATTGCAAGAATTACCTCCACAGACTCGTAAGGTATTTATGATGAGTCGATTTGAACAAAAATCAGGGAAAGAGATAGCCGAAATGTTAGGTATCACTGTAAAAGGAGTCGATTATCATATTGCTAAAGCATTAAAAGCGCTTCGCATCTCTTTGAAAGATTATCTGCCATTGTTCTATCTTCTTTTTATTCAGGTATAGATCTTGACTTGAAAGGTTAAAGGTTATTTTTTAATTTTTTTGTTACTAAATCAACAAAAAACGGAATTTTGACTAGTGAACTCTTTCCGATTATCGTCTTATATTGTGTAAAGCAGAATAATATGGACGATAAGTTATTGCAATTATATTTTGAAGGACGTACAACTGATGAGCAATCGTGCGCCATTACAGCATGGCTGGAAGCTGATGAAGCGAATATGAAGCATTATCAGCAGATGTGCCGTTTGTATGAACTCTGCTTTTGGCAAGAGGAACCCAAAACGGTGGCGACAACACTAAAGGAAAAGCTTGGAAGAAGAAATATCTGGTGGGAGGTTTGTAAAGTTGCAGCTGTTTTTTTATTGGGTTTTGCACTTAATTATTTGATGAATCCATCTGGTCATCAGGAAAAGGCCGTCATGCAAACGATACATGTTCCGGCAGGACAGAACGCATGGCTTACATTGGCTGATAGTTCTAAAGTGTGGATTAACGCTGGAAGTACGTTGACCTTTCCGAATTGTTTCACCAAAAGTGCAAGACGTGTTTATCTCGAGGGTGAAGCATACTTTGAGGTACAGGCAAATAAGGAAAAACCTTTTATCGTCTCTACAAAGTTATATGATATTAAGGCCTTGGGAACAGCATTCAATGTAAATGCTTATAAACAGTCGAAGGGATTCGAAACCGCATTAATAAGAGGGAAAGTCGAGATATCTGATAAAATCACAAATCATATTGTAACGCTTACGCCTAATAACCGGGCAGTACTTGTTGACAATGAACTGTCGGTTGTACCGATAGAAAATACGAACTACTTTCTCTGGCGGGAAGGTATTATCTATTTTGATGAGCCTATGGCAGTTGTGCTTAAGAAGCTGGAGTTATATTTTGATGTCAATATTCAGATCAACAATCAGTCTGTTTTGCAGAACAAACGTACTTGTACGGGTAAATTCCGCACAAGAGATGGCTTGGATCATATTTTGCAGGTATTGCAGTTAACAGGGCATTTTACATATCATAAGAATGATGAAGAAAACACGGTGACTATCAATTAACATTATTATATAACCTGATTTAAATAAATATTTATTGCCTATGGAACACACGTAAAAGGAAATGAAAAACCGGTAAACGTTGGCCCGTTTACCGGCTGAGGGTTAAAACCCCGACAGAGAGATTTATCGAAGTAATAACTAACTATTAAATGCAAAAATATGAATTTTATTTTGTACGGGCAAGATATGTCCGTGATTAAACATACATTTCGTATCATGAAAATTACATTGATTTCATTATTTGCCTGCATCTGTACACTTTTTGCGACTGAAGCGAATTCGCAAAATGCAAAAGTGTCTATTCAAGCTAATGGATTTACCATTCAGAAAGTGATTAATGAGATAGAGAAGCAGACCGATTTTCTTTTCGTTTATGATAAAAATGAAGTAAACGTAAACCGAAAAGTAAGTATAAACGCTCATGATGAAAGTGTTTCAAACGTTTTAAATAAGATCTTTGCAGACACAAATGTTGCTTACAGGGTTTTAGGTAAAAACATCACATTGATTGTTCGTCCGGAAAGTGCAGTCAAATCCACCTTTCAACCACAGCAAAGGCAAAGGCATATTACTGGTACCGTTGTCGATTCTAGCGGCCAGCCTATTATTGGAGCAAATGTAGTAATAAAAGGCACCACTAACGGCACTGTTTCCGATATGGACGGTAAATACAGAATCGATAATGTCCAAAACAACACCGTTATAGAAATATCTTATTTAGGTTATTTGTCTCAAGAAATCAGAGTAGGCAATCAATCTGTAATAAATGCTATACTAAAGGAAGACTCCCAAAAGTTGGATGAAGTTGTAGTAGTTGGCTATGCTGTACAAAAGAAAGTTAATCTATCCGGCTCGGTTTCAACAGCTGATACGAAGAAATTAGCTGATCGCCCTATATCGAATATAGGAGCTGCTTTACAAGGAACAGTTGCCAATTTGAATATTGATCCTACATCTGGTGATCCAAACGATTTACCTTCATTTAATATTCGTGGTTATACGTCTATTAATGGAGGTTCTCCATTGGTGGTAATTGATGGAGTAACATCGGATATGACAGCATTAAATCATTTGAATCCTGCAGATATCGCTAATGTTTCTGTTTTAAAGGATGCATCTTCATCTGCTATTTATGGTTCTCGTGCTGCTTATGGTGTAATATTGGTAACTACCAAAAAAGGACAAAGTGAAAAAGTAACGGTGAATTATAACGGTAATTTTGACTGGAGAGGATTGACAAAGACTCCTGAATACGTAATGGATCCTGAGATCTATTATCATGATAGAAATCAAGCTGATACTGGAAACCCAAATTCTGGTTCATGGCCGTCTGAAATGTTTGATGCAATTAAAGCTTGGAAAAGTAATCCGGAAAATAATCCTAATTATTATTATCAGTCAGCGTGGGATGAATATTTTTACTTTGATTCTTTTAATCCAGCTAAAACATATATTAAAAATGATGCATTTTCAACCAATCATAATATTAACGTTTCAGGAAAGACTGAAAAGGTGAATTACTATGCTTCTGGAAATTATTCACATCAGGATGGATTAATAAAATATGGTCGTAATGATTATAATCAATATAATATTCGTACAAAATTGGATATTCAGATTACACCGTGGTGGAATATAGGTTCTAATACTAATTTAGTTTCAACAAAGTATAATACTAATACTTATTATTTAAATAAGCATGATGATACACGTAGTAATGGTTGGAACTATGGAACTGTGGTTGAAGGTCTATTAACGGCAATACCTTTTGGCCCTTCTTATTTATGTACAAATGGATATACTTATGACTGGGCTACACAAATAGGTCAAATGGAACAGGGCGGTGATGCCACAAAAGAAGATGTTACAATTAATCAATTAATTACTACTCGGATCGATTTGATTAAGGATGTTCTTTTTGTAAATGGTCAGTTTAATTATTCTTTGCAAAAAGTTAATACCGACTTAATCACATTGCCCTTTGTTGGTAGTGGGGGTGAAGATTCCGGTACTTGGATGAATAATGAGGTCTCTTCTGCAGAAGCTCGTAATGGAAGAATTCATCATACAACATACGATGTGTATGGTACTTTTCATAAAGACTTTGCAAAGAAACATGATTTGACTGCTATTTTGGGATTTAATCAAGAAGATTATCGTTATAATCAACAAAATGTGAGTCGAGATCATTTGATTTCCAGTTCTGTGCCTTCTTATAATTTGGCTTATGGTACAACTACGGCTACAGAATCTACTGAGGAATGGGCATTACGAGGTCTTTATGGACGTTTAGGTTACATTTTTAATAATAAATATATTTCAGAGTTTAATTTTCGTTATGATTTAACTTCTCGTTTTCCACATGATAGTCGCTCTGTATTTAGTCCTTCTGGTTCTTTAGCGTGGGTCGCTTCACAAGAGAATTTCTTCAAGCCTCTAAGAAAAGCTGTGGATCTATTTAAAATTCGTGCTTCTTATGGTAGATTAGGTAATCAAGATGTTAGTACTTATGCATATATTCCTAGTATGAGTGCTTCTCAATATTCTTATGCTATCGGTGGTTCAAAGCCAATGTATGTTTCTGTACCGGGGTTGGTTTCAGGAAATTTGACTTGGGAAAAAGTTACTACAATAGATGGTGGTATCGATTTAGCCGTGTTGAATAATAGATTGACGTTTACAGGAGATATTTATAGACGTGATACAAAGGATATGTTGACTTCACAAGGACGCGATTTGCCTTCTGTATTAGGTACAGCGATTCCTCAAGAAAATGCCGCTAATTTAAAAACAAATGGATGGGATCTTACTGTAGGTTGGAGAGATCATTTTAATGTTGCAAATAAACCTTTCAATTATAATATTGATTTAACATTGGCCGATAGTCATGCGAAGATTACGAAGGTAGTCAATACAACCGGTTCTTTGGATTCTTATTATGCGGGTCAGGAATTAGGTGAAATATGGGGATTGAAGACAGTAGGTATTTTTGCCACCGATGAGGAAGCAAATAATTGGGCAGATCAATCACAAGTCCTTTATCAGTCAGGTAAGTATCCATCAAGAGCTGGTACGATTAAGTTTGAAGATCGTAATAACGATGGTAAAATAACAAGAGGCCAATGGACTTTGAATGATTCAGGTGATTATTATAAAATTGGAAATTCTTCTATTCGCTATCGTTTTGGTATAACTTTAGGTGCTCAATGGAATGGATTTGATCTTTCTGCATTTTTCCAGGGAGTTTTGAAACATCAATATTATCCAGGATGGTATGATAGATTTTTCTGGGGAATGTATAGTATTACTTGGTATGCAGAACCTTTATCAAATTATACGGACCGCTGGACAGAAGAGAATCAGGATATAAATAAATATTTTCCTAGATTGGAACAGGGTAATGCTCATTCATCTAGTAAAGAATTAGGAATTCCTCAAACCCGTTATTTGCAGAATGCGGCTTATATTCGTTTGAAGAATTTGACTTTTGGTTATTCTTTGCCTAAATCTTTATTAAAAAAGACACCTATGGAACGTGTTAGATTTTATTATTCTGGAGAAAATTTGTTCTGCATCTCAGGTTTATATAAGGGATATAAAGTAGATCCAGAAAATTTAGGATTTCAATATTATCCGTTGCAAAGACAGCATTCAATAGGTGTGAATGTTACTTTCTAATCACTAAAATTTTAAGAAAATGAGAAAAGTAAAAGTATATATGTACATAGGAATTCTTACAAGTCTACTATTAGTAGGTTGTAATGATAGTTACCTTGATCGTACTCCGGAAACATCTATTACTGAAGCGAATTTTTTTAAATCTGATAATGATTTAGAGTTATATTCTAATCAGTTTTATAGTTATTTTTATAATAATGCATCTTGTGGTGTGGCTATGACCGATGCTCCGTCTGATAATGCGGTTAATTCAAATACTATAGGAGAAGTATATAGCCTTATGTCAGGTTCTGTTACTCCTGAAAATGTAGGAAAATGGAATTGGGAAGATATTAGGACTGTAAATTTTATGATTGCGAGAGCAGGAAATGCAACAGGTAGTAAGGTTAATCATTATATTGGATTAGCTCGTTTGACTCGTGCTCTTCTATATTATAATAAGGTATTAACTTATTCTGATGTCCCTTGGTATAGTCGTGACTTACAAACAACGGATAATGATTTATTGTATAAAACTCAAGATTCGCGTGCACTTGTGTGTGATTCAATTGTAGCTGATGTGGATTATGCTATTCAAAACATGAAGACTGCTGCAGATTTGGGAGGAAATCATACATATTTATCAAAAGATGTCGCTTTGGCTGTAAAAGCGCGTATATGTTTGCAAGAAGCCTCTTGGAGAAAATATCATCCTGAACTTAAATTAAATGATGCTGACAAATTCTATGAAATGTCTATTTCTGCTTGTCAACAATTGATGCAAATGGGTTATTCTTTATGCTCTGATTATGAAGGATTATTCAGAAATACTTCATTAGTGGGGAATCCTGAAGTGATTCTATATGAGGATTATGATCGTGGATTGAGTCTATTATGGGGATATAATGATCAGTTCGGAGGTGGAAATGCAGGATTATCCAAGGATTTATTTGATAGTTACTTATATATTAATGCTTCAGGCGAAGCTGTTCCCTATACTTCTATTGAAGGATATAATACGAAATCTATTACCGAGGGTTTTGAAAATAGAGATCCACGTTTGAAATCTACATTTTTGTATCCTGGTTGGGTTCGTCCATCAAGTGATGGTCAATCATATGTTCAGTATCTTAATTCTATTTTGGGCTATCAGTCTATCAAGTGGGAACCGATGTATAATAATGGAAACACAATTGGTTATGGGCCTGGAAATAATTGTTTTGGTGATGTTTCAAAATATCGGTTTGGTGAAATCCTGTTAATTTATGCCGAAGCAAAAGCTGAATTAGGTCAGTTGACTCAAACGGATCTTGATATGACAATTAATAAACTGAGAGATCGTGTTGGAATGCCACGTGCTTCATTAAGTAATTGGCTTGGGAATATTGATCCTGTTTTAAATGCGAAATATTCTAATGTGAATTCCAGTCAAAAGGGAGCTGTTCTTGAAATTCGTCGCGAACGTCGTGTTGAATTGGCTAATGAAGGATTTAGAGTAAGTGATCTATATAGATGGTCAATGGGAAAAACTTTTGAGAATCAAGGTAAGGGCCTTTATGTTGGAACTAAATTACCTGTTGAACTTGATCTGACGGCAGATGGTAAACCTGATATAGCGGTTGTTTCTACTCAAGCAGAGAAAGATGCTTACCAAGCTAAAGGTATAACGGCCTATATTGTAGGAGTAGATAACTTCTTGGTTACAGATGATGGATATTTGGAGCCTTCTGATGCGAAAGGACGCTATACATTTAAAGAACCTGCTGATTATTATACACCTATAAGTGTTCAGGATATTCAATTAAATCCGAATTTGGTTCAAAATCCTTATTGGCAATAAAATCTATAAGGGAATATTAAATTAATAAGAAATATAGGCTTTATATAGAGCCTATATTCCTTATTAAACTATAACAAAAACGCATTTCACTTTCTTCGTAGAAATCAGGGATATGATTATAGATAAATTGAATATGAAAAAAACAAACTCTATTAAAGGAATAATTCTTTTTATAATAATATTGAGCTTTTGCATTCAAAATGGAATAGAGGGACAAAATATTATACCTAAACCTCAAAGTCTGTCACAGGATTCCGGTTGTTTTGTATTGAATGCCCAAACAAAACTTTATACTAATTTAAGTGCAAAAGATAGATCTATATTAAATCAATATATTAAAACTCTTCCATATAAATTGGAGAGAGGGAGTAAAAGAGGTAATACTAATATTATACGATTAGTAATAGATTCATTAGAAAATACCACTAATAAAGAGGCATATCAATTATATGTTTCTCCTAAAAGTATTGAAATAAAAGCCAATGCTGGAGCCGGTCTATTTTACGGATTACAAACACTATTCCAATTAGGAGGTGGAATTCAGAATTCTGAACTTATTGTTCCCTGCATTAAAATTGTGGATGCTCCTCGTTTTGCATATCGTGGATATATGTTGGATGTATCCCGGCATTTCTTTAAAAAAGAATTTATTTTTAAATTATTAGATGCATTAGCCTATTATAAGATTAATGTTTTTCATTTTCATATTGTTGATACAGGTGGATGGCGTATTGAAATTAAGCGATATCCTAAATTAACAGATTTGACTGCTTATCGTCCATTTTCAGATTTGGGCGATTGGGGGAAAGTGAAAAATGTTTTTTGTACAAAAGACGACAAAGGGGCATACGGTGGTTATTATACACAAGAGGATATTCGTGAAATAGTAAACTATGCTACTGTCCGACATATAGAAGTAATTCCAGAAATTGATATGCCGGGTCATAGCCGTAGTGTATTATGGGCTTACCCTGAATATGCATGTCAGGGTAAAGATGCGAGTCAAAGTAATGAATTATGTATTGGAAATGATAAGACATTTGAATTTTGTGAGAATGTACTCACAGAGATTATGAATCTTTTTCCATCTAAATATATTCATATTGGGGGAGATGAAGCTAACCGTAATATATGGAAGGAATGTCCGTTATGTAAACAACGAATGGCAAATGAACATATTACGGATGTTGCAAATTTGCAAGGTTATTTTACCAATAGAATTGAAAAATTTCTTACCGCACATGGAAAAACACTTATTGGTTGGGATGAGATATTAGATGGTAATATTTCTAAGAATGCAGTTGTAATGTCATGGCGAGAAGAAACTAATAGTGGTTCTGATGCAGTAAAAAAAGGCTTTAGAATTATACAATCACCTACGAGCCATTGTTATTTAGATTATTATCAAGATAATCCTTATTTTGAACCAAAAGGTATTTTAGGATATACGCCCTTGAGTCAAACTTATAGTTTTGAACCAGCTCTAGATGGAAAATATGATAAATCTCTAGTATTAGGAGTTCAAGGGAATCTTTGGACTGAACATGTTTCTACTACTAATCATGTTGAATATATGACTTTTCCAAGAATGATGGCAGTTGCTGAGGTTGGTTGGACAAACCCTGAATTGAAGTCATATCCGGATTTTAAGAAACGTGTATTATATGCATTGGATTATCTAAAAGGAAAAGGATATCATCCATTTAATCTAAAATCAGAAATTGGACCGCGTTTAGAATCTTTAGTTCCGGTAAATAATTTAGCAAAAGGGAAGAAAGTGCATTACTTAGCTCCCTATGATTCTGATTTTGCTGGATCAAAAGAAACTACATTGACTGATGGATTATTGGGAAATTGGAATGCTAATGGAGATCGGTGGCAAGGTTTTGGAGGGAATATGGATGTAGTGATTGATATGGAACAATTGACCGAACTCCATGCAATTAGAGCATCTTTTATTCAAGTTTTAACAGGAGGTCAGTATTTACCAGATAAAATAGAGATTTTTCTTTCGGATAATGGAAAAGACTATCGACAAATTTACAAAAAGGATATTGTAACTGATTATACTGTAATGTATAATATTTATAATTTTGGCTGGGTTGGTGATGAAACAAGTAGATATATTCGTTTTCATGCAACAAAGCCAATTTCATGGGGTGATATTTTGTGCGATGAAATTGTTGTCAAGTAGAATACTTAAATACATGTACAACAAGTAATCTCGGATATCCTAAAAGACATATGTGCAAATGGTATAATTCCTGAAAATTTAGGATGTAAAGAAGATAGTATCACTGATGATATGAAAATTCATAAAATGCGATTGATTTTTGTAAGACATACTATTTTAAAAAAGTTATAAGAAAAATAATATTAATAATATATGAAAAATAAAGGCTTTATAATATTTTTGATCTTCTTCTTTATTTCAATAAGTCAAGAATATAACCTATATGCTCAATCGACAATTAAGCAAGATTCTTCATTTTATTATCGGAAGAATATTTTTTCAGATTTGAATTCTAAATCATGGCTTAATTTGTTGGAGGCAAAGGAATTTCATTATCGGCCTCCTTATACAATTAATTTGTTGATTCAACCTGTACATTCTCCAAGTTGGATTTATGTGAATCCTTCTATGGCTGTTTCAAGGAGATATGTTTCAAATGGATTGACGAATAATGTTGAAAAGACATTAGCTGCCAAGTGTCAGGAAGATATGGTTATGCAGTTTGCTTTTGATGATCCTGCATTTATGCCAAATTTTAATCTGACGGAATTAAGTCTTAAGGATAATCGTTATCCGATAGTATCTGCCGATTATTATGCGAATGATATTTATTACCATGTTGAATATATGGTCACTTCTATAGATGAGATTCAAAATGTATTGTGTGTTAATGTTTGGGTAAAGAATGAAAGTGCTTCGGAAAAGAAGGCTCATGTGAGGGTGAAATTAGGATATTATCCAGAAAATGAAATATTTGATTATCATTATATTCCTTTTTATTGGGATAATACGAAGTGGAGATTTTATGATAAAATTTTCATGAAAGAGAGTGATATATTTAAAGACAGTAAACGAATTGGGCAGGTAATGCCCGGCACAATGGAAGTGGAATGGGAACCTGTAAAAACATATACTGATAAAAATTATGAAGATATACTTTATCCACAAGTCTGGTTTGGATCTGGATATGTTTTACCTCCATATCGACTAAAAAATATTCAAGATGTTATTTATGCTCATAAATCAATGAAACCGAATGAGTCAGTTCATTTTTCATTGAAATTGTTAGTTGATGATGTAAATGCAACTGAAAAACAATTTAATCAATTGGCCATTTTATCACCTGATAAGATAAAGTCAAAAGCACTAAGTGATTTTAAAAAAGAAATATCAGGAGAAAAAGAAACGCAATTAAATTTTAATAAGAATAACTGGTCGGATATTTTTTCGGAATTGCAGTTGAGTATTAAGCAATTATTAATTAAGTATCCTGGTGATACAATATATCAAACTAGTCAGGGCGGTTCTTCAGAGCGTTTCTATGTTTGGGTTTTTGAAGCTGTACATATGTTGCGTTCTATGTTACGGGTAGGTCAATTTGATGATGTGCGGAAAGGATTAGATTTTATTTTTTCGTTACAAGATGCGGGATGTCCTCCTGTTGGGAAGTTCACAACTACTGAAGGTTCTATTGGGACTACAGGGCCACGTTGGGCTAATACAACAGGAATGGCGTTGGTATTAGCGTGTGAATACTATTTATATACTCATGATAAGAACTTTTTAGATCAATATTTACCAAAGATATTAAAAGCGGTTCATTGGATTGAAGGTGAAGTTATTGCAACAAGGCAGTTAGGAGAAGATGGTAGTCGTCCTTTGACTTATGGACTGATGCCTTATGCAGTAGGTTGCGATGCGGATACGGGATATTGTATTTCAGATACCGATGTATTTACATATTGGGGTTTTTATAAAACGGTAGAATTATTGGAAAGTATTAATCATCATGAAGCAAACGAATTAAGAAAGCAACTAGATCAGTATCATAATGATCTTCTTTATACAATTGAGCACTTAAAAGAGCCTAACGGTTATATTAATCGAATGATTATTGTAGATGGTGTAAAACAGGATATTCAACCAAAATTTGAAATTGGAGATAGTATGACTCCAATTGCTTTAGTAGGGATTATGAATCCTACCGAACAAACATTTTTGAATTATATGCATTTCTTTGAGAGCAATTATTCTGATGGGCAATTTGTGGGTGGAATGGATCGCGAGATAATGTATACGAATCAATGTGAGCATTATTGGCAGCAAGTATATTTAAAATTGGGAGAATGGAAGAAAGCATTTATTGTTACTCAAACATGTTTGAAATATGGAATGTCTCCGAATACTTATCAGACATCTGAACGCATGTCCAAACGAAATCCGGCTTTTGCGCCATGGCAACCAAATGGAAGTGCTAATGGTAGGATAATTGATATGATGCTTAACTCATTTTATTATGAAAATGATGCCAATACTATTACTCTATTAGGAGCAATACCGTTTGAATGGATTAAAGACGCAGGCCCTGTTACTATAAAGAATTTATTTACATTAACTGGGAAAGTAGATATCATAATCAATCCAATTAATAAGCATTCTTATTCTGTTAGGCTAATAGGAGAAAATACTCTTCCTGAGAATATTTGTATACCTGAATATTTTAAAGCAACATCTAATTCTTATCAAGTAAATAAAGTATCAAATACATTATTTAAAGCAAAAAAGAAGATTAAGGATATGTGTTTTGTGATCCATCAAGACGAAAACTAATTATTATAATTTTATGAGAGATTATTCCAAATATTAATTTTGATCTTTTGAAACGGTAAAGATTTCGGGAGTATTTATCTTTGGAAAGTAACGTTATTCGTAAAAAGAGAAATGGAGAATAAACAGAAATGAATAGTAAAAAATTATTTATTACAATAAGTTGTTTTGGGATAGTGTTCTTAACTTTTCAAATATCTGCTCAAAATAAAGAAAGAGTTTCTTCATATATAAATCCTTTTATTGGTACAAAAGTAGTTGAATCGTATGTTTGTGGCAATACTTTCCCTGGCGCTTGTGCTCCTTTTGGACTTGTTCAACTGAGTCCGGATACTCGAAGGAGAGTGGAGAAAGGATATGATTATTTACCTTCAGGATATGATTATAATCGTACACGTATTACAGGTTTTAGTCATACACATTTGAGTGGTACAGGTGCTCAGGATCTTTATGATATACAGATGATGCCCTCATGTCAGGAATTGAATGATTTATCTAAATCAAATGATTTTAGTTCTTCTTTTTCACACCAGAAAGAGAAAGCTTCGGCTGGATATTACAGAGTGGAACTTGATAATGGAATTTTGGTTGAATTAACGGCTACTACTCATACCGGAATGCATCGTTATACATATCCTAAAGATGGGAATAAAAGTCTGATAATCGATATGAGTAATAGCGAGAAAAATTATTGGACATGGAATCATACTCATGGGGTATTTGATGCTCAGATTCGTATGATTGATAGTACTACACTAACAGGTTTCAGAATTCTTGATGGATGGCAACGTATGCGTAAGGTATATTTTTATGCCAAATTCTCATCTCCTATAAAACATATTGTTATGAAATCTAATGGTATTTATTATCATGATGGACATATAGCAAATGGCCCTGATGCATGTTGTTTCTTATCATTCAATGACGTTTCAAATCCGCTTATTGTGAAGGTCGCAATTTCTCCTATCAGTTCAGAGAATGCTAAAAATAATATGGAAGAGAATACAGGATGGGATTTTGATTCCATTCGTCAGCAGACCGTAGAAGCATGGGAGAAAGAATTGTCGAACATTCATGTAGAGGGGACTCTTGATCAGAAAACAATCTTTTATACAGGACTATATCATGCTTATATACAACCGAATGCTTTCTCTGATTGTAATGGAGAATATATGAAAACCGATTATACTATAGGGCAACTAATGAAAGGAGAAATTAATTATAGTACTTTTTCGTTTTGGGATACTTATCGGGCTGTGCATCCTCTTTATACGATACTAAAACAAGATCGCGTTAAGGACATGATAAATAGTATGCTTCGTGAATATGATACGTTTGGAATTCTCCCTATCTGGCAGTTGTGGGGTACGGAAAACTATGGTATGATTGGTAATCATGCAATTATTATTCTTGTGGATGCAGCTCTTAAGCATATTCCCGGGGTAGATTTAGAGAAAGTTTATGAAGCGGTAAGAGGAACTTCTGTAACAGACCATCCGAATTCTCCTTTTACGATGCTTGAGAAATACGGTTATATACCTTATAATTTACTTAATCAATCAGTATCTATAACGCAGGATATAGCTTATGATGATGCTTGTGTAGCACGTTTAGCTAAGATTTTGAATAAAACGCCTGATTATGCATATTTTAATAAGCGTGCTCAGTTTTATCGTAATTTGTATGATTATAAAACAGGATTTTTCCGTCCTAAAGATGATAAAGGGCAATGGATGGTTCCTTTTGATCCTGTAAAGTATGGAGTAACATTTAATTTCCCTTATACAGAGTGTAATCCATGGCAAGTTGAGTTTAATGCTCCTTATGATATTGAAGGAATGATTGAATTGTTAGGTGGTAAGGATGCTTTTGAAAAGAAATTGGATAAATTCTTTACTATGATTACTCCTTATGACGAGAATTCCGGATTAGGTGGCTATATAGGTCAATATACACATGGTAATGAGACTGCTCATCATTCTGTATATTTATATGATTTTATAGGCAAACCGGCCAAGACTCAGTATTATGTAAATAAAGTGTTGACAGAACAGTATACTAATAATCCTGCAGGTTATACAGGTAACGATGATTGTGGACAAATGTCTTGTTGGTATGTATTTAGTGCTATTGGATTTTATCCTGTTGATGCGGCCTCTGGAATTTATGCCTTTGGCTCTCCTCAGTTTAAGAAGGTGACGATAGATTTGCCGAATGGAAAAACATTTGTCATTAAGAGTAACCGTATTTCTCCTAAACAGATGTATATAAAATCCGTGAAAATGAATGGCAAAGTTTATAAAAAACTCTATATTTTACATGCGGATATTATGAATGGTGGAATATTAGAATTTGAAATGAGAGAATAAGAATAAATGTTATAAATAAAGATTATTATATGAAGAAATTATTGGGGAAAATATGTATTCTAAGTGTTTGTGTGTTTCTAGTGGTTATTAATAATTTATCCGCGCAGACACTTGAAGATGGTTTTAAGAATCCTCCTATGATAAATCGACCTTATGTTTGGTGGCCTTGGATGGGTGCTAATTTTTCATTGTCCGGTATTAAGAAGGATTTAGAGGCGATGAAAGAGTGTGGAATTGGAGGTGCTACTATTTTTAATCTTACATCAATGGTGAGATGGACATGTTTCCCTACTGATAATGTGCCATGGCCTAATCAAACTTATCGAAGTGAAGCTTATTGGAATGCTTTACGTTATGCCTGTTCGGAAGCTCAAAATCTTGGTATTGAATTAGGTATTCACAATACACCAGGTTATTCAACTACCGGTGGCCCATGGATATCGGAAGAACGTAACATGAAAGATATTCGTGTACGTAGAGTTGACGTGACCGGAGGTGAAAAACCAATAGTGATGAATATCGCTGTTCCGGATATTCCTCCTTTTGATGGTTTTGGTGTTGTACAGAAAGATTATATGCCTAAATTCCATGATATAGCTGTTATTGCGATTTCTAATGATGATGTTATTGGTGAGAAGCAAATCGATGTTACAAAGAATATGAAGTCTAATGGAGATTTTGTTTGGAAAGCACCTGTTGGAAAATGGGCTATTTATCGTATTGGTTATGCTGCAACAATGTCTACTCCTCATCCTGTTCCTGATGAGATTATGGGAAAAACAAGAGAAGTAGATAAGTTAAATGCAGATGATAATATATATCATTGGGATCAGGTATTGATTCCAATGCAAGAGCATATTGGAGATTATTTTGGAAAATCATTACGCCATGTACTTATTGACAGTTATGAGGCAGGAGAACAGACTTGGTCTCTTAATTTTCGTGATGATTTTAAGAAACTAAAAGGGTATGATCCGGTACCTTATATTCCTTATTTGTATGTTGGTAAAGATCAGCATTTGAATATAGATACAGTTAAATTACAACGTTTTGAATGGGATTACAATGATGTTATTTCCTATCTTTTTCAGGAAAATGGTTGGAAAATTGGTAAGGAAAAGATCGCTTCTTATGGTTTGAAATTGCAACAGGAACCATACTGGGGTCCTTATTCTATTGTGGCAGGTGCTGTATTAGATGATCTTCCTATGGGGGAGTTTTGGTCTACAGGTGAAGGAGAAGTTGATGTTAATGTTCCTGCAGGTGCTCGTGCTGCCGCTCATTCTGTTATAGGAGCAGAAGCTTATTCGGCTCAACCCGAAGTAAGCTGTTGGACGGAAGATCCTGCTATGCTAAAAAAGGCTACAGAAGGAGCATTTATAGCAGGGATTAATCATTTTTGTTTTCATCAATGGGTTTTACAGCCTTTTGATGATAAATATCAACCTGGTATGACAATGGGTTGGTGGGGTTCTCATTTTAGTCGCTTTCAACCATGGTTTAAGCCCGGCTTCGCTTTTTTTCATTATTTAGGTCGTTGCCAATATCTTTTGCAGCAAGGTCAGCAGGTTATTGATTTTCTTGCTTTGGATGCGGTAAAAGATAAAATTACCGATGCCATAGCTACACCTGATTTCTTACGAGATGCTGTTCTTGTGAAAGATGGACATATTATATTATCTTCCGGTAGAATCTATAAAGATATGGAATTTGATACTTCAAAAGGAATGCTTCCACAAGTTATTGATAAGGTTGCTTTTTTATTGTCAAAAGGTGCTGTTATAGTTGCTAAGAAACCTGTTCAATCTCCAAGTATGTCAAATTATCCTCAGTGTGACGAATATGTGAAAAATAAAGCTAATCAATTATGGGAGAAATATGAAAATGTACAGATTTTCTCTACTCGCGCAGAAGCTGTAAAAGCACTTCATTTAGAACCTGATTATATAGCTGTGGCAGGGACACCCAATGTACTGCATCGTCATACGGGTGATACTGAGATATATCTTATAACTAATATGACAGCAAAAGCTCAGGAGATGAAAGTGTCACTTAGATGTTATGGTTTGCTCCCTGAGCTATGGAATGCAGAGAAAGCAACTATAGATATTGTTCCAAACTGGTATTATCAAAATCACCGTACAGTAGTGTCTATAAGTTTACAACCTTATCAATCACGTTTTGTTATTCTTCGTAAAAAATCTACTATCGCGGATGAAGAACTAGGAAAAACAGCTTTACCTATCTACAAGAAATGTAATTCATTGGCATTAAGTGATAATTGGAATATTTATTTTAAACCTAAGCTTGATAAGGCTTTTGATTATCAGATGAATCATCTTATTGATTTTAGTAATAGTACGGATAAACGTATTAAATATTTTGCAGGGACAGCTATTTATAAAAAAGTCATAACCTTGTCAAAGAAGGAATTGAAAGGAATTGCAAAGATATGGCTTGAACTCGGAGAAATGAATGATATCGCTACACTTGAAATCAATGATATTCAAGCAGATACTTTGTGGTATGAGCCTTATCGTCCTGAAATAACAAAATATCTGCATAAAGGTAAGAATACGATTACTCTTTCTGTTTCTGTAAATTGGCCAAACAAGCTGATAGGAGACGAACAATATCCAGCCGACTTTGAATTGGGTGTAGCAGATGAGAATCCGCTTCGTGGACGTAATTTGCAGAAATATCCGGATTGGTTTTTGAATAATAAACCTCGCCCAGAACAACATCGTAAGACATTCACAACTTGGCATTATTATACAAAAGATTCTTCTTTACAAAAAGCAGGATTGGTAGGTCCTGTAAAAATAGAATTTTATAAGATAGTAAAATAAGTATTTTATTATTAGTATAATAGCGATAATAATTACCGAATTGGTATAGAACAAATAGTAAAGTCTACAGACAAATATCGTTATATTTTCGGGAGTTTACACAGTATGTGAAATTTTCTGAAAGACATCAATGGGAAGTTATGTATTGTACATTCTTTCCATTGATGTTTTGATTTAGTAAGAGAGAGTTTAAGAAAAAGTTATAAATTTGTGACCTGAAGCCATTGAGTGAATTTGTTTATGACGAAACATCAGAGTCAAGTTGTGTAAAATTAGCAATGGAAACCGTCTTTTGTGTATAGATAAATTTTTAATTTACAGTTTATGTTTACAAGAAGAGATTTTATAAAAGTAACAGCGGCGGGTGGAGCGCTGGTTTCTTTCGGGCAGTTTGCAGACGCACGCTCGGTTATTGAAAAGGTGAAACCTGATAATCACCGTTTCATCCCGGACAAAGATTCGGCAGAGGATGCAAAGTACGCGGTTGAAGAGCGCAAACAGATTCCTGTCATCGCTGATGTGGATGTGGTTGTTGCCGGAGGTTCGTCGGCTGCGGTTGCGGCAGCAGTTGCTGCGGCTCAGAGTGGAAAGAGTGTTTTTCTTGCTGCACCGCTTTCGTATCTTGGCGATGATATCTGCGGATCATTCTTGTTTGATTTACATAAGGATGAACAACCGCTCACTTCATTGGGGCGGAAGATATATCTGGGAATGAAGACGCCGACGCCGCTTTATGTGAAAACGGTGCTCGAAGATGAACTGCTTGATAATCATGTTGCTTTTCTCTATAGCAGTTATGCTACGGAGGTTCTGATAGATGAAGATAAACAACCGTCCGGCATGGTTATATCTAACCGTTCGGGAAGGCAGGCTATCCGGTGTAAAACCATTATTGATGCCACCCATTCGGCTCTTGTAGCACAAATGCTCGGTTGTCGGTTTACTCCTTTTGAACCGGGCAATAAGATTTTTAACTATACCGTTGTCGGTAATGCATCGAAGGAGGCGCCTGAGATACAGAAAGCTGAAGTGTTGCCTTATAAAATAGCTATTAAAGAGCGGGAACTCCCTGTGACGCGCTATACTTTTGCGCTTCCGGTAAAGGATAATTCGTATGCATCCATTCAGTCTGTCGAACAAATTATTCGTGACAAAACGTGGGATCCCGATCAGGGAGACAGTTCTGATATACTGGAATATATGCCATTCTGTTCCCTTCTCTCTGAAGACGGATATGGCGAAAGATTTACTTCTGTACGCGATATTTCACCGACTGCTTTTCGTCCCAAAGGGAATAAATATCTGTGGGTACTGGGTGCCGCCGCCGATGTTTCTAAAGAGATAGCTGTTCAATTGATGCGCCCTGTCCAGGCGATGGCTCTGGGTGCGATGATAGGCGAATGGGCGGCTGATGAAATTACTGAAAGAAAGATGCCGGACAGTGTTTCTGTCAAGCCTTTGTCCGAAAAAGCTTATAACTGTGGACATATTGGTGAACTTCTTCATCCGCTGCGCCCGACGTTATCCAAAGGATTGGCCATCTCTGAAACGAATTCGTTGCCTGTGTTAGGTTCGTACGACGTGATTGTGATGGGAGGAGGAACAGCCGGGGCGCCTGCCGGGATTTCAGCGGCTCGTCAAGGAGCTAAGACATTGGTTTTGGAATACTTGCATGGATTGGGAGGATTGACAACTCTCGGACTTATCGGTCGTTATTGGGATGGTTTTCGCGGTGGATTTTCTGCCAAAGTAGATGAAGGTGAGCGGGCCATGGCTCCGCTCGATCATCCGCGTCAGCATAAAGACTGGCATGAAGCGCATAATTCCGACTGGAAACAGGAGTGGTATCGTAGCGAGTTGTGTAAAGCAGGTGCAGATTTATGGTTCGGCGTTATGGGTTGTGGCGCTTTGGTTCAAAACAATCGGGTGAAAGGCATTGTTGTAGCTACACCTTACGGACGCGGCGTTATCCTTTCGAAGGTGATTGTTGACAGTACGGGGAGTGCGGATATCGCTATAGCTGCGGGCGCTTCTTACGAATATTCGGGCAAGAATGTAGCGGTGCAGGGCGCTGGTCTTTCGCAGATGAAACCCTGGGATTACTATAATAATAATGACTGGACATTTATTGACGATACTGATATTTTGGATGTTTCGCGCACGTATGTTCAAGCCAAAAAGAAACAATCCGGTAATTATGATATTGTGAAGCTGTCGCAGACGCGCGAGCGTCGCCGTGTTGTTGGCGATTATACTATTTCCGTTTACGACGTGATGAACCATCGTCGCTATCATGATACGATTTCTTATCATAAAAGTTCTTTTGATACGCATGGAATGATTGTCGATCCGTACTTTATTCTTTCTCCTCCTGAGAAACGCCATCGGATTTATGACGCCGATGTTCCTTTGCGCAGTTTGCTTCCCAAGGGGTTGGAGGGAATTATTGTCACCGGACTCGGAGCCAGTGCCGATCGCGATGCCATGCCTGTGATTCGTATGCAGGCATGTCTTCAGAATCAGGGGTTTGCTGTCGGATATCTGGCTGCAGTGAGTGGCAAGGAATTGAAATCGCTTCGTGATATTGATATAAAGAAGATACAAAAATATCTTGTCGGTGTAGGAAATCTTCCTGAGCGTGTTCTGAAGGATAAAGATTCTAAAGGTTATTCGATGAAGGAACTTCGTGACGCGGCAAACACCGTTGCCAGTAATTATCAGGGATTGGAAATATTGCTGACGAATCCTTTGCAATGCAAAGTTCTGATTGCAAATAAGATGAGTGAGACCAACGTCGCTCCGGCAGCAAAAGTTATTTACGCGAGTATCCTTTGCATGTTGGGCGAACGCACGTACGCTTCGATTCTGGCAGACGAGATACGGAAGAATAAAGTTTGGGATGAAGGCTGGCATTATACGGGAATGGGACAGTTCGGCATGTGCGTCAGTCGCCTGGATGCTTTGATCATAGCTCTCGGCAAGGCCAAAGATGCCTCATTCCTGCCTGTGATTATGGAGAAAGCCCGTCTTTTGTCTCCTGATGATTATTTTTCGCATTTCCGTGCTGTAGCTGTCGCTCTGGAAGCGATTGGAAATGGAGCAGCTGCACCGACACTGGCAGATATGTTGATGATGCCCGGAATGCGTTTCCATGCGATGGATTCCTATCAGGATGCCCGCCGTAAAACCGTTCCCGGAAATGATGATGTATCAGTACGTAATGCTGAGTTAAAAGAACTCTATCTTGCTCGTGCACTCTATCGCTGTGGAGATAAAGCCCAATTGGGACAGCATATTTTGCAACGTTATGCCAATGGTTTTCAGGGACATTATGCCCATTATGCAGAAGCAGCTCTGAAAGCGTAACAAGGATGGCGGTTCTTATTTTACTGTAACATCATACAAATAAGTTCGTTTATTGTGACATAAAGTTCACCGGTTTAGGAACTGTATATTGTTTTGTGTTACTAAATAGTTATATACTGTCAGTAAATAAGTATCTCATACCACTAAATAGTTATATACTGACAGTATTAAATGAATATATTCTCATCTTTCTGTTTTTATATCCATATCTTTTTAAGTTTTCATCAGGATTGCTTTGTTTTGTATGAGGAAGAGTTGAATTCGTATCCGTAAACTTTGCTGTAATTGCTTTGTTCTGTTTTCGAGTTGCACTATCTTTGTCGCCTTATGGAGACCGAGTTGTCACATTTCAGAAATTGTCCGGTAGCGTATGCAGACCTGGAAGCATTTTATGCGGCAACTCATGTCGCACCGCGTCATAAGGTGGCACAGCTGGAACAAAAAGGCGAATTGATTCGTTTGAAGAAAGGGTTGTACGTCGTTTCGCCGGAGGTGTCGGGCTATCCCCTTTCGTTGGAGTTGATAGCCAATCGTTTATATGATCCTTCATATCTTACGGCAGAGTCCGCTCTTTTTCATTACGGATTGATTCCCGCAAGGCCCAGGATCGTATGTTCTATTTCTACTAAGCACATGCGCGCATTTGAAAACGCGCTCGGCAAGTTTGTTTATTTCATCTGTTCTCCTGAATATTTTTCATTGTATGTGAATGAAGTGACACTATGCAGTTCGCATTGCTGTATTGCCGCACCTGAGAAGGCTTTGTGCGATCTGATTGTTTTGACAAAATATCTTCGCCCTCGTTCGATGAAGCAGATGAGTTCTTTTTTGGTGGATGAACTGCATATCGATATTTCAAAATTCTTTAAGTTCGACGCTTCTATCATCCGCCGGATTGCTTCCATCAGTATGAAAAGCAAAAACATCCTTCCTTTGGCTGAACTGATTGAAAGGGGAACTCTGGTTTCACTCTGAATAAACGTTCGTGGGGACGTGGGGTTGGGTAAGTCGTCTGTTTTTATTCCCCGAAAAGTTGTCATTACTGGAACAGATAAACCAACCTATGCATTATCCTTGTCATGAGAAGATATACATAAAATGCCAAGCAATATATATTATATAATGTACGTGCGTACATTATAATAATGTCCTTTGTAAGGAATTTGAATCTCTGCATTCTTATAGAATGAAGGCAAACGCCTCATTTTTTCTTATTATACATTCTGAGGGTTTGTAATCAAAAGCGGGGCTTTTGTACAAATTAACCATGCTTGTTGATAATAAATAGAATCAAAACAGAAAATTATCAAGGAAAGCCCTTGTTTGTATGAAAGTAATGATTATTTTTGCAACAATTAATGTAATCCCTATAAGTGGGTGTCATTAAAAAGAACGATAATTTTATTTTACATATAACTAATTATTAATTAAAACGATTGATGTTATGATTAAGAGAATTTCTACTCTTTTGGCAGGTATCGCTCTGTTAGGGACGATGTCTGTATCAGCAGTATCTACAGTCAACACTAATCTCAAGCTTAAGGAAGGTTCAAATGTGGGTTTGTATCAACTGAAAGCGGGAGATAAATTTTTGGCTGTTGAGGACGGAAAATTGGTGGCAATTGAAGCCCCTGTTTCTGCTGGTTATCTTACTAACACTTTGTGGTGTGTTACTGTTACAAAAGAAAACAATGGTAAAGCTCCTATTTTTGATTTTATCAACAAGGGTGCTCAGTGTTTTCTTGATGTTACAATGGATGACTTCACCGATGGTGAAGAAGCTGTATTAGGCGGTGAAGTCGGTGGCTGGGCTAATTCGGAAATTTTTTCCACTGGTATTCAGACAGATATGCCGACTTATTCTTATTTCAAAAGTGACTCTGTAGTAGGTCTTGTAGTCGATGGTAATTCAGTTACTTTGAAAAAGGCTGCAGCAAATGAAATTGCTTCTGCAGGTTTTACGGGTATTACCATTACTGCTCCTGATATTATTACTTTGAGTGCTGATCAAATTAACAATAAGTTCGGGGAATTAGCAAGTACTCAATCGGGTAAAATCACCTTGAAGTTTACACCGGATAAGAACAATACAAAGATTGCTAATCCGTTTAACGACGTTAAGTTCTATACGGAAAATGCAGGTGACAGCACTGTTTATGTGTATAATTCTGCTGATAGTTCTTTGTTATATGTTGATACAGCATATATCAATCAGAGCGGTAGCAAGTTCTTGGCATTTAACTATGTAAAGAAAGATAAAGTTGCTGCATTCAAGTCAGGTGCAATTGCAAACCATGCAAAATTCTATTTCAAGTACAACTTGATAAATGACGAAGTAACTATTCAGGTTAAGTCTGTTGATTTTGGTACTGGTGCTAAGACATGGGCAGTAGCAGGTGAAACAACAATGGCAAATTCTCTTGATTCAGTTAACTGGGTAGGCGTTCAGGATATCAGTACAGCTGATGGTGTTCGTGTTGTAACAATAAGTCCGGATAAGGTTACTTCTAAGATTTATTTGGGTCTATCAGGTTGTGCTGCATCTTCTGATATGACAAGTTTGGCAGATAGCGTTTATACTATTCAGAATGCGGGTGGTGAATATTTGGCTGTTCCGGTTTCAAATTGCATTGTAAAGAAAGAACCTAGCCGTGTATTTGCTCAGTGGATTAGTGTTGAAGCTGCTTCACAGAATGTTAATCACATGCCGGCTTATCAATGGGTTATCTTGAAGAATAAGACAAATCCTTATTTTGCAAATACTTCTTCAGTAAAAGCATATAACCGTGAATATCCGTTTATTTATGCCAATGTTCAATTGCATAAAGATACCGTTAATAATATTATAACTGCTACTTTAGTAGGTGATGATTATGAAGCTGGTCCTGCTAACGAAGATGCACTTGCAGAGGGTGCAGAAGGTGGCTTGACATTTAATGCCGTTCCTGCTATTAACGATAGCACAATTGGTTATAAGACCTTATCAGCTGAACAATTGAAATATAATACGGCTATTTATTCCTTGAAGTATTTTAATCCGTATGTAAAGAATATGTTCGTTGCAAAGAATGGTGCTAATTTGACTGCAACAGGTGATTCTACAGCTACATTTGCTATTAAGGCCATTCCTGATGCTATTCAAAATGAACAGTATGGTTTTGGTGCTGATGATGAAACAGCTGCTTTGAAAGGTAGAATTTCTACATTAGCTACGTTGGTAAGAACACCATATGTTATGTCGATGACAGGTGATGTGAATGTTGGTACGTCAAACGAATATGTCAGCTTGGGTGATTCTGTTGTTGCAACTAAGACGGCTAATGCTGTTCCATTCTTCTTTAAAGAGAATAATCATTATAATGGAGAACATTATTATGCATTGGTTGTAGCTGCTCCTATGGCAGAAACAGCTAATGATCGTTATTCCCCGGAATGTTTGAAGGTAGGCGTAAGTGATAATACATTAAGCGCTATGTTACAGTTCCAGTGTGGTTGCGAAAGCCGTACATCAGCATTTGCAATTGGAGTAACAGATCAAGCTTTGTATCGTCACTTTAACAATAAGAACTTAGGTGAAGTTGAAGGTCGTGATTCTTTGAAATTCTATGAGAATGTTCGTGGCGAATATTTGATGGATGAGAACAATACTAACTTGCAGAACACGAGCTGGGAAGAGGCTAACAAGCTTACAATCGATTATCTTGGAATCTGGACAGCTGACAAAGCCAGTTTGAATGGTAAGGCTCTTGGTTTACAACTCGATACAGTATGGGTTAATCGTGGTTTAGGTAACATCAAACCGCAGTATATTATCTCTGTAGCTCACAATGATGTAGCTGCTGTTGATACAATTCCTTGCGATGCAACTAATCATCAGCATGTTGACAAGGATGGTAAACCTACCGATGCAATGCATTGTATACATGCAACTCCGGGTCATGCAGGATTTGAATATGGTAAATATTTGATCAGCTTTGCTGATTCTACTGCTGATGTTCCTTTTACAGATGTTAAGGGTGGTTATTTCCGCTTGGCATTCAAGAAGGCTATCCATATCACTGATACATTGATCTTCTTAGAAGATGCTGATGCAGCTTTGGCTCCTGCAACATTGAGTCCGTCTGCTTTGATCGCTAAGTATACAAAGGCTGGTTATAAGGGTAATGGTAAAGTACGCTCTTTGATGGGTGACGATCATAAGAATTATACATGGTCATTCCGTTATACCAATCCGGGTATGGGTGCAAATGCAACTGCAGAAGGTTCGGATAACTCATTCTTGATCGAATCGAAGAGTGTTGAAGCTAATATTGCTCCTGAACACGCAGCTTGGGTTAAGATGCAGAATGGTTGCTTGTGCTTAACTAACCAAACATCTGAATTTAATAATGCTAAGACAGGTGCTGATGGCGCTTTGATCTTCAATGTTGAGAAACTGGGTGCTGACGATATGGTAACTGATGCTGCTACAGTAACAGCTTCTGACTTCAGTGTAATCGCTGGCGAAGGTCAGGTAACAATTAACGGCGCAGCTGGTAAGAAAGTTGTTGTAAGCAACATCCTTGGTCAGACTGTAGCTAACACAGTTCTTACTTCAGACAATGCAACAATCGCTGCTCCGGCAGGTGTAGTAGTTGTAGCTGTTGAAGGTGAAGCTGCTGTAAAAGCAATCGTTAAGTAATTAGAACGACTGTAGAGGCGCAAGCATTGCGTTTCTCTCTCAAAATATAAAAGAGGCGAGGATATTCCCCGCCTCTTTTTTTATGTCCTTAACCTTACCTCTTACTATAATATGTCCTGTATCTTTGAAAATAATCTTGTATATTTGCAAAAATTGAACACTTCAGGATGGGAATACACTCAGCGCTAACCGGTCAGAGACCGTAACACCGGGATCTGGGATGAAGTATCTGTTACGACAACCGGGAATGTTCGTCTGCTGGCGCCTTATTTTGTGACAAAAAAACCGATGTGCGCTATGGTATTCGTGAGATTACGTCCGATAAGGATCCTGCCAATTATATTAATTCTGACTGGTTGCTGCGACTGTCTCCCGAACGCTATCGTGATGAAGTGCGTTTTCATGCCGAGATGAATCTGCGCATGATGCGAGTCTGGGGTGGAGCTCTGTTGGAACGCCCCGAATTTTATAATGCCTGCGATGAATATGGACAGCTGGACAACTGAACGTATAGTGGCAACAGAAAAGTGACGGATTATGGTTCTTAATTGAGCTTGCCTTTACCCTGGCGGATGATTTCGTATGGTTCACAGGTGCAGTCAACGATTGTTGATGCTTCAAGACCGCCGTATCCGCCATCGATTACTATATCAACTTCGTCCTCGTACTTTTCGTGTATGAGTTCGGGGTCGGTGCTGTACTCCATTACTTCGTCTTCGTCGCGGATAGACATGGTCAGGATCGGATTTCCGAGTGCCTGAACCAGAGTACGTATAATATTATTGTCGGGGACACGGATGCCGACTTCTTTGCGGTTTTTGTATATCTTCGGAAGCTCATTGCTTGTTGGAAGAATAAATGTGAAAGGACCGGGAAGATTCTTCTTCATCATCTTGAAGGCTGTATTATCTACTTTTGCGTATTCGCTCAGGTTTGACAGGTCGTAACAGATGATGGAGAGATTGCTTTTTAGCGGGTTGACGCCTTTGAGGCGGCAAATATGTTCGACTGCGCGGACATTGAGCGCATCACAACCGATCGCATAAACGGTATCAGTCGGATAAATGACAAGGCCGCCGTCCTGCAGGGCTTTAACGACCTTGTCTATTTCTTTTGGATTCGGATTCTCCGGATAGATCTTTATGAGCATATACTATTCTTGATAATAGACGCGTTTGACGCGCGGTGATATGGAAGTGAGTATTTCGTAAGGAATCGTATTCAGTTTATCGGACAGTTCGCTGACCGGAAGATCATCACCGAAAATGATGGCCGTATCGCCCTCTTGAACATCAATATCCGTTACGTCGATCATACAGGTGTCCATACATATATTGCCAATGATCGGGCAACGTTTGCCGTTAATGACAACTTCGCCTCCACCATTGCTGAAGTGGCGATCGAGTCCATCGGCATAACCTATAGGGATGATGGCTATTCGCGAGTTGCGCTTGACATAGCTTCTCCGGCTGTAGCCTATGGAGTCGCCTGCAGGAACATCCTGAATTTGCAGTATTGTTGTTTTCAATGTACTGATATTCTGCAGTCCTTTGATACCGGATGCACTGACTCCATAAAGACCGATACCGAGACGAACCATGTCCATCTGATATTCGGCGAAACGTTCGATGCCGGCAGTGTTGAGAATATGTTTGATTATTTTGTAATCAAGGGCTTTTTCGAGTTCATTGGCTGCTTCAGTGAAAGTTGTAAGCTGATGCTTTGTGAAATCGTCGAAGACGGCGGAATCACTTCCCGCAAGATGCGAGAAGACTGAACGAACGACAATACCACTCTGTTCTTTCAAACGGTTGCAGATTTCTTGCATATCCGAAGGTTGAAAGCCCAGGCGGTGCATTCCGGTATCAATCTTGATATGAACGGGATAAGCTGTTATTCCTCTATGGCGTGTTTCTTTGAGCATAGCGTTGAGCAGGCGAAAACTGTAGACCTCCGGTTCGAGTTGATTTTCAAATAGAACGTTGAAACTGCTGAACTCCGGATTCATTACAATGATTGGGATAGAAATGCCTTCTTTACGTAATTCGGCGCCTTCGTCGGCAACAGCTACTGCCAGATAATCGCAGCGATGTTCTTGCAGTGTTTTTGCAAGTTCATAAGAGCCGGCACCATAACCAAAAGCTTTGACCATACAGACCATCTTGGTTTCTGGTTTAAGCATCGAACGATAGAAATTGAAATTATGGACGATAGCGTCTAGATTGACTTCCAGAATGGTTTCGTGAACCTTCTTTTCCAATAAATCAGAGATTTGTTCGAAATGGAAATGGCGTGAACCCTTAATCAGTATAAGCTCATTTTTGAATCTCCTGAATGAAGGTGCGTTTATGAATTCTTTTGTAGTAAGGTAGAATTCTTTTTCAATATTAAATACACTTTCGTATTCTTTCAGATCGCGTCCGATACCGATGATGCGGTCCACTTTTTTACGGTGAACGAGATCGGCCACCCGTTTGTATAAAGACTTGGGTAATGCACCCGACTGAAGAATATCTGAAAGGATAAGCGTGCTTTTTAATTTCTTTCCAATGTTACGGCTCTGTTGAAAATCCAGGGCGATATCTAAAGAGTTGATGTCGGAGTTGTAAGTATCATTGATGATAGTACATCCATTGATCCCTTGCTTAACATCGAGACGCATCTCCACAGGTTCAAGATGCTTGAATTTTTCGACATCGTTAACACTGCTCGGCTTCAGGTAGAGCATCAGAGCCATACATTGAAAAACATTCTCTATGGAAGCATCATCAGTGAAAGGAATCTCATAGGTTTGATCGAACCCAAGGAGGGTGCAGTGAATAATCGTCTTGTCAGACTGCTTTTCTACAGATTCGATAAACAATGGAGCTTCGGAGTCGGTACGACTCCAGTAGATAGCTTTATGCGATAGGCAGGCCGATTCTATGCAGTTGCTAATAAATGAATCGTCACCGTCGTAAATGATAGTTTCGCTTTCAGTAAACAACGTAAGTTTTTCTAAACATTTTTGTGTTGCGGAGACAAAGTTTTCCTGATGCGCTTCGCCGATATTGGTGATGATTCCGATAGTTGGTGCAATAATTGCCTGCAGTCGCTCCATTTCATCAGGTTGTGATATCCCGGCTTCAAAAATGGCCAAAGTATTCTTGTCATTCATTTGCCAAACTGAAAGGGGTACGCCCAGCTGAGAGTTGTAACTGCGTGGAGAACGTACAATGTTGAAATCGTTATGAAGCAGTTGATACAGGAACTCCTTAACAACGGTTTTGCCATTACTGCCGGTGATACCAATGACAGGAATATTGAAACGTTTGCGATGAAATGCGGCAAGCTTTTGCAAAGATTTTAATGCATCTTTGACCAGAAGAAAGTTCGCTTCATCCATGGTTTTAAATTCCGGAAGCATTTTGCTTACGACAAAATTGCGTACACGAAGTTTATAAAGCTTTTTGATATAGTTGTGACCATCATTTGTCTTTGTTTGGAGTGCAAAGAATAGACTTTCTTCCGGAAATGAAAGGCGACGACTGTCGGTGAGCAGAATGCTGATCTTGTTTTCATGCAGTTTGGAGTCGTCGGCTCCGATGATTCCGGCAATTTCTCTAATTGAGTATTCCATTATTTTACTTATTTGTTTTCAATTTTCTTGTTTAAAACATCCATTTCAAATTGGATATCAAAGTACGGAAATTTATCATTAAGTCGTTTCATCTTTAACATAGTTTGCAAGATGAATTGTTTGTATGCTTCACTCTGTGGCTGAAATGGTTTGTGATTAATCGCTTTCTGTATTTCGCTCCATTCTCTGATAATTTGTTGTGAATCATTTGTCATCATCTTTTCAATAAAACGCTGCCAGATGTATTCAATAGCCAGCGCTGAAGGGTGAAACATATCATCTGCATAAAATCTATAATCCCTCAATTCGTCGAGCATAATCTCATAGGCTGGAAAATAGAAAGTCTGCTCTTTGAATTCTGTTTGTAATTGTTCGATGGCGAGTAGAAGGATAGCTTTGCTTAACTGATTGTTATGTGCCCCGTCTTTCCAGTGACGGATAGGACTTACAGTAAACAAAATCTTAAGTTCGGGATTCTGTTCCCATAGCGATAGAAGTAATTCCTTCCATTCTTCAACAATGCTATCTACGGAGAGTCTTGTCCTGTCGAACATCTTTTCGGGAAGTTTGTGACAATTCGCTACAATCCGGTTATTGCTTTTAAGCTTGTAAACCCATGCAGTACCGAATGTAATGATCATTCGTTTGCAGTTTCTAATAGAAGAGGCCGAAGAAAATAACCGTTCGTTGATGTTTTTCAAACATTCGTCTTGCGAAGGCGAAGAGAATCGACTATGATGCGAAAAGCTTTGATAGGTATCGTTGCCGAAAAATAAGTCTTTAGCGGTGAAGCGCTCAGGACGCAAAAGAATACGAACAGCCTGTGCAATAGACGCCGGATTGTATAGTGTACCAAAAGGATTTAGGTCTGTTGGAATTTTGCTTTCTTCCAACTTTTTACCGATACTCTCGACAAAACATGAACCTAATAGTATACACGGTTCTTTGTGTGAAAAAAGAAACGGTGCTTTTGAAAATGTGATCTGTGTATATAATTCTTGCATACTCTATATATTCAGCTGTGCAATATTAATTAAATCCTTTAAACTGTGCAAGAGGAAAATGATAATGGCCATTATAAATGAGCCTGTTGATAACTTTTTATTACTTTTCTTATTTTATTCTTGCATGTTCTCTTTAGAAATATGTATTTTTACATTCAAATAGGCAATGAGTAGGAAATCAATCGTCTACCATGCCTTTGTTTAAGAAGAAGTTTAACATTGAGCGGAGAATGGAAGAAAAGGAGATGTGCTATCATATACCTGTGATGCTTCATGAAAGTGTTGAAGGATTAAATATTCAACCTTCAGGAGTGTATGTGGATGTGACGTTTGGCGGTGGAGGTCATTCACGGGAAATCTTGCGCTATCTGAACAACGAAGGCACTCTTTATGGACTTGATCAGGATGCCGATGCGGAAAAGAATATTTTTGGTGATTTACGCTTCGTTTTTGTTCGTAGTAATTTTCGCTATCTGTATAACTTCACGCGTTACTATGGGGTGTTGGGCAAGGTCGATGGACTATTGGCGGACTTGGGCGTTTCGTCGCATCATTTTGATGATAAAGAACGTGGCTTTTCTTTTCGTTTTGAAGGTGCGTTGGATATGCGGATGAACAGACGTGGCGGTTTGACAGCTGCGGATATTGTCAATACTTATCCGGAGGAAAAACTGGCTGATGTGTTTTATCTGTATGGGGAGTTGAAAATGGCACGTAAGCTGGCTTCTCTATTGATAAAAGTTCGTGAATCTAAGAAAATTGAAACTATTGGAGATTTTCTGACGGCGATAGAACCATTGACAGGTAAAGATAAAGGCAAAAAGATTCTGCCGCAGATATTTCAGGCTTTGCGTATTGAAGTGAATGACGAGATGTGCGCTTTGAAAGAGATGTTGCAACAGACATTACAGGTGTTGAAACCCGGAGCCCGATTAGTGATTATAACATATCAGTCTCTGGAAGACCGACTGGTGAAAAACTTTTTGAAGTCAGGAAATTGTGAAGGGAAAACGGAACAAGATTTTTATGGAAACATTAGAAGCCCGTTCCGTCTGATTAACAATAAAGTGATTGTGCCTTCAGCGGAAGAGGTAGAACATAATCCCCGTTCGAGAAGTGCAAAATTAAGAATAGCTGAAAAGAGAGATTCTTATGAGTGAGCAGGTAAAAAAGAAAAGAGGACGTAAATTCTCTTTTTTGTATATTATTGGTGGTGGCATTTTAACGGAGGATTTTATCCTTCGCCACACACGTATGATCGTTTTGATTGTTTTGTTGTTGTTTTTCTTTATTGGTAATAGATATACTTGTTTGCAGAAGTTGAGGGAAATCGATCATTTGCAACAGAAACTCCGTGATACACGATTTGAAGCATTATCGATTTCTTCTGAATTAACAAGTAATAGTCGGGAATCACAGGTGGAATTGTTGATACAGGATCAAGGGATTGAACTCGAAACAGCTAAGACCCCGCCGTATATTTTATATAAGAAATAAGATGGCAGAAGAGATTGAACCGAATAGTAATTTTCCAAAGAATAGCAGAATCATGTTTTGCTATTTCTTGGTGGCAGTGGTAATAGGTATAGTTGCTATTGCTATTCTGGGGTGTGTTTTTAAAACGGCTTTTATTGATAAGGATAAATGGGAAAAGGTTGCAGCCAGTCAGGAAAAACCAAATCATATTGTATTGCCGGGACGCGGTAATATTTATTCTATTGATGGGAAACTGATGGCTACCAGTGTTCCTCAGTTTTATACCTATATAGATTTTCAAGCTGAAGGGTTGCGTAAGGATTCTTTTATGCATTCAAAAAGTAATGGCATTGATTCATTGTCTATTTGTCTTTCTCGAAAATTTAAGAATCGTACACCGGCCGGTTATCGCGCTTATCTTTTGAAAGGATTGAGGATGAAAAAGAATAATCGGCAGTATCCTTTGATTGAAGGTCGTATATCCTATTCTGATTTGAAAGAGTTAAAAACATTTCCATTTTTAAGACTGAACCGGAATAAGAGTGGTTTTTATACTAAAGAGATGGTGCAACGTCAGAAACCGTTTGGCACCCTTGCTTCACGAACAATTGGGGATATTTATGGTGATATTGATATGTCAATCGGGGTAACCAGAGGAAAAAATGGCTTGGAATTACAATATGATAGTCTGTTGCGGGGCGTGGCAGGAACAAGTGCTGTCCGCCGTGTTGCGGGGGGATGGACAAATGTGGTCGAGATTGAGCCTATAGATGGTATGGATATACGGACAACGATCGATTTGAATATTCAGGATATCACCGAAAAATCATTGATGGATAAACTTAAGGAGATTGATGCTGTTTCTGGAACAGCGGTCGTTATGGAAGTGGCTACCGGAGAAATTAGGGCAATTACGAATATGGAACGGGTACGCGAGGGAGTCTATGCAGAAACAAAAAATCATGCGGTTGCCGATGAAACTGAACCCGGGTCGACCTTTAAGGTGGCATCAATTATGGTGGCTCTTGATGATGGTCTTTGTCATCCGACAGATACAGTGGATGTCGGTAATGGCGTGTATATGTACAGAGGAGCACGCATGACCGATCATAATGCCGATAAGGGAGGATATCATCGTATCTCTGTAGAACAGGCAATATGGTATTCATCCAATATAGGTGTCGCCAAAACTATACTTAAGGCCTATGAGAAGGACCCGATGCGTTATGCGAAAGGTCTATACAGGACAGGAATAAATGCAAATCTTCATTTAGAAATTCCTGGTGCCGGCAGAGCCAAGATTCGTATGCCTAATGATCGCCGTAATCCTTGGTCGAAAACGACTTTGCCGTGGATGTCATTTGGTTATGAGACACAGATTCCACCAATTTATACATTGACCTTTTTTAATGCTATAGCTAATAATGGGACAATGGTAAGGCCGATGTTTGTTAAAGAGATCATGCGTAACGGGAAGTGTGTACAAAAGTTTGAAACGGAAGTGGTAAAGGATTCTATCTGCAAACAGACTACTTTAGCTATTATTCGGGGCATGTTGGAAAATGTAGTTGAGAAAGGTACCGGTAAGGCGGTTCACTCGGATGTTGTCAGAATCGCAGGCAAAACAGGAACAGCACAGATTGCGCAAGGGGGCGTTTATAGGTCTGCAGGTCATCAAGTGGCATTTTGTGGTTATTTTCCGGCCGAAGATCCGCGATATACTTGCATCGTTGTTATTCGTCAGCCAAGTATCGGCTATCCTTCGGGAGGTACCATGTCGGGTGCTGTTGTAAAAAGTATTGCGGAAAAAATATATTCAAACTTTATGCCATATGACGTAAGAACAATGGCGAGAGACTCTGCGGCTGTATTATATCCGTTACCCAAAGCCGGTAATCGAAATGCACTGGAAGCTGTGTTGGCAAAGCTTAAAGTCGGTATAGACTTGGATAGTTTGAAAAGTGGATGGGTGATGGGAGAGCGTATTGAAGGGCGCGATTCTGTACGTCTGAAAAATTTGGATTTAAGAAAAGATTTGGTTCCGAATGTAGTAGGCATGGGAGCCAAAGATGCTGTATATTTAATGGAAAAGGCCGGATTGCGTGTATCTTTGGATGGATTGGGAAGTGTCTCTTCGCAGTCGATAGTGCCGGGAACACGGGTTCTAAAAGGACAAACAGTACGGTTAATACTAAACTGATAAGAAATAGTTGTGTATATGGAATTACAGACACTTTTAACTTCAATAGAAGCATTAGAAATCAAAGGAGATATCGGTATAGATATAACCGGTATTGAATCTGATTCACGTAAGGTGGCAAAAGGTATCCTTTTTGTTGCCGTCAGAGGAACTGTTGTGGACGGACATACATTTATTAATATGGCTGTCGAGAATGGTGCAGTTGCCATTGTTTGTGAGGAAATGCCGGAAAAGGCTGATTTAATGGGGAATTTGACATTTGTTCGTGTGAAAGATTCTGCTTTTGCATTGGGTATGATGTTATCGTCCTGGTATGGTAATCCTTCTCAACAGTTGGTGTTGGTTGGTGTTACGGGGACAAATGGCAAGACTACAATTGCTACATTATTATATGATATGTTTCGCAAGTTGGGTCATAAGGCTGGGCTCCTATCAACTGTTTGCAACTACATAGACGGCAAGCCTGTCCCGACAGATCATACTACGCCGGATCCAATTACGCTTCATCGATTAATTGCTCAGATGAAAAAAGAAGAGTGCGAATATGTTTTTATGGAAGTCAGTTCTCACTCAATTGATCAAAAACGAATTAGTGGTTTGCATTTTGATGGGGGTATTTTTACGAACTTAACACGTGATCATTTGGATTATCACAAAACGGTAGAAAACTATCTGAAGGCGAAAAAAAAGTTTTTTGATGACCTTCCATCGTCTGCGTTTGCATTGACTAATGCAGATGATAAGTCCGGGCTTGTCATGTTGCAGAATACAACTGCAAGAAAACTGACTTATTCATTGTTGACATTGGCTGATTTCAAAGGTAAAATATTGGAGTCTCATTTTGAAGGGACGGATATGTTGATTAATGGGCGGGAAATATCAACGCGTTTTGTCGGACGTTTTAATGCTTATAATTTGTTGGCTGTTTACGGGGCTGCCGTATCATTAGGACAGAAACCAGACGATGTATTGGTTGTATTGAGTGATCTTCATCCCGTATCCGGACGCTTCCAGACGATTCAGTCTCCTTTGGGTTATACGGCAATTGTTGATTATGCTCATACTCCGGATGCCTTGATAAATGTATTAAATAGTATTCACGGTGTTTTAGAGAGTAAGGGACATGTGATTACAGTAGTAGGTTGCGGGGGTAATCGCGATAAAGGAAAACGCCCAATGATGGCAAAAGAAGCTTCAAAACTGAGCGATCAACTTATTTTGACTTCCGACAATCCTCGTTTTGAAGAACCGGATGATATCATCAAGGATATGCTTGCCGGATTGGATGATACGGATTTAGCGCATACTCTTTGTATTACTGATCGTACTCAGGCAATAAAAACTGCTACTGCAATTGCAAAAAAAGGAGATGTGATACTGGTGGCTGGTAAAGGGCATGAAGATTATCAGGAGATAAAAGGAGTAAAACATCATTTTGATGATCGTGAGAAAATACATGAAATTTTTGATAGACAACTAACAACAAATCATTGACATGCTATATTATCTGTTTAATTATTTGGATCAGTTGGATTTTCCCGGTGCAGGCATGTTTAAGTATGTGTCCTTCCGTTCGGGATTGGCTGTGATATTTTCATTATTTATTTCTACTACTATAGGTCGGAAGATTATTGATAAACTTCAAAGACATCAGATAGGTGAAACCATTCGAAATCTCGGATTGGAAGGGCAGATGGCCAAGAAAGGTACGCCAACGATGGGAGGAATTATCATCATTATTGCCATTCTAATCCCAACACTACTATGTGCTCGTTTGAATAATGTTTATGTGATGCTGATGCTGATTACTACGGTATGGTTAGGCGGACTCGGTTTTGCAGATGATTATATTAAGGTGTTTAAGAAAGATAAAGAAGGTATGCACGGGCGTTTCAAGATTGTAGGACAAGTAGGTCTGGGCTTGATCGTTGGACTTGTTTTATACCTTAGTCCGGATGTGGTTATCAAAGAGAATATGGAAGTTCGACATGACAATGTGATTCAAGAAGTCAGATATCATCCGGTAGAAACTAAATCGACAAAAACAACTATTCCTTTTGTGAAAAACAACAATTTTGACTATGCGCAGCTTGTTTCTTGGGCTGGAAAATATAAGACTGAAGCAGCATGGCTTGTTTTTGTTTTGATGACCATATTTTTAGTAACAGCTGTATCCAACGGTGCCAATTTAACAGACGGACTGGATGGTTTGGCGGCTGGGACTTCAGCTATAATAGGTGTTGCCTTGGGAATATTGGCCTATATGTCGGCCCATTTTGAGTTTGCGTCATTCTTGAATATTATGTTTATTCCGGGGGCTGAGGAACTGGTTGTCTTTGCTTCCGCTTTTATTGGAGCTACAATCGGATTCCTTTGGTACAATTCTTTCCCGGCTCAAGTATTTATGGGCGATACCGGTAGCCTGACATTAGGTGGAATTATTGCAGTGTTCTCCATTATCATACGAAAAGAATTATTGATTCCCATACTATGTGGTATTTTTTTAGCAGAGAGTTTGTCTGTAATTATTCAGGTTGTATATTTTAAATATACAAAGCGTAGATATGGTGAAGGTCGTCGGGTCTTTAAAATGACACCATTGCATCATCATTTTCAAAAACCCGGGAATGCAGGAATACAGGCTTTGATACAGAAACCATTTAATGTGATCCCTGAATCGAAGATCGTGGTTCGTTTTTGGTTGATCGGCATTATTTTAGCCGTAATTACTATTGTTACGTTAAAGATGAGATAATTAATAGCATAAAGGAGATGAAAAGAATCGTTGTTTTAGGCGCCGGAGAAAGTGGAACAGGTGCTGCTGTATTAGCAAAGGCTAAAGGATTTGATGTGTTTGTTTCGGATTCTTCAACTATAGATCCAAAGTATAAAGAGATGTTGGATTCACATGGTATATGTTGGGAAGAAAAGCAACATACTGAAGCTGATATTTTGAATGCGGGCGAAGTTATTAAAAGTCCGGGTGTGCCTGATAAAGCTCCGATTATTCAGAAGCTGAAAGAGAGGAGTATCCATATAATCTCTGAGATTGAATTTGCCGGACGATATTCAGATTCCAAGATGATTTGTATTACAGGAAGTAATGGAAAGACAACAACTACAATGTTGACTTATCATATTCTAAAACAAGCCGGTCTCGATGTGGGTCTGGCGGGGAATGTGGGAAATAGTCTTGCCCTTCAGGTCGCTGAGTCTCCTCATGCTGTGTACGTTATTGAGTTAAGTAGTTTTCAACTAGATAATATGTACGATTTCAAAGCTGATGTGGCGATAATATTGAATATAACTCCTGATCATTTGGATCGTTATAATTATGTAATGCAAAACTATGTAGATGCAAAATTTAGAATTTTGCAAAATCAGACGGCAGATGACGCATTTATCTTTTGGAACGACGATCCTATCGTTGCGCGTGAGATTGTGAAACTCCATCCGAAAGCAACGCTATATCCGTTTGCTGAAACTCATGAAGAGGGAGTGAAAGGCTATATTGATAATAATAAGATGATACTTGAAACATCGAAAGGAACATTTGCTATGGAAAAAAAATCATTAGCTTTGAAAGGTGTACATAATTTGTATAATTCCTTTGCGGCAGGAATTGCTGCCAAACTTGTCGATATACAAGATGAGAAAATCAGAGCTTCGTTAAGTGATTTTACCGGTGTTGAACATCGTTTGGAAAATGTGGCCCGCGTAAAAGGAGTGGATTATATTAACGATTCAAAGGCTACAAATGTTAACTCATGCTGGTACGCCTTGCAGAGTATGACAACTCCTCTGGTTTTGATCTTGGGAGGAACGGATAAGGGGAATGACTATTCGGAGATAGAACAGCTGGTGAAAGAGAAGGTTCATGCATTGATATTCTTAGGAGTTGACAATGCAAAGCTTCATGCTTTCTTTGATGGAAAAGTGCCGGAGATAGAAGACGCTTTCTCTATGGAAGAATGCATTTCTAAAGCTTATAAGCTGGCAAAGAAGGGAGATACCGTTTTGCTGTCGCCTTGTTGTGCGAGTTTCGATCTTTTTAAAAACTATGAAGATCGAGGGGAGCAGTTTAAAGCATGTGTACGGAATTTGTAATAACAAGAAGGAATGGATTTGGCGAATAAATTATTTAAGGGAGACCGGGTAATATGGATTATATTCATGTTCTTGTGTTTGATTTCGGTGCTTGAAGTATTTAGTGCAACAAGTACGATCGCTTATAAGAATGCTAATTATTGGGCTCCTATAGCCCGGCATGGATTTTTTCTTGTAGGAGGTTTTGTGCTTGTTTTGTTACTGCATAATATTCCGTATCGTTTTTTCCCTTTGATTATTCTTTTGCTGCCAGTATCTATAGTGATGCTGCTTGCTGCACCATTTGTAGGCATTGAACTGAATGATGCTCATCGTTGGTTGGATTTGTTTGGAATACAGTTTCAGCCATCTGAATTTGCCAAATTGTCAATTATTGTTTACATTGCATTTCTGATGAGTAAGCGAAACAGATTTACTGATGACCAGATTTTTAAATATATATTGATTGCTCTCGGTATAACATGTGTTTTAATTCTGCCTGAAAATTTCTCGACTGCATTTATGTTGTTTGGAGTAAGTTATCTGTTGATGTTTATAGGTCAGATGCCCATAAAAAAAATGCTTACGTTGGCGGGAGTCATAGTGCTTGCTTTGTGTTTGTTTGTTGGAGGACTGATGACTCTTCAAGATAATGTGCTGGATAAGATCCCCAGAGCTTCAGTTTGGAAAGGGCGTTTTGTCGAACATTTAAGTCACCAAAAAGAGAATGTCGATGAGTCTGGTGTCTATAAGATAACAGATGATAATTATCAAGTTTCTCATGCGAATATGGCTATTGCAAACGGAGGAGTGTTTGGGCAGATGCCAGGACATGGTGAGCAACGGGATTTTTTGCCTCAGGCTTATTCGGATTTCATTTATGCAATCATCATAGAGGAACTAGGCGTAGTAGGCGGTGTCTTTGTTTTGCTATTATACATTATGCTCTTAGTGAGGGTGGCTATGATAGCTCAGCGATGCGATAAGCTTTTCCCGAAGTTCCTCGTTTTGGGTTGTGGCTTGCTTATCGTTATTCAAGCCATATTCAATATGGCGGTGGCTGTTAATTTAATACCGGTCACCGGTCAGCCTATGCCGCTGGTGAGTCGTGGAGGAACATCTACATTGATTTCGTGTGTCTATTTTGGTATTATTTTAAGTGTTAGCCGCTTTGGGGCTAACATGGGTAATGAAGATAACACTTTAGAAGATTCTGATTCCGATCAAGAGACAGAGTCGGCCGTCAGTGAAGAGGGGATAGTAGACAAAAATGTTTTTATGGAGACGAAAGTAGAAACAGGAGGCATTTCTTTAACGGCAGTAAAAAGTTCGAATAAGGAAAAAGAAAAAGCGGAGATATAATTTGGCAGGGTTATTCTTGCCTTTAATGAATAGCAATATGAAGCAGTATAGAATTATTATAAGCGGAGGAGGAACGGGAGGACATATTTTCCCGGCAATTTCTATTGCAAATACTTTTAGAGAGCGTTTCCCTGATGCAGAAATATTGTTTGTTGGTGCTGAAGATCGTATGGAAATGGAAAAAGTTCCGGCAGCCGGTTACCATATTGTTGGGTTGCCTGTGAGCGGTTTCGATCGTGCGCATCTAATGAATAATGTAAAAGTGTTGCTTAAACTGTGTAAGAGTCTGCAATTAGCTAAGAAGACAATCCGGGAGTTTCGACCGGATATTGTTGTTGGCGTTGGCGGATATGCCAGTGGTCCTATTTTGTGGATGGCGGCACAGCAAGGAATTCCAACATTAATCCAAGAGCAGAATTCGTACGCAGGTGTTACAAATAAGTTGTTGGCTAAAAAGGCTAAGAAGATTTGCGTTGCTTATGAAGGAATGGATAAGTTTTTCCCTGCGGATAAAATAGTGATGACAGGTAATCCAATCCGGAAAGATTTAGAGGAGGCGCAAGACAAGAGAGACGAAGCTTTAAAATTCTTCAACCTGTCTCCTGAGAAAAAAACAATTCTTGTTGTAGGAGGTAGTTTGGGGGCACGTACTATTAATCGGAGTATTCAAGGCAGTTTGGATAAGATATATGCGTCGGATGTGCAGGTTATATGGCAGACTGGGCGTTATTATTATCAGGATGCATTGAAACACTTGAAAGCTTATCGCGGTATTCCAATCTGGTGTTCTGATTTTATTACTCGTATGGATTATGCCTATTGTGCAGCTGATTTGGTTATATCACGTGCTGGAGCAGGTTCTATATCAGAGTTGTGCCTTTTGAAAAAGCCTGTTATCTTAGTGCCGTCTCCGAATGTGGCAGAAGATCATCAGACAAAGAACGCTTTGGCACTAAAAAATAAAGATGCAGCGATTATGGTTGCTGATAAAGATGCAGAACAAACGTTGGTTGAACAAGCATTGGATGCAGTTCATAATGATGAATTTCTTGTTTCATTAAGTTCGAATATAGCGAATCTGGCTCAACCTCAAAGCGCAGAACGAATTGTAAATGAGATTGTGAAAATTATTGACAGGAAAATATAAGTACGTATATTTGCGTAACCATTCGCATAGGAATGAAGAAAACTAAATATGGATATAGATAAAATAAGTGCAGTATATTTTGTTGGGGCCGGAGGCATCGGCATGAGTGCTTTGATTCGTTATTTTCTTTCAAAGGGAATAGAGGTTGGCGGATACGATCGAACATCTTCTGAGTTGACTGAGCAGTTGAGAAAAGAGGGCGCCGATATTCATTATGAAGATAATATTGATTTGATTCCGGCAGATTTTACTGACCGTACAATTACGTTAGTTGTTTATACAGCTGCTATACCGGATACTAACTCGGAACTTTCATTCTTCCGAAATCTGGATTTTGTGATGATGAAGCGAGCCAGAGTTTTAGGAGAAATTACTAACCGTTTGAAAAGCTTATGTATAGCAGGAACTCATGGAAAAACGACAACTTCATCAATGATTGCTCATATTTTGAAGCAGTCGCATGTGGACTGCAGCGCGTTTCTGGGTGGAATTCTAAGAAATTACAACAGCAATCTGATGCTTTCTGATAAGAGTGATCTGACGGTCGTTGAGGCGGATGAGTTTGATCGTTCATTTCACTGGCTTAATCCTTATATGGCTGTCATAACTGCCGCTGATCCTGATCATTTGGATATTTATGGTACGGCAGAAGCTTATCGGGAAAGTTTTGAGCATTTCACTTCATTAATCCGTCCCGGTGGTTGTTTGGTGATAAAGAAAGGTATAAATGTAACGCCTCAGTTGCAGGAAAGCGTCACCTTATATACATATGCTTCTACTGAGAATGCTGATTTTCATGCAGAGAATATTCGTGTTGGTAATGGTGAAATCTTTTTCGATTTTGTTGGACCAAAAGTACGTATTGATAATATTCAACTAGGAGTTCCGGTAAAGGTGAATATTGAAAATGGCGTTGCAGCTATTGCTATTGCTTGGCTTAATGGTGCAACTCCTGATGAGATAAAGCAAGGTATGGCTTCATTTATGGGAGCAAAGCGTCGTTTTGAATTTCATTTAAAGACGGATAATGTAGTATTGATAGACGATTATGCTCATCATCCGGAAGAATTGAAAGCCAGTATTCTTTCTGTTCGTGATTTGTATCCACACAGGAAGTTGACGGGTATTTTCCAACCGCATCTATATACTCGGACTCGTGATTTTGCTGCTGATTTTGCTAAAAGTCTTTCTTTGCTTGACGAACTTATACTACTCGATATATACCCGGCCCGCGAGAGACCGATTGCGGGTGTGACGTCGAAAATTATTTTCGATGCGGTAACGATTCCTGCCAAGAGATTAATTAAAAAGGAGGAATTGTTGAAACTTATATCAACAGAAAAAGATAAGTTAGATATAGTATTAATGGTTGGAGCCGGGAATATTGATTTATTGGTTGAACCGGTGAAACAAATATTAGAGGAAAAAATATAGTGCTTCGGGTTATCTCCATAATAGTTGCGACACTTTTGTCCTGTTACATAGTGTTTGTTGCATTTTTCTTCCACCAGAGGAAAGATGAAGCTGCATGTACCGGTCTTCAGGTAGAAGTAGTCGATAGTTTGGATAAGCATTTTGTGAGTAAGAGTGATATAGTGAATATTCTAAAGAAAGCAGAATTATATCCTGTTCATAAACCTATAGGGGTTGTAAATACCGAGCGAATTGAAAAGGAATTGTTGAAGAACGAAATGATTGCCCGTGTTGAGGCTTACAAAACGCCATCACACCAAATAAAACTTGAGGTGGAACAAAAGATCCCCATTATTCGTATAATCAGTAACAGTGGTAATTATTATATTGATAATGAGGGGACAGTAATGCCAATGAGTCCGCATTATGTAGCTGATGTCCCTATTGCAAGTGGAAATGTAGAAAAAACACTGGCAAAAACCGACTTATATAAATTTGCACTATTTTTGCAGAAGGATAAATTTTGGAATGATCAGATCGAACAAATTTATATTTATCCGGATAAGGAAGTAGATCTTATTCCCCGAGTTGGCGATCATCGGATAATATTAGGTGACTTTACCGATTTTGAAGAAAAGCTGAATAATTTGCAGCTTTTTTACGAAGAGGCAATACCAAAGGTGGGATGGGGAAAATATAGCATTATAAATTTGAAATATAAAGATCAAATCGTTTGTACTAAAAAATAGAAATATGGCATACACAGACTTTATAGCAGCTATCGACCTTGGCTCTTCCCACATGGTCGGTATGGTAGGTACGAAGGGGTTATCGGGTACTCTTTCCATTATTGCCTACGAAGTCGAAAACTCTGATACTTGTATACGCAGAGGATGTGTTTATAGTATCAAGGAAACGGCAAGTAAGATTAAGCGGATTATTCTAAAGTTGGAGAATAAGTTGGGAGGAGCTCGCATTAACAAGGTATATATTGGCGTCGGTGGTCAGTTTGTGCGTTCTATAGATCATGTTGTGTCTAAAGTGTTGGATAATGGAACCGTCACAGAAGAAACGTTGCAGGAGCTTAGGAAAAAATGCAATTTGTATCGGCCTGATATGCTAGATGTGCTGAAAGTAGTATCTCCGGTCTATTTTTTAGATAATAAGCAAGAAGAGAATCCGGTAGGTATCTCTTGCTCCCGTTTGGAAGCACGTTATAAATTGATCGTTGGACGTCCCTCCTTGCGTCACGCTGTGACGATGAACATGGCGGATCAGATTGGCGTAAAAGTGGCCGATGTTATTGTTTCGCCTTTGGCTTTAGCGAATTTGATACTAACTAATAAGGAAAAGGAACAGGGATGTGCTTTGATCGATTTTGGAGGTGGTGTGACATCTGTATCTATTTTTAAAAGCAAACATTTGGTGAGTCTGTCGGTTATTCCTTTGGGTAGCGATTTGATTACAAGTGATCTGATGATGTTGGATATGCCGGAGATGGAAGCTGAGCGTATCAAATCAACTTATGGTAATGCTATCTGGGAAAAAGATAGTGACCAGGAATCAGTATCGATTGATTTGGCAGATGGGCAACATACTAAGGAAATAAAGCGTTCGGAAATTAATCTGATAGTCGAGGCACGTGTACGCGAAATTATAGAAAATGTTTACGCTCGTCTGGCTGATGCCGGAGTAATAAAGAATTTGGGAAGTGGCATGGTTATTGCCGGTAATGGTGCCGCATTACGTAATTTACGCGAAGCTTTGACAGACCGCTGCAAGATGGACGTTCGTTATGCCTCGGTTCGTCGCGATTGTATTGAAGCTGGAGAAATGATAGCAAATAATCCTGAATTTACTACAGCAGCAGCATTGCTCCTTGAAGGAACTGAAAATTGTGCACAGCAAGTGGTTTCTGAATCGAAGATTGAGTCTGGAAATAATGAGTTTGAAGAAACCATATATGACCCGACATTGGAAGATATTCGGTTTAAAAGGAAAGAAAAGCAATCTGAAAATGAAAAGATTAATGAACCTGATATAAAGGTGGAGAAAGAAAATAATCCTTCAAAGGCGAAAAAGTCAAAGAAAGAAGGGTTGTTAATTAAAATAAAAAATTCCATTGATAATTTCGGTGGGGAATTGTTTAGTGAAGATAATAATCAGTAAATAATAAAAGCTATACAGCTATGGATGATAATATATTTGAACCCGATGTAGCAAAAGCACCTCAGCCAATCATTAAAGTAATTGGAGTAGGTGGTGGCGGTGGAAATGCAGTCACAAACATGTATAAAGAAGGTATCCATAATGTCTCTTTTGTATTATGCAATACTGATAAGCAGGCTTTGGATATTTCTGAAGTCCCTGCAAAGCTTTTATTGGGGCGGAGTACAACGAACGGTTTAGGTTCGGGCAATGTTCCTGAGGTGGGCGAAAAAGCGGCATTGGAAAGCGAAGAAGAGATTCATCAGATGCTGAGTGATGGTACACGCATGACGTTTATTACTGCCGGAATGGGTGGTGGTACCGGAACTGGTGCAGGTCCGATCGTGGCTAAAATATCCAAGGAGATGGGTATATTGACTGTGGGCATTGTAACTATTCCGTTTGTGTTCGAGGGCCGTCCGAAGATTGTGAAGGCCTTAAAAGGCGTAGAGCAGATGGCAAATAATGTTGATGCTTTATTGGTTATTAACAACGAACGGCTTCGTGACATGTATTCTGAAGCCAAACTGAGTGTACCTCAGTCGTATAAAAAGGCCGATGAAATTCTGACGACGGCAGCCAAGAGTATTGCCGAAATTATCACAATGGAACTGATTCAGAATGTCGATTTTGCGGATGTGAATACCACCATGCGCGAGGGCGGTATTGCTCTGATGAGCAATGGATATGGTGAAGGTGATGGCCGGTTGCAGCTTGCAATTGAAGAGGCTTTAAAATCGCCGTTGTTGAGTAATAATGATATTTTCAATGCACGTCGAGTCTTATTCTGCCTCTATTTTAGTCATGAGGCTGAATTGGGCATGGACGAGATGTCGGATATACATAATTTTATGTCGCGTTTTAGGACGCGTTATGAAGTGAAATGGGGTTTTGGTTATGACGATTCGTTAGGTAAAAAAATCAAGATTACCATCTTGGCTACTGGTTTCGGATTAAAGGATGTTCTTTCCGAGCAGCAACAGCAGTATAACTCAGAGGAAGATCGTCGAAAAGCTGCCGAAAAGGATCGTTTGCGTAAGGAGCAGGATGAGGCCGAAGACAAGTTGGTTGAACGTTATTACAAAGAATATTTGGATACGCGTCCTAATGTGGAAATTGTTGTACTTAACAATGATGAGCTGGATGATGATAACCTGATTTCAATGATGGAAGATATTCCTCCTTATAAAAGGACACTTGATGATATAGCAAAGGTCCGTAGAAAGGTGGAAAAAGCTTCTACCTTGCAGGCCGACATGGCGACCCCCTCGACACTGCTGCAGGGTGATAGTAAGCCGAAAGGTGTAAAAATTAGTTTTAGATAGTATTTAAAGATATATTCAAAATGGATTTATTTGATAGAGTCAGCGAAGACATTAAAAACGCAATGAAGGCTCACGACAAGGTGGCCCTAGAAACTTTGAGAAACATCAAGAAAAACTTTCTAGAAGCAAAGACTGCTCCTGGGGCAGACAATACACTGTCTGATGCAGATGCAGTGAAGATAATGCAGAAAATGGTTAAACAAGGTAAGGATTCTGCAGATATCTATATTCAGCAGAATCGTCGGGATCTCGCCGATGTTGAATTGGGGCAGATTGCTGTTATTGAGAAGTATCTTCCAAAACAGATGACAACCGAAGAGCTTGATGGAGCCTTGAAGGAGATTATTGCAAAAGTAGGTGCTACGAGTGCCAAAGATATGGGCAAGGTTATGGGTACTGCTTCAAAAGCATTGGCAGGGAAGGCTGAAGGACGTGCAATCTCAGAAGCTGTTAAGCGTCTCTTGAATTCATAGAGCATGATTACGTTTACTTGCAGTCTGATAGCGCTTGTTGTAGGCTTTTTTGTATATGGAAAGTTTGTGGAGCGTGTTTTTGGGATTAAGCCGGATCGACAGACTCCGGCTTATTCATTGCGTGATGGTGTCGATTATATTCCGATGCCGACGTGGAAGGTTTATATGATTCAGTTTTTGAATATTGCGGGTACAGGTCCAATATTCGGTGCCATTATGGGTGCACTGTTTGGTTCTTCGTCGTATTTGTGGATTGTTTTTGGATGTATCTTCGGAGGTGCGGTACACGATTATATGAGTGGAATGCTTTCGTTGCGCCATGGAGGCGAAAGTCTTCCTGAAACGATCGGCCGCTATTTGGGCTTGAGTGCGAAGAAAGCGATGTTGGTGTTCAGTACTATTCTGTTGGTTATGGTAGGTACCGTGTTTGTCTATAGCCCGGCGCTACTTTTGGCAGACCTGACGCCGCAGTCGCTTGATGTGATGTTCTGGATTGTTGTAGTCTTTATTTATTATGTGTTGGCAACGATGCTTCCTATTGATAAGATTATTGGCAAGATATATCCGTTGTTTGCATTTGCATTACTGTTTATGGCTCTGGGTTTGATGGCTATGTTGTATGTACATCATCCGGCCATTCCGGAATTATGGGATGGATTGCAAAACCGTCATCCCGATGCTTCACAACCGATCTTTCCTTGTTTATTTATCACAATCGCTTGCGGAGCCATCTCTGGTTTCCATGGTACACAAAGTCCGTTGATGGCTCGTTGTCTCAAGGATGAACGTCATGGACGTTATGTATTTTATGGTTCAATGATTACCGAAGGAATTGTCGCTTTGGTATGGGCCGCCGTCTCGTCGTATCTTTTTTATAATAATGGAGTGGCTAATGAGGCAAACATGTCTTTGCAGGCTCCAGCTGTCGTTTCGAAGATTTCAAGAGAATGGCTCGGAACGTTTGGAAGTGTTTTGGCAATTCTGGGAGTTGTTGCAGCGCCGATTACTTCTGGGGATACGGCTTTCCGTTCGGCTCGTTTGATTATTGCAGATTTTTTCCATCTGAATCAGCATCGTATCATCAGCCGTTTATACATTGCTGTGCCGCTATTTCTGGCAGCTATCGTATTGCTTTATTATAATATTAATGACAAGAACGGCTTCAATGTTATTTGGAGATATTTCGGATGGGCGAACCAGTCATTGGCTACTTTTACTTTATGGGCTGTCACTGTATATCTGACTACACATAAAAAACTGTATTGGGTATCGCTGATTCCGGCGCTGTTTATGACTGCTGTCTGTACGGCCTATATTTTTGTTGCCCCTGAAGGATTGAAGTTTCCGGTAACCGTCTCGCAGATTATCGGTGTATGTTTTGCTGTTGCAGCCTTTATCTTCTTCTGGGTTTGGAAGATTAAACGCATAGATCCGGCACCATGTGTAGTGGACGAAGATTAGTATTGAACGTCAGTCTGTTGTGTCTGGTCTGTATGATCGCCGTTCCGTCATGGAGTGAATCGATCGATCGTAAGGCCGTTGTGGAGCGCCATCGTGTGATCACGACGGGTACCTTGCTCCGTAGTCCGGCGCAGGTCGGCAATGGTAAGTTTGCGTTCGGGATGGATGTAACAGGTTTGCAGACATTTGTCCCTTTCAATACGCTTTCTGACTGGGCATGGCACAGTTTTCCTTATCCACATGGTCTGACACCAGCCGATTATCATCCGGTAATTATTGAAACGCACGGGAAGAAGATAGCCTATCAGCAGTTCAATCCTCAAGATTCAACAATTTCGGACTGGCTGACCAGAAATCCACACCGTTTCAACCTTGGTCGTGTAGGTTTTCGTCTGCTTGATAAGGAAGGAAAGGAGGTGACGGAGTCTGAAATCAAAGGTGTTCGTCAGGAGGTGGATCTTTGGACAGGAGTAGTCACTAGCCGTTTTGAGATCGATTCTAGACCAGTGTTCGTTCGCACTGTTTGTCATCCGGAAAAAGATATGATTGGTGTGACTGTTGAGTCAGAGTTGTTGGATAAGGGGCAGATTGCTGTTTTCTTTGATTTTCCTTATGCCGACACGCGTCAGTTTCCTAATTATATTGGTCGCTACAACATGGTTTCGGCGCATAGTTCAATATGCCACGCGATGTCGTCTAATGCGGTACGCATAGACCGAACGATGGATAGTACGTCCTATTCTGTCAATGTGGTTTGGAATGGCGAAGCGTCGTTTAGCCGCTCCGCTACTGCATCTCATCATTTTCTGCTTCAACCGAAACACACTCGTTCGTTTTCTTTTTCGTGCCGTTTCTCACCTGAGAAGGTTGTTCCTGACAGACAATCGGTGTTCTCGATTGAGCAAGAGAGCGCTTTAGCTTGGAAAAAATACTGGCTTTCGGGCGCTGCCGTCGATTTATCGGGGAGTAAAGATCCCCGTTGGGTGGAGTTGGAGCGTCGCATCGTTCTTTCACAATATCTGATGCGTGTAAACGAAAGTGGACTTTTTCCCCCGCAAGAATCCGGACTAGTAAACAACGGTTGGTATGGACGTTTTCATTTTGAGATGATATGGTGGCATGGTGTCCATTTCGGTCTGTGGAACCGCATGGATTGCTTTGATCGTTATCTCGATGTATATAAAAAATTTATGCCCGATGCACTAAGCCGTGCTAAAAGCGAAGGACGAATCGGTGCACGTTGGCCGAAATGTACAGGCAATTTTAATCGTGAATGGCCGTGTGGTGCTCATGCCTTTATCCTGTGGCACGAGCCGCATCCGATTTATTTTGCTGAGATGGATTATCGCTTGCATCCTACGGTCGAGACATTGGCCAAATGGCGAGATATTGTGATTCAGACGGCAGATTATATGGCTTCGAACCCGTTTTATGACAAACATACAAAGAAATATATTATTGGGCCACCCATCGTAGTCGTTTCTGAAAATACTGACCCGATGCAAACTATCAATCCTGCCTTTGAACTTAGTTACTGGCGTTATGGTTTACGTACTGCTTTGAAGTGGGCTGATCGTTTGCAACTGCCGACAAAGGCAACGAAGCGATGGCGCGAGGTTCTCAATAATCTGGCTCCTCTGCCTGTAAAGGATGGCGTTTACACCACGTATGAAGGTATTCCAAATATGTGGACAAAATTCACCTTTGAACATCCGGCGTTGACCGGAATTTTAGGAATGTTGCCCGGAGATGGCGTTGACAGGGTAACGTTCGACCGTACACTGGATAAAGTATCGAAAGAGTGGCAGTTTGATCGTATTTGGGGCTGGGACTTTCCAATGATAGCGATGGCAGCAGCGCGCACTGGCCGGCCGGCGTTGGCTATTGATATGCTGATGCATCCGTCGTACGGATTTCAATTCGATGAACATGGTCTGGCTACCGGTGGTCCGTTTCCATACTTCCCTTCTAACGGTGCCTTGCTTACAGCCGTTGCTATGATGTGTGGCGGTTGGGATGGATCTGTAGGTGACGCTCCGGGTTTTCCGAAAGATGGTAGTTGGACGGTACGTTGCGAAGGTTTTGTTCCGATGCAATAATTATTTCTATTCCTGTCGGCAAAATTATATTCAACAAGCCGATGTGCGTAGTAAGAATTATATGCTCTCTTAAAGAGATTGTTTTTCAAACCTAAGCATAAAATGTTTCAATAAAACAGTAAATCAATATAATAGATCAGTTGTTTATAGCATAATTTCGTCAACGAGTCAACATGATTAATGACAGAGACATTGGACAAGTTAAATATGTGGTGATTTAATTCTTCCAACAGGTTCCTGATTGTTATTTGTTACTCTCTGGGGTTTTAGCTCATTTTGATAGAGAGGGAAACAGTTATGGTCCAGTTTTTCGTTTTACATTTCATTCGATTGTTAAATACTAAATTTTACCTGAAAAGGAGTATCTATTCCGAAAATAATGCGTAATATTGCAATCGAAATAAATGAATTAATATAAAAATGACACAATCAGGTTTTACATATTTTACCTGGGCATTGATGACCCCCTGGGGGGTTAGCATTTATAAATAACAACTGTGGGGACCACGTCACCGCTTTGTAGCAACTGACAAGTTGCATTCGTTTTTCAATTTCCTTTATATAATAATAAATTCAGACGTCTGTGAAATGATGCGCCGATCGTGTGTACACAGGAGTCATAATAAATACGTTTTCCGATGAAAGTATTAAAATTCGGCGGGACATCCGTAGGTTCCGTGAATAGTATTCTGACCGTAAAAAAGATTGTGGAGGCTGTTGATGAGCCTGTAATTGTTGTCGTGTCCGCATTGGGTGGAATAACCGACAAGTTGTTGACCACTTCTGCCATGGCTACCAGAGGCGATGCTGACTATGAAGGTGAGTTCACTCAAATCATCACCCGCCATCTTGACGTGATTAAGGGCGTAATCCCCGACGAACAGAAATGCCGTAAAGTGGAGAGTGAAGTAATTGAGTTGATGGATGAACTTGGTAACATCTTCAAAGGTGTTTACCTGATAAAAGATCTTTCACCTAAGACCTCTGATGCTATAGTCAGTTATGGTGAGCGTATTTCGTCACTCATCATCTCAAACGTCATTGATAAAGCGAAATTGTTTGATTCGCGTAAATTTGTAAAGACTCTCCGTCAGTTCAATAAACATATAGTTGATTTTCCCTTAACCAACAAACTGGTGAAGGATACGTTCAGCCCGTTGCCTAAGGTGTCGGTTGTACCTGGATTTATTTCGTCGAGTATAGAGACGGGTGAGGTAACAAACCTTGGACGCGGAGGCTCTGATTACACTGCTTCTATCTTGGCTACGGCCCTTGATGCTTCCATCTTGGAGATTTGGACAGACGTGGATGGTTTTATGACAGCCGACCCTAAGGTGATAAGTTCAGCTTATGTGATAGACAAGCTTACTTTCACCGAAGCTATGGAATTGTGTAACTTTGGCGCAAAAGTAATTTATCCGCCGACAATATATCCGGTCTATCACAAAAATATACCGATACTTATTCGTAACACGTTCAATCTGGACGCACCAGGAACATACATTTCTAAAGGAAAGGAAAAGATTTCGGGTAAGGCTCTTATCAAAGGTATTTCATCTATCAATGATACTTGTCTGGTGACAGTGCAAGGCTTGGGCATGGTTGGCGTTATTGGTGTCAATTATCGTATATTTAAAACATTGGCAAAGAATGGAATAAGCGTGTTTATGGTATCGCAAGCCAGTTCCGAAAATAATACAACATTTGCTGTACGCAATGCTGACGCCGATCTTGCTGTGCAGGTACTGAATCAGGAATTTGCACTTGAACGCTCGCAGGGCGAGATTAGTGGGATTATGGCTGAAAAAGAGTTAGCCACTGTTGCTATTGTTGGTGAGAATATGAAGCATACCCCGGGTATTGCCGGAAAACTTTTTGGAACATTGGGCAGTGCTGGTATCAGCGTGATTGCCTGTGCACAGGGCGCTTCGGAGACAAACATTTCGTTTGTTATCAAGCGGCAGTACTTGCGTAAAGCGCTCAACTCTATACATGATTCGTTTTTTCTGTCACAGTATAAAGTATTAAATCTTTTTATCGTGGGGGTTGGTACGGTGGGAAGTAACTTGTTGAACCAGATCCGCATCCAGCAACCGAAGCTTATGCAACAGAACGGTCTTAAACTGAATGTGGTGGGTATAGCAAACAGTAAACGTGCTCTGTTTTGCCGCGAAGGGTTGAAGTTGGAGGACTGTATAGAAGATCTGAAGGCCAATGGAGAGGCAAGTTCTAGCGAACATTTACGGAATGTTATTCTGGAGATGAATATCTTCAACTCCGTATTTGTGGATTGTACAGCTAATCAGGATATTGCTGACCTTTATGAAGCGTTGCTCAACAATAACGTTTCGGTGGTTGCTGCTAATAAAATCGCAGCTTCGTCTCAGTATTCTAATTACATCAATTTGAAAAAGATTTCACGCCACCGTGGAATCAAATTCCTGTTTGAAACGAACGTGGGGGCCGGCTTGCCTATTATTAATACGATGAACGATCTTATCAATAGCGGCGATCATATTCTGAAACTAAAAGCGGTTCTTTCAGGAACGCTCAATTTTATTTTCAACACGTTGAGTGCCGATGTTCCTTTCAGCCGTGCGATCTTGCTGGCTAAGGAAGACGGTTATTCTGAACCTGATCCACGCATTGATCTGAGCGGCAAAGATGTTGTTCGTAAGTTGGTGATCTTGGCTCGTGAAGCCGGTTATCAAGTGGAACAATCGGATGTAAAGTGTCAATTATTTATCCCTGAGTTGTTTTTTAAAGGTTCGCTTGAGCAATTCTGGCAGAATGTCAAACAGCTTGACAGTAAATTTGAAACAATGCGTCAGGAGCTGGAACAAGAACATAAGCGACTGCGTTTTGTTGCCTCAATGGATAATGGTGAATGCAGGGTAGGTCTTGAAGAGGTTAGTTCGCACCATCCCTTCTATGATCTTGAGGGGAGCAATAATATTATCATGATATCGACAGAGCGCTATCATGACTATCCGATGATTATTAAGGGCTATGGTGCCGGTGCTGACGTGACAGCGGCTGGTGTTTTCGCTGATATTATCTCAATAGCAAATATACGATGAAATCGATAATCATTCTGGGTGACGGTATGGCTGACGAGCCAATACCGGCTCTTGGAGGCAAAACGCCGCTGCAATATGCTGACACGCCCTATATGGATAAACTGGCCGCATTGGGTGTGACGGGTCGCATGAAGACAGTCCCTGATGGATTCCATCCCGGTAGTGAGGTGGCCAATATGGCCGTTCTAGGTTATGACTTGCCTACCGTCTACGAAGGGCGCGGCGTGCTTGAGGCAGCAAGCATTGGATATGACTTAAAATCCGAAGAGATGGCGATGCGCTGTAATCTGGTTTGCGTTGAGGGGGATATCCTAAAGAACCATTCCGCCGGTCATATTTCTACGGAAGAGTCCGATGAACTTATTAAATTTCTTAATGAGAAGCTTGCTACCGACGAGTTACATTTCTTTACGGGTGTTTCTTATCGCCATCTATTGGTGGTCAGGGGTGGAGACAAGCGTTTACGCTGTGTCCCGCCTCACGATATTCCGCTGCATCCGTTTCGTCCAAATATGATTCGCCCGGAGGTTCCTGAAGCCGTTGATACGGCCGAATTGCTCAATGACCTTATTCTCAAGTCGCAAAAGATATTGATGGAGCATCCGGTAAACAAGAAGCGAGTAGCTGAAGGTAAGGATCCTGCCAACAGTATCTGGCCATGGTCTCCGGGCTATCGTCCGGCAATGCTGACAATGCGCGAGATGTATGGCATCAGGAGCGCATCGGTTATTTCGGCTGTAGATCTGATACGCGGTATTGGTGTTTACGCTGGAATGAAAATTATTAATGTTAAAGGAGCCACCGGACTATTTGATACGAATTATGAAGGCAAGTCTGAAGCGGCTATTGAAGCCTTGAAGATAGACGATTTTGTTTATTTACATATTGAAGCGAGCGATGAGGCGGGCCATGATGGAGACATTGCGCTGAAGATTAAAACGATTGAAAATCTTGACAAACGCGTTATCGGTATTATATATGAGGCGCTGCAGAGATGGAATGAGCCAGTGGCTATAGCTGTCCTGCCCGACCATCCGACACCTTGTCTGATTCGTACGCATACTAACACGCCGGTACCGTTTCTGATATACAAACCAGGACAGAAGCCCGACACTGTAACGCATTTTGACGAGTACTCTGTCCAGAAGGGAAAGTTTGGTATTTTACAGAAAGATGAATTTATAAAAGAATTGCTCTCATGAAGTATTATAGCACTAATGGAAAGGCTCCTTTGGCTTCATTGGAAGAAGCTGTTGTTAAAGGGCTAGCTGTCGACAAAGGATTGTATATGCCCGAACATATCCATGCTTTGGATTGGAGCACGATTGCCGATATGAAGAACCGTTCTTTTCAAGAGATAGCCTGCATTGTTGCTGAGGCTTTCTTCGGGGAAGATATGGACCGAAACGTATTGGATGAGATAGTGAAAGATACACTCATTTTTGATGTTCCTGTAGTACATGTTAATGATGGCATCTACAGTCTGGAACTGTTTCACGGTCCGACACTCGCTTTTAAAGACGTTGGTGCTCGCTTTATGGCACGTATGCTGAGTTACTTCATCCGTAAAGAAGGTCTGGACAAGGTAAATGTGTTGGTGGCTACTTCCGGCGATACGGGCGGTGCCGTGGCTAATGGTTTTTTGGGCGTTGAAGGGATTCATGTGTATGTGCTTTATCCAAAAGGAAAGGTTAGCTACATACAAGAATGTCAGTTTACAACACTTGGACAGAATATTACGGCACTGGAGATCGATGGAACGTTTGACGACTGCCAGTCATTGGTGAAGTCAGCTTTTATGGACGAAGAACTTAATCGTAACATGAAGCTTACTTCCGCCAACTCTATTAATATAGCCCGTTTTTTGCCGCAATCGTTTTATTATTTCAACGCTTATGCACAGCTTGACAGGAAAGGAAGAGCTGATGAATTGGTTATCTCCGTGCCGAGTGGAAACTTTGGAAATTTAACTGCCGGTTTGTTTGCCTATAAGATGGGGTTGCCTGTGACGCATTTTATTGCTGCCAACAATCTGAATGATGTATTTTTTGAATATCTGGAGACGGGCGAATATCGTCCGCGCCCATCCGTTCCGACTATTGCGAATGCGATGGATGTTGGTGCGCCAAGTAATTTCGCTCGCATTCTTGATCTGTTTGGAAAGCATGGTGATGCATATCAGCAGATATGTCAACTGATCAGTGGAAGCCGGTACGTTGACGAGGAGATCGCTTCGATAATTCGTACAACGTATCTTGATTATGGTTATTTGCTAGATCCACATGGAGCATGTGGTTATCAGGCACTAGTCGATTATCCTTTGAGAAAGGGCGAAACGGGATTATTTCTGGAAACAGCCCATCCGGCAAAGTTTAAAATGACGGTTGATCGTATCTTGGATAGCGATATTGTTATCCCTGACAAACTACAGGCTTTTATGAAAGGGAAGAAGCAAAGCGTTAAATTAGATAAGGATTTTACCACATTTAAAAGTTACCTAAAAGGCATTTAACCTTTTGTTTACGGGCTTGAATGTTTATTCAATAGCCCATTTTTTCATTTCATACATATCGAGGTATTCTTCCCAACCTGCATCGACCTCCGTATAAATAGTGATTGGAAGTGTTTCGAAGCTGGCCAATGCTTCGTTGAGGCGTTCGCCGAAAACCCTGACATTGCATGTATAGAAAACCCAGATTTTTTTTCCACCACCGGTATAAACGGCTGTTGCTATAGCCAGTTTGTCTTTCTCCATCGCGTGACGCAAGGTTGCCTCAATTGTTTCTATTTGCGTCGCTATGGCTTCCAAAGGCATTCCTTTTTTGTCGCTTTCATATCTCCATGTTATTTCTACGCGTTCCTTGTACTTGCCTGTATTGATAAATTCTGTCAACTCGTCACGCCCGGAAACCGTTATTAGTTGTCCGTTATCGTTTTGAGAGAGAGCTGTAAACCATTCGTTACTAAGTTTCATTTTTATTTATATTAATTTGTTTGTGTCCGTTTATTGTTCACTTATCATTTCCATAATCAGAGTAGATATAAGGATAATACCGAGAGCTGTACACATTAATATCAGTATTCCGTTGATGTATTTTGCTTTTGGCTTGGTTTCTTCATTTATGTTTTCGAGAAAATAGTCGCGGAAGAAAAGGTACAGAGCTGGGATTGTTGCCCCGGCCGCAAGAAAATCTTCCGGAATGTGGAAGAAATAAGTTTTAGTCAGGCCAATGATTGACCAATGACAGAGGAACAGCACTAATAGAATATTTACTTTCTTCGAAAAAAACAGCAATATGGATATGGTGAACACGGCAACCGTACATGGCATGACTGGCAATGTCATCATAGGAAAAGTTAGTCCTCGAGAAAGTGAAAACAGAGGATAAACAAAGGGTAAAAAGATGAAAACGTAAGCCAGTAAATCATATTTATGTGTGCGCTCGAAAGGGGTATAGTTGTTGAAGGCATCCCATACCCAAATAAGTGCCATAACACCCCAAAAGATGGCCATGACATTGTTATAGCGCCGTTCTTCACAATAAATGGCGTAGTATATAATAGCAATCCAAGCATACAGAAGAATAAGGTATATCTTCATGATCAGCTTCGTCTTTGGGGTAGGTTTGCACATTAATAATACAGTCGATAGTATGCCGGCCAAAACAAGGATAATCTGCCACATCCAAGTGTTTTCATTGTAATAAGCTATTGTTTTCCAGAATATTTCCATATATCAACTCTTTTGTTCATGACGGGTGAGCGAAAAGGCTTTGTGCGGAAAGAGCATCATCGGAAGGGTAGCGCCTACAGCAAGAAGGAAGATGACAGTAACTGTCACCAAACCGTTCGATACCATCTTTTCCAGATAATTGTGAAGTTTTTCCGGATCGTTGAGCGATTGCATAAGCATGATAAGCGAGAATACCGTATTATAGGCATAACGTCCCGGAATCATTGGCAGCAGTGCCGGAATATAGAGAACAGTCATCGGACAGTATACTTTCTTGCCTAACAGTAGGCTACCGAAGCCAATGACTAATGCTCCAAAAAACGAAGCAGTCGAAATATCGAATCCGCTAAAGCTCATCAGAGAGAAACGGAGAGCATGTCCGATGGCTGCCAAAATGGCAATCATCTTGAAGGCTCTTAGTGGCGGGTCAGAAATGGAACCGAAACCGATACCGGCCAAGGCAGCAAAGAAACCGTCCAGTATTATATCTACAATCATATCAAATTGTCTTTAACCAATAGTAATGTAAACGATAATCCGATGGCTATGCTTGTAATGAGTAAAGCTGCTTCTGTCAGACGTGTATATCCAATCAATATGTATCCTTCTACAATATCAATGACTCCATTGATCAATGGAACGCCGGGTACTAGGAAGAGTACGCTTGTAGACAGAGCTAACTCGGCCGTTGTATGTTCGAAGATCAGTGCTGTTGAAGCTAGAAGTGATGCGACAAAGGCAGAAGCGATGAAGGTTATATACACATTAATTTTATGCTTTTGCATCTGTTGTTTGAGAAAAAGTCCGGTGAAGGTGGCCGAATAAACAATGCATATCGAATAGAGGTCGCCTCCGAATAGTCGGCAGAACGATGCATTAGCCAGACTTGCCAAAAGAAGAACAAGTAATGGATGTATATGGGGAGCCTTGACGATGGCATTGAATTTTTCTTTTAGTATTTCTAGTGATAGATGTTTGTCGTATGCTTCCCAACTTAATGCACTGAGTTCAGAATTGTAGGTAAAACTGATAGGCAATGCGGGGATATCGGCAATCTCATTGTGCGATTTCCCTGTTTGCGGATCGGCTATGGTAACGATGATACTTTTATGGAAAACCGTTAGTTTAACGTCTCTTTCGAAAGCCTCTCCGATGCGTCGAGTGTTACGTACAACACGAGAAGTATGCACGCCTGCTCCCATCAAGCAAGCGGCATATTCAGCTATAAATTTTTCTAAAGAAGGGAAGGATGTATTTGTGTCCATAAGTTATGATTTCTTTGGGCGCAAAGATATTATCAGCAAGCTTTGAGACTCATATCCAGACTTTTTACGGAATGAGTCAGTGCTCCTACCGAAATGAAATCTACGCCACATTCTGCATAATCCCGCAGCGTTTCGTAAGTAATGCCGCCTGATGATTCGATTTCGTAGCGGCCATTTACCATTTGAACGGCTTTTTTTGTATTTTCGATATTAAAGTTATCCAGCATGATCCTGTTTACGCCTCCAAGAGTGAGTACTTGTTGCAATTCGTCTAAATTACGCACTTCAATTTCAATTTTCAGATCCTTGCCTTTTTCTTTCAAATAGTCGTGAGCCCGTGTGATGGCCTGATTAATGCCTCCAGCGAAGTCAACGTGATTATCTTTAAGCAGGATCATATCGAAAAGCCCTATCCGATGGTTTACACCTCCGCCGATCTTTACAGCCTCTTTTTCCATGATACGCATGCCAGGAGTCGTTTTACGGGTATCCAAAACATGGGTATGCGTTCCTTCAAGGAGCTTTACATATTTATGTGTTGTAGTAGCAATGCCACTCATGCGTTGCATCACATTCAGCACCAGGCGTTCGGTTTGTAGCAATGAGCGTACTTTCCCTTCTACTTTGAATACGATGTCACCTTTTTTCACTTCTGCTCCATCGTTGATAAACACATCAATTTTTAGATCAGGATCAAAATCTTGAAAAATATGTTTAGCCATCTTGACACCGGCCAGAATACCATTTTCTTTGATGATGAGTTGGCTCTTTCCCATTGCTGTTGCAGGGATGCAACATAATGTTGTATGGTCGCCGTCACCAATATCTTCGGCAAATGCCAGCTTGATTAAGTCGTCAATAAGTTGCTCTGTTGTTTTCATTCTATTCTGATTGATTGTATGACTGCTTTGTTTCCTTCCACTTTGTAAGTGATATTGACCCGATAGTTTTTTGATGATGTAGCCAGTTTGCCGACGAAGAATCCGCTATCTTGTTTGTCTGCTTGATGAACAACCGTGAACCCGATAGGTTTGTTTTTACTGAAGAAAGAATTGAGCATAGATACGGCACTGTTGGCGTTGTATTTGTTGGATGACCCCGGTAAAGCCATATCTATTTCCTTATCCATGGCGGAAGCCAATGTTGAAGCGTTACCACTCTTCAGTGCGTTGGATATCGGATTGATATCGGCAGCATAAGCGGCCATAAACGCAAATGTTATAGCTATAGTGAGTAAAAATCGTTTCATAAGCTTTTCCTTTCTTCATATAATTGTATGCAAAGGTACGGAATTAATCTCGTATCTATAATATGTAGTATATAAAAAACACTGAACTTGCATTTGCACATGTAAGATGAAAGTGGATATTTGTAATGAAAATGGAGTAATATAGTAGAATAGAAAAATATTTTACAAAAATTCCTTTATTCTGTTTGCAGATTGATAGAATGTGCTTATATTTGCGCCGTAATAAAACAAATGGTATAAATGATAACGTTTACACAAAATATATATTGGTGGTGGCGCTTCGTACAACTCATAAAGTCGTAAGGAACGCAGTCCTATATGTATATATGTAAACAATAATATAAAGAAATAGCTAAAAAGGTCTGTCGCACTTGCGACAGACCTTTTTTTATTGCGCTAATCGAATAAACAAATAATAATTGAAAAGATGAAAACGTATCAAGTAGACAAGAATGGATTCTATGGGGAGTTTGGCGGAGCCTACATCCCTGAGATTCTTCATCAATGTGTAGAAGATTTGCAGCAGAACTATCTGAGAATTATAGAAAGCGAAAGTTTTCAGAAGGAGTATAGAGCTCTGTTTCGTGATTATGTAGGCAGACCTTCACCTCTTTATTTTGCAAAGCGTATGAGTGAGAAATACGGTTGTAGGCTTTATTTAAAGCGTGAAGATCTAAATCATACAGGTGCGCATAAGATCAATAATACGATTGGTCAGATATTGATCGCGCAGCAGATGGGGAAAACACGTATTATCGCTGAAACCGGTGCCGGACAGCATGGAGTAGCTACGGCGACTGTCTGTGCGTTGATGAACATGGAATGTATTGTGTATATGGGCAAGACTGATGTTGAGCGTCAGCATATCAATGTACAGAAAATGGAAATGTTGGGAGCAACAGTCGTTCCGGTTACTTCGGGGAATATGACGCTTAAGGATGCGACTAATGAAGCTATACGTGACTGGTGTTGTCATCCTTCGGATACATATTATATTATTGGTTCTACAGTAGGTCCGCATCCGTATCCTGATATGGTAGCTCGTCTGCAGTCAATTATTAGCGAAGAAATAAAGACGCAATTGATGGAGAAGGAAGGCCGTGATTATCCCGATTACTTGTTTGCCTGTGTAGGTGGCGGAAGTAATGCTGCGGGTACCATTTATCATTATATCGACGATGAACGGGTGAAGATTGTTCTTGCTGAAGCGGCTGGAGAAGGGTTGGAATCCGGAAGAAGTGCGGCAACAATTCATTTAGGAAAAGTGGGAATCATACATGGTGCGCGTACGCTTGTTATGCAAACGCCCGACGGACAGATTGAGGAAGCCTATTCTGTTTCAGCAGGATTGGATTATCCGGGTATCGGGCCGGTACATGCGAATATGGCGGCTCAGCATCGTTCAACCGTGATGGCTATTGAAGATGATGAGGCTTTGGCCGCTGCATTCGAGCTTACTCGTATTGAGGGAATCATTCCTGCATTGGAAAGTGCTCATGCTCTGGCTGCTTTGTCAAAGGTGAATTTCAAGCCCGAAGATGTGGTTGTGTTGACTGTTTCCGGTCGTGGCGATAAAGATATGGACACTTACATCAAATATAAAAACAGAGTAAAATGAACTATCTATTTCATACAACAAGCAAAAAGATGATGGGCGATCTTCATACGCCTGTGAGTATTTATCTGAAAGTACGTGATATCTATCCTGAATCGGTATTGTTGGAAAGTTCTGATTTCCACGGTAATGAAAACAGTCTTTCCTATATTGCGCTTTGTCCGTTGGCTAGTATAGGTATCAATAGTGGTAAATGTACATCGAAGTTCCCTGATCGTACAACGGAACAGATTTCAATCACCGAACAGTTTGATGTTACGACTGCCATGAATGCTTTCCTGAAGCGTTTTTCCATTGAAGGTGATGACCGGAAGATTTGCGGTCTGTTTGGTTATACGGCTTTTGATGCCGTACGGTACTTTGAGCATATTCCTGTTATGGAAGCACATGATGCCGAGAATGATGCTCCTGATCTGTTGTATATGTTGTACAAATATGTGATCGTATTTGATCATTTCAAGAACGAGCTAACACTGGTAGAATTGCTTCAAAAGGGAGAAGAATCGAGTTTGCCGGAGATTGAGTCGGTAATAGAAAATCGCAATTTTGCTTCTTACAATTTTCAGGTTGCCGGTTCGGAAACATCCACAATCACTGACGAAGAATATAAGTCCATGGTTCGCGAGGGTGTTCGTCACTGTCTGCGCGGCGATGTGTTCCAGATTGTGCTTAGCCGACGCTTCGCGCAATCATTCAAAGGAGATGATTTCAAGGTGTACAGAGCTTTGCGAAGCATCAATCCATCACCATATTTATTTTATTTTGATTTCGGTGGATTCCGAATCTTCGGTTCTTCACCGGAAACGCACTGTAAGGTAATTGACGGACATGCTAGCATTGATCCGATAGCCGGAACAGCTTTTCGTACTGGTGATGTAGCTATTGACAAGCAGCGGACGGATGCTTTGCTTAACGATCCGAAAGAAAACTCAGAACATGTGATGCTGGTTGACTTGGCACGCAATGATCTAAGTCGTAATGCACAGAATGTGCATGTCGATTTCTATAAGGAAGTGCAGTACTATAGTCATGTCATTCATCTGGTATCGCGTGTCAGTGGTGATATCACTACTGAAAGCAACCCGGTGAAAACGTTCATTGATACATTTCCGGCCGGGACATTAAGCGGTGCGCCGAAGGTACGTGCTATGCAGCTTATTACTGAACTTGAGAAACATAATCGTGGTGCCTACGGAGGCTGCATCGGATTTATTGGATTTGATGGAAATCTGAATCAGGCTATAACGATTCGTACGTTTGTTAGTCGCGGCAATGTTCTCTATTATCAGGCTGGCGCGGGAATTGTAGCCAAAAGCGAGGATTCTCGTGAGTTGCAAGAAGTGAACAGCAAGCTCGGCGCTTTGAAAAAGGCGATAGATCTGGCAGAACAATTGAAAAACTAACAAGAGATAATAATTATGGATAAGATATTGCTTTTTGATAATTACGACTCGTTCACTTATAACTTGCTTCATATATTGAGAGAATTGGGTGCAGATGTGGAAGTATTTCGTAATGACAAGATTTCGCTTGATGAGGTAGAGCGTTTCGATAAAATTGTACTCTCTCCCGGTCCGGGTATCCCAGAAGAGGCTGGGGTCTTGCTACCGCTGATCAAACGCTATGCGCCGACGAAGAGTATACTGGGTGTTTGCCTTGGCGAGCAGGCTATAGGTCAGGCTTTTGGGGCAAAGTTGGTGAATCTGAAAAATGTTTATCATGGTGTCTGTTCGGATATGAGGGTAAAGGTAAAGGATACTATGTTTGACGAAATGGGCAATTGTTTTCGTGCAGGCCGCTATCATTCATGGGTGATTTCAAAAGAAGATTTTCCTGATTGTCTGGAAGTCACGGTCGAGGATATGAAGGAAGAACAGATTATGGGGTTGCGCCATAAAGAGTATGACGTAGAGGGAATACAGTTCCATCCGGAATCGGTTTTGACACCTAACGGTAAACAGATCATAAAGAATTGGTTATGCCGATGAGCGGAATTTATCACAGTTGAACATTAATAAGAAGATTACAATGAAAGATATATTATATAGATTATTTGAAAATCAATATTTGGGACGTGATGAAGCATGTACTATTTTGCAGAATATTGCAAAAGGAATGTATAGCGACACGCAAGTTGCCAGCCTTATCACTGTGTTTTTGATGCGTAGTATCTCGGTCGAAGAGCTTACGGGATTTCGAGAAGCGTTGCTCGAGATGCGTATACCGGTGGATCTGGCGGAGTTCAGGCCTATTGATATTGTAGGAACTGGTGGCGACGGAAAGAACACTTTTAATATTAGTACAACGTCGTGTTTTGTAGTGGCTGGCGCCGGCTACAATGTCGTGAAGCATGGCAACTATGGAGCAACATCGGTGAGTGGTGCCAGCAATGTAATGGAGCAACACGGAGTGAAGTTTACAAATAGTGTTGATAAGCTTCGCAACTCCATTGATGCATGCCATATTACCTACCTCCATGCTCCGCTGTTTAACCCTGCTTTGAAGGCTGTCGCTCCCGTGCGTAAGAGTTTGGGCGTACGTAGTTTTTTCAATATGCTTGGCCCTCTGGTTAATCCAGCAATGCCGGCCTATCAATTGCTTGGCGTGTATAATCTGCCGCTATTGAGGCTCTACAGTTATACATATCAGGAAAGTGGTACGCGCTTTGCCGTTGTTCATAGTCTGGACGGTTACGATGAGATTTCACTGACCTCTGAATTTAAGGTGGTGATGGCTGATAAGGAAAAAGTATATTCGCCAGAGATGCTTGGCTTTGGGCGGGCTGTAGAAACCGATCTGGATGGTGGAGCAACGGTGTCCGATGCCGCCGATATATTTGACAATGTGCTTAATAATCGCGCTACTATGGCGCAGAAAAATTGTGTTATTGCCAATTCAGCTTTTGCAATTCAGGTGATATGTCCGGAGAAAACGATTGGCGATTGCATGGCTGAGGCTCGCGAATCGCTTGAAAGTGGCAAGGCCCTCCTTACTTTTAAGAAGTTCCTTTCGCTGAATGAATGATGGGTCGTTCTTGCGGCAGCCTTTCGCTGGTGTTGACGATCGTCGATGGTCATCGGTTGTGTAACACGGCATAAAAAACTATATAATGATTGTCAAACAATGAATGATATATTACAAGAAATAGTAGCTCATAAGCGCCTTGAAATAGAGAGACAAAAAGAGGCGGTGAAGATGCGCACTCTGTTGCATCTTTCGGGTGATCAGCTGGAGCGTCCGACGGTTTCGATGCGTGCAGCACTAGAGGCATCGCCCTCGGGTATCATTGCCGAGTTTAAACGAAAAAGTCCATCCAAAGGATGGTTGCATCCTGATGCAGCTGTTGCCGAGATTATCCCGTCATACGAGGCGAATGGCGCTGCAGCCTGTTCGGTATTGACTGACGGAAAGTTTTTCGGCGGTTCCCTGCGTGACCTCCAGGAGGCGCGTTCTCTGGTGAAGTTGCCACTCTTGAGGAAGGACTTCATCATTGATGATTATCAGCTTTATCAGGCCCGCGTGATGGGAGCCGATGCGGTGTTGCTTATTGCGGCCTGTCTGGAAGAAGAGCAATGTCTGTCGTTGGCGAAAACAGCTCACAGTCTCGGTCTGGAGGTGTTACTGGAGATTCATTCCGTTGAAGAGACAGCGTATATTAATTCTTATATTGACATGTTGGGTGTGAATAATCGCAATCTGGGTACGTTTCACACCGATACGGCTAATTCTTTACGTCTTGTTTCCGCGATGACAGCTGCTATGAGTGAGAAAAACTTGTTCCCTCTGCTGGTCTCCGAGAGTGGCCTTTCATCGCCTGAGATAGTACAACAGTTGCGGGAGTTAGGATTTCGGGGTTTCCTGATCGGCGAGACTTTCATGAAGGAAGCTTTGCCGGGTGCAGCCTTATCACATTTAATAAAGCAATTGCTATGTTGATAAAGGTATGCGGCATGTGCGATGCTGTAAATATTCGTGAAGTAGCGGCTTTAGGCATCAACTTGATGGGGTTCATTTTCTATCCGAAATCGCCTAGGTATTTTTATTCAAAGGAGGGTAATGAAGCAATGCTTCGTCTCCTGCCACTGAAGAAAGTGGGGGTATTTGTTGATGCGCCTAAAAGTGAAATTCAGGCGATGGCTATCCGTTTGAATCTGGATTATCTGCAACTGCACGGCAATGAATCGCCGGAGGATTGTCGGGCGCTTTGTCGGCTTGGTTTTTCCTTAATAAAGGCATTTTCTATTGCATCGGAAGCTGATCTGGATCGGACGAAAGATTATGAAGACTATGTCGACTATTTCTTGTTTGATACGAAATGTAGCACTTTTGGTGGCTCAGGCAGGTCTTTCGATTGGTCACTGTTATCAGCATATCATTGTAAAACACCGTTTTTGCTGAGCGGCGGTATCGCTTTGTCGAGTTTGGAAGCCATCTATGGGTTTCGGCATCCTGCTTTTGCAGGAGTTGACTTGAACAGTGGCTTTGAGACAGCTCCAGGCGTGAAAAATGTTCAGCAATTGAGAGAATTTGTAGAATTGATTAGAAATAAACAATAGTAGATATGAATCGTATTAGTCATTTATTTGAAACAAAGAAAAGCAGTATTCTGTCGATTTTCTTTACAGCCGGATATCCGAAATTGGAAGATACGGCAATCGTGTTGAAAGCTTTACAGTCTAGAGGCATTGATATGGTAGAAGTAGGCATCCCCTTTAGTGACCCGATGGCCGATGGTCCGGTTATCCAATCTGCTTCGACTCAGGCTTTGCGCAATGGGATGACTCTTTCTCATCTGTTTGAACAGTTGGAAGCTATCCGTGATGGAGTACATATACCTGTGATATTGATGGGTTATCTGAATCCAATCATACAATTCGGATTCGAATCATTTTGCGTAGCATGTGTGAAAGCAGGCGTTGCAGGAATGATCATTCCCGATCTCCCTTTTGCTGACTATATGTTGTCATACAAATCTATCGCCGATAAGTACGATTTGAAGATGATAATGCTTATCACTCCTGAAACATCCGAAGAGCGTATTCGTCTGATCGACAAATATACGTCCGGATTTATTTATATGGTGTCGAGCGCCTCTATTACAGGAGCCCAAAAGAGTTTTGACGAACAGAAGCAAACCTATTTTCACCGTATCAATGCGATGAATCTGCATAATCCACGCTTAGTAGGCTTCGGTATAAGCAATAAAGCGACTTTAGAAGTCGCCGCAAACAACTCTCGTGGTGCTATCATCGGCAGCAAGTTCATACAACTTTTAGGTAGCGAAGTTACAGCTGATGTCGCCGTAGAAAAGCTTCTTGAAGGCCTACAAAAGTAAGAAGAAAATAAAAGGAGGATAAGTTTAACCAAACGGATCCTCTTTTTGTTTACCGGAACGATGCTTTGCGGATAAGATATGCCGTTTTGTCTCTTATGCCAGAATATATCCCGAGTTGTCTTTTTTAACAAGCCCCTGCTCAATAAGATTAGCTATTGAGCGAGAGAGAGAAGGACGGGCTACACCTAGGATCAGAGCCACTTCTTGCAGATTTTGGATGCAGTGATGTTTCTTTAGATAACTGATAATTCTTGTATCGAGGTTTTGTAAGGCGAACTCATTTAGTTTGCGACTGAGAAAGAGACTGCGATCTGATATTATACGTAGAAAGTTTCGGAGAACAACAGAATCATGTTTCATGATTTTTAAAAAGTCTTCCTTGGATATTATCCATAGTAAGCATTTCGTATCGGCTTGGATTGAAACAGGAAAAATATTTTCACTGCCATAAAGAAAGGCTGGAGCAAGAACTTTAGGCGCTTTGTGCAGTTCGATCTTAATTTCTTTTCCCTCTTCGTTTGTCATGCGGGCAGATGCTTCTCCTTCACAAAGCAAAAATAGCGAGCGACATGTATTCCCTTGAGAGGCAATGATATCTCCCGATTTATATGAGCTGAGTCTGTATGGCAAATCCTTTAGAATTATTTCCACGGCCTGCTGGTTGCAGCCGGCAAATAGGGGAAAATCGTATATGTCGAATAGTGTATTCATACTTAACATTTATTATTGTACACTGTAACATAGGTTACGGATGATATGATTTGTAGACAATACCTTTGCGATAACAAAAGTAACAATAATTTGAGATAAAACCCATTAAATTATAGAGATATGGAAAATAGCATGTTTTGTTATCAGTGTCAGGAAACCAGCAGAGGTATTGCTTGTGTTTTGAAAGGTGTTTGCGGAAAGAACAGCTCGACATCTTCCGCTATGGATTTGTTGCTGTTTATTGTAAGAGGTGTATCTGTTGTTGCAGACAATTTACGTGTAAAGGGACAGGCAGTCAGTCCGGAAGTCGACCGATATATAGTAGATGCATTGTTTTCAACTATCACGAATGCCAATTTTGATGATGCGAGTATCTTAAACCGTGTGGATAAGGGATTGCAGATTCGCCAGGATCTTATTATGCAATCAGAAAAAGCGGGTATAGTTCTTCCTTCTGTGGATGAAATCCTTTGGAATGGTCAGAGAACGGAATATGAAGAGAAGGCAAGGAGCGTAGGTGTTATGAGAGAGTCAAACGAAGATATTCGTTCTCTTAAAGAGCTTGTTGTATACGGTTTGAAAGGAATGGCTGCTTATCTTGAACATGCAATGCGCTTGGGTTATAATGATGAGTCTATTCATTCTTTTATACAATCCGCTTTATCGCAGATGGTAGTAAAAGCCATGACTACCGATGAATTGATTACTATAGTGATGCGCACTGGAGAAATGGGTGTACAGACGATGGCTCTCCTTGATAAGGCAAATACGGAATCTTATGGTAACCCGGAAATAACGAAGGTGAATATTGGTGTAGGCAGTAATCCTGGTATATTGATTAGCGGCCATGATTTGCATGATATAGAAGATTTGTTGAAGCAGACGGAAGGTACGGGTGTTGATGTTTATACTCATGGTGAAATGTTACCGGCACATTATTATCCTGCATTTAAAAAATACAAGCATTTTGTGGGGAACTATGGCAATGCCTGGTGGAAACAACGGGAAGAATTTACGGCCTTCAACGGACCGATTGTCTTTACGACAAACTGTATTGTTCCGCCGTTGGCCAATGCCATTTATAAGGAGCGTCTGTTTACAAGCAACTCTACCGGATATCCGGGTTGTAAACATATTGAATCAGAGGCACAAGGACATAAAGATTATTCAGAAGTTATAGCATTGGCGAAAAATTGTGAAGCACCTGTCTCTTTGGAAGAAGGCGAAATTGTGGGTGGATTTGCTCACAACCAGGTTTTAGAACTTGCCGATAAGGTGGTTGATGCCGTGAAGTCCGGAGCAATTCGTAAGTTTGTCGTAATGGCCGGATGCGATGGGCGTATGAAGAATCGGGAATATTATTCAGAGTTTGCAAAAGCATTGCCAAAAGATTGCGTAATCCTGACAGCTGGTTGCGCCAAGTATAAATATAATAAACTTAATTTGGGAGATATTAATGGAATTCCTCGTGTTTTGGATGCCGGACAGTGTAATGACAGTTATTCACTTGCTGTAATTGCTCTTAAACTGAAAGAAGTATTCCGGTTGAATGATATAAACGAACTTCCTATAGTTTACAACATTGCCTGGTATGAGCAAAAAGCTGTTATCGTTCTGCTGGCATTGCTTTATTTAGGCGTAAAAAATATTCATTTGGGTCCGACATTACCAGCATTTCTTTCGCCTAATGTGGCTAAAATACTTGTTGACAATTTTGGTATTTCCGGAATAGGTACTGTTGATGAGGATTTGAAGAATTTTGGAATTGTTGGTTAATTAAACAGAGAAAAAGATATGAATACAACAAATGTAGGTAATCAAACGGTAGGTGAAATTGTAGCGGAAGATCTTTCTACTACTCGCGTATTTAAACATTTTGGCATAGATTTTTACTCTTCCAATAGTTTTTCAATAGCCTGTTCCATTTCTTCAGGTTTTACCATAGACTCGTATCGCTTTATTTGTTCGCCATCCTTACTTATTAAAAACTTCGTGAAATTCCAGCGGATATTGTTGCCTTCTGCAAATCCTGTATTGTTTTGACGGTGAATATTGTCAAGCATTTCGCCTGTCTTTTTATCCGGATAACCAGCGAAGGGCGCTTTAGCTTTGAGATAGGTATACAGCGGAATTTCATTTTTGCCATTGACATTTATTTTTTCAAAAATGGGGAATGTTACGCCATAGTGAAGAAGACAGGTTGTTTTAATTTCTTCGGCTGTCCCGGGCTCTTGTCCCAAAAATTGGTTACAGGGAAACCCTAGGATAACTAACCCTTTATCTTTGTATTTTTGATATAGCTTTTCTAACCCTGCGTACTGAGGCGTGAATCCACATTTTGAGGCTGTGTTGACAATCAGGATAACTTTGCCCCGATAACTGTCGAATGAAATGGGTTCTCCTCCTAATAGCTTCATATTGAAAGAATAGACAGAAGTTTTTGTATTGTTATTCGTCTGGGCGAAAACAATAGATAGGCATAAAGTTAATGCTGCCAATAGAGTGACTATTTTGTTTATCATTTTGCTATGGTGTATTTTGTGGGTATGAGTGAGTCAAGTAGTAGCAAATGAAAAGAAAATCCTGTAAAAGCAAATGTTCTGCAGGATTAATTCTTTTCTTACCTTTATAAAAAGTCATCGGCGGAAAGGCAGGGATTCGAACCCTGGGAACAGTTACCCGTTCACCGCATTTCGAGTGCGGCCCGATCGACCACTCCGGCATCTTTCCTTTGTTTAGTTTCATCCGCCGTTTGCGTCTGCAAAGGTATAGAATTTTTGACAAGTATCGCTTCTTTTTGAGTTTTTTCTCTTATAAAAAAGGACATCCCTCTGAGAATGCCCTTTTATAACTATTACCTTACTTAGGTTATTTGAAATAGCGGTTGTACAAACCTTCAAATCCTTTTCCATGACGAGCTTCGTCTTTACACATTTCATGGACTGTGTCATGAATAGCATCGAGATTTTGCTGCTTCGCCAATGTGGCGATACGTTTTTTGTCTTCGCATGCGCCGGCTTCTGCTTCCATCCGTTTCTTTAAATTTGTCTTTGTATCCCAAACGACTTCACCTAGTAATTCGGCAAATCTGGAGGCATGTTCAGCTTCTTCAAAGGCATAACGCTTGAAAGCTTCTGCGATTTCAGGATAACCTTCACGATCAGCTTGGCGGCTCATCGCCAGGTACATACCGACTTCAGAACATTCACCGTTGAAATGGGCTCTTAATCCTTCCAATATTTCAGGGTCAACACCTTTTGCAATACCAATTACATGTTCGTCAGCAAACTTAAGGGCACCGGTAGTCTCTTCCATAAGTTTAAACTTACTTTTTGGTTGATGACATTGTGGACAAAACTCTGGTGGCTCTTCGCCTTCGTAAACATAACCGCACACTGTGCAAATCCATTTCTTTTTCATATCTTTTCTTTTTAATGATATTATGATTATGATGCAAAGTTAATGAATCGTTTCTATCTTGTCTTTTTTTTGTTATAAATATGTTTTATGATAGATTGATGAGACTTATTCATTCATCTTTTGTAATAGTTTCATATAAATAGTAAGAAGTATAAGGGAGTAAAGATTGTCCGTTCAGGAGATATTAGTTATTTTGCAGCATCAAATAGCTATTTACTGACATTAAATAAGTATTTCCCGACATAAGATTGTTATTTCGTGTCAGTATTGAAAAAATACGATTAGATCATTCAAAGATTTCATCAATAGTAATTCGATTTTTCATTGGGACGGTTCTTTTTTGTGGAGTGGAAGAATAAAATCGGGTTCAACAAATTTCATCGGACATGTTTTTAGCGTGTTTATAGCCGCGTAACATTTCCCGGGTTCTCGGCACAGGATCTAACGACAATAGAGCCTGAGAGGGCGGTATCGTATGTGTCTGATTATTAAATTTCATGCAGAGAAGATGCGGTGCAAAATCGAACTTTTTTGACAGGAGAAAGAGGTTCATTTTCCATATAATATTAAAGGAAAAGCACTCGCCGTTTAGAGTGGGCAAGAAATTTTTTTTAAAGAAAAACGAAAAAAAGGGTATAAAAATTTGGTAGAAAAGAAAAAGGGCGTACCTTTGCAGCCGCATTCCCAGAAAGAAGGGGGATGTAGAAAGAAGAGTTCTTTGAAAGAATTACATAAACAACTAAAAAGTAGTACAAGGAAGCCGTAGAGATACGGAATATACCGTCAAGGACTACGATAAAAGGAAACCTGAGCGAAAGAGACAAACAAAATAACAATGAAGAGTTTGATCCTGGCTCAGGATGAACGCTAGCGACAGGCTTAACACATGCAAGTCGAGGGGCAACAGGGTGTAGCAATACACGGCTGGCGACCGGCGAATGGGTGAGTAACACGTATGCAACCTACCTTCAAGAGGGGAATAGCCCGGCGAAAGTCGGATTAATGCGCCATAAAACAGGGGTCACGCATGTGACTATTTGTTAAAGGATTAATTGCTTGAAGATGGGCATGCGTTCCATTAGGCAGTTGGCGGGGTAACGGCCCACCAAACCGACGATGGATAGGGGTTCTGAGAGGAAGGTCCCCCACATTGGTACTGAGAAACGGACCAAACTCCTACGGGAGGCAGCAGTGAGGAATATTGGTCAATGGGCGCGAGCCTGAACCAGCCAAGTCGCGTGAAGGAAGAAGGATCTATGGTTTGTAAACTTCTTTTACAGGGGGGTAAAGTGAGTGACGAGTCGCTCATTGCAAGTACCCTGCGAATAAGCATCGGCTAACTCCGTGCCAGCAGCCGCGGTAATACGGAGGATGCGAGCGTTATCCGGATTTATTGGGTTTAAAGGGTGCGTAGGTGGACTGTTTAGTCAGTGGTGAAATACTGATGCTCAACGTTAGCATTGCCGTTGAAACTGACAGTCTTGAGAGTGATTGAGGCAGGCGGAATGCGTGGTGTAGCGGTGAAATGCATAGATATCACGCAGAACTCCAATTGCGAAGGCAGCTTGCCAAGCCACAACTGACACTGAAGCACGAAAGCGTGGGGATCAAACAGGATTAGATACCCTGGTAGTCCACGCAGTAAACGATGATTACTAGGAGTTTGCGATAGACAGTAAGCTCCCGAGCGAAAGCGTTAAGTAATCCACCTGGGGAGTACGCCGGCAACGGTGAAACTCAAAGGAATTGACGGGGGCCCGCACAAGCGGAGGAACATGTGGTTTAATTCGATGATACGCGAGGAACCTTACCCGGGATTGAACGTGAGCGGAATACGGCCAAAAGGCCGTAGCTAGCAATAGCCACTTACGAGGTGCTGCATGGTTGTCGTCAGCTCGTGCCGTGAGGTGTCGGCTTAAGTGCCATAACGAGCGCAACCCTTATTGCCAGTTACTAACAGGTAGTGCTGAGGACTCTGGCGAGACTGCCGGCGTAAGCTGTGAGGAAGGTGGGGATGACGTCAAATCAGCACGGCCCTTACATCCGGGGCGACACACGTGTTACAATGGTGGGGACAGCGGGGAGCTACCCGGCGACGGGATGCCAATCCTGAAACCCCATCTCAGTTCGGATCGGAGTCTGCAACTCGACTCCGTGAAGCTGGATTCGCTAGTAATCGCGCATCAGCCATGGCGCGGTGAATACGTTCCCGGGCCTTGTACACACCGCCCGTCAAGCCATGGGAGCCGGGGGTACCTAAAGTCCGTAACCGCAAGGATCGGCCTAGGGTAAAACTGGTAACTGGGGCTAAGTCGTAACAAGGTAGCCGTACCGGAAGGTGCGGCTGGAACACCTCCTTTCTGGAGCAGGGTTTCCTTGAAAAAGGGAGAGCTTTTCGTAAACGGGGAGTTCTTAAGGCGTAGAATAAAGAAGGTATATGAAGAGAGGGCGACCTTTCTTTTTTCCAAGTACTGCTTAAAGTTGGTTATGTTTAAAAGATATATCGATCTCGAAAGAAAGAGAAGGCGAAAGAGTAGCCTTGAAGGAAGAGAAAGACGATACTGAGCAAAAGAGGGAGGAAAAGGACCTTGTGTTGCGTCCTGTAAAAAGGAAAGCGCATAGAGGAGCCGCAGGAATCTCTCACCGGCGTCAAGACGGAGGCTCGGGCGAAGAGAGGGAACAGAAGGCTGACAGTCCTATAGCTCAGTTGGTTAGAGCGCTACACTGATAATGTAGAGGTCGGCAGTTCAACTCTGCCTGGGACTACGTGAAAGAAGAGACGAGGGGGATTAGCTCAGCTGGCTAGAGCATCTGCTTTGCACGCAGAGGGTCAACGGTTCGAATCCGTTATTCTCCACAAAAAAAAAAGAGATCTTTGACATATTGGACAACTTCGAAAAAAGAAACGAAGAAAAAGCAAATCGAAAATAACGAGCAAGCTGAAGATAGATCGATCATCCGTGAAGCGAAGCAGAGGAAGTAGAGATACGGACACTGGAAAGCAGAGCGGTCGACCGAAAAGAAGAAAGTAAGAAAGGGCAGACGGTGGATGCCTAGGCTCTCGGAGGCGAAGAAGGACGTGATAAGCTGCGAAAAGCCCTGGGGAGGTGCAAATAACCCTTGATCCAGGGATGTCCGAATGGGGCAACCCGTCAGGTAGAAGGCCTGACATTCCGTAAGGAAGGCGAACGCGGGGAACTGAAACATCTCAGTACCCGCAGGAAGAGAAAACAATAGTGATTCCGCAAGTAGTGGCGAGCGAACGCGGAAGAGCCCAAACCGGACCTGTTTAGGCAGGTCCGGGGTAGAAGGGGGCACAATAAAGGGAACGAACGGTGGTGAGTGGAACGCGCCTGGAAAGGCCGTCCAAAGAAGGTGAAAGACCGGTACACGAAACGACCGAATATCCCGAGTGCAATCCCTGAGTAGCGCGGAGCACGAGAAATTCTGCGTGAAGCAGCGGGGCCCATCCCGCAAGGCTAAATACTCCCGAGAGACCGATAGTGAACCAGTACTGTGAAGGAAAGGTGAAAAGAACCTCGAATAGAGGAGTGAAAAAGTTCCTGAAACCGTCTGCCTACAAGCGGTCGGAGCACCATTAATGGTGTGACGGCATGCCTTTTGCATAATGAACCTACGAGTTACTTTTTCCGGCAAGGTTAAGCATAGAGGAAATGCGGAGCCGAAGCGAAAGCGAGTCATAAACGGGCGAATAGTCGGGAGGAGTAGACGCGAAACCAAGTGATCTACCGTTGGTCAGGCTGAAGGTTGGGTAAAACCAATTGGAGGGCCGAATGGGTATACGTTGAAAAGTGTTCCAATGAACTGAGGGTAGGAGTGAAAGGCCAATCAAACTTGGAGATAGCTCGTACTCCCCGAAATGCATTTAGGTGCAGCCTCTGGCAAGAGCGTATGAGGTAGAGCGACTGATTGGATGCGAGGGCTTCACCGCCTGTCAAGTCCAGACAAACTCCGAATACGTGCGCTTGCTGCCAGGGAGTAAGGGCGCGGGTGCTAAGGTCCACGTCCGAAAGGAGAAGAATCCAGACCACCAGCTAAGGTCCCCAAATCACGTTTAAGTTGAGAAAACGAAGTCAGACTGCATAGACAGCTAGGATGTTGGCTTGGAAGCAGCCATTCATTTAAAGAGTGCGTAACAGCTCACTAGTCGAGGAGTCAGGCATGGATAATACTCGGGCATGAAAGCGTGTACCGAAGCTGTGGATATAGAGATATATGGTAGGGGAGCATTCCAGCGGTGTCGAAGACGGGGGCTGACCCCCGTTGGAGCGGCTGGAAAAGCAAATGTAGGTATAAGTAACGATAAAGGGGGCGCGAAACCCCCTCGCCGCAAGACTAAGGTTTCCTGATCAACGTTAATCGGATCAGGGTAAGTCGGGACCTAAGGATAAGCCGACAGGCGAAGCCGATGGCCGAATGGGTTAATAATCCCATACTGCTTGCAGGAGTGAAGTGGAGACGGAGAAGTGAAAGCGCGGCCGGGCGACGGAAATCCCGGTTGAAGGGTGTAGATAAGGAAGATGGCAGGCAAATCCACCATCGGAGTCGAACCTGAAAGAATGCGGAGTGCATGCACGAAGCAATAAGCGTGTAACCAGGCTCCCTAGAAAATCCGCTAAACAAATGCTGCAAGCACCCGTACCGTAAACGGACACACGTAGTCGGGTAGAATATATTAAGGCGCTCGAGTGATTCACGGTTAAGGAACTAGGCAAATTGACCCTGTAACTTCGGGAAAAAGGGTCCCAGTCGAAAGGCTGGGCGCAGAGAATAGGTCCAGGCAACTGTTTAACAAAAACACATGGCTGTGCGAAATAACGAGATGAAGTATACAGCCTGACACCTGCCCGGTGCCGGAAGGTTAAGAGGAGAGCTCAACCCGCAAGGGGGACGGCTTAAATTGAAGCCCCGGTAAACGGCGGCCGTAACTATAACGGTCCTAAGGTAGCGAAATTCCTTGTCGGGTAAGTTCCGACCTGCACGAATGGTGTAATGATCCGGACACTGTCTCAACCGTGAGCTCGGTGAAATTGTAGTATCGGTGAAGATGCCGATTACCCGCGATGGGACGAAAAGACCCCGTGAACCTTTACTATAGCTTTACATTGAATTTGGGGAGCTGATGTGTAGGATAGGCCGGAGGCATCGAAGCAGTGACGCCAGTCATTGTGGAGCCGACGTTGAAATACGGCCCTTTGGTTGTTTGAATTCTAACTTGCCTGAAGGCAAGGACAGTGTATGGTGGGTAGTTTGACTGGGGTGGTCGCCTCCAAAAGAGTAACGGAGGCTTCTAAAGGTACCCTCAGACCGATTGGTAACCGGTCGCAGAGTGTAATGGCACAAGGGTGCTTGACTGAGAGACAGACAAGTCGACCAGGTTGGAAACAAGAGCATAGTGATCCGGTGGTTCCGAATGGAAGGGCCATCGCTCAAAGGATAAAAGGTACTCCGGGGATAACAGGCTGATCATTCCCAAGAGCTCATATCGACGGAATGGTTTGGCACCTCGATGTCGGCTCGTCACATCCTGGGGCTGGAGAAGGTCCCAAGGGTTAGGCTGTTCGCCTATTAAAGTGGCACGCGAGCTGGGTTCAGAACGTCGTGAGACAGTTCGGTCTCTATCTATCGTGGGCGCAGGAGATTTGCGGGGAGCCGACACTAGTACGAGAGGACCGTGTTGGACAGACCGCTGGTAAACCGGTTGTACCGCCAGGTGCACTGCCGGGTATCCAAGTCTGGTGAGGATAAGTGCTGAAAGCATCTAAGTACGAAGCCAACCCCAAGATGAGATCTCCCTGAAGGGTGGTCAAAGACGATGACCTTGATAGGCTACAGGTGTAAGGCCAGTAATGGCGAAGCCGAGTAGTACTAATAGCCCGAGACTTTCTCTAGAAAAGAAAGGTTATAAAGAGGTCGGTATATTTTGAGCGGATCGAAAAAGGAAGAGCGTTCTTCGATGGAGAAGAGTAGAAGTTGTCCAGTCAAAAATCCAACATAAAGAAATTAAGGTGGTAACAGCGTCGGGGATCCACCTCTTCCCATTCCGAACAGAGAAGTTAAGCCCGACAGCGTCGATGGTACTGCGTAACAGTGGAAGAGTAGATAGCCGCCGTCTTTAAGACAGAGACAAGAGGGAACGATCAGATGATCGCTCCCTTTGTTTTTTATGGCAACAGCAAGGCAAGCCGACACGGCTTCTGTTGATGCTTCCTTGATTTTTAATGGAGAAGGTGAATGCGTTTGTGAGATGGTAATATAAAGTAGTCTGTAAAAGAATAGTGATCCTTTTTGTGTGAAGCCTGTTTTATTTGTAAAGAATGGCGGTGCCGGCAGCTGTAACCATTAACATACTGCTGTTTGCACCTACAGTTTCATAATCTAAATCTATTCCAATGACTGCATTAGCTCCTAAGCGAGCTGCTTGTTCAGACATTTCTTTTAGTGCAGTCTCTTTAGCTTTGCGTAGAACACTTTCGTAAGCACCAGCTCTACCCCCAACTATATCGCGTATGCCAGCAAAAAGGTCTTTAAATACATTTGCTCCAATAATTGTTTCACCTGAGACAATTCCAAAGTACTGAATAATTTCTTTCCCTTCAAGGACGTTTGTTGTTGTTAAAAGCATAATTTAATTTTTTGAGTTTTGCCAAAGGTAATAATTTCTATTGAATTAAGATTGTGTACTATTATTCTTTTTCTGGTATTGCTTTATTATCGATTATATTTATCTTTGAAGCTAATTAGTGATTAAAGGAAGCGTTATGTTTATTGTGATCGGAATAATGTTTGGAGGAATTGTGATCGGTTATCTTTTGCGAAGGGTTCAGCTTTTTCAGAAGATAAATAACCTGATATTTTATACAATCCTTTTTCTTCTTTTTATGTTAGGCCTTTCGGTCGGAGCAAATAAAACTATTATGAGTAATCTGACTACTTTAGGATGGCAGGCATTGCTAATTGCTGCCGCTGGAACTTTAGGAAGCGTTATAATGGCAAAGATTGTATATAATAGATTTTTTAGGGAGAGGGGAAAACCATGAAGGGAAGTTTATTGGTAGTGTTTTTTTTTGCTTTAGGTTGCCTAATTGGATGGTCGGATTTTTTTCCGGAGGTATTGCTTAAAGGAGATATTTCTATGTATATTCTCTATCTTTTGATGTTTCAGGTTGGAATCAGTATCGGAAGTGATAAGAAGCTTAAGGATATTTTGAGAAGTATTCATCCAAAGCTTTTACTTATTCCTTTGGCGACCATGATCGGTACTTTTTCGGCTGTCGCTTTAGTGAGCTTACTCCTTCCAAAATGGAGCATATCAGAATGTTTGGCTGTTGGGAGCGGTTTCGCTTATTATTCATTGTCATCCATTTTGATTACTCAATTAAAGACGCCGACCTTAGGACTGCCGATAGCCACAGAGTTGGGTATCATAGCGCTAATAGCAAATTTGATAAGGGAAATTATGACTTTGCTTGGCTCACCGCTTTTTGTGAAATATTTTGGACGTTTAGCTCCGATTTGCGCAGGTGCTGCGACAACGATGGATACAACACTACCGATAATTACTCGTTGTTCAGGTAAAGACTTGGTTTTTGTTTCCATCTTTCACGGAATGCTAATGGACTTTTCTGTTCCGTTTCTGGTTTCTTTCTTTTGTTCTTTTTAAATAAGTAAGTTGTTTTTGAATGATTTTGAGAAAAAGTAATAGTTGAGTTAGTATGAAGAAAATTATTTTGAGTGCTTTATTAGCATCATCTTTTTTGCCTGCATTACTGATGGCCAATGGAGAGGCACGCTTATTGCGTTTTCCAGCCACCAATGGAAATGAGATCGTTTTCTCTTATGCAGGCGATTTGTATAAGGTCCCGGTTGCCGGAGGTGAAGCGCAACGTTTGACTTCGCATGTGGGCTATGAAATGTTTCCTCGTTTTTCGCCGGATGGAAAGACGATAGCTTTTACAGGGCAGTATGACGGCAATACGGAAGTGTATACTATGTCGTCTTCTGGTGGAGAACCGGTGCGTGTTACCTATACAGCTACAAATAATCGTGATGATTTGGGAGACCGAATGGGGCCTAATAATATTGTTATGACTTGGACCCCTGATGGCAAGCAGATTGTATACCGCAACCGCATTAATGATGGTTTTGCAGGGAGATTGTATAAGGTCAATAAGGAGGGTGGTCTTTCGGATGCTATTCCATTGCCTGAGGGTGGTTTTTGTAGTTATTCGCCTGATGGAAAACAATTGGCATACAATCGTGTGATGCGGGAATTTCGTACTTGGAAGCATTATAAAGGAGGCATGGCTGATGACGTTTGGATTTATAATCCGGAAAAAAAGACAGTCGAGAACGTAACAAACAATCCAGCTCAGGATATTTTTCCGATGTGGGTCGGAGATGAAATTTATTTTCTTTCAGACAGAGATCGGATTATGAACGTCTTTGTTTATAATACAAAAACCAAAGTCACTGAGAAGGTTACTAATTTTACTGACTATGATGTAAAGTTTCCAAGCGTCTTTGGAACTACCATTGTTTTTGAAAATGCGGGATATATTTATAAGCTGGATGCTACAAACAAAAAGACAGAAAGGGTAAATATTATATTGAACTCAGATAATATTTATGCCCGCAGTGAAATCAAGAATGGATCTGATTATATTACCAATGCCAGCCTTTCACCAGATGGTGAACGTGTAACGGTTTCTGCCAGAGGTGAAGTTCTTAATTTGCCTACGGATAAAGGCGTAACGAAAAATATTACTCGTACGCCGGGCGTTCATGAACGTGATGCTGTATGGTCTTCCGATGGGAAGTTTATTGTCTACGTGTCTGATCAGACCGGTGAGACAGAACTGTTCATGCAGGAGGCTAATGGTGGTGAGCCTGTGCAGTTGACAAAAGAGAATGATACTTATATAGAGGCGTTTAAATTGAGTCCGGACTCCAAGACGATCGTTTACGCAGATAGAAAGAATCGTTTGAGAGTGGTTGATGTTGCTTCGAAACAGATGACAACGCTGATGCAGGATTCTTTGGGATGGCCTGAAGATCTTTCTTTTTCACCTGATAGCAAATGGATTGCCTATACTCGGAAAGCAAATAATGATTTCAGTATCATTTATATTTATAATCTGACGGAAAAGAAAGAATATGCAGTTACCGACAAATGGTATAATTCTGGCTCTCCGATTTTCAGCACAGACGGGAAGTACCTGATTTTCTCTTCTGCCCGCGATTTCAACCCTAATTATGGTTCAATGGAGTGGAATCATGTTTACAATAATATGTATGGGGTATATCTGGTATTGCTCTCTAAAGATACACCTTCACCTTTTCTTGAGAAAGATGCACAGGTAAATAGAGAAAAGAAGGATGATGCTCTAATAAGTAGTATTTCAAAGAAGGGTGCCAATTCTGATAAGAAAGACATTAAGGCAAACAAGAAAGATACTGTGACAGCTGTAAAAATAGATGTTGATGGCCTTGTAGATCGAGTTCTCAAGCTTCCTTTGAGTGGTTCTTATTACGGCCATTTCTATTCTGATGGTAAAAAAGTATATTATTGGAACAAAGGTACTACAAAAGTGTATGATTTAAATGATCAGAAGGAGGAAACAGTGGCCGAGGGTGCATCCATGAATGTAACTTATGGCAGCAAGAAAGCGTTGTTCATAAAAGGGGATCAGTTATATGCAATGGATATTCCTTCAGGAAAGGCTGATCTGAGCAAACCTATCAACCTTTCGAATATGAAGATAACCGTTGATTATCCACAGGAATGGGCACAGATATTTAATGAGGCTTGGCGCGTTTATCGTGACGGTTTTTATCAACCGACGATGCATGGCATTAATTGGAAAGCTATGCACGATAAGTATGCTGTCCTTGTCCCTTATGTAAAGAATCGTACTGATCTTAATTATGTAATTGGCGAGATGATTGGCGAATTGGTATCCGGTCATGCTTACGTAGCTATGGGCGAGGCAAAAAATGCGGTAAGAATTAGTACCGGATTATTGGGTGCCGAACTTTCGCGTGACAAAAGTGGATTTTTCCGCCTAGACAAAATATTAGAAGGCGTAGCATGGAATAAAAGTCTTCGATCGCCACTGACTGACCCGGGGATTAATGTGAAAGCCGGTGAATATATTGTAGCTATTGACGGTGTGGCAACGACGACAGTTAAAGATATTTACGCATTGCTGGTAGGTAAGGCTGGCGTTCCGACCGAACTTTCAATTAATGCCAAACCTGAATTGACTGGTGCCCGCAAGGTGATCATTAGTCCGATTGATGATGAATATCCTCTTTATCATTATGCATGGGTTCAGGAGAATATGAAGAAGGTAGACAAGGCAACAAACGGTAAAGTCGGTTATATCTACATTCCGGATATGGGTTCTGAAGGGTTGAATGAATTCGCACGTTATTTCTATCCGCAGTTGGATAAAAAAGGTCTCATCATTGACGATCGTGCAAATGGTGGGGGAAATGTATCTCCAATGATTCTTGAACGTCTGGCACGTGAGCCGTACCGTCTCACAATGGGTCGTTTTTCTTCACATATTTTTACCATACCTGATGCTACGCAGGTTGGTCCAAAAGTGTGCCTCATCAATAAATATTCGGCTTCTGATGGCGATCTATTTCCTTGGGGATTCCGTGCATTGGGACTGGGTAAACTGATTGGTACGCGTACATGGGGTGGTATTATTGGTATTTCAGGTTCATTACCTTATATGGATGGAACCGATATTCGCGTCCCTTGTTTTACCAGTTATGATGTAAAAACCGGTCAGTGGATTATAGAGAACCATGGTGTGGATCCGGATATCCTGATTGATAATGATCCGATCAAGGAATATAGTGGCGAAGATCAGCAGCTCAATTGTGCTATAGAGGAAGTGATGAAGGAATTGCAAAACCGCAAGCCGTTGCCTCCTATTCCAGCGCCTAGAGATTTTTCGAAGTGATTATCACAACGAAGCTGCATCTATATATAATAATAAACGCGGATTGATATGGATTGATCCGCGTTTATACATATATTAGAAGAATACAATTTGTTTGGTTACTTAATTACCTATTGGGTTTTGTTTCAGTTTGCCACCGGCTTTAGCCACTTCTTGTGTCGGATAAGGAAATACCATGTCGTAGTCTGGTTCGAATGCGCGGGTCTCAGATCCTAAAGGCCAAATTTGAACTTTCGTCCAAGTGCTGTTCGGATTTGTACGATCGGCATAATGGCGTCCGTATTTTGGCGCATTCAGTTTGTCGTATTGCTTCCAGCGCTTTAAATCTGCAAAGCGATCGGTGAATTCGCCCGCCAATTCGCAACGACGTTCGTGCATTAGATCGTTCATGGTAGCAATGGTATATACATTACCTAACCCAGCTCTTGAAGTCAGACGGTTTAGCTCGGTTGCTGCTTCGGCACCTCGTCCTAGTTGAATCAGCGCTTCAGCTTTGAAGAGTACCATTTCAGCAAAACGAATTAGTGGCAAGTTTAAATCAGTTGTTGGATCATCACCATTTTGTGAGATATGCGGATTGGTTGTTAGATCTCCATTTGAACCATAAGAGAAGGGCTCCATATATTTGTTTAGCATGAATCCTGATTCAAAGTCGGAAGCTGAATAGTAGCTGCGTTCTTCGCCCAAGAAAGTGAACTTCTGCCCGTACTCAAGTAAAGTGACAGCGCGACGCTCATCACCATCTTTGAACTCTTCATATAGACCGAGAGTCGGTTTCATATACCCCCAACCGTTGTATTTACCCCATCCTTTATTTTCGAGAACAACGCCAGGAAATTCACTCCCGGCTTCGCTTGAACCTTTGGATGTGACTGACCAGATATACTCTTTCGACCAGTTGTTCTCAATTTTAAATACATCGGCAAAATGAGGAAGTAACCCTCGTCCGCAGTCGGTTTCTAGCGTATTGACTAGCTCTGGAATCAATGCCCATTTTGAATTGTCATATTGTGCCCAATAAGCAAGCACTTTAACCTTTAGAGCGATTGCTGCCGCTTTATGAGCCCGACCCCAGTTCGACTCGGCATATTCAGAGAAATAGGGTAGGCATTTGATTGCATTATCAAGATCGGAAACAACCATTTCATAGTTTTTCATGACTGAAGCCTGTTGTTCGGGAATAGAGTAGTCATATCCATCCCCATAATCTTCGTAGCGTGTGAATGGAATACCTTGATCGGCGCGCCCATAGCGGTAAGCCAAAATGAAATGACACCATCCGCGCATGAAATAGGCTTCGCCGAGGCTTCTTGTTTCGATAGCTGAGAGATTACCTGTGCCTTTTTTCAGCAGTGAAGAGATGATCCAGTTTGCACGAGCGATATACTGGTTGAATATTTCCCAGTTTTCACGTAGCGGACTTTCATCACCAGTGAAGTGAAAATTTGCCAATGTGTTGAATCCACGTGAACGACCCCAAATAAAATCGTCGCCGCCACCTGCCTGTTCGTAGAATAAGTTTCGTCCGAAGGTGGTTTCCTGTCCCATAATCCAATATAGGGCATCAATAGCATCGGTAGCATCTTTATCAGTTCTAAAGAATGTGTTTTGACTTGGCGTGCCTTCGGGTGTCACGTCTAGAAAATCACTGCATGAAGTCAGCAATGTCCCAATTAGCAAAATATATATGGATAATAAATATCTTTTCATATTAGCATCCTCCTTAATAAGTTAATTTAATACCTAATGATAACACTCTCGAAACGGGATACTTGCATCCATCCAGACCCTTTCCACCAACTTCAGGGTCGATACCGGAGTAACCGGTAATCGTAAACAGATTCTCGGCGCTGACATAAAGTGATAATGCGCTCTTTCGATCACCAAGATAAGATGACGTACGAATGAGGTCGGTTAGATCATAGCCAATGGTTACGTTTTTTAGACGCAGATAGGAAGCATTCTCTAAATAGTAATCGGAGATAGTCTCGAAGTTTCCGTTCGAATCCTGTTTTGTAATACGTGGAATATCGCTCCCGGTGTTGGAAGTCGACCATGCGTCGAGAATCTTATTCCAGCGATTGAATTCGCCCTGTGTCTCATTGAGCAGGATAAACTTTGAGGCGTTGAAGGCTTTTGTTTTGGCAACACCTTGCAACATCATGTTGAACGATAATTTCTTGTAATTGAATCCACCCATTAAAGAGAAGGTGAGTCGTGGCATGTAGCTGCCCATATATTGACGGTCGTTGTCATCGATCTTACCGTCGTTGTTGGCATCGACAAACTTCAGATCGCCTGCAACGGCATTCGGTTGGATACGTTTTCCATCTTTTACATAAGCTGCAGCTTCGGCATTGCTCTGAAAGATCCCGTCAGTTTTAATCAGATAGTATGAATACAACGGCTCTCCTTCAGCACTGCGATATGGATACAGGGTTCCACGGAAGTTATCATTATGCGACCAGACTGATTTTTTGCCGCTTTCGTCGGTGACCCCGATATCATAAACCCAGTTCTTGATAATCGACAGATTTGCTCCAAAGTTGTATGAGAAATCTTTGTTAATGCGGTCGTTCCAGTTTACCAGAAATTCGAAACCACGGTTGCGGATCTCACCCGAATTAATCAACATTGGGCTCATACCTATGTAGTTTGGCCATCCGTAAGTCTGTTCTTGGATCAAGTCTTTGGTCCTTTTTAAAAAGAAGTCGGCTGAAACAATCAGACGTTCTTTAAACATATTAAAATCAATACCCAAGTCAGTTTGTTCAGAAGTTTCCCAAGTCAGATTTTTGTTGAAAGCTGTACCCAGGTACAGTAAGTTTTTTGTGATGGTTGCATCTTTACCTACCTGCTTGCCATCGTTGTTACCGTCTTTTGAAAGTGTCGGACTTCCATAGGCGGTAGAAATTGATCCCAGATTACCAATGCGTCCCCAACTTGCACGAAGTTTAATTAGTGACAGTGCATCACTTTTTGGAAAGAACTTTTCTTCAGAGAGTTTCCATCCGGCAGTCACAGCAGGAAAGTCACCACTCTTATGACCGTCCGGTAAACGGCCGGCCCAGTCACGACGCCATGATCCGGTAAGGAAGTAACGGTTGTCATAACTGTAGGACAGTCGGCCAATAACAGCCACGTTATTATCTGGATCCGAATAGTAGTCTGTCGAAGCAACTGCTGTTGTAGCATAGTTTAGATATTGATAAATTTCATCTTCATTATCAAAGTTTCGCCCACCGGCTGTAAAGCCTCTCGTTCTTGACCTGTCGGCTGTTGTCGAAATCAATGCACCAATGGAATGTTTATCAAATGTATTGTCGTATGTCAATGTGTTTTCTGTTTCCCAATAGTTGTACGTACTTGTATTATATGATAGTTCATTAACTCCGTTCGGCTTACCCGGTTCGGTGGCTTTCGGTGTGAAATTTTTGTAGAACCAGTTCGAATTTCGATAGGTAAAACGGCTAATGAATTTCATGCCCGTGATGATGTTTTCTATCTTCAACTGGGTAGAAGTAGAATATTCTTTTGTGCGATCTCTCAGCGTGTTGGCTAAAAGGGTCCGCAGTGGGTTAATTACGTCTCCATGAATGTTGGCAAATTGACTATTCAAGCTACAGACCCCACCAAATGAACCATCTTCGTAATATGGAACGGCACTTCTTGGCATGTATAAAGCCGAAAGGATGACGCCCGAATAGCCGCTGTCAGTGTTTGTCCCACGTTTTTTTGTTTCCTTATAAGTAGCATCTTCGCTGATGGTTATATATTTGTCTATTTTGTATGATCCATTGTAGCGGGTACTTATCGTTTTGTTATATGTGCCCAGCAGTGCGCCTTCGTCATCATTATAATTGAATGATACTCGGTTTGTAAAGTTTTCGGTACCTCCATTTATTGAAAAATTGTGGCGTTGATAGAAGGCGCTTCTGAAAATTTCATCCATCCAGTCGGTTCGTGTCGTAGCCACTTCCGGATTCAATGTTGTATCCCATCCTGCGGGAAGGCTTTGTCCTGCTGCCGCATACGACTGTGAACGAACTTGTTTTTCTTGCTCAATCGTTAGTGATTGTGGAAGATTTGTTGCGGTTCGAACGCCGAATGTTCCTTCATAATTGATAGAAGGCTTTCCTGCTTTTGCCGATTTTGTGGTGACAAGGATTACACCGGCAGATCCTGAATGCGCACCGTAGATTGCAGCAGAGGCAGCGTCTTTCAATACAACGATTGATTCGATATCGTTTACATTGAATGGTGCACCAGGAACACCATCGACAACCCATAATACATTTTCTGAAGAAGTAGAGCCTTGGCCTCGGATTACAATAGATGGTGTTGATGTCGGGTCGCCACCTTGCGCTACAACCGTAACACCTGGAATTTGACCTTGCAGCATCGCTTCCGTTGAACTTACCGGACGATCTTTTAATCCTTCAACATCTTTCAGTATGCCAATTGAAGCAGATAGATCTGATTTGCGGGATTGGGCTCCATAGCCTAATACAACTACTTCATCTAGTTTTTTGGAATCTTCTTGTAATACAATAGTAAAATTCTGCTTATTAGCTGGCATTTCTTGTGTTAGGTAACCTAGATAAGAGATTTGCAAAGTAGCACCACTTTGTACTTCCAGTGCGAATTTGCCCTCAATATCGGTTACGGTTCCGTTGGTTGTCCCTTTTACTAGGACGTTTGCGCCAGTTACAGGTTCCCCTTTTTCATCTTTGACGATTCCTTGTATCGTCCTTCTGCTCTGTTGGACGATTGCTCCAGTGAGAGCAATCTTTCCATTTATACTTGCAGCAGAGACAGGGAAAGCATACAGACTTCCCATGACTAATGACAGTAGTATAGCAGGTAGTTTGATTGGTTTTAGGAATGAACATTCCTTTTCTGTACTTTTGTCCATAAATTACAAGTTTAGTTCAAAAAATGTTAACTTACTATTATTGGTTTAGCTGATTACAAACATATTGAAAATATCTTGTTTGTTATGTTACAAATATATTGATAATATTTTACAAATGCAAGTTGATCGAGGATTCTATATTTTTAATATTGAAAATAGAAATGGATTAGCTATAAAATAAACCAACTGCATAAAAGATGATTACAAAATCTTTTACGCAGTTGGGCACTCCATTTTGTAATGAGAGTGGTTCAGAATTTAATATTTAATGCTTCTCCTTCTTTGATCTTCTTGTCACAAATTGTTTTTCCTTCGCTATTAACGGTTACCTTCAGTTTGTTTTTATTGTTTGATCGTTTCACTGAAATGTTGAATACGTGTCCGAATGCACCGATCTTGTTCAGACTCATATGATCCCAATTTTTAGGAAGACGGGGTGTAAATGTAAATGCGTGTAACCCTGTGGGACGAATGCCGAACATCCCTTCAGTAATGATGCGGCAATATAGTCCACTTTCAGCAGATAAATGGCGCTGGCCTCCTTCCGGCCAAGCTTCTATGGCATAAGGAACATGTTCCCCTAATAAGCGACGATTTGAATAATATCTGAGATAATCAATAGCTTTCTCGGTCTCACCACAGGCAAAGACGCCACGCAAAGCATAGAGTGTTGAACGATCCCAGAAGGTTTCGCTGCCAGCTTGTGAGAGCAACCCGTTTTCAGTCCATAGTTGTGGTGAAAACAGCGCATTGATGGTTGCCTCTTTGCGGTTGTAAATGCCCATTACCAACGGAATACAGATCCAGGCTCGAAGCACATTGTTGTCTTCATAATACTTATAAGTGTTGAAACCTTCGACTGTGCTTCCAAAATATTTATCAATATTCTTTTTTATTGCTTCGGCACGTTTTGTATAATCTGCTAATTGCGAAGCAGATTTGCCAAGATTTTTACCTAAGAAAACAGCAGAGCATAGGGCATCATAGTAGAGTGATGATGTACATAAATTGGCTTTACCTGCTGGGAAACGTCCTTCTAACTCGTCGGTATCTGAAGCTACGACTCCACTTTTATTCAGTTGACGTTTGCAATATTCGAGAGTCCATTCAATCAGCGGCCAGAGTTTTTCAGCTTCGGCTTTGTTGCCGCGAGCCAGTGCATAACGCGATGCGCCATAAGCAATCATTGCACCATCGCCACGGTCGCCTGCACCATTCCATATATCAGTTCCTTCAGCAATGATAGAACTTGGAATAGGTTTGTATTCAGGGCTTATGAAGCGGGCAAAAAGCATGTAGGCATTTAAAGCCGAACGGTTACCGATATCGTATCCTAAATACGGGAAGAACGGGTTGATATATTCAGCTTGATCGTTTGCCCATATTGCGGCATAGTAGGATTCGCCACCTGGACCGTGCATCAGTCCGTTTTTAGTGTCGTAGATACTTTCGGCAGCACGAATTTTGGCGAAAGCAAACATTTTATTGATAGTTTTATCAGGTGATTCAAGTACAAGCTTTCCCCATAATTCAGTGACCAGAGCCTGTCGTTCCAGTAATTCCTTATCGATATCAGGCGTTATCTCGTTTTCTCCATTTTTATATCCTGTATATGAAGCACTGAAAGTAATCTCTTCGTCAGATTTAAGCAGTTTTGCCTTACGTCCGCTGATAACTGCTATTACATTATAACTGCCGTCTACACCTTTTTCCGGATCAGTGTTGATAACTGAGCGTGTGAAAGGTATTTCAACGTTTATAGGGTTTTTACCCGTATTTTTCAGGATATATTTTTCATATAAGGAAGGTTTTGTAGTAGAAGGAAAGATTATTCGTGTCAGTTTTACTTTGCCTTCGCGCGAAAAGTTGAAAGTGCTGTTTACAATCATTGTTCCGTTGAGTGTGATGTCTGTTACTTTCTCGCCTTGTAAAGTTCGTCCGTTCACGTTTATCATCTCAGTTACATCCCCGCCGAAATTACGCATTAGACTAGCGTGTGTATTATTAGGAATCGTACGGAGCATCGGCCAGACCATGTGGCGGTTGAGTGTGAATGCACCATTATTATTTACTCCATAATACAAGACGGTAGAAACTTTCAGACCACTCATTTCGATATGATCTTCATGCGGCAGATTGCCATTGATAGTCCAAGTTATTCCGCCATCAGCATTAATTTTCCAACGATTGACGGCAGTTGCACTGAGGCAACATGCTGTAATAAGTATTAGTAGAATATAAATTTGTTTATTCATGATAATGTCATATTAAGTGTAGTATCTAGAATGAATATTATTTTGTTATACAATTTATTTCAATGGTAAAACCCTCCTCATCGCATCAACAAAGATTGAAGCCATCTTCTGCTGAATCATTTTATCTTTGCCTCGTTGTGGATGCCAACCTAAAATTAGGCCATCTGTTGTCTGCGTATCTTGCGAATATAGCAGACTAGTTTGAGCTCTGGTTACAGGATTTAGCATATTTTTTGAGAATCCGATGTATTTGTCAAATTCAACTAAGGGGAATCCCCATTTAGTAGCAAGTTTTCGAACAGAAGTGTTGTAGATGACGCGCCCGTCATGCCAATGCGTACAAAGGACAATCACTGCAGGCTTCCCGTTTTTATTTCCATAGTATTTTGAATGTTCGTTGAACTGCAAATTATAGCATTCGGTAATATAGCGTTTGATAACGTAATCGTAAGCAGCGGCATAGTTTGAACGGTCAAAAGGAGTTAAATAATCAGTGTATTTTTCCTTTAATTGCGATTCATCAAACACATCTTTATCATGGACCTGCATGATTACCAGTGCATCCGTTTTTTCTAACTCTTCCTGTGAATACAGGGTTCCTTTAGCCATGCGATTGGCAGCATCGGCAATAGCTTCTCCTCCAATAGCGCGGTTGATAGCGACAGCATCCAGTGCATCGCATCCTAATTCAAACCAGCCATTTGCCGGTTCGGCAAAAGACGCACCAGTTAGCAAAATTGTATATTTGGCATGCCTATTTGTTTGCGCCGAAAGAGTCGTTACGCAAAGAGGTACCCACAAAAAAAGAGATAAGATAAAAATGACCTTTTTCATTGTTAAATAATTATTAATGTGCAAACGTACAAAATCTTTGTCTTAAAACAATGGTTGATAATGAAAATGGATTCGATTATAATCTTTCCATCCTTAGGATCATAAGCAAAGAATCATTACCTTTGTTCCACGGAGCAATGATTGCTGATAATCAAAACGGTTCTCTAAATAATCCGGATTTGTGTTATTAAATTTTTAGATTTATGATAATTAATGCGTTGTTACTAAGTTTACTATGTGCTATTGAAGGAGGATCTGGCATACATACTTATATTCAGTATGTTCATCCGTTGATAGGAACGGATAACCGCATTGTTCAGGGCAAGGCAAAGGGTTCGACTGAAGAACGTGGGCAGATTATGCCGGCTACGGGTGTACCGCACGGAATGACAAATTGGGTTGCACAGACGGAGCCGACTGAGCAAAAGTGTCATCCGCCTTATTACTATTTTCAAGATACGTTTGAAGGTTTTCGTGCTAGTCATTGGATGAATGGTTCCTGTACGCAGGATTATGGAAGTGTCACAGTGATGCCTGTGAGTGGAACGCTTAAAGTAGATCCGGTGTCTAGGGCTTCGTTATTCGATCATTCTGGCGAGGTATCTACTCCATCATATTATAGTGTGCTTTTGAAACGTTATGATGTAAAGGCGGAGTTGACAGGCCTTTCGCGTGCCGGCATCATGTGCTTTGATTTTCAGAAAGCAGGCGATCATTATGTGGTTATTGATCCGAATAGTGATGAAGGCGTTGCGGCTATCCACATAAATGCAGCTAAGCATGAAATATGTGGAAGCAATCCAGTCCACCGGATCTATCAAGGCTTTGGTAAAGCTGCCGGTTTTAGCGGACATTTTGTGGTTCGATTGGATGCCGATATTACTGCATGGGGAATTGATAGTACGACAACAAATCATTACATTGCCTGGGTAAAGTTGAAATCCAAGAGACCTCAAAGACTGACAGTGAGAGTAGGAACTTCATTTACTGATATTGCTCATGCTCGTATGAACATGGATGGAGAGATCGGCAAGCAAACTTTCGATGAAGTGCGTAAAGCATCTTCTAATGCTTGGGAGCAGGCTTTGGGTCAGGTTGCTGTCGAGGGAATGAACGAAGAATCTAAAATAAAATTTTATACAGCGTTGTACAATACTCATTTCCTTCCACGTGCTTTCAGTGATGCTGACGGTTCTTATCCGGAATTTGATGGAGGAAAGCAAGTCAGAAAGATGTATGGTGGTGTCTATTATGCGGATTACTCACAATGGGATACTTATCGCGCAGTGCATCCACTTTTTACAATACTTAATCCGAAACGTGATGGTGACATGGCTCACTCGTTGGTACTCAAGGGTGAACAGGGAGGGTGGTTGCCTATATTCCCTTTATGGAACAGCTATACATCTGCAATGATTGGCGACCATTGTATTGCGATGCTTGGGGATGCTATAATGAAAAATATTCCAGGGTTCGATTATGAGGCGGCTTACAAACTGATGCGGAAGAATGCATTCACAGTTAACAATGATACAGATAGTTATCGCGATGGGAAAGGACGACGGGCAATGGAATCATATCTCAAATATGGTTATATCCCATTGGAAGATTCAGTAAAAGATGCTTTCCATAAGCAAGAGCAGGTATCGCGTACACTCGAATATGCCTATGATGACTTTGTCCTGGCTCAGGTGGCGAAGAAGTTGAGAAAGACTGGTGATTATGAGATGTTGATGAAGAGGGCGCAGAATTATCACAATGTAATTGACTCCGAGACAGGTTTTGCTCGTGGACGTTATGCAGATGGATCCTGGATTAGCCCGTTTGATGTAAATAAATTCGTTTCATTTGTGACGGAGGCGACGCCATATCATTACACTTGGTATGTTCCACAAGATGTTGCCGGGCTAATCGAACAGATGGGAGGGCAAGATAAATTTATCCAACGGTTGGACACGTTTTTCGAGGGAGGTTATTACTGGCATGGCAACGAACCGTGTCATCATATAGCTTATCTTTTTGCCTATGCCGGCGAACCTTGGAAAACTCAGCAGTGGGTTCATCGGATTATTGATCATGAATATTATACTACACCAAATGGATTATGTGGAAATGATGATGCCGGACAAATGTCGGCATGGTTGGTGTTTAGTATGATGGGTTTTTATCCGGTTTGCCCCGGATTGCCGTATTATGTTCTTGGTAGTCCGAGTTTTGATAAATGTACGATTCATCTTGAAGATGGCAAAAAGTTTGTTATTGAGGCAATAGGAGCTTCAGTCGGAAAGATTTATATCCAGTCGGCTACATTAAACAACAAGAATTATAACAAGAGTTTTATTCTACATAAAGATATCCTTAATGGTGGTGTTTTAAAATTTGTGATGGGTAAGAAACCTAATAAAAAATGGGCTTCAGCTAAAGGTTCTTTGCCTCCGTCATTGGGAATGTAACGAACAGAAAATTTGAATAACATGAAAAATACTTATTTCTTACTTGCATTTTTATGGGCTGTATCAACAGCTTTTGCATCTGCTCAAATAAAGGAACCGGTAGATTATGTGAATACTCGTATAGGAAATATCAGCCTGCTTTTGGTACCTACTTATCCGACTACGCATTTACCAAACAGTATGCTGAGGATGATTCCTTCGCATAATGAGTTTGTTTCTGATCGCATGGCAGGGCTTCCGCTAAATGTTCCTTCACACCGCCAAGGAGATGTGCTTTTGTTGATGCCTTATTGTGATGATGGATCCAGTTTAACTAATCTAGGTTCTTACCGATATGATCAAGAGGTTTCTAAACCGTATTATTATTCTGTTTTTTTAGATGATTTTGGGATTGATGTTCATTTTGTTCCACAAACAAAATCGGGATTGTTCACAATTAATTTTGAGAATAAAGGTATTCGATATGTGATGGTAAAAACAGTCGGTCAAGGCGAATTGAAACATGAGGGTAATGCTTTTTTCGGGTATGAGCATTATCATGGAATCAAGCATTATTTCTATCTTGAATTTGACCAGAAGATTTTTCAGGCTGATACGGTTACTATGGGAAAAAACAATGCGATCTATGCTAAGTTTGGCGATAAAGTAAGAAAGGTTTGTGCCCGTTATGGAATTTCTTATATTAGTGTGGAACAGGCGAAAAGAAATCTTAGCAAAGAAATAAATAGTTTTGATGAGACGACCTTAATTCCTTTGGCTCGAAAGGTATGGAATGATGTGTTAGGGAAGATTCGTGTTGAGGGTGGATCGGAAGATCAGAAGACAACTTTTTACACGGCCTTGTATCGTTCAAGTGAACGTATGATTAATATTTCGGAAGATGGAAAATACTTCAGTGGTTTTGATGGAAAGATTCATAATGATGGAGGTGTCGACTTTTGGACAGACGACTGGATCTGGGATACATATCGTGCGCTGCATCCATTGCAGGTTCTTTTGAATCCTAAAGCTGAATCGCAGAAGTTGGTTTCTTATTTGCGTATTTATGAGCAGTCTGGTTGGATGCCTACTTTTCCTTGTGTGTTTGGTGATGCGCATTGTATGAATGGTAATCATGCGGCTATAATGTTTGCTGATGCTCTCTGCAAAAATATTTCTTTTGATGTGACTAAAGCCGCTGATGCTATGAAACATACAGTTCTATCTGAGTCAATGGTGCCGTGGTATCGTGGACCAATAACATGTCTTGATGAATTTTATCAAAAGAATGGCTGGTTCCCAGCATTACATCCAGGAGAGATGGAGACTGTAAAGGAAGTTAGTCCGTTTGAAAAACGTGAAGCAGTAGCGGTTACTTTAGGGGCTTCATACGACGATTGGGCTATAGCGCAATTGGATAAAAAAGCTTTGAAGGAAGATGATTATCATTATTTCCTTGATCGTTCGTTGAATTATCGTTATTTATTCAATAAATCAACCAAATTCTTTCATCCTAAGGATAGTGCAGGTCGCTTTATTGAACCATTTGATTATATTTTCTCGGGCGGTATAGGAGCACGTGATTATTATGACGAAAATAATGCATGGACTTATAATTGGGATGTTCAGCATAATATTGCTGACTTGATTTCTCTTTTCGGTGGAACTAAACCTTTTACAGATAAACTGGATCAACTTTTTGTTGAAGGAATGCAGCGTTCGAAATGGCAATATTATGCAGTTCATCCTGATGCAACGGGGAATGTGGGGCAATTTGTGATGGGGAATGAACCTAGTTTTCACATTCCTTATTTATATAACTACGTTAGACAGCCTTGGAAGACGCAGAAGCGCATTCGTATGTTAATGGAAAGTTGGTTTCGTAATGATTTGATGGGAATATGCGGAGATGAAGATGGAGGTGGAATGTCTGCTTTTTATGTATTCTCTGCCTTGGGTTTTTATCCCGAAACACCTGGAATTCCAATGTATGTGATCGGTAGTCCTATATTTACAAAGTCGACTATTCGATTAGATAATGGAAAGAATTTTACAGTAATTGCTCTTAAAGCATCTTGGGAGAATAAATACATTCAGTCTGCAAAACTAAATGGCAAATCGTATAACAAAACGTGGTTCACACACGACGACCTTATGGAAGGTGGAGTATTGGAACTTGTGATGGGTAATCGTCCAAATAAACAATGGGGAACGTCTCTCGAGTCTGTTCCGCCTTCTTGCAAAATGGAAAACTAAATTTGATATATATGCTAATATCATTGAAAGAAATGCTGAAGAATGCCTACACGAATAAATATGCAGTAGGTGCATTTAACTGCTTGAGTTTGGAAAATGTGATAGGAGCTATTAAAGCCGCCGAGGAATTACGCTCTCCTATTATTATTCAATTGGCAGAAGTTCAATTTCCTTGTGCTCCAATCGAGTTGATGGCTCCGCTATATTTGAATGCAGCGAAGGCAGCTACCGTGCCAGTGGCCGTTCATTTAGACCATGGAGAAAGTATGGAAACTTGTATTCATGCTATGCGACTGGGTTTTGGCTCTGTGATGTATGATGGAGCTTCTTTACCATTTGCTGAGAATGTACGTATTACTCGCGAAGTGGTACGTATAGCAAAAGCATTCGGTGTGGATGTTGAAGCAGAGTTAGGTAAGGTCGGAAATGCTGATAATAACGAGAATAAGAAAGATCCAGATATTTATACAGGAGTTCAGGAGTCGTTACTCTTTATACAACGCACTGGCATTGATGCTTTGGCGATAGCAATCGGTAATAAACACGGTCATTACATAGCAACACCTCAATTAAATATTGCGCGATTGACTGAGATTCATGAAGCCTGTGAGATGCCTCTTGTATTACATGGAGGAACTGGTACGAGTGAAGAAGATTTTAAAGCATGCATACATAATGGAATTTGTAAGATAAATGTGGCTACAGCTATTCAGCTTGGTGTCACTAATCATCTACGTCAATATTTGCAGTCTAATGCTAATCCTGATTATATTGAAATGAAAGAGGAGGTTGTAAAGGCAACAAAAGAGGTTGTGGCTTATCATATCAAGTTGTTTGAAAGTGAAGGACGATTTTGAATAATAAATCATATGAGAAGAGGAATTATTTCAGCAGGGAACTGGTTGGCCGATACCGTGAAATTTATTCCAGTCTTTCCTTCACCCGGTAATTTGGTGACGATAGAAAGGATTGAAATGGGTTTTGGTGGTTGTTCTCATAATGTTCTGGTTGATCTGGCTCATTTAGAGACAGATATTCCTTTATATGCAGGTGGCTGCATTGGTGAAGATCCGACAGGTGATGCGATTATGAATGATTTAAGAAAACTTCAAATTGATTCATCTTGCATGTATCGGTCTACTGTACCTACATCTTATACCGACGTGATGGCTGACCGTGAACATGGAACGCGTACGTTTTTCCATTTCCGTGGAGCTAATGCAACGTTAAGTGACACACATATAGAAAGCATGAATGTGGAGGCAAAGATTTTCCACCTTGGATATCTCCTTTTATTAGATGAACTGGATGCTGTTGACAATGAATATGGTATTAAGGCGGCTCGTGTTTTGCATCGTCTTCAACAAAAAGGTTATAAAACTTCGGCCGATGTTGTTTCTGAAGAGGGAACTCGTTTCAGAAAAGTAGTACTTCCATGTTTGCCATACATGGATTATTTTATTATCAATGAAGTAGAAGCTGGAGCTTGCTTTGGAAAATCGTTGCGTAATGATAAAGGAGAAATCTTGTTGGACGAAGTAGAAGCAGCTGCACACTTTATGTTGAATAGAGGTGTGTCGGATGCTTGTTTCATCCATTTTCCTGAAGGTGGGTTTGGAATGAAGTATGATGGAGAAACATGCTACGAACCTTCACTCAAAGTAAAAGCATCAGAAATAGTATCGTCTGTAGGCGCTGGTGATGCTTTTTGTGCAGGGGTACTTTATGCGCTGCATGAAGGATTTTCGTTGAAGGAATCACTTCGTATTGGGAATGTTTCTGCGTACTTTAATTTGAAAAATGCGACCTCTACCGGTGGTGCTCCGACCTTGTTGACAATAATGCAATTCATCAAAAGTAATTATTCTAAATAAGTATTGCCATGAAAAGAAGTGAAATTAATCAGTACATCAATGAGGCGGCAGAGTTTTTTGCAGCTCATTTATTCTATTTGCCCGAATGGGCAAAGTGGACGCCTGTAGAATGGGAGACGAAAGGAAATGAATGCGACGAGATTCGAAGAAACGCTTTGGGTTGGGATGTGACTGATTTTGGAAAAGGAAATTTCCTTAAAGAAGGGTTGACATTAGTTACGATCCGTAATGGAAATGTAAAGCTTGATCACAAACCTTATTGTGAAAAGATTATGTTCGTTCGCGAAAAACAGGTCACGCCCATGCATTTTCACTGGACAAAAATGGAAGACATCATAAATCGTGGAGGTGGAGACTTGTGTATTCGTTTGTGGAAAGCCGGCAAGGAAGAAAAGCCCTTGGAGGGTAAGGTGTCAATTCAGATTGATGGAATAACAAAGACTTTTACGGCGGGTGAAGTGATTCGTTTAAAGTCGGGGCAGAGCATTAGCTTTGTTCCATATATTTATCATGAGTTTTGGTCAGAGAACGGACCGAGTATGATTGGTGAGGTATCAACTGTAAATGATGATGCCAATGATAATCGTTTTTTTGAACCATTAGGAAGGTATCCTTTTGTAGAAGAGGATGATAAAGCTGAACATTTGTTGTGTAACGAATATAAATAATATATGAATCGACATCTTTTGATTGTTTTATTAATGATTCTTTTGATGCCATTTTTCTTGTCAGCAAAAGATATAGAGAAAGAAATAAAGATTGAACCGGCTTTCTGGTGGAGCGGTATGAAAAATCCGGAACTACAGTTAATGATCCATGGTACGAATATAGCCGACTATCAGGCTTCAGTAAGCACATCTGGTATACGCGTCAATCAGTGTATTCGTTTGGATAATCCAAATTATCTTATTGTTTATCTCGAATTAAAGAAGGCTAAGCCGGGTCATTTTGACATTATATTTACCAAAGGGAAGGATCATCTTACTTATTCTTATGAATTGAAAACTCGTCGTGTTGATGCAGATAAGATTAAAGGATTTGATTCGTCGGATGTACTTTATCTGATTATGCCGGATCGTTTCGCCAATGGAGATCCTGGTAATGATCAGATACCGATGAGAACGAAATATAAGATTGACAGAAACGACCCCAATGCACGTCATGGTGGTGATTTAGTTGGCATAGAACAACATTTGGATTATATCAAGGATCTGGGAGTTACAGCTATATGGCTTAATCCTGTGTTGGAAAATGATATGGAAGGGGGCTCGTATCATGGATATGCGACGACCGATTATTATCGTATCGATCCACGTCTTGGCACAAATGATGAATATGTGCGTTTGATTGAAAAGGCTCACCAAAAAGGTTTACGTGTTGTGATGGATATGATTTTTAATCATTGTGGTAGCGATCATCCTTGGATGAAAGATATTCCAAATTATGATTGGTTTAATAATCTGAATCATTATGTTCAGACGAATCATGATAAAGAAGCTTATTTTGACCCTTATATCTCGGAATACGATAAAAACACACTGCTTAATGGATGGTTTGTTCCGACCATGCCTGACTTGAACCAGAAAAACCCTCATGTAGCAAAATATCTGATACAGAATTCAATTTGGTGGATAGAGTATGCAGGTATTGATGGAATTCGTCAAGATACATATCCTTATGCCGACGCAAATATGATGCGTCGATGGTGTAATGAAGTAATGGCTGAATATCCTGATTTCAATATTGTAGGTGAATCATGGATGGATTTTACAATCGGCTCGGCTTATTGGCAGAAAGGCAGTCGTTTGAATTTTGGTGAAGATACAGGATTGAACACAGTGATGGATTTTAATCTGATGGAGATTGCAGGATCCGCATTTAGTGAAGATACAGGTGATCGCAGAGGTTTACATGATATCTTTATGCATATGTGCTACGATTATGTCTATCCTGATATTTTTCATGTACTTCGTTTTCTGGAAAATCATGATACAGATCGTTTTCTTAAAGAGATGCCTACTAATCTTGACGCATTTAAACAAGCAGTAACATTTTTATTGACAATTCCAGGTATTCCACAGTTGTACTACGGACAGGAATTGTTGATGAGTGGCACAAAGAATAAGAGCGATGGTTATGTCAGACGAGATGTCCCGGGCGGATGGCCGGATGATGAAACAAACTGGTTCGAATCAACAGGAAGAAGTGATATTCAGAATGAAGCTTGGAATTTTATTCAGAAAGTTTTGAAATGGCGTCAGAAAAACGAGGTTATTTCTAGAGGAAGTATGAAGCACTTTATGCTGAATCAGGGTGTGTACGTTTATCAAAGAAGCTATAACGGGAAGAGCGTTTTGGTTGTGCTGAATGGAAGTAGTAAAAATGTGATGTTGCCATTGGATCGTTATGTAGAAGTGTTGCAAAATAAGGTTGAGGGTAAAGATGTTTTGACGGGGAAAATAGTCACTTTAGGAAAGGCATTGAATCTTTTACCTAAAGAAATACTGCTTTTGGAATTGTAAAATAATATGGATTTTGTATTGCACTCGAGGTAAATGCATTAATTTTGTAGCATAACAATTATTCAAATAGATTTATATGGTTTATTATAAACGAATTCTTTTGAAATTGAGCGGTGAATCGCTTATGGGAAACAAGCAATATGGTATTGATGAACAACGTTTGAGTGATTATGCTGAACAGATTAAAGATGCGGCAGAAATGGGCATTCAGATTGGAATTGTGATTGGTGGAGGAAACATTTTTCGTGGTGTAAGTGGAACTGCTAAAGGTTTTGATCGTGTTAAAGGCGACCAGATGGGAATGTTGGCAACTGTAATCAATAGTTTGGCTCTTAGTTCTGCGTTGACTTCCCTAGGCGTTAAGGCAAAGGTTTTAACTGCAATACGGATGGAACCGATAGGCGAGTTTTATAATAAATGGCGTGCTATTGAATTGATGGAGCAAGGCAATGTGGTGATATTCTCTTGTGGAACCGGGAGTCCTTTTTTTACAACCGATACAGGTTCATCTCTGCGCGGTATTGAAATTGAAGCTGATGTGATGCTGAAAGGAACACGCGTGGATGGTGTATATACGGCGGATCCTGAAAAAGATTCGACAGCAACGAAGTTTACAGATATTACGTATGATGAGATTTATACGCGTGGTTTGAAGGTGATGGATTTGACTGCAACAACGATGTGCAAAGAAAATAACCTACCGATCATTGTATTTGATATGGATGTGAAGGGAAATTTGATGAAAGTACTCAAAGGAGAGCAAATAGGGACGTTGGTTCATAACTGATAAATGTAAATGTCCATGAAAACACACAGATGGGGTTTGCTGATAACTTTGATTGTTGCCAATCTGATACAGGTCGACGCTCAATTGTCGATGAAGATAACAAAACGCTATCTAAATTTCCCTATATCGCAAAAAACGGAAAGAGCAGGAATGGCTATCGAGTGCAAGGGGAAAGCAGATTATTCTTTTAGTGTTCGTTTAGCCTCAGACAAAGCTGATTATTGGACATTTTATGATGCATTGTCATTAAAAGGGGAAACTGTAACAATCACATACAACGGAAATAAGGAGGGCCTGAAGAACATATATCAATCAGAGGAAATTGCTGGTATTGATAGTATGTATGAAGAGGTCAACCGTCCGCAATTTCATTTTACACCGCGTCGCGGATGGAATAATGATCCGAACGGATTAATCTATTATGAAGGAGAATATCATCTTTTTTATCAGCATAATCCTTATGAACGTGAATGGGGGAATATGCATTGGGGGCATGCTGTAAGCAAAGATTTAATGCATTGGGTGGAATTGCCGGAGGCACTTTATCCGGATCATATTGGAACTATGTTTTCCGGCTCTGCTGTTATTGATTACAAAAATACATCGGGTTTTGGAAAAGAGGGTGTTCCTCCTATGGTGGTGATTTATACAGCTGATAATCCTGAAAAGGAATTGCAATGCGTTGCTTATAGTTTGGATAAAGGACGGACGTGGACTAAATATGCAAACAATCCGGTTATTGATTCGAAAACAAAGTGGAACTGCAAGGATACACGTGATCCGAAAGTGTTTTGGCACAAGCCTTCCGGTCAATGGGTGATGATCCTCTATGAAAGAGATGGGAATTCTATCTATACTTCTCCGAATCTAAAAAATTGGACTTACCAAAGTCATATAACCGGATTTTATGAATGTCCGGATTTGTTTGAACTTCCTGTAGATGGAAATAAGTCAAATACTAGATGGATAATGTTTGGTGCATCCGGGAATTATATGATTGGTAGTTTTGATGGAAAAACTTTTACACCGGAAGGTGGAAAATACTATTATGCTACCGGTTCGATGTATGCTGCGCAAACTTATTCAAATATTCCGGAATCTGACGGACGCCGTATTTTGATTGGTTGGGGAAGAATTCAACATCCGGATATGCCGATCAACGGCATGATGTTATTACCTGTAGAGCTTACATTAAAGACGACTAAAGAAGGTCTCCGGTTGTTTAGTTATCCGGTAAAAGAATTTGAATTATTGAAAAATCATGTCGGCCATTGGAATAATCTGACTGTTGAACAGGCTAATGAAGTTCTTAAACCATATAGTGAGAATTCCTGTCTTCATATTCGCACAACCATCAAATTGTGGGATTCTATTAATGCGGGTTTATTGCTCTTTGGACAGCCATTGATCGATTATGACATGAACTACAATCGTGTGAATGGCATTTTTTATACTCCTGAAGAGCGGACAAGTCTAGAACTGACAGCTGATATTATACTTGACAAGACTTCAGTAGAAGTGTTCATCGATGGAGGCTCATATGCTTTTTCGATGTCGCGAAAGGCTGTTGATAGAAATAAAGATGGATTCTGTTTTTGGGGGAGAAATATTGAGGTGAAAGCTTTGGAAGTAAGTACGATTAATTCAATTTGGAAATAAAATATGGGAATAATGGAAAAGAATAGACCTGTAATTGTAGGTGTTGGTGAACTGTTGTGGGATATGCTTCCAACTGGGAAGCGTGCTGGAGGAGCACCTGTTAATTTTGTTTACCATGCGACCTGTATGGGTGCCGACGGTTATGCGATTAGCGCAATAGGTAAAGATGAACTGGGGAAGGAAGTCGTTCGCGAATTGGATGATAACGGGATCAAACATTCGCTGGGAATAGTTGATTATCCGACAGGAACGGTGGAGGTCGTCTTGAAAGACGGGAATCCTACATATAATATTATACAAGATGTTGCGTGGGATCATATCCCTTTGACTGTTGAGGCAGAAGAACTGGTTAAGAAAGCTGATGCCGTTTGTTTTGGTACATTGGCTCAGCGCTCACCGGAGTCACGCGAAACAATCCAAACATTATTGAAAAATACACGCAAAGAGGCATTGCTCATTTTTGATATAAATATTCGACAGTCATATTATTCAAAAGAACTAATTGAAGAAATGTTGGAGCGAGCTAATGTATTTAAGGTAAATGATGAGGAAATGGTGCTTGTTCGTGAGATGTTTGGACTTGCTGATGATGAAGATACTGCTTGCCGGCAATTGCTAGAACGCTATAATCTGCTCTATATGATTCTGACTGCTGGTAGTGCGTATAGCTCGGTTTATACAGTAAAAGAAAAATCCATGTTTCCGACACCAAAAGTAAAGGTGGCGGATACCGTTGGCGCCGGTGATTCTTTCTCTGGTGCATTTGTTTATTCAATATTGTGTGGTAAATCGTTGCAGGAAGCTCACCGGATAGCTGTTGAGACGGCTGCATATGTCTGTGAAAGAGAAGGAGCATGGCCTCAATATCCGTTTATGAGTTGATAATGAAATAAAGTAAATTGTATGAAAAGTAAAAGTTTGTATTTAAAGTTGATCCCTTTGATGGTGGTATTTTTCACTATGGGATTTGTTGATCTTGTTGGCATCGCCTCTAATTATGTGAAGGCAGATTTAGGCTTAAGTGATTCTGTCGCAAACTTTTTGCCATCACTAGTGTTTTTTTGGTTCTTGATTTTTTCCGTTCCAACAGGAATGTTGATGAACAGAATAGGAAGGAAGAAGACCGTAATGCTTAGCTTGATTGTTACATTTGCTTCTATGCTTTTGCCTTGTTTTGGAAATAGCTATGCGTTGATGTTGATCACGTTTTCATTACTAGGCATTGGTAACACATTTATGCAGGTATCATTGAACCCGTTGTTGTCGAATATTATTGCAGGTGAAAAGTTGGCCAGCACACTTACTTTCGGCCAATTTTGTAAAGCTATTGCTTCTTTTCTTGCTCCTTATATTGCCATGTGGGGTGCGACTCAGGCTATTCCTTCTTTCGGATTAGGTTGGCGTGTGCTATTTCCGATCTATATGTTGATCGCTATTGTTGCAATTATTTTGTTAGGACTGACTAATATTCATGAAGAGAAACAAGAAGGTAAACCTTCAACATTCGGCGAGTGTTTTGCGTTATTGGGCAATCCGTTTATATTGTTACTTTTTATTGGTATCATGTGCCATGTGGGTATTGATGTGGGTATCAATACAACAGCCCCTAAAATTTTGATTGAACGTTTGGGTGTTACGATCAATGATGCTGCTTTTGCAACGAGTTTATATTTTATTTGCCGTACAGTCGGATGCCTTTCCGGTTCTGTGATTTTGGCGCATTGGTCACCTAAAAAATTCTTTATCCTAAGTGTTGCTTGTATGATTGTTGCTTTTGGCGGATTGTTTGCATTTGATGCTAAAACTGCGTTGTACATTTGCATTGGTCTTATCGGTTTTGGTAACTCGAATGTTTTTTCAATCATCTTTTCGCAGGCATTGTTGTCCATTCCTCAAAAACAGAATGAAGTATCAGGTTTATTGATTATGGGTTTGTTTGGAGGAACAATTTTCCCGATGTTGATGGGGTTTGCCTCCGACGGCATGGGGACGCAAATAGGCGCATTACTGGTTTTGTCAGTAGCTGTACTTTATCTGTTGTTCCTTTCATCACGAATGAAAAGCTAATGAATGAAACGCAATAATCTATTTGGGTTAATTATTTAGTATATATATATGAATGTTTAAATTTTTGATTAACAGATGTTTGAAGTAAGTATTTCAGTCGGTTAGTGAGTTGTGTAAAATTACTTGGAGCTATTAGTTATTCGAAAAGTTTTATTCGCGTTTGTTGAAATAAGAAAATTGTACTATTTTTGTTTAGTAAAAGAATTTTAAATATTTAATCAGTTATGGCAGATACAAAACAACATGTAAAGGAAGCAGAGGATAAGATGATTCACGCCATTAATCATTTGGATGAAGAATTATCTCATATTCGGGCGGGCAAAGCCAATCCGAAAATCCTCGATTGTGTGAAAGTTCCTTATTACGGAGGTCTTGTCCCGCTCAATAACGTAGCGACGGTGACTGTCCCGGATGCGAAGACGATTATGGTTACTCCCTGGGAGAAGAAGATTATTCGTGATATTGAGAAAGCGATACAAGATTCACCGGTAGGCATTACTCCTGAAAATAATGGTGAAGTAATTCGTTTGGGTATTCCGCCTTTAACTGAAGAACGTCGCCGTCAATTGGCAAAACAATCGAAACAAGAAGCCGAGATTGCAAAAGTCAGTATTCGTAATGCACGTCGTGATGCTATTGAATCATTAAAAAAGAGCATCAAAACCGATAGTATACCCGAAGATGTTGAGAAGGATGCAGAATCAGAAGTACAGAAAATTCATGATAAATATATTAAGAAGGTAGATGATCTCTATGCCTTTAAGGAGAAAGAAATTATGACAGTCTAATTTCTTAATTAGTATTAAGGTATGAAAGGATTGGTCGTAAAGAATACAGGAAGTTGGTATACAGTTCGTACTGATGATGGCTCAGACGTTGAAAGTAAATTGAAAGGAAATTTTCGTTTGAGAGATATTCATACGACTAATCCTGTTGCCGTGGGCGATAGGGTAACCATAGAAAAAAATGTTGAAGGAACAGCATTCATTTCTGAAATAGATGATCGAAAAAATTATATTATTCGAAGAGCCTCTAATCTCTCAAAATTATCGCATATTATTGCAGCCAATCTTGATCAGGCTATTTTGATTGTGACTGTAAATTACCCGATTACAACAACAATTTTTATTGATCGCTTTTTAGCTACAGCCGAAGCATATGATATTCCGGTGACTTTGGCGTTCAATAAAATTGACCGGTATCACGGCGGTGATGCCAGAACGATGGAAAATCTTATAGGCTTGTATTCGTCTATTGGTTATCCTTGCATAAAAATATGTGCACGTGAAGGAACGGGATTGGAAATTTTAAAGTCAACACTTAGTAATAAAATTACTTTGCTGTCCGGACATTCGGGCGTCGGGAAATCAACCATTATCAATAAAATTGTGCCGGGAGTGAATTTACGCACAGGAAATGTTTCTGAATCAAACAATAAAGGAATTCATACGACCACCTTTTCAGAGATGATACCATTGGATGCTGGAGGGTATATCATTGATACCCCAGGAATTAAAGGCTTTGGAACCATTGATATGGAAGGGGCTGAGATTGCTCATTATTTCCCGGAAATATATAAATTTGCGCTACAATGCAAATTTGATAACTGCACACATCAACGTGAACCTGACTGTGCTGTACTGCACGCTTTGGATGAAGGTTTAATAAGTGAGTCACGCTATAAAAGTTACTTAAGTATTTTAGACGACAAGAATGAGAGTAAATATCGCGAGGAATATTGATTGATCAGACAGCCGGAAGGCTCATCCCTGTAATCTTGCGATATAAGTCGAGTGCATAAACATCTGTCATTCCTGAGATATAATCGAGAACACATTGTACTTTGCCATAAACGGTAGGTGCATTTGTATCGTATTGTTCCGGAATCCTCCTGAGTAAAAGTTTACTATAAGCATGTTCTGGTTTCATGACTGCTTCGATAAGAGTATCGATAAGATGACTGAAAATGTGATAGCCGGCTAATTCAACATCCAAAACTTCTTTTGCTATATAAATTTTATTGTATGCAGTAGCGGAGCAAGTATCGTAAGCTTTTCGAGCATGTTCAGCAATGTTGCTAATAATCGATTTGTTAAAATGCCCTTCCAGAATACTTTCTTCATTATCAAGAAATACACGGGAACATTCATCAACCAGAAGACCGATAATACAAGAACGCAAGTATGCTATCTGTTCATTTGTATCGTCAACTTTGTTCATTATCTTTTTGATATGTTCAAGACGTTCGCCTTCGAAGAAATTGAGCAGTAGTTGAATAGAATCATCTTTAGAAAGAATATGAAGTTTGCAAGCATCTTCGATATCCATAATTTGATAGCAGATGTCATCAGCAGCTTCTACTAAGTATACTAAAGGGTAACGACAAAATTTATTGTTATCATTGGGATCCTCATTTATTCCTAACTCCGTGGCAATACGTAAATAAGTATCTTCTTCGGATTGGAAGAATCCAAATTTTCCTTTTTCTCCGGCATATATGGAGGCATAAGGATATTTTACAATTGAAGCCAATGTACTATATGTCATTGCAAAGCCACCTTCGCGACGCCCGATGAACTGATGAGTAAGCAGGCGCATAGCATTAGCGTTCCCTTCAAAATGTAGAAAATCGTCGAAACGACCGCCTTCATTAATAATACGTTCTTTCAGATTCTTTCCATTTCCTTCTGAAAAGTAGGCTGAGATGGCCCGTTCACCGGAATGTCCAAAAGGAGGATTTCCCATATCATGAGCCAGACATGCAGCTGAAACGATAGAACCTACCTCTGAAAGGTTCGCATTTTCGTCAGAATATTTGAGAGAGAGTTTTTTAGAAACGTTATTGCCCAGGGAACGCCCTACGCAAGAAACTTCCAGACTATGAGTTAATCTGTTGTGTACGAATATACTACCAGGGAGAGGAAACACCTGTGTTTTGTTTTGCAACCGACGGAATGGTGATGAAAATATCAACCGGTCGTAATCACGTTGGAAATCATTTCTTTCTTGCTTACGCTCATGATAATCTTCCATTCCGAAGCGTTTGTCAGATAATAATTGATTCCAATTCATACTTATATACATTATATGTGGTGCAAATGTAAACATTAATTCTGTGTTATCATCTCTTATTTGTATTGAAATGTGTATGAGTGTTCTATAAGTATAGAAAATAGTAATAGACTTATAAACAAAGACCAGCATGAGTTAATAGCCGTGAATTATGTTAATTCTTTAAATCTTGAATTTGTAATTAATAAGCGGAGACGGGCTGATTTCCGTAAAACTTTTAAGCAAGCTTGAATATTTTTTACTTGGTTTGTACTATTTTTGCTTCGGATATATATTTAAATATGGAACGTTTTGCTGCTATAGATTTTGAAACGGCTAATAATCAGAGATGTAGTATCTGTAGTATTGGTATTGCCATTGTGGAAGATGATAAGGTGATTGATTCCATTTACACGCTTGTTCGTCCTTATCCTAATTATTTTACTCAGTGGACGACAGCTGTACATGGTCTGACCGCCTTGGATACAAATGCTGCTCCAGACTTTGAGAGTGCGTGGGAACCCATTGCGGAAAAGCTGGCAGATTTGCCTTTAGTTGCACACAACAGCAGCTTCGATGAAGGTTGTCTGAAAGCTGCTTTTCAGAGATATGATCTGGCATATCCCAAATATCGATTCTATTGTACTTGCCGAATGTCGCGTAAACTATATCCGTTTCTTGAGAATCATCAACTCCAAACGGTTGCATCTTATTGTGGCTATGATTTAGCTCACCATCATCATGCATTAGCTGACGCATATGCCTGTGCGCATATTGCTTATACGATGATGAAGCAGAAAGATGCAGATAGCCTGGAAGAATTATATCAGGCGATTTATTCTCGTTGAGCGGGTGAAGCTGCCATGTTGTCGAACATTTTACCTGCAATCTTATTCATTACAACAGCAATAGCTCCATCACCGGTCACGTTACATGCTGTTCCAAAACTATCCATTGCAATATAAAGGGCAATCATCAAAGCCTGTAAAGTCTCATTGAATCCCAGCATACTCTGTAAGATTCCCAACGCGGCCATAATTGCACCCCCGGGGACACCGGGAGCTGCTACCATTGTTATTCCTAACATCATAATGAATCCGGCCATATTACTGAATTCTACTGGTAGTCCGGACATTAGCATAACAGCCATTGCGCAGGCTGTTATTTTCATTGTGCTTCCAGCCAGGTGTATTGTTGCACAAAGAGGAATGACAAAAATGGCAATATTCTCACGAACACCATTTTTGAGTGTTTGAGCGAGAGTAACAGGAATGGTGGCTGCCGATGATTGTGTACCCAGTGCTGTTGCGTAGGCAGGCAGCATATTTTTAAGCAGGCGAAAGGGATTCTTTCCGGCAATACTCCCGGCAACGCAGAACTGGATAACTAATAAAAGCACATGGAGTATGAATATAACAATGATTACTTTCAGGAACATCGCAATCACAGTCATAACCTGTCCACTTACAGTCATATTCAGGAATATACCGAAGATGTGAATAGGCAGCAAAGGAATGATGACGCTTTTGATGAGCAGAGTTATGATTTCCTTAAAGTCTGTAAATGAATCGTGTAATACTGTGCCATTAATATATGATAGTCCGAGTCCGATAGTAAACGAAAGAAGCAAGGCTGTCATCACATCCATCAATGGAGGCATGGCGACCACAAAATAAGGTTGAAGCATAAACTTTTCAGGATTATCCATGGCAGTCAGCGCCGTGTTTGTGGGAAGAATATTCGGGAATACAGCCGAGCAACTGAAATAAGTGAAGAATCCGGAGAACAACGTTGAACCGTATGCGATCAAAGCGGTAATAGCAAGTAATTTCCCGGCGCCTTTACCCAATTCACCAATAGCAGGTGTTACCAGACCAAGAATGATCAACGGGATGGCAAACGACAAGAAATTGCCGAATAAAGAATTGAAGGTTACGAAAATGCGTGCTACAGAAGCAGGCAGGAACTGTCCAAAAACAACACCACCAATGATGGCAATAACGACTTTAGCGAGTAGTGATACTTTCAACTTTTTCATTTATTTTGTATATTTTATACCCAAGAGCAGCCACAGTGATACTCATGAGCGGGCTTATCAGGTTGAAAAAGCAATAGGGCAAATAGTACAATGTGGGCACATTTAAGATTGTAGCCTGAGTCATACCGCATGTGTTCCATGGAATTAATACGGAAGTGACTGTTACTGCATCTTCGGTTGTCCGACTCAGCAGGCGACTTTCGTAGCCTTTGTTTTTATAAATATCTTTGAACATATTTGCTGTGAGGATGATGGATATATACTGGTCAGCAGTACAAATGTTGAAAAAAATACCGGAAGTAACTGTTGATGCCACGAGTCCGACTCTTTTTTTCATAAAGCGCAACAATACGGAAGTGATGCTTCCTAACATTCCACTGGCCGCCATTGCTCCCCCAAAACACATAGCACAGATAATCAGCCAAACCGTGTTCATCATTCCACTCATACCACGGGTCGCTACTAAATCATTAAGCGCGGCATTGCCGGTTTCGATGTTTGTGTTTCCATAAAAAGTAACAATCGCACCCTTAAAGATAGATTGAGCATTTTGTAGTGGAAGTCCTGAGATTTCATGTAGCAGATGAGGTTGAAAGATTACTGCAAAAACACCGGCCATAGCAGCTGACAGGAATAGAGTAACCACCGAAGGCATTCTTTTGGCAATCATTATGCCGGTGGTCACAGGCACGATGAGCAGCCAGAGCGAAATATGAAACGATCCTTGTAAAGCTGTTGTGTAATCTGTTATTTGTGCTTCTGAAGTCGTCGTATGCATCAATCCGGCGATAGTGAAGATGATGAGTGCAATAGCCAGTGAAGGGATGGTTGTTATCATCATATAGCGGACGTGTGTGAACAAAGGCGTATCGGTAACCGAGGAGGCGAGTACGGTCGTGTCGGAAAGCGGCGATATCTTATCTCCAAAATAGGCTCCGGAAATAATTGCTCCGGCAATCCAGCCTGGATCAAAACCTTGTGCTTTACCAATACCAAGAAGAGCAATACCTATTGTTGCTATAGTGGTCCACGAACTTCCTGTCATAACAGAGACGATGGCGCAGATGATGCAGGAAGAGACCAGAAAGAAGTTAGGATGAATGATCTGCATCCCGTAATAAATCAGTGTTGGAACAATACCACTTACCATCCAGCTTCCGGAAAGAGCTCCGATAATCAGAAGAATAAGCATGGCTGTAGCAATACCGGTAATATTATTGGTTATTGCTAACTCTATTGTTTTCCATCGTGTCTTACAGTGGACTATTGCAATGAGACTGCATACAGCAGCTGAAGTAAGTAGTACAATCTGGCTACCTCCATTCAGCGCGTCGCTGCCGAAAATACGTATGGTTACAAACAAAAGCGCCACCAATACAAGGATGGGCACTAATGAAAGCAGGGGCGAAGGAATCTTCGTCGGATTGTTTTCCATTTTTATTGTCTTACTATTATTGACGTGCAAACTTAGCAAAAAATCAGCAAATCCACTGTATTCGCGACAGATTTATGCATTTAATAATAGTTTAGTTAGCTCTTTTACACCTTCGGAAGCTCCTTTTTGAATGAAATGAATATCGTTTCGGTAAGTTCGTACTTCTTTAGGATCAATCAAGTAAATAGGTTGGCCACTACTTGCATAATTTAATAAGCCTGCAGCCGGATAAACGTTGAGCGATGTTCCGATCACTACAAAGATATCTGACGATTCAACTTCGCGAATGGCCGGTTCTATCATCGGCACGGCCTCGCCGAACCATACAATGAACGGGCGGAGTTGTGAACCATGAGGATCATTATCACCGATATGAATATCCGGAGTCTCGGGCGAGAGATCATAAGTCTTACTTAAGTCGCGAACCGAACAAGCTTTCATCAGTTCACCATGCAGATGAATGACATGGGTGCTGCCTGCACGCTCATGTAGATTATCAATATTCTGAGTAATGATCTGTACATCGAAAATTTTTTCCAACTTTGCCAGACCGACATGTCCTTCATTTGGCTTTGCCTGTATCAATTTACGGCGTTGTTGGTTGTAGAAATCGAGCACAAGTCCCGGATTTGCATGAAATCCTTCGGGAGTAGCTACATCTTCCACACGATATTGATCCCAGAGTCCGCCCGAATCGCGGAACGTTGAGATTCCACTTTCGGCACTCATGCCGGCGCCTGTAAGAACAACCAATTTCTTTTTCATAGATATTTATTTATATTGCACACACAAATGTAGTTTTATTTTCAGTAAGTAGGATTGTAAAGGTTGAAAAACTAATATCTATAATAAAAGAGTTCAGCTAAATATCAGAAGATAGCAAGAGAAATGTTGATAGGTTTTCCGGCATTTGGATCTGTTTTGTAGGCAAAGTGAATTGTGCCGATGCATTTCCACACAATAAATATCTTTGTCTTGATGAAAAGATTGACAGGATATAATGAAAAGATTCCATGATAAGGAAAAAATCCTTAAGTACTGATGGGAAATACTTATTTACTGACAGAATTTAAGTATTTAACGTTGGTAAAAACTTATTTCACGGCTTAATGAAATAAATACTTCTTGAACAAATAAACTTAAATCCTTGATAAACGACATTCTTTATCAGGGATAAAATGATTTCTTTACTGGTTGTTTTGCCTTCCCCTCGTCTATTTCAATCCTGTTGACGCTTGTTGCGATGGAGCAAACAATTGGCGACGCAAAATCAGACTAGCTATTTCTACTTTAAATCCGGTCAATTTCTGGATAACTTCTCAATGATTAATATTTCTTTTAAAAATAGTGATAAATTCCGTTAGGGTAAATTCGGTTTGACGTGTTATTATAATCTGAGGGTAAATGAGCATTTACCTTAAAAGAATTGAGTTGATGGATAAAGCATTGTTGCATAAATATTTCAGAGGAGATGCTTCCTCGGAAGAAGAACGGATGATTATGAATTGGGTTCATGCTTCCGAAGAAAACAAGACTAAATATCTTTCGGAGCGTAAACTCTGGAACGCATTACTTGTGCATTGGAATGAGTCAAGTATAAAAAGCAAATCAAAATCTTTTGTGTTAACGAACACATTTCTGAGGATTGCCAGTATTGCAGCCATGACAGCATTGGTTTTTGCAGTATTTTGGAAATATTTGCCTAGTATTAGTAATAGATCTGCAGATGCTAAATTAGCAATGGTTATTGTTCCTCCTGGCCAACACGTGCAATTAGTGTTAGAGGATGGGTCGAAAGTTTGGTTGAACTCGAATTCTGTTTTTGTATACCCTACCACATTTAATAAGAGATTTCGAACAGTACAGTTGGATGGGGAAGGTTATTTTGAAGTTACCCATGATAATCAGAAGCCGTTTATTGTGAAAACCAAGAAATACAATATACGGGTTTGGGGAACAACCTTTAATGTTTATGCGTATAAAGGAGGAACTGATGAGTTTGAAACATCATTGCTTGAGGGATCTGTCGATGTGTCAACAAGGTCTGATGTCAGGCGGCAGCATATTGTTTTGCAACCTGATGAGAAAGTGAGCGAAAAAAACGGCTATTTACAAAAGCAAGCAATCGGAAGCTACGATCGTTTCAGATGGAAAGACGGATTGATATGTTTGGACGATGTCCCCTTCGGAGATCTGATGAAGAAGTTTGCTGTCTATTATAATATGCAGATTGTTATTCGTAATTCGAAAGTGCTTGCTTATCGATGTACAGGAAAATTTCGACAAAGTGATGGCATTGAATATGCATTACGCGTAATACAGAAAGATTTGAACTTTAAATTTACAAGGGATGAGGAAAAGGATGTAATCACAATCAAATAGTTTAATAACATAAAAAACATTGCTTATGGAAAACGCACCATAGAAACATATTAAAAAGCCAGAAGATGTCCCCACATCCTCCGGCTTAACAGTCAATACTTGACAATTACAAGAATTAATCTAAGTATCAACATTTAATACATTACAAAGTTATGATAAATATTCTTTGTCAAACCTATAATGTGCCTAAAAAACACAAAAAAAGTCATTTAAGAAGGATTATGAAACTATCTGTATTCCTGTCTTTTTGTTTCGTGTTTGTGATGATGGCCTCAAATGTCAATTCTCAAAATGCGAAAATTTCACTGGATAAGCAACATGTTACTATCAGTGAAATTCTAAACTCTATAGAGAAGCAGACTGAGTATTTGTTTTTCTATAATAAAGAAAATGTGGATGTAAATAAAACAACCTCTATCAAGATTAAAGATGGATCGGTTGCCGAAGTTTTGTCTAAGATTTTTAAAAATCAAGGAATAACTTATTCGATGGAAGGAAACTATATTGTACTAAGCAGAGCAGAAGTTAAAAAGGCGTCATTAATTTCAAGTGTAGCACAGCAAAGTTTCCGCTCCATAAAAGGAGCTGTAAAAGATGCTTCTAACGAACCTATTATTGGTGCAAATGTTATTGTTAAAGGTACAACTAATGGAGTGATAACAGATATTGATGGTAATTTTAGTTTGAACAATATTCCACAAAATGCTATCATTCAGATTTCTTACATTGGATATTTAACTCAGGAAATCAAAATGGGAAGTCAGTCTTCTATTAATGTAAAATTGATTGAAGATACTCAAAAGTTGGATGAAGTGGTTGTTGTGGGTTATGGTACAGTCAAGAAAAGAGATTTGACAGGTTCGGTAGCTTCTGTTAGTGCTGATAAGATTGCTTCTATTCCTGCAACAACAGCGTCTGAGGCATTACAAGGTCGTGTCCCTGGCGTTGTAGTTTCAACATCGAATTGGTCACCAGGACAAACACCAAATGTGATGATTCGTGGTAAACGTTCTATAACTGCGAGTAACGATCCATTGTATGTTGTTGATGGTGTTCCTATTACTGGAGGTATTTCTGAAATAAGTCCTACAGATATTGAATCTATGGAAGTATTAAAAGATGCTTCTGCTACAGCAATTTACGGTGCTCGTGGTGCAAATGGCGTTATATTAATTACTACTAAATCAGGGAAATCGGGTAAGACCCAAATTGAGTATAACGGATATATAGGTGCTCAAACTATTTTAAATCAATTGGATTTGATGAATGGTGCTGAGTTCGCTGAAAGGACACGAGAAGCTTATAGAAATACAACAAATTCATCTATACAGTATAATTCAGATGTTCCCAATCGTGATATGGATATGTTATGTCCAGGATTTGTACGTGACCCTTATTTGATAGAATCGGTTTTAATGGGTTGGAATGAAGATGGAACCTATGATCCATCAAAAGTTCGTTCAATCAATTATATGGATGATGTAACAAGAACAGGTATGATAACAGACCATCAGTTGAGCATTCGTGGAGGTAATGAAAGAACAAATTTCTTGATTTCAGGCACATACAATAAGAATAATGGTATTTTTAAAGATGAAGATTATGAACGTTATTCTTTGCGTTTAAATTTAAATCATGAAATAAATAAGTATGTCAAGATTAGTGGTCAAACACAATATTCTCATTCTATATTGGATAAAGGAAGTGGTTTGGCTGGTAGTTGGCGTCTTATTCCACTTGCTCCTCTTCGTGATAATGAGGGGAATTTGATTGAGATGCCTGGTTCATATAATAATTATAATCCATTAATGAATTTGGAGCCCGGAGCTGTAAGTCGTCCAACGAAAACAACTCGTTTCTTAGGAAGTTATTCTTTAGATGTTAAATTGCCAATTGATGGGTTAAAGTTCCGTTCTAATTTAGGTATTGATGCTCGTTCAATACAAGATTATTCGTTTTATTCAGCACGTACATCAAATCGAGCTTGCAGTACATCTTCTGCAACTAATGCCACTGCAAATTACAATATGTTCACATTAGAAAATATGTTGTTTTATGATAAGACTTTTAGCGAAAAGCATAATTTGGGAATAACGTTACTCCAGTCAGTCCAAGAAGATAAGCGAGAAACGAATACTATTAGTGTGGAAAATTTACCATCAGATCAATTAAAATATTATGATGTTGCTTCTGCGTTAACTATTGATGGCATTGGAAGTAGTATGGTAAAATGGAATATGGCTTCATTTATGGGACGTGTTAATTATAACTATTTAGGTCGATATTTGCTTACTGTATCAGCTCGATATGATGGTTCTTCCCGTTTAGCCAATGGCCATAAATGGGTAATATTCCCTTCAAGTGCATTAGCTTGGCGTATCAGTGATGAAAGCTTTATGCAAAATGCAAAATGGATTGATAATTTGAAACTCAGATTAGGCTATGGAAAGACAGGAAACTCTGCTGTTGATCCTTATCAAACAAAAGGGAGTTTAGGTATAGTCAAATATCCATTTGATAATGGTTCAACAGAAACAATAGGATATGCTCCTAATGTTATGGCTAATAGTATGTTGACTTGGGAAACAACGCATCAATGGAATTTGGGCTTAGATTTTGGCTGTTTTAAAGGACGAATCAATGGAACAATTGATTTATATCTCCAAAATACGTCTGATTTGTTGTTACAACGTCAATTACCTGTTGTGTCCGGATTTTCAAATGTATTATCTAATGTGGGAAAGACTCGTAATAAAGGTATTGAAATTTCAATTAATACACTAAACATTAATACTAAAGATTTTCAATGGACGACGGATTTAACATTAACCAAAAATAAGGAAGAAATTGTAGAGCTATATAATGGTAAACATGATGATATAGGTAACAAATGGTTTATAGGACAGCCAATAAATGTCCATTATGATTATCGTAAAATTGGTATTTGGCAAAATACAGAAAGTGACTTAGCTGAAATAGCAAAATTTAAGGCTAATGGATCTGATTTTCAACCGGGAGATATTAGAATACAAGATGTGAATAATGATTATAAGATTACTGATGAAGATAAACAGATCCTTGGTAATCCACGCCCGAAAATTCTTGGTAGTTTGGTAAATACAATTCATTATAAGAACTTTGATTTTTCTGCATTTTTATATGCTAGTTTTGGTAGTATGTTATATAATGATATTTATGCACTTGAACACTCTGGTCGTAATGGTGGTGTGAAAGTTGACTATTGGACTCCCAATAATCCAACGAATGCATATCCTCGTCCGAGTATTGATGAAGAGCGTCCGATTTATGTTACATCTACTTATTATGAAAAGGCTGATTTTATGCGAGTAAAAACATTGACCTTGGGATATACATTACCAAAGAATATATCTAAAAAATTCATGACTGATAAGTTACGTATTTACTTTACAGCTGAAAATCCATTTATATTTACAAATTATACAGGTATAGATCCAGAAGGGGCTAAGATCGATTCAAGTGGAAATCCTCAAACCGGTGGTAGTGGATATGGAACGCCGAGTGTAAGTTCTTGGATATTTGGTATAAATCTTACTTTATAATAATTAGAAAAAATGAAAAGATTAATAATGAAATCAATATATTGTTGGATAATGGCAGGATTGATCCTGGCCACTTCAAGTTGTAATAGTTGGTTGAGTGAGGATGATGCTCCTATATTGTCATATGACTATTATGGCACAGAAGCGGGTGTAGATGCTGCGATTGTGGCAGCCTATGGATTTCTACGTTGGGGTGTTGGTGGCGAACGTATGGATGTCATGAGTGAAGATGGCACAGATCTGTTTACAGAAGGTGAGGATGGAAACTATCGTCAGTCTTTCAATAGATATTCCTCTGAATTAAATCCAGATGTCGATATATTATATGGCCTTTGGGAAAATAATTATAAAGGCATCAGTGATGCCAATATTGCAATGCAAAAAATACAGTCATCTACTTCAATGACAGAGCAAAAGAAAACATCGAGTTATGCAGAGATGCAGTTTATTCGTGCTTATTTGTATTTTGATTTAGTCCAACAATTTGGGCGTATCCCATTAGTAACAGAAGGAAGTTTTGAAGTTCGTACAGATTTTAAACGATCTCCTGTGGCTGATATATATAAGCTTATTATTAGCGATTTACGAAATGCTGTTGAGAACTTACCTGAAAAAGCAGATAATAAAGGTCGTGCAACTTGTTTTGCCGCTGCTCATCTTTTATCAAAAGTATATTTAACTCGCGGTAGTGCTGTTACTGAACAAAGAGGCCAGCAATCGACTGATATGGATAGTACTTTATATTATGCAGAAAAAGTAATTAATAGCGGACAATATCAGCTTCAAAATAATTTTTCATCATTATGGGATATTGACAATCAAGGTAATTCTGAAGTCGTTTTTGCCGTTCAATTTACTACAAATCCAATATTTAATGGCGAGGGAAATAAACAACATCTGTATTGGTTGTCATGGTATGAGGATCAATCAGGAATGGTAAGAGATTTGGTGAATGGTCGTCCATTCCGTCGTCATGTGGCAACAGTAAAAACAATGGAACAATTATTTGATCGTTTACATGATTCTCGTTTCTATAAAAGTTTTAAATGGGCATATTATGCAAATAATTCGAAAACATTACCTAAATGGAGTACATTATCATATGATGGAACCGTTTATTTTATACCTGATGCTTCAAAAGGCCAGATTGAAGGTCAATTGAAATTTCAATTGGGGGATACAGCAATCTATTATACCATGGAAAAAACGGGATTGGATGCTAATAGTAATGAAATGAGAAAGTATCGTGCAGAACATGCCTATACATATTTTCCACGTGAGATGCATTCTATTCGCTATTTTCCGGCTTTAGCTAAATATATGGATGATAGTCGTCCTTCCGTCGGTGAAGAAAAAGGTACTAAAGAATGGGTTCGTATGCGTTTAGCAGAAACTTATTTAATAGCTGCTGAAGCTGCTGGAAGAAAAGGCGATTTTAATAAAGCGGCTACGTATATTAATGTGGTTCGTAAACGTGCTGCATGGGCTGAAGGTGAGCAAAAGGATAAACAGATTTATGAGATTGAAGGAGGAACAAATGATACAAAGAGTACATATGAGGCTCTAAAGGTAACACCCGAACAGTTACAAACTAATTTTGTAGAGTTTATTTTGAATGAAAGAGGTCGTGAATTATTAGGAGAAATAAATCGTTGGGAAGATTTGGTTCGTTGTGAAGTCTTATATGATTGGGTTAAGAAATATAATCCTGATGCAATCAACATTCAATCATATCATAAATTACGTCCAATTCCTCAGAAACACATAGATCGTTTGGATCCGGTAGGATCAATCAGTGAAGAGCAGAATGAAGGATATTATTAATTGATTTAAGGTATATAAAATACATTTAATCTAATTGTTTGTTAGCGATAAAAGCGGTAGAATTATAGTTCTAACTATAAATTTCAAACGCTTTTATCGCTTTTTTATTTCAAATCGCTTATTAGGGAACAGCTATGGCATTTTCCAAGTTCTATTCCGATTACATGACGCTGCTGACTATCGTTATTTTATTGAAGAATCTCAGATTATTGAACTAAACAAGTTAAGATGTTTGAAGAATCCCGGATTATTGAACCAAACAAGCTAAGATGGTTGAAGAATCTCAGATTATTGGACTAAACAAGTTAAGATGTTTGAAGAATCCCGGATTATTGAACCAAACAAGCTAAGATGTTTGAAGAATCCCGGATTATTGAACCAAACAAGTTAAGATGGTTGAGGAATCCCGGATTATTGGAGCAAACAAGTTAAGATGGTTGAAGAATCCCGGATTATTGGAGCAAACAAGTTAAGATGGTTGAGGAATCTCAGATTATTGGACCAAACAAGCTAAGATGGTTGAAGAATCTCAGATTATTGAACCAAATTTTAAAAGGGGCAAGAATCCCACATTCTTTTCTCTATTTTGAAAGTCCTCGAACTCGCGTTACTCAACTAATCGATTTGGGTTTATTCGAATCTATCAACCGTTTTATTCGAAAGAACGTGTCCGTCCATTCAAATGAATTTTTAATCTCAATCGGTCATTAAAGTGATGTGATTCATTGTTTAAATATATAGGTGAGGTATGTAAGGATAGACTCGCTGAATATCTATTATCTTCTTTTCATTTAAAACTATTCCTTGTATATTTGTGGAATGATTAAATGGAATTGTTCAAATGTACGATGAGGAAATAAAAGAATATGATTCATTAGTGAAAGAATATCAGTCATTGGTTTCTGACAAATTTTCGAAGGAGGATTTTGTGAATTACAATGAGATACTTTTTTCTGCTCATAGTTGTGCTATAGAAGGGAACTCATTCACTGTTGACGAGACCCGCACATTAAAGGAAAAAGGTTTGGGAATGATCCCGCAGGGGAAGCCATTGGTTGAGGCATTTGAGATGTTGGATCATTTTAGCGCTTATGAATATATGATAACACATTTGGATGAACCGCTTACGGAAGATTATTTGAAAAAAATTCATGCGATTATTACAGAGCATACGATAGCGTATAGACATCCGGGTGCACTTCCCGGTCAATATACAGATACTGATATGTGTGCAGGTGATACTCTTTTTGGTGATCATGAAAAATTGATTGCTAAAATTCCCGACTTGCTCCATTTAACAGAAGATGCTTTAAAAAGTGGAATGCATCCCATGGTTGTAGCTTCTGTGTTTCATGGATATTTTGAATATTTGCATCCGTTCAGAGATGGGAATGGCCGCATAGGACGTCTTCTGTCTAATCGTATTCTTCTTCAGAAAGGTTTGCCTATCGTTATCATAAAGAATGAGGCACGAACGGAATATATTCGCTGTTTAAAATGCATTCGGACAGAAGGAACGCAAGAATATTTAGTCCATTTCTTTTTTAAATGTGCGATGGACCGGATGGAAGGAGAAATAGATGAGAAGAAAAATCTTACTACCAATTTCCAAAAAGGATTCTCGGACGTGATTCCTGATATTAGAAAAAAAAGATAGTGTTTATATGAGAAATATCAATATCAAACTTTTCTTGGCCATTTGCTTGATGATGGGCGTTGGCGGGATGATGGCACAAAATACGACGGGTCGACGCAATCCGGTGGTGGATTATAATTATTTGTCGGAGCATTTTAAATCGCCTGATAGTCTTTATGGAACAGATTGTTGGTGGTGGTGGCTGAATGGGCATGTGAGCAAAGAAGCGATAACGAAAGAGTTGGAAGCGATGAAAGCGCGTCATTTTTATGGTGCGATGGTGTTTGATGCGGGCGGGCATAATCAACGAGGGAATAGAGATATACCTATGGGGCCGGAGTTTGGATCTAAAGAATGGAATGATTTGTTCGTATATGCATTGGATGAAGCAAAACGATTGGGCCTTGAGATAGGTTTTAATATTATGAGTGGCTGGAACTTGGGCGGACCGCGTGTTACACCTGAATATGCAGCGAAACAACTCGTTTTTACGGAAACAAAAGTCAAAGGAAGCAAGAAGGTAAAACTGCTTATAGATAAACCTCGAACAAATAAGGGCTTTTATAAAGATATTGCGGTGTTAGCGTTTCCGATCAATCCTCAAAATGAAACGGATAAATGCATCACTTTTTTAGAACAGAAGTTGGCTATTCATGAAATGGGTGGTTCTGCTCCTGATTGCCGCTTTTTATTGAACAATGATCTCCCGGACAAAAGTGTTGCCGGGAAAACAACATATAAGGTCAACAAAAAAGAGGTTATCAATATAACAGATAAACTCAATGCTGAAGGCGAAATAGTTTGGTCTGTCCCTAAAGGAGAGTGGAGTATCATGCGTATTGGTTATACTTGTACGAACGCTGCTGTTTCAACTTCGACCGGTAGTTGGCGAGGAAATGTGGTGGACTATCTGAGTAAGAAAGCTTTTGATTTCTATTGGAATGACGTTGTGAAACCGATTTTTAAAGCGGCAGGAAGTCATGTGGGTACAACCCTGAAGTTCATGGAGACCGATAGTTGGGAGTGTGGAGGAATGAACTGGACAGACGATTTCGCTCAAGAGTTCAAAGCGTATTGTGGTTATGATATGACGGCTTATCTGCCTATTATCGGCGGCTACGTTATCGATGATATCAATACTTCGAATGCATTTTTAGCCGATTTTCGAAAAACAATTGCTAACGCGGTAGCGACCAATCATTATGCTCGTTTTGCTGAATATGCACATAAATATAATATGGGTATCCAACCTGAATCGGCAGGACCGCATGCTGGTCCATTGGATGGAATAAAAAATTATGGATATAGCGATATTGTGATGAGTGAGTTCTGGTCGCCTTCGCCTCATCGTCCGATTCCTTCGACGCGTTTCTTCTTGAAACAGGCCTCTTCGGCTGCACATATTTATGGGAAACAGATCGTTGGAGCCGAGTCGTTTACAACTATCGGTCCACATTGGAATGATGAACTGTGGCATAATCAGAAGTCGGCTTTCGATCATGAGATTTGTTCGGGCTTGAACCGCGTTTATTTTCATACGTTCACCTCTTCGCCCTCTTCTATGGGTCTTCCGGGACAGGAATATTTTGCTGGAACTCATGTTAATCCGCGTGTTACCTGGTGGGATGAGTCAGGCCCGTTTATCGATTATCTTCGTCGTACGCAGTTCGTCGTGCAAAATGGTCAGTTCGTTGGAGATGTGCTCTATTATTATGGCGATCATATTCCTAATATCTTTCCGTATAAAAATTCCGATCCGGCAGGAGCAATGCCCGGATTCGATTATGACGTGACGGATGAGAATATCTTGCTATCGTTGGAGGTTAAGGATGGAAAGATTGTGGTTCCAAGCGGCATTCAATATGAAGTGTTAGTTCTTCCGGACCATAAGACGTTGACTCTTGCTGCTTTGAAAAAGGTAGAAGCGTTGTTGCAACAAGGGGCACATATTATTGGCTGTAAACCTCTTTATCTGGTGACGCTTGTTGGAGGAGAAAGAGCGCAACAAGAGTTCCATCAGTTGTCCGACAAAATATGGGGGAATGTTATGGGTAATAAAGGAGAGAAGAGATATGCAAACGGAACAGTAGCGTGGGGTATCAGTGCCCGTGACTATTTGATCGGAAAAGGGTTAAAACCGGATTTTATGGAGGATGGCAATAGAGACTCTACCGATTATGATTATATACATTATGAGATAGACGGAAAACAGTTCTATTTTGTCACAAACCAGACGGATCAGAAACAGAAAGTCGGTTGTACCTTTCGTGTTACGGGGTTCCGTCCGGAAATATGGGATGCACTTACGGGGGATAAATACGAAGCAAAAGCCTTCTCACAGCACGATGGTTTAACGACGGTTCCATTGGTATTCGAACCTTATGGCAGTGTCATGATATGTTTTAATCAATCGATAAGTGAAAGCGAGCATGGAACGGTCACGGAAAATTATCCCGAATTTAAACAGTTGATGACGATAGGTGGAGCCTGGACAGTACATTTCGATCCGAAGTGGGGCGGACCGGAAACGGTAGAGTTCCCTTCATTAAGTGATTGGTCTAAGAATGCAAATGAAGGCATCAGGTATTATTCTGGAACGTCAGTTTACGAGAAGACTTTCAAGACCGATTTCACTCTTGAAAAGGGAAGGGGCTATTATCTTCAGTTGGAAGATGTGAAAGATGTGGGCATAGCAGCGGTTAAAATAAATGGTGTTGACAAGGGTATAGTCTGGACTAAACCGTTTAGAGTCAATATAAGTAAAGAATTAAAGGCAGGAGAGAACATCCTTGAAATAAAAGTTGTAAATTCGTGGTATAATCGAGTGGCAGGTGATGAGATGACTCCGGGCAAGAAGCAATATACTTCAACAAATGTTGTCTTGAGAAATGATTTTTATGGACGTTCCCAAGAAGTTATACCGTTGCAACCTTCAGGACTCCTTGGACCAGTTCGGATTATGACTGAAGAATAGATTAACTATTAATAATATGGCCATGATAACGCGAAGAGATTTTTTAAAGACATCAGCTACGGCTGTAGCAGCAGGGCTTGTTGCACCATCTGCTTTAGGTTTTCCAGAAGTGGAACATCGTATTATTGGTGCAAATGATAGAATTAATGTAGGGCTTATCGGATGCCGGAATATGGGATGGGGGAACCTGTCTGACTTTTTGCTTCATAAAGAAGTTGATTGCCTGGCATTGTGTGATATTGATCAAGGAATTCTGAACAATAGAGGTTCTGAGGTTGAAAAGAAGTTGAATCACAAGCCTCATTTATTTTCCGACTATAGAAAAATGTTGGAAATGAAAGATTTGGATGCTGTTATTATCGGAACTCCGGATCATTGGCATTGTTTAATGTTTACAGATGCATGTTCAGCGGGGATGGATGTTTATGAAGAAAAACCTATCGCTAATTATATTGCCGAATGTGATGAGATGGTTAAAGCGGCCAAGCGTTATAAACGCGTGACTATTGTTGGGCAGCAGCAACGAAGTGGCAAACATTGGAAAGCTATGATTGATTATTTGAATAGCGGGAAATTGGGGAAAATTGCTCGTGCAGATGTTTGGGCGAATTTCAATTATGGTGCTTTAGGCAAACCTATCCCTGATTCGCTTGTACCTGAAGGTGTTGATTATGAGATGTGGCAAGGTCCGGCTAAACTTCGCCCATTCAATCAACAACATTTCCATGGTTCGTGGAGAATGTTCTGGAGTTATGGAGGCGGATTGATGACCGACTGGGGTGTTCATTTGCTGGATATGGTTTTATGGGGGATGAATATTAAAACACTGCCAAAACGTATAGTAGGGGTTGGTGGAAAGTTCGCTTTCCCTGATAATTGCCCTGAAACATTTGATACTCAAAGTGTTGTTTATGAGTTCGATTCATTCCTTATGCATTGGAGTCATACCGGTGGTGTTGAAACAGGTCCTTATAATCGTAATTATGGCATTGCTTTTAAGGGTACGAATGGAACATTAGTTGCAGATCGTAATAACTGGGAAGTTATTCCCGAATATGACAGTGATAAAAAACCACGGGTTGAAGCAACAAAAACGATATCAGATGATAGTGACCATCAGCTTCATGTTTCCAATTTTATTGAGTGTATGAAGACGCGAACATTCGATACAGCATGCACTATAGAAAATGGAAGTTTGTGTGCTAAGTATGCACATCTTGGAAATATTGCTGCACGAAGTGGGTTAACTTTGGTTTATGATGATCAGAAGCACTCTTTTACAACTGGAAAAGAAGCTAATAGTTATTTGATGCCGAAGTATCGTAGGCCATGGGCATTTCCAAGCTATTGATATTTGATTCAATAGGCAGTGATGGAAAGTGAATTGTTAAGTGCTATTTACAGAATGGCATTGTATCAGACATTATCGGAACAGACGGTTTTGTATGGATAAAAAGCGCCACTACAAGCTTTGCTTTACAGTAACTTCCATTATCTTTGTGCCCGGTAGATTATGAATAATAACACAAAAATAATGACAACAAGAAGAAACTTTCTCAAAACAAGTGGTCTTTCATTGGCTGGTCTGATGATAGGAGAGCAGTCGTTTGTGCATGCATCTAAGTTGTATAAAGAAGATGCTTTTACCTCATCTGCTACTTCTAAATATATTTGCAAACGCCCGTCGATAGATAAAAGACAATTTACATCTGAAGCTGTTGAGAATGCCATTAACTCAACAAGAGCTAAACTTGAAGATAAGAAGTTGGCCTGGCAGTTTGAAAATTGTTTTCCAAACACATTGGATACGACTTGTGAACATAAAATACTGAATGGTAAACCTGATACTTTTGTTCTTACAGGTGATATTCATGCCATGTGGTTACGCGATTCGTCGGCTCAGGTTTTTCCATATATCCAGTTCGCTAAAGAAGATGTAAAAGTCAAGACAATGCTTGCCGGCGTTATTAATCGTCAGACTTGGTGTATCAATATTGATCCATATGCAAATGCATTTAATGAAGGGCCAACTGGCAGTGAATGGGATAGCGATAATACCAAGATGAAAAAGGAGCTACATGAACGCAAATGGGAGATTGATTCTCTTTGTTATCCCATTCGCCTTGCTTATCATTATTGGAAAGAAACTGGAGATATTTCTCCTTTTGATGCGCATTGGACAAGAGCAATGCAGAAGATTTATTATACATTTATTGAACAACAACGTAAAGATGGACTGGGATCATATCGATTTACCCGCAAGACTGAAAAACAATCAGATACGATGCTGAATGATGGTTATGGCAGTCCGGTTCGCTCTGTTGGATTGATTGTATCTGCTTTTCGTCCTTCAGACGACGCAACAATGTTTAGTTTTCTTATTCCTTCAAACTTGTTTGCTGTCTCTTCTCTCCGACAATTAGCTGAGATGATGAGCATCATTAAGAGCGATGATACTTTTGCGGCCAAATGTACAGCTTTGGCTAATGAAGTCAATGATGCTATACAGAAATATGGTATTGTTGAACATCGTGACTATGGCAAGGTTTATGCCTATGAAGTAGATGGATTTGGAAGTTGTCATTTTATGGACGATGCTAACGTTCCAAGTTTACTGGCTCTTCCATATCTGGGTTGTTTGGAAATAAACGATTCGATTTATCAGAATACTCGTAAGTTAGTGCTTAGCACAAGCAATCCTTATTTTTTTAAGGGTACTGCCGGTGAGGGAATTGGTGGGCCGCATGTCGGACTTAACTATATTTGGCCCATGTCAATCATTATGCGTTGCAATACAACTAAAGATGACAATGAGATACGTCATTGTGTGAAAATGCTTCGCGATACGGATGCAGATACCGGATTCATGCATGAATCATTTTTTGCAAACGATCCTAAAAAGTATACACGCTCATGGTTCGCATGGGTAAATACACTTTTCGGAGAAATGATTTATCGTCTGGTGAAAGAAGGTAAAACGGATCTTCTTAATCATTTGGATTGAAAACTCATGACGCTTCAACTGTGCGATACTGTTGAGGCGTTCATTAAATATGTTGGAGGAAATACTTACTGAAAATGATAGTTTCTACTCCAAAGATTTTTAGGATATGAATCGATTTTGTTTTTGAAATTAAGTAAGAATATTTATGTAGAATACATATTATGTGATACATTTTCTTTAAATATATTGTACAATATGTAACGAAGAAAGGATAAATACATTAAATTTGCATGAATTCACAAACGATCAATTATTAGAGATGCCTGAAATATATAGTACAGATGAGAGTCTTATAAAGTTGATACATGATGACGATTATGTCAGCTATAATAAACTCTTTGAGCGCTATTTTAAACGGCTGTGTCAGTATGTCTATAGCATTCTATTAAACAAAGACGATGCCGAAGATGTTGTGCAGGAGTTGTTCCTTAATTTGTGGAAATATCGAAAAAAAATAGAGATAACAGGAAATGCTACCCATTATATATTTCGAATGGCTAAATATTTGGCTCTAAACACGACTCGCTCATCCGTTAGTTTTACTTCAATCCTTGATAATATAGACAATCCCAAATTGGCTTATATAGATGATTCACTGGAGAAGGATGAAGTTCGTATTGCTCTTTACGATTGTATAGACCGACTACCGCATCGTAGTCGCGAAGTATTTTTACTTGAATGTGTTGATGGTATGAAACAGAAAGAGATTGCTGAAAAGTTAAACATCTCAGTCAAAACTATTAAACAACATATTTGGATATCGTTGCAAAAGCTGAGAGCATGCGTAGAGTTAAAAAAATATTTAATTTAAAAATTTGTTAGAACTTTTCTTTTTCTATTGTGTCATTCTTTAAAAGGCGTGAAAATGGAAGAGGACGATTCTATTAAAAATCATATTGTCGACTGTCTATGTAATGATACAGTTAAAGGTGATCCAATATTGGGACAGTGGTTGGCAGAAGAGGCTTTGCATAAGCAGGAGTTTGATCAATATAAAAAAATATGGAATGAAAGCTGCCATTATATAGATTCTGAGACTTTTGATTCTGTTTCTGCATGGAATCATATTAATGAACAGAATATTCAAGAGATGCAAAAACAGCATTTTACAACGAAACTTTTGTATATGGTTTCGGGAGTTGCGGCAGCTGGACTTATCTTATTTGTCCTTTCTTTAGCCGGATTGTTTGACCGTCCTGCTAATAGCGCGATTAGTTTCCATTCTGCTTATGGCAGTAACGCGAGTGTCATTCTTCCTGAGGGCTCATATGTCGATTTGAATGCTGGCTCAACAATGGCTTACGCCTATAATGCAAAAGAAAAAATTCGCGAAGTGAAATTCAGTGGTGAAGGCTTCTTCCATGTTTCAAAAAGCAAATACCCGTTTGTGATTAAATTAGCTGAAGGATTAAAAGTCCGCGTTTGGGGAACGTCATTTAATCTTCAGGCATATAACAATGAATCTATTATTGAAGCATCTTTAGTTGAAGGAAAGATAGAACTGACTCACGGTAATCATAAGCTTATGATGAAGCCCGGAGAGATGGCTTCATTTGACAAGAAGACTCATAATATCAATTTCGTAAATGGAGTATCATCACATGCTTATGGCTGGTTGAATAACAAACTTTATATGGATGATATGTCGTTGGCTCAAGTATGTCGTTATTTGGAAAGAAGATATGACGTGAATATCAATACTTCTACAAATATGGCAGATTCGATTCACTATACGGGTGTATTGAAAGAAGAAACTGTTGTAGATATTTTGCAAGCATTGTCTCGCCTAAGTTCTATAAATTATAGTATCAAGGGGAAAAATATAAGTATAATGCCTAAAAGTAGATTGCCTATGAAGAAATAATCATGAACTACACATAAAACAACGGGAAATGCTGGAACATTCCCCGTCAGATTTTGATAATTAAAAATAGTGCTGGAACACTATAGTTAAAACAACAATCAATTTACAAATATATGAATTTTTCTATTATATTGAGGTTGGATACATCTCCTGCCTTAAAAAAAATTGTCGCTATCATGAAATTGACAACTTTGGGATTAATACTGTTTACATTAAACATATCTGCTTCTGTCTATTCTCAACAGACTAAGCTGTCGCTTAATGTTAAGAATACCTCTATTAAAGATGTTCTATATCAAATAGAGAGTACATCGGATTATCGTTTTATTTATGAGGTAGGAAAAATAAATGTAGATAGGAAAGTGTCTATTCATGTGAAAGAAAAGACTATTGATTATATTCTTTCTAACGTTTTTAGAAAAGGAGGCGTAAACTATGAGATCACTGACCATAATTTGATTTTAATTAATCCAATTACAAAAAAGAAAGAGAATATGATTGTTGATCAAATGCAAAATATTCAACAGCAGTCAAAATATCTTATAGGTAAAGTTACGGACTCTTCAGGAGTCCCTATAATTGGAGCAAATGTCAAAGTTAAGGGTGTCAGTATGGGAACAGTCACAGATGTGAATGGCTCTTTCTCTCTTAAAGTCTCTTCGGAAACAGTACTACAAATTTCTTATATAGGATATCTTACAAAAGAAGTACCAGTAGGAACACAGAATAATGTCACCATTCAATTATTGGAAGATAATCAATCGTTGGATGAAGTCGTAGTAGTAGCATATGGTACGCAAAAAAAGCGTGATGTAATTGGATCAATAGCTTCACTTAATTCATCGGATGTTATGAAGTTGTCGCCGACATCAATCGAATCAGCTTTACAGGGTATGGCTTCAGGTGTGCAAGTTAATACAGGCGATGGTATTCCTGGCGCGCCTCAACAGATAAAGATTCGAGGCATTGGTTCTATTTCTTCAGGGACCGACCCATTGTGGATTATAGATGGCATTCCTATCCAAAGTAAAGTGATTGATAACAGTATTGATGGAGAAACGAATCAGAGTATTTTGTCAATGTTCAATCCAAATGATGTAGAATCAATTCAGGTATTAAAGGATGCAGCGGCTACATCTATCTATGGTTCTCGTGGTTCTAATGGCGTTATTTTGGTAACGACAAAAAGGGGTAAAAAGGGTGCAGTTAAAATCTCGGCTGATATAAAAACAGGATTTAGTAATTGGGAAAAGACAGATATTGGATATGCAAATAATAAAGATTATATTTCCATTATGGATAAAGCTTTGACTAATGTCGGTTCAGGTACTTATGATGTTAGTAGTACGATTCGTAATTTGGATGGTGCAACTGAAACCATGACACAAGAAGAAGCATTGCAAACCAATACGAATTGGGCAAATGTCCTCTCACGCACGGGGTCATTTTATGAATCGAACGTGTCTGCCAGTCAGGGAACAGATAAGGGTAATTCATATCTTTCTCTGAAGTGGCGTGAAGATCATGGAAACCTAAAGTATAATAATATGAAAACCATGTCGGCGAATACGAACTTGAATTATAATATTTTGAACTGTTTCGATTTAGGGTATCGACTTTTTGCATCATATACGGATAATGATCGCATTAAGTCTGGTGATGGTAAAGCTGGTGCAGGAGGTTGGGCTCAGGTAAACTCTAACGCTTTGCCTTGGATGAAAGTGTATGATTCTTCTGGTTTTAATGGCTATTGGAATTCTAGAGCTAGCGTTAATCCATTAGCCAGTATTGATCCGATCAATGCTCAGTCGAATCTTAAAACGTTAAATATACTTTCATCATTGACAGGAACGTTACATTTGCCTATTAGAGGATTGAGCATAAAAGGGGAATATGGTTTAAATTATGTAGCCAATCGTGCACGTTCATGGAGAAGTTCATCTTTGTTGGTTAATGGAGCTGAAGCACAGGAGCAAAAGTATGAAACTATTATCAGTAATTATAATGCCTATATTAATTATGATGTTCCAATTAGTAATGACAATCAGTTGAATTTAGTTGCAGGTATTGAAAATACACGTCAGTATATGCATTTCATGAACATGAAAGGTAATGATTTGGTTGGCATCTATCCTGAAGTGGGTACTCCAAATACCTTAAGTGGAAGTACGGGTATAACAAATGAATCTTATTTGAGAGGTTTTTTTGGTCGTGCCAATTATAAGTTGTTTGATAAATATTTGGTAGGTGCAAGTATACGACGTGATGGTATTTCAAAATTTACTGCCGCGAATCGTTGGGCAACCTTCCTTTCGGGGTCTTTAGGTTGGATTATTTCGGAAGAAAAATTCTTCCATTTTAAGCCCATAAGTCTGTTAAAGTTGCGTGGCAGTTTTGGTCAGACAGGAAATACAAATACGCCAAGTAATATCACAACTGACGCATGGGGAATCAGTAGTGGAGTAAACACTTTAGTTGGTGAAAACAGTACAAACTTATCATCAATAGGTAATTCTGATATTAAATGGGAGACAACCAATTCTATAGATGTAGGTATTGATTACGGTTTGTTTGGCAATCGCATAAACGGTTCTGTTGCCTATTATCAAAGAAAAGTATCTGATATGTTGCTCGCTGCTTCTTTACCTCCTTCTTCTGGCATTTATGGTGGAAATGTTTGCTGGGAAAATATAGGCGATATGCGAAACCAAGGCTTTGAGTTCGATATCAATTCTACTATTGTTAATCAACGAGATCTTACCGTTTCAGTCGGCTTCAATATTTCAACCAATTCAAATAAAGTTTTGAATCTGGATTCGCAATCGGATGCAAATGGCACCGGCTTATTGTTGACAGGTTCGAGTACATACGGTTACGGTATTCTTCGTTCGATAACAAAGAAAGGTTTGGCTTATGGCACATGGTATATGGCAGAATCGGCAGGAGTTGATTCACAAAAGGGTATTCCGTTGATTTATGAGGTAAAAACTAATGACGATGGTACGACTGAACATACGGGTAAAATTATTCCGGCGACCAATGAAAATATGTCGAATAACCGTATGATTTTGAAAGGGGAATCTGCTATGCCAAAGATTTTAGGAGGTTTTAATGCTTCTGTCAAATATAAGAATGTCGATTTTAGTATGATTTGGTCTTTTGTTACAGGTAATTATATATATAACCACTTACTACAGAGTTCAATGACCCCTAATATCGGTATGCTGGTATTAAATACAAAACTGTTGACTGATTCATGGACACAAGCTGGAGATAATGCGAAGTATCCCCAAGTGACAGCTGGTAATTTATATTTTTATGACAGTGATGGTAATAAGACGACAACTGGTGTAAGTTATGGTTCAGATAACAATACACCATCATCGCAATATTTGGAGAAAGGCGATTATTTGAAATTACGTAACTTAACTATTGGTTACAATCTGCCGGCAGCATGGGTTCAGCATTATCATTTGGGAAATGTCCGTATTTATGTTACAGGAAATAACTTATTAACATGGACAGGTTTTACAGGTTATGACCCTGAAATTGCTATTGATCAAACAACGGGCAGTTCGGTTTCTTCATTTTATGCGATGCCAGCTTCTCGTTCATTTTTGGCTGGTTTGAGTGTTAACTTTTAAAACAATAGAATAATGAAAAAAAGTTTAAAAACAATTATATTGAGTTTGGCCATATTGACTACAGCATGCAATAATGATAGTTATTTTGAATTGAAACGAGCCAACCAGTATCCGTGGACAACAGTGAGCGAGTTGTTATTGGCTGTACGAGAACCTTATTTGTTGACAATGGGCAATGCCTGGGGAAGTCCTGTAGGAGCTTTAGGTTTGCGTGGATTTGCTGAATCGGATGTAGCACAATATCTTCCAGGAATCACGGGTGATAGTTACTTCTATGAGTATTATAATCGCTTGTGGGAAACAACGGTTTTAGGTAACGAAAAAGAGTTAGAAAAAGCCTTTCAATTTCTTTATGAGATTTCAACGGCAACAAATGCACCACTTCAGCTGATACAAGATGCAGAAAGTGCAGGTACCGATGTTTTTGCAAATATGACAGAGACTGACCGTGCTACAGTGAAACGTTATAAGGGCGAACTGCTTTTCATGCGTGCGTGGTGTTATTGGTATTTGGCTAGAACCTGGGCTCCACCTTATAATCCGAGCGGAGATAATTCATCCAAGCATTTTGTGTTGGCTCGTACGTATGTCAATGGTTCTGATGAATTGAAGAATGGAAAATTGGCAACCGTTGAGGAGGTTTATTCAGCTATTGTTCAGGATTTGAAAGATGCAGTCGAAATTTTGCCAACATCGTATGTGACGGATGAGGCCGATCCCCGTAGCCGTGTGAATAAATATGCAGCACAAGCATTATTGGCTAAAGTTTATTTTTATATGGGGAAACATGACTTAGCTTTAGCTCAGTTGAATGATGTGATTAATAGTGGTATGTATGATCTCAAAGATGCTCCGATTGAAGCTTTCAACCGTATTTCGGGCGAAGGTGTAAGTAATGAAGTGATTTGGGAAATTGCCCTCAATTCTACATCAACAAAATTCGATCGTAATCCTACCATTTTCTCAAAATGTAACTATACGGCAAATGGTGGCGGACGAGGAACTAACTGGAATATGTGTGCATGGACAGCTTTTACTATGTCGTATAGTATATTACAACAGATTGGTTGGATTAACGCTGATCTGTCAGAACCGGTAGAAGCGACTAAAGATTTACGTTATCAACAGACGTATATTCGCCTGGAAGGCTATCAGCCTAATCCATATAAATCAGGGACAGCTGAATATTATGCATTTATTAATAAGTATGAATCACGTTATCCAGCTCTTACTTACCCGATGGTTTATCAGGATAAACATTTTCGTGCTCCAACATCTGGACGTCGTTCAAATAGACCTATGCTTCGTCTTGCAGATATGTTACTGATGCGTTCAATTATTCGTTTCAATAATGGTGATAAAACTGGAGCAGCTGAAGATTTGAATGTTGTTCGTGAACGGGCCGGATTGAATGATATTGCTGCTAATGACATTACTGAACGTGCTATTGAAAATGAACGTATTAAGGAAATGAGTGGAGAACATGCTGATCGTCTTTTCTGGCTTATCGGTTTACGAAAAGATATTGGCATTGGTGACCGCGATGCAAGCAAATTTCAAGTTATTAAAGCACCGTATTCAAACTACTATTGGCAGGTACCTGAACTTGAAAAGCAGAATAATTCGGCTTATCAATAATACATTGTTGTTTATGCACGGGTTTTACGGATTTGGAAAGGTATTATCATTGTTGTGAAATTTGTGAACCCGTGCTTTTTATTTTTTATATTCTATAAATAAATTTGATGATGTATAAAAAAGTATTGTGTTCTGTCTTCGTAACTTATATGAGTTTGTTCTTTTTATCATATAGTAATAATTTGCCCAAGATGGTAACAAAAGCTGAAATGAAGATTCAATCGAAATGGATGCAGACTCATTTGCAAAATTCAAAAGTAAGTTTACCTTTTTCTTTTGTTTATAATGGTAAAAAATCTTCCGAATTTTTATTTTCGTGGACTCAAAAAACAAAAATATATGTTATAGACAAGAACCGTACACAATATCAACAGACGTGGATTGACCAGAATACAGGATTATCAGTATGTTGTGTGTTTACTGTTTTTTCTGATTACCCTGTTTTAGAATGGACGGTTTATTTTAAGAATACAAGTGATAAAAACACTCCGATAATAAGTGAATTAGAAGGATTGAACACGACTTTCATGTGTGATAAAAATGCAGAGTTTGTTTTGCATTGTCATAAAGGAGATTTCATGGCAGAGGATGGTTATGAACCTTTTGATAAAACGTTAGTGCCAAATTCGGAAACAAGATTTGGGCCAAAGTCAGGTAGATCTTGTAACGGACCGAATAGTTGGCCGTATTACAATCTGCAAATGAATAATAGGGGTATTATTATAGCTATAGGATGGCCTGGACAATGGGCGAGTTCGTTTACGCGCGACGCAGAAAATGAGTTAACAGCGAAGGCTGAACAACAACATGTTAACTGTTATCTCAAACCGGGAGAAGAGATTCGTACTCCTCTTATATCTCTGATGTTCTGGAAAGATAAAGATATTGTTGATGCACAAAATTTGTGGCGAAGATATTATATAGCCCATATCATTCCATCATTCAATGGACAACCACAACAACCTATTTTGCAAATACAAGTTACACCTCATGAAAAAGATACTGCTTATGTTGAATCTTTTTTGAAAGCAGGCATCAAGCCTGATATTTGTTGGCGTGATGCAGGTTGGTATCAGATGGATAGCTCGTATTATAAAGGCGATGAAAAATGGAAAAACACTGGCACATGGGAAATTGATACACTTCAATATCCAAGAGGATTCAAAATATATTCCGATTGGATTCATAGACATGGTATGCAGTTTTTGGTATGGTTTGAACCTGAACGGGTGGGTAATCATTTTTCATGGTTAAAAGAAAAACATTCCGAATGGTTATTGAAAGGTAAAAGTCACGATTTAATTTTGAATGAAGGCAACGATAATGTTCAGGCATGGCTTATAGATTATATGGATCGTTTCATTAAAATGCAAGGACTTGATTGGTACCGTGAAGACTTTAATATTGGGCCACTTTCTGCCTGGCGCAACAATGATGCGCCTGATCGTCAAGGAATCACTGAGAATATGTATATTCAAGGCCATTTGGCTTATTGGGATGCATTGAAGAGTCATAATAAAAAACTTCATATTGATGCGTGTGCAAGTGGAGGCTGTCGGAACGACCTCGAAACAATGAAGAGAGCTGTCCCTCTATTAAGAAGTGATTTTCAATGGCCTTATATGAAGAATGTTGTCCGTGGAAATCAAGGGCATACTTATGGACTTTCTTCGTGGTTTCCATTTCAGGGGACTGGTGTTTATTGTTATGATTCTTATTCATTTCGCAGCTTTTATCTGCCAGGATTTGGAATGGGAACTTTAACTTCTGAAAATACAGCGGCACAACAACAAGCCTATTTAGAGTGTAGTAAGATTGCTCCTGATATGCTTTTTGGTGATTATTATCCCTTAACTCCGTATAGTATTGATGCAAATCACTGGATTGCCTGGCAATTTAATCGCCCTGAAATAGGTACAGGTTTTGTACAGGTCTTTAGGAGAGATAGTTGCGAAACGTCATCTATAACATTCCATCTTAGAGGTTTAAATTTAAAAGATCATTATCAGATCACTAATTTTGATAAAAAAGAAAAGATCATCCTTACCGGAAAAGAGTTGGCCGAAGAAGGATTAAAGGTTGAAATAAGTGACAAGCCGGGTTCTGCTATTATAACATACAAAAAGCAATAAATATGTTCGCATAAAACAAATTATTATTTGTCAAGGGCGTTAATTTCAAAATTGAATAATAGAGATGAAGAAATATATAATAATTGTTTGGCTAGGAATAGTACTTTTGACTGCTTGTTCATCATTAAAACAGACAAGGAGTGCAGCCTCTTTTGTTGATCCTTTTATTTGTAGTCAAGGTGATCATGGTCAATGGCATCCTTCAGCACTTGTACCCTTTGGTCTGGTAAAGCTTGGTCCGGATACTTATCCGGCCAGTTTGACTGGTAGCGGTGATTGTGCGCATTCAGGGTATGATTATTCAGATAATCATATTCGTGGTTTTTCTCATTTTCGTAGGGGAAGTAGTGGTGGAACGTCAGTTTCTGATCGTGCAGGATTATTATCTATATTGCCATTTTCTAGAAAGCATGATGCGGCATGGATGAAATCACCTATCGTTACGATAGATAAGGCAAAGGAAAAGGCTGAATGTGGTTATTATACTACATATATTTCTGACGAAAACATTTTGGTTGAGTTGTCGGCAACTGCTCATACAGGTTATCATCGTTATACATACGGTAGAGATACGAAAGCCAAAATAATGATTAATGGTCGGAAAGGGAAATTGACGATTCAAAAAATAGATAATTATACTTTAGAGGGATGTTTGCAATGTGATTCAACAAACTTCTATTTTAAAATGGTTTTTAATGCATCGATAATAAATACTCAAACATTTGTTTCTGATGGAACAATGAAAATGGGCAAATCAATGAAAAGTATCTCATCTGGAGGTTATTTATGTGATTTTGGTCAATTGCATGGAAGACCTCTTGAAATTAAAGTAGGTTTTTCGTTAACTTCACAGTTGGAAGCCCAAAAGAATTATACTGCCGAATGTGCTAATGCTTCTTTTAGTCAGATAAGAAAAAAAGGATTTCAGGCATGGAATGATATTCTGTCACGTGTTTGTGTGAAAGGGAATAATGAAGAATCAAAAACGATCTTTTATACATCATTATATCATACTTGTTTTCTTCCTATGGAGTTTGGTGATTGGGATGGAACTTATTTAGGAATGGATGGAGAAGTCCATTCGTCTTCTGGATTTACTTTTTATGGAAGTTACGCTTTTTGGGATTCTTTTCGTTCTAAATATGCCTTATATAGTTTGCTTATTCCTGAAGTATATTCAGATATTGCTTCTTCTTTAAAAGCAATTTATTCGCAGGCTAATAATTTTTCTCCATTTCCTGATAGTGATCATCAACCTCATGGATATATGTATATTGCTCATGGGAAAAAAGGAAATATGTGGAGTGATTGTCGTCATGAACACATGATAATGATTATGATGGATGCCTATAAGAAAGGTTTATGTAAATTTTCAATATCCGATGTGTATGAATATATGCGAAGAGAAGTGATGTTACAAATGCCTGAAAAATATGATAAAATCGGTTTTATTCCTAATCGTGCTGATCAGACAGGCGATTATAGTTGGGACAATTGGTGTATGGCTCAAGCTTCAAAAGATTTAGGCAAGATGGATGATTACACGTATTTTATGAAAAGAGGCGATTATTGGAAAAATACTTTTGATTCATCAATTAAGTATTTCCGTGCGCGCTCGGCAGATGGATCATGGCTCGATTTTCCTAACGATCCGACAGCAAACAGGGAAAAATATTCGTATGAAGGTTCAGGATGGCAATTCCGTTGGAATTCATTGCATGATATCCCGGGTTTAATTGCGTTGTTTGGGGGTAAAGATATATTTTTGAAAGAATTAAATTATTTCTTTGATCACTGGCTTTATACGCAAGGTAATCAGATAGATTTGCATGTACCATTTTTGTTTAATATTGCTGGTCAGCCGTGGAAAACACAGGAATGGGTTCATCGTATTTGTTGTGATACGATTGTATCACGCTATGGGACACATCATTTTTTCCCGAAGCCGATAGTTGATAGGGTTTATAAAGCAACCCCCGATGGGTATTTGTTGGAAATGGATGATGATTATGGTTGTATGTCTTCTTGGTATGCTTTGTCCGCTATGGGATTATATCAGATTTGTCCTGGTCAAATGGATTATCAACTCTTCTCTCCCGTTTTCAATAAGGTAATACTTCGTTTGCATAATGGTAAAACTTTTAAGATTGAGGCCCGTAACTATGCTGACGATTGTTTTTATATTCAGTCAGTGTTACTTAATGGCAAGACGTATAATAAAACATCAATTACATATCAGGATATTATAAAGGGAGGAACTCTTATATATGTAATGGGGAAACATCCTAAAATTAATTAAAATCGGAAAAGACAGTATATTTTATTTATGATAAAATATATAGCTATTTTAAGTGTACGTGAATAGTAAAAAACGGTGTAGACTGGTTCTTCGTCAAATTTGGTGCTATCCAGATACTGCAAGAACGACTTTTCTTCTTAGCAATTGGAAACCCGCTCGACCATACATCTCTCTCTTTTTGCTTTTAAGTCTGTTGACTTCCCCTTCAATG
>Ga0183098_10264_pt1 | contig 148058 bp, 96 predicted proteins | sample BioMet9_FD_128884 | JGI IMG/M metagenome (GOLD analysis project Ga0183098, IMG submission 128884) | Microbial communities from bioreactor (seeded with sewage sludge) at Lawrence Berkeley National Lab, California, USA - Biofuel... | ecosystem: Engineered > Bioreactor > Anaerobic > Unclassified ...
CGGTTTGGCTTAATAAAGGGCGATTTTCGCTTTCCATCCCCACTTTAATTACAAAAGTGGCTAAATTTGTACATTTTATTTTACAAAAATCTTTTTTAGCCCGCCTCACCCACTTTTAATCACACCCTGTGGGATGACTGTGGTTTTTTTATTGTCCCATACACAATAGTTGTGGGTAATTGAAAGTCTTCACGTCGTGATTACATTTCATTTGTTCAGAATTCCACGTTGGTATGACAAACGGGGTCATAGGCCTCACAAAAACGCAAGTCGCCGTGCTTTTGCCAGTGGTTGACTTCGCATTTGCCGGGGAGCATAAAGGACGTAACAACTGCATAACCATGGCCAAAAAACAATCGCAAGCACTGAGCCGTCCGCCTTTGGAACGCATGATGCGATTCCATCACCTCATTTCTGAGGAGACTTTTCCTAATTGTACCAAGCTGGCCAAGGAATTCGAGGTCACAGTGCGAACCGTGATGCGCGATCTGGATTTCATGCGCGACCGTCTCAATCTCCCGATTGAATTCAACCCGGAACGTAAAGGCTTTTTCTACACCGAACCGGTGGGCCAATTTCCGTACATTCCTTTTTCCGAAGCCGAGGTTTTTGCCCTGCTAATCGCCCATAAGGCCGTGGCTCAATATCGCGGCACCCCATTTGAACAGCCATTGGCGGTCGCCTTCAAGCGACTAACCGGGCAACTTGATTCATCCGCGAAATACGTGCTTACGAATCTCAATCAGGCACTCTCTTTCCGCCCGTTCGCCCCCGATGATAACGACCTCAAAACATTCGAAGTGCTCACGCTTGCCTTAATGGAACACCGAGTCCTGAGGTTCCAATACCGGAATCTCGACGCCGAAAAGGCTCAGATCAGAGTGGTCCATCCGTATCACCTCGGGTGCATCGAGAATCATTGGTATTTATTTGCATTCGACGTGAAGCGCCAAGCCATGCGCACCTTTGCGTTGCCTCGCCTGAAAGTACCGGAGGCAACATCCGAACGTTTTACAATTCCGAAAACCTTCAATTTGGCTAAATATCTGGAAGGTAGTTTCAGTGTATTCCGGGGCGAGGATGATTACGAAGTGGTGATCGATTTCGATTCCTGGGGTGCTGACCTAATTCGTGGTCGCAAATGGCACGCCAGCCAGGAAATTACCGAATTGCCAGGACGCCAACTTCGGCTATGTCTCCGCCTCAACAGTATAGAGGAGGCGGAGCGCTGGGTTTTGAGCTGGGGAAAACATGCCACTATCGTACGTCCGCTGGCCCTCGCGAAACGCCTTTACGACACGGGGAAAGCATTTGAATCCCGGTATCGGCCATAGGAATCCCTGCCAATTTTCAGCGTCTCTTGTTTTTTTATTGGTATGACCACGGTTGTCATACCGATTAGTTTAAGCTTTGGGCAGAATTTGAGCCGTTTCTTAACGACGCGCAAAGATGACTGCCTCGTATTATTTCTGGAAATGGGCAGATAATGATGTGCCCGGTCAGCCAGCCGAAGTGCATAGCGCACTTCTGCGTGGCGAGCTACACCCAGCCTTGCAGGTCTTTGATGCCCGGCCGTTGTTGGCACAACTACAAGAATGTTCGCAGGAGGGGTGTAATCAAGGTGAGGAATGGTCTTACTACGTGCATCCAGTATCCACCCCAGCGACAGCGAGGTTTGTCTTTGTGATCTGTCCCAGAGCGAATTCTTCTGAATCGCGTGTTCGCGCTTTCTACAAACGCTTTGTGCCATTGGGCCTGAGCGGCATCGATGAGCAGGAGGGGCATCTGATTCCCTGCCTTCGGCCGAAGTTGAACTGCTTTATTACCGGGCAATTCCCTTACGAACCGTTCCACGACATAACTGCTGGGGACCTGCCGTTTTTGCTTCGACGAATACTGCCAGGGCGCCCTGAGCCTTGGGGAGAATTATGGAATCGGCGAAATGATGCTGTGGTTGCGGTTGCGCATGGACGACGGTTTCGGGTCGAATGGCGTGACGTATTTGACGAAACAGTCCCCGGGCGGTTCCGGCAATGGCGTGCCAGGGACCCAAAGCGGCTGGCGGCGTTAAATGGTCAGGATGACACACAGGCTCTGCCTGCTGGAATTGACCCAGATTACATCTCTTATGCCGATGCTTTAAGGATATTTCAAACCTTTCTCCATGGCGATACACGCCCACCAAAATACCTATGGCGTGAACTGAAACGACCTGAATCATTATGACTGCGAATTGCTACATATGGAAATGGGCCGACAACGATATTCCCGGCCAGCCAACCGAAGTCCATGGAGCTTTGCTTCAAGGGGAAACACATCCGGCGTTACAGGCATTTGACGCACGGCCTGTCCTTAAAGCAATTGAGAAACTGGCGAGGGACAATCAAGAAGACTGGATGTGGTGCGCAGAACCCAAAGGAGAACCACGTAAGTCTCACTTCGTTTACTTGAACCTGCCCGAGCCAGCAGATCGCAGGGCCATGCATCACACCCTTGCCCGGCGACTTTTGCGGCTTGGGGTGACATGTTACGACGAAGATTCTGGCACTATGGGCGATTGGTTTCCGCCAAAGTTAAACGAATTTCAATGTGGTCAGTGGCCAGGCGAAATGCTTTACGACATAAGAGAGGATGAATTGCCGACGTTTCTGAAACGCATACGCCCAACGCAATCAAATCCGTACGCCGTATTATCCAATCGTCGTGGACATTTCGTTCAGTGTTACGCCCACCGCCGTGTGTTTTGCGTTGAGTGGCGCCGTAACAATCCGGTTGATCACCGGGATTTTGATCACTGGCGGGCTCAATACCCACAGGTCGAGCCAGTGGAATACCGGATCAATCCAAAAAACGGCGTATCTCTTCATCCTAAATGCGAATTGATACGCTATGCCGATACATTGCGTATTTTTAAAAGTTTCTTGCGAGGCGAGCCACTTCCTGACCGATATGTGTGGCGCGACATCAAACCACTCCTGAGCAAGAAAGCAACCTCTCGCCAGAAAAGTAAGGCCACCCAACCATGACAACCTCACTAATTTCGCATCCAGAGATTCAACGAATCACCGAGGAAAATGATCTGCTCCGGGAGGAACTCACGAAGTTGCTGACCGAAGCTGAGGATTTGGTTAACACGATTAAACCGAATCTACTGGCATTGTACCAAACCAAGATCGGGGTCTGGGAATTGAGATTGTTGCAGGCGAAGTTCCGCGTGGCTCGGCTTCGACGCCAGATCGAATTGGCACAAGCCTCTATCAATAGGGGGGAGCGGCCCAACATTGCGGTAATTGAATGCACCATCGAAACTGAGTTTCTTTCCTGGCTTTCCAAGTTGGAGGAAACCGCTCAACGCATTCGGGAAGCGGAAGATCGTTTAAAACATCTCCTTTCCCCAGCGGAAGACCGAGAACTGAAAAGACTCTATTACGCCATTGTAAAGCGACTACATCCTGATGTGAACCCTGGCACGTCTTCCGACAACCAGCGGCTTTGGTTGCGAGCGCAATCCGCGTACGAGAATGGCGATCTGGCTGAACTCAGGGCACTGTCCTTGCTTGTTGGAAAATCTATAGCAACACCAAAAACGTTGGATCAATTGCGTCAAGATCAGGCCGTTCTTGAAAGCCAGATCATCGCAATGATCGAAAAATTGGAACTAATCGAAGCACACCCCCCGTTCACCGTGCGACCGCAATTGGAGGACGAAATCTGGCTCACGACCCGACGGCAGGATTTGGATCGCCAAACTGCCGAACTGTGCCGGCAGGGGGACGTTCTGAACAAGCACTGGCAAGCACTGATTGGAGGAATTGAACATGGAACAAGCTTTAGCCAAAACTGATCCTGCACTGCTGGCGTTGGTACATGGCGCCTTTGGGAAAGACGGTGCCTTGCAACCCTTCGCAAGGGAAACCTTCCTGTTGGAATGCCAGATTGCCGGTTTGAGTTATCGCTACCCGAAGGAAATCAAGCCGGATATTGAGCTCGGAACGCCGCTCGTGCTCAGAAGGGAGCCTCACAACCCGCACGATCAGATGGCCATCATGGTTCTGACCGGAACAGGCCAGCATCTTGGGTATGTTCCGCGAGCCAAGAATGACGTTCTCGCACGGCTCATGGATTCCGGAAAATTGTTGTTTGCCAAACTAGAGTCCAAGCACTTTCAAAGTGAATGGCTCAGAGCCGATATTAGCATTTACCTTCGGGATTTCTGAAACAACGTGCCCACAACGCTCAATCAGTTTTTCAACTGGCCGGGACGGATGTATCTGGGGGGGGCTACCCGGCCGGTTTGCGATTTCAACGCTCTGCTTTCAAAGGAGGACAGTGGGGGGAGGAAAAGCAGGATTCCCGAGTACTGCAGGTTACGTGAGCAACGGATAAAACAATCCGAAAGACTTCCAGAATGGGCATGAATGTTACCTCAAAAGATTGCCTAGGAGATTGGATCAATGCATGATAAAGCCTCCTAGTATCTAGTTGCATAGATTAGAGTATTTATTCTCCAGTCGTTTTTGGTGAACCGAGACCTTGGTCCATTCAAAGGGTGCGGCACTCTGGTTGTATGTTTCGATAAACGCGTCGATAGACTCCCGGAGTTGGCGCACGCTTGTGAGACTGGCTCCACGGAGTGTCTGCCGGGTCAGGATGCTGAACCAGACTTCCACTTGGTTGAGCCATGAGGCATGGGTGGGCGTGTAGTGAAAATGAACTTTGGGGTGCTGCGCCAGCCAACGGTCATTCTTTGGCTTGTGCGTGTTCAGATTATCAAGCACAACGTGCAATTCCTGGCCGGGATGCGCTTGCACCACCTCGTTCATAAAGTCCAAAAACTCTCTCCTGCGTCGGCGGGTGTAGTGCCCGGCTTGCACTTCTCCCGTCACGACGTCCAGTGCGGCAAAGAGGGTGGATGTGCCATGGCGGATATATTCGTGTGCACGTCCGCTCAGAGCTCTTCCGTTAGGCAGGCGCAACCACCCTTGCTCCTGTTCCAAGGCTTGAATGCAGGGCTTTTCATCCACCGCTATGACCAGAGCGTTTTGAGGAGGTTGCAAATAAAGCGCAACAATATCGGCTGCTTTCGAAGCAAATTGAGGATCGGTTGAAACACACCAACTGCGCCGACGGGCAAGGCTGATCCCCAGGGCGCGCAGCTCGCGCCAAATTTGATGAACACTCATGTCCTTCAAGGCTGCTGCCAAAAGGGGACCTGTCCAAGTAGAAAACCCTTTTGGGGGTGCTTCATCCAGTTTGTCTAAAAGACGCTGGCGACTTTGTTCGTCATAAACAGGGCTTTTGCCGGGTCTAAAATCATCGGCCAGCCCTGCCAAGCGTTCCTGATCAAAGCGCGTGCGCCACTTGCAAACGCGAGCAGGCCGGGTATCCAGCCGTTGGGCAATCTGGAGGTTGGACAAACCTTGGGCAGCCCAAAGTATGATGTGGGCGCGTTCGGCATAGCGGGCTTGAGTCTTGGGTTGTCGCACCCAGTTTTCCAACTGGGCGCGTTCGCTCTCTGAAAGCACAATGGAAACAGGGCGGCGTGCCATGCCTCCTTTATCCATTATTACGCTATCCTTTGCAACTAGATACTAGGCTATCATTTTGGCAGGTAAAAAACGCCTCTTTTTTGCGCGATTAATACGTAAGCCCACGGACACTTTGTCCCATTTTGGGCACTTTCTTTTTACAAATCTTGTTAAAGACTAACCTTTTCTTGCTATCACCCCTCCTTTTTCCTTAAAGAAATCCCCGCCGTCACTCGACGGCGGGGAGCATGTTGGTGTGGGAGACGTCTAGCCCAGCAAGACCATTCTACCACCAAAAGCGTCGGTTAAATGGTTGATAGGATTGAAGGTGCATGTTGATTAACACGAGACAAAACTCCTGGCGAGTCGGCGGCTCCTCTTTGCGTTGGGGCTGGCGGCGACTCACTGATGATGTAATCGGCGGCTCGCGATGACGCCGCCCTTGCCCTCGTTTGAGGGCTTGCTGAATAACTGTCCACATGCCGGAGAGGGCGTGCATGGCTGGTTGTATAAGGTTGCCCGCCAACTTCACGCGCGTTATCCCGCCGGAGAAATCGTCCAGTTACTCCGAAGCAAGACAGCAGGGTGCGGTAGGGTGGTTTCGGACCGGGAAATCATAGCGGCGGTACAAAACTCCCTTGCTGTCGCCTGGCAACCGAAGGGTTATCAAAAGCGCGGTCCTGTCATTGCCAAGCAGGCATCCAAGTGGCCAGCCCAGGATAGCGTCCGGCGCGGAAACATCGTCCGGGCCGGGGGGGAACTTGCCGACCTGTGGGATGCCTCGCTTTTTAAGTTCGAAGATCGAACTGAGCCAACCGAGTACATCATTGACCGCCTTTTCCCCGCCAATCCCCTCCTGTGTTGCGGGGAAACGGCATCTAATTTTGCAACCAAGCCACGCGATGCATGGCGGGGACAGATGGCCGGGCTTGCGCTCATTGTTCCCAGCCCGATGACCGCGCCAACCGGTCTGACCAAGGAAAACAAGGTGTCAGCGCACGCGCTGAGTAACACCGGTTCTCGCCGCTTTATTGTGTGCGAGTTCGACCCCGGGTTGGTGGATGATCATGCGTCCCTGTTGTTGCATCTGGCTGGTTTTGCGCCGCTGGCGTGCGCCGTCCACAGTGGCGGCAAATCGTTGCACGGGTGGTTCTTCGTGTCCGGGCAGGCCGAAGAGAAGGTCGCCAAATTTTTCAAATATGCGGTCTCTATCGGGGCCGATCCACGCCTGTGGAGTCGTTGTCAGTTCGCCCGCATGCCAGGGGGGACCAGGGACAACGGCAACCGCCAACGCATCTTTTTCTTCAACCCGGAGGTAATCAAAGCATGAACTTGGCATCCACATTGAACACCGACAATCTTCCACCCGATCCCCAAGACGTGAGGGATGATCTCCCGCCATTCATTGATGCGGCAGACATGCTGGCCAACCCGGAATCCGAACCCCCGGTGCTCATCGATGGCTTGCTTCACCAAGGCAGTAAGTTCGTGATCGGCGGCTGTTCCAAATCATTCAAGACCTGGTGTCTGACTGACATGGCAATCAGTATTGCGTTGGGAATCCCTTGGTGGGGGGTGGAAACGGTCGTGGGGAAGGTTCTCTATCTGAACTTCGAGATCCAACCCTGTTTTTTCACAAAACGCATTGCGGCGATCTGCCGGGCGAAGAAATGCACGATCGACCGCACTCATTTGGTGGTGCTGAACATGCGTGGATATGCTGCCGGTTTCGATTTGCTTCTACCCAACATAGCCGAGCGCATCACCGGCCAAAAATACAGTTTGGTCATTGTGGACCCTATCTACAAGGGTCTTGGGAGCCTAAATGAAAACGACGCCGGTGACATGGCCAAACTGTTGAATGAGGTGGAACTCCTAGCGGTGAAAACAGGGGCCGCCGCGGCGTTTGGGGCGCACTTCTCCAAAGGTAATCAATCCGGGAAAGAAGCCATCGACCGGATCAGCGGAAGCGGCGTTTTTGCCCGTGATCCAGACACCATTTTGACAATGACGCGCCATGAGGAAGAGAACGCCTTCACCATCGACGCGACGCTTCGCAACTTCGCCCCGATGGACCCGTTTTGCGTGCGCTGGCAATACCCCCTGATGGTGCGCGATGACGAGCTTGACCCGTCGAAACTCAAACAGGTGATCGGCAGGAAGGCCACCTATACGGTAGAGCAAATCACTGCCCTGCTCAAAGCCGACGGCATGACAACAACCGAATGGAAGACCTGCTGTGAAGAGGAAAAGGGCGTGTCCAAGTCCACCTTCCATCGGCTCGTTACGGAGGCCCAAGAAAAAGGGCTGATCTCCAAGATAGGCGAAAAATGGAAGTTAGTCCCAAAAGTCCCAGAAGTCCCAGAATGAATTATGAAACACACAGGTCCCAAAAGTCCCATATCCCTTAAGGGTATGGGACCTGGGACCATAACAAAAGAGATACCCCAATGAAAACTGACCCTAAACACAACCGCATGATGATAGCGCGCATCAAACTTGCGCGGCTCGAAAAACTGGAAATTCCACTGGAGGAGATCGACGCGGCGGAAGACGCGATCAACGATTGGCGGGAAATCAAAGAGCGCATTGATGAGTTGGACGCCGAGTTCCGCCACGACAATCCCGACGTGTCGGATTGCCGGGCGATGGCCCAAAACCTTGGCGATATCAAAGACGCTGCCAACGTCCTGACAAGCGTCATCGAAGAGGGGCGCGAAGCGGTGGTGCTCGTGCTGGTCCGAGCGGAAGTGGAAGATGCCGAGCGCGAGTATTACCACGCGCTTATGAAGGGTAAGAACAAAAAGACGATTCGGCGCAAACCATTCGTCATGAATAGTTCTCATGGCAAAAAAGCCAACAGAGCAGGCTGATCGCATTCGATAATTAATGACAACGCGTGAGACCAATCGGATTAACGCTATGACGACCGGGCAAATGGCTGATGCCGCCCGGTTGGCGAAGAATTGCGTTGAAAATCCGGTCGTCAAAGCGTTGTTGCCGGAGTCCGAGCGCGAATTGGTGTTGAGCGTAGAAGTTGAACCGGGGCGTTACTCCATTCGATGGGCCGCATATCTATTGGGGCTGAGCGCAGAGGAAGTTGGAATTCTCATCAGCGAGCAAAAAATCCAGCGCGTTCTCGACAAAATGGATAGTGACGGTCGGAAGGCGTGCCTGTCCCTTGATGACCGGCTCCAAGTAATCGGTCAGCCATGTCAGCAGGCGGCGAAATATATTTTGCCTTGCGAACTGGATCGACGAGCCAAAGACGAACTTTGGCTTGATCGAGCCATGCGAACAATTCGAGCTTACCACAGGATAAGAAAAGGCCAGTTATGATAGTGTCGAATCTCAGTAAAAATAGCCAACAGGCTTTGGCGCTGACGTCGCCCTCGGAAGTGCCCAGGGAAATAACGGCAATTCCGATGGACCAACTGCGCTTCCTTTCTTATAAACGCTATCCGGCGATTCTCAACGCGCAAGAAGTGGCTTGGCTGTTGAATTGCCAAAAAGATGACATTCCTAGCCTTGTGAAAGCGGGTTTGTTGACTGCGCTTGGGACTCTGGTTGAAAGTGGCGAGAGCCCGCGCTTTGGCCGCGACCTTGTTTTTCGAGTGATTGGCAATGCTGAAATTATGACGGCAATCACTCGGGCTCTGTATTCGCAATAGGCCTCATCGGCTCACATTGACGCCAGCTTGACAACCTTTGATTGCTCACGCTGGCTTTGTTCAAATTCTTCGAGCGAAGGGACGGAAACTTCATCAGTTCCAGCGTAATGAGCATGGATAGCCTTGCTGGATTGTCCCAAAGCCAGCATTGCAAAACGCAGGGGGTAACCGCATTGCCGCGCTCTTTTTGCCCAGGCGTAGCGGTAACTGTGAAGGCTGATTCCAGTGATTCCGAGCAGCCGACATCGCTGGCCGAATTCTGTTGAGCGGTCGTTGGACCGTACCGTTGCCAGATAGGGAAAAAGAGGGCCTTTGGTAGGGCAGCGGCGCATTATTTCTGCTGCACGTTTTCCAACTTTCAGGTACGTGACTGCCCCGGTCTTCTTTCGGAAGAATCGCAAGGTTTGTTGAGCCCAATCAATGTCTTCATTTGTCAAACTCGCCAAGTCGCTTTGTGCCGCTCCCGTTTCCCATGCCAGGTCGTAAAAGTCTCGGCGTTCTGGGTTGCCTTCGCCCGCCAGAATCTTCTGATGCTCTTCCCAGGTGACACCCCTCTTCTTTCTGTATTTCACGGCAGGCCATTGTCTGCGCAGGATGACAGCCCGCCCCAGCCAGCCCATATCCAGAGCAAAATTGTGCAGTCGCCGGAGATACACATTTGTCGAGACGCCGCTTCGATGCAACACCGCCAGGAAATGCTCGGCGCGGGTTTCCACCAACGGCAGTTGCCGGATCGTATCGAGCGCTTTGTCGCGAGAGGCCACTTCCCAACGGGCGCGGGTGGCACCAGATTTCAAGTTAACGATCTGAGTTACAACCCACTCCCAGGAACGCTTGCGAGCATCGGGATCGGCGGCAGTCAGGAATGCCATACCCACTTCGCGGCTCACAATGGTGTCGCGAACCGCCTCATTGCGTGCTGCCAAAAGACGGCGGGCTTCGTCAAGGTCCCGCGTTTTTAGACTGGCCTGATGGCCCGTTGCGATTTCTTCCACGTAGTAGACGCCGTTGTCGCGGCGGTAGATTCTATACTATGATTGCCTCACAGCACATTACCTTTCGTTGCCGCAAGTCTCTCATTGAGGGAGGTAGAGGTGTTAACGCACTCAAAGGCAAACATCCTGCACCATTGGGGGAATGCCAAAACCAGCCAACAACGATGAAGTTACTGGCAAATTTACTGGCAATTGGGCCATTTCGTCCCGATTTGGCGTCTCTTGGAAGGCTGTTTCCGAGGGAAACAGTTTTTGGAGGCGGAGGTCGGAATTGAACCGACGCATGAGGCTTTTGCAGAGCCCTGCCTTACCACTTGGCTACTCCGCCGCAACGGAGATTAAGCCTACCGTGTTTTCCGTGTGACACGCAAGCACACTTTTTTATTCTTTGCGAAAAGTCTTGTTTTGCGATTGCTTGGTGGACGGGAAATTCTTAATGTGTCATGGAAACGTCATCCTATTGTAATAATATCGTAACATTACGTCGGAGGTGGTTTTCCGATGGAGTTGTTGTAATTTGCTTTGTGGCTGACTGAAAATCCGTATGTTTTCGATCCAAAAGTTCTTTGGCCGAGAGGACAAATTCTTTGATTTGCTCGAGGCTAGCGCAGAGGAGGCACGTGTAAGCGTGCGGGAGTTGATTAAATTGACTGAGGCGGGGGGCAAGGGTGGCTTGGAACCTTTCATTGAATCTCGGCGTAAGGATAAGAAGATCAAAGAGGAGATCAGTGAGGAGTTGGTGCGGAGTTTTGTGACGATGCTGGAGCGGGAGGATATTGCTGCGCTGACGAATGCTCTTTATAAGGTGCCGAAGACGGCTGAGAAATTTGCTGAGCATTATATTTTGGCAGGTGGAAACGTACAAAATGTTGATTTTTCGGGGCAGATAAAGCTTTTGGAGCAGGCAACGGAAGTGATTCTGGCTATGGTTAAGAAATTGCGGCATGTTTCGGATTTGGAGGAGATCAAGGAGTTGAATCTGAAATTGCAGACGGTGGAGGGGCAGGCGGACAAGTTGATGTTGGAGCTTTTGCGGGATTTGTATTCAGGACGTCATGAGCCGTTGAAGGTGATTGCATTGAAGGATCTTTACGAGTTATTAGAGCGCGTGGTCGATCGGTGCCGGGATGCGGGAAATGTGGTTTCTCATATTGTGTTGAAGAATTCCTGATCGGGGTTGCTCATGATTCTTGTTATTTGTGTGATTCTTGCCACGCTGGCTTTTACGTATACCAACGGGTTCCACGACACGGCGAATTCCATTGCGACGGTGGTGTCCACAAAGGTATTGACTCCTCGTCAGGCAATCCTGTTGGCTGTGGTGTGCAACTTGGCTGGGGCAATGGCGGGAAAAGCGGTTGCAAAAACGGTGGGACAGGGGCTGGTAGACACTCATTTCATCACTTTGGGGACCATTCTGGGAGGGATGATGGCGGCGATTATTTGGAATCTTCTAACGTGGTATTTTGGTCTGCCGTCGAGTTCAAGCCATGGGTTGATTGGTGGTTTATGTGGTGCTGCGCTGGCGTCTTCTCATGAGAATTGGGGTGTGATCATCTGGACGGGAACTGATCCGGTGACGCATCAATCGACAGGGGTTTTTTATAAGGTGATTGTACCAATGATTACGTCTCCAATTGCCGGGTTAATCTTTGGTTTTATCATCATGAGGATTCTTTATTTTTTGCTCAGGGATTGGAAACCGGCAAAGGTGCACGCGGTATTTGGTCGTCTTCAGATGGTGAGTGCCTCCTACATGGGGCTGGGGCATGGGTTGAATGATGCTCAGAAGACGATGGGGGTTATTGTGCTGGCATTGTTTACGGCGACAAAGACGGGGGATTTGGATCATTTGCCTTCCTGGTTGGGATTTTTAAGAACGCCAGAATTTACGGTTCCTGTCTGGGTGCAGATTCTTTGTGGGGCCACAATGGCGGCTGGGACAGCGGCTGGTGGTTGGAGAATCATCAGGACGTTGGGGCATAAGATGGTGCGTTTGCAGCCGGTGCATGGTTTTGCTGCTGAGACGACGGCGGCGAGCATTTTGTCGATAACGGCTGTTTTTGGAATGCCAGTTTCCACAACGCATGCGATTACGACTTCGATCATGGGGGTTGGGGTTGCCAAGCGGTTTTCGGCATTGAAGCTTGGGTTGGTCGAACGGATTATCTGGGCCTGGGTGTTTACGTTGCCTGCTGCCGGAGCGATGGCTTATGTCATTGTAAAAGTTTCCATGTGGCTTGGATTGTAAAAAAAGTGTTTTGATTGTTGTGGTTGGAAAAGGGATGACTTTTTTTAATTTCGTTTTTTTTAAAATCATGTAAGAACTAGGGGCATGGAAATTTTTCGTCGCATTCTTGCCACTGCAGTGGAGGGCGGTGCTTCCGACGTTCACATAAAAGTCGGCACTCCCGTTATTTTTCGTATTAATCGGCGTTTGATCGCCATCGAATCCCCAACTCCGACGGAGGAATGGATGGAGACGATTGTGAAGAATATTTGCCCCAAGCATTTGGTTCGTCGTCTGGAGGAGGAGCATGAAATTGACTTCTCATATTTTTTGCCTGGTGTCGGACGTTTTCGTACCAATTTGTTCCATCAACGCGGTTCGTTTTGTCTGGCGATGCGTTATGTGAAAACCAAGGTTCCTCCATTTGAGGAGTTGGGAATTTTGCCGGTCCTCAAGGACATTGCCTGTGCTCCACGCGGCATTGTGCTGTTGGCCGGTTCCACGGGATCTGGTAAATCCACTACGCTGGCGGCGATGATTGAGCATATCAATGCGACTTCCCGAAAGCATATCATTACTTTGGAAGACCCAATTGAATTCGTGTTTGAAGATAATCAATGCGTGATTGAACAACGCGAAATCGGTTTGGATACGATGAGTTTCGCTCACGGTCTGAAGAACGTGTTGCGCCAGGACCCGGATGTGATCATGGTTGGTGAAATGCGTGATGCCACGAGCTTCCAGGCGGCTATGAGTGCGGCTGATACAGGACACTTGGTGCTTTCCACACTGCATACGACCAATTCGTCCCAGGCTGTGGGCCGTATTCTTGACTTCTTTAAATTGGAGGAACGGGATCAGATGCGTCGTCAATTGGCAGGCACGTTGCAGGCTATTATTTGCCAACGCATGGTGCCGTCTCTTGCTGGCAGCATGATTCCCGCACAGGAAATTTTGATCAACACGGCCACTGTTCGCAAACTGATTGAGGAAGATCGGTTGGGGCAACTGGCTGCGGCTATTGAAACGGGGGGTGAAGATGGCATGCAGGACTTTAACCAGGCGTTGTATAACCTTGTGAAGGAAGGCAAGATTTCACAGGAGGAGGCGTTGTCCAAGGCTTCCAATCCTCAAGCTTTGGAAATGAACTTCCAAGGCATTTTCCTTACCCAGGGCAAACGCATTCTGGGTTAGTTCATTTTTCAGATTGTCACAGGCTCGGGGGGGAAAGGCTACAGTTTGCCTTCTTCCTCGAGCCTTTGTATTTCCGCGGTGCACCCCTGCCGGAATGTGGGATATTTGAATTGGTATCCCAATTCCATTTTGAGCTTGCGGTTTGAAACACGTTTGGAACCGCGTCCCTGTTCTTCAATGGATTGGCGGACGAACGGGGGCATGTCACGTGCCAGAGATTCTGACAGCCACCGAAAAAGCCGCACGATGGGGGTGGGTTCGTCGTCTACTGCATTGTAGATTTGTCCGGGATGGGCACTTTTCAGCGCAGTAAGAATGATGCCGACGAGGTCGTCTTTGTGGATCATATTGGCGAGGCGATCCCCCTGACCGGGAATGCGCGCTTCTCCGTCCAGGTATTTTAAGAGGTAATAGCCGCGGCCTGGTCCATAGATCCCGGCTGATCGGAGAATGATGACTGGAAACTTTCTTTCTTGTGCTGCTTTGAGCAAGACCTTTTCTGTTTCCACAAGGATTCGGCTGGTGGGGGAGACTGGCTCCGTGGGGCTGTTTTCGGAGACGAGTGCTCCATCGGATTGTCCGTAGACAGCCGTGCTGCTGATGTAGACGTATTTCTTTGGAGGATTGGCGGACAACCAGTCAATAATATTGTGGGCAGCGTTCAGATAGATGGAATTGTATTGCTCGACACTCGCTTGGGTGGCTCCCGTTGTGTTGACAATCCAGTCAAAGGGAAGTTGTATTTTTGCCAGTTCCTCGGCGCGGGTGATGTCGGCGAGAATGGGTTTTATTCCCGCCGCTTCAAGGGTTGGAATAGCGCTTTGAGAACGGCGGACCCCATAGACTTCGTAGCCTTGTCTTACCAGTTCTGTTGCCAGGGGCAGACCAATGTAACCGCAACCAAGAATCAGGACGCGCATAGGTTTTTTTGATTTCCTTTCGTTTGAAACCTCAGACTTTCATTTTTGAGGACGAAAAGCGATTGTTTTGGTTATTCAGATACTCTCCACTGTCCATTAATATATTGAAAAGAAAGAACGGCATCGCTTCCGGTATCTCCGGCACTGAGCACAAAGGAGGTCCTGCCGTCAGAGGCGATTGTTTTCTTATCAAACGATAATTCAGTCATGTTACTGACTCGTTGAACGAGAGCTGCGGCAATTTCTGTCTCCGTTCTGCCTTCATACGTGGCGGTCATGTTTCGAAGGGCATTTTGGGACAGGCTGGATTGGAAGGTTTGTATATCCCCCTGACTCATGGACCAGACAACCGTTTGAAGAGCAGCCTCAGGAGTGTCGTATCCCGCGTATGTCCATTCTGATTTCGGAATTGAAGTTGTTCTGGTTGTTGAGACGTTTGTGGAGAGCAGTGTTGCCGTCAAAGGAGGAGCTGATGGAGATGACGGACGATTTTCGAAGGGGGGAGGTGGTGGCGGTGCATCCTGATCGCGACGACGGGAGGATTCCTTGCGAAGGCGGAGCAACTCATTCATCTGGGATTGAGTGAGTTTCACGGTGCCACTGACCTGTGCAAGCATGTTTGACAGGCGTTCGTTTTCTTTTTGAAGGCTTGAGAGTTGGTTGATCTTGTTTTCCAATTCCGCGTTCTGAGAACGTATTTTTTCAAGGGCAAGATGTTGAGAAAACAAAGCCGCTGCCAGACTGGCAAATATCAGTCCGCCAACTAACCCAAGTTTTTTGTGGGTCATATTTTATTCTTACCATGTTTTTTTTATTTTTCCAGAGCGGATATTGGAAAATTTATGATGTTATCAAGTATACAGAATGGGATGCAGGATCATCAAAAAGTGAACAAAATGATTTTTGTTAACGATGCCTGTTTGACACATCTGTACCTTGATCTAAAGTAAACAAGAGTGACTTTTTTCAACGATAAATTGGATAGTGAAACAACATCGAAATCTCTTTGCTTATGATATCACAAACCATCCAGGATCAGTTTAATGAACAAATCAACCGGGAACTCTATTCTTCATATCTTTATCTGGCGATGTCTGCCTGGTTTGAGGAGAAGAATTTGGGCGGTTTTGCAAATTGGCTGAGTGTTCAGGAGACCGAGGAACGCAGCCACGCCATGAAACTCTACCAGCACGTGCTTGATCGTGGGGGGCATATTGAATTGAAAGCGATTGCCCTGCCGCCGACACCTTGGAAGACCAGCATGGAAGTGTTCAAGGAAGTACAGAAGCACGAGGCCCACATTAGCGCTTCCATCAACAGCTTGTATGAATTGACTGTGAAGGAAAAAGACTATCCTGCCCAGATCCTGTTGCAGTGGTTCATCAATGAACAGGTGGAGGAAGAAAAAAATGCGAGCCTGATTGTTCAACAGCTCCAGTTGATAGAAGACCACGGAACCGCTGTTTTGATGCTGGATCACCAACTGGCAAAACGCGGCAAGTAATTGTCAGTTTTGGCCGAACTTGATTTGCCTGGCAGTGAAACTATCGCTGCCAGGTTTTTTTATTTAAGCGGGATTACTGGTGTTTGGCTAAACAGGTGCGGCAGAAAGGTGGTTAGCGGAGGAACATACGTGATTAAGAGCAGGCCAGCGATGATGAGAAGTTGCATCGGAATCACGGCTCTGGAGACTTGCAGCACTGGCTTTCCAAAGCGATATGATGAGAGAAATATGTTGATTCCCGCGGTCGGTGTCAGAAGGCCTAATTCCATGTTGGTGAGAAAAATGATTCCCAAGTGGATGGGATCTATGCCATAGGCTTGGCCAAGGGGAACAATGATGGGCACGACGACAACGATTGCCGAAAACATGTCCATGACGCATCCCACCAGAAGCAAACAGATATTGAGTGCCAGGAGGAAAGCGTATTTGGATTGAACAGCGGTTGTAACCCATTCCACCGCGCGGGTTGGTATCTGGGCATCAATGAGGTAATTGGTAAAACCGAGTGCCACGCCAAGTATGAGAAGCACGCCCCCCACCAAAAGTCCACATTCAGCCATCACACGCGGAATGTCCTGCGCTTTCTTGAAGTCGCGATAGACGAAGGTCTCAATGACAAAAGCGTAGAATGCAGTGACAGCCGCAGCTTCAACGGGGGTTGCAAACCCACCAAAGAGAGCAACCAAGGCAATAACCGGCAATAGCAATTCCCATTTTGCTGCCAGGATGGATTCCCATGCTTCCTTGCCGTTAAATGAAGCGCGTGGTTTTTTTTCATCTTTGGGAGGGCCCATGCGCATTCCGAGCCAGATCGCCATTCCCACCAGCAAAATGCCTGGCCCAAGCCCCCCAAGAAACATTTTCTCCATGGTGACTCCTGAGCCTTTGGAATTTGTGCTGGCGACGATGGCATACAAGATCAGCGGGAGGGACGGAGGAAAGAGAAGTCCAAGGCCGCCAGAGCCGGTGAGCATTCCCAAGGTGGAACGTTCAGAGTACCCAGCGCCCATCAGCACTGGAAACAATAATCCACCCAAGGCGAGAATGGTCACGCCTGAAGCTCCGGTGAACGAGGTGAAAAATGCGCACGCCAGAACAGTCACTATGGCGGGCCCCCCTCGAAATTGTCCCAAAAGGGCTTGGAATACCCGGATTAAACGTTTTGACGCACCCCCTTCCGCCAGAAAATAGCCCGCCAGTGTAAATAGTGGAACTGTCGGCAGGCTGGGATTGGTCACCATGGAATAGTGGGTGAGTGAAATGGAGGAAATGGGCGTGTCTTCTCCCCAGAAGAAGATTAAAGCCGCACCGCCAAGCATGACAAAGATTGGAGCTCCCAGAACGACAGCGGCAAGAAGTAGAATCAATCCAGGAATGACCAGCTTTGACGCAGCAAATGGGGGATGAAAACCAATCCAAACCATGATCCCGACCAACGCAAGAGCGACTAGACGTCCGCGCCAGGTGTCGGCAGCGTGCCAAAGCAGTCGCAAGGCGATGATTCCAAATCCAATTGGCATGATCAGTTCAACGGTCCAGAGCGGTATGCCGTAAGCAAGGATTTTTCCGTATTCCTTTTCAGATTGAACAAATTGGATGGCTGCGACACAGAGGAAGGTGGTGATCCCCGCAGCAAAAGCGTTGCTGAAGACGCACGCGAAGCTTTTCCAGCCGCCCTTGAGAAAACTGGTGAGCGTGGAAAGGGACAACAGGCGGCGGTCGCGTGCTGCGAACATTCCGCCCAGTAATCCAATGATTAAAACCAGATGTTGCTGTAACGCTGTTGCCCCGTCCAGACCACTGTGGAAGAACTTGCGTCCAACCACTTCAATAAGGGGCAGAACCATGAGTGCTGCCAGCGTTAATGCCAGGAGCGTGCTTTCTCCAATCCCGAGCCATCGAAAGAACCCTTTTGGTTCTGGTTTCTGTGGCGATACGGAGGCTTCAGTGCTCACTTCTTGCTTCCCTCTTTGGTGGCTCGGAATTCTTTGAGATCGTTCATGATCTCGTCATAAATATCAGCAGGAACGGAAATGCCGCGTACTTTGGGATACGCTACGGCGAGGACTTTATCCCATTCCGCTTCCACCTCAGGAGGGAGAGAATTCACGTGAAGTCCACGTTTTTTCATGGCTTCGATGGATTCCTGACATTCACGACGACCATCCGCCTTGATTTGTTCCCCGGCAGCTTTTGCAGCTTCGCGCAGCCTGGCCTGTGTTGCCGCCGGAATGGCGTTCCACGTTTTCTTATTGATAATGGCTGCACCGACAAGAGGAACCCAATTCATGTCCAACATGTTGGGGGCCACGGTATCCAGTTGAATTGCAAGGGCAACGCTGGGAGGAAATGAAATGGAACTAATGAGGCCGTTTTGCATTCCCGGCAGAACGTCGGCTACTTCCAATTGCACTGGGTTGCAGCCAACAGAACGGTAGATGTCCAGTTCTTCTGGGCGAGTGGAGGAGCTGAAGAGCTTGGTCTTTCTGAGATCATCGGGAGTCACCACCTTTTCCTTGGAGAAGAAACGAATAAAACCAGTATCAGTCCAGAAGAGAACAATGAAGCCCTTTTCCTCAAGGCGTTTCTCAAGCATGGGATGCATTTTTTTGCCAATGTAATCCACTTCTTCGAGTGTCCGGTAGACTTTGGGCATGCTTTGGAGTCCGGCAACGGCTGGTTCGATCTCGGCCAGTCCTGAAGCGGTGACCATTGAGGCTTGCAATTGTCCCAGGCGCATCCGGCGGACCATGTCGGCTTCACTCCCCATCATTCCATCTGGAAAGAGTGTGATTTGCACGTTGCCATCGGAGGCCTTGCGCCAAGCTTCGGACATGACTTGAAGGTGCTTTGTGTAGGACGAACCCTTGGGGGCCAGTGTTGCCAATTTGACCTTGACCGGTCCTTCGGCAAAGGCGGGGATGGCTGTCAGAATAGCCAGGATTGCAAGTGTCGATTTAGAAAACAAGTTCATGATTATAAGACTAAAATAGCTCTCGGATCATTCAGTCACAAACAAATCTGCCTTACGGGAGAGCAACCATTTGGCGCGACGTTGCATAATGCTGTTTACCAACCGATTATCAGGGTTGGCATCGAGTTTGATGGACAACGCTTGATTCAGAAGAGATTCAAATTCTTTGATGTTTTGTTTTTGGATCGTGACGGCTTCCGCCAGTGAAACGAGGGGGGAGGCGTTTTGGCCCTTGGAAAGAGCCATGGCACGCTCAAAATGAGCCCGTGCTCTGGCTTCAGGATTACCTGAGGCTCCGGGGCGCGCCATTTCAAAGGTGATCATGAAACTGTGAATCGCACCGTTCCCATATGACTCGTCCAACTCAAGCGCCCGTGTAATCAGGGCTTCAACACAGGGAAGCTCGGCAATCAAGTCAGGATTGTCTTTGGAAAGCGAAATAGCTGATCCCCAGGCGGCAGCTGTCCAATAGAGCAGGGGAACATCGGCTTTTCTCGCCACTTTCACTGCTTCCTTGGGATTATTATGCAGAGCAACGCCAAATCCGGGGTGTTTGACTTCCAATCCCCGGATGCCGTAGGCCTGAGCCCGCAAGTAAAGACGACGCGCACGGGCTCGCATGGCTTCTGCTGCTGCAAAATCCTTGACCTCCAATTCATCCGCCTCTTGTTGAACAAAAGCATAGGCGTATTGTGTGAATCCGCTGGTGGTGGAGGTTAACAGCCCGGAATGTTTGGGATTCTCCGCGAGGATACTCTCCATCAATTTGAGACTGAATGGCGTGGCGGCCTTGATCAAGTCGGGGTCGTCATCACTGGCGAACGTATTGCCGCTTGATGAGAGGGCATCTGCTGCTTTGTTCAAGGCATAGTGACGGATCGAACAACCCGTATTTGAAAAACAGATTGCTGCCATTCCCACGATCCCCACAACTCTTGCTAATCTATCCAGCATTCTAACGACTTTCTAAGCTCTTTTGAGCGAGAACCATAATATTGAGCCATCGTTTCCGGTTTGTGCAATCCGAAACCGTCGCATCCCCTATCAATGCGTTTTCATTATGGCAAAAGGATCATATTTTTTCATGCAAGATTCCATTTTTGCATCATTTCCTATTTATCGACAGGAATTTAGCTCTTGAGTGGAGACTATTTTTCAGCCGACAGTGGCGAATTGTCTTTTCTTGCCCGAATCAAAAGAAAAGGAGGACAACGTCGAAAGCGTTCAAAATCAGGACATTGCTGGATTGACTCTTGAGAAGGGCGAGGCTCAAGCAGGCGTTCGATGACAAATCCAGAGTCCACCAGTGTATTGATATAGGTCGATAATGTCCGATGATACTTGATGACACCGTCCACAAACCAATGGCTGAGCCTTTTCCCCTCCATGCAATAATGGTCTACAGGAATGTGAAGTGGTTTGCCGTGTGAATCCCGTTTCCAATCCTTCATTGAGGCTGTGTAAATGGGGTGTTCAACTGAAAAAACAAAAATACCGCCCGGTTTAAGCCATTTGGAAATATTTTGAATCGTGTGTTTCCAGTTTCTTACATAATGAAATGCAAGAGAACTGACGGCGAGATCGAATGCTTGTGATGAATGCCGAAAATCTTCAACTGCCACGCATTCATAGTGGATATAACGATCTGCTGTCATTTTCTTTGCCTGTCGGATCATTCGGGACGAAATGTCCAAACCGAACACGGTTTTTGCCTTTTGATCGCGAGCGTAACGGCAAAAGTGCCCAAAACCACAACCGATATCCAAAAGGGTCAACCCCTCTAATTGTGGAAGCAACGATCTGAGCGCCGGTTCCTCCAATATGCCGTTGAGTCCCGTATCATTTAAGCGGAGGGCTTTGTAGCCATTAAAGAAATCGGGATGATCATAAATATTCTGCTTCATTACACAGCGAGAAGTTCCGACCGTTGGCTTCTATGGAGAATGATGTCTTTTACAGAAACGATCGGCATCAGATGTGCCAGTGAAAAGGCCTGAACATCCTTCCCTTTAGCCATGGTGCCATCCGGGTTCATCAGCTCGCAGAGCACACCGTAGGGGCGAAGTCTGGCAAGCCGCATGAGATCGACTGCCGCTTCCGTGTGCCCAGCACGTTCCAAAACACCGCCGGATCGGGCTTGAAGAGGAAACACATGCCCCGGCTGACAAAGATCCCTGGGTTTTGCATGAGGAGCAATGGCGGTTTTAATCGTCCTCAAACGATCGGCAGCAGATACACCGGTTGTGACACCCTTTGCGGCCTCAATCGTTACTGTGAATGCAGTTTGATAGCGACTCGTGTTGTTTTTTACCATGGCAGGAAGTCCCAGTGCAGAAACCTTTTCCGGTGGAAGGCAAAGACAGACAATTCCGCTGCATTCGCGGATCAATAGAGCCATCTGCTTTTGTGTGAGAAACTGTGCGGAATAAATGACGTCAGCTTCATTTTCACGGTCAACATCATCGGTTACTAAAATGCCACCGCCATGGCGCAATGTGTCCAACGCTTGTTTTAAACGAATTTCGGAGGCGGAACTGCAATTCTGATTCATGGTTCAACTGTCTTTCATACCAGAATCAGGGCGTAGAAATGTGCGCGAACACACCGCACGACAATTGCCGTAAGAGTGTTGCACTTATTGGCCGGCTTTTTGGAGCCTGCCTCATCTCTTTCATCCGGACTATACCGTCGGCCCCGGTTTTGCACCGGATCTGCTGTCCCTCCGACAAACGATCGGAAGCGCTCGTGGGCTCTCAGAAATCTCTTTCTGAATACCACCGGTGGGGAATTTCACCCCGCCCTGAGAAGGTGACTTGGTTTTATGCCTGATGTGCTGGCAGGTCAAGCATGGAAGAATGTTTTTGACTCCCGCCTCTTTTGGAAAACACCGTCACACAGATGTCACAGAAAGAGTCTTGTGCCTTCATGGAGACCGCTTTATAAACACTGAATTATTGAACTGATTGCATGAAGCTTCATAATGAACTGAAGTAAATCTGCTGACTTCGTGAATCAATTTGCTCATCCGACAAACGCGTATGAAGAGAATACTGATCATTGCTGGTGGAGCTGTTGTGGCGACTGTGTTGGCCTTTTTTTTATTTGCCTTCCCCATAAACCACCCCAAAAACGAAACAATATCCAATCCCGTAAAGACGGTTACTGACATCAAAGCGTTGGAATTACTCGCTGAGAAGGGAGATGCAAAAGCGCAGGTGGAACTGGCCAAAGAGTATGAGAAGGGCGAAGCCGTTGTGCCTGATTACAAACTAGCCTTCAAATGGTTTGCCAAGGCGGCTGAGCAAACCAACCTGGACGCTTATGTTGGACTGGGTGAGCTTTACGATGCGGGCCGCGCTCCAGATAACAATCCCCAAAAAGCGCTTGAGTATTACACAATGGCCGCAGAAAAAGGTAATGTCACTGCTCAGTATAATCTGGCTGAACTTTACGCCACAGGAAATAGTGGAATTCGCCCCAATCTCAAGGAAGCGATTCGCTGGATGCGTTTGGCGGCAGAGAATGGGGATTCTCTGGCGCAATTGAATCTGGGACGTTGCTATGCGAGAGGAAAAGGAGTCCCTGTTGACAATGTTGAAGCATACGCATGGCTTATCAAAGTTAAAAACATTCCAGATACGGCTGAAGACATTAAACGGTTGGAGTCGAAAATGACGTCAGCAGAAATAGAGAAAGCTCGTAAAAAAGCCGACGGCTATGGAAATGGCCAAAAATAAAACGAATAATATTCAGTGTTTTAATTAAGTGGTTTAATGAATGGCGTTTAAGGAATCATTTTTTGTCATAAAATTGTCACATTTCATCTGGACAAGTACAAAATGAAATGCTAGGAAAAGCCCCGCAGCTGGATCAGTTTTATGAAAAATAAATTACATTCGATCCGCCCCGCCTCCAATACGCACATATCCCAGTGCAAATTAACCAGCCATTTCGGCTTCACTCTTATCGAACTGCTTGTGGTTATTGCCATCATAGCAATTCTTGCCTCCATGCTTCTCCCCGCATTATCTAGAGCTAAAGCGCGTGGAAAACAGGCATATTGCATGAATAGCTTAAAGCAGATCGGTGTCGCTTCGATCATGTATGCGGACGACAATCGAAATTATTTTTTTTGGTATTACAGTCCAAGTAACCCAAAAGAAGTTACCATGCCCAACGATGGACAGTGGACGAAAAATCCACGTATCACGGCATTGCTTGACCCAACAGATAGCCTTGCCTATTGGGGAGTGGCCTATTACCAGTATGTGGGAAGAAATAAGAACGTTTTTCGTGATCCCGCAGCGGTCAAAGTGGATGAATGGTGCGATGAGGCACGCAGTTTTTCCAGTGACTTCTGGATGTGTTCTACGATTGGACTCAACGGGAATTTGATCATTAGCAATAGACCTCCCAAAACTACCTCCTATGCAAGACCGCAACAGATGATATTTGCACAGGACTCGGCTGAGCAAAAAATGGAGGGAGGAGAGGATTCAATTGGGCTCTTCCCTGGATACAGTCAGATTCTAAGTCAATGGGTTGGCCCGACAGCTCTGGGAGTTCAATATTATCAAGGTTACAATTTTCTGTGGGAGTGGTTTCGACATAATGAGGGATGTGACACTCTTTGGGTGACAGGAAGTGTTGATACGTTTCGATATAAGAATCTCAAAACGGGCATTGATTATCATTTGTACACTGACGGAAATAACCTGTAGTATTGTCCTTAAATTCAATTATGAGAAAACACATTTGTGTGATGGCCGTAATTGCCCTGATCGGTTTTGGGTGTTCGCGAGACTCAAAGGCACCTGAACCATTAGCTTTGGCTGATGTGGTTCCCTCGTTGGAGCGGGATTTTGTTTCGGCAAAACCAGAAGTTGCCACCTCTGTCTCCAATATCGTTTTTTTTGTAAAGGAAAAGAACTATGTCGAGGCCATGCAGCATACGGATGAATTGTCCAAAAACACAACGCTCAGTTCCAAGCAGCGGTCCATTGTGGTTCGATCTCATTTGGCCCTTGTTGATGCGGTGAGGACAGCCGCTGAAAGTGGGGATGAAAAGTCAGAAAATGAAATGAATTATCGTCACGCAAACAAATGAGATTCCATTTAAAAAAACAATAAAAAACCAACAACACAACAATGAAACAAACCATGAAAAGAGTGTATAAAACGTTGCTTGCAGCGGCTGCCACCCTGGTGGCGGCGGGTGTTCAGGCACAAACGCCGTTTGGCCTTTGGAATTTTGACTCAGACTTGTCTGCCACCGTTGGGGACAGTCTCCAGTATTCTGTGAGCACAGTGCAGACCGGATCGAAATTTGGAACAACCACTTCGTTTGGCATTGCAGACATCGCAGGAACTGCCGCCAAAGTGATGAAGTTCCCCGCTAATACGGACCAAACGGGTTACGTTCTTTCCACCCCCTTAAATGGAAATGGAGGAAACGGTTCTGGATCATTGCTCAACAATTATACAATTGTTTTTGATCTTTATTACCCTGCGTCTTCAGATGCGACGAAGCGCGTGTTAATTCAGACGGATGACGGCATTGCTACAGGAAATAATATTGAGATTTCCGTTCAATCAAACAACGGCATCGGCGCCACCCTCGCGAATGCACAGGGAACTTTAACTGCTGGAACGTGGAATCGCGTTGCGCTGGTGTTTAATAGTGAAATTGGATATCTGGTGAAGTACATCAACGGTCAGGAAGTGGGGCGGGAGTCCATTGGTGATTATGATGGTTCATATGCGCTGTCGATCAGTGGCAGCGTAATTCTTTTTGGTACTGCTGGATCAATTACCGCTCCTGGCTATGTGAACAGCATTGCTTTTTGGGACAGTGCATTGGATGCCGGACATATTCTTGCCCTTGGTTCTCCGGTTGCTTCTGGTATTCCCCAGACGATGCCTCCAGTTCCTTCGTTCATAGATTCACGCTATCCTGGAGTCAGTGCAACCGCTATTCCTCCGCTTCCCTCAATAGCTATCGGTCTTCAATCTGGAGACACAACCATTTCCTCTGACTCCATCAGTCTTCTTCTGGACGGAGTTGCAATGAGTGCTGATGTGGCGAGTGTAACCGGCGGTTATAATATTACGGCTGTGCCTGCCGTTTTTTTGACTTCTCTTTCCACACATGAACTATCGCTAGTTTATTCGGACAATTCTGTTGGAAAGCAAACTAACAAGTGGTCATTCACCGTCCAAAGTTTTCAAAATGTCACACTGCCTGATCCAATCTATCTTGAGACCTTTGACGAAGTGACGGAAGGAGGATTGCCCGATGGCTGGAGCGTGACAAATAACACAACTCAAGTGACTGCGGGGATTGATATAAACGATCCCAATTCGGATGCTTACTTGAGTTTTCAGGTTCTTAGCTCAGACACCATCGCCTCTGTGTTTTCATCAGGGCGGTTTCAGTTGCCTGTCATCTATTTAAATGGCGTGCTAGTGGATAAATTGATCAATAACAATGTGCTTTGGATGGATTCAGACGTTCGCAGTGGCACACAAGTTGGTGTGGCATTTTCAAAGGATTACGACCTCACTGGAAAGACCAACGTTTTTGTCTCATGGAAGTCCATTTATGAGCAGAATCAAGATAACATTGCCTGTGTCGAATATTCCATTGATCAAGGCGCAACCTGGTTGCCAGTGGTTTACTATTTGGACAACACTGGCGATAGCACTGGTTTCGATCTGATTTACACAAACGGAGTGGTGGATGTGGGGGCCACTTTTGGAACCGTGCGATCGGACCAACCCTATGGTCTGGCCTACAGCAATTTCATCGGCTCGGTTGTCAGTACCAACATGATTCCCAATATTGTCGGTTGTGCCAATGATGATGTGCTCGCAGGCAAGCGGATTGAAGTGGTGCGTCTGCCAAAGGCTGACAACCAGTCCAAAGTCCGATTCCGCTTCTGTTACGCGGGATCTGGAAGCTGGTATTTTGGCGTTGATGACTTCGGTCTTTACAGCATTAACACGCCATCGATCACCACTCAGCCAGCAGGTCAGACTGTGGATGCGGGCGCTACTGTGACATTTAACGTGGTCGCGACCAGTTCTTCGCCCATGAAATATCAATGGCAGTTGAATAGTAAGGACATCGCAGGTGCCACTAATTCGACATTCACGGTTTCCTCAGCGGGAGCTGCTGATGCGGGGGATTACACTGTGACTGTTTCCAATTCGGGTGGTTCCACAATGAGCAAGGTTGCCACATTAACCGTTGTGACCGTGCCAGTGATCACCCTGTCTCCAGTTTCACAACTGGTGAGTGCTCAAGCAACCATCATTCTTTCTGGCCAGGCTCATGGCGGACAACCTCTTTCATATTTGTGGTTGTTCAATGGTAATGTGATTTCTGGAGCTACCACAACAAATCTTGTGTTTGCCAGCATCCAAGCCTCTAATGCGGGCAATTATGCCTTTATCGCCAGTAACAGCTATGGAATGGTTACCAGTGCCGTTGCCGTGATTACTGTGAGTAGTGGCAATATCACTGATAAGCTTGTTGCCCACTATGCGTTTGATGGTAATTACAATGACAGCACGAGCAGTGGCGCCAATGGGTCTGCCGTTGGATCCCCAACTTTTGAGAGTGGAATCATTGGAAAGGCTGTTCATTTGATTTCTGCAAATGACCTTTCCACTAATAATTATGTGACATTGGGCTATCCGGATGTTCTCAAGTTTGGAACAAACGATTTCTCTGTCTCGTTTTGGACGAAAATCTATTATGAGGCTGATGACAAGCCCTTTGTTTGCAATAAGGATTGGGGCAGCGGTGGAAACGCAGGCTGGGTGATTGCCACAGAACCAGACGGAATGAAATGGAATATGAATGACAGCGTCAAATCTGGTCGCAAGGACAGTCCTCACGTTGGATCAAAACTTGAAGATCAAAATTGGCATCAGGTGACTGTCACATTTGAACGTGCAGGAAATGGAAAGATTTACATTGATGGCGTCCTAACAGATACCACCAGTATTGCTCCCTCTGGTGCGGCAATTGGCAGTCTTGATACGGACGATCTTGGATATTCCATCAACTTTGGTCAGGATGGGCGCGGCGATTATACCGATGGCGGTTCTGCCGCCGCGGATATGTTGCTCGATGACGTTGGTTTCTGGACTCGTATTTTGACACCCCAGGAAGTCTCCAGCATCTATGTTCAGGGCTTGGCTGGCAAAGACCTGACAACGGCTTCAGGAAAACCGGTTAATCTCCCGCCAACGATTACCACATCTCCCACCAGTCAGGCGGTGAGTGTTGGTGATACGGTGTCCCTCAACGTGATTCCCAATGGGACGGGAACCTTGATTTACTCATGGTATAAAGATGGTGCTGTGTTAAGCAGTGCAACCACAAGCAACTTGTCCTTTACGGCAAAATTAACGGATGCCGGATATTATTATGCTGTTGTCGCCAATTCGGGTGGAAGTGCGACCAGCTCCGTTGCAAGGCTCGTGGTTTTGGCGGGTGGCATTACAAATGACCTTGTTCTCCACTTGAAGTTTGATGGCGACTATAAAGACTCTTCTGGTCGGGGCAATAATGCCACGGCAGTGGGTTCCCCAAGTTTTGTTGCTGGCAAAGTTGGCCAAGCCTTCCAGTTTAGCTCTGCGATGGATGGTTCCTCCTTTAACTATGCGACGCTGGGAGCTCCTGCTGATCTTCAATTCGGAACGAATGACTTCTCGGTTTCGTTCTGGATCAACTACACAACTTCTACAGATGATCCGGCCTTTATCTCTGACAAGGATTGGAACAGCAGCAGTAATCTTGGATGGGGTATTTTTGCCCAGAATAGTGGAAGTTTCAAAGTGAACGCGGCTGGCCCCAACGGAGGTTCTGATAAATTCAATACAGCGTATAGTGCTGTCGTTCGTGATGGCTCATGGCACTTGATCAGCGTAAGCTATTGGCGAGGCCAGTCAGTTCTCACCTATGTGGATGGAACGTTGATCAGCTCTCTGGCATTTGCCACAGCAGGCACCCTGGATACCAGCTTGAACGTGAATATTGGTCAAGATGGAACGGGAATCTATACCGATGGCAATATAGCCTCCATTTCGGCCCAGATTGATGATCTCGGTGTCTGGAGACGCGTGTTGACGGCCAATGAAATCCAGTCGATCTACACCGCTGGTCAAGCGGGCAAAGATCTGACACTGCAAGGAGGTGGCGAAGTGACGACATTGGAATTGAACTACACCCGTCTGTCCAATGGCAGCTTTAAGTTAACCTGGACTGCGGATTCTTCTGTGAAGCTCCAGCAATCACCGAAGATTGGCACTGGTGCCACATGGACCGATGTGACCGGAACACTGGGGGCCGGATCGGCAACCATCCAGGCGACGAACGCTGCTGCGTTCTATCGTTTGGCCAAATAAATTCGTAAGTTTTGCATCGGGCCTGGGTTCTTAAGACTCAGGCCCGTTTTTATTGTAACGTTTGCGTAAAATAGATTGGCTTCTCCTTCCATTTTGTGGAGCCGGATGTAGGATTCTCGATTATGAAAGCACTTGGTAAGCTGGTCGCGGTTTCATTTGCATTACTGGGAGCAGTGGTTGCATTTGGGGCGGATCACTCGACAGAACATGTTGGAAAGAACGCTTCTGGCCTGATGTTGTTGCCCACAGGGCAGCAGCTAAATCCCACGGGAATACAGGTCGATCTGCCTACCTTGCGCCCTCAAGGACTTGCTCTCAGTCCAGATGGTAAAATTCTGGTGACCTCCGGCAAAACGCATGACTTGGTTATTGTGGATCCCATTACCGGGAAGAAACTTCAAAATGTGGAATTGCCAGCGGATGGAATGGAACCGCCTGATCCGGGGGCGCCATCGTCGCACAATTTAAAGGGGAACTCCTCGGATCAACTGAGCTACACAGGATTGATTTTTTCGCCGGATGGACGGCGAATTTATCTGGCCAACGTCAACGGGAGCATCAAGGTGTTTTCTGTTGACAGCGAACATCGTGTCGCCCCCTATTGTTCCATTGCCTTGCCGGACGCCAATGCTCCCAGACGAAAATCTGAAATCCCGGCTGGCATGGCCATTTCTCAAGATGGAAAGCGGCTTTATGTGGCAATGAATCTGTCCAACCGGTTGTTGGAATTGGATGTGGATACTCGAAAGCCGTTGCGCTTTTTTGATGTGGGAGTGGCTCCTTACGATGTGGTGTTGGCCGGGCATAGGGCGTTTGTAAGCAACTGGGGAGGACGGCGTCCGGGGGCATCCGATTTGACGGGACCTGCCGGGCGGGGAATGAGAGTGCGCGTGGACCCAGTGCGCCATATTGCAAGCGAGGGGTCCGTGTCGGTTATTGATTTGAACAAAGGAGTGGTGGAACAGGAGATTCTGACTGGGTTGCACGCCTGTGCGATGGCGGTTTCCCCCAGTCAGAAGGAAGTTTGTGTCGCGAATGCCGGGAGCGATTCGGTGACGGTCATCGATGCCAGTTCTCTGAAGGTGCTCGAAACGATTTCGCTGCGCTGGCATCCAAACGATTTCTTTGGAGCTAGTCCCAACGCCATGACGATGGATCGGAAAGGCAAGACTCTTTTTGTTTGTAACGGAACTCAAAATGCCATCGCAGTGGTTTCTTTTCGACAACCCGTCAAGTGGCTTGGTTTCATTCCAATGGGCTGGTGTTTTGAGCCACGCTCGGAATTGAAAGGGCTGATTCCCGTAGGTTGGTTCCCGGGGGCCATTTCATTTGACGAGAAACGGGAGCACTTGTACGTGGCGAATATTAAAGGCAGCCTTCCTGGACACGATTTCAAGCCTGGGGAACATGCAAAATACAACTCACACGAATATCGAGGTTCACTTTCGTTGCTCCCAGTTCCGAATGGGGCAGAGTTGAAAAATGATACAAAAATCGTGTTTAAAAATTATCGGCGTGCGATTGCCGAACTAAACCGGTTGCCAGCACGTTCTGACGCCAAGCCGCGGCCTGTGCCTGAACGTGTTGGGGAACCTTCCGTCTTCAAGCATGTCGTTTACATCATTAAGGAAAACCGGACGTATGATCAGGTGTTGGGGGATGTGGAGGAGGCAAATGGAGATGCGAGTCTTTGCATATTTGGCGAGAGAGTGACTCCGAACCAGCACAAGATGGTTCGCGAGTTTGCCTGTCTGGATAACACCTATTGTGCCGGTATTTGCAGTGCGGATGGCCACGAATGGTCTACAACGGCTTTTGCCACGGATTACATGGAGAAATCCTTTGCCGGATTCCCTCGCAGTTACCCGGATGGCATGGAGGAGGATGATACGGATGCACTGGCTTATGCGCCATCCGGTTTTCTGTGGGATAACGCCATTGCTCATGGAAAAACGCTTCGGGATTATGGAGAATTTGCAATGGATGCTTCACACTGGAAGGATCCCAAGCGCAAAGGGGGACCAAGTTTTCTGGATCACTACAACGATTTTATTAATCATACGGGATTGATTGATATTCGAAGCATTCCTGCTGTGGGATCCCTGAAGGGGTATCTTGTCACAAATACGACTGGGTGGAATCTCTCAGTGCCGGATGTGTTCCGTGCCGCTCACTTCAAGCAGGATATGGAGGAATATGAGAAGAAAGGTGAAATGCCGCAGTTGATCATCATATGTCTGCCAAACGACCACACTTCAGGCACATCTTCCGGGGCTCCAACGCCCGCTGCCCAGGTGGCTGATAACGATTTGGCTTTTGGACAGATTGTGGAGACGATCAGCCACAGTTCGTTTTGGAAGGAAACCTGCATTTTTGGAATTGAGGATGACCCTCAAGCTGGCTGGGATCACGTGAGCGGATACCGGACAACCGCCTATGTTGTCAGCCCCTATACAAAACGCCATTCTGTTGTCAGTGAAGTTTACAACAATCCGGGAATGATTCGAACGATGGAGTTAATATTGGGATTGCCTCCGATGAATCAGATGGATGCAACCGCCACGCCAATGGAGACGTGCTTTACTGAAACACCGGATTTTACGCCTTACAATAGTGTGACGAATAACATTCCGCTGAATCAAATGAATCCATCGCCTCAGGCTTTGCAAAATTCCACCGAGCGGGCTTATGCAATTGCTTCAGCGAAGCTGCCTTTGTCAAAACCGGATCAGTGTCCTGAAGACTTGCTAAATCACATTCTCTGGTGTGCTCAAATGGGACCGAATGTTCCCTACCCATCCTGGGCGATAACCCCTGGTGTCAAAGACGAGGATGATTAGGTTTTGATGGACAAACAAAATGGCGTCTGGAACTCCAGACGCCATTCAAGTGTAAGATTTCAAACCACTCTATTTCTTCTTTCCCTTTTTAGGGGATGCCGTTGCCTCACCTGCTGCGGGGGGCTGATCTTTTCGCGGAAAAAGAGCGAAGATTTCACCGATCTTGTGACCTTCACGGATTGCGTCATCCAGTTTATCAAACGTAATGGAAGGCGTTGCGTAACCCAGTTGCGCTTGGATTTTCTCGGCAGTTGCTGGAATGACTGGCCAGAGTAAAAGCCCGAGAACGCGGCAAACCTCTACTAGCGAATAGAGAATGTTATCCAGATCTGTCGCGCGTTGGGGATCTTTGGCCAGCTTGAATGGGGCTGTTTGGTCAATGAATTGATTGGCTTTGGTAATCAGGTTTCCAATCTGCACCAATGCTTCCTGCGGATCGTTGTTCTTGTAGGCTTGAAGAACTTTTTCACGGCAAGCTGTGGTGTCGGACGCCAATTGGTTGACACCGTGGGGGACAACACCGGCCCGATAGCGCTTGAGCATGTTGAGCGAGCGATTGAGCAGGTTGCCAAGACCATTGGCAAGTTCAGCTCCGTAGCGCGATTGAAATCCACTGTCGGTCCAATTGCCATCCGGTCCAATTGCCAGCTCGCGAATGAGGTAGTAGCGGAAGGCATCCAATCCCCATTCGTTAATGACCGCAATGGGATCGACGACATTCCCGGTGCTCTTACTCATTTTCTGACCGTCTTTTTGCCACCAGCCATGCACCAAAATCTGTTTTGGCAGTGGCTGGCCCATGGCTTTGAGCATGATTGGCCAGTAAACAGAGTGGAATTTGACAATGTCTTTTCCAATGTGATGAATGTCGGCTGGCCAGAGTTCAACTCCGTCGTTCCCAGCAGCCAGTTCGCCCTTGATGCCGGGGTCTCCTTGGGAGGCAGCAACGCTGAAGTAATTTACCAGGGCGTCGAACCAGACGTAGGTTACAAACGCGGGATCAAAGGGAAGGGGAATCCCCCAGCTCAAACGGGCGGCTGGTCGGCTGATGCAAAGATCCTCCAGATCGTTGTTTTTGAGAAAACCGAGAACCTCATTACGACGGGAGTCCGGTGCGATAAAGTGTGGGTTTGCCTCAATATAGTCAATGAGCCACTTTTGATGCTCTTTGAGTTTGAAGTAGTAGTTGTCTTCCTTCAGCTCTACAACCTCGCCATAACTGGGATCAAATGTGCCATCAGGAAGGCGATCTTTTTCTGTGAGAAACGTTTCCTCTTTGGTCGAATAAAACCCGGTGTAAGTCGCCTTGTAAAAGTGCCCTTCTGCATAGAGTTTGGAAAGAATGGCTTGAACGACTTTCTTGTGGCGCTCCTGGGTCGTGCGCACGAAATCATCATTTGAAAGACCGAGTTTCTCAACAAACGCCTTCCAAATTGCTGCAAGTTCGTCGCAATAAACTTCAGGCGTCTTGCCCTGAGCGGCTGCCGCCAATTGCACCTTCTGACCGTGCTCATCCAGCCCGGTCAGGAAAAATACCTGCTCTCCCAAGGCTCGATGGGCTCTTGCAATCACATCAGTAACGATTTTTTCATACGCATGGCCAAGATGCGGCTGGCCATTGACGTAGTCGATTGCCGTGGTTAAGTAAAAACGTTTACTCATCTCTGAAGTATTTTGTCAGAGAGGAGGTGAAATGGCAACCCGACAGGCTAAAAAAGAATCATCTGCTCAAAAAACGCCAGTCATCTATTGAGTTTTATTGAACCTGGTTTGAATTTAACACGTTGAATATTAGCTTTCTATGATGATTCAACCCGAAAGGGGTGTTGGTGCTGGCATGTTCTCTGCTAATGATTGATGACAAAAGAGTGAATGAGTGGACCTAACGTGATTTCCTCCCAGGAGTTTGAAAAACAGGCTGAGATCGCCAGACTCAAAGATGAACTGGCGGTTAACCGGAGTCTTTTCGAAAATGCGATCGGTGGAATTTACCGAAGCACCCCCGATGGACATTATCTGGACGTCAATCCAGCCTTGGCGCGCATGTATGGCTATGAAAAGCCAGAAGATTTGATGAATCAGGTCTCTGATATCAGACAACAAATTTATGTGAACCCTGAGTATCGGGACATTTTTAAAAAAGAAATTCAGCAGTTTGGCGTGGTGCGCGGCTTGGAGTATCAAGTTCGTCGCCGTGATGGCAGTACGATCTGGATTTCCGAGAGTGCAAGAGTGGTGTGCGACAAGAGGGGGGCCGTCCGCTATTATGAAGGGTTTATTGACGACATTACAGCACGCAAGGAGGCTGAGCAAAAACTCCACGAGTCACAACAAAAGCTCTTGGACACATCCCGTCAGATCGGCATGGCAGAGGTTGCCACAAGCGTGTTGCACAACATGGGGAATGCCCTCAACAGCATAAATGTCTCGATTGCTGTGGCCACGGAGAAAATAGGAAAATCAAAAGTCACCAATATCAATAAAGTCGCCCAATTGCTTTTGTCCCATTCCGCTGACATTGGAGAATACATGAGCATGGATCCCAAGGGGCGAATGTTGCCGGATTACCTTCAACAATTGGCGCAGCACTTGATGAAAGAACAAGCCGATGTGTTGGATGAAATGGAGACGCTGAAGAAATGCGTTGAGCATGTCAATGAGATCGTCAGCATGCAGCAAAAATATGCCAAGACATCAAGTCTCATGGAGACGGTGCGTATCAGTGATCTTATTGACGATGCGTTGAGGATGACTTCGAATTCGCTCGCTCGCGATGCGATAGAAGTGATTCTGGATTATCAGGATAAACTGCCTGAAATCACTGTTGCAAAACACAAGATATTGCAGATCCTTCTCAATCTGATTCGCAATGCGCAAAAGGCGTGTGAATCTGTTGCCACGCACAAGCGTTTGGTTATCAAGGTGCGTTCCACACAGAATGGAAAATGGATTCGGCTTGAGGTTAATGATAATGGCGTTGGCATTCCCGGCACGAACCTGACTCGAATTTTTAGTCACGGTTTTACTACGCGCAAGGATGGGCACGGCTTTGGGTTACATAGCGGTGCATTGACAGCGAAAGAAATGGGAGGAACTCTTACTGCCCATAGTGATGGCCCTGGGAAGGGGGCTTCCTTTGTTTTGGAAATTCCCTGTCAACACGAAGATTCCAAAGAAAAGAAGAAGACTCTGACCTTAAAATAGAGTGTAAATAAAGGGTGCCAATCCTGTGTTGGTGAGGAGTATGAGTACGCCAAAAATGCAGAAGAGAATGATGATGGGAAGGAGCCACCATTTTTTGTTTTGCTTTAAAAACTCCCACATCTCCCGTGCAAAACTGGCGTCACCAGAATCGGCTGCAATTTGTTCGAATTCACTTTTCTTCGATTGAGAGATATCCGTGGAAGATTTTTTCTTCATAATGAGCAAAGAAATGAATTCTTCTGGTGTTTTGCAGACAGGTTGCTGGAAAACATCGCCGCCGAACCTTTGACGGTAGGGCGGCGAGAGAGTTTTCTTTATGAAAGCCTGAACCGGGGTTCAGACTGGGCTTGTCATGGGAGGTTTGTTGTTCCCATCAGGAAGCGGTCGCATTCTCTTGCAGCCCCACGACCTTCATTGATGGCCCAGACAACAAGGCTCTGTCCACGACGAGCGTCGCCAGCGGCAAAGATGTTTGGAACATTCGTCTTGAAAACGCCATGATCAGCCTTGGCATTGGAGCGGGCATCCCGTTCAACGCCGAGCTTTTGGAGCAGGTCCTGTTCAGGCCCAAGAAATCCCATTGCCAGCAGGGCGAGCTGAGCCGGATGTTCTTTTTCAGTGCCGGGAACTTCCTTCGGAATGAACTGGCCCTTTTCGTTTTTTTGCCACTCGACTTGGACCGTGTGGACGGATCGGAGAGCACCTTGAGCATCTCCGACGAACTTTTTGACGGTTGTCAGGTAAATGCGAGGATCGCTGCCATATTTTGCTGCGGCTTCCTGTTGTCCGTAATCCTGTTTGTAAACCTTGGGCCATTCAGGCCAGGGGTTATTGGGCTGCCGTTCCATGGGTGGCTTCGGCATGATTTCAAATTGAACGACACTCTTGCATCCCTGACGCAGGGAAGTTCCAACGCAGTCAGTTCCAGTATCACCACCACCGATGACAATCACGTCTTTGTCCTTTGCCGTGATTGGGGGGGCGGTTTTATCGAGCAGTGCCTTGGTGTTGGCGTGGAGAAAATCCACGGCAAAATGAATGCCGCTGAGATTCCGGCCTTCAATTGGCAGATTGCGCGGTTGAGTGGCTCCGGTGCAAACGATGACAGCATCAAAGTCCTTGAGCTTTTCAACCGGGTAATTCTTACCAACTTCAGTGTTGGTCTGGAAAGTGATGCCTTCCTGAGTGAGAATATCAATGCGGCGTTGAACAACGGACTTGTCGAGTTTCATGTTGGGAATTCCATACATGAGAAGTCCGCCAACACGATCGGCGCGTTCAAAAACGGTTACCGTGTGTCCAGCTTTGTTGAGCTGGGCAGCGGCGGCTAATCCAGCGGGGCCGGAACCAATCACTGCGACCTTTTTACCGGTCCGCACTTGCGGTGGATTGGGCTTGACCCAGCCTTCCGCGTAAGCGCGTTCGATAATGGTATATTCGTTATTCTTGATCGTGACGGGAGGTTCATTGATGCCGAGCACGCAAGCGCCTTCGCAGGGAGCCGGACAAACTCGCCCTGTAAACTCAGGAAAGTTATTGGTTTTGTGAAGACGATTGATGGCTTCATGCCACAGGTTGCGGAAGATCAGGTCATTCCATTCGGGCATGAGATTGTTGATTGGACAACCGGAAGCCATGCCGCTGATGAGCAGGCCGGTATGGCAGAACGGAGTGCCGCAATTCATGCAGCGGGCGCCTTGCTGCACCTGCTTTTCTTGTGGCAGCGCTAAATGAAATTCATTCCAATCGCCAATCCGTTCCAACGGCGGACGGTCCTGTGGTACTTCACGCGAATAATCTAGGAATCCTGTCGGTTTACCCATTTCTTTTCTACTTGGATTATTGGATTTCCACCGGTTGTTGAACGGTGGAAATCCGGTTTTGTTTGGGGTCTAGGTAAAGGTTTATAATGTTTATGTCTATCCGCCACCCACACGAGCAACGTCGCGCGAATTGGCTTCAAAGGCAGCCATGATGGCTTCGTCACCACTCAGACCGGCTTGTTTGACACGGTTGATTGCCGCAAGCATGCGTTTGTAATCCTTTGGCATGACTTTGACGAATTTGGGTGCATAGGTCTGCCAATTGGCCAGGATTGTTGCTGCGCGTTGACTCTTGGTGTATTTGGCGTGGTTTTCAACGAGCTTGCGGATTTCCTCGGCTTCGGCTTCGTTTTCGAACTGTTCAAGAGCAACCATCTGTTGGTTGCAACGAATCTTGAAGTCGCCGACTTCATCCAAGACGTAAGCGACACCGCCGGACATGCCAGCCGCAAAGTTGCGTCCGGTCTTGCCAAGAACAACGACGCGGCCACCGGTCATGTATTCACAACCGTGATCGCCCACAGATTCCACAACGGCACTGACACCGCTGTTGCGCACGCAGAATCGTTCGCCAGCCATGCCGCCTATGTAGGCTTCGCCAGCGGTGGCTCCGTAAAAGGCAACGTTGCCGGTGATGATGTTTTCCTCCGGAACAAATGTTGAACCTTCCGGTGGATAAACGATGATCTTGCCACCTGAGAGTCCTTTGCCAAGATAGTCGTTTGCATCCCCATCCAGAATCCATGTCATGCCTTTTGGCATGAAGGCACCGAAGCTTTGGCCTGCGGAACCTTTGAAACGGATTTGAATGGTATCTTCCGGCAAGCCTTCAGCACCATAACGGCGTGATATTTCGCTTCCAACAATGGTGCCCACAACGCGATTGACGTTGCGGATCGCCAGTTGGGCACGAACGGGTTTCTTGGATTCCAAGGCTGGCTTGCACAAGTTAAGCAGAAGGGTGTTATCCATCGCTTTTTCCAAGCCATGGTCTTGTGAGATCTTGCAATAACGTCCAACAGATGCAGCCACCTTTGGGCGATACAGGATGTTTGTGAAATCCAATCCGTGCTGTTTCCAGTGGTTGATGGCGTTCTTGGGTTCGAGCAAATCCGTGCGTCCAACCAACTCATTCAGAGTGCGAACGCCAAGTTTTGCCATGATCTCACGGGCTTCCTGCGCAATGAAGTGCATGAAGTTGACGACGTGGGCTGGATCGCCCTTAAACATCTTCCTGAGGCGAGGATCTTGAGTCGCAATGCCGGCTGGGCAGGTGTTCAGGTTGCAAACGCGCATCATGATGCAGCCGAGAACCACGAGCGGAGCTGTGGCAAAGCCAAACTCTTCCGCACCGAGCAGGGCGGCGATCACAACGTCACGACCTGTTTTGAGCTGACCATCGGTTTCCACGACAATACGGCTGCGCAAATTATTGAGCAGCAGCGTTTGATGGGTTTCAGCCAATCCCAGTTCCCATGGCAAACCGGCGTTCTTGATGCTGGTTTGCGGAGAAGCGCCCGTGCCTCCATCGAAACCGCTGATGAGAACGACGTCTGCATGAGCCTTTGCGACACCTGCTGCAATCGTTCCAACACCGACTTCTGAGACGAGCTTCACGCTGATGCGCGCTTTTTGGTTCGCGTTCTTCAAGTCGTGGATCAGTTCAGCCAGATCTTCGATGGAATAAATATCATGATGTGGTGGCGGTGAAATGAGCCCAACGCCAGGAGTTGAATGACGAACCTTGGCTACCCACGGATAGACTTTTCCTCCGGGTAGTTGTCCGCCTTCACCAGGCTTGGCACCCTGAGCCATCTTGATCTGAATTTCTCTCGCGTTGACGAGGTAATGGCTGGTGACACCAAAGCGTCCGGACGCAACTTGCTTGATGGCGCTATTGAGGGAGTCACCGTTCGCAAGAGGTTTGAAGCGTTCTTCGTCCTCACCACCTTCCCCAGTGTTGCTCTTGCCGCCCAGTCGATTCATCGCAATTGCCAGAGCTTCGTGGGCTTCCTGACTGATGGAACCAAAGGACATGGCCCCGGTCTTGAAGTGCTTGACGATCGAATCCACGGATTCCACTTCCTCAACGGGAATTGAATTCTCGGGGAATTTGAAGTCCAGAAGGCCGCGCAATGTGCAGGCTTCCTTGGATTGATCATTGATCGTCTTTGAGTAGGACTTGAAAATGTTATAATCCCCCAGACGTGTGGCCTTTTGGAGCAGGTGGATGCTTTCAGGGCTGAAGAGGTGATGTTCACCATCCTTGCGCCATTGGTAGTAACCACCGGAATCAAGCACATTTTCAGCAAGTTGGTGGGCTGGAAACGCTTTTTGATGTCGGAGTTGCACTTCGCGGGCAATAACCCCCAAGTCAACGCCACCCACACGTGAGGCCGTGCCGGTGAAATATTTGTCGATGACAGACGGGTTGAGACCGACTGCTTCGAAAATCTGGGCTCCGCGATAGCTTTGAATCGTGGAAATGCCCATCTTCGAAGTCACTTTGACCACGCCCTTGACGGCGGCCTTGACGTAATTCTTACAGGCTGTCTTGTGGTCTGTGTTGGGGAGCAGACCATCGGAAATCATTCCGTCTATGGTTTCGAACGCCATATAAGGATTGACAGCACTGGCTCCGTAGCCAATCAGCAACGCGTAGTGATGGATTTCACGCGGCTCGCCTGTTTCCAAAATAATCCCCACACGGGTGCGGGTACCTTCGCGGATCAGGTGATGGTGAAGGCCTGCAACTGCCAGCAGTGCTGGGATGGGGGCCATGTCCTTATCCACTCCACGATCAGAGAGAATGAGAATGTTGACGCCATCTTTGATCGCCTGAGTTGCTTTGACAAACAACTCGTCCATTGCCTTTGTCAGTCCGGCATCCGCTTCGGAAGCTTTAAACAGAGTGGGCAGTGTGATGGATTTGAATCCGGGCAAATTGACGTGCTTCAGCTTGGCCAGTTCTTCATTCATGAGAACAGGCAGTTTTAGCTCGATCAGTTTGCAGCTTTCTGGTGTCGGATTCAGAAGGTTGTGTTCTGAGCCAATCGTGGTTTCAGCGCACGTGACAATCTCTTCGCGAATACAGTCAATTGGAGGATTGGTGACTTGGGCGAAGAGTTGTTTGAAGTAATTATAGAGAAGCTGTGGTTTCTCCGAAAGCACTGCCAGAGGAGTGTCCGCGCCCATTGCACCAACGGCTTCGACTCCATCGCGCGCCATTGGTGTCATGATGATGCGAAGGTCTTCGTAGGTGTAGCCAAAGGCTTGCTGACGCTGGACGAGAGTCGTGTCGGATTTCTTTTCCTGCTCAGTCGGCGCTGGCACGTTGGCCAGTTCAACCATGTTTTGGTTGATCCATTCGCGATAGGGTTTTTCCTTGGAAATGGTGTTTTTGATTTCCTCGTCAGCAACGATGCGGCCTTGTTCTGTGTCAATCAGGAACATGCGGCCAGGTTGTAAACGGCCTTTTTCCACAATGTTTGCAGGATCAACGTCCAGAACGCCAACTTCAGAGGCCATGATGACCATGTCATCCTTGGTGACGTAGTAGCGGGAAGGACGGAGTCCATTGCGGTCGAGACACGCGCCAATCATCTTGCCATCGCTGAAGGCGATGGAGGCAGGGCCATCCCACGGTTCCATCAGACAGCTGTGGTATTCGTAGAAGGCCTTTTTCTCGTCGCTCATGGTCTCATGGTTTGCCCATGGCTCAGGCACCATCATCATGACGGCATGAGGGAGGGAACGCCCGGAGAGAACAAGGAGTTCAAGGCAATTGTCGAACATGGCGGAGTCACTGCCATCAGTGTTGATGACAGGCAGGACTTTCTTCATGTCTGCCCCAAAGAGCGGGGATTCGAACATGGCCTGGCGAGCGTGCATCCAGTTGATGTTGCCACGCAGGGCATTGATTTCGCCGTTGTGGGCAATGTAACGATAAGGATGTGAACGGTCCCAACTCGGAAAAGTGTTTGTGCTGAAGCGCGAGTGAACGAGAGCCAGAGCGCTTGTCATCGCCGGGTCTTTGAGTTCCGGATAGTAATCATCAAGCTGCTCTGTCAGCAACATTCCCTTGTAGACAATAGTCTTATAGGAGAGGCTGGCGACATAGAAGACGCCTTTACCGGCACCTTTGCCATAGCGGATGGCTTGTTCGGCACGTTTGCGGATGATGTAAAGCTTCCGCTCAAAGGCCATGTCATCCTTCAAATCCGCACTGCGACCGATGAAGATCTGGCGCATGAACGGTTCGCTGGCCCGCGCGGTCTTGCCGAGGGAATGGTTGTTTGTCGTGACGTCGCGCCAACCGATAACGGTCTGACCTTCTTCCGCAATGATCTGCTCGAAGGCTTTCTCGCTACGCTTGCGCACGCTTTCGGTGCGGGGGAGGAATACAATACCGGCGCCGTATTGACCGGCAGCAGGGAGCTTTATGTCAATTTGCTCGCAAACCTGTTGCAGGAATTCGTGGGGCATTTGCATCAATATTCCCGCGCCATCGCCTGTATTGGCTTCGCAGCCACAAGCGCCGCGGTGATTCAAATTCATCAAAACCGTCAGAGCGTCGCGAACGATCTGGTGGGATTTTTTTCCTTTGATGTTGACGACAAACCCGACGCCGCAGGCATCGTGTTCGAACTGTGGATCGTAGAGGCCTTGTTTAGGCGGCAGTCCGTTTTGCTGTGTATCGCTATTAAGTTCGGGGCTCATCAGAGTCGCCGTTTGATTACTGTTGTGATTGTTTTCTTTCAATTCAAATCCTGCTATTTCTTACTTAAAACTCTCAACACTGCAATAAATAGATGAAAATTTTTTTGTCTAAAAAAAGGAAAAAATTTCAAAAGTGTTAAAATTCTAATATCTAAAGATGTTATTAGTTGTAGTGATCTATGAATCAATGGCAAAATTGTGGGCCTAAACCCATGGCTGTAGAAGAACTGACAGGAAACAATTGACACAAAAATACCTTCTGAAAAGAATAAATCATTAATGCTAATTTGTAAAATTAGAATCTTTAAGAATTGAAAACGTTCCATCCCAACGGTTTTTTCTCTTCAAAACAGACTGACCCGTTTCTTTTTTCTTTTTTTCTTTGAACCTTTTTCTGTCTTTCTCATTCCACTCGGTATAAATGCAGGTCGTGGCTGAACATGAACAACTGCCGGTGCTGCAGGCTCGGGATGGGGATTCCCAGGCCTGGGATGTTCTTTTCAGGCGCTACCAGTTGCCACTTTTTACATATGTTTTTGAATTGGTGCATGACGAGCAGACAAGCCTGGACATTGTTCAGGAGACGTTTGTCAGTGCCGCACGGTATATCAATCGGCTGCGGGAGGATGAGAAGTTTGGGGGATGGCTTTTTGGCATTGCTCATCAGAAGTGCATTTTGGAGTGGCGGAAGAAGCACCGAGACATGCCGTCTGAGCCGCTTAGTGAACAGGAGGTCTCTGAAGAGTTGGACCCAGCCGAGTGGCTTATCCGACAGGAGCAGGAGGCGTTGTTTATGAAGTGCATGGATGGTTTGCCCGTGGCGCAGCGATCGGTTTTGCTGCTCTTTTTTATCGAAGATTTCTCAATTGAGGAAATTGCCGAGATTACAGGCGCTCAACTGGGCACCGTAAAGTCCCGTCTGCATTACGCAAAAATCGCATTAAAGCATGTGTTGGAGGAAAGTGAGTTATGAAAACCCCGCGTGAACTTCTTTTGGAGAAGCATTCATCCGCAATCCCTGCGCTGAATTCAGTGCGCAGGAGGGCGTTGGAAGTGGCTTTTGAAGAGAGAAAACAGCCGACCCCGTTCTGGCTCAAGCTTTGGCAGGAACTGGTTTTGCCCTATCGCCGCACGTGGGCCGGACTGGCGGTTGCCTGGGGAGTCGTTGTGGTGTTGTCGCTGGGGGAAATGGTGGATTATTCGAGTGGAACAGCAGTGGTGCCTGCTTTTTCGCGTGAATCAGTTCTGGCTGCGAGGGAACAAATGGTTGAATTGATGAAAGTGGCTCAAATGGACTCTGTGGATTTACCGGTGGTTGCAGAACCGGCAAAGGAGCCGGGAAAGTCATCAAACGAAGTGCAGAAGCCGCGTAGTGAACGCCATCCAGATTTTTGGGTGGGATGAGGAGAGTGCATAAATTATTTTTTTAACAAATCAACCTAATGAGTGTTGTCAAACATACAATAATTCAGAAAGGAGACAGATTTTATGACTGAACCGACTGCCAGTGTTCGAAAGCCCTTTTTCTGGGAGGTTTTATTTACGTGGAAGAGGCTTCGGCGTTGCGTGATTGTTTTAGCCTGCGGGGCGACCTTTATCGCGCTGTTCTACGCGGTTGAAAACTGGCGCGGAAAGCGGGCATGGAATCAGGTGCGTGCGGAATGGGAGCCTAAAGGAGAAAAATTTGGCATTCAGGCATATCTTCCAACAAAGGTGCCTGATGACCAGAATGCGGTAATGATCCCCACTTTTACGCGGTTGTTTGAGTTCACCATCAACCCGACCAATGGGAGCAAACAACTGAAAGGGGACCCGAATCCTGAGGAATTCAATTCCTTTAAGCATACAGAATCTAAGCAAAACAAAATGCGCGGAGGCCAATGGCGTTTAGGTGAAAAAGCAGTGTTGGAGGATTTGCAGGAGTATTATCGCCAGACGAATCACCATGGAAAATACGATTTTCCAATTTCTGATAAGCCACAGAAACCGGGGGAAGACATATTGTTGGCATTGAGTCGGTCTGATGCCGCCGTTAACACTCTGAAGGAGTCATTCAAGACACGGCCTTACGCACAATTTCCAGTGCCATATCAGGATGGCCTTGCATGCGTGCTCCCGCATTTGGGAAAAATAAAAGGGATAGCACAGCTTCTGCGGCCAAGGAGTCTTGCAGAGCTTTCACTGAATCAGAATGAGAAAGCGTTTGATGACATCATGTTGTCCTTCCATCTTGTTGATTCGCTGAGAACAGAGCCCATCTTGATTTCTCAACTGGTGCGGATTTCCATGCTGGAGTTGTCAATTCAGCCGATTTGGGAGGGATTGGCAAATCACCAATGGAATGACGAGCAATTAGTCAGCATGGATGGTCAATTTGCAAAGATAGATTTCCTCTCAAGTTACAAGCTTGCTTTGAGCGGGGAACGAACTTTTTGCACTGAGTATGCCATTGATTCCATCATACAACATGGCATTCAATCCAACCAGTTTGGCGGAGTTGGAGACGAGACGATGAGAGATCAGCTTTTACCAAAAATCATTTGCTTGACGCCGAGCGGCTGGCTGCGTCAGAACGAAGCGATCATAGTCCAATATTTAATCAAAATGGGGAATGTTATGGACGCTGAACATCATGCCATCGACTTTGACAGTATGGCAAAGCTAGACAAGGAGATTAGTGCCATTTCAGCAAGAATAACGCCTTACAGGATATTTCTAGGGATGCTTTTGCCCTCGGTGAACAAAGCGTTTTTGAGGTTTTCACAGGCCCAGGTGACTGTTGATCTGGCGAGAGTGGCGTGTAATTTGGAACGCTACAGACTGGCGAATGGAAAGTATCCGGAGAGCTTGGATGGCTTGGTTCCGAAGTTTATGGCCAAGGTTCCCAATGATTTGATGAGCGGAAAACCGCTTCATTATAAGACCAAGGAAGACGGAACGTTCGAACTTTACTCGGTTGGCGCCGACCGGGTGGATAACGGGGGAAAGGTGGGAATGACTGGAAAAAAAGACCCTCGTTGGGACCCCAATTCAGGTGATTGGGTGTGGCGTTATTAGTGGTTGGTCTGTTTCGGTGCGCAAGAGGATGAAATAAGCTGTGGAGCTAATTCTCCTCTTGCGCTTTTCCTAAGCTGGTTTGTCTGCGCAGCATCAAGAGGTTTTCATAAGGGAGGGCAAGTTTTTGTTTCTTTTGTTGTGTGTGGAATGTTGTTTTTGAAAAATGTGTTTTTAAAATTATAAACACTAAATAAATATATAATATTAAAATGAATATTTCAAAAAAGGCCTTTATTTCAATGACTGCTGTCATGGGTGTTGTTTTCATTGCTGGATGTCTGGTGCATTATCACGCGGCTGGAAAGGTCAAGTTGGGGGCAATGCCTTCCGAGGCCCGCATGCAAGACCAGACTGCGCGTGATGGCGCAGAGCAAATGCGCAATTGGGTGGAGAATTTTAAGCCAAATGATGCCAGAACGCTCAACAACTCCGGGAAGCTGCTTTTGTCATGGGAACAGTTATCCAGCGATTATCCTGCGGCAGCAGTTGTGATAGATGACTATCAAGAAAAGTCCAGGGCACAATTTGCTGAAAATTGGGTAAAACAAACGGACAAGCCATTGCCTGAACGAATGGCAAAGCATGTTACTCCGGACGCTGTGGAAATAAAGAGGCTGGCTAATGGTTTCTTCAGAGTCGAGATAAGGTCTGAAAAAGGGTTGAAGCACAATTTTTTGGAGATCTCGACCCAGATTGGCAGGTAGACAATGGATATGGTCGTGCATTTGTATGTTTTGAGTTGATGGACAAAACAGGGGGGAACGGATTTCAATTAAGCCATCGATGGTCTCTATTGGAGAAGTATTGCCGGTTATATTAGATGACAGAAGAGTGCAAAATCGGTTTGTGAGTTGGCTGAAACCCGCTATTGTGATGGGGTGATTTCTTTTGAACGAGTCGAAACGGCTTTTACGAATGCCAGAAAAGAACTTTTGGCGTCGTATTCAGGTCATTGGGAGAGTGAATTGCCGGGAAGCGCGTTTGCCACGGCTGCGGCTGTGCTGGCTTTGGCTCTTGCACAAAGTGCCAGCTCGCAATCAGGGCTTCGAAATTTTACACCACAAATCACCTCAGCTTTGGATTGGCTTAAGCAGCATTCCAATCCCGATGGCGGCTGGGGGGACACTCCCGAAAGCCCCAGTAATGCCCTGGCGACAACGTTGTGCTGGGCTGCCTTTGCTGCGGATGTAACATTTGAAGAGAAGTACGCCAAAGAGATCGAAAAGGCTGAGGCATGGTTGAAAAAAAATGTGGCCAAAGCGGGAGTTCAAGTAAATTTGGATGCGAAGACCCTGGCTGCGGCATTTGAAGTGATTCACGGGCGGGATCAAACTCTCACAGTCCCCGTGCTTGCGGCCTGCGCGTTGTCCGGGCGCTTTGGAACGGAGGAGGAAGCCTGGAAGGATGTTCCACAGTTTCCGTTTGAAATTGTTTCACTGCCGCGTTCTGTGTTTCCCTTTCTGCGTTTGACAGCGGCCAGCCATGCGCTTTCATCAATGATTGCCGTGGGGTTGGTCCGTTACTACCACAAACGAGGTTCGAACCCAATTAAGAATTATCTTCGCAGTTCCGCATGGAAGCGTGCGGTCGCGTTTCTGGATCAGATTCAGCCGGTAACCGGCGGTTTTCTGGAGTCCACGTTGTTGACAAGCTTTGTTGTGATGGGGCTTTGTGGAATTGGTGAAGCCGATGAGATGGCAGCCCAGCGTGGTTTGGCGTTTTTGTTGCGTTCACGGCTTGGAGATGGAAGCTGGCCGATTGATTCAAATCTTGATACACGGGTTTCTACCCTGGCGATGAACTCAGTGGTTTTGGGAGGGGAACGGGTGTCTGTCGAACAGCTTCAAGATTGGCTCCTGGATCAGCAATTTGGTGAGACACATCCCGGCACGAATGCCGCCCCCGGAGGCTGGTCCTGGACACATTTGCCCGGAGGCGTTCCCGATGCCAAGGATACAGCGGATGCGTTACTGCTTTTAAAGGCGATTGAGCCGTATCTCATAGTTACGCGCACCGCCCGCAGATTTCTTTCGGTCAAGCCGGGAGTCCGTTGGCTTTTGGGATTGCAAAACAACGACGGTGGAGTTTCCACTTTTGTTAAAGGTCGTTCAAAACTGGCTATTGATGGGAGCAGTCCGGACGTCACTGCCCATGCACTGCGTGCCTGGCTGGCGTGGCGGTTTGATCTGCCGATGTTCAAAAAACAGATTAATGATGCTGTTTCAAGGGCAGTCGCTTATTTGAAAAAGACGCAATTGTCCGATGGCTCCTGGCCTGCGCTCTGGTATGGCAATGGCCGGAGTTCCGAAGGCCCGAATTTTACTTGCGGCACCAGCCGTGTGATTCTGGCTCTGGCGGCTTTGAATAAAGAATTGCCAGAAGCCCGGGGTAGTGAAGATATGTTGAAGCGAGCCGGAGAGTGGCTTGTAAAAACTCAATTGGCTGATGGCGGTTGGGCTGCTGGAAACGGGGGAGAAGCGACAGTTGAGGAAACGTCCTGGGCTGTTGAAGGTCTGGCTGTGATTGCCACAAAAACACAGGATGAAAAGGTAAAAACAGCGCTGGAGCGGGGGACTGATTGGTTGGTGAAACGGGTTGCGTCGGGACAATGGAAGCAGGCGGCGCCATTGGGATTGCACTTTGCGCGCATTGGCTATTCAGAGAGCCTATTCCCGCAGATCTTTACCGTGGCGGCTCTCGGGCGAGTCTTGGCGTTGAAAACGGAGCAATCGAAGCACCAGGAAAATGCTCAGATGACAGAGAGATGAGCCCGATAATCGGTCGGTGATTTGCCGGTGACTTTCTTAAAGACGCGATTGAAGTGGGTGAGTGATTGGAAGCCAACTTCATAGGCGATTTCGCTGATGCGCAAATTTGGATTCAGAAGCAGGTTCTTTGCTTTTTCAATGCGCACGCGGGACACATAATCAGTGAAGGTCAGTCCGGTGGATTTGCGAAACATTTTGCAAAAGTGGAAGGTGCTTGTATTGACAGCCTTTGCCACGTCTCCCAATGAGAGCGCCTGACATTGCTTTTGTTGAATATATTCTTTTGCACGCTGTATGGCGGGCGGCTCAGCGTTTTGGTGGCAAAGCAAAATCTGATTGCAGATGAGCGCAATGTGTTCGGCAAACACACTCAACAGCCCTACAATGGCCTCATATTTTTCAGGCGGGACCACCTTTGTCCGCATCAATAGCTCCTTCATCTCTGCATAGGGAATACTGATTTGTTCCTTTATGATATTTTTGTGAAACTCCTGAAGCTGCTCTTCTGTTGGCTCCATTGGGAGCACTTCGCCTGTTTGTAAAAAGCCGATCAGCTTGCTCCCCACGCGGACGGGAATGGCAGTGCTGACCAACCCTAAGCCACAGGTTTTTGAGCTCATTTCCTCTCGTGCACTCTTGGACAATTCCTGCTGCACCTGGAGACAATAAGTACAGCAGCGGCTGTCTGTGGCCATTCGCGAGCAAAGTGGACTTTCGCATTCCTTTCCATGAAACGACAGTTGCCAACATTCCACTGCAGAAAAGGAAATGGGCAACCCAACGGCCTTGGTGAAGGCCCTCTGGAAGTTTTGATAGGTTCTTGAACTGGTGACAGCGGCTACCAAGGAATTGGCGTTATCACCGGTCATCGGCGGATTTGGCCCCTCTTTATTGGCAACAGTTGCACACATATATGAAAACTAGTGCCGATCAGTAATCCTAACAAGGTGGATAAAAAGAGATATTTTAACTTATTTTACCATCGGACATGAATGGCATTCACTTTAAAGGGGATTTGTGGCGGTTCCAGAAAATCAGGCAGATCACGCCAACAATGAGCCCTGCGTAAAAACCTGTATGTGTCCACCAGACATATCGAAAATGGTGGATTTGTTCGGCTGTCAATAGATCGTTAAGCTGACGAAAATAATGGGCAGGATCATAGTCGGACACCACAAGAGGAAAAAGAAGTCCTCCTGCGATGGCAGCAACGATCGGAAGCCAAAGTCTGAGATACAGGGTTTTCCAGACCGGACGATGTTGTCCGCATGAAAAAAGAAGAACGGCTCCAGCGATGACACCACCGGAAAAACCGGTTTTGGATCCAAATGTGATCACCTGTCTTTGGAGTCCTTCAGAGGAAAGCCCCTTGCCCAGCGTAAAATACTCTGGTGACAATTTTGAAGTGAAAAGATCACACCCCACTGCGACCAGCGTCCCCAATACTCCGGCGGCCAGAATGAAACCATATTCCTGGATGCGCGTTGCCTTGGAGCCATTTTTAACCCGATCAATCCCTCCCACGATGATCATCAGAGCCAGCAATAAGATGACGCGCCAGATGAATGGAATGCTGTCAAGCATGAGAAGGAGTTTTCGTCTTTGTCAAGCGTGCCAGATTCTTCTCCGCGAGAGCCAGCCATTCTTCGGTTGGTGTGGCATAGGGCCGGAACACTTCCAGATAGGTCTCCTTTTCATTGAAGAAAATCGCCTTGTGCAGGCCAAGAAGCGATGCCTTTGGACTATCAATCAAACTGGCTGAGTCGTTGGCGCTCATTTGGAACAGGACGCGCATGGAGAATTCGCCCAGTGCCTTTCGTCCCAGATGCCGGACAACGCTGTTGTAACTGTCGCAGGAGGCAATGATGTGGATGTTGCGACTGGCACCTTCTGAAAGGAGCGTATTGAGAATGACTGCTGGATTTGACTGTAATTCGGGTGAACTGGAGAAGGCAAAATCCTCCTCGTAACGCAGCTTTATGAATTTCTGCAGATCGTCAATGAAAAGAAATGTCACCGGAGCGGAAGTGGTTGCGGCTTCATCAGAGCGGTTTTTAAGTTCGGCTGAGAGTGTTGTCATTAAGTCCCCAATGTCATTGTTTCTGACGATTTCCACGCCTTGGGGCACAAAACGCGCAATCCGTTCGATGAACGCTCGCTGATGAGAGTCGGGGATGGTGGAATCCGTGAAATACAGGCGAATTCCCCCGACTGGATATTGTGATGCCAGTGAGACCAGGGAGAGGGCGAACAAATTGAGAATGGTTTCATCGCGTTGCCCCACGATGAGCAAATTGTCACCACTCTGTTTTTGGAAGAGAGCTTCTGTTGGCCCCTTGATGGAATTGGGTTCACCGAGCCAGATGCGGGGTGTCGGAGCTGGGGAGAATGATTGAGCGAGGAGTAACGATTGAAGGACGGAATTCTGGCGTACATCAGCCGGAGCATCGCCTTCGAAAACGATGGGGCCGGCATATTTTTTCCCTGATTGGATTGCACGGTCCCGGATCTTTGAAAGTGCCTGTTCACGTTCGGCATCGGAGAGCCATACGGTTTGGAATGGGCTGTTGCCTTCCAGTGCACCGGCGGCATCATTGTAAATCGCCTCGCCAGGCCGAGACAACAGACGTGGTGCAGGATTGCTTTCATCCATGATGAGGTAGGCATCGGCCTCGTTGCATTGAAGAGCGATGCGAATAACCATCTGCCCAAGAGTGGCGCGGGCCATGGAGTAAGCGCCACCCAGGGTTTGCGATCCCAGAATGACGTGAATTCCGAATGCGCGGCCTTGCCGGACAATTCGATCCAGAAGGAGAGAAGCGCTTTGCGAGACCTTGTCATCTTCAACAAAGAATTCCTGAAATTCATCAATGAGTAACAACGTGCGTGGAATGGGATCCTTTCCGCCTGCGCGCACATAACCGGCAAGATCCTGCGCCCCAAGTTTGCGGAAGAGATCCCCGCGGCGTTTCAGTTCAGCGTCCACGCGTTCCAACACGCTCAAACCAAATTCCCGGTCGCTCTCAATGGCCACCACGCGTGCATGTGGCAGGTGCATGTTGGCATAACATTTGAATTCCACGCCTTTCTTGAAATCAACAAGGTAGAATTCCACCTGTTCCGGGCTGCACCACAACGCAAGATTCGTGATGATGACATGGAATAACGTGGATTTGCCCGATCCCGTTTTTCCGGCGATCAAACCGTGCTGGCGTGTTCCCTTGCCCACGGCCAGATATTGGAGCTTTGTGGCGCCGGTGCGGCCAATCGGAACCCGTAGTTCCTCCAGCGTGGAGAGACTCCAGATTTCATTATCGGGCGGGGCCACATGTGAGAATGGAACTTCCACCCGGTTCGAGTCCTTGCTCCGGCGTCCCACTTCCTGCACGAACTGAATTGCCAGGTCAGGATGCGGTGGCCTTTCCATTGACAGCTCAATGCCAGCCTGTGGCTGTCCTCCGAGCAACAGACGCCCCCCGTTTGTCACTGTCACACATACACTGTTGTTTCTTAAGTCATTTGGATTGAATTCTGACAAGAGCTGAAGGCTATGATCCCAATGAATCAGCGTAAACACACCGCAGCGGGCTCCGCTTGAAGCAATGCTCAGCAGCCGGCGAATGGCGGTGTCGGTAAAATTGGCCGGAAAATTGGCGATGACCAGGAAGTGGTATTTCTCCGCAATGTTGCCTGCCTGTTCATTGTATTCCGCGATGGTCTTGTATTCGTTGCGCAAATACATCTGGATCACCTTTTCCATGTGCTCATTCAAATCTGCCAGCTTTTGCTCAATCTGCGAGGATTGGGTCCAGATGCGGCTGTTGATGAGGTGTTCCTCAAAATCCGCCAGATGCATGATTCCTGCAAAATTCTGTCCGAGCCCGACTGGATCAAGTATTGTAAAGTTGACACGACCTGGGGGCACCTTTGAGAGAAGACGCAGCATGATGTTGTTGAGTGGACCGGAAATGGCTTCATTTTCCAGTCCCTTGGTTTCAAAAATCACGCAGCCTTGTTCTGGAAATGTAAGGAGCAGGGGCATTTCAAACGTGGCGGGACCGGGGAGCGCGAGGCGACGGTCTTTTGGCAGAATGCCAACCATTTCTTTGACATCAACTTTCAGGTGGGCATATTGAACAGCTCCCTGGAATGAAGTTGGAGGCACCCATGCGGTTGTCCACTTGGAATCCCATTTTGGAAATTCAACGTTTGCTTGTGAGATGGATGTTGTGATGATGTCATAGAGCGGGCGACATTGTTTTTCCCATTCCGCCTGAAGTTTCCGCCAGTCATCCTGGAATTCGCCAGTCCATTTTATTTGACGCTCTTCGACTAGGTGCTTTTGACTGGCCTTGCGGGATTCAACATCTTTTTTGACGATTTCGATGGTTTGAATTCGTTCCTGCTCGAGGCGTTCAATTCGTTTCTTTTGGAGTGCCTCCGATTTGAGCGACACGCGTTTGCCTTTGATGTCAATTTTTGTCAGGGCGGGCTCTGTCATCTGGCTGGCCTGTTCCACTGCGTGACTCCACTGCTCGTTGACACGTTGATTTTCGGCCTGGTATTCCCGTTCGATTCGTGCCAATTCATTTGTGTGGCGGGTCTCGCATTTTGTCTGGCAGAGAGCATGAAGTGCGCGTGCTTGAATGACAGCATTTGCGATTGTTTTTGCGGAGGTTGCCGCCTGATGACTGGCAAAGAAGTAAAGAGCCAGAAAACCGATGAAGGTTCCAACGGCGGCAATGGCTCCATTTTCATAGTTCCATCCATGCAGGTTAAACCGCTGGAGCAGGGGAACGGTTGCAAAAACGAGGAGAGGCAACACATGCCACCAGGGCAGGAACTTAAAGAACTTGGGTAAAAGAATGTGATTATACTTCTGAAGGTCTGTTTCGCATTGGGTTCGCAACTGGCGCAGTTGTCCAAGCAACTGATATTCGTCCTTGGATTGGTCTAGGGCACCTGCCGGGGCTTCAAGCATTTTTCTGAATTTCCAAATACCGCGGAATGAACTCCTAATGGCAGCTTCAACGGGGAGAAGAGTTTGGTCTTCCGCTTGGAGAGTCGCACAGAATTGTTCATACTCCTTTTCGGTGGCAGCGATGCCATCTTTGCGCACGCGTGCCGCCTGCATTGTAGCGGTTTGAAGCCGGTATTTACGTCGTCCTTCTTCTTCCTCGATGCGGGTGATTGCTTGCGTCTTGCTGGATTTCCAGGCTTCGGAAATCCGGATTCTCAGGTGGTCGTAACTATCCTCTGCGGCTCTTTTTTTCTCCTGAAAAGTGGTTTCGGCAGCGGCGTTTTGCTCAATAAGGTGGTTATCAAAGTCCTCCATGACAAAACGAAGGCGCTCATGCTCCTGGTCCATTCTGGCCCGATAGTCCTGATCCAATGTCTCTTCACGGGCGGTGAATGTTTGCACCACTTCCTTGAGTTTTTCCAGCAACTCCAGAGTCTTGCTTGTTGTCAAATAACTACTCACAGTCTTTCCTGATTTTACTTGTCACTTTATCGATCTGGTCAATTACTTCCATGGCCGAATCCACGCCCGACCGGAGAGTATCAATATAACGTAATTCAAACTCCCTGCTTTTTTCATCATGCCAGTTTTCCCTGGTGTATTCCCATTGGACAATCAAATCGCGCGTGATGGCAGTCAGCCGGGCTTTATTGGAATTGATGCTCATGGCTTTTCTCCTGAGGGAGTTTTGCCATTGTCTGCCGCTGACTCTTCAGACGGCGGGGGGCTGGCAACCGATGGTAAGGTAGACGTTATGGCGGCGTAATCATCAAGCGTTTTGACCACCTGAGACAAATAGACTTCGGCGCGAGGCAGGTCAACACTGACGATGGTTTGAAGCTTTTCCAATTGCCGGGCAATCGGATCGACCTGACTGCTGAAATTTCGAATCCAGCGTTTGACGGTTGTCAGCTTGTTTTGAGCCTCTTCAAGGGCTTTTTCAGCACGGCGGACGGCGGCAACTTCGGCACTGGAAGCTGTCTTCAAGTTGGACATTTGAGCACTAAACAAATCCGATTTTGCCATTTCCAGTGCGAGAGTTCGTTTGCGTACCTGGCTTTGCCAGAAGAGAGTTTGATCGTTTTCCAGCCAAAGTCGCATTCGCAGAATTTCAGCACTGATTTCTTCCAAGGCAGGGGTTGCCTTGGACATATAAAGGATCAACTCGGCCCGAAAAGCGTCCAGGGCTTCGATTGAATTGACGTTGGCTCCTTGTTTAGCGGGCATGAAAAGAGGGAATTATCGCTGGTTCAGATATTCTTCAATCCGCTGGGCTTTGCGCAAGAGGTAAGGAGTATGCTGATTGGAAATCTCAACGAATTTTTTGAGAGCTTTCATGGTCTGTGTAAACTCATCCGCAAATTTCTTTGCCTCCTGGTCTTGCCACGTGTCTCCCAAAGCCGAGAACCTGCTTTGAAGTGCAGACATCCGGTCCTGCAGGTCTGTATTGAACCGTTTGAGTTCATCGGCAAAACGCCGGACTTGCTCGGGATCCATGATGGCTTGGGGCATAATGATTTCCTATTGTCTTTTTCAAAGACAAAATACACGAAACAACGGAGAAGGGAAAGCTTTCTCCAAACGCATTTTTCGAATTCGGACGATGAATCGAAAAAGACCGGACAAGGATGGGGGGCGATTCGTGGAGAGGTATGCTGAGGGATTACGAACACGAGGAACTCAATGGCTTGTCTTCTTGGGGCTTTCTCCTTAAAAATAGGGCTCATGGACAAATCCTTTATCGGCATCGAGATTGGCGGTACAAAGCTCCAAATTGTTGTGGGCAATGAAGAGGCACGCATTCTTGAACGACATCGTTTTTCCGTGGATCCGGGAAAAGGGGGGGCTGGCATCCGTGAACACATAAAAAAATGTGTGAGTGATTTGACGACACAAAAGAGAATTCAGGCCATCGGTGTGGGCTATGGTGGTCCGGTGGATTGGGAGACGGGACAAATTTGCTGCTCTCATCACGTTCAGGGGTGGTCTGATTTTCCGTTGGGAGAATGGCTGGCTGACATAGCCAAGTGTCCTGTTTATGTTGACAATGATGCGGATGTTGCCTCACTTGGAGAAGCAACACACGGGGCCGGGAAAGGGTTTAATCCAGTGTTTTACGTGACGCTGGGAAGCGGTGTTGGAGGGGGGCTTGTGCGGGATGGGCGGATTTATCACGGGGCCAAGCCGGGAGAATCTGAGATCGGACACATTCGGATTGATCGTTCCGGTGCCATTTTAGAATCGCGTTGTGCGGGCTGGTCTGTAGATGCGAAAATTCGTGAGGCAATTAAAAATGCCGGGGATTCCATTTTGTCCAAGCTTGCAAGGCAATTTCCGAGGGCTGAGGCAAAAGCGCTTCGTCCTGCATTGATGCAGGGGGATCTGCTTGCCAAACAGATTTTAAACGAAACGGCAGGCGACCTTGCGTTTGGACTCTCCCATGTGATTCATTTGTTTCATCCCTCGATCATTGTGGTGGGGGGAGGACTTTCCCTGATTGGAGATCCGTTGATGGAGGCTGTGAATACCGCGTTACCACAATGGATCATGAAGGCGTTTCTGCCTGGTCCACGTGTGGTGCTTTCGGGACTTGGAGAGGATGTTGTGCCTACAGGGGCCTTGACTCTGGCTGCCAATACCAGCGGCAGCAGATAAAAAAAGCGGCGCCCATTTCAGGCGCCGCTGTGGTCAAACTATTTAATTTCGTTTAATGGCGTTGAGGGCCATTTCCGCCGTTATTTCCACCGCCTGAACCGCCATTCCCACCACCGTTTGAGGGTGTTGGAGAAGTCTGTCTCGGTGTGGAGCTTCTGCCGGAAGTGGTTGTGGAACGGGGAGCAGTCGGAGTGCTCCCACCTCGGTTCACAGAGGGAACGGTGCCTGAACGATACCCCCCTGTTGGTTGAACTGTGGTCCGTGGTGTTGTTGTGCCGCCAGTTGTTACTGGAGTGGCTCCACGTGGCACGGAGGGGCTTACACCTCTGGTAGTCGGTGTTGTTGTGCGTGGTTGAGTATTGCCCCCACTTGTCATGGGAGTGGTAGTGCGAGGTGTCGTCACAGTTCCACCCGTTGTGGTGCGTGGCATTGTTTGCGTGCCTACTGCTGGCGTGGCAGTTCTCGGAGAGGTGGTTCCTGCTGTGGGTGTGTGCGAGAATGTCGGATTACCAGTCGCCGGTGTTGCTGAACGAGTATTACCTGCGGCTTGGGTGCGGGGGCTTGTGGTGAAATTACCAGAGGCAGGAGTGGAGGTGTGAGGCGAGCTCAGGCTACCACCAGATGAGCGTGGTGTTTGTCCTGTTTGCACACCATGATTGGCGAAGCCCCTTTGTGGATTTGCGCCAAGCCCTGCGTTGGAAGTTTTACCATTGTTTCCAGCTCCCATATTTCCTCGCGGATTGGATGGAGTCGCAATGTGGCTAACCGGTGCTCCGGCACCAGGACGCGCTCCAGGCGATTGATGTGTCGGGCCATTGATGGTTACTGCATGGGCAGGGCTGTTACCACCGGGTCTGTTGCCTGCAGGTTGCGGATGATAAACGGTTAGGCTGTGGCCTCCTGCCACGTGGTCCCTTCCGATGCCACCAGGACCAGGACCCACTTGATGGTTGATGTGGACCGGCTCAATGTTGTGATGGGTAACTGCAACGATGCGACTTCTTCCCGGTCCTTCATTGATGAAGCAGCCTCTCTCAAAGCGTCCCTCATTTCGCATCCGACTTGCTCGGAAGATGGGGGCCATATCATGGTGTGGAACTCGGAAATGGTCGATGCGATGATCTTGGAAATGCCCAAAACTTACAAAGGTGAAGCAATCAACGCCCAAACCAAAATCAAAATCAACGCCGACGTGGTTATGATGATACGACCAGCCTATGCCAACTTCAAATGTCGCAGTCGGAGGCAATGGTGCCCATCCGCAATAGGCATCATGATGACGCCAACAAACCCATGCTGGTCCCCAGACTGTGTCAGGTGTCCACACCCAGCCATGGTGGGGATGGTGATACCAACGCCCGTAGTGGAATGGTGCCCAGCCCCAGGAGTAATCAGATTGCCAATACCATCCGGCATCGGTATACACCCAATGACCTCCGTTGCAGTAGGGTTGCCAGTCGGGACTTGCGACGACAACCGTGGGTTGCCAGCACATTCCGTAGCCTTCCACATTGATCCACGTGCCGTATGGGGCAAGGCCAGTTTGAAAATCAACAACAGTGACTGGGGGGGGAGTAGCCACAACAACTGGAGCCGCCGCCGCAACTGGAGCGGCTGTAGCGACTTGTGCTTCTGGTGCCGGTTGGGCATAGGTTGTTTCAGAAGCTGGAGCTGCGGCCACTGTTTGAGGAGGGGCATATGCCGTTGCAACTGCCGGTTCAGCAGTGGCTGTGGCGGCAGTGGTCGATACGGATGCAGTCGCATATGCGCCAGTGGGGGTTGCTGTTGCCGTGGCAGTGGGAACTGCGTTTTGATCCGCTGTGGCTGTCTGACTAACGGGGGCAGTAGCCGTCTGAACTTCCGGCTTTGCACTGTGTTGAACGATCGCATTTACAACGGCTTCGGAAACTCCAAGGTCATTGAGGTAAATCAACTCGTTTGCAGTGGGTTGATAGGCGATGTTTGATCCATTGATGTAGTTGACGATGACATCATCACTAATGTGTGCTTGCACCAGCTTTACAACATCTGCCAAGCCGGGAGAAAGATCAGACGGAATGACAGGTGCTGATGTTTCTGATTCAGATGAAGTTGACGACGTTTGAGTCGAAGATGTGGTCCCAGAGGCATCCGATGAGACTAAAGTGTTGGTGGTGATTGTTGAAACAGTGGATGTAGTTGAAGACGAATCTGTTACAACTGCCTTGGTCTGTCCCACAGTGGAAGTAATTCCATACCCAAGAGTGAAAAGGATGATTGCCCCGACGGCTCCAATCAACCATTTCGAACTCAATGAAGTTCGATTTTTCATACTTCAAGTGTGACGTTTTCCGGTGTCCTCCGCAAGTTTTTCCAATTCCTCATTGGCAACTTGCGGTCTGTATCATCGTCAAATCGTCCCAAATCAATCGACGCTGCCGCAAAAAAACTATTCATCACCGAAAAGTAGGAAAAGTGTTGCAAGGAAACGTCAACTCCATCAGAGTAGTTGCAGGTGGAGAGATGGCTGAGTGGTTTAAAGCGCACGCCTGGAAAGCGTGTGTACCTTAACCGTACCGGGGGTTCGAATCCCCCTCTCTCCGCCATGATTCTCCGGGTTGGCTTAATTCCCTCTGTTTTAGTTGTTTTCGTTCCTTTTACGTTTCTTTTTTTGCAGTTTTTTGTCTTTCAAAATGCTTCAGGGCTAAACTTCTGACGTTTTATGGCGTTAACATAAAGGCGGCTTGGCATTTTTGTTTTTGCCAGAATCCAGTGATAGTTTAGAAACGCTATGCCTTCATTTTCGTATGTAGCCCGAGACGCGGGGTCGGGGCGTGAAGTTCGCAACGTTGTTGAAGCAGCATCCGAGGCCAATGCGGTTGCGGCATTGCTCAATCGTAATCTTCTAGTCATTTCCATTCAGGAGCGCGTTTCAAAAAAGGGGAGGACTGCTGGCGGAAAAGTTGTTTTGCAGGACTTGGTGGTTTTTACCCGTCAACTTGCCACAATGGTTGATGCTGGCCTCGCTATTGTCCAATCCCTTCAAGCTTTGGCCGAACAGACTAACAACAAGGTCATGCGGGATATCATCAAGGATATCATGAACCGCGTTGAAAGTGGCGACAGCTTTTCCGATGCGCTTCAAAAACATCCCAAGGTATTCAACCGCCTTTACTGTTGCATGGTGGCAGCCGGTGAAAAAGGAGGTCTGCTGGCTGAGATTTTGGATCGTGTGGCCTCTTATCTTGAAAGCACAGCGCGGTTGCGCAAAAAGGTCAAATCGGCCATGACATACCCAGTTGCGGTCATGGTCATTGCCACGATTATTACAATGGTGCTTTTGACCTGGGTGGTGCCGGTGTTTGGCCAGATTTTCTCGGATTTTGGTGCCCGGCTTCCTGCCCCCACACAGGCCCTGTTGAATTTGAGCAAGCTCATTCGTTCCTATTTTCTAATCCTTCTTGTGGGGATTGGCGGTGTCGGTTTTGGCATATATTACTTTTTGAAAACTCCCTTTGGTCATGCGTGGTGGGATGCCAAGCGTCTGACAATTCCGGTGTTTGGCCCCATTGCACACAAAATTTGTCTGGCGCGGTTTGCCCGGACTTTTTCATCCCTCATTCGTAGCGGTGTTCCAATTCTGGAAGTCATGTCGATTGTTCAAAATACGGTTGGAAACATTGTCCTGGAAAATGCCATCAAGTCTGCGGCAGTGGATATCGAAAGTGGCGAGAGCATCTCCACTGCTCTCGGAAAACACCCGGTTTTCCCGACGATGATCATTCGCATGGTCACAGCGGGTGAGCAAACCGGCAAGATTGACTCCATGTTGGAACGCGTTGCCGACTTTCTGGATGAAGAGATTGAGACGACGCTGGCGAGTTTAACATCCCTGATTGAGCCGTTTCTGATTGTGTTTCTTGGCGTTGTCGTTGGTGGCATCGTCATCTGCATGTTCCTGCCCATCTTCAAACTGTCTGAAGTCGTCAGTGGCAATGGAAAGTAAAATGTAGTGCAGAGGGTAACTTCGGCTGTAAAAAAGCCCGCATGGGTGACATGCGGGCAATCGGCTATCGCTTGAGGAACAAAATCAGTTCTTGCACATTAAATCGGCTGAAGTATTGATGCCGCCATCTTCATGCGGCACAAACTTTCCTTTCGAATCCAAAAACTCAACCAATTCCTGCGCCGTCAGGTTTTCTGCAGAGCATGTGTGAAACCGTGTGTCGGCTCCAAAAGTCGCAATGATTTCCTTCACCAAGCTTTCCCGAGTAAAAGACTTGCGGGACTTCAACATCATGGTGAGAACTTCGTGGCCATGAATCGAATTCATAATTTTAACGATGGCATTGGTTTAAATTTTGCGCAAGCGATCCTTCCCAACACTTTTTCCACTGATCCTCAGTCCCTTCCCGCAGCGGTGATGAACGGCTTGATGTCTTGCATCAACTTGGCGAATCCATCCAGCGTGACTTGCTGGGCGCCATCACTACGCGCTTCGGCAGGATTGGGATGAACTTCGATGATCAAGGCATCAGCTCCCATGGCCGCAGCCCCCTTGCACATCGCTGTCACCAAGTCAGAGCGACCTGCGCCCTGGCTGGGATCAATGACGATCGGACAATGCGACTCATTCTTGATGATGGGAATGGTGGACAAGTCCAGGGTGTTGCGGGTGTAGGTCTCGAATGTGCGGATGCCGCGTTCGCAGAAGAGGAGATTGGGGTTTTCATTTGATAGGACATATTCACCAGCCAGCAACCACTCCTCAATTTTCATGGACAGTCCGCGCTTGAGCATGATGGGCTTTCCTGTCTTTGCCGCAGCGATGAGAAGCTGGAAATTCTGGGCGTTTCGAGCGCCAATCTGAATGATGTCAGTGTATTCTGCAACCATGTCAACCTGCTGTTCTGAAAGCAGCTCAGTAATGATGGGCAGACCGGTTTCCTTGCGCGCCTTTGCCAGCAATTTGAGTCCTTGTTCCCCAAGCCCCTGAAACTCGTATGGAGAGGTGCGTGGCTTGAAAGCTCCACCACGCAGAATTGTGGCGCCTGCTTTCTTGACTGCAATGGCTGTTGTCATCAATTGCTTCTCATCTTCCACGGAGCAGGGGCCTGCCATGACCTGAAACTTTTTCCCGCCAATGATTGTCCCGCGAACATCGATCTTGGAATCCTCAGGATGCCCTTCACGGCTGACCAGCTTGTAACGTTTCTGGACCGGCATGACGTTTTCAACCTGCGGCCATGAGGAGAGAACCTCCAGAGACTGGAGTTTACGCTCATCTCCAATGGCTCCGATGACTGTCCGCTCTACGCCGCGGATGACATGTGGCTTGTAACCCATGTTGCGTATTTCATCGATCACGGCAGTTTCATCTTTCTTGGATAATTTTGGCTTGAGAACAACAATCATAATTTTGGTTTTTATAAGGTTAAAAAAAAAGAGCCGCAGGAGTAAACCTGCGGCTCTTTTTTGTGACAAGGGTTTGTCCTAAGGCAGCCACAGGCGTACTGAGGTGGTAAAGTAATAATTACCACTACGCCAGCTGCTAAAGTAAAAACCGTTACGAATCACGTATGTAAAACTAGCAGAGACTTGAAAAACGTCAACTGGGGATTTTTATCAGTGTAGTAAACAAATGAAGTGACCGGTGTGAGAACAAGTGAAATGACCGCTTGAGGGAAAAGGGATAAGTGTCAAAGGCAATGGACACGAGGCCCGAAGAACAACAGCGAGTCATGAAAGTACAAGAAATCATTATGAGAGCCATCAGTGGAAAAATCAGCTGGCTCGATGCGTCCGACATCCTTCGATGGAGTCCGCGAACCCTCCGACGATGGAAACGCCGTTACGAAACCTTTGGCTACGACGGTCTGTTTGACCGTCGCAAACGGCGCCCCAGCCCCAAACGTGTGCCCATGGAAACGGTGAAGAAAGTACTACAACTCTACCGTGAAAAATACGACGGATTCAACGTGCGCCACTACCACGAAAAACTGAAGGAGGAACATCAGATACAATTAAGCTATCAATGGGTAAAAACGGCCCTCCAAACGGCGGGGCTGGTGAGCCAAAGAACCCGGCGACAACGCCACCGGATGATGAGAGAACGCCGTTCGATGGCGGGGATGATGCTCCACTGCGATGGGAGCACCCACGCATGGATCCCGGGAGCTGCGTGGCAGCCGGACCTCATCGCGTATTTGGACGACGCGACCAACGAAGTCTACTACGCGCGATTTGTGGAAGAAGAAGACACGCGCAGCATGATGGAAGGCCTGCGGGACATCATCAAAAAGAAAGGGCTCTTCTGTAGCCTTTACACCGACCGGGGAAGCCACTTTTTCACAACGCCCGAAGCCGGAGGGGCGGTGGACAAGACCCACCCGACCCAAATCGGGCGAGCCCTGGCGCAACTGGGGATCGAACACATTGCCAGCTACAGCCCCCAAGGCCGTGGGCGAATGGAGCGGCTCTGGAGAACATGGCAGGGACGATTGCCCCAAGAACTTAAAGCCGCGGCAATCAAAGACATCAACGGAGCCAACGAATATTTGGAAAGGAAATTCATCCGCTGGCACAACCGGGAACTGACCCTGCCTGCCAAAGAAAAAGAAACGGCCTTTGTGCCAATGAGCTCCATGATTGATCTGGAAAACATCTGCTGCGTGCAAGAAGACCGGGTTGTGGGATCAGACAACACGGTAAGCTATGGCCACAAACACCTGCAAATCCAACCGGGAGGGCCGCTCAAGAGCTATAGCCAGTGCCGAGTCAAAGTCTGCGAACACCTGGACGGAACCTTAAGTATTCGCTACGGGCCGAGAACACTCGGGTGGTATGATTCCAACGGCCAAAGCATCAAAGCGCCGAAATACAAAGCGGCCTAAAAAAACACCCCCTTATCCCCAATCCATTACCCCTCCCCCCCGGGACAATGGATTGGGGATAAGGAAACAAAACCAACAAACCAAAACACAAATAAGAAAACCTAAGCGGACAGATCACTTGTTCTAGAACCGGTCAGTTTGACTTGTTAACAACACTGGGGATTTTTATCAGCACACAAAACGGTGGGAGAATTCTGAAAATTACAGTATATTTGACAATATGAATTAACATGGATTTCATTGGCTATTCTCAATGGGTAAGGATAAATCATGGCAAGATCATTTCCCCTTCCGAAAAGTTGGCGGACCATATGAAATAAATCACATTGTTTCATAAAGAGGACGCCGAAGTGATGAGATTTTTAGAAGGGTGAGTTTTTCAGCCACTCCAGATTTTTCTCCCGGTTTCTGTAAACAAAAAACCCATCGCAAGTTTGCCTTGCGATGGGGGAGTATCAATTAATCAATATTGATTAAACTGTCCAGCCGGCACGATTTTCGCGTTTCACGAATTTCGCAGCTTCGGGGAGGTTGGGGGACTTCATGTTGGGTCCATCCCATTCCATGCGCTTGCCAGCGCCAACGCGCAGGGCAACACAGCCGAGGAGAATAACTTCAGCCAGGTATCCGGCAATTTCGAAGTTCGAGTAGGCGGGCGTTCCCTCTTTCATCATGCGGAACCATTCCTGCATGTGGCCAGGAGAACGTGGAATGGTTTGCTTGACTGCTTTAGCCTCTTCATCGGCATCGCCAGGGATGTATTCATCTTTACCATTCTTGCAAATGAAGAAGTGGGCACCGTAATCATCTGGTGAGAAGATCTTGCCTTTGTCGCCAATGACGAGAGCTCCGCTGCCTGGGAGTCTTTCCTGGGTGTTGATGATTTCTTGGACAATTTCCTTGCTGGGACGAAGTGGTGGAACCTCTTTATCGCCAGGGTTACCATCATACCACCAGAATTTTAGCGGTGGCAATCCCTCACGAGCAGGGAACTCAAAGCGGATGCGGGAAGTCTTTGGATAGGTCTCCGGGAAGAATTTCGAGCCTTCCTCGTATTCAACGACGTTGGGATAGCCAAGCTTCAGAGCGCGGAACGGCATGTTAACAGTGTGGCAGGCCATATCGCCCAAGGCACCGGTGCCGAAATCGAACCAACCACGCCAATTGAAGGTGTGATAAACGCCTTCCTTGTAGGGGCGCATTGGTGCGGGGCCGATCCATTGTTCCCAATCCACAGCGGCAGGAATGGGATCGGAGCCGGCGGGACGCTCGAGGCCTTGGGGCCAGACTGGGCGATTGGACCAGACATGGAGTTCCTTTGGAGTGCCAATGATGCCAGCTTGGATGACTTCCACAGCACGGCGCAGGCCGTTTTCGGCGCTGCCTTGGTTTCCCATCTGGGTGGCCAGTTTCTTTTCACGAGCGAGAGCGCGGACGATGCGGGCTTCGTTGACGGTCTGGACAAGGGGTTTCTGGCAGAAGCAGTGTTTGCCCATGCGCATGGCGAGAATCGCCGCGACGCCATGATGATGATCAGGAGTCGAGATGGTCACCGCGTCGATGTCTTTGCCCATTTCATCGAGCATCTTGCGGTAATCCTTGTATTGTTTGATCCCCTTGTGTTTCTGTTCAAATTGTTTCTGTTTCTTGTCGAGGATGCGTTGATCCACGTCGCAAATGGCAACGATATTGCCACCACAATTGGAGGCATCCGTGCTGTCACTGTCGCCTTTGCCGCCTACGCCGATGCAGGCCACGTTGATACGATCATTGGCTCCAAGCACATTGCCGCCAACATAGGGGAAGGCAATCGTTGCAGCGCCCACAGCCAGTGAGGTGCGGGTCAGGAATTGGCGACGGGAAAGCCCGTCTGTTATCTTTTTTTGCATGTTGATTTTTGCTGGGTTATGCGTTGTTGCAGTTAAAATTGTTATTTATGGGACACAAGGTCTACAACGTATTTTAGACGTGTGCAATTCGTTTTTCTTCAATTATTGTTTCGGAGCGGCCCACTCGACCGCATTGACAAAAATCTTGCGCACTTCCGGCTTGTAATAGTCGTTGTAAGTTTCATGTCCCGGAGTGAAATAGAATACCCTGCCTTTTCCAATGGTCCAGCAGAGCCCCATGCGGCCAGGTTGTGTTTTTCCATCGGGACGGGTGTAGACGCCATCCAAGGGAACTGATTCTGGAGTTGGCACGGCGAAGGGTTCTCCGTAACGCTCGATTGCAGGCAGTTTGAAGGTTTTGACGCCTTTGCAAATGGGGTGGTTGGGGTCCTTGACGATGATTTCAGCCGAGGTGCCATCCTCCACGTATTCCCCCCAGGAACATTCGGTGCCCAAAATCGCTTTTAGAGGACGGGAAAAATGTGCCGAATGGGTTCCAATGAATCCCATGCCTTGTTCTTTGACGCGTTTGACAATTTTTTGAACGAGCTCGGTTTTGACGTCATCGTGTTTCTTATGTCCCCACCAGATCAGCACATCAGCGGAGTTGAGTCGTTCGTCGCTTAATCCCTGGTCTGGATCGTTGAAGCTGGCGACGATGATTTCCCAGCCTTTTGCTTCAAGAGGTTTCAACCCTTCTGCAATGGCTGTATTGATATCTTGGGGATAAACATTTTTTGACCCTGGGTCCACGTTGGCGGTGCCTTCAGACCAGACGACGACTTTGCGCTTTTGTGCTGCCATAAGAGGTTGTGCAGAAATAATTCCCGCCACAGCGATTGCACTCAGACCGATTGCCTTGCGACGGGTGATGGGCGTTTGCTTGGAAAAACGGCTTTCATTCGGTCTGTTGCTCATGGTTTGTATTGTTAGATTGTTTTGACATTGAGCGCAAGTGTTTTGCATGTCAGGATTGCGTTGGTTTATGAGTTTAGTTAAACGTCCTTTTTTGTCGTTAAACAGGGGGGCTTTCCGTCTTGGGGATGAGATTATTTTCAAGGATACCTCGTGGACTTTTTCCGAGGATGAACAATGGGCGGTTGTTGGGCCCAATGGTTCTGGAAAGTCGTTGTTTGCAGCGGCGTTGTGTGGAAATCTGCCTGTCGTGGGTGGAGATTTGAACTATCACTTTGAACCACTGGCTGGAGTGGCGGCGGAGGAATGCATCGGTTGCGTTTCCTTCGAACGGCGAAAGGAAAACATAGGCGAAACCGTTGTCCAATCACGTTGGAACAGCATTGAAGACGAAGGAGCTTTGAATGTTCGAGAGTGGCTTTCCTACGAGCGCGTCATGAAGGTAAATCCATATGAGGTGACAACCCTTCACCAAAAAGCGCGCCCGTTGTTCGAACAACGTTTTAAACGTGCCGTCTCCCTGTTGCATGTGGAGCGTTTTCTGAGCCGACCAATTCTTTCCTTATCCAACGGCGAAATGCAACAGATTCAATTGACTCGGGCTCTTTGCCAGCCTTTGCGGCTTTTGATTCTGGATGAGCCGTTTGCCGGATTGGATGAGGACCGACGCGAGTTTCTTCATGGCGTTTTGGATGAGCTGATGAAGAACATGCGAGTCATGGTGATAACCACTCGGGTGGAGGATTTGCCGCACAAGACGACCCATCTTTTGTGTGTCGATAAATGCCGCGTCATCGCTGCCGGTTTGCGCAACGAGATTTTGTCTCTGCGTCATGTGAAAAAAATTCTGGCATCCACGCCTCGCACGAAGACAAAGCTGCTGTCAATTCCTGTTGGACAAAAGACCAGTCCAAGAAAGGGCTCGGGCATTGAACTTGCCAATCTTCAGAACGTGACGGTGCGCTATGGCGATGAAGTGATTCTGGATCATGTTGACTGGACGATTCGCGAGGGGGAGAGCTGGGCATTGCTTGGGCCGAACGGATCGGGAAAAACTACATTGCTGAGCCTGATTCTTGGGGATAATCCTCAGGTTTATGGAAACGATGTGACCGTGTTTGGCAAGCGCCGGGGCCGTGGTGAATCCATCTGGGATGTCAAACGCAAAATTGGCTGGTTCTCGCCGGAGTTACTCCTGCATTTCGATGATTCCAGCAGTTGTTTTGATGTCGTGGCCTCCGGGTTTCGCGATACGATCGGGCTGTTCGAACCTCCAACCCGTTCTCAACGTCACGCCACACGAGAAATTCTCGAACGATATGGTTTGCTTGATCAGGCGGATGTGCCGTTATATGGGATTTCTGGCGGTATGCAGCGTCTGGTATTGCTTTTGCGCGCACTGGTGAAGAAGCCAAGACTCCTGATCCTAGACGAACCGTGTCAGGGACTGGATCGCGAGCACCGTGAACGTTTTGTCAAGGTTGTGGACGGTTTGGTTCGCAGCAGAGAAGTGACTGTGATTTTTGTAACTCATCGCGCCGATGAGATTCCTCATTCCATCAAGCGAACCATGCGGTTGGGAGCTCGACAGCCTTAGCTAAAAATAAAAAAATCAGGACCGCGGATTACATCCACGACCTGAATCTTTATATTGCCGAGTGGTGCACCGGATGCAGCCTCGTTGCCTTTACTTCCGGTGTGCTGCCGTGGGCAACTTCATCTGCACCCTTTCACTCTTAGCAAGATTAAAGTTGCACACGTTTGAAATAACGCAAATGAAAAATTAATTCTTTTTTTAAGAAAATCTGATTATTTCATAAAGGCGGGAAAACTTCTTGGAAACCGGTTCCTTAAATTCGAGAAAAAAGCCTGTTTTGACCTCATTATTTGTTGGGTTTACCTGCGGATAAGGCAACTTTGATTCGGTCAGTATGTGTTTTGATATTTTCCGTCTCCTCCTGTTTGTAAGAGGTGAGCTGATCGGGAGTGAGAAAATTTTGAAGCACTTTCAGGCGACTCTCCAACTTCGCGTTTTCGTTAACGCTGTATTTGTCAGCAAGATCCATGTGTGTTGTGTCTATGGGGGGAGTGGGCGAGACTTTTTCAGCTTCGTAAAGTTGGTTTTTGAGCTGCTCTTTTTGTTCTCTGGAGAGGTTGAATTCCTTGGCAATTGTCACTGAAGAGTTTTCTGCCACCTGTTGATTTAAATGATCGACCTCGGTCTCCTTGAATTTGTCATAGGAAGCAAGTTGCTCACTGGTGAGAACGGACTTGATCTGTGCCTCGACTTCATTTGGATTTAAAACCTTATCTGAAGCGTTGGTAATGCCCATCATGGCGTTTTGAGTTTTCTGAATTCTACTCTCAGTGTCTTCCATCATGATTTTTTTAATGGACTGTTCCTGGTCGTCGGTGAGTTGCAGTGTTTCCTTCATGCGGGCGAGCCTGTTCAAGACTTCCCGTTTTTGGTAGTTGCGGGCAAAGACAAGTCCCTGCTCCATGGCGTTTGACATGGCGGTTGTCCTCAGTAATTCATTTGTCTTTAGAACCTGAATTTCCTGGGAAGCGGCTTGTTCCTGGCCCGCAATATTGCGGAGTTTGAGAAGCTGAACGCTTGGCTGATTGGTCTTGTTAAGTTGTATCAGTTGTTTTGTGAGAGTTTCCTTATTCGTTTTGAGCTGTCCCAATTCTGAACTGAGGAGCTTTTGTTTTTGTTCAAGCGTATTGTATTGCTTGCGCAAGGATGCGGCCTTGGACGACTCAAAAACAGCCGCCCCAACGACTATAATGGTAATGACTGAAAGTATAAATAATTTAAGGGGAGTCATAGTGGTCGTTTAATGTTTACCGGCTGTTTTTATTGGTGATTGAAGGCATTAATGCTTTCATGCTTTTTGTCATTGTTTCAATCATGGTTGATTGTTCTTCGCGATACGTGGAGATCTGTTCCGGTGTAAGATAATTTTGAAGAACAGCGATTTTCTTTTCAAGCCGTTCTTTTTGGGAGTGTTTGGCAGATTCCCATGGATTGGAACTGGATGGGGCGCTGAATGGAGCTTTGTTGATCTCAAGAAAAGCGTCGCTGATCTGGTTTTGCTGTTGTTTGGATAGTGAGAAATTTTTCCCCAACTGATCTGATTCGAAATCTGCAATTTCGCGGTTGGAAAGATCAGTCTCATTTTGAACGAATTTTGGATAATCTGAGAGCTGTTTTGAATCGAGTATTCTTTTGATTGCCTCTTCCTCATCTTTTGTGATTTGAGCCACTTTTTCGGCGTTCGTTTTTCCTGCCAGTATATCCATGGTGAAATTGAATTGATTTGTTACCGAATTCAGAAGGATCGTTTTGATTGACTGCTCCTGCTCCTCTGTCAATTGGAGCTTTGTTTTCATGCGTGCGAGCTTGGCAAGGGCTTCTTTTGATTTCATTTTTGTGAGTTCAACCATTGTGGGTGCTAACATGTTGGTGAAGTTGTCCAACGATTGTCTGGCATTGGCTTTCAACGTTGCCAGCTCATGCGTGGCAGGTCTTTTTCCTGCCAGAGAACCCAATCTGGAAAGGTCACTTTCTTTTGAGTGACTCTCAGCTTTCAAGAGAATATTCGAGAGGCTGGTGTATTCTTTTTGACTCTCCTCGATTTGTTGCTGGAGCGATGCGTGTTGTTGTTCTTGCTCTTTGATTTTTTCCTTAAAAACCGAGGTTTGGTGTGTTTGGTATATTCCAACTCCGATGGAGGCGGTCAGAACGATGGCCAGTAGTGTTTTTTGAATGGCAGTCATGGCAATGGTTTTTACGGCGGCGGTTGCGGTTGTAGTGGTGACGGCAGTCAATGTCGTCGTGCTTGCAAGGGCGGATATCGTGAGGGCGAGACCAGCCGGGGCAGATTGGACCGCACTGGTTGTCAATGCCACAGTCAAACCTGTGACTCCGACGGTGACTCCGCGTTTTGCAAAGATCTGGCGCAAGCGTTCAATGGCGCGGTTGATGCGTTTCTGAGCTGCCTCCTCGCTGGTTCCAAGAATACCGGCAATTTCACGCGAACTTTTACGTTCGAAAAACCTCAATAGAAGCGCTTCCCGGTCGTTTTCATTCAATTCGTTGAGGGCGGCATCAAGATGGTCTGCGATGGGTTCCCAGTCTGGGCCGGAAGAGTCGGATTGATTCATAGCGGCAGCTTCCTGTTCGCGAATGCGGCGTCGGACATCGGTGCGGATGGAATTGGCCGCCAGGTTTTGGGTTGTTCGATGAAGCCAGCCGGATAACACGGGATGTGAAGTCAGTTTATCCGCATCTTTGGCCAGAGCCAGAAAAACGGCTTGTGCAACGTCCTCAGCCTGCGGTGCAGTGTGCACCAGACGCAGCGCAGCCGAGTAGACGAAATCCAGGTGACGTTGCACAAGCTCTGCAAAAGCCGGTTCCGATTTGCACCGTGCGTATTCAGCTAAAAGTTGTTGGTCCGTCAAGTTGTTCACTCATCTATTAGTAACCACCGAAAGAAAAACCGGACAGGGAAAATGTTTTTATCTAAAAAACGGTGTGTTTTGCTGAAATGAGTTGAGGATTATCGAATTGATCCAATCAATTGAAACAGGGGGGGCAAATAGGCTTCTTAAAAAATATCACTAACCTTTACTTCAGAAAACTCAAAAAGTGGGCGTAATTAATTCCATTGTGGAAGGTTATTTAATACTGATTAATGATTTAACGCCCCTACGAAGGGGTATCTCTCAAGGGCTATAAAACTCCCTGTTTTTCTGGTTGCCGTTATGTCATGACATCTGCAATATCGAACCTCGCTCAAGTGTCACTTTTGTTTTGTTGCGATCATAGAAATTCCAAATAGTCCCAATTTGTTTCGGTGTGAATTTGTCGAATCATAAAAGAGTTTGGTTTGCCAGCATGGTAATCATGGAATGGATGTGCATTTCTGTACTTGCGGCGGATCAACGCCAGATCCCTTCATTGTGCACAGAAGTCGATTGGAGTGTGGCCAATTTATCCAACAAAGCAGTGGCTTTGCCCCATGCGGATTTAAAAGTGCGCGACCATGTGCGCAACGGTGAATTGACATTCGAAAAACTGTCTCATGGCGGAACAAGATATCTGAACCCGGGTGCTGTGCTGGTCAAATTCAAGAACACATCCATTGTTTCAGCAGTCAAAGTTGAGCCTGGTCGGGAAACTGAAGCTGCAAAGGTGATGGGGGCTAGGAATGACGTGGAGTTTGCCGAGCCGGATGTCATCCAACAAAGGGCCGCTTTGGTCAATGATCCATTGATAGGAAGCCAGTGGCATCATTCGGTGATCCATAGTTTCAAAGCTTGGGATTATGGCATCGGACAGAGCGATGTTAGGGTGGCTATAGTTGACACGCCATTTCAAATGGATCATCCAGACCTTGAGGCAAACACAGTCGACGGTTGGGATGTGGTGTCAAATCAAGTGGTTCATTCAAGTGCGGGCATCAGCCATTCCACGTTTTGTGCGGGGCTTGTTTCTGCAGTTGCCAATAATGGCATCGGTGTTGCAGGAGTGGCAAATTGTCGGATTCTGCCAATTAATATTACTGGTGCGACCAGCGAAATGTGCGATGCAGTTTACTGGGCGGCGGATAACAATGTGCGGGTTGTGAACATCAGTTGGACAGGAGCAGACAGTGCGGCTTTGAATGCGGCAGGGATGTATCTTCGAACTCATGTGCGGGGGCTGCTTGTCATGGCTGGCGGAAACGGAACCGGAGAGCTGGATTATGATAATCAGCCCGATATCTGGTGTGTTTCGATGACCGACTCTGCGGATAATCCTCACTCAAAATATGGAAGGTCAATTGATTTTGCAGCTCCTGGATTTGCCATGTTCTCAACAACGACAAATGGCAGCTATGCCACGGACTCGGGCACAAGCTTTGCCGCCCCAGTTTTTGCCGGAGTTGTTGCAAGATTGTTTGCCATCAATCCGTTGCTGGAGCCTGACGATGCCATTGATATCCTCAAGCAAACAGCCGTGGATTTGGGCGATTCGGGTTGGGATATGTGGTTCGGGTGGGGGCGAATTGATTTTGGTGCGGCAGCGGAGATGGCTTGGGCTCGCTTGCCGAGAATAGGCATCTCATCGGTATCAAATGGGGTGATGACAATTCAGACTGGAGTAGATTCGAGCTTTGAATGCCATCTTTTGGCAACCAAGTTTTCAGAAGGTAACTCGTGGTTTTCTGTATTTAATACAGTAGTTACGACCAATGGCGGAAAACTGTATTTTTCGTGTCCCATAACTGATAATGATCGAATTTTTTATCGGCTTTTGATTGGAGAAAAAATTCACTGATTTCATAAGTTTAACCGGACAGATCAGACTTTGTGTTTTTTCTAAAAATGAAGTTTTCTATCATGTTTATGTCTAATGATTTACAAAAAAAATCAGCCGTTTCAATTTTAACGATTTTGTAACCTAAAAAAAGTTGACTAATGAAGCCTATTATGAGATTAGAATAGTAAATCGTAATTCGTTTGTTTCTGTAAACTGTTTTCAGGTTAGTTTCTTATCTTGGGCTGCTGGATTTTATTGATGTTCTAAATTGTTCGAGTTTCACTTATGCGCATATTCAAGTTGAACAACCAGCGTGTAACGTCAATCATCGCGTTGGCGTTTTCGGTGTTCCTCATACCCCAACATTCCCATGCAGGTGGATGTGTTACTTTGCCAGCAGGAGCTGTTGGCTGGTGGTCGGCGGATGGCACTCCAAGTGACGAGTTTGGTTTGAACAACGGAGTGATTAATGGGGGAGCCAGTTATGCGGCCGGAAAAGTTGGGCAGGCTTTTGTGTTTAACGGCACAAACAGTTATGTGGAGATATCCGACTCCCAATTATTGAGTCCTCAAGTGACGACGACCGGCGAGCTGACACTGGAAGCGTGGGTGAATTTTTCACGGTTGCCTCAATTTGATACGGCAACATCCTCTCCCTATCGTTCGATCGCCGTCAAGGGCTCTTCTGGTCAATGGGAATACGGCTTGTTCATGTCCACCAATGCCGAGGTGTATTTCAATGTCTGGCAGGCAAATGGCAACAGCTATGCCGGAACATCAAGTTCGGCAATTTCTGCAAATCAATGGCATCATCTGGCCGGTGTTTTGAGCAGTGGTAATTTTTTGCGTCTTTACATAGATGGGCAAATGGTTGGTGAAAAGACGAGTTTTTCTGGGGGACTGACGGATGGCACGTCTTCTTTGTTTATTGGTCGGCGTGGGGATGGTCAGTATTTCGACGGGATGGTGGATGAAGTGACCTTGTATGCAAGAGCTTTAAGCGGGGATGAAGTCAAATCCATCTATGACGCTGGAAGCAACGGAAAGTGCCTGTCGATCACCGGAGGTAAAGTTCCGTATTTCGCTAATTTTGAAAGTGGAGTGGGCAGCGAATGGATTGATCCGTCGTTGAACGCATCTGCGACGTTTGCGTTTACCCGGTTCTTGGGGCGCTATGGCAACAACGGGACAATGCTGATGCTCACAAATCTGACTGTTGGGACCAGCTACACGCTGGGATTTGATTTTTATGCGATTGATTCCTGGGATGGCACCCCAAGCGATTACTTTAATGTCAGCCTTAATGGTTCTCAGGTATTCCACCAGACATTTGCAAACTATAACAACAATCCTCAAACTTTTTCTGGATCGCCAGATGAAGGCCGGGACAACTTCGGTTTCAATTCTTCTTACTTGGATGCGATCTATCGTAATATTGAAGTGACATTCACTGCTTCCAATTCCCTTGCAGTAATAGGGTTTTCTGGACAGGGACTTCAGGAGCTTGATGATGAGTCATGGGGGATTGATAACGTGTCGGTCCGTCTCAGCTCTGACTTAAAGAGCGCTTTTATACGCTCTTCCTCACTTCCTGGTTCTGGCACAACGAACGCGGTGGCTATTGACCGTTTCACAATTTCTGCCAATTGGCCTTTGACCTCTGCCGCTGCGACTGGCACAACGAATTACTCACTGAAAATGCCTGGCGCGGATGGGGTGTTTGGAACGAGTGATGACCTTGTGATTCCTATTACGGCGTCATCTCCGGGTAATGGCGGGCATTCGGTTCTTTTCACCATTGCCAACACGCCTTTGCAACCGGGGCGTTACCAATTTATTGCAAACGACCTTCAATGCACCAATGGTTTGGCTGTCGCAAACTACACAAATGTATTCACCATTGCCAACCCGGTTTCAGGTGTTGTTGAATCAACCTCTGACGACACACTGGATGCGGCAACAACAATTTCTCTGGCGGAATCACCTGCTGGAAGTGGTCTGTTTTCGGCGGCGGGAGTTGGCATCTACAGAACTACGGGAGATGTGGATTATTGGAGGTTTGACGCCGAGGCAGGAGATGTTGTGACGGTGAGAATTGAGGCAGAGACACCTGGTACTTATCCGCAGCTTTACTTGCAAAATTCGTCAGGATCGACCTTGTGGAGTGGAAGGGGTGATTATTCTGGCGTTGTTCAATTTCAGAATTACACGATTAGTTCTCCCGGCACTTATTATCTGCGCACTTGGTCCGATAATAGATATTCACTCTACTGGAGTGAGATCATTGTGACTCGGCAACCCAATGCGCCACAGGTTGAAAGTGAAGGGAATGACTCACAAAATGCAGCGAATCTTCTTGTCTTGAATGCCTCTCCCGGGCTCTATCAGACACGTGTTGCCGGTCTTCTGCCTTCAGCGGATTCCAACGGTGACTATTTTAGTTTGGGTAACCTGAATGGCGGGAACACACTTAACCTTGGTTTGCTTTTCCCTGCTGGAACAACTTTGAGTAATCAGACTTATCTCAGCGTTCAGGCGGCAGGAAGTTCAACAATTCTGGCTGGAAGCTATCAAGGAAGCCTGAGCTACACATTCCCATCGAATGGCATTTATTACGTTCATGTCGAGACAACGAATCGGAACATTCGCGCTTTATATCTGTTATCAGTGGCGGTGAGTGATGTGGTACCACCTCAAGTTGTTGCCACAAGTTTGCCGGCAGAAGGGAACGTTACAGACGCATTAATTAATGCATTTACACTTTCTTTCTCGGAGGACATGCAGCCTGCCGGGATCAGTAATTCTGCAAATTACATCCTGCGTTGTGCCGGAGCCGATGGTGTCTTTGGAACGGCAGACGATCTTTTCTACACGGTTGTTTCCACTGGTTACACAAGTGGGCTTAGCTCTTCTTATCAGGTGAGCGATGGACCGTTACAGCCTGGAAGTTATCGGTTCACCCTTAGCACGAATGTTTCAGATCGAGCCGCGAACAACATGTCGAGTCCGTTTGTTCGGAATTTCAGCATAATCAACCTCTCTGGCTATGTTTTGGAGAACCGAAGCAATGATATCCCAGGACTTGGCACTCAATTGAGCTTAAGCGTAACAACAAATGCAGATGGAACCATCAGTCCATGGCAGACGCTCGGCTCTCTGAACTATCCGAGATTTGTTGCTGCCGGTCAGTTTAATGGCGATACGAATCTGGATGTTGTCTCTGCAAACTGGGGCAGTGGGAACATCACTCTGTTTACGAACACGGGCAATGGCGTGATGCAAGTGTTGACCAATGTGAATACGGGGGACGCTCCTGTGTCAATTGCCGTTGGCGATTTTAACAAGGACGGCAATGCCGATCTGGCGGTGGCAAACTATAATGCAGGCACCGTGACAATTCTGCTCCAAAAGCCGGCAGGTGTCTTTCAAGTGCTTACAAACATAACTGGTTTTTCGAATCCCTATAATTTGGCGGTCGCCGATTTGAATGCAGATGGCGTATTGGATCTTGTGGTGCCAAACAGTGGCAATTCGACTGTGAGAGTTCTTTTGGGCAATGGCGATGGAACATTTACTCTTCAGAGTAACTATAATGTGGGTAGCTATCCACAGACGGTTGCCATCGGTGATGTCAACAAGGATGGGAAGCCGGATTTTGTCGTTGCAAACTATTATAGTGCGACTGTGTCAATTTTGACGAATATGGGAAGTGGTTCCTTTGCAGTGGCAACGAATTTGCCCGTTGGACCCAACCCTCGCTATGTGGGACTTGAGGATTTAAGCGGTGATGGAAAACTGGATTTGATAGTACTGCAACCGGGTAACAATACTGTGGCGATTATTCCGGGAAATGGAGATGGAACATTTGGTGACCGGCGGAGTTATTTGACGAGAACCACTGACGCCTATCAATTCCAATTGGCTGACCTGAATGGGGATGGACGCAAAGACCTTGTCATTGGCGGATATGGTAACAGCACGCTATCCTTCCTCTACAATAGCGGTTCTGGCGTCTTTACAAATGTTCTCACCATGAGTGGATACTATCCGATGAGTGTTGCACTTGGAGACTTTAATAAAGATGGGGTATTGGACTTGGCTTTTGCCAGTTATTACGGTGGATATGTCTCAATCTGGGCGGGAAACACAGTAAATCCAATCGCGGAAAATCCATCTGGCAGCGGGTTGAAGACGATTTCCGCCCGTGGCATTCGGTCCAGTTCAAGCGATGTGGATTATTATCGATTTTATGGGACTTCTGGTGACCAGGCGGTTCTTGCAGTTGAGACACCGGGACATCCAAGTGGTAGCTCGCTTCGCTATGCAATTCAGACAACCGATGGCACGGAATTGACTGCCTTTACAGTGGATTACAGCGGTTGGGGGCAGAGTGGTGTGGTGACGCTGCCTTACACGGGCACTTACCTGATACGGGTTTCGTCGAATTACGATTACCAGGGAGAGTATCGTTTCCGGTTGACGTTGACACATCCTCCAATGCAGTTGGAAAGCGAGGGGAACGACGGAATCAACTCCGCGGATTTGGTTTCTTTGTCTCTTACGAATGGCCATCTTAAAGGATCAATTGCTGGTTACCTGAGCTACGGGGATGGGGGCGATGTTTACGGGCTGGGATACCTGCTCGGTGGCAGCTCTATTTCACTTGGAGTTCGTGAGCCGTCCAATAGCGGGTTGGCCGAAATCCTCTCAGTTTATAATTCAGCGGGTACACTGATGACGAATAGTTCTGCTGCTGTAACGAATTTTGCCTATACCATTCCATCTGGTGCGGATGGCAACTACTACATTCAGGTGACTGCCGGCTCTGCTGGTGCGTTTTCCACACCTGATAATGGAGTGAGCCTTTATTCATCAAGCGACTCTATCAGCCTGGGGAAGTGGTTCAACAATCAGGTTTTCACCATTTCAATGTGGGTTAATCCGTCTGCTTCGCAGAACAGCTACGCGAACATCCTGGATAACAATCATTCCAGCACGGTGAGCTGGACGATTGAACAGGCTGCGGGCACCAATAATTCTTATATTTGGGGGGATGGCATGACGGGAGTTCCCTTCACACTGACGCCGAATACGTGGCAGCAATTGGTGATTACTCGTGATTCAACAAACATTAATCGCGTGTATGTCAATGGAACGCTTGTTGGAATGGCTGCAAGCTCGGGCCAGATAAATTACGATGGAAGCCAGTCCCTTTTGATTGGTGATTGGGTGAAGGGAAGTCGAAATTGGAGTGGCATGCTGAATGAACTGCGGATTTGGAACAAGCCACTTACACCGACGGAAATTACCGCGAGCATGACTGGAACGCTCTCTGGAAAGGAAACGGGTTTGATTGGATATTGGCCTTTGAATGAAGGTTATGGCACCAATTCTGCCGATTTGACTGCATCGAACCATGTAGCCACTTTTGCAAATGGCGTGGGCTGGGCATTTTTAGGTTCGTCAAACGCGACCTCTCCAAGTCTTTTGGCCCAATACATTTTGGACGTTGATCTTGCCAATTCCACGGCTCCACAAATTACTTCGGTCAGCCTGCCGGCAGGTGGCTCCACAGTCTCAAACATTGTGACCAGCTTTGCTGTGGGCTTTAGCGAAGACATGGATCCTATTTTTACGAGATTGGTTAACACCATTTATCGATACAACGGTCACACCTATTTGATTACACCATCCTCAATGTCTTGGTATGATGCCGAATCAACGGCAATTTCTTTGGGCGGGCACCTTGTTGCAATCAATGATGCGGATGAAAATAACTGGGTGGCCCAAATATTCTCTGGAACGTATGGGGATATTTGGATTGGAGCCAATGATATTGCAAAAGGCATTGAATCCTTTACTTGGACCAGTGGTGACCTTTTCTCATACTCCAATTGGAATGGGGGTGAACCCAGCAACAGTGGTGGCACAGAATGGGTTGGCGAAATGTATTCCAACAGCAGTCATACATGGAACGATATCAATCCGGGGAACAGTCGTTATGGCGTTATAGAGATCAGTGACACCAAGGACACTGATGGCGATGGTTGGGTGGATGTTTTGGATCCATACCCGAGTGACGCATTGAACGTGTTTGATCTGCGCACACCGGGGGCGGATGGTGTATTTGACACGGCGGATGACGTGAAATACCAGATTAGCTGTGGGGATTATTCCCGAGGTCTTTCGGCCACGTTCAATGTGATTGATGGGCCGTTGCAACCGGGCGTTTATCGGTTCAAAGTGACGACGTCCCTCAAGGACCGTTTTGGCAACGCCCTTGCGACACCCTACGTTCGTTACTTTACGAACATTGCCGTCAATGGGTTTGTTGAACAGAACCGCCGCACAAATGGTGTTTCAACGACATCGTTGAGTCTGGCCCAGGGAAGTCTGGGTGACGCCTCCTTCTCGTTGAACTCGAGTCTCTCGCTTGGAAACAATCCTTACTTTGTGAATTCGGGGGATTTCAACAAGGACGGCCATTTGGATTTGGTGTTTGCCAACTTTGGCGACCATACGGTTTCCGTTGCAACGAATGACAGCACCGGACATTTTTCAATTTCCACAAACATCACTTTGGACAGTGGAACAATCAGCATAGGGGTTGGTGATTTTGATGCGGATTCAAAACTTGATCTGGCTGTTGCAAATTATTACGCCGGCACGGTTAGTATTTTGAAAGGGAACGGTGCGGGCGGTTTCACACTCTTCACAAACATCAGCGGCTTCTCATATCCGCGAAATCTTGAGGTGGCCGACTTTAACAAGGATGGCATTCTTGATTTTGCGGTTCCCAATGAAAACAACAGCTCGGTGAGCATTCTGTTTGGAGCGGGAGGTGGCAGTTTTACAAATGCAACCAAATACACAGTGGGAAGCAGCCCTGAAACAGTTCGTTCAGGCGATTTGAATGGCGATGGATATCTTGATTTGGTGGTGCCAAATAGTGGCAGTGCCACTTTCAGCGTCCTCATGGGGAGCAGCGATGGCTCGTTTACGCTGACCACAAATTATTCGACTGTTTCAACCCCGCGCTATGCGGCGCTGGCCGATGTCAATGGAGATGGAAAACTCGATGTTGTTTTGGTGAACAATGGAAACCAGCTCAGTGTCTATCCCGGCAATGGAGATGGCAGCTTTGGAACGAGGACGGATTACAATATCTCAAGCGGTGACACGTATCAGGTCTTGCTGGCGGATCTCAATGGAGACGGAAAACTGGATGTGGTTGTGCCTGCTTATGGTGCAAGCCGGTTAATGACACTGCTTAATAATGGGGATGGAACCTTTGGCTCTCAAATTAATTACAATCCCGGAAACTATCCAATCAGCGCCGTGGTGGGTGATTTTAACAAGGATGGTCGGTTGGATATTGTCACGGCCAACTATTATGGGGCAAACAGTTGGATTTTATTTGGTAATAATCGCCAAACGCTTGCGTTGGATACGGCTGGCACCGGCTTGCGACTTGCGGCTGGGCGCGGCAATATTGCCGACTCTTCGGATTATGATTACTGGACGTTTAGCGCGGCGACGGGAGACCGGTTGTTGATTGGCACGGAAGCCCCGGGAGATCCTTATGGATCAAGCCTGTTGTATCGTATCTATTATCCCGACGGTGGTCAGTGGACCTATTTCTATTCAGATGGCTATGGACGTGGAGATGCAAGCCTGACTATTCCTGCTTCGGGAACTTACACCATTCGTGTTGAACGAAGCCAAAATTACTCCGGCGAATATCGTTTTCGCGTGACGTTGGCTACTCCACCGGCGCAATTGGAATCGGAAGATAATAGTAGCATTGCCAATGCCGACGTGTTGACTTACACGCAGACCAACGGACAACGTATTGCTTCAGTGGGCGGGTATATTGGTAATGCGGATGGTAATGGTGATTATTATCAATTAGGCAATCTTGGCGTGGGAACTCAAATCACGTTGAATTGGGCGCGGCCATCCGCAAGCCATTTGGAACCTATTCTTGAGATTTACAATTCCTCGGGTGTTCTGGTGACGAATACGCGGCCCGACCAGACCAATCTGGTTTTCATGGTCGATGCGGGGCTGGGCGGTGCCTACTATGCTCACGTCGATTCGACGCTTGCCTCACGAAAAGCCGGTGTTACAAACGCCCTCTATTTCAATGCAAGTTCCACTTACATCAATATTGGTAACTGGTCGCCCGGCACTCAATGGAGTATGCAGGCGTGGGTGATGCCCACTGATTTGCCATCTGGACGTCGGACTGTTGTTGGCGGGGTGGGCGGTTGCCGTGACTGGGCCATTGTTTTAAATGGCGGTTATTTTGCTGCCGATGTCGGGTTGAACGGATGTGTTACATATTATACCTCTCCAACGGCAGCCTCGACCTATACATGGTATCATCTGGCCATTTCATGCGATGGAACAAACGCCTACTTCTATGTGAATGGACAGATGATTGCCTCGGGACCTGTGGATTTGAATTTTGCTCCATATCCGGGCGGCACATGGATCGGCGGCGAATCGTGTTGTGGAGGTTACTTCCCCGGCATTATTCAGGATGTTTCCATCTGGAGTCGTCCATTGTCTGGAGCGGAAGTGAATGCCTTCATGGCGAACAGTCCTGTTGGGACTGAAAGCGGTCTGGCTGGACTTTGGAGTTTGCAGGATGGCAATGGCACGACTGTGCCGGACCTTTCTGGAAACGGACACACGGGTACTTTGGTCAACGGCCTTTATTGGATGACTTTGTCCTCAACCAATTCGCTTACTTCCGGCCTCTTCCAACAATATCTGTTGAATGTTCGTCTGATGAACACGATCGCACCTGCTGTTGTGGATGTGAATCTTCCAGCGGAGGGAGCGGTGTCATCAAATATTTGGGACCGTTTTACAGTGACATTCTCAGAAGACATGTCCCCGGCATCGGTGACGAATTCGAATAATTATGATTTGCGGGGGGCCGGTCCAGACGGGACGTTTGGAACTGCCGATGATCAAATTTACACTGTGATCAATTCTCCGGCTTATGCTTCCGGTAACTCGGCCACATTCTATGCGCCTGATGGCCCCATTCAACCGGGATTGGTTCGTTTTACTGTCAAAGAAAGCGTGACTGATCCGCTTGGAACCACGATGAATGCGCCTTATGTGCGGAATTTTTCCGTGGTGAACGTTCCTGGGTTTACATATGAAAATAGGGGCGACAACAGCATTGGAAAGGCTACATCGCTTTCTTCAGTCCGAACGAACCGTGCGGACGGAGCCTTTACGGCTGGCGCAGATAAAACAATGGGAACAGGAGTCGAGCGTCTGGCAGTGGGGAAGATCGATGGCGATTCCAACCTCGATATTATTGCAGCTCTGTGGGGATACGGTGGCGTGGGGGTGCTTCTCGGAAATGGAGATGGCACGTTTACTGTAAAAACGAATTACCTGACCGGCTCGCAAGCCTGGTCTGTTGCTTTGGGAAAATTCAATGCAGACACAAATCTTGATGTGGCTGTTGCCAATTATGGTTCGGGAACGATTTCAATCCTTCTCGGAAATGGGGATGGCACGTTCAAGGCCGGCAGTAATTATAACGTTGGATCAAACCCGTATCATGTCGTTGTGGCGGATTTGAATGGGGATGGAAAACAGGATCTAATCGTTCCAAATCGCGGAAGTGGAAAAGTCAGCATACTCTTGGGGAATGGAGACGGTACTTTCCAGACCAAGACGGATTACACCGTTGGCAGTGCTCCTTCTTATGTAGCGGTGGCAGACATTAATGGAGATGGAAAACTGGATCTGTTTGTGGCCAACTACAACGATAACAACGTCAGTCTGCTTTTAGGCAAAGGAGATGGTACTTTTGCTTCACCGATCGAGATAGCAGCGGGAACGTCCCCGCGCTCTCTGGCTGTTGGTGATGTTAACGCGGATGGCAAACTCGATTTGTTGGTGTTTAATGGCGGTGACAATAATGTCAGTGTTTATCTTGGAAACGGAGATGGTTCATTTGCTTCGCGTGTTAATTACATCGCTGGGACTTATGATGGTTACGACATGTTGTTGCAGGATGTGAACGGCGATGGCCTTCCTGACATCGTCATCCCCGGTTATAACAACAGCACGCTTAACCTGTTGTTTAATGCGGGCGGTGGGAAGTTTGCCAGCCCGGCATCCTATCCAATCGGCTATTATCCGGTTGGCATTGTTTGTGGAGATTTCAATAATGATGGGCGGTTGGATTTTGTTCTTGGAAATGACTATGGCAACAGTATCTCCATCCTTTATGGGAATGACACTCAGTTGCTCTCAACGGATTCAATGACAGGGCTGCGGATTGGGGCAGGGCGTGGCAATCTATATGATTCTTCACAGGCAGATTATTGGAGCTTTGATGCCCAACAAAACGATGTGTTTGCCCTGGCAACGGAAGTTCCAGGGAACCCATCGGGATCTGGACTCTATTTCACAATCTATCGTCCTGATGGACGAACATTGACCAGCTTTTCAGCGGACTATTATGGGCGTGGTCAAGCTTCGGCGACGTGTCCGCTCACGGGGACTTATACCGTGCGCGTTAGTCCCAATTACAATTATTTTGGTGAATATCGGATTCGCGTGACGCTTGCCAGTCCGCCGATTCAGGCTGAGTCTGAAGGTAACGATAGTGCATATTATGCAAATACCCTGAGTTATACCGTTACCAATAACCATCAAAAGGCGACAGTTCTCGGTTACTACAGCAGTGCGGATGGTGGCGACTTTTTCAAGCTCGGCACACTTGTGAGTGGTTCTTCGATTAATTTGAGTCTCACGCAACCAGGTAGCAGTGGATTAGTTGGTGGCATGTCCATTACCGATCCGGCTGGCAACACACTGGCCTACTCAAAAGAGCGAGGGACAAACCTCACTTTCACTGTGTCAACCAATGGGGATTATTATGTGGATGTCTGGGGAGACACGACAGCGGCAAGCACTCTGGCGTTGGGTGGGACAAACGGGTATGCTTTGCGTTTCTGGGGAGGGGATTGGATTTCGTTTACCAATGCGGAAATTCCTTCTTCCGGTGATTTCACTGTGGAATGCTGGGCGTATGCAACTGCCTCCAGTGGGTATCGTGAGATTATCTCTCAAGGAACCGGTGGCAATGCGTTTTACCTGGGCACTGATGGTTCAAGAATCCGTTCTGGTGATAGCTGGCAAAATACGGGTGTCTCTTATCCATTCTATGGATGGCATCATTTCGCCATCGTCAAATCCAGTTCCAGCACTTTGCTTTATGTGGATGGGGCCTTGGCTGCGACGCTGGGCAGTGCCATTGCAAATCCTGTGATGGGAGAAGGGTTTAGAATTGGACGTCAATATGGTGGTTACAGCGAGCAATGGCTTGGATACATCGACGATGTGCGCGTTTGGAATGTGGCTCGAAGTGCTGCGGATATTTCGTCGAATTTTACAAATCGTCTGTCTGGTGCAGAATCGGGTCTTGTCGGTTATTGGCGCTTTGATGAGGGAAGCGGCTATACAATTCATGACAGCACGTCAGCAGGGGCGACTGGGACATTCAATGGCACGCTGGTTTGGGTTCCCTTCATGACAAATGCTCAGACGCCAAACATATTTGCTCAATACCTATTGGGAATTGATGTCAATAATGCCACGCCATTGACGGTGCTTTCCAATAACCTCCCCGTGGCGTCTACGACCAATGGCAATATTATCGACCGGTTCACAGTCTACTTCCCAATAGACCTGAACACATCCATCAATGGGATTAATCGGGATATCCGGTTGTATAATGGCCGCGCGTATACAGTCACTTCTGGCACCTGTTCCTGGTATGATGCGGAGACTCAGGCGCGTGCTTTGGGCGGTCACTTGGTCGCCATTAATGATGCTGCGGAAAATGAATGGCTGGTGAACACATTTGGCAGTTACGGTTATTTCTGGATCGGGTTGAACGATGAGTCCAAGGAGAACACTTGGACTTGGTCCAGTGGCGACGCGCTTGTTTACTCGAATTGGGACAACGGTCAGCCCGGCGGCACCACTTACGATTATGCCTTCTTGAGAAACGACAACTCCAAGTGGAGCACACGACAGGTTAATTATAGCTCCTACTATGGAGTGATTGAAATTACTGGCACAGACACTGATGGAGATGGAATTCCTGATAGTTTGGATCCATATCCAAATGATCCATACAATGGTTTTGATTTGAGAACAGCGGGTAAGGACGGTCTGTTTGATACATCTGACGATGAGATTTATCACATTGCCATAAATAACTATTCGACTGGCGAATCCTTGAGTGCCTCCGTGACGGACGGACCTCTTCAGCCGGGATATTACCGTTTCACGGTGACCAAGTCTCTGAAGGACGTGTTTGGAAACAGTCTCTCAACGCCTTATGTTCAATATTTCACGGTGACGAATCTGGCTGGATACGTGTTGGAAAGCCGGACAAACAATACTGCTGCAACAGCGACTCCTCTGGCATGGAATGAGGAATTGACTGGATTCAAGACGGTTGCGGCGCGCGGAAACATGTCGACCAGTTCGGATAATGATTATTACAGTTTCTCAGGGGCAGCGGGTGATGTGTTCAATATTGCCAGCTACACGATTGGTTCCCCAAGTGGAAGCGAACTGCATTATCAAGTCTTTAAGACAAATGGAACACGAATCGTTGATTTTTACCCGAGCTATTATGGCAACGGTGAATCTTCATCTGTGACATTGCCAGAGTCAGGAACCTACACCATTAGTGTGTCGAGCTATTACGATTATCAAGGCGAGTATCGCTTCCGCATCACGACAGGCACTCCTCCATTGCAAATGGAAACTGAGGCCAATGATACGATTGCAAACGCAAACTCGCTGAACTTCACCTCCGATACAAATGGCAGATCTGTAAGTGTGATTGGCAGAATCCGTATTGCCTCTGATTTGGATTATTACAATCTGGGCACGGTGACGAACGGTTCGAGCATTATTCTCAACGTCCGTCAGCCAGCCACAAGCGGATTGGTTCCTGTCGTGAGCGTCTATAACGCCAGCGGAGTCTATCAGTCTGAAATCTATGGTGGACGTTCAAGCGATGGCGTTGCAAACGTTCCCATAACAACAACCGGTGTTTATTATGCCCTCGTTCGTGGGACTGGCGACAGCGGAGACATGGATGATCAATATGTTTTGGATGTCAATATCGTGCCGACTGGCAGTGTGAACTATCCAAATCTGGTTGTCTCGGATATTACTCCGCCATCGGGTAGCGGCATTCTTAGTGGACAAAAAGTTGCCTATACATTCACGGTTGCCAACATCGGAAGCGTGGCGACGGCCTCCAGTGCGTGGATGGATCGTGCGGTGTTTTCTCAGGATGCCACGTTGGGGAATGGGGATGACATTGCTGTTGGTTTCTTCTCTCACAGCGGAATCCTGAATTCAGGCGCATCCTATACGGTGACCAATCTATTCACTTTACCGGATGGAATCAGTGGCGACTTTTATGTGATTGTTCAAACGGATTCCGGCAGTGCTGTCAATGAATACATGTTTGATGGCGATAATACGACGGTTTCAACAACCACATTCCACGTGAGCCTTGCGCCGTATCCTGATTTGACGATTGAAAATCTCAATATTTCCAATCCAACCAACAGTGCCTACACGATTACTTGGAATGTGGCGAACCGCGGCAATGGGACGGCTCCTGGCGGTTTCTATGGCAGATACATTGTAAGTGACAAGATTTCCGGCGTTGTTCTGACGAATGAAGAGACGGTGGTGACGAATACTCTGGCGACAAACGCAGTGGTTTCGTTTGTCCGAACCTTCTCAGCAACAAACTCGGGAACCTATCTGGTTCAGGTGATTGCCGACTCCCGCGACACAGTTTACGAGTATAACTCCTACGGACATGCTGCTGCGGAAACGAATAATACAGCCACCGCGACCTTCCAGATCATGGCCTATTACAATGTCGCCCTCCAAAGCAACCCAACCAATGCGGGTGTGCTTTCTGGTGCTGGAAAGTTTGGCTCTGGCACGGCAGTGACTGTGACTGCAACTCCTGCGACAAACACGCTGCCTTACATTTTTGTCAACTGGACGGAAGGCGGTTCATTCCAGAGTGCTGGCACCAATTACACGTTTATCATATCCCGCGACCGTTCACTGACTGCGAATTTCACTCTCCCAACCTATCTGGTTTCAGCCTCGGTGACTCCGGCTGGTGCGGGTATCGTGAGCGGGCAGGGGAGCTTCATGTATGGAACAACGAACGTCCTGACTGCCAGTGCCAATTATGGTTACCGGTTTTCCAATTGGACTGAGAATGGCACTGTGATCAGTCAAAATGCATCGCTGACCAATGTCGTTTTGACCAACCGCACGTTCATTGCAAATTTTGCTGAAGCCAACGTGACGCACATCGTTACAACGATGACTTCCCCTACAAACGTTACGACGGTGGCTGGCGCGGGCACTTATAACAACGGGCAGTCCGCTGTGATCAGTGCTCCGGCTTTGGTGACGAATCCGCCTACAATCTATAAATTCAAGGAATTCCAGTTGAGTGGAACCGTGGTGAGTTCGAGCCCAAGCTTTACAAAAACGTTCTCAACCCTGGATTCCACCAATCTGACCTACGTTGCCGTCTATGATTCAGTGAGCATTCTGCCGGTCATCACAAACGTGACTGTCAATTACTCAGGAACGATTCCTGCAACGACGAATGCGATTCTCACCTTCCGGTTTGATCGCAGCATGAATACAAATGTGACTCCGGTGATTCTGATCACCAATGCTTTTGCGTCCAAGCAGCCGCAGACACCTGCTGGGGGAACATGGAGCAAGACGGTTTTGTCCAACGATACGTTTGCATTGCCACCGGTTACGTTTTCAACGGGAATGGATGGAACAAACACGGTTTGGGTTTCCAACGCACGTGATATTAGTGGGGGCATTCTCACTGCGACAAATCTGATGAAACTGATTGTGGATGCCACGCCTCCAGTCAATCCGGTTTTGAGTCTGACGGCGTCCAACAACGCATCAGCCACCGTTTCATGGAGCAGTTATGTTGCACCATCGGATTTGAACGGTTTCCGAATCTTCATTTCGACAAACAGCTTCACCTCTGTAACAGGACTGGTGCCAGTCTCTGCGGTGGCCACATCCACCCGGTCTTACACTTATTCAGGGCTGTTGCTTGACAAGACTTATTATGCTGCCGTTGTGGCGATCGATACCGCGGGCAATAGCTCGCCAGCGGCCAATGTGTTTGCCTTTAAACTGACGAGCACATTACCGCCGCCTGTGACGGTGAAAGTCAGTCCGGTTGGAGCCTCCTCAGCTCTGGTTTCCTGGAGCGATTATGATACGTCCAGCCTGATTGGTTTTGCTGGGTTCAATGTTTATTACGAGACCAACAACTTCTCTTCTGTGGCAGGCCGCACAATCCGGCAGACTCTCGCGTCTGATGCACGCACTGTTCAGGTGGATAATCTGGATCGCACGCGAACTTATTATTTTGCCGTTATTGGATACAACGTGAACAACGCTTCCAATCCGGCTGTTACGACTGTCACGTGGTCCGATCCATATGCTGGCAAGATCACTGCCAATATGACCATTACTGGTGCTGTGGATATTTTACAAAGCATCACTGTTACCAATAATGCCGTGCTGACAATTGCGGCTGGAAGCACTCTGCGGTTTGCAGCAGGAACCGGTTTGACGGTGGAGCAGGGGGCTTTGATTGCCAATGGAACGGCGCTTGATCCTGTTGTCTTTACTTCTTCAAACGATCGTCAAGGAGCGACTCCGAATGCAGGTGACTGGAATGGAATTACCCTGAAATCAGGAGCTGGTGCCTCTGTTTTACGAAACGCATTTGTTCAGTTTGGCGCTGGATTGAACATTGCGAATTGCTCGCCGACAGTCGATGCCTTTACTGCTGTCAATAATAGTTCAGCCGGCCTTTCTCTTGGCGGTAGCGCAACGCTGGTGGCGACGAATGCCTTGATTTATGGAAACACGGTGGGTATCCAGCAGCTTGGGGCGGCTGTGTTGAGCGTCAGTAATTCCGTGGTGAAAAACAATTCCACGAATGCTCTGGCAACGGGAGGTTTGATCCTCCACGCCAATCAGGTTTGGTGGGGCACGGCCAATGGAACGGAAATTGACGGTTTACTGAGTGGTGCGGTTGATCGATCGAACTTCCTGACCGGAGAACCGCTCTTGACGCCTGCCATTGGAACGTCCAACAACGTGACGCAAGTCGGCTCTCAATCGGTGAATTTGCGCCTGGCTTGCCGCACAGCAGATACAATGCGTTTGAGTGAGGATTCAACGTTTGCCAACGTCTTTTTCAATACATTTACGAATCAATCCACGTTTGCGTTAAGCGCGGGGGGTGGCCTCAAGACCGTCTTTGCCCAGTTCCGTAGTGTGACTGGCCAAACGAGTGCGCCAGTTGCCGTATCTGTCACGTATATCACAACCGGACCTTCCATATCGTCGTTTAACTTGTATGAAGGAGCGATTCTCACCCGTCCGGGACTTATTGTTGCCAGTGCGTCGGCACCGCTGGGGATGGCAGCGATGGAATTCTATGTTGACGATGCAGGCTATGCTACAAATGCGGGTGGTTCTCTGTCCTACTGGTTTGACATTCGAAATCTCAGCGTGGATACGCATCGTATTCATCTGATTGCCCGGGATAACAGTGGCAATATTGCAAGTCGTCTGTTGAATGTGGTCATTTCTCCCACACCACCGCCGACGCCTTACATTACAACGCCAGTTCAGGATATGGTGATTAACTCGAACAAAGTGGTTGTTGCCGGTTCTGCCGAACCTTATATCACAGTGCAGTTGATTAACTCTGGAAAGGTGATAGGTGCAACGAATGCTTCGGCGGATGGCACATTCACCTTCCCAACATCGACTTTGGACGAAGGATTGAATCAGATTGTTGTGCAGGCAACGGATGCGCTTGGAGCAGCCCGTTCGGCGACTCGCTCCATCACAGTGGACACGATGGCGCCAGCGAAATTGATCATGGATACTCCGGTCTATCAGCCAAATGTGGGTCTGACAGTATCATGGCATTTCCCGACGACCGGCAAGCACGCGACCTCCTTCCAGGTTTACTGGAGCAAGGCTCCGATAACGAATACGGCCAGTGCTTTGGGCCATACGATTGCCTACACATCGACATCGACAACCTTGCAGGGACTGGGGACGGCCACGTATTACTTCTATGTCGTGGGCTATGATTCCTTTGGTAATAGCAGTCCGTTGTCTGATCCGGTGGTCTTTGCGTATGACGCCATGCCACCTTCGTTTACCATTGGATTTGATAAATCGTCACCTGTTGGAGTGAGTGTCCTTCATGTCATCCTGACATCGTCAGAAAGCTTGCTGGCCAAGCCGACGTTAACCGTCCAACCCTATGGTTCGACTCCATCCATGATGTCGTTGAGCAACTCTGCGCTCAATACCTATGAAGGCGACATCAATGTGACGCCACTATTGCCATCTGGTTTGATGACGTTCCGGGTAAGCGCTTCTGATCTTTCGAGCAACGTCTTTAATGGCGTGCCAAATGGTCCGGCTATGGTGATTGATGTGACTCCACCTACCGGTGTTGTCAGCATCGCGGAGGTCCCGCCAATCCAGACGACCAACACGACAAACATTGTTGTCAGCTTGCAACTTTCAGAAGCTCCAAAACCGGGAACATTGCCAGCTCTGGCGTTTGGGCCGCCGACAGGCGATACAGTTGGCATTACCATGAGTGGAACGGACACGAATTGGTCTGGATTGCTGACATTGACCTCGGCAATGGGGACAGGCATTGGCCACTTCACTTTGAGTGTGACCGACAGTTTGGATAACGTCGGACACAGCATTACTTCTGGCAGTTCGCTGGAAATCTACAATACAGCCTTGCCGTCTGCCCCTGCTCAACCGGTGAATTTCCATGATACCACCCTTTCTGGTGGGCGCATTGCGTTGAGCTGGGATGCAGTGCCGAATGCTGAAATTTACAGAGTGTATTGCGAAACCGGCATGACATTTACGGTTCCCACAACACTTGTTGCGGATAATATCACGGTGAACCGGGCCACGAATACTCCACCAGTGGACGGTTATTATCGTTACGTGGTGACGGCATCAAGGCGTGGCGCTGAGGGCGTGCCTTCGATTGTACGCGTGGCGTATTCCGATCGCACCCCGCCAGCAACACCTACCGGTCTTGCTGTGAAGTCCGTGGCAAAGGGCTTGCAGATTACCTGGAATCTCAACACCAATGATGTTCCCGATCATTACAACTTGTATCGCAATGGAACGTTGATTTATTCAACGTCAGGTGGAACCTCATTCATTGATTATCCGCCAAGGGGCACCATGAGTTATGTCATTGCTGCGGCTGACAGCCTTGGCAACGAAGCTCAAAGCGCACCGGTGACATTCCAGCTCCTGGTTGGAGCTGTTGATAATTTCCAGGTGTTGGTCAGTTCCGGCCAGCCGTCCGTCCTCTCTTGGATATCCACCGACAGCACGGCTGTGGGCTTCAACATTTACCGCAACGGCGTGAAACAGAATGCAACGCCATTGTCCAGCTCTACTTATTCCGACAGTCTGGCGCTTGGAAACGAGGCCGTCACTTACTCAGTGACCGCACTTAATTCAACCAATGGCGAAAGTATTGCACGACAGGTGACGGTTCACACAATCGCCCTCGGTTTGCTTGTCAATTCGACAAACAACCTCACAACGGGATTCCCAATCTCCTCCTACTTTGACAAATATAGCGTGTCGATTTCCAACCTTACGGATGATGCCGTGTTCCCGCTTTCGCAGATTGAACTCTATCGCACGGTTGCTGGAGCATCTTCTTTGAATCGGGTGGTGCCAATGGCAACCTCCATATTGTCCAATTCGGTCCTTACAACGAACATGGCACTGCCATCGGTTAGTGCTTCCGGCCAATCCGTCCGGATTCGTGCCGTGCAGCAGACTGACAGTGTTGGAAGCACGGTGATTTACGAAAACACATTCGCTCTGGCTGATGTTCAGAGTTCTGGTGTGACGATGAATATTCAACCCAACGACCTGCCACTGGCGGGTGGGTATGCCTCATTCACACTGACTGTATTCAACCGCAGCCAGATTCCGATCTACATCGCCACAACCCGTAATAGCGGGGCATCGGCTGGCGATCTTTATATTGCAATCAAGAACTCGCAAGGACAGGAAGTCAGCCGGACCACATATAATGGTGTGCCAACCGGTGTGATTTTTGCGGATGGCGTGGGTTATATTGGCATTCCGGCAAATAGCTCCACGAATCTGATGGTTACCAACGTGCTGGTACCGGAAGCTTTGGCAAGCAACGTTGTGACTTTCCAGGCTGTGTTCAGCGCAATCTATGACCGCCGCGATGCCACGGGACAACAAACCTCTGGCCCCCTCTATGCGTCTATTCAATCAAGTTTGACTCAAACACCATACTATGGCACGGCCCAAACCGATCGCGCCCTTTACTCTGGGGATACACCGATCGTCATTACAGGAAAAGCCGTGGATCGCGTTACCAGCAAGCCGGTTTCCAACGCGGATTTGAAGATTGGCTTCTCGGCTCGTGGCTCCGTGTGGTATGTGCCAGTGACTACAGATTCGAGTGGTAATTACTCGTATTCCTACACGCCAACACCAGGTTTTGCGGGTGCCCTGAGCCTGTGGGCGGCACATCCGCTGGTGTATGATGCCCTGAATCAGGCATCTGTCCGCATTTATCGCATTTACCTTACGCCTTCGACTGGAACAATACGAATGTCCCAGAATGATAATTTGCCGTTCTCAATCAGTATATATAATCCTGGTGATGTGGATCTGACCGGCTTTACTTTGAGCTCAAGTGCCTATCAGATGGACGGCACAAATGAGATTCCTATCACGACCTTGACGGGCACTCTTTTGTCCGACTCAAGTCTGGTGGCAAAAGCCGGTCAACTGACAGCGGTTCAGCTTAAACTGGCTGCTGCTGCGAATGCTCCAACGAATGCAGTGGTGGAGTTTACATTGACGTCAGCCGAAGGGGCATCGGGAACATTTGTTGCAACCGTGGCCTTGTCCGCTGCCGTGCCGGTGTTGACGGTCACACAACCGGACGTTGGGTATGTTGAAGTCAGCCTGGACCGCGGTTCGTTGTTGAGCCGTCAGGTGACTGTGGTGAATAACGGTCTAAAAATACTGCAAGGCGTGAAGATTCATCCGCCGACCAATTCGACTTGGATGACAATCAATCTTGCCAGAAGCAGTGATGGCACGATTTCTCTGCCTGACATTGATGTTGGACAATCAAACGTGTTTACCGTGGTCTTTGTTCCGACGACCAACATTGATCTCGGATATTACAAAGACAAACTGACCATCACGGGAACAAATTCGACAGCCATTTTTGACGTTAATTTGTTCGCCCGTGTGACTTCTGCCAACAAGGGCGATGTGCAATTCTATGTTGACGACATTCTTGGTTTGGATGTTCCCAATGCCACAGTTCGTTTGCGCAACGTCGATCTGGGGGTTGAATTGCCAGCGGTGCAGACTGACATCAATGGATTGGTGACGGTGACAAATCTCCAGGAGGGACAATGGTCCTGGCAGGTGAACGCCGCCGGTCACAGCGCAAATGTGGGCGTGGTCACAATTGTGCCGGATCAGACAGCCAATGTGGCCACTCGTTTGAACAAGAGCTTGGTGACGGTTAATTTCACAGTCGTCCCGGTTCCCTATACCGATCGCTATGAAATTGTCCTTGAACAGACCTTTGAGACGCACGTGCCTCTGCCTGTTCTGGTTTTGACCCCGACTTACACTTCATACAGCGATGTCACTCCGGGATTCCAGGAGACGCTCATTGTGACCGCCAAAAACGAGGGATTGATCCAAATGGAGAATTTCACCATGAAGGGAAGTTCTTCGGATGTGGCCAGTTTTACTCCACTTATTACTTATGTGCCAGTGATCCTGCCACAGCAATCCATTGAAATACCGTTCACGGTCACTTATACAGGAACCAATGCCAACAGTGGACAAGGACTGGGAAGTGCGATGAAAGATTGCATACCTAATCCTCTTGAGACAATTGGTAAACTTCCTGAATTGGTTGCGGGATTGAATGCCATTGCAAATGCGGAAGGCCGCTGCATCAAGGATGCCTCACTGGTTTATTTGGCCGGAGCAGTTGCCATTGGCATGAGCATGTATAACGATCTGACAGGTATTCTTGATGTGCCAGGAACAGTGGCAACCTATATTGGTTGCGTGATCGGAACCTTGATTGCTTCATCAGACCCTGGCTCTGGTGGAAGTTATACTGGAGCTTCATCAACGCAGGGATTTGAACCGGCTGATGCATCATGTTTTGCTGCTGGGACAGAGGTTTTGTTGGCGGACGGCAGAATGAAGAACATAGAACAGATCGTTGCTGGAGACCAACTCAAGAGTGGGGTTGGCAGCAACTGTGTTGTGACGGTCTCTGGTTTCTATCAGACCGATGCAAATGTCTGCCGGGTGATCACTTTTGGTGATAAGTCGCTCATTGCGACGGAGGAACATCTGGTTTGGGTTGAACGCCGTGGATGGATTACGGCTGGTGCAGTCAGGCCAGGTGATTGGTTCCTGACTTCAGATGGAGGTCGCGCTCAGGTTGTGAGTAACCAGAGAGTCTCCGGAGCACGCAAAGTTTACACACTCAAGGTGGAAGGTGATGTTGCGTTCTATGCGAACGGCGTGTTGGTGCATGACCTATGCGGGGCTCAAGCGCCGCCGCCGCGCTTGAGGCTCGGCGATAATGGGCCAGTATCGTCTCAGAACAAGCGTGTCAACCCTTCAAAATAAGCTGACTGCCATGCGCAATATTATATCTCTTAAATCGGTTGGTTTACGTGCAGCCCGCAACATTTTGCTTGGGCTCATTGCCGCGGCTCTGATGGGGACTGAACCCGTTTGGGCACAACAACAATTCGCTGGCGTTTGCGCTGGGGTAAAGATTGTCATCCATCAGGAATTGACGTTGGAGCGCATCGGTTTTGAAGCCACGCTCGAAGTGAGTAACAATGATGGGGACAATCCCATCACTGATTTTTATGCCGCACTGACATTCGAGAATCCAGCGCTGACAACGAACACTGTTGCCAACGATTCATCGAGCTTGTTTTTTGTCCAAGCCCCCACATTTGACAGTGTCAATTCTGTCAGTGGCAATGGCGTTATTGCTCCGGGGACCACTGGCACAATCAAGTGGTTCATCATTCCAAAAATCTCGGCTGGTGGAACCTCTCCTGACGGCGTTCGATATAAGATCGGTTGCCAGCTTTCTGGAAAAATGCAGGGGGTTGCCATTCCCAGTGATGTGATGGCTGCCATTCCCGCCACGATCTACGTGAAACCAGAACCACAGTTGGAAATCACCTATTTTCAACCGCGCGATGTTCAGGGAGATGATCCGTTCACTTCTGAAGTTGAAAGTCCCATTCCGTTTAGCATTGGTGTTCTGGTAAAAAACTCCGGTTATGGAACGGCAAAGAAGGTTACGATCAATTCTCAGCAACCCAAGATTGTAGAGAACAAACAGAACCTGCTGTTGGTCGCTCAACTGTTGGGGGCTCGCGTTGCGGATCAACTGGTGACTCCGTCAAGCTTGACTGTAAACCTCGGGGATATCGCTCCGGGGCAGACACGCAAGGGGGCCTGGGATATGATTACAAGCCTTTCTGGCGAATTCGTGGAATTCAAGGCCTCCTTTACACATGCCTCGGAATTGGGAGGAACGGAGACCTCTGTCATCAAGACAATGAATGCCTATTTCATCTCTCATGAAGTGATGAATGACCAGCCCGGGCGTGACAGTTTGAAAGACTTTTTGGCGATTACCGATAATAATGACAATCTGATTCCAGATACCCTTTACGAGAGTGAGGGCAATATTCTGCCCGTTAATTATCTGACAAATGTCACCGTCAACGGTTCCGCCTCGGCAGGCGGTTCCTTCACTGTCAGCCTTGCTGCTGACAAGGCCAGTTGGGGTTACATGCGGATGACCGATCCGGGACAGGCCAAATTGCCTATTGCAAGAGTGGTTCGTTCTGATGGAAAGATTCTTAACGCGAACAATTATTGGACAAATATCCGTTACACTGAGATTGGCAATATCAAACAGACTTTTCTAAACATCTTCGATCTGGTTGATCTGAAGAATTACACCTACACCGTGACTTATGGCGGGACTGAAAGTGACACGACGGCTCCTGTGACAACGATGCATTTCTCCGGTTCTGCAACTGAATCCGGCGGAAAGTATTACATCACGCCTGACACTCAGATGTATTTTATCTCTGAGGATGCCAGCCCGGTAAGCATCGTTTACAGCGTCACAAATGGGCCATTCTATCCTGCGTTACCGTTTAAGCTGAGCAATCCTGGTCAATATCAGGTCGTTTTTTATGCGACTGATTCGGCTGGAAACAAAGAGGGTAACAACACAAACATTCTGGTCGTTTCAGGGGCGGATGCACTGACGTTTGCCAGTGTGAACGGACCTTCTGCACCGATGTTTGCATCGGGTGATACCTTGTCAGTGCGTCCATCAAGTCTCGGGTTTTCATTCCAGGCCGGTATGGATCCCAGCCAGGTTGATGCGTATCTGGATATTTTCCAGGGAGTGATTGGATGGGCATCCGTATCGGGCGTGCCGTCTTCGCCAACATCTGATTCCGGAGCCACGATGACGGTTGGTGGCGATAATGTAGACTTTTATCGTTACAAGCTAGATAGCGGCTCGTGGAGTGCAGAGCGGTCTGCCACCACTTCAATTGTCTTGAGTAACCTCCCTGCTGGATCGCATACCCTTTCTGTTTTGGGCCGTTCTCAATATGGTTATTACCTCGACTTCACGAATGCCACGGCTGTTACTTGGGTGATCGACGCTTCAGCCCCGGCAACACGCATTACAGGCGCACCGCCAACCCCCACCCGATTGCGCGATGCCGTTCTCCAAATTGCGGGAACGGGTGTCACCGCCTATCGCTGGACGACAAATGGCGGTTATTACCGACCTGAAAGCAATGCTCCCGGAAGTTTCGCGCTGACCGTTCCCTATTCAACGGCAGTGCCCATGACGGCTTGGATCATTGGAAAGACAAATGGTGTCTGGCAAAGCACCAATAGTCCAACCAGTGTCAACTGGTTGTTTGATCCGCTCTTTGCTTATTCACAGGGCACATTGACCAATGTTCGCACTTTGACGCTGACAAACGTTGGCACTGTCCCTCACACAATTACTTGGGATGGGCTTAATTCGTCAGGCAAGGCTGTGGCTTCGGGGTGGTACACTGCTCGGTTGACGTTGGTGGACCAGTTGGGACGCACAAATTTTGTGACATGTCTTGCCCAGGTTGGTTCCATTTCAGGAACACCCTCCGCATTGGCTGATGTCTCCCGCGGGCCGAAGAATCCATATGCCCGGGGGCGTTGGGCTGTATGGCAGGATCAGAGCAGCGGCAATTATGAAATCTATGCTCAAGATTTGCTTTCAAATACGCCCATAGTGAAGCTGACCAGCACAACTCTGAATCAGGAGAACCCTCGCACGGATGGTCGGTATGTTGTTTGGCAGGGGCGCCAGACCGCTGGCAACTGGGATATTTACATTGCCGATTTGTCCTCCAACCGGACACCTCAAAAGATCACTTCTGGAAATTCAATTGACAGAATTAATCCCGTGGTTGAATGGCCTTGGGTTGTCTTCCAAAGGCGCCAGACAGGAAGCCAGAATGCTCCCTGGCAGCTTGTGGCTCAGAACCTGTTGACATCGGAAAACATCACAGTCTCATCTTCCACTCAGGATGAACTTGACCCGGATATCAATAATGGACGGGTTGTCTGGCAGGATTGGCGTGATGTTGGGCCTGGAGAAATTTATTTCAAGAATCTCGAAACAGGCGAACAACGGCGCATTACGACAAATACCTTTGGTCAGTATCATCCGGTCATTCAAGACAACTGGATTGTGTGGCAGGACACCCGCAATACGGAAGTCGACCTCTATGGGTTTGATCTTTCCCGGAACGCGGAAGTGAAGATCACCAGCACTTCTGAAAACGAGACCCGGCCTTACATGGATGGTTCGTGGGTGATTTGCGTTGAGGATTCCTTTGGAGTTCAGACCGGAAACTTACGGTTGGTCCATTTGCCGAGTCTGGATGCTGTCTCATTGACACGCTCTGGCAGTAACAAGGAACGTCCGGCATTGGCAAACGGGAAAGCCGTCTGGCTGGATACGGCTAACAACTTGTCCAGCGTGAATGTGGTGGAGGTTCCCGCACTCCAGGCTGTCTTTGAAAATCGTAACATCGTTGCAGTGACGCCAACCATGGTCACCTATCAGACAGACGCCTTCACGCTCCTGACTCAATGGAACGCGCAGGCAAAGGTGCAGGAGATCACGCATTACACCGCTCTGGTGCCCAGTGTGACGTCAGAAACGGCATACTGGACAAACGGAGCTGCATCAGGAACTAATTTCAAACTGACTGCGGGAAGTTTTCTGTGGGTGAAGTTTGGCGGCCAGGGGATTCTGGATCTGGGGTCTGGAACAACAAATTCCATCAATCTCACTGCGGGGGCGAACGTATTGAGCTACGCCGGATTCCCGAGCCAATACAGCGCCTATAAACTACTTAATCAACTGGGCTCCAGCGCCGGGCGCGCTGTGCGTATGCTTGACTCTCAATCAGGCAGGTGGTTGATCGCTGAATTCCAAAATGGAAAACCGATAGGCATTGATTTTACCATTCCGCGCGTTGCTGTTGTCGTGATTGATATGACCCAGCCGGTCAATAATTTTCAACCTCAATAAAAGATGAAAAAGAACCTGATTTGCCAGTGGTTTTGCTTAACGGTCCTTGTGACAGGCGTAAATGCGATTGCGTTGACACCTGCCGAGGTTCAGACGGCGATTGATAAGGGAACGGAATTCACCTTTGTCGATGTTCGCCCGTTGACGGTTTATAAAACCGGTCATATTCCCAACGCCATCAGTGTGCCTGCTCAGTTCGTTTCTCAAAAGCAGCTTCCACCGTTGGGAAAAGTGATTGTTTACGATGATGGAGCAGGAGAAAACCTGGCGGCTGTTGCCGCAGAGGCTCTGAACAAGAAGACAGGCATTTCTGCGGAGGTTTTGGAGGGCGGGTTTGCTGCCTGGCAAAACATTCATGGTTCAACCACGCATTCTTCAGGAGTGTTGCGTGACGATCCACAATACATCACCTATGACAAACTAAAAAAGATGCAGGGTGAAGACATTGTCCTTGTCGATCTACGGCGTGGAAATTCCGTTGCAAATGCCAGAATTGCCTCAAATACAAACCAACTGGTTGATTTAACCACGGAGTTTCCAAAGGCACGAGTAGTGGCTTCTCCGTTCCAGAAAGAGGCAAAGCCAGTCTCCGCAAAGGTGGCGGAAGGTTCATCGCCTTTATTAATTTTGATTGATGATGGAGATGGGGCTGCCCAGAAAATGGCTCGAACCCTTCTAGCCAACGGGAATAGACGTTTTGCCATCCTCGCTGGTGGCGAAAAGATTTTGGAACGTCATGGTCAATCAGGATCAGACCGAATTGGAACTTCAATTTCGTTCCGGCGCAGTAGCAACAACACCGTCAGCGCAACGAATGCAATCACCAAGTAAGCGTATGTGCGCAAAACAATACAAGTCGCGGATTTTAGTGGCATTTCTCATGGTGGCAGGAGCCCTTGCTGGAAATGCCGCGGTCACCATCACCAACGTACAGCCAGTCAATGTGACACCCACAAGCTTTGGCGTGGTGTGGCGTGCGGGGGTGAATTATACGCCATCCATTGCTGTCTTTGCGGATGCAGCAGGAAAGAGTAACATTACCAGTCAGTTGGGCGTGACTCTCTATCCACTGCATACTGGCAATCCGAATTTGGATGCGGGATATGCACGCCGCCAGAGCCGGATTGATATGAACAAAAGAACCGAGGGAATGTCGCTCGCGTTTATTCAAGTCAACGGCTGCAAACCCCAAACCCCATACTACTTTCAACTAACTTCGACTCCAAGCTCTGGGAGCGCTCTTGTTTACCCAGCCTTGGGAACACTGCCCGGGGTGACAACGGCAAAAGAAAACTCATTTGTAATCAATGATCAACCATTGATTATTGATGTTCCTGGACTCGATTCCTATGGTCAGGTTGTTGTACTGAGTTTTAGCAATTCAGTTTATCCTCTGGCTGCGACGGTGGGGGATGGCGTGGCAACAAATCAGGTGTTTTTCAACTTCAACGATTTGATTGCGCCTGTGGGATTGACGAATGTGATGCCATCTGGATCGCAGACCTTTAGTTTAAGTGTTCTTGGACTCGGTGGCATTGTTCAGTCTGGACAATTCACACTTTCGTTTTCGCAAAGTTTTGGTTCTTCACAACCAAGTGTCTTTACGTTTGGAACGGAATTTTTATATTTCGCTTTTTCCTCTGCTGTTTTACAAACGGGGCAGACATCCAATATTCCGCTTATGTTGAAGTCCAGCGCAAGCGTTGCTTCTCTTGATGTGTCGCTGAATTTACCGGCAAGCCGTTTCACTAATATGACTCTGACCACGCTGTCGTCGGAGATTGATCCAGCCGCCGTGTCTGTTACCGTCAAGAGCGCCTCAAACGTGGTGTTGCACTTGCCCGCATTGTCAAATCAGTCCATCACGGGATCGAAGCAAATTGCAAATTTCAATTTCAAAGCGGTGACTAACCAACACTCGGCTTTTGTTCCAGTCGGAATTAACCAGTTGACCGCGACTAAGTCTGGCGGCGCACTTGTGACAAATCTCGACTATGAATCCGGTCGGATTGTTGTCGTTGGAAGGGAGTCCTTGCTGGAAAACACGATTTCTGAGAATGGAGGACAGAATCTTACGCTCTATGCCAATCCGATGCATAGTTACTCCATTGAATATTCGACCAACTCTGATGTTTGGGTTCGCATGCATCCGCTGGCCGTCACGCAGTTGGTTACCTCTGTTTCTGGTGTGCCTACGACCAGCCCTTCCATCTTCTATCGTGCGGTGCAATATGATGCTGATCCCTCCATTCTTGAGGCGCATGGGAATGCGGATGGCACCCGGTCATTGGTGCTGTTTGGTAAACCGGGCTCCAAGTATGCCATCCAAGCTGCGACAACAATCAATGCGATCACTTGGACAACTGTTGCCAACGTGACGCTTCAAACAACGCCCTTCTTAACCATTCCCATCGACAGCAAGAATACCTATTTCTATCGCGCAGTTGAGAATCCCTGAGCCGTTTTATTTGAAGATCTTCTTAGCCACGAACGGTTGTCTCTGGCTGTTCCTACATAAATGTAGCCAATTAATGCGGCTGTTTTTCGCGGGACTGCCATAAGAAATACCCAGAATGGCAGAAGCTGGGAAAGCTTGGTGGCACGTGCGATGACGAAGTTTCAAGGCATTCTTGCCCTGAATTTCACTAACTCCATCGTGTGTGGCGAGGCAGCCAATGAATGTGTTTTATGGCTGCTTGCTTATCTCGATAGCGAATCTTGTTGCTCTTACTGTGGCAGTCATTCGAATCTCCGAAACAGCGTGAAAAATTGCTTTGTCACGTTGTATTTTCCCATCAAAGTTTCCTGTGTTAAATTCTAGTAAAATAGTTAGAGGTGGTTAGAATGAAAGTCATGAGCCGAAAAGTGTTAGCGATTCCTCGAGAGGAAATCGAAGCCCATTTTGCTGAGAATTCACGGCAGGATTTGAAGATGGTGACTGCGGAACTTTTGAGTTACGACCTGTTCAAGGTTCTTAAAGCCAAGGGAAAAGATTTGAAGATGGAAGAGCGTCTTGCTGGTCTTGTGTGGAAGCACTCGGGACCGGATTTGCCCAATAATGTTTGTCCTTCGGGGGAGTTTATTGATCCCAACCTGCCGCAATACGCTCATGGTCCGTTTGCCATTTCCTTTGCCAGCAGCAAGTCAATCCAGGATGAACACTATCATAAACAACATTTGGAGATTATGGTAAGTGATGGGCCCTTTGGCATTGAATTTCGGCCAATTGAAGAAACTCTTTGTGAGAAAATTGAACTTCCAAAAGGGGGATTGCTTGTCGTCGGCCCGGGCATCATTCACAAACTTCATTTGGGTGGTCTGACCGTGTTGATTGAATTGCCCTCACTTGCCCGTGACAAATATGATGCTCATCTGGTGGATTTGCCCAGCGCTTAGCCTTTGAAGAAAATTTTGTTTTTCTCCAAAGTTTTTTGAAGGCAAGTCCCTTTTATGAAAAGTTTATATCCTATCCTTTTTGCCACGATAGCGGCAGTTGGCAACGCAATGTTTGCATTTGGGCAAAAACGGTCGGCTGGGGTAGAAAACGGCTTGTTATTTGTTGGGGCTTCAGCGTTTGTAGCGGTGGTGCTGGCTTTTCTCACAGCCCCTCTTCTGGGAACTTTCGATGTTGCCATCACTTTTAAGACTCACTGGCGAAATATTGTGATTGGTGGGGTGGGATTGTTTCTGACTTATATTGGGTTCAACCTTCTTTATTCCAAGTTTGGCGCTGCCCAGTATGTGCTCTATGCGGTTATTTCCATCGTGACGACGACCATCATAGTTGGAATTTTCTGGCTTCATGAGCCAGTCAATCTTTATCAAAAAATTGCCGTGATTATGGCGATTGCCTCAGTGGTCATCTTTTCACTTGGCCAGTCAAAACCCTGATCTGCAACGCGAAAATTTAGCGTCGATGATTGAAATGATACCCCTGTAGTCTGGCTTGAATGGAGCCAAATCGTATCATGTTGGGGTAAAAATAATTGTAGCAAAGCGCACCAGGATAGTAGGTGTAAATATTCTGGCAGCCGGTGGTCAGGCAAGCTGCCACTGTGGAATAACTTAAATCCGCATCATAGGCTCCAGGCAAATTATAAGAAGCAGAGGAATAATAGAACACAGGACCGTTGTAAATGACGGGCCCATTATAATAAACCGGTCCATTGTAGACGACGGGTTGATTATAAACAGGAAGGGCTCCACCCACAACGACTTGCGGTCCGTAGTTGTAGACTGGAAGCAGAAAAGTTGGATCATCAGACTCACTTTGGGCTTTGCTCCCCAAAGCGAGGACACATACTGCCAAAAGGATTATTTTTTTCATAAAGACTTCCAACACCACACTGACGATTTAGTTTGCACCAAAATTCATATTATTCAACTGGTAAACATTCATGGCAAAATGACCGAAATAACGTTTATCGCAAGGTGCTTATAAAGTCGTTTCCTATTGTTATTGGAATTAACGGATGGATTCATTTGCCAAAATGTCTTTCCTCCTGCGATGGAGTGAAAAAAAGAGAATGACACTCATGGCTTCAAGCATGGTGATGTTGGGTTCTGGTATCAGGACGATTCCGCAACTTTTCAATCCCATGAGGTTGGGGAAAATTCCTGGCGGACCGATGGAGGTCAGTGTAAACAAATTGCTTTTACCGCATAGCGGCCAACCAGATAGTGCTTGTTCATAGGGGGGGATTTTCCACTTTTCCAGAAACGATCTGTAGAATTCCAGACTGGTAAAACGTTCTAAAAAGCGCTAGGATGTAGTTATGTCTGATAGTGCCGAATCAAAAGGGAAACCTGAGCAAAAAGGGAAGCCGCAATCCCAATCGTCTTCTGATTGGGGGTATCAGGTTGTTTGTTGGAATGATTCGATCAATATCATGGACTATTCAACGTATGTGTTGAGAGTGGTTTTTAATTGGCCCAAGGACAGGGCAGAGGCTCACATGCTTCAGATTCATAATGTGGGAAAAAGTGTGCTTGTCCGGGATGTGTTTGAGAAGGCGGAGTATTACGTTCATCGTCTGCAAGGCTACGGCCTGCATGCGACCATGGAAAAAGACGAATGAAGTTTGTCCGTATCAGAGAGAAACCATCCGGCCAAAAATGGTTTATTTTTCACCTGGGCAAGCAGGAGGTCGAGTGTCTCGAGGCGGCTTTGGGGTTTTATCCCTTGTTGGAAATTGTCTATCAACCTTTGAGCAGAGGGGGAAGTGTGGGAAGAGACAAGCAGGAATTACTGGATGATATAACGCGTGACCGTCGGACAGTGCGCAAGAAGGAGATCCTTGAATTTTTGAGTAATCCCAAAACCATTCGTTGGGATGCGCCAGGAACTTACCGGCTTGCGTTGACCATGGAACAGACTGATTGGCTTCTGAGCGTCTTGAATGAGATTCGTGTGGGTTGTTGGAGTTATCTGGGGTGTCCAGAACTTAACAAGCTTAATGAACGGGAGATGGATGACGAGCAATGCCGCGAGCGCGCTATCATGGATTTGTGCGGTTACTTTGAAATGGGTTTTTTGGAGGCATTCAAGCTGGCTTGATTTTCCTTAGCGCTTCCATTGCCACTTCGCGGGCGATTTCATGGCGCACGATGGGGCGGGGGTAGTCGTTCTCCAATTCAACGCCCGCGTTTTGAATTACAGCATCTGGGGCTTTCCATGGTTTATGGATCCAGACATTGGGCAGTTTGCTTAGTTCTGGCACCCATTTCCGAACGTAGGTTCCATCCGCATCAAATTTTTCACCTTGGAGCACTGGATTGAAAATTCTGAAAAATGGCTGTGCATCAGCACCGCACCCAGCGGACCATTGCCATCCCAGAGTGTTGCTTGCCAGATCCGCATCCACCAATGTATCCCAGAACCAACGTGCTCCCATCTGCCATGGTTGGAGAAGGTCTTTGACAAGGAAGGATGCTGTGATCATCCGCACCCGATTGTGCATCCAACCCGTTTGCCATAATTCACGCATTCCAGCATCGACGATTGGAAAGCCTGTTTTCCCCTTTTGCCAGGCGGTTTGCCAATCCTTGTTTTCATTCCATTGAAACGAATCAAATGCAGGTTTCAGTGGGGAGTGCGGTGTTTCTGGAAAATGGTGGAGCAGATGGTAGGCAAATTCACGCCAGCCGAGTTCTGTGATGAATTGGGATTTCTGCCAAGTTGCTGGAGCAATTTGTTTTTTCTCAGCGGCTTGGTGAATGGAATCCCAGATTTTGCGCACACTGATTTCACCAAAATGCAGATGGGCCGAAAGCCGGGAGGTTCCTTGGACGGAGGGTAAATCACGAGCTTGATCGTATTGGAAAAATGCGTTTTCGATGAAATGCTTTAATTGTGATTGAGCTCCACGTTCACCTGGAGACCAGAACTCAAGCCAGCGGTTTGCCCAGTTGAGTTTTGGAAGTAAAGCCAGGTCTTCAATGGCAAGAGATTTGGGCCAGAGAGGTGGGCTTGTCCATTCGGAGGGGGCGATGCATGAGCGTTGATGGATGTGTTCAGCCAGACAGGCTTTCCAGAATGGCGTGAAAACACGGAATGGGGCTCCACTTTTGTTCTTTATTGTCCATGGTTCAAAGAGGAGATAATTGGAAAAAACATGCACATCCGATCTGTCGTTTTTTAGAGCGTTTTCCACTTTTGCATCTTGTTGAAGACCAAAAGGAGTGTAACGGCGATTGAAACAAATCCTTTGAGCACCGGTTTCGCGGAGAATGGCATGAAGTTCATCAAGTGGATTGCCTTTTCGTAAAATCAGTCGTGAGCCATGAAGCCTGAGGGAAGCATCCAGGGAAAGAAGGGAATGATGCAGCCACCAGCGTGAAGCGGCACCCATTGGCCAGTTTGATCCTTCCGACCAAATGAAAACGGGTATGACCTCGGAATCCTTGGCAGCTTCCACCAAAGCGGGGTTGTCATCCAGACGGAGGTCTTCGCGAAACCACAGGATCGATCGCCGTTTCATGTTAGAGAAATATGCCTGTGAAGCACGGATTTCACAACCCCATGAAACGGGAAAACGACGATGTCAGACTCCGCTTCTCCAACGGACCAGGCGCTTTTCAAGATTGGAAAGATTGGTTTCTGAAGCGAGTGCGGGGAAATCTCTCACGAGCTGTTCAACTGTGGGAATTTCGCCCCAGGCCGTCACGGTAAAAACTTCCTTCAATCGCGGAGATTGAATGCCTAGAATTTGATTGCGATGTAACAGACGCGCCCGTTGGATTTGCTTCCATTGCTCCAAAGTCTTTGGGGGTTCCATTTCGTGTCGCCCGACCCATGGGAGCCACTCCACGATTTGAGATTTGTGACAGAATGACATTTCGCACAGCAGGTCAAAGGCAGGCTCAATGTCCACAGCAAGATCAAACGGAATGACGCTGCTGGCATACGGGTCGTAGACATTAAGAATGACGGGCACTTTACAGGGGCGTGACTTCGTTTCATCTTCCGGGTATTCCGGTGTAAACGCATGTGGGACATTGATCATGTAGGCCGCACGACGGACAGCATCTGCCACGTTCTGGTGGTCCGTGTGAATGCCGGCCAGGGGATCAGTGACAAACGGCGGACAGAATAGATAATCGGGCTCGAAATCACGGATGGCTTTCCAGAGCGCGGCCAGAGTATTCATCCCGGGTGGCTCAATTTCTCGGGGAACACGCCCATCCGGTAGATGAAGCAACTGAAAATCATACCCCCCGATTTTTGCGGAAGCCTGTTGCTCGGCCAGACGCATTTTTGCAGTCTCATTGCGTGTGCGAAACTGATGTCCGGCTGCGCCGTCAGTACAAATCAGCACGGAAGTCTTGATTTTGTCACCAAACTTGCGACGCCAGAGTTCGAACGTTCCCGCGGCGACGAATTCATAATCGTCAAAATGGGCGTGTACACACAGGACTTTCATGCTGTCCATTGAATACTTCGAAAGCATGAAAGGCAACTTGAATAATCTTGCGGGGAACGGTGTTTTTATCTATACATGGAGACAAGGGAGTTTGTCCCGCAAGTTTCGTTTGTTTGACAAAATGAGATGACCTTAAAAAGGTCTGATTAAGGAGATGCAGAAATGACCAATTCTTTGAGTTTTCACAGTCTGGTATTAAGTTTGGCGGCAAGCTTGATCATTCCATTTACGACCAGCGCCGAGCCTGCCACCGTCACTGCTGTGCCTCCGGTTATTCTGACCGAACCCCAGGACCAAACGGAACCAGTCGGAAGCAATGTGACTTTTTTCGTTGTTGTGGATTCATCCTCCGCCTCATACCAATGGAGGAAAAATGGGGCGAACCTGTCAGGCCAGACAAAATCCAATCTCACACTGACAAAACTGACGCCTCTGAATGCCGGTAATTACAGCGTAAAAGTGACGGCTTCCAAGACGAATACCGTGAGCAGAAGTGCGGTGCTTACGGTTACTCCTGCGGGGCCTCTACCAGTGATCACTACCCAACCCAAAAGTCTTGTTGTCGCTCAGGGAGCCAGGGCAACATTCTCTGTTTCAGTGACGAGTACAACCCCGAAGGGATATCAATGGTTGTATAATGGCAATCCGATCACCAAGGCAACCGCCGCTTCCTACGCCATCGCAAAATCTCAGTTTACAAATGCGGGGGAATATTCAGTGATTGTTACCAATTGGGGAGGGGCGGTGACCAGTTCCGTGGGGGTGTTGACAGTCGTGGGTGAGCTGGTCAAGCCAACTCTGACAGTTACCAATACAGCTGCAAAGGTGTATTTGCCAACAGTGACTCTTGGCGGAAAGGCAAGTGATAAATCGGGCATTCTCAGCGTGTCGTATTCATGGAATAACAGTGAGTATCAGCCTGTCATCGGAACAACAAACTGGGTTACAGATCCCATCACCCTTGCCGTTGGCTCCAATGTATTCAAAGTCAAAGCCACTGATGTTTGGACCAACGAGACGGTGGTTACAAAAAACATCTATTACGTGTATACATCTCCACTGACTGTGGAAATTATTGGTTCGGGTAAAGTGACTCCTGACATAAATGGAAAGTTTTACGAACTTGGAAAGAAACTTTCCTTGAAAGCGACGCCTGCTGCCAATTGTCTGTTCAAGGAATGGGTTGTGGGAGGCATCACAAATACAAATTCATCTGCAACGCTGTCTTTCACGATGAGTTCCAATCTGGTGGTAGACGCGCTTTTTGTGACAAATCCAGCCTATTTTCTGCAAGGTAATTACGCCGGTGTCATCGTGCATGATGCTGCGATAGGCGCTCAGACAAGCGGTTTCTTTACCATGTCGGTCAAGAGCACTGGCGCTTTTTCATCGAAACTTCAATTTGGAGGGGATACTTACTCCTTTAGCGGTAGTTTTAACGCAAATGGATGCACAACAAACTATCTTCAAAAAAATGGGGTTGTGAAACTCGTTTCAGTTTGGGAATTGGACTATGAATCTTTGGGAAACATAATCGTAGGAACTGTTTATTACGGAAGCAGCGAGTATTCCAGCGCTGGCGGTTATCGTGAGATTTATAATGCCAAAACAAATCCTGCTCCATACGCTGGCAAATACACCATGGTGATTCCAGGGACGAATTACTACGGAACAAACACTTCTGGTGTGCCGATGGGGGACGGTTATGCCTGCGTTACGATTGATCCGAGCGGAACGATCAGTTTTGCTGGGAAACTTGCTGATAATACGTCGGTGACTGCCTCATCCTACGTTTCTTCCTATGGGCAATGCCCATTCTTTGTGTCACTTGCCAAGGGGAGTGGAATGCTTTTTGGTATTCTCGATGTGAGCACCAATTTGAGCGAAGTCTATTGGGTGGAACCGGCCAAGGCGTTGACCTTGTATCCTCTTGGGTTTACCAATTATACCTATTTGAATTGGTCCCCGTTAAGCACTCCGACAAATGGTGATAGCGCATTGACTCTGACTAATGGTCAGATTGTGTTTTCTGGCGGAAATCTGACAGAACCGCTGACAAATGCACTTGTGTTTTCTGGAAAAAACCAGTTTATGTTCAATGCAACGAACTCATTTTCTGTGAATCCAACCAATGGTGTCATTCAAGGGACATTCTGGCATCCGGTCCTTTCAAAAACTGTCTCTTTCAACGGTATCATCTTGCAGGAACAGAATACGGCACACGGCTTCTTTACTGGCAAGAATGGAATTGGCAATGTTCTTATTACAGAACAAAAGCAAGCAGAGGAATCAAGGGAAGACGGGAAATAAGTTTCCGTTTTTCTATGCAGATTCCAGGATCATGTTTGCATATTGAGTGGTGTCGGCGGTACGGATGAGTCCAATGGCGTGCGGCACTCGTTTCTTAAAGTCGATGTGCGCTTCGTGAATGACCGGAACGCCAGTCAGAGCTTTTTCAAACGCTGCTCTTGTTGCTGGGGTGTTTTGTTCTAGAAATTCCCGGGCCATCCACGCTTTTCCGATGATGAAGTTGGGGCGTATTGCCGCCAACACTTGGAGAACGGAGGGAATGTCGTCGACTAATGAAATGTCAATGGTCTCAATTTCTGGCCAGAACGGAAACCCTCTGTCCGAGATGACTAGAGTGTTCGTATGGCGGGTCCGGCTCAACAATGAGTTGATTTGAGGGTTTAGGATTCCAGTTTTGAACATAGGTGTGTGAGGTGTTTTTATGATTCGCCGAATCCGTGTGTCAATAAACAATGACAGAGACGGCATTTGTTTTTGTTTATAAATCGATGATCATGTTTTCAGTAACTGCGAAACAATCGATTTTGGCTCCCGATTGTCCGATCATTTTCCGACATGCGCCAACCTGCTGATCAATCTCATCATCCGAGCGGTCTGGATCGTGATGAAAGAGACCAAGTGATTTTACATCAGCATCAATTGCCAGTTGAACCGCATCTTCGTAGGTGGAATGGCCCCATCCACGCGTTTTTGCATACTCCTTGTCTGTATATTGCGCGTCATGAAAGAGCAGATCCGCCCCTTTGCAAAAGTTTACATAATGCTCCCGAGACATTCCACCCGCGTGCAAGTGGCGAAGCTCATTGTCAGGAAGAAAGATAAAGGTTTTGCCATTGTCGGTGAACTTGAATCCGTAACCGCCGTTGGGATGGTTGAGAGGAATCGAATGACATTGGTTTTGATCAAGCAGCCCGTTCATCGAACCATCGCAGCCAGCTTCCGAACAGCAGCATCCCGAGCGCAATTCTGCTTTCATGATGTCGATGTTGATTGGAAAATACGGTTCTTCCATCTCATGACGGAGATGATCTTTTATTCGATGAGTGGAGGTGGCTCCTCCGCAAAGAGTTATCGAAAAATTCTTGTGATAAGCCGGCGCAAAGAACGGAAATCCAATCAAGTGGTCCCGATGTGCATGAGTTAAAACAAATACAATGTCCTGGGTAAAATCCCCTCTCATGATTTTTTTCCCAAGAAGGCGCATACCGGACCCGGCATCGACAATGATGAGCCTTCCGGAACTCATTCGAATTTCCAGACAGGTTGTGTTGCCCCCGTAACTTCGAGTTGTTGGCCCAGAAACACAGATCGAGCCACGACAACCCCAAACGGTTATTTTCATTCGGTTGGAGGATACTACCTCAAATCGCGAATCTGTCGAGACAGGAGGAGTCGGGCTGTAAATGAAAGGGAAGTTTTTTGTCGATGGGGGTGGAGAGACTTGCCAGAAGTGATTTTTCACCTTCATGCCAGAATCAAGACAGTTGTTGCTGTGTGTTAATTGCTTCTCACTTATTCGAGCGGATTTAAGCTCGTCGCTCATGCCTTGCACGCCTTGTTTTGGCGCTGCCACCATTGCTGGAAACTTACAATGCCAGCTCCTCCAAACAAAAGAATCGATCTACTTTCGCCAATTTTTAGTTGCGTTCAATGGCGCAGGAGCTAACCTAAGCCACTCGTGAATAGTGAATTGATGAAACAGGCTTTGATCAAGGTGGGAAATCCCAATGTCTTGGTCAATATCATATCCCGCCGGGTGCGGCAACTGACCGCTGTGGGTGGCAATAGTCGTCCCTTGATTAGTGATACAAATGGCATGGGAGCGGCAGATATCGCTTTGACGGAAATTGTTGAAGGGAAAATGGCTTGGGACCTTACCGGTTTGGAAGAAGAAGCAAAAGCTGAGGAAAAGCCGGCCCCAAAGCCGTAATTTGTAATCTTATAACGCAAGCGTCAGAAGTCATCCTTCTGGCAGCTTTTGTTTATGGCGGATATTGTTCATAATCCAAAAGTAAGGCGTGATTACGAAATCTTGGACACGTTTGAGGCGGGAATTGTTCTTCGCGGATCAGAAGTGAAGGCTCTCAGGGCAGGGAAAGCTCAGATTAGCGATGCTTTTGCCCGGGTTGAAAACGGGGTGGTGACTCTTTATAACGCTCATATTGATGAGTATGCTTTTACCACCTGTTTTGGGCATCAACCCAAGAGCGCACGCAGACTCATCCTCCATAAATCCGAAATTCGTAAGCTGGCAGCTCAAACGCTGAACCCTGGCATTGCTCTGGTTCCCTTATCGTTCTATTGGAAGGGGAACAGGGTGAAGGTGGCTCTTGCCTTGGGAAAGGGTAAGGTTCAATTTGACAAGCGTCGCGATATCAAGAATCGCGAGAATGAACGGGAACTCAAAAGAGCGACGATGCACCGTTTGAAACGAAAGTAGAATTGCGGGGCTGGTGAGCTATTTTTTTGAGGGGCACGCTGAGGCTTTGATGGGGAAATAGAAGAAAGGTGCTTTAATTCTTGGTTTTTGCCATGATGGCTTGGATGTTTTCCATGAGAACGTGAAAGCGAAATGGCTTCCAGAGCACCAGTCCATTAATGCTGCGAAGGAATTCATCCGTTTTGGAATTGTCCTTGTATCCCGTAATAAAAACAAAACGCTTGCAAAGATGAGGTTTGACACGTTCCACTCCCTTGTAAAACATGTCTCCGGCCAGATTTGGCATCACTAAATCACACACAATGACAGCGTAATCATTGACCATGATTTTCTTGATGCCTTCCACTCCATCATTAGCGCAATCCACGTGGTAACCGTAGCTCTCCAAATACTCGCGCATGGCTTGGGCAAGAGATTCGTCATCTTCAACGACTAGAACAGCGTTGGACGCAGCGAGCCAGTTGTTGGCATCAAGATCAAATACTTTTTCAGGTAGGCCAGTGAAAGGCTGAGCTGCTTTTTCTTTCTCGTTATTCATCGCGCAGAGTTTTTAACACCCCTTGGTCATCAATTTCTCTTCCAACTAAAACACAACACCCGTATTCTGATAACATTCACAACGGGCTTGATGTTGTTACAATTTATACACTTACAGTCCGTTTTACCAAGGGATTTTTTTCACACGGGAGCAGAATCTTTATTTTGATGCAAGCCCGACTGCCTGATCCAAACTTGCGAGACCTGTTTGCGCCAAACGCCGTTTCAAGTCCTGAATAATGTTTTTTGCTGTGCCCGGCCCCTCATAAATCATCCCTGTAAAAATCTGAAGAAGAGAGGCTCCAGCGATGACTTTTTCCCATGCGTCCTCTCCTGTAAAAATTCCGCCAACTCCAATAATGGGCAACTTACCGTGTGTTTGACGATAGATGTGACGAATGACCTCTGTGCTGCGATCTTTCAAAGGCTTGCCGCTCAAACCGCCGGTTTCGGCATAAACATGTTGCAGCCGGGCATTGGTTGTTTCCGGACGGGTGGTGGTCGTGTTCGTGGCGATGATTCCAGCGATATGTCGCGGTCCCGCCAATTCGAGAATTTCATCCAAGGCTTCGAATGGGAGGTCTGGGGAGACTTTGACCAGGATTGGACAGTCAGAACGCGGATTTACATAGGCGTAATTCTTTTGACGCGCCTCCTGTAAGGCCGCAAGAATGGCGTCTAAAGCCCCCTTGTCTTGGAGTTTTCTCAGATTGGGGGTGTTGGGACAACTGACATTAACCACAAAAAAATCCGCGTATGGAAGAAGGACCTTTAATGAACTGGCATAATCTTCAGGAGCTTTTTCCAAGGGAGTCGCCTCAGATTTTCCGAGATTGACGCCAACAGGATGGTGGGGCCAGAGCCCCATGGCACGCCATTTTTCCAGCTTTTCAGCCATGGCGGCAGCCCCTTCGTTATTGAATCCCATGCGATTGATGATTCCACCTGAGGAAATGGCGCGGAACATCCGCGGCTTGGGATTGCCAGGTTGTGGGATCCATGTCACAGCCCCCAATTCACAGAAGCCATATCCCAGCATGAACCACGCAGGCAGGGCTTCTGCCGTTTTATCCATGCCAGCAGCCAGTCCCAGAGGATTGGGAAACTTCAGTCCAAAGAGGTCCACGGGCAATTCGGGTGATCCAAAATAGTTCTCAAGCAGCCGACATGTGCGTGGTGAACGGCTGACCATGCCCAGGATTTTCATTGTGAGACAATGAATCTCTTCCGGGTTCTGCGTAAACAGCGCACGACGGATCACGTTGCGATATAGCCAACTCACAGTGCTCCAGTAAAGCCGGATTTGTCTCGGGACGAAAGATCAAAATGGAGGTTACTTTACGATTAATAAGTAACCTACGATCACAATATTGACATAGACGCCCGCCAGCACGTCATCAATTGTGACACCCCATCCACCGGGAAGAGACTGGCTCTTTCCAACCGGCCATGGTTTTAAAATATCGAAGAAACGAAATAATACAAATACGGCCAGAAGCAGGGGCCAGTTTTCAATAAACACAGAGTGAAGCCCAGGCATTTTATCGTGATGCCAAGCCAGCCACGCAATCGAGCTTATCGGAATGGCAATGATTTCGTCGATGACAACAGATCCGGGGTCTTTCTTTTTGAGGATTTTTTCAGCCTTGCCACTTAGCCAGACTGATAACAAGGTGCTGACGAGAATTCCCATCGCAAACCCCCACCAGGAACCGAACCACAAGAAGAGGGCAAGCAGTCCAAATCCCAAAAGTGTGCCAAACGTTCCAGGGGCAAACGGTACCCGGCCAATGCCCAAACCTTGTGCGAAAAATAGAATCAACCGGCTCTTCATGCGCCTTTTACAAGTCGTTCAAATAGAGATGGCGATTGCGCCAGAGGTAGATCATTCCTGAGGTAAGTGTAAGCACCACGGCAACCCATTTGGCGAGGATTGCGAATTCCTCCACCCACGCATGACCAAAAAGAGAAAATCCAAATATAGTCTCTCCAAATGCCCCCCAACTTTTGAAGCTTGCCAAAACGAGGATCGCAAGAATCGCCACGATTTGAGAAATGGTTTTGTGTTTTCCGTAACCTTCAGCCGCAAGAACAACGGATTTCGATGCCGCCAATAACCGCAATCCAGTAATTGCCAGTTCCCGTGCGACAATGATCACCACCATCCAGGCAGCTATCCATCCTTGTTCGACAAAGGCGATAAACGCGGAACAGACAAGAATCTTATCTGCCAATGGGTCCATGAGAATGCCAAAATTGGTGATCAAATGGTCACGCCGTGCAATTTTGCCATCAAAGTAATCCGTCAGACTTGCTGCGCCAAACAAAAATAACGCCAGCGTGTCATATCGCGAAAAGACTGCGATTAGAAACGCTACGGTCAGGATGAACCGTGAAACTGTTAATCGATTCGGAACATTCATTCAGGCTCCCGCCTATTACGACAGATTCCATGTTGTAAGTAAACCCGAAATCATGCTTTTATGATGGAATGCAGAAAATACGATTCTGGTTGCAATCGTCTCTTCCCATTTTGGGACGTTTTGGTAAAATCAAAAAAACGCATGAGCTTTAATCTGCAAATTTTTGTCGTTGAAACTGCCGGAGGTAACCTATGATTCTGGCAGGTGACATTGGTGGAACCTCCACTCGTCTGGCTTGTTTTGAACGCCGAGCCTCGCGTCTGGCCATTGCTGCGGAAGAGACTTTTCCCAGCCGCAAGTTCAAAGGTTTGGAAGACATTGTTTCCACATTTCTTTCAGAACGTCATTTCAAAATTCAAAAAGCCTGCTTTGGCATTGCGGGACCTGTTAAAAACGGGCGTGTTGTCACGCCGAACCTTGCGTGGACGGTGGAAGCTTCAGTTCTTGCCAAAACCGCCAACATTGAGACGGTTGTATTGATCAATGATCTTGAAGCCAATGCTTATGGTGTTGATGCGTTGGAACCGCACGAATTTGTAGAGTTGAATGCTGGAGATCCAGATGCAATGGGCAATCTGGCAGTGATTTCTGCCGGGACAGGATTGGGAGAGGCGGGACTCTATTGGGATGCCCAGCATCACAGACCTTTTGCCTGCGAAGGGGGCCACTGCGATTTTGCTCCCCGCACGCCTTTGGAAGTCGAGCTTTTGAACTACCTGCTTGTCAAGAATGAACATGTCAGTGTGGAGCGCGTATTATCCGGCCCGGGATTGCTTACCATTTACCAATTTTTGCGCGACACGAAGAAGGGGGTTGAATCTCCAGCTCTGGCGGATGAAATGAAAGAGAAAGATCCTTCCGCTTGCATTTCCAAAGCTGCTCTGGCTGGAACTGATTCTTTGTGCATAAAGGCACTGGAGATGTTTGTCACAATTTATGGTGCCGAAGCAGGAAATCTGGCCCTCAAAGTCATGTCTACTGGCGGTGTTTATGTCGGTGGTGGAATTGCTCCAAAGATTCTTGAAAAAATTCGTGGGCCCGAATTCATGAAGGCCTTCTTGGGCAAGGGACGCATGCGCCCCTTGCTGGAATCCATGCCGGTACGGGTGATTATGAACGAGAACACCGCTTTGCTGGGCGCTGCTCTCTGTGCGGCGCAACACTGAGACAACCTTTCACATTTTTCAGAACAACGGCGGTCATATTCAACGATGCCGCCGTTGTTTTTTATCTAAAGAACACCATAAAAGGAGCATTGACAACAATCGCTTTGCAATACAAAGTATAACCATGCAAACGGATTGGGCTTCGGAAAATTTGCAGGTCATTCGCACCTTGATGGAGCGGTCCACGGTTTACCGCCGGGCTCTGGCGCCCATCATGTCCGCGCTTGGTGTGACGGGCACGATCGCGGCTGCCGCAGGGTTCTTTATCAATTTCACGTCTGCCCGTACCCTGGTTCTGTTTTGGATGGGGATCAGTATTATCGCTATCCTTGAAGCCTTTCTTTTGGTGCGGCGTCAGGCCATCAATGCATCTGAACATTACTGGACGCCTCCAACTCGCCGTGTCATGCAGGCAGTGTTGCCTCCATTATTTGCCGGGTTTACGGCTGGACTTCCCTTCTTATTTTGTGGCGAGTTGCGGGGATATTCGATCAGTATGCTGGTTCCGGCGTGGATTATCTTTTACGGGTGTGCGTTGCATTCGGCTGGTTTTTTTATGCCACGCGGCATCAAACTTTTTGGCTGGGGATTTACTCTCAGCGGCTGTGTGCTTGGGGGAGCGCTTGCAATGGCTCCAGAACTGCCGCCAATTTCATTTTTTAATATCGTGATGGGCTTTTGGTTTGGGGTGGCTCATATTGCCTACGGCATCTATCTTTACTTTACGGAAAGAAGCAGGTCTGCGGTGTGAATGCAAAACCGTTTTTGCAGTTAAACCGGGTTATACATGAGAAGGGAAGGTTGCCGATTGTGTCGCTCCTGGCGGCATCTCCGGAGCTTACTTTTACGGAGCTGCGGGATGCGTTGGGGATGACGGATGGGAATTTGAGCGTGCATATAAAGACGTTGCAAGAGGCGGGGTTTGTGGCGGTGACAAAGTCCTATCGAAATCAGCGGCCCTTGACCACTTGTGCTTTGACTGCGGAAGGGAGAAAAGCCTTTTCCGAATACATTGATTTATTGGAACAAATTGTGAAACAGGCCAGGGGCATGGAGTGATCCCCGGTCTTTTTTTTTGTGGAGGTTTTGAAAAATTGAACGAAAAAGGCGGATATGAATCTATATACTTTGTGATGCAAAGTGAACCTGTAATAACTGTTGCGCCTTTTCGGACTTTTCAAGTCTTGCGTGGCACTCATTGGGGAATGTGTTTCGGCGTTCGTGACGCCATTTCGATGGCGCTGGAGTATCCCGGACCGCTGACAATTCTTGGTGATCTTGTGCATAATGAGAGCGTTTTAGCCAGTTTGCGGGAACGTGGAATTCGCATCGTTCAACGGCTCGAAGATGTGGAGACGCCTGCGGTGATGATTACGGCGCATGGAGCTTCAGAAAAGATGATTGCCTTGGCGCGCGCCCGTGGTTTGAAGGTTGTGGAGGCCACTTGTCCCTTGGTGCGGCATGCCCACAGGGAACTTCTCAAGCTGGCATCAGAAGGTTGGCACCCGGTGGTGATCGGAAAGCGTGGCCATGTGGAAGTGCGTGGTCTGACGGAAGATTTGGAGCGTTGTGATATTGTGTTATGCGTGGCAGATGTGGAGTTGATGGAAAAACGCGAACGATTTGGCGTTATTGCCCAGACCACCCAGCCTTCAGGCAAGGTTCGCTCGTTGTTGGAGAGGATTCGCTATCGTTTTCCAGCGTCAGAAATCCGATTTGTTGACACAGTTTGCCAACCGACCAAGCTTCGTCAATCCTCTGCCATTGAGCTTTCCCAGAAGTGTGAGGTTGTGATTGTGATCGGAGGGGCGAATAGCAATAACACAAAGGAATTAGCCTCCACCTGCTCCCGTTTTTGCAGTCGGGTTTACCATGTGAACGACGGTCGGGATCTGCGGATTGAGTGGTTTGAAAATGCACGAACAATTGGGATTACTGCGGGGACTTCAACCCCGGATCATATTGTTGATGAGGTTGAAGCTTGGATCAATTCTCATTTGAGGACTGATGCCTCCACATATTAAGGGATGGCTTGTAAGGGGCGTAGGTCTTAAACGATGGCAAAGAAAAACCCGTTTCCCAAAGCGAAGTTCAGGAAACGGGATGTTAAAAATGATCGATTGAAACGCGCAATTATTCTTTCTTCGCCATCTTCAATTCCAAATGCAAGTCACGCAACTGCTTTGGTTCGACTTGAGCAGGAGAATCTGTCATCAGATCGGCGCCTTTTGCGGTTTTCGGGAATGCAATGACGTCGCGAATGCTTTGAGTACCACAGAGAATGGCAATCATGCGATCAAAGCCGAGGGCAACACCTCCATGGGGCGGAGCTCCGAAACGGAAGGCCTCAAGCATGTAACCAAAGCGGGCTTTAACCAACTCTGGCGGAAGCTTGAGCACTTCCTCAAATACGGTCTTTTGCACGTCTGGCTGGTGAATACGAATGGAACCACCACCCAGTTCAACTCCGTTGACAACGATGTCGTAGTGCTGACCGCGGACTTTTTTCGGGTCTGTCTTGAGAAAAGGAATATCTTCTGCAACAGGAGCAGTGAACGGATGATGGCTGGAGTACCAGCGGTTCATCTCCTTATCAAAAGAGAGGAGCGGGAAGTCAATGACCCACAAAAATTCAAACCGATCCGTGGGAATTGTAAGTTTCCCCTGGCTCTTGAGTGTTTCAGCACAGTAAATGCGGATTTTACCGAGGATTTCGCAGGCATTGAGCCATTGATCTGCTGAGAAAAGAATCAGGTCGCCTTCTTCAATTTTAAGTTTTTCGGTAAGGGCGGCTTTTTCTTCGGGCGTAAAGAATTTGACGATGGGAGATTTCCACTCGCCATTTTCCACTTTGATGAAGGCCAGACCTTTGGCGCCAAAACTCTTGGCGTAGTCGGTCATGGTTTCAATCTGACCTTGGGTGGCGCAGGCCAGTCCCTTGGCGTTAAGTGCTTTTACAACACCACCAGCGGCAATGGCTCCACTGAAGACCTTGAATTTGCTCGTCTTGAATTCTTCAGTGAAATCGACTAATTCCAGACCGTAACGAAGGTCGGGCTTATCGATGCCGAAGCGGTTCATGGCATCTTGAAAAGATAGGCGGCGGAACGGTGTTGGAATGTCCATGTTAAGGGCGGTTTTCCAAATGCGTTTCAGCAAGCCTTCGATCAATGCGTAAATGTCCTCGCGTTCGATGAAGGACATCTCGATATCGATTTGAGTAAACTCTGGCTGACGATCGGCGCGGAGATCTTCATCGCGGTAGCACCGGGCGAGTTGGAAATACTTTTCCACGCCGGCAACCATCAAGATCTGTTTGAACTGCTGTGGAGACTGTGGAAGTGCGTAGAATTTACCCGGATGATTGCGGGCGGGAACGAGAAATTCGCGAGCGCCTTCTGGGGTGGATTTGAAAAGGGTAGGAGTTTCAACTTCCAAGAAGCCTTGCTCGTCAAAAAAGTAACGGCAGGCGGTGGCAACTTTACTGCGCAGGCGCAGGTTGCGGATCATTTCTGGACGGCGCAAGTCAAGATAGCGATATTGCAGGCGCAGCTCTTCATTGACGTTTTTGGTCACCTCAGGATCGTCTACAGGGAAGGGGAGCACTTCTGCCATGTTGAGCACGTCCAACTTTGCAACGGCGACTTCGACTTCTCCAGTGGGAATCTTGGGGTTGCTGGTTCCTGCCGGGCGTTGACGGACTTTTCCTGTGACGCTGATGACGCATTCGCTGCGGAGGCCGGACGCGCGGGTAAACAAGTCCTTAGGAAGATCGGAAGGATCGAACACGGTTTGAGTTCGACCTTCACGGTCGCGAATATCGATGAAAATGACTCCACCAAGGTCGCGGCGAGAGTGTACCCAGCCCGTAAGGGTGACTGTTTGGCCAATGTGTACAGGGCGTAATTCGTTGCAATGATGCGTGCGTTTCATGGAAATAAAAAGGACGGCGCCCATTTGAAGAGCGCCGCAAAATCAATCCTGGTGTGTGCCGAATTAAATCTCGAAATCAAAAATGGTTGTTGCAGCGACAACAGGCTCACAAAGTTTCTTAAAACGTTCATTTTCAGCGCTGGCAACATAGGCATCACGAATGTCAGAGTTGGTGAAAGTCATGATAAAACCATGGGTAAACCCTTGATTCTGCTTCTCCAAGCTGTTGTTGTTGCCGGAAACGTAGTCCTCAACTCCTGTGACAGTCTCCGAAATATCCAGGATCTCATCAAAGAACTGGTTGATTTGTTCTTCGCTCGTTCCGTCTTTAAACTTTAACAACACTATGTGTTTAACCTTAGACATGTAGTAACAGTAGTTTTTTTTGATTCTGGCTCAAGCCTTTATTCTCTGACTCCAGAAATTTTTTCCAAAGAAAAAGCTTAGAAAATGAAATTCCGGCATGAATCATGCCATTTTTTGAGAGGAAAATGAGGCTCAATGAGCTTTATGAGAACAGAAATTCCAAAGCAACTTGTTTTGACTAATTGCCGGAGAATTTGACGAGCAACCGGACAAAAGCATCGCTTTCATCCCGAGCTGTTGTTTTTTTGCCAGAATAGTGGTTAAGCATGACTGAAATGGCCCAGTTTTCGTTGTTTTTGGTAATAAGATATCCAGAGAGCGTGCTGACGCCTTCCATGGTCCCGGTTTTTGCCCGAAGACGTTTTTCAACTTCGGTATGATTAAAGCGCGAATAGAGGGTGCCATCCACTCCGGCAATTGGAAGAGAATCCTTGTAAAGTGCAGCATCACGATGGTGAGACATGTATGTCAAGAGGGTGATCATGGAGCTGGGGGCGATCCGGGAACCGGGAGACAGTCCGGCTCCTTCTTTCAAGAGAACGGTGCCTGGTGGAATGCCAATCTGCTTGGTGAATTTCTCAAGTTCCGCAACTCCATATTCATCTGCTGCGGCTGACAAATTGGTTCCACGACTTAGGGCTCCTACTTCAAGAAGAAGAAGTTGGGCGTAGAGATTTTGAGAGGCTTTCATCGTTTCGTGGACAATCTCTTTCATGGGATGAGACTCGATTGTGGCTATCTCAATCCGGTTGCTTGGGAATGTTGTTGATCCCAAAACTCTTGGTTTTCCAGCAACGGTGACTCCTCGACGGACGAGCGCCTCCTTGAGTTGCACCATGGCACAGAGAACGGGATCTGGCATGGCCACCGCGTTTTCAAATGGGGCTCCGTTTGCTGGCAACGATCCTGTTAATGTGACAAGCGGTTGTTTGTCTGAAAAGTTTTGAAGGACGGAAGGTGCAGTCCTGGGCTTTCCGGTGACAACGCGATTGACGAATGTGAAAAAGTTCGTTTTTGCTTCCAGTCTGCATGGTTCTCCAGGTTGTTTCCCCGGAATCAAGGTGAATCCAATGACGTTGTCATTGGCTATGACTGCGGAAACGGATGCAGAATAGCCCCGATGGAAATCTGCCTTGGGCCAGCCGTTTCCGTGGGATGATGTGTGAAAGTAGGTGTCGTCGGCAACGAGGTCTCCTTCAATGCGCTTGATGCCAGCGTTCATGATTGCGTTGACAAGGGGATCAAGTGCATGACCTTCCCCATTAAAACGTGTTGAAAAAGTTGGGTCTCCGCGTCCAAAGACAAGTAAATCCCCCGCTAGTGTTCCATCGGTTGCCGGCCTTGTTGTTGAGTAGCAGGAGGTGATAATTCGATGCTCAGGTCCGAGCCGTTCAAGGGCCAGGGCGGCGGTGAATAGTTTAGTATTGCTGGCGGGGATCATCAGCCGGTCCGCGTTGTGCTCAAAGATGGTCTGGCCATTATCTAACGAAACTATCTTGATGCCCCATTGAGCATTGGTGAAACGCGATTGTGAAATAAAAGAGGATAATCGTTCCTGCAACTGGACGATTTTATTTGTGTGGAAGGAAGCGGATTGCTGGGCCCCCACCTTATTGTCAAACAAAATACAGGTGGCCAGGATGAAAATGATAAAGAAACGATGCATCGCTATTGCCAGCAGTTAACCACAAAAGAGGCAAGGTTCGCAATCGAGATTACGGTGGCAATTTTACTAACAAATGAATATTATTCATATTAGGTGGGTTGTTGCCTGATCTTGTGACTGACGGCAGAACTCGAAAAGTGCAGTTTTTCCTTATCCACGTGCTCTATGGCCTCTGCAAGTAGGTCTCCCAGATTGATTTCCAACACTTCAGAGATGCGTAAAAGTGAATCGAGCGTTGGGTTATCAGGATAGTTCTCGAGTCGACTGATTGTTGATTGGTTGAGACCACACAGAGATGCAACTTTATTTTTGGAAAGGTTGCGGCGTTTTCGTTCTTCGCTCAGCAGACAAACAATCTCAGAACATATTTGGGCGCGTCGCTTTGGATCTTTCACACATTACCACTAGCGCTTTTTTCGATTATCAAGAATATGCTTATAAACATAAGCCTCTCTGCCGATAGATTTATAAAAATACGGACAAGTGCTTTAAAAACCAAGGAGTGTCAACTGTACAGGGGAAACAACACTTCTTGGATGGGAATGGGGCGGTTATTTAGTAAATAAACTGTAATAATTGTAGTTAGCACAACTAATAATTGTAACAAAGGAAGCAAGTTTTGACTATGAATATGAATCTTCGGAGCCGGATATTACTACCAACCTTGGGATTAACATTAGTACTTACAATTTCAATAAGTTATACTTCTTACTTCATGGGAAGCCGTTCGCTGGATCAGGCTGTTGAAAAGAACATGGAGACCCTTTGTGAGTCCAGTGTCCAACAGGTTGAAAACTGGATTACCAATCAGAAGGAGATTCTTATTTCGGTTGCAAACGCAAAACTGTCAAGAGAAGCCCTGTCTGAAGGTGCTGAAGGCTTGGCATCTCGTGGTGTGCTTAATTCCCAATTGGTCGAAATCAAGAAGCAGTGTTCTTATTTTGAGGATGTCGTATTATTTGACAAAACCGGACTTACTCGATCCTCCTCCACTGCTGACTCGATTGACAAGGTGAGTGTCAAGGAAAGGGAATATTTTAAGAATGCCATGCAGGGGATGTTTTCCGTTTCGGAAGTCCTGGCAAGCCGTTTGACTGGTCAGCCATCGGTTGTTGTGGCTGTTCCTGTAAAAAATGGTGAAACGACAATTGGCGTTATCGGAGGGATACTGGACTTGGAAAAATTCAGCAGCCGTTTTGTCACAAGCAAAAAGGTTCTTAAAACTGGCTATGTTTCAGTGGTCGATGAGAATGGCGTTTTTGTGGCGCATCCCCAGACAGACATGGTTCTCAAACACAAACTTTCTGATTTTGAGTGGGGCAACGCCATACTTCAGGCTCTTTCCAAGGGGGAAAAACGGCTCTATTACAATTTTGAAGGGGTGACCAAGACGGCGGTGGTTCTTAAAAGCGCGAATCTCAAGTGGGTTGTTGTTGCGACTGCCCCACGCAGCGAAGGAAATGCGGCTGCAGCACGGGTTGCTTTTCTCAATACCAGCATTGGCATTGCGGCAGTTGTCATTGGCGGAATTTTCATTTTCTTCATCGCTCAGGGAATCGTCCTTCCGTTGAGAAAAGTGGTGGACAATCTCAATGCCGGCTCTGAACAGACGGCAGCGGCGTCGTCACAAGTTTCTTCTGCCAGCCAGACTCTGGCTGAGGGGGCGAGTGAGCAGGCAGCCTCACTGGAGGAGACCAGTTCCTCACTGGAGGAAATGTCCAGCATGACGGCTCGCAACAGTGAAAACGCGGAGAAGGTTAAGAACCTTGTCAATGAAACGCGCAATGCCGCGGACACTGGGACGACCGATATGCAGGCAATGGCTGTAGCCATGAGTGAGATCAAAGTTAGCAGTGATGACATTGCGAAGATCATAAAAAGCATCGATGAAATTGCATTTCAAACCAACATTCTTGCATTGAATGCGGCGGTGGAAGCGGCACGCGCTGGGGAGGCTGGCATGGGATTTGCCGTTGTCGCGGATGAGGTTCGCAATCTGGCTCAACGTGCTGCCAACGCCGCAAAGGAGACGTCATCGAAAATTGAGAATGCTGTCACCAAAACGGCGCAGGGGGTGGAATTGAGCGAGCGGGTGGCGAAGAGTTTAAAGGCGATTGTGGAGCGGATTCATCAGGTGGATGCCTTGGCGGCGGAAGTTGCCAGTGCGTCAAAGGAACAATCCCAGGGATTGGAACAGGTCAACGTTGCTGTCAGCCAAATGGACAAGGTTACACAGGGGAATGCGGCGAGTGCAGAAGAAAGTGCCAGTGCCTCTGAAGAGTTGAACGCCCAGGCGGAGACGCTTGAAGAGACTGTTATGACTCTTGTTCAGCTTATTGAGGGACACACAAAAAATTACAATTCGACCCGGCTGGAAAACAAGAAAACCAGCTCTGTTATTTCAGGTAAGGACAAAAAATCTGAGTTTTGGAACGAAGATAAAAAGAGGGAGAAAGTAATAATTTCCAAAAAGCCAATATGTTCTCTTCCAACACCTAAAGCCATTGAAAAAAGCGTCGATTAAGAATCGATAAATCTCACGGCGTGGGGTGGAAACTGCGAAGGAGTTTTTTATGCCAGAAGAAGAGTCTTTTCGAGATCCAAAAAACAAACAAAAGTCCGTCGCGTTGCCCAATTCAGAGACTGATAGCCAAAACGCTGGTCTGAATGTGTTCAACCAGCATGTTTCCTACCTTCATGGCGTTGCTTTGCTTGATAAGGACGATATTGTTCGGTTCTGGAGCCCTGCTGCCGAATCAATCCTGGGGTTTAAGTCGTCTGAGATTGTGGGAAAGACGCTGAAGAGTCGAATTTCTGTTTCTCAAGAACCAGAAGGAAACTCTCACCAGCCAGATTGTGATTCTGGTGAGCTTTCAAAATCGTCTTGCAGTGGTGAGATAAGGCGAGTTGTTGCTCGTTGCTCCAATGGAATTGTTTTGCCGGTGGAAGTGTCTTTTTCTGAGGTGGACAGTCAGTGGGGAAAATTCAAGGTGGTTATATTCAGGGATATTTTTGAGGAGAAGAAGGCGGCCAGGGAGCATGAGCAATTGCAGGATCAGTTTGTTCAGGCTCAAAAAATGGAGGCGGTTGGGCAGATGGCAGGAGGGATCGCGCATGATTTCAACAATATCCTGACGACGATTTTGATGCAATTAAGTGTGTTACAATATGAACAATCTCCCTCCAGTGAAATCGGATCTCAGCTTGCTGAGATGGAAGCCCAGGCACTGAGGGCTGCCGCCCTGACTAGGCAATTGCTGTTATTCAGCCGACATGAGCCTATTCGGACAGAGTGTGTGAATCTTGTTTCTCTTGTTGAAAATGAGATCAAACTGTTGCGCCGGATCATTGGGGAAAACATCCATTTGGAGCTCTTGGTTTCAGCCCATGCTTGTGGAGAGTATTGTGTGAAGGCGGATCCTGGCAGAATTGAACAGGTCATCATGAATCTGGCAATCAATGCCCGTGATGCCATGGCGGAGGGAGGCTTGCTTAAATTTAAAGTGGACTGTCATGATTTTACAGAGACTGCCAGAGTGCATCACTCTAACATAAGAACAGGCAAATGGATCCAGCTTTCCATTATTGACACGGGGTGTGGGATGACACCGGAGACGCAGTCCCGTATTTTTGAACCGTTCTTTACAACGAAAAAACGTGGACGAGGCACGGGGCTTGGCTTGGCCACAGTTTACAGCCTTATCAAGCAACACGATGGATGGATTGAGGTTGAGAGCGTTCCTGGAAAAGGTTCCACATTTTCCATTTACCTCCCAGCGCAGGCCAGAACTGAAAATCAACCAGCAGAACCTCCAAGAATAAATCCGCCGGAAGGAGGCAGTGAGACTTTGCTTTTGGTTGAAGATGAAAAAGCCGTGCGCAAGCTTGTTTGTGGAGTACTGCGTCAGCGGGGATACGTTGTGCTGGAGGCTGAAAATGCCTTGGAGGGTTTTCAACTATGGGAGCTTCATTCTGAGAGCATCAGGCTTTTGATCACAGATGTTATTATGCCAGGTGGAACCAGCGGATGGGAATTGGCGGAAACACTTCTTCAAAAGCAACCTTCACTGAGGACGCTGTTTATTAGCGGCTATACGGAGGACATGGCATTATCCGTTCTTGTGCAAGACCCGCGTGTTTACTTCATGTCCAAGCCTCTTGAGGCAAAACGATTCACAAAAATTGTGAGAGAGATTCTGGATGCGTGACTGTGTTGGTCCAGTCTTCTTTTTATCGCAAAATGATTCGTCTACTTTATCAAGTGTAATTTGTTTTTGGAAGCCAGCGGACAACAGTCCTCGATCCAATCGAAGTATTTTTTTGCACCGGAATCCAGAGCTATTGCGATGAACTCGGGACATTCGTAGGGATGATTTTTCTGAATCAAAGTCTGAAGCTGGGGCAGGGCGTCCTTGGTGGTCTTGAAGAGAACCAGTGTTTCTTTGCCAGTCTCCAGTTTTCCCTTCCACCAGTAAAGGGACTCGATTTTTGGGATGAGATTGGCGCAGGCTGCCAGATGAGATTTGAGGGAGACTTTTGCGAGTTTGCGAGCAGTTTTTTTGTCGGGAACGGTGACAAAAACCAAAAAATAACGATTTGAAGTGCTCATGGAAAAATCTCAGTGGTTTGCTTTTGGGGGAGGTTCAATCAGTTCGATTTCGTAGCGTTCCGGGGCATCAATAAATGCAAAGCGACCTCCATTTGAAAGCGGGTTGGGGCCGTCGGAAAATTGAAGTCCGAGGGATGCCAGGTGTTTGCCAAAATCATCCAGATTATCGACTTCAAAGGCCAGATGAGTGAGATCGGGCTGAACATCCACGGATCCACTATTGGGAAAGGAGCAGAGTTCGATGAGTTCAGCGCTTTCCGGTGCTTTCAAAAAGACAAGTTCTCCACCGCGAGGAGATTTTTTACGATCCACTTCGTCCAGCCCCAGAACTTCGCGGTAGAATTGAACCGTTTTATTGAGGTCATTGACGCGGTAGCGAGTGTGAAGGAGTTTCTTCGCTTTCATCGGAGTCAATCTACTACGGTTTTTGAGATTTTAAAAATCCAACGGTCTGCGTGGTGGGCCTGAGCGTTGGGATGTCTTGGAAGTTGTGGTATTGGATTTCTTTTCTTCTTTGGGAGCGGGCAACAAATGATCCCAGGTTCTTTGCTTGAGAAAGTCCATGTTGGGCTGGAGCTGCTGGAATTTCTCGGATGGGTGGAGAATGTTGGATTTGAGATGGGCAAGATAGACAGCGGAGGCGGTCTCGATCGCGTCATCATTTGGGGCTCCCCACGGCTTTTCTTGGAATGTGATGGCATCGACAATCCGGTCTCGCATTCCCCAGAGCGACGCAAGGAAGCCAATGACATCGGCCTGGGACATTTTAAATTGTTCCTCTTCAATCGGGCTCAACGGCCTGTTTTCAGCGACAGCACGCTGACAGACGCCTCGGTAGATGTTGGTGAAATTGTCCATCAGGATCAGTCGTCCCATGTCGTGCATGAGGCCGGCAACATAGGCGTCCCTGATTTGGTCTTCTTTAAGATCCATCTGGCGCGCCATTTCGAAGGAATTGTTTGCCGTTTCCCAGCGGTGGTGTGTCAGGCTCACAGAACCAAAGAAATCCGGAATGGTATTATAACTTTCAAATAATTGATGGGAGAGCACGGCAGCCTTGAGGCGTTCTGTGCCGAGCAGATTGATGGCTTGGAGTAATTCTATGACTGCCTGACCGCCACCGTTCTCACGAAACAGGGGGGAATTGGCCATCTGAATTATCTTTGCACTGATGGCTGCGTCCTTGGCTAGAATGTCAACGATATCGGTGTAGGAGCTATCCGGGTCTTCCAGAGCCGAGAGCAAGGCATAGTAGATTTGAGGCATTGCCGGCAGAGTGCGGATGGAGAGGATGGTAGCCCGGAGTTCCGGATTCTTAAAGTGATCAAGCGCCTTGAACGCCTTCTGGATTTTTGAGCGGAGATCCGCAAGGGAATAGGGTTTGGCGAGATACTGGTGGGCCGCAGAGAGCTTGTTTGTCATCGCCTTGGGATTGGCGTATCCGGAAACCAGAATTCGAACGGTGTTGGGGACAAATTGACGTATTTTCTCAAGCATGTCCGTGCCAGTCATCTCGGGCATGGAGAAATCTGATATAATAATGTCGGGATTATTCGCGCGCGCGGCTTCGATGGCCAATGTTGGCTTTGAAAAACACTCAATCCGCCAACTGCTATTTGTTCTGGAAAGAAACTGGCTTAACATTTCTAGAAGCATCGGCTCGTCATCAACGATATGGATCAGCGGATTCATTTACCTAAGCTAATCAATAGAACAAAAAAAATTCAAGTGTATTGGATGTCAGACCATCACAAATTCTGGTTTTTTTTGGACATTTTTTTGGCTTGGACATTTGATCTTGGAAGAGGAAATCAAAGGATCGGAACTCCCTGAAATCAGGATCTGTGATGGGCTCCTGGAGAGGGGAGTTTTGGAGGCCAACAGGCGCAAAATCGTCACCAAATCGTCACGTGCGCAAAGCGGAATCGATAGTATCTTTAGTGCATGGACAGCGATGTAAAAATCGATGTTGAAATTAAAACCTGCCGGCATTTCAGACACTTGCTCCCTCAGGATGAAGCGGATGAGTTGCGTGCGGCGGACCCGCTGCCTTGTGAAATCTGCGATCCCTTAATGCGCCGTCGTGGCATTCCTTTTGAGGAACGGGACGGTTGCATCAAGCCGATTCTTTTGGCATGGGCAAGTTAGCTGCCGGTTTGTTTTTTCTTCACAGAAATCTGCGTGAGGGCAGGCCCTCCATTGCATGTAGCACTGATGGTGAGTTGCGAAAACCTTGCATGGGGCTCCTCTTTTCAGATTCTCTTCGCGCTTGAAGCGCTCCCTGGCGCTTTTCTGAGGAGAAATGCGTTTATTGGAAGAGAGTTTTGATGCTCCAACGCGAAGGTTTTCTTTTTTTTACGAAGAATTTGGATAAAGTCCAGTGCCATGAAGCTTTTGTTTATCGGTGGCACCGGAAATATCTCAACTGATTGTGCTGCGCTTTTGCATTCGCAGGGGCATGAGATCATGGTTCTGACGCGAGGGCGGAGCCCGATTCCAAAAGAATACAGATCCATTGTCGCCGATCGCAAAGACGGCGCAGGAATGCGTGCCGCCCTCAAGCAATGCAAACCGGATGTGGTGTTGAATTTTTTGGGATATGACGTTTCTGACGTGCAGATAGACTACGAATTGTTCCACGGTGTTGTTGCGCAATATCTCTTCATCAGTTCCGCCACTGTTTATGAAAAACCGCCGAAAAAACTTCCCATCACTGAAGATTTTCCCTTGGGAAATCCTTGGTCCGAATATGCTCAAAAGAAATTGAAGTGTGAGCAGTGGTTGATGGCCCGTTGGCGTGAAGACGGTTTCCCTCTCACAATAGTACGCCCATCGCACACCTATTCTCGAATGTGGGTCCCCAATCCGGTATCAAGTGCCAGTTACACCTTTGCTTTAAGGTTGGAGCAGGGGAAACCCGTATTTGTGCCGGATGATGGAGAAAACCCGTGGACTCTGACGGCTGCAACAGATTTTGCGGTTGGTGTGGCAGGACTGGTTGGGAATAAAAAGGCAATAGGCGAGGCATTTCATATCACAAGTGATGAGGTGCTGACTTGGAACCGGATTTGTGCAGAAATTGCGTTGGCGCTGGGGGTGACATCCCCCAAAATAATCAAGGTTCCCTCCGAGCGGATATTTGAAAGGGCTCCGGATTTAATTGGCACATTGAAGGGGGACAAGATTCATCCCGGTGTTTTCGATAATGCGAAGATAAAGGGCGTTGTACCGGGATTTGTTTGTCGCAAACTTTTTGCAGTTGGAATACGTGAATCTATAAAATGGTTGCGTGCTCATCCCGAACGCCAGAATCTCAATCCTCGGGTGGACGCCATGATTGAGGCGGTCTTAAGTTAGAATGGACTATGGGGATAGTTTTTCGTGCTGGGAAATATGACAGGAGTTTGGTAAGTTAAGGAGAATGAACCTTGTCTCAAAAACCAGCCTCCGCTTTCGGTTGGTCTTCTTGATTGGGGTGGTGTTGATACCGATGGCAGTGTTGCTTTCTGTCTCGATTTTTGAACAACGAGACCAAAAGTTTGCATGGTTTAATGAGGATGTGATTCGAACAACCGAACAGACCGGGGCTCGGGCGGCTCAAGCTGTGTGGAGTATCTGGCAGACTTTGGTGTCAATGTCTGCTTCAAACGTTCAGATCACGAATTCGATTGCCGCCAATCAGTATTTTTCTGATTTTTTAATTAAAAAGAACCTGTTTTGCGGAGCGGGATTGGCACAGGCAGACGGACTGGTTGTCGCCAGCTCAAATCCGGCTGAAATCGGTTGCGTCTACTCGGATCAATTGTGGTTTCAAATGGCTCAACAAAGCAGGGAATTGAGCGTAGGCGGATATGAGATTGACAAGTTTACAAAGAGGGAGTGTATCAAACTTGCCATTCCAATTGTGGCGGGTTCTGGGACCAACCGTGTTTCTGTGATGTACCTCAGCCTTGGCCTGGATACGCTGATGAAGGTGTTTGACCTCAAGAAGCTTCCAAAGAATTCGGTGGCGGCGATTCTTGATCGTAACGGAACCATCTTGATACGCTGGCCAGAGAATCTGGGATATCAGGGGAAAAAATCCAATGCTTGGGAACACTTTCAACCGGCAACCAAACGGGTTGGCAAAACGATGGAGTGGATGGGAATCGACCAGATAACTCGCTACTACTACTTTCTCCCCGTTCCTTCCAGCAACCAGGGCTTATGGGTGGGAGTTGGATTCTCGAAGACTGAGGTGCTTGGCCAAACATCTGCTCAGCTTTGGTGGGGGTTTGGAGCATTTGGATTGGTCCTTGCATTCAGCTTGTTTTTTGCCTGGTTTGGGAGTGAGAGCTGGATTTTACAGCCAGCCCGGCTGCTGACAAAAACAGCCCATCGGCTTGCATCTGGAGACTGGACGGCGCGCACTCAATGCAAGGATTCCAAAAGTGAGCTGGAGATGCTGGGATGCACTTTCGATGAGATGGCAGATTCGCTCGAAATGCAACAAGTGGAGTTGCGCCGGACGCAGTTCGCTGTGGATCGTGCTCCTGACATGATTCTTTGGACCGACCCCACAGGACGCTTTATTTATGGAAATGAGTCAGCGCTTAAAGCATTGAAAGTGTCCTTGAATGAATTACTGGAAATGCGACTCCAGAACGTTACTGATTTTATCACGCCAGCCACTTGGCAGGTTCATTGGGAAGAATTAAAAAATCGTGGTTCACTTGTGTTTGAGGCCACCTGTCGCACTCGTTCCAGCAAATTCCCTGTGGAGGCGATAGCCAACTATCTTGTGTTTGGAGACAGGGAATATGACTGTGTGTTCATGAGGGACATTTCCCGGCGTAAACATGCGGAGGAAAATTTAAGACGTCTCAATGCCGAGCTGGAGGTGCGGGTTCAAAAGCGCACGGCAGAGTTGGAAGCAACAAACGCTTCCTTGATGGACGAAATCAACGAACGTCACAAGGCAGAGGAGTCTCTGCGTGAGAGCCAGCGAATGCTTGCCACGTTGTTGAGTAACCTGCCTGGGTTGGCATATCGTTGCCGGAACGATGTTAATTGGACCTTTGAATTTGTAAGCCAGGGAGCTTTGGAATTAACCGGTTATGCTCCAAACGAACTCATCAATAACAAGGTGACCAGTTTTGCCAATCTGATCCATCCAGATGACAGGGATCGCATTTGGGCTGAAACGCAACTGACCTTGGCTCGTCGAGAGCCGTTTCGTCTTCTATATCGGATCAATAGTAGAAACGGCAAGCTAAAGTGGGTTTCTGAAATTGGTCAGGGAGTGTTTGATGCCAATGGGAAAGTTGTAGCCGTGGAAGGCATCATTCACGATACAACGGAGCGTAAACAGGTGGAGGAGGAAATATTTCGCGCTCATGCGATGTTGGAAACAGTCTTGGATCATATTCCGCAACGCGTTTTTTGGAAAGATCTGGAGTCGCGTTATCTTGGGGGCAACAAATTCTATGCCTTGGACAACCAATTGGAGGACCCACAGGATATAATTGGCAGAACCGATTTTGACTTGTATCCAGATGACTTGGCAGAAAACATTCGCAAGGAAGACCGTTGGGTGATCAATAACAACACTTCCAAGCTGAATTACGAGGAGTCTCGAAAGACACTCTATGGAGTGCGCTGGTTCCGTATGAGCAAGATGCCCCTTCATGATGTCAAAGGGAATGTAGTCGGAATCCTGGGCGTCTATGAAGACATCACTGAAAGAAGACGAATGGAAGAGACACTTCATGAATCCTTAAGAACCCTTGAACGCTCAAACAAAGAACTGGAACAATTTGCTTACGTTGCTTCACATGATTTGCAGGAGCCTTTGAGGTTGATTTCCAGCTACACACAATTGCTTGCCATGAGATACAAGGGAAAACTGGATGAAAAGGCAGATGAATTCATTGGCTATGCAGTGGATGGTGCCCGACGGATGCAACAGTTGATTTTGGATCTCCTCGCGTTTTCGCGTGTAGGCAACAAGGAATTACCCTTTGTCGTGGTGGATTGCGACGTCATTTTGGAACAGGCACTCAAAAATTTGGGGGTGGCCATTCAGGAAAGCAACGCGTCGGTCACCCATGATCATTTACCCACTGTCATGGGAATTGGCAACCAGTTGGGACAGCTTTTCCAAAATCTGGTGGGCAATGCCATCAAATTCCATGGAAATGAACCTCCGAAGATTCATATTGGGGTTCGTCACGACGAAAAGGAAAAAGGCTGGGTGTTTTGTGTCAAGGACAACGGTATTGGAATAGCTCCCGAGTTTTTTGAACGCATTTTTGTCATCTTCCAACGACTTCACTCCCGGAACAAATACGAGGGAACGGGTATTGGGCTGGCAATCTGCAAGCGAATTGTCGAACGGCATGGAGGCCGGATTTGGGTGGAATCTGAACCAGATCGAGGAAGCACCTTCTTTTTTACAATTCCAGAGAAACAGCAGTGATGATTTATTTTGATCCGACAGCGGGGGCTTTCATGTGAATGATCGGACACTCAAAATCTCTTTAGTAAAGTACCGTTTTGGGACTTTTCAAATACCAACAACAAATTGCAGCAACAATCGGAACGGGGTGTATTGTGGTGATGATGATTGAAGCGGACAGAGGAAGGTTCCCACTTAATGTGACAACGAAAAAATGGCATTAGCGTATTTCCAAAAGACATGTAGTGTTTAGGAGGAACAGGTATAGAGTTGCCGCGTGAAAGCCCCGATCAAAAGCCATGATCCCCGAACGTTTCGACAACTCTGTCGGGCTGAAGTCGTCGCATTTGGCGCAATCACAGTCGAAGATTGCCATGGATTTTTTAAAATCCGGAATACGCTGTATGATTAACTGAAATGTTAAATATTTATTGAAGTCTTCTTCGTGAATTTTAACATGCCCTTGAGGAAAATGGCTGTTTTACCTCGTTTTTAATATTTTCTAAGTTGCGTGTCCTTTTCTTGACGAAAGAGGATAATCTGATATTGATAATGGATCAATGGTGTCCTGGAATAAGTTGAAGTTGCATAAAAAGTGAGGAGTGGTTTTGTGCGTATTTTCATGAAGTTCTTTTTTCAGCTTGCAATTCTTTTGTTCATTGGAGAAAGCATAGTTATTGCTGACGACATGAAATCGGTCGATGTGACGGGATTCAATCGTGACGTTGTCATTGAAGCAAATGTTTTGGCAGCTCCATTTTACAGTTATGCCAATGAGCTCAATCCCGGGGATGGTTATGTTTATTATCAGACCGGTTTGCAGATCACGAATCAGGGATTACCATCGGACGGGAGCTTTGTCAGTGCCTATGATGGAACAACCGTTTTTCAGTTTCAGCCTTATACCAGCAACAATGCACTCGTGCTGAGTGTGGAGACTGGAATTAACACTGGAACACTGACGCTGAGTAAACCGGAATTTTATAAGAGAATTGCTGTGATTGCCAATTCAGTTGGTGGAAACAGCAATTTGCCTAGCTTTGTTCTGACCTTCAATAATGGAGCGACGTTGGTTACGAATTACAACGCTCTTGATTGGTTTGATAATCCCAATTATGCCCTTGGAGGGGTTGGTGCCATTCATTTGGGCAAGGCTGTTATTATAGGTTATCCAGATAACCCGCGTTTTTACCAGACAACGATTGATCTTTCAGATTTTCCGTATCCTCTGGTCAGTTTATCATTTACGCAGGCCCCAGGCGCACGCATGACTGGAGTTTATGCTGTCAGTGGTGAAGTGAATACGCAAGCTCTACCAGAAATTTTAGTTCAACCAACCAATACCACTGTTCAAGAATTGTCGGCTGTTACATTTTATTCCTTGGTTGCCGGTCAAAACTCGTCTTCAATTCAATGGTACAAGAACGGGACGCTCATTTCAGGAGAAACCAACTCGACTTTGACACTGAATGGCGCAACTTGGAGCGATAATCAAAGCCGCTTTCAAATGGTGGTTTCGAACATGATTACGAACGTTAGTTACGTTGTAACCAGCAGCATTGCGCTTTTGACAGTAATTCAGGATAAAGTGAAACCTGTTCTCATTCGAGCCTCGTCACAAGGCTTGTCTCAATTGCGCGCTGAGTTTTCTGAGCCGCTTTCCCTTACGACCGCAACCAATCTTGCCAATTATTTGTTGTCAGGTCGTTCTGGAAAAATACAAATTTATGGGGTTGAAGTCGACGATACGCAATCGAACGTGGTTTTAAATGCCCAGTTGATTGAAGGCGGGCTGTACACTTTAACTGTCAATAATGTGAGCGACAGATCAGCAGCAAGAAATCTGATTCAACCCAATTCAACTGCTGCATTCATTGCATCTTCATGGATGGCTTCCAACCTGGGAGGAACTGCTGCCAGTGGAATACAAACGCCGCTGAATGCGGATCCAAACGGAATGGACCTGAAATCCATTGGCTCCGGGGAGACTGGTGCGGAGGATTTGGGATTGTTTAGTTGCCGGAAACGCACGGGAGACTTTGATGTTCGAACAAGAGTCGTCTCACTTTCGTTGGGGGATTCCTGGTCGTTTGCAGGCTTCATGGCGCGTCAGAGCATGGATGTTGGCTCACCTTGTGCGGAAGTGCTTGCCACTCCTTCCATTTCTGGAGTCTTTTTCCAATATCGCAAATACACGAATGGAGAAAATTCCGTGCTTGGATCTTTCCCTGTCAATTATCCGAACACATGGCTTCGCCTAAAACGAGCCGGAAATTTATTTACAGGATTTGCCGGTGTGGATGGCTCCAATTGGGTTCAATTGGGCTCAGCCACAATTTCGATGTCCACCAATATTTACATTGGCTTCATCTCTTCAAGTCATGATTCCAATGTGGCTGTCAATGCGAGTTTTCGGGATTTTGGAAATGTGACAAATGCCACCACCGTGGATTCACTTGCAGTTGCTGAACGGTCTGGTCAGTGCAGCCGTTTTACCAGCATCGCTATTACAGAGATTATGTATCATCCCGTGGATCAACCGGGGGCGATAAATACAAATTCCAGTGGAATGGATACAAACAGTCTGGAATTTGTCGAATTGTTGAACACGCGGGGAGAACCGGAGAATTTGAGTGGATACAAATTGGGGGGAGATATTGATTATACCTTTCCACAAGGCACCATTTTGCCGGGCGGCGCTTATCTTGTCGTTGCAAGGAATCCAGCAGATGTCGCCAGTGTTTACCATATTTCGAACGTAATGGGACCGTTTTTAAACAACCTTCCAAATGATAAGGGAACTGTAAAATTGATCAGCCGTGCCGGAGCTGTTTTCCTCGAAGTCAATTATTCCACAAGCCCACCATGGCCTGTCTCTGCAGATGGCACTGGACACTCTCTTGTCCTCACACACCCATCCTATGGAGAGAATAATCCTCTTGCCTGGTCAGCCAGTGATTCCATTGGCGGTTCACCGGGAAGACAAGACACTATTACAACGGATGTTCTGCGTAATGTGCTGATTAATGAGTTATTGGTGAATGGGGATTCTCCGTTTGTTGAACTCTACAATCGATCGGAATTTTCGGGGGATATTTCTGGCTGTGTTTTGACGGACATTGCAGATGAGAAACGTTTTATTTTTCCACAGGGAACAATAATAGCGGGGAATGGGCATCTGACTGTTTACACAAACGAACTTGGCTTTTCCCTGTCAAACACTGGAGGAGAGATTTTTTTCAAGAACGCTGCCAATACCCGCGTTCTGGATGCATTGCGGTATGAGAGCCAGGGAAGGGAAATCAGTTTGGGACGCACGCCGGATGGAAGTGCCATCTTTCGTTCGTTGGCTTTCGTTACTCCCAATGCTCAAAATAGTGCTCCGCGGCGACCTCCTGTAGTGATCAACGAGATCTATTATTCCCCGATTTCAGATGATGACAGTGGCCAGTATATCGAATTGTTTAACCGGCAAACCAATAACCTCAGTCTTGCTGGTTGGAAGATTTCTGGCGGTATTTCCTTCACATTTCCAGCCGATGCCACCATTGGTCCCCGAGGATATGTTGTGGTGGCAAAGAATACCACTTGTTTGCTTACAAACTATGCCACGCTGAACCCCAGTATGCTCTATGGTAATTTCAGCGGTTCGCTTTCAGGCAAGGGAGAACGGATTGTTCTTAGTGCCCCGGAAACATTCTCGGGGCAAGATGGGCAGATGACAACGATTTATCCCGTGGTCAATGACGTGACGTATAATTCTGGAGGACGTTGGGGAATGTGGTCTCATGGTGGCGGTAGCAGCTTGGAGTTGGTCAATCCCGATGCGGATAACGCAATTCCATCCAATTGGGCGGACAGTGATGAAACAGCGAAAGCTCCATGGACACAAATTTCTGCTACGGGAACTGTTATGGACGGAAGCACTACGAATGCCGATGAATTGCAGGTGTTGTTGCAGGACGCGGGGGAGTGTTTGATTGACAATGTTGAAGTGCTGACTCAGGACGGGAACAACCTGATGCCAAATTCCACTTTTGAAAGTGGAAGTGATGGCTGGTATGCAGATGGAACTGAATCTACATCTGGGATTGAAACGGAGGAGGCTTGCTCCGGGACCCAATGCTATCATATTCGGGCTGTGGGTCGCGGAGACAATCAGGCCAATCGTGTTCGTGCATTATTGACGTCTCCTTTACAGGTCAATACGCCAGGAGTGACTATCAAGGCAAATGTCCGCTGGCTAAAGGGTTCAAACCGCATACTTTTGCGTTTGCGAGGAAATTGGATGGAGTGTGCGGGAATCATGACGACGCCTCCGAATCCGGGAACTCCAGGAGCTCCCAACAGCCGTTATATTCCGGACGCACCGCCTGCCATTTGTGATGTCAAACACAGCCCGGTCTTGCCAATATCAAGCCAGAAGATAACTGTTTCAGCACGTGTGAGCCATCCGGATGGAGCTGTTTCTGCATTTTTAAACTACCGTATTGATCCATCAACTGATTACGTTGTAATGGTGATGACCAATGCCATGGGCCAGACCAATTGTTCCGCTGGCGAAGATACACTTTCAGCCGTCATCCCGGCCCATTCAAATGGGAGCTTGGTCGCGTTTTATATTTCCACTACAAACAGTACAGGCACAACTGCTCAAACTTTTCCAAATGATGCCCCCACACGTGAATGCCTAATTCGGGTAGGAGAGACACAGCCTGCCGGGAATTTTCCTGTTTATCGATTATGGATGACACTTGCGACATTCAATACCTGGCATACGAGAAATCCTTGTGACAATACCCCTCTTGATGTCACATTCGTGTCGGGGGCGGATCGTGTCATTTATAATGCACAGGCAATGTATGCGGGGAGTCCTTATGTTGCTCCGGGGTATTGCAGCCCTGCATGTGGGCCTTGTGGCTACAGTGTGGAATTTCCTCCGGACGATCTTTTCCTGGGAGATCAGAATTTGAATATTGACTGGGCTGGTGGACATGGTTCTGAGACTACAGCGCTTCAGGAGGAGATGGGATATTGGATTGCAGATCAACTGAACCTGCCATTTTCGCATCGGTATGTCATCCGACTTCACGTGAATGGGGTGAAGGATGAGGATCGTCTGACAACTTTTGAAGCCGTTATACAACCGGGCGCAGATTATTTGAAAGCCTGGGGAACGGATCATGGAAAATTCTACAAAATAGAGCAGGCATTTGAGTTTGATGATTCTGGGGCGTTATATTCCTGGGGATTACCTGATTTGGGTGTTCATACAAACCAAGATGGAAAACAAAGGACAACTTCATATCGTTGGACTTGGGAATCGCGCTCAGACACGGATCCGGATGATCGCGATGATTTGTTTGCGTTGGCAAATGCGGCTAATGCCTCCAATGACGCGACGCGTGTCAGCTCCACTCTTGCTCTTGCAGACATGAACGAATGGATGAGGGTTTTTGCGTTTGAGCATATAATTGTCAATTTTGATTCCTTTGGACACGATGTCTCAAAGAACATGTTTGCCTGTCTTCCAGATGATGGAAAATGGAAATTATATATATATGATCTGGATTGGCTGATGCTTGTAACGGCAGGTTTTTCAAATGTGTATAGTGCATCGGATGCTCTCTTGTTTTCTACAGCGGATTTGACAGTCAACCGCATGTATCTTACGCCAGCTTTTCTTCGGTATTACTGGCGCGCAATTCAGGATGCTGTCAATGGTCCACTGGACGCGGCCAATTGCGTTCCGGTGATGGAGGCAAAATACAAATCGCTTGTATCGAACAGAATCAAATGGTGTGCACTAAGCGCTCTGACCCCGCCCACTGAGGTGGAGTCATGGTTCAGCCTGCGTCAGGCTAGGTTAAAAACACAATTGGCGGGTGTGGACGCTGATTTTGCGGTTAGGCCCACAGTCACTGTCAATAATAATGTTGCCATTGTGACGGGAACTGCTCCCATTGATGTTGTCGACATACTAGTCGATGGAATAAAATGGCCTGTCAAGTGGACTGGGGTGAATACCTTTTCAATCACAGTGCCGGTTTCAAAGGGGGTAAACACCCTGACTCTGACCGGTATCACATCAAGTGGTGAAATGATCTCTGGGGCAAATGACACGGTGAGTTTTATCTCCACCAAGACGGCTGGTTCACCGGTAGGTGTGGTGGTCATCAACGAAATCATGTGTTCTGGCAAGACCAACGGGGCTGAATATGTCGAGTTGTATAATACATCAACCAACACGACTTATGACCTTTCTGGCTGGCAGTTCAAGGGGCTTTCCTACACGTTTTCACCAGGTTCTATCCTTGCTCCGCGAGCCTTTTTGGTTCTTGTAGCAGATCCGTTGACCTACGCAAAGACTTATGGAGGGACATCGCCTGTATTTGATACCTACGATGGGGTTTTGCAGACGAATGGCGAAACACTCTCTCTGCTTTTTGCAGAAGGATCCACAACAACGATTGTGGATAGAGTGCGTTATTCCACTTCACTTCCATGGCCCACAAACGTGCTGGGAACGGGATATTCACTCCAACGGATTGATTCGGCAAAATACGGCTGGAGGGCTTGTAACTGGGCTGCTGCGGTTCCGACCCCGGGAAGCACAAACGCATGCGCGCTGACTCTTAGCCCATTTCCACCTTTATGGATCAATGAATTGGAACCCGAAAACCTGACTGGAATAACCAATAGTGCTGGAAATAGAGCTGCGTGGCTGGAGATTTATAACAGTTCCTCTAATTCGGTGTCCCTGGCTGGGCTTTTTCTATCTTCACAATATACCAACTTGACTAATTGGAGTTTTCCTTCGAACTGTGTGGTGGGGCCCCAACAATTCAAGGTTGTCTTTGTTGACGGACAAACCAACCTATCCACTGCGGCTGAACCTCATGCTAATTTTACTTTGACTGCAAAAGCCGGATCAATTGTGTTGACGCGAGTCACCAATGGAAGCCAGCAGGTGCTTGACTATCTAGATTACACAAATCTTTATGCAAACCACTCTTACGGATCTTTTCCGGATGGCCAGCCATTTGACCGTCAAATGTTTTATTATCAGACGCCAGGGACATCCAACAACGGCACAAGTCCGCCACTCTCGGTGACCATCAATGAGTGGATGGCAAGTAACACAAATACAATTGTTGATCCCTTGACCGGCAAATACGATGATTGGTTTGAACTGTATAATTCCTCCCCGCTCGACGCCGACCTTTCTGGCTACTATTTGACAGATGATTTGTCTGACTGGGCAAAGTTCGAAATTCCAGATGGATACATTGTGCCCGCCAATGGATATCTTTTAGTGTGGGCAGACAAAAAGAGCGTGACTGACTCGACGGATCTGCATGCTGGCTTTAAGTTGAGTAAGTCTGGGGGGAGTATTGGACTTTTTGGACAGGACGGGATAGCCATTGACTTTATAAATTACGGGCAGCAATCGGCCAACGTTAGTATGGGACGTTATCCGGATGGCAGTAGTACAATTGACTTTCTTACTGAGGCGACACCGGGCGAGAGTAATGTGAAGGTAAACACCAAACCTGTGTTTAATTCATTACCGAATAAAGATTTGTATTTGGGACAGACTTTGGTGGTTACCATAGCAGCAACAGATGTTGATGTCCCCGCTCAAACGTTGTCTTATTCGTTGGAATCTGGAGCACCTGAAGGAATAAGTATTGATGCGACTACGGGGGTTCTTATCTGGCATCCGACTTCCACTGGGATATTTACTGTGCCGGTTCGTGTGACTGATAGTGGTAATCCTCCATTGAGTTCATCTGGGATGGTTACCGCGAATGTTCTTCCCATACCGACATTACATTTTTCCTTGCAGTTACCAGATTTAAAGAAAGTTACATTTAGCTGGCAATCGGTCTCGGGGCAGAGTTACCGGATTCAATTTACAACAGACCTCGGAAGTGGAGATTGGACGAATTTAGAAAATCCGATTTCAGGGGATGGAACTATTCAGGCGATGACGATTAACATAAATTCCAATCAGCGGTTTTACCGGCTTGTCGTTCAGTAGAAAAGACTGCAATACCAATTCGTTTTTCAACGACACGTGAACATCTCGCCTGAACGTCTGGGGTGGAGAAGAATTGATCCTTCATTTTTAAAAATATCCATGGCAACTACTCTACACTTTAGTTTTATGTGTTTCTGACAAACACCTTTCCTGGAAGCTGGCGAATCAGGCGTTTCATTTCTAATCCGAGAAGTGTGGCACTGACTGTGGAGGAGGGAAGTGCGCTATGACGGATGATTTCGTCGATGGTTCGCTCTTCATTTCCGATGGCATCGTAGACAGCTTGTTCCCGTTCACTTAATTCGATGGCGGCTGGAGTGCCACCTTCTTGGAGGCTGGTTGGCCGATTGGTGGCTGGAAAGAGATATTCGAATTCACTGAGGATATCCTCAGCAGATTCACAGAGTTTGGCCCCTTTTTTGATTAGGTCGTGGCATCCCTTGCTACGAGGAGAATCAATGCGGCCTGGAACGGCAAAGACCTGACGTCCATTTTCGGTTGCCATTCCGGCAGTGATGAGGGCTCCACTGGAAAGATTGGCTTCCACAACGACGGTGCCCAACGTCATTCCGGCAACAATGCGGTTGCGTAAAGGAAAACTCTGGCGATCACCCGGGCGATTGAATGGAAATTGAGTAATAACGGCACCATTGGCTGCGATGCGTTCAAATAATTCTGCGTTTTCAGCGGGGAAAATGATGTTGATGCCGGTCCCCAGAACGGCGACTGTGCGTCCTTTTGCGTTCAGGGCTCCCTGGTGCCCGGCAGTATCAATACCACGGGCGCCGCCGCTGACGACTGTCATTCCGATGTAAGCAAGCTGGTAGGCGAGTTTACGTGCTGTTTCAATGCCATAATGGGTTGTCATGCGCGAGCCTACGATGGCAATGCTGTTTTTGTCCTTTGGCAAGAGTTCTCCCTTTACGTAAAGGACTGGAGGGGGATCGTAAAGTTGTTTAAGGTGTTCTGGATAATTCTCGTCGGCTTGAATGACGATTTTGCATCCGAATTGTTCGATGCGCTTAAGCTCGCCGGTTAGGTCTACGTCTTTGTCCCAATTGACGATTGAATTAGCCAGCTCGGGTCCAATTCCATGAATGCGTTCCAACTCGGCGCGAGATGCGGAGAGAATCTTTTGGGGCTCTTCAAAATTCTCCAACAGGGTTCTAAGGCGCACTGGACCAACACCATCAGTCATATTTAAGGCGACTAGCGCTTCTCGGTTGTCCATCTGGCGAGCAAACCTTTTTTTATTCTATCAATCAAGCTGAAATAGCATGAAAATGCAGATTGAAATCCCGTGTTTCTGAGGATATCATTCCAGCCAATATGCGAATCTTGAGTTGGTGTGTGGGATTGATCAGCATGGGAGTTTTTTCTGTTTTTGGGCAGGTTGTTTCTACAAATACCCAGCCATTAACGAATGGAACTTCGACTGTATGGACCAACGTGGCTCCTGGGTTGTTGGCAGCAAGGGCGACTAATTTTGCAGGAACAAATAATGCGTTTTCTCTTTTGAAAACACAGGTTAAAGCTCTGGCTTTTGATTCCGAACTGAAGGTATACACTGCAAAACGAGGGGAGACAAAAGCTTATATTGTTTTTAACCTGACGAACGTGACAGAAAAAGAAGTGGTTGTGACGGGGACACACACGACTTGTGGTTGCACTGTGGCCAAACTTCCATCAACTCCATGGATTTTGCCAGCAGGCGCTACTGGGCAACTTCAGGTTGCCATTGATTTGTTGGGAAAGACGGGGACGCTTTTGAAACCGATCACGCTTTTCCTGGCCAATTCGGCACAGGTAGTTCACGTGAAAGTGGTTATTCCGCCAACTCCAGTCCTGAGTGAGGAAGAACGGGCAAAAAACATGCGTTTATCAAAAGCGGATCCTCAGGCGGTTTTCAGTGGTTCATGTGCGGCATGTCATTTGACTCCGGGAAATCTGCGAATGGGGGGAGATCTTTATGCCACAATGTGTGGTGTATGCCACGAGTCATCGCGCCGTGCAACCATGGTGCCAGATTTGCATAAGCTCCAGAAGAAGTATGATTTTGAGAAGTGGAAGGATGTCATTAGCAATGGCACGACAAACAGCCTGATGCCTGCATTTTCGATGGCAAAAGGCGGCCCTCTCAGCGAAGCTCAGATCAATTCCCTGGCAGACTATATGAATAAGGCTTTTTCGCGTAATTTCAGGGTAAAACATTCAGGAGTGAGCCAGACCAACCGAATCAACGTTCTCAAGATGTCGAATCCACTTTTGCCTGTGCCTGCAACTCCAGAAGTGCCAGTTCATGGTGCTGGAAATGCTGTTGTTCAAACAAACAGTGTAACTCCTGCAAAGTAAAGGCTGCCTACGATACGCGGTGTTGCGGAAGAGGTTTTGGTATTCGTGAAACGAAGAATGGAATAAGCCATTCACTGGTCATCAGGACACATGGCCCCCATTGTTTTTGAAATACCGCCACAACAAAGAGCCCAAAACAAGCGCTGTTCCAAAGAAGTCTTGTATCCGCGTTTGGATGATTTGGCACGGGTTTTTTGGAGATAAGGAAGGGGGTTCCTACGAGGAGAACAACAAGGGCGATCAAAGTTCTTGCCACGAATTGAGAAAAGGTCATCTGAATCTCAGAGCCAATCACTGCAATTCCAGAAATAAACGTTCCGGTCAATAGGGCAGCAAGACCGAGAAGCCAGAACCCATAGTTTTTACAGGCACGATGAGTTGGCAGCATCCATTGGGCAGTCGACCGGGCACAGAACAGGCTAAAACACCATGCTGGGATCAATGCGAATGGTGGAGCTGAGGATATATGAATTGTGTGGATTGAACATTCTCCGAGGCATCCCATTAAAGAAAAAAGAAGGATAAGAGTAATTCGGTTTTGCAATGGCAAATCATGGCTCAAAATAAAGAATACCGTGCAACTACCGATTAATAAGGTGGTCGCAATACTCCAGCGCGTTTGCACTCCCAGAGCTATCCAGAATACCTGGATCAAGAATACAATTGCGATTATACACATCCAATGATGTGGAATACGTTGTGTTGGTTCTGACATCAATTATTGATGATTATATGATTTGACCCGAGAAAACGAAACAACAGCTACAAGAAACAGCAAGTCTTTTTGTTACTTGAAAAAGTTGGATCATGTTAGAGATTTAAGAGTAAGGGCAGAGAATCTTTCAATTCACAGGAAAAATTGCGAATCCATAAACTAGAAGGTTTTAGGCGGATATCGATTGATCCCGGCGAATATTACGTCGCTTCGGGAGCGGTTACCATTTCGACATTGCTGGGATCCTGTGTTGCGGCTTGTCTCTACGATCCGATAAGAAAGGTGATTGGCATGAACCACTTTCTTCTGAGTTCGTGTAAATATGATAGGGGGGACAATCTGGAAGCGGGGCGTTACGGAATTCATGCCATGGAATTATTGATTAACGGGATGATGGCAGCGGGGGCTGACCGGCGTTGTTTGAAGGCAAAGGCGTTTGGAGGAGCTTCTTTATATCCAAATAGGCCTGGACAGGATAGTAATTTCATGAACGTAGGAAATGTGAATAGCAAGTTCATTCGTGAATTTTTGGCGGCAGAGAATATTCCATTGGTCTCTGAGTCTTTGGGGGGGCCTTCAGGGCGTGTTATTCATTTTAGCAACGGAGAATTTACCGTTTTCATGCGGCGGATAAATGCATCGCGTTCCACCCGCGTAGCTGAACGGGATCATGAGTGTTGGTTGCAGGCAATTGAGTCGCAAAAGAAAACAATCGCAAATGTTGATTTGTGGCTTTGAGAAAGGTTGGAGAGAAAACTGTAACGTCTTCTCTAAATGTATATTGCCACTTAAAAAGCCCTAATCTCGGGTCAGGCTAATAGGTCAAGGGGGGATTCTTCGTCTTTGGAGCTATCCGATGGTTCATCCTCTTGTTGATTTTGGGATTGCTGATCTGAAGGATTGGATGAGCCTTCTTCTTCTTCTGGACGACGGTGGACGATCTCAGTTTCAACGCGCTTTTTGATGGATGCAAAGGCCGTTTGAGCCGTTGGTAAATCCCCCCCCTTCAGGGCATTAGCCAGAATCTCTAAATCCTGGGTCTCAAGATTATCGTAACCAAACTGCCTAAATTTCTGAACAGACAACGTGGAGTTTGGAGCGTTAAGTTGGAGTACCCCCACAACTTTCAATGCCTCGGTTATGTTGCCTGCGCGGAGCGCTGTATCCAAGAGTTTGAACTCCGCAACTCGTTGCTTGGGTTCAATCGGCGTGATGTGAAACGGACTGGCTACCGGTATATTCGCAATGTTCATAAGGCCCGAACTGCCGGGCAAAACCGGATTCCTATCCGGTTATGTGTACATAAATCGGCTCAAAGACTCTTTTACTATAATTGAAATTTTTCGTAAATGAAAACGGCCGACAGATTTCTCCGTCGGCCGTTCACTTTTATGAAGGTCCTGTTGTTACAGCAACAGGATTATTTGAACAGATTACTTCACCTGATAGAATTTCTTCGTATCAGTGGGTTTCACAGTATAGGACGGAGCTGTTGCACCGCTGACAGCAGTCCAAGGACCGGTGATTTCATCAGCAGATTGGAGTGTGCCAGAAGGCCAACTCAGGATGACTTGGCCATCGGTGGTTTCTTTGATGGTCAAAGTGACTGTTGTCACGTCCTGACCTTTGACGTCAAAACTGAGGTTGTTTTTGGCAGCATTGAAAATACTGGTGACCTGATAGTAACTCAGGGCATAATTCCAGATGCCAAGATCATCCATCATAAAGGAAGCAGACCCATAAGACAGATTAGGATCCTGACCGATGGTGATTCCATAGCCGGTCACAAGAGTGCCCAAATCGTCAATTTTCCAACTTCCTGTCAAGGCATCATCCACATAGACAAATGTCATTTTTGATGTTCGATCAATAACACATGCAACATGGTGCCATTTTTCATCGTTGATCGTTGGGCAGTTTGGAACTGGATCACGGACATAGGTGCCTGTGGCACTGACCAAAGACCACTCCAATTTGCCACTGGTGGCACTGTCAGTTAACACCCATCCCAATTGCCATGTTGAATTTTGGGCATTACCGATGATCGGAGTGTCATTAAAGGAGCCACTGTATTTCAGCCAGAATGCGACAGTGAAGCTGGCGTTTTCATCGAATGAGAGGTAGCTCGCAGAGTCGTTGACACTAACGCTGTTATAAATGCTACTGTCTTTTGTGGATTCCAAATCAATGCCTTGTCCGAGTTCTCCGGTGACGAATGGTACGGAACCATTAATTGTCCCGTCATTTTTCAAACCAGAGGTATCTTTAGTATCCCCGTCAAAGGGCATATGAAGCACCAGTCCATTCGTCAAGTTGGCGTAGGTTGGTGTGGCATTGACTGTAAGAGTAACAGTGCTGCTCTTTGCGCTGCCAGCAGTGTTGGAGGCAATGACATAATAGCTTCCGCTGTCACTGATGTTTGCACTGGTGAATGTCAGAGATGTGTTTGTTGCGTCAGCAATGGCCGTTCCATCCTTGTACCATTGGTATGTGATGGGCATTGAGCCATAAGCAGTCACAGTAAATGAAGCAGGATGCGCCTGAGCAACTGTGCTGCCAAAAGGCTGTTGAGAGAAGGTCGGCTTTGTGTTCGAGCTATAGGCTGCTTTGCTATAAATGGTGGCAATATCTGTGCTCGTCAGAGCATGATCGAAAACGGCAATTTCATCCAAGGATCCAGGAAGTGGCGAGTCACCATTACCTGAAGTGTCTCCTGTAAAGATGAAGGGAGCCGTTGAAGTTCCATAGCTGGATGAGGCCGAGGATGTTGTTGTAGCAACTTGTTGTCCATTGATGTATAGGCTCATTGTAGTGGCATCACCAACGGCAGCGATGAAGAACCAAGTACCAGATTGGATACGACTTCCAAATGTGTAATCGATGGAACCATAGGGACTCCATAGCTCAATTTGGGTCTTATTTTTCAGAAAACGGAATTCCCAAACATCGTTTTGTCCGAACAGACCGTATTGACCAAAATCTCCATTCAAATTGACCCAACCGCAAACTGTAATTGCTTTGCGATTGTTAAGGAGACTCAAACCGGTTGTTGTGTAACCGATCCCCGTGTCATATGTGACTGCGGTATTGGAGCTTTCAAAACCAGGTAGGGATGGTGGACGAGGACCGACTGATGCAAGAGACATGACGTCGATGTGATTGCCGTCATAGCTATTGACATAGTCATAGGCATTGGTTCCGTCGGTTTCATTCATGCGCCAATAGGCGATTGGGTTGAGAGAAACGACCGTGGCTTCATAGCTCCCAGCGGCGGGAGTGCGGAGTGTAAGAGTGACATTGTCACTTGTGACAGTGCCAACTGTGTTGGAAATAATGACATTGTATGTTCCTGCAACCGTGGTGTCTGCGTTCGTGATTGTAAGAGTTGAATTGGTGGCTCCAACCAGATTTGTTCCAGCTTGGGTCCATTGATAGTACATGACAGGGGTGCCAGAAGCGCCAACACTGAATTTTGCTGTCCCACCTGCATAGACAGAACGAGAAACCGGCTGCATATCGATCTGTGGTGGAATGATATCACTAATTGTAATTGTGACTGTTTGACTTGTGATGGAGCCGTTGGCATCTGAAATCACAACATCATATGAGCCGGAATCGCTCAGAGTCGCAGTTTTGGTGAAAGTTGAACTGTTTGTGGCCACATAAACGGTTGTACCATCCTTGCGCCAAGTATAAACCAGAGGAGGAACCCCATAAGCATCAATGCTCAGAGTAAACGGACGGGTGTTGTATTGAACTTCATCAGGTGAAACTACTGGAGTATCAGAAACAAATGCGGGAGCGTCCTGTCCGCCAATTGCTGAAAGAACGTGTGTGCGAAGTTCACCTTCACCGAGTGTTCTAGAATAAATGGCAGGCTCATCGATCTCTCCAACAAAGTAACGAGTGCCATCCTGATCAGCTCCCACACGTGTATAGCCATCAAAGGCTTCAATATCGTGGGTTGTTGTATTAACAGAACTCTGCCAGGTGGAACCATTCCAAAGATACATGGTTGCATTTGTTGGTGTAACCGCTAGGGCTGCATAGTTCCAGACGCCATCCGCCGGACTCAAACCTGATGACCAACTGTATTGTGTGTCTTTCCAGTGGTAACCAATTTCTCCAGACACATCACGATACATGATGCCCGTAGCACTGCTGCTGCCACCGCGGTGAAAAAACACACCTGCATAGCTGCTTTGTGTGCCATTGGGTTTGAACCAGACTTCCATGGTTATGGTGTTTGTATTCAAATTCAAAGCTGGAATCTTGACGATGCCGTTGGTGCCGCTGGGAGCAAACACCCTGTTGGTCGATTCAAGTCCAGGAAACGCCGGACTGTCAAAGTCTTGAGTGGTTCCGCTGTAATATACGAAACCGCCATCAGCGGCGGATCCTAATGTCCCGGCATTCGCGGTTGAGGGAAGAGTATATGCTGGCTCGTCCAAACGAAGGTAAACAGCAGGGGAGCTAGAGCTAATCACGGAGGCATACGAAGTCGTCGTGGAATTCGTTCCTGCAGCATAGTGAGCAGCAATTTCGCTGTCAGTTAACACCTTAGCATAGTAAGCTACTTCATCCACTGATCCTGTGTATGAGAAAGCGATATCACTTCGTGATCCGATGGAAAGAACGCCATCAGTATTGGGAGCAAAAGTCGTGATTGTTGAACTCTCCTTGCTCTTTGCTCCATTGACATAAACACGAGCGATGGAGCCATCAAATGTGGCTACCACGTGGTACCATGTTCCGGCTACAGGGGCTGGTCCGCCGGTGATATCAATGGTGGACGAAGCGTCTACCCCATTATAACCGCGTAAATTCCACCCGTCGGTACTCTGGTAGATCAACCATCCAGTTCGGGGGCTACTCATGTGTGCGCATGAAAGAACTGCCGCCAGACTGGACTGGCTGCTGGGTGGGGGGGCAACTGCTGGCTTGATCCAAGCCTCAATCGAAAAAGTGCTCACCCCCATGGTGGTGGCATCATAGGGGACTTGAACACAACCACCATCACCTGCAAAACTGGCTGCCGCATTTGTTTCGCCAGCAAGTGCACCTGCCACATTGTGGGTGGGATTGTTAAGGTAGGTGCCATATCCAGATTTTCCAAGTGTGCCAATATTTGTGGCACTGTTTGGAACTGATATAAAATTCGACTCGCTAAAACGCCAATATCCTGCCGGGCTGGAGGATTTGATTGTTGAGCTATAGTCGGCTTGAGCAGATGCGCTTGCCAATAGAGATAACGCACATGCAGTCGCGAGGATTCGTGTTTTTTTTCTACAGGTTGCTTTCATAGGTTTGTGTTGAAGTCTTGCCAATGCCATTCTTCCATCTCTAGGCAGAGACGAAAAAACTATAGGTGTTGTTTTACTTTTTAGCTATACCCCAAACGGGTGGAAAACTTAATTTCCAATCGAAATGTGACGATTTGAAGAAAGAAACTCGCTTGAAATATGACGTTTTTGGGCGGAAGTGACTTTGAGTAGGCGTCAAAATGCATTTTTGAAGTGGCGCTGTTTCGAAAACTACTTTTTAAAGCCACATAAGAATTTGAAATTTCAAATCTGATGAGAAATAGAAACAGAACACGGTCATCTCTCGATGGAATACAACCAGACAGTTCTTTGATGAAAATAGATGAGTTTTGGTTGATTAAATTGCCTTTTTCTGCCATGCTTCTTCAAGTGATATGAAACCTGCTGCTGAGCCCGGCACCTTGGCCGAGAGCCAAAAGAAGGCACTGGTTAGCTTACTGGCTGACGAGGATCCAGCGGTTTTCGAATTAGTCCGCAAAAAACTCCTTTCCTTTGGACCTGTTGTGGTGCAGTGGTTGACTCCCTGTACGTTGAGCAATGATCCCCTGATGCGCAGACGTGCCCGTGGGATTGTTAATTATTTTGCCAGGGAAGATTCTGATAAACGGTTCCTGGCTTTCTGCATTACACAGGGAGAACAATTTGAGATCGAACAAGGCGCTCTCATGCTGGCGCGTACGCAATATCCTGAAATAAACATGGAGGGATACAGCGCTTTGTTGGATTCCTTTGCTGAGGAATTACGCCCCCGGATCGATCTTAGTGATCCGACTGCTGGAATTCTCGGTACAATCAATGCCTATTTGTTTGACGAGTTGAAATTCATCGCAAATGAACAGGGATATTACGATCCGCAGAATAGTTATCTCAATAAAGTGCTGGATCGACGGACGGGAAATCCTCTGAGTTTGTGCTTGGTTTATATGCTCGTTGCCCGAAGACTGCAATTGCCTCTCGTCGGAATTGGATTACCTGGACATTTTCTTTGCCGGATGCAGACGGCTCGTGATGAATTTTATATCGATGCCTTTAATCGAGGCCGGTTGTTGACAAGGACGGATTGCATTCGATATGTGGTGCAAATACGGCATCGGCTTGATGAGGATTACCTTGCTCCTGTCAGTCCGCGCCGGATGTTGCTACGCAATTGTGCCAATCTTCACCAAATTTACACGCAACTCCAACGGAACGAGGAAATGGAGCGTTTCCAACATTATTTGATCGCCTTGGCTCAGAATAATTGATCAAAAAGCATCGTCTTCCTTTTCTAGGGGTGTGATTAAAAGTGGGTGAGGCGGGCTAAAAAAGATTTTTGTAAAATAAAATGTACAAATTTAGCCACTTTTGTAATTAAAGTGGGGATGGAAAGCGAAAATCGCCCTTTATTAAGCCAAACCG